>ERZ869936.11-NODE-11-length-409053-cov-11.367760_pt1 | contig 409053 bp, 344 predicted proteins | sample MGYA00520876_ERZ869936 | MGnify/ENA primary metagenome ERZ869936 (study PRJEB32218, sample SAMN09650985) | biofilter metagenome | isolation source: enrty point of leading RO module | place: Saudi Arabia: Thuwal, RO plant located on Red Sea | collected 2016-02-17 ...
TAGAAAGGTAGATGTGTTTTTATATGGCGGTTGTGCAACGGCTACCGCTGTTAGCTGCTGCCCTTCTTTTCTGTCGGGGGTTTTGCTGTCTTTGGTGCGGTTGGACAGACACACTCTTTGCCAAGTTTTGGCTTGTGGGTCGGCTTGTGTTACTTGGCAATGTGTGTGGCTGTGAAGCGTTGGCATTTCTATTAGTTAATGTTTTTTTCTACTGTTTTTATTTCTTCTGCGGTCAGGTCGTAAAGTTTGTAAACTAATGTGTCAATTTTATTTTCCAAGTCCGTTGTGTCAGATGAATGGTCTTGAGCTTTCTTAGTCAATATTTGGTCTACAAGAGTTTCAATTTTCTCTTGTGTTTTAGTGTCTGCAAGTTTTATAGGAAGATTTTTAACCGATGAAATTCTCACTTGAGGGAAAATGTCACCACCTTGAGAATTTGTTTTACGATAATAAAATTTGAATAAGGTCGAATTGAAAAGCCCTAAAACAAATTTTGTTTTAAATCTTTTGTCTGTTATATGGCAACTGTGTATGGTTTGTTCATAGTAAATTCCTTTGTCTGCATATGTAGCGATAAGTTCCTTACCAACTTTACGGTAAATAATTTTATCTCTTTCAAATATTTTTTTATCCCGCATCCAAAGCCCAGACCTTTTCCCTGCTTGTCTTTTGACTTCTTGTTTCATCATTTCTTCGGGTTTATAATTAACCCAAACATCAGTTGTTCCTAAATGAAATCTTGATAAGTTTTTACCGAAATACAGTCTATGACTGTCTTTGTCCATTTTTTTATCAATAAATAATAGGTCTTTAATTGCACCTGCAACAATTCCGTCCTTTACTTCCGCAATTTCTTTTACTTTAAGTGTGTCGGCTTCAATCTTTGTAATAAGGTTATCAAATTTGGTGTTTATTTCTAAACGGAAAATAATCTCCTTATCGTTTAAGATGCTTGATACTTCTGTTTCCGATAAGGATTGCAATTCCTGCATTGTAATTTTAAATGCCTTGTATTTTGCTTTTGTTGCCGGATAATTTTCTACGATTACACTATCTACTTGTGCATCTTCAAATACTTTATCATCAATTTTTACAACGGTTACTCCGTGATTATCGCAAACTATTTTACGAGCAGTAACAAACTGTTTGTTGTTTAAAAACTTCCCAGGAATAATGTAAGTGAAAACACCTGTTGGCTGTTTTATTTGCATCGCTTTCTCAATGAATAGAGAATACAAGTCAAATCTGCCAGTTGCTGTTTTATAAATGGTTTCGTAAAATCTTCGATAATCCCAAGTAATATCTTCAATGCCGATATATGGCGGATTTCCAATTAATACATTGAAGCCAACAAAATCTCCATCATCGTTTAGCACTTCGGGAAACTCGAAACGCCATTCAAAAGCATTTTCATAAATCTTGTTTGCTTTAATTTCTTCTATTTCGGTTTCTAACTTTTGAGTTTCTTCAGTGAGTTCTTTAACTTTTGAGTTCCAATCTGCTTTTTCCTTTTTGCTCATTTCAAAAAGCTGTCCTTGATTGGTAAGCCTGAAAAGGTCGCCTGATAGTTTTCTTAGCTTTTTTACTTTGGGGTCATTCATAGAAATTTCACTTCTGAAATCCGATTTAATGTCGGCAATCAGTCGTTCCATTTCTTTTTTCTGTTCCTTGCTTTCGGCATTACGGTAAGTGTCAACGGCAATTCGGTAGCTGTCAATTGTCCATTTGCTTTTTTTAAGGGCTTGTTTTAAATCTGCATCTATGGCAAATCGGCTAATAAGTGAGTTTCCGCATTTTATGTTGATATCAATATTTGGAAGTGTTTCAAGTTCTGTAGTGTTTTTGTAATAAGCGTTTTTCAAAAGCTCAATCCATAAACGCAAACGACAAATTTTTACCGAATTGGAATTGATGTCAACACCGAAGAGGCAATTTTCAATTATTGTTTGCTTTTCGTGGAAAAGCATTTCTTGTATTCTTTGACTTTCCTTGTTGGTTGGGTTGTATTCAAACAGTTCGCCTTCTTCATCTGTTACAATTAGTTCATCATTTACAACTTCCACTTGATATTCTTTCAGGCGTTTTCCGTCACGGTCTTGCAGAATTTTCAAGTCATTTTTTACTGCAATCATTTCATTGAGTGCCGAAACTAAAAAGTGCCCTGAACCAACAGCAGGGTCGCAAATTTTGATGCTGTTTACTATTTTGTTGGCTTCCTTTCGGTCTTCAATTTTATCGTAGAGTTCTTCAATGTCTTTGCAGTTCCATTTTTTGGTTTCGTTAAATTTTTGAACCACCGCTTTGCGGATGGTTTCACGACACATATACATTGTGATGAAACCCGGAGTAAAGAATGAACCTTCTTTGTAGCCGTTTATTTTCTCAAAGATTAATCCGAGAACCGAAGCGTTAATAAGCGACTTGTTATCTTCTTGTATTTCTTCCGAACCTTCACTGCTGAAATCATATGCGTTCAAAAACTCAAACAGATATTCCAAAGTATTTAAACTTCCTGTTCGCTTTTTGCCTTGGTCGTTTTTTAATACGGTGGTTGAAATGATTGGTATTTTCTTATCGTCCTTTAAATTGCTTATGAATAAGGTTACTTGTTCAATATCTGTTGGTTCAAAAAGCGAACTGTTTAAGTAAGGAACTTTTTCAAAAGCCTTTTTTACATCATCATTTCTGTCACTATATTTACGAGCCAACACTTGAAAGAACAAGCTGTTTAGGTCGTCATAGTTTTTGATTTTGTCAAGGTTAAGAAACGAATACGATTTGTCGCCTTTGTGGTAAGTAATAAGTTGGGCTTCCAGCAACTTCAAAAACAGTATTCGGTTTATCCAAGTAATGGAAAGTTCAAGGGCAACATTGAAAAGCCTTTCTTGTGTTGTGCTTCCAAATTGGTTTGGTTTGTCTAATCGACTTAGTTTATCTAAGCTGTCAAGCTGAATGATTGCATCTTCGAGAATTGTTCCAGAATGTCTTTCGCCTGATTTGTTTCGTTCAATAAGTTTTTTGTTTCCTTCTTTGGTTTCGGTTAAGCCAATAATGTGCAACAACTCGCTGTAAAAGCGTTTGTCAAGGCTGTTGCTGTCGTTGGTGAATGGAAGTTTTAAAAGATGTTCAGGCGTTAAAAGTTTGAATAAAGCAATTAATGAGTTGTCGTCTGCTTTGTCAGCATTACGAAGTGGCTTTTGATAGTCCTGAATATTGAAGTATGTAAATTCAATTTCTATTGCTATGTCTGCGATAAATGGCTCGGCAATTTGTTTGTAGAAAAAATCGGTTTTTGTATCTGCCAAACGCCCACCTTCAAACTCTGTAAATTGTTTTACAAGATTTTTGTTTTGCGCAAAAAGCCTATCGAATAGGGTAGCGTCAAAAATGAACCATTCGTTAATGTTGGTCGCCACCAAATGTTTTACTTCAAGATTTTTGTGAGTAATTCTTTCTCGTAAATAGTAAAGCACCAATTCCTGAAACGCTTTTGCGTTCAGTTTTTTGGTGGTAATCATTTCCGTTTTGTTGGTTGGCTTTTTAGCTTCAATGATTACACCAACGGAACTTTTAGCCGTATTGCCATTGTGAATAACAAGGTCGTTTCGACCTTTGGTATTTATAAAATGGTTCGGGTCGTAATAGGTTTTCTTTAAAAAGTCAATGACAAGGTTTTTATGAAACTCTTCGCTTTCGGTGTCATTTGTCCTGTCGAGTAAAGCAATTAGATTAGTCTTGAAACCTTCAATTTCAGTCCTGTTCGGTTTTACTTTTAAAAAGGCTTTGTTTAATGCCTTTCTTGGTTTCAATTCTTTTAATTCCATCTACAATTTTATGTTCTTTTTTCAGTCGGTTAAGATAAGTTTTAATGTCGAAACGATGTCAGTGCGTTGGCAAAAAAATGGCTCTTTTGGTTTTGCGAAGGGTCGGCTTGTGTGTCGGGCAAAACCAAATGTGCCATTTTGTGCGGTTGGCTTTTCGGGTCATTTTTCTGTCAGTTTGTTGTTGCTCTGTCGTTCGTCATAGGGTTGCAGCTAACTAGTTTATTCCCACCAGTAATTATTAATATCTATACAGATCTCATTAATCCATCACTCCAAACCCTTAAAGAAATATTGTCTTTCCTGTCTATAAATCATACCAATCCTGACAAAACTATAAATTCCTCCACGCAAAAAGTTTAGAACAATCCCCCGCAATCAATAAAGCAAGATTGGGAAATATTTTAGGAAAAGCAAGGGATGAACGGTTCGTGATTCGAGGAAAAGGTTCGAAGGGAAATGGTTCGGAGTTCGAGGAAAGGGGTCGAAGGGAATGGTTCGGAGTTCGAGGAACGGGTTCGAAGGGAAATGTTTCGGAGTTCATGGAACGGGTTCGAAGGGAAATGTTTCGGAGTTCGAGGAAAGGGTTCGAAGGGAAATGTTTCGGAGTTCGAGGAAAGGGGTCGAAGGGAATGGTTCGGAGTTCGAGGAAAGAGGTCGAAGGGAATGTTTCGGAGTTCAAGGAACGGGTTCGAAGAATATTCGTTCGGAGTTCGAGTCTGAACTTTTTTCGAACTCAGCACCCACACCCGCCCTCATCCGCCGAAGCGCGAAGCGCGTAAGAGGGACTCTCATTCACTTCACCTTCATTTCCTTCACAAGCATACCTTTCCTGTACACAATCTTTTGCACCAGAATTCCTTTGTCATAAATCTTCCATTCTCCTTCTTGTTCGTTGTTGGTATAATTGCCTTCTTTGATTAGTTCTCCGTTTTCTCCGTACTCTTTGGATGGGCCGTGGATGCTGCCGTTTACATAAGTGTACTCGAGCGTGGGATTGCCGTCTTGTTTGTACCATCGGCTGATGCCGTCTCTTTGTCCGTTTTTATAATTGGCTTCTTCCTGCAACTTGGTGTTTTCGTAATAGCTGCGCTTTTCTCCTGTGAGGATTCCATTGCTGTAGTTTTCAAATGTCTTCACACGCCCGTTGCTGAGATAAACCGTGCGCTTGCCTTCGAGGATGCCGTTCACATAGGTCTCGTCTTCGGTCGCCTGACCGAGCTGCGAGAATTTGATACTGGCTCCGTGCTTTTTGCCCATCCTGTATTCTGTGAGCTGGGTGAGGATGCCATTGCCTTTTAAGTATTCGCGCCAGACTCCGTCTTTCTCACCATTCAGCTTGCTGCCTTGCTGCATCACATTGCCCCGTGTGCTGAGTATCATCCAGTATTCGCGCCCGGCTTCGTTCGGGTCTTTGCGTATGACGGTGTCTTTGGCTAGGTCGTCGTTTTCATTGCGCACCAATGCCGGATTGCCTTGGGCAAATGCATTCAGCTTGAGTAGAAGTAAAATTGAGTGGAGTAGAATGTGTTTCATATTTTTATGACCGGAATATCTTTGTGATTTTCCTGCAAAATTATGAATTCAGTCAGAATTAAAATCGCCAGCCCGGAGGATTACCTTCTTGTCGCCAAAACAGGGCGCGATACTTTTTATGAAACCTGGAAGCCGGTGAATACGGAAGAGGATCTGCAGCTATATATGGCTAAGGCATTTGATCCGGAGAAGATACGTGAAGAAATACAGGACAGTGCCGTGAATACTTTTCTGCTGGCGATGAATGGAGAAGAAGCCATCGGTTATGCCAAGCTGCGCCGCGATCGTACGCATACGGGAATAGGGGATGGGTCGGCTATCGAAATCGAGCGTATCTATGCTTTCAAATCTCATCACGGATTGGGTGCAGGCAAATCGCTGATGGATGAGTGTATGCGAATTGCTTCAGAAGAAAATCACCGCTGGATCTGGCTGGGCGTGAACATCGACAATCACCGCGCCATCGCTTTTTATAAAAAGTATGGATTCGAAATTTTTGGCTCCAAGAATTTTGTGCTCGGCAATGCAGTGGATGAGGATTTTTTGATGAAAAGGGAGGTGTAGGTGGTTCGGGGTTCGGAGTTCGGGGTTTGGGGTTTGGGGTTTGGGGTTTGGGGTTCGGTGTTCGGGGTTTGGGGTTCGGTGTTCGGGGTTCGGAGTTCGGGGTTCGGAGTTCGAGTTCGAAAGGGCATGAGTGTAAAGTCACCATCGAACTTCGAACTCGAACTCCGAACTATTACCTGTCGTAAAAATCCTTCTTCCGTATCAGCTTCAGGTCCTGAAGGATTGCGGCTTTGACATTGATCTGGAAGTTATAGCTTTCCTGCAGTCCGAACGGTATCCAGTTCATGCGCATTTCCCAGCAGTGCAGGTCGCGGTAGATGTTGACGCCAAAGTTTGTAAAGCGTCCGTCTTCAATGTCGTACCAGGAATTAAAACCGATCTTCCAGGCAGGGGTAAGGCTGAAGTCTCCGTTGATGCTGGCTGACTGTGATTTAATGGACTCCAGATTGCCACGCTTGGAATAGGCATAGGTGTAGTTGACGCTCACGTTGTATGGCACATCGAAGTCGATGTAGTTCTCCGGATTCTGGTAAATGTAGTCGAGTTCCTGCCTGCTGTACTTTTCCGTTATCTTTTTACTGATGCGGTTCAATGAAAATCCGACGGACATGTTCGCATTCGTCAGGCGAAAGAGTTTTCCTGTCTCGTCGATGAGAAATCTGTCGTAGTCGATGTTGTTCTCGTCAAATGCGTATGGATTCAGTATCATGCCGATGTTGACACTGATGCGCTCGAGCAGTGTGGTTCTTCCGCTCACACTCAGCGGACTCCAGTTGAGGGAGTCAGCCATGAGATTGTAGTTCGCACCGAAGCGCAGACTTTCAAGCAGCTTGATCTTTTTGTCAGTCGCCCCGGTGTCGGAGCGCGTCCTGACTTTCATCTCGAGGTTATTGTCGAGACCGAAGCCGAGTGAACCGAATTTGCCTGCTCCCGGTCCGCCATAGACTGTGTTCTGAAAGATGGAGTAGGTGCGAAAGGTCTGGTTGGTATCGATCTGCACGCTCTTGTAATAGCCAAAGCTCTCCTGGCTGAAGTCGGGCCTGTAACTGAAAGATACGGCCGGCGTCATCACATGCCGCACGGCTTTCACAGGACCGCGCAGCACTTGGTACATTCCATATACGCGTGTCGTGAGTCCGGCGTTGAACTGGTAGTCGCGCGCGGCCTGGAATTTTTTTACATCGATGGTGTCGAGCTTTCTGTTCTCTTCATTCCACTCAAACTGGGTTGTCTTGAAATACCAGCGTTCGGTGTAATTCACCGAAGGACTGAGGGTGAAGTATTTCAAGAGCTTGAAGGATGTCGATACCGGCACGCTGTGCTGCACTCCGTTCTGAAATTCATTCAGGCTACCGCTCTTAAAGAGAAGAGAATCCTTGGTCTGTATGTAATTGGTGGCCCTGAGTGAATAGTTGGTTCCGATTTTCTCGTACCATTTTTGTGCGCCGATGCTGACTTTACGTTTGAAAGGATTAATCCGGCTTACGTTGAAGCTAAGGTCAGGTGAAGTAACTCTTATGTCGCGCGTAATGGTGTTCTGCGTATGGTTCATTGACAATCCCAGGTTGATGGGCTTGTCAGCAAAGACCTTTGAATAAGAAATGCTGGACTGAAAAGTATTCGAAAGGAAATTGTTTACAGAAGAAATGGTGTTCTGGTAATACTGTGAAGAACCCGCGTTCACATTCGCGCTGAATGAACGGTAGGGACTTGCCTTGGCATCCTGCGCATGTGTCCAGTTGACATGAAAGTCTTTTCGCGCATTGAAGTCGGGCAGTTCGCGTTCGCTGGTGACGGAGTAAGCATAACTCAACCGGAGGTTTCCCGAATATCGGTAACGCTTGCGATAAACTGAGGCGGCATCGAGCGTATAGGATCCTTTTGTGTACAAATCGCTGGTGAGGGCAAGGTTGATATAATCACTGAATCCGAAGTAATAACCAAGATGCTGAAAGTAAAAGCCTCTCTGCGCGCTTTCTCCAAAAGAAGGAAAGATAAGTCCGGATGAGCGTCCTTTCTTGTTAGGAAAAAATCCAAAGGGAATAAATAGAGGAGTGGGGACTTTTTCAATGCTCAGGTTGGCCGGACCGGTCACGATCTTGTTATTGCTTATGACTTTGAGCTTGTTCGCGCTGATGGAGAAATGCGGAGTGTCGAGATTGCATGTGGTGTATTGTCCGTACTTGATGAAGAAATTATTTTCAGGATCTTTCTTCACGACTTCACCGTGAATGAATCCATCGCCTTCCTGAGTGATCACATGAGCGATGCGTCCTTTCTTCGTCTCAAAATTATAGCGGATGTTATTCGAGCGGAACTTTTGCGGCCCTTGAGAAAAGTTGGGTGTGCCATAAACCTGACCCAGGCTGTCGGTCCGACCTTCCGCTGTGAGCACTTTCTCATTCATGTTGATCATGATATACTCCGCTTCGAGGTGCAGGTCTTCATAATCCACTGATGCATTTCCATACAGGTGTATCGTTTCACTCTGAAGATCAGCCCGTATGCTGTCTCGCGCCTGGTATTTGATTTTTGACTTCAGTGCCTGTGATTCTTTCGCTCCGGATCCTGCTTCAATCACAAGAGAATCGCTTTTTGCCGGAGAAAGCAGGGAAGTATCGCTAATATTTTCCGGTATGCTGTCGTTAAGAGATTGATATGCGTCTGAACCAACAGCATTTTGTTGAAAAACAAGCAGAAAAGCAAAATAAAGAGCGATCGATATTTTGGATACTTGCGGGAGCAAAAGATTGGTTATTTTCAAAGGATTTGAGCCCAAAACTAATTAAAAAATATTGTCTGCCTTCAGTGTTTATGTCACTGATGCTGACATTCTTTTGTCTCTTGCCGGAATATTCCTTTTCACCTCCTCCGGCTCCGGCATATACTTTGGGCAAAGTCGTGATAGACGCGGGACACGGAGGACATGACAGCGGATGCCTGGGCTCCAAGTTCAAGGAAAAGGACATTGCCCTCAACATCGCTCTTGCTCTTGGGAAGATGATAGAAGAGCAGTTTCCTGATGTGAAGGTGATTTATACTCGTAAGAAGGATGTCTTTGTCGAATTACACGAAAGAGCTTCGATTGCAAACACTGCCAAGGCCGATTTATTCATCTCCATTCACTGCAACTCAGCATGTTTCTATGACAAGAAGAAGAGAAAAGAGATGTGCAACAAAGAAACACAAGGTGCAGAAACATGGGTGATGGGATTGCACAAGACAGAAGCGAACCTGGAAGTGTCCAAAAGGGAGAATGAAGTGGTCTTGCTTGAAAAGGATTATACCCGTCAGTACGACGGCTTCGATCCAAATAGTCCTGAGGCGAACATCATCTTTTCGCTTTATCAGAATGCATTTCTTGACCAAAGTCTGAAAATGGCCTCCTATGTGCAGCAGGAGTTCAAGGAGATCAACCGAAACAACCGTGGTGTAAAGCAGGCAGGCTTTCTTGTACTGTACAAAACATCCATGCCTTCCATTCTCATTGAGACTGGATTTCTTTCTCATCCTGCGGAAGAGCTATATCTCGGATCTGAAAAAGGACAAAAAGAAATCACTCAGGCAGTATTCAAGGCATTCAGGTCATATAAGAAGGCCATGGAATTTGGCCTGAGCAGGCAGGAGCCTAAGGCTCAGGAAAAAGAGGTCCAGCAAAAAAAATCTGAAACGGATAGCGTGAAAGAGAGGCCACAGGTAAAAGAAAACCCTTCTGTAAAAGAAGTTCAGCCTCAGAAAGAAAATACTCCTGTGAAGCCTCAGGAAAAGCCGGCGGAGATAGTTGAAACGCCCAGGGATGTTCCTCTTTTCGGAGTGCAGTTTCTACTTTCAAAAGTTTCACTGAAGAAAAATGATCCTGCTTTCAAAGGGATTAAAGATGTAATGGAAGAGTTTGACAATGGCTTTTACAAATACACCTCTGGAAGAATCAGAAGTCTGGATGATGCGGTGACCCTGCAGATGATGTTGAGAGAAAGCGGATTTCCGGATGCCTTTGTGGTGGCTTATCTTAATGATAAGAGAATCAGTCTGAAGGAGGCTCGCCAAATGCTTGTCAACAGCAATTGAAAGAAAATACATATTTTTGAAACCACACATTCGAATAAAAGCTGTAGCCCGTAAGGGATTTAATGCATGAAATTTTCCAAAGAAGTTAAGACCGGTTTTATTGTATTGTCCGGCATTTTGCTTGCCTTCTGGGGCATCAATTTCCTGAAGGGCAAGGATTTTTTCACCGACAGGATCAAAGTGTACGCCATGTATGACAGGGTGGACGGACTCGCTCCATCCAATCCTGTATATGTAAACGGATTGAAAGTGGGGCTCGTGAGGAAGCTGGAACTTCTGCCTGATTTTTCAGGTCGAATTGTGGTGAGTTTGCAGCTGAGCAAAGACGTGAGAATACCACGGGATTCAGAAGCAGAGATCTACGCCACCGATCTCTTAGGTTCCAAGGGCATACGAATCAATTTCGGTAAAGGAACAGATCTTTTGCAGGATGGTGATACCATGGTCACATCCATCCAAAACAGTCTGAGTGAAGAAGTAAATGCGCAGGTAGCGCCCTTCAAGCAAAAAGCCGAGAGTCTTTTGTCGTCGCTGGATTCTGTCATGCTGATCGTACGCGCTGTCTTCAATGAAGGCACAAAGCAGAATCTGAAAAACTCATTCGAAAGCATTTCACACAGCCTTCGGAGCATAGAAAACATTGCAGGAAGCATGGATACCGTGCTCACCAAGCAGGGCAAGCTGAAAAGCGTGTTCAACAACCTGGAGTCAATTACCACTAACCTGAAGAATAACAACGATAGGATTACAGACATACTGGAGAATTTCCATACGATTTCAGACACTCTTGCCAGAGCGAACATCGCAGCCACGCTTCATAATCTGAAAGAAACTCTGGGAGAGACATCGATAACCTTCGACAAGATCAACAAAGGTGAAGGCACACTGGGAATGCTCATGAACAATGACAGTCTCTATGTGAACCTGAACAATTCCGCCCGCGACCTCGACTTTTTGCTTAACGACTTTCAGCAGAATCCAAAGCGTTACCTGAAATTCTCGGTCATCTCAATAGGTTCAGGCAAGAACAAATAGCATACTCATGATTTCACAGGTCCTTTTCACACTCATACTGGCAGGCGCGGTTTTCTGGTTTGCATCCAATGTGGGAAAGATCAGAAGGAACATTCTGCTTGGCCGTGAGTTCGAGCCCGGCGGTCTTTCTTCCGAACGCTGGAAGACTATGGCCATGGTTGCCCTGGGTCAATCCAAAATGGTGACAAGACCTGTCGCCGGAATACTTCACTTCTTTGTGTATGCCGGTTTTGTGATCATCAACATTGAGGTGATGGAGATTCTGATAGACGGAATGTTCGGCACACACAGAGTGTTCAGCGGAATAGGCGCTTTGTATGATGTGCTCATCGGCTCATTTGAAATACTGGCTTTCATGGTTCTTCTCGCTTGTGTAATTTTTCTGATACGCAGAAATATTCTCAAGCTGAAAAGATTCTGGATGCCTGAGATGACTTCCTGGCCTCGCACCGACGCGAATCTTATTCTCATCACGGAAATACTGCTCATGGCAGCTTTTCTCACGATGAACGCGGCAGACAGTCTGCTGCAGGACAGAGGCTATGAGCATTATGTGATTGCCGGGGCATTTCCTGTAAGCTCATTTGTGAGTGCTGCTTTCGCAGGATTGAGCAGTGAATCACTCTTCATGATAGAAAGATTCTGCTGGTGGTTTCACATCATCGGAATCCTCGCTTTTCTGAATTACATTCCTTACTCCAAGCACTTCCATATTTTTCTTGCCTTTCCGAATACATATTATTCCAATCTCAACAGCAAGGGGAAGTTCAATAACATGGAAAGTGTGACAAGAGAAGTGAAGTTGATGCTGGATCCATCTGCAACGCCTCCGGCAGATGCTGCTGCAGCGCCCGCAAGGTTTGGCGCGAAGGATGTGCAGGACCTCACCTGGAAGCAGCTGATGGATGCCTATTCATGCACAGAGTGCGGAAGATGCAGTTCCGTTTGTCCGGCCAACCAGACGGGAAAGTTATTATCTCCGCGCAAGATCATGATGGATACACGCGACCGTCTGGAGGAAGTTGGAAAGGGCATTGATAAAAACGGAAAAGAGTACAAGGATGAGAAATCACTCTTTGATTATATCAGCGAAGAAGAACTCTGGGCTTGCACCACATGCAATGCCTGCACGGAAGCATGTCCTGTGAACATTGATCCGCTTGGAATCATCGTGGATCTTCGGCGTTTCCTTGTGATGGAAGAATCCAAGGTGCCTGCGGAACTCGGAGGAATGTTTAATAAAATTGAAAACAACGGCGCGCCTTGGCAGTTCGCCCAGGCCGACCGTATGAATTGGCCACAAAGCGATAGCTGAAAAGAAAAGAACCGAAATGGAATTCAAAGTTGAAACAATGGCCGATTATGCGGTCCGCAATGAAAGTCCGGAAGTGCTTTTCTGGGTGGGATGTGCCGGGAGCTTTGACGAAAGAGCACAGAAAATCACGCGCGCTGTCGCAAAGATTCTGCATCATGCCGGAGTGAAATTTGCCGTTCTCGGAACGGAAGAGTCCTGCACCGGTGATCCGGCAAAGAGGGCAGGGAATGAGTTTCTCTTTCAGATGCAGGCCATGATGAACATTCAGGTCTTGAACGGCTACGGAGTGCAAAAAATCGTCACGGCTTGTCCGCATTGCTTCAATACTCTGAAGAATGAATATCCTGAGCTGGGAGGAAATTATTCTGTGTTGCATCATTCCGAACTGATACAGCAATTGCTCGAGTCGGGACGTTTGAATATTGAAGGAGGAAGCTTTAGCGGCAAGAAAATTACATTTCACGATCCTTGTTACCTGGGACGTGCGAATGGAGTTTATGAAGCGCCGCGAATGCTCATTGAAAAACTCGACAGCGCATTGATAGAGATGAAACGCTCCCGTGCCAACGGATTCTGCTGCGGAGCCGGCGGTTCTCAGATGTTTAAAGAACCTGAAAAGGGTAACAAGGATGTCAACATTGAAAGAACCGAAGAAGCTCTCTCACACAAACCCGACATCATTGCAGTTGGATGTCCGTTCTGCATGACCATGATGAGTGACGGTGTGAAGCATTTTAACAAAGAAGCAGAGGTGAAGGTGCAGGACATCGCCGAACTGATTGCTTCCGCAAAGGATCTTTGATCATTCTTCAGGATTCAGAATCCTGTCGGCCAAGGCTTTCATCGACTCTTTACTTGTTGCTTCAAGCCGTCCGCTCTGTATTACCATCATGTTTTCCTTGCCTTTGTCAAGCATATAGCTAAAAACAAATCCCGCTTCGGGTTTGTGCCATCCTGCAATTTGTCCGAAGCGCAGATCGTTGAATCTCGGACCGTCTTTCCATTCCGGAAGATAAAATCCTTCAGAAAACTGTAACAGGGTTTTATATGCAGGGTAATTGCTAAATGCTTTGTCAAGAGAATCATTCAGAGGGAAAAAAGTAAATACAGCTTTTTCATTCTTGTCAAACATGGTTCTGTGAGTGATCATATAACCCGAATCATTCTTAGCAACAGCATACCAGAGCAGGGAATTGTAAGGAGTGGGAGTGATGAAGAATTTTTCTGACTGTCTGAGTTCCTCTTTAATGTCTGAGTACACATCGTATTTTCCGTATGAGCAGAAAGAAAGGTAAATCAATGGAAGTATCAGGCCAAAGTTTATCCATTTTCTTCTGGCATCATGGTTCGTATTTAAAATGAGCAGAGCGATGCTTGCAAGCAGCAGTGGCAGAGTAAAAATCGGGTCAGCCACAAAGAGAAGATGGAAGGAAACCCTGTACTCGCTGAAAGGCTCGAACCAGCCCACTCCGTAGCCTGTGCAGGCATCCAATAGTATATGCAGCAGAAAGCCGAATCCGAATATTTTAAACCAGTCTTTATACTCTGCTGGCGTATGTTTTCTGTGAAATCTGTGAAATAAGGCTGCGAGAAAAAATGATGAGAGAAACATCAATAAAATGGAATGTGAAAATCCCCGATGCATGAGCAGCACCTGAGGATGCCCCACCCAGAGGTTGGCCAAGACGTCCAGATCGGGTACATTATTAGCCAATGCTCCGTAAAGCATGGCCTTTTTGCCCAGCTTTTTACCTGCAATCACTTCACCTGTAACTGCACCGATGACGGTATGCGTCAGCGTATCCATTTCATTAATTTCAGCTGTCTTATTCCGTCAAAGAAAATAAATTAACTTTGCGAAAATTTATAAAATGAAAATTTCTGCAAACAAAGTCGTGACGGTATCATATGAGCTGCACGCGAACGCTCCGGGTGAAAACCGCAATCATATTGAAACGGCCGACAAAAGCGAGCCATTGAAGTTTCTCTTTGGCATCGGCATGATGATTCCTGGATTCGAACGGGGGCTGGAAGGCAAAGGCACAGGAGACAAATTCGATTTTTCCATTGAGGCGGAAGAGGGTTATGGTGATGTGGAAGAGACTGCTGTGATACAGCTGCCGATTGAAATATTCAAGGTGGATAACGCGATTGACTTCAGCATGCTGAAAGTCGGCAATGTACTTCCGATGAACGATCAGGAAGGAAATGTGCTGAACGGAAAAGTGTTGAAATACGACGAGACCATGGTGACCATGGACTTCAATCATCCACTTGCCGGACACCAGCTGCACTTCAGCGGCGAGGTGCTGGAAGTGAGGGACGCGAGTCCGGAGGAAATTAATCACGGACATGTGCACTAAAAAAAGAGCGACTCGATGGGTCGCTCTTCTTTTTTGGCGTTCATAACGATTCTATCAGACTGCGTGGTTCAAATTGTAAGTCAATAATGTTTATTCCACTTTCTTTTGCTTGACCAAAAGAAAGTGGCAAAGAAAAGTCAAGACCAAAATATGCTGCCCACAGCACATGGCGGACGCTTCCCGCATTTTGGTCGGCCAACCCGCATAAGAAACATCTATTTTTTTCATAGCGTTTCGTTTGCATTATTTTGCATTTCCTAAGTTTTTAATGTTTTATTATGTCAAATTCTATGTTAATAGCTCACAGATCAAATTCCCATTTTGTAGAAGTAAGGAATATTTCAGTTTCTAATTGATCACGGACATGTGAACTAAAAAAAAGAGCGACTCGATGGGTCGCTCTTCTTTTTTGCTTCTGATATGTTTAGAAAGGCAGATCGTCTTTGCCTGCCGGGATGTCTGAATAATCCGGAGTTTCCTGGCTGTAGGAAGATTCACTTCCGCTTCTTTCGATTCTCCAGGCCTCCAGTGTGTTGAAGTACTTTATTTCACCCTGCGGGCTGGTCCACTCGCGGCCGCGCAGATTAAAATGAACGGTGATTATATCACCTGGTTTATAGCCATCCAGCATGGAGCATTTGTCCTGGGTTAGCTGGAAACTGATGTGCTGCGGATATTGCGATGAATTGTCTGTTACGACAAATTCACGCTTTCTGAACTTTTCACTTACCTGCTGTTCCTTGCCAATTACCTTGATTGATCCTTTGATTTGCATTGATGATTAATTTTCAACAAAGATACTGAAATGCATGCGACTGATACACGAAATCATGAATTGATATGAACATTTACATTTTTTAAGTAAGTATGTGCATAAACCTTATTTTCAGTCCTTTATTATGCCAATTTTTTATCTTTACTTTGACATACAAACCCTGATCATGAAAAAAATATTTATACTGTTCATGCTGGCATCCAACCTCTGCCAGGCTCAGACATTTTCCAATACCAATCAGCTTCCTGTTCCGAACAACAATTCGGAATTGATGATTCCAATAGTGGTAAGCGGACTTCAGAACATCGACTCTTCCTTTGGGATCGGAGCTCTTTGCCTGGATATCTCGCATCAGTCGGCATCGGATCTGATCATCACGATTAAAAGTCCGGATGGCAAAGAAGCACTCTTAGTCGACACCAAGGGTGGTAATTCTCCCGGCTTTCCTGGCACCTGCTTCCAGGAGAATGGCAGTGGCGGCTGGATAAACCTGGCTGTTCCGCCTTTCAGCGGCTCTTACTTTCCGCAGCAGACAATCAATCTCTTTAATGACGGATCAAATCCGAACGGCACCTGGTGGCTGAGCATACGGGATGTTTTCGTTCCGGGTAATACAGGCACATTTAATTACGTGAACCTTACTTTCATGCACAATCCACCATACAGGGCTGCAGGCTCAGGCCCATGCAGCGCAGCAAATCCAGGTGGATGTCTTTGTCCGGACTCGACAGCCACCGACTGTGACCTTTTGCCTGACATGACAGCTTCTGCACTATGCATCATGAATGATCATCAGGAACAGGTAGGCAATATCCGCCTCGGCAATGCAACTCCTAATATCGGCTATGGTCCTCTTGAAATTCATGGCACCAATACCTGTTATTGTGATACGGTGTTGGTTGCCTGCAATATCGGCGTTTGTCCTGACGGGTCATCTCCTAAAGAGCTCATCAACCAGAGAGTGTATCACCGCAGCGGGAACAACATGACTTATTACGACAGGCCTGCTGGAACAATGAGCTATCATCCATCACACTCTCATGTGCACGTCGATAACTGGGCCGATTTCTCCCTTCGCCGCAGCACCGCAGATCCTGACGCACGCAACTGGCCGAGAATAGGAAACGGAACCAAGGTGAGTTTCTGCCTTGTGAACCTGGGCGACTGCGACAACAATCTCGGCTACTGTGTTGACTCTGCCGGTCAGGTGCTGAGAAAGTCTGATATTCCGAATTCGGATTTCGGCAGTGTCACCGGTTGCGGAAGCAGTCAGGGGATCTATGTCGGCAATCTTGACATCTACAGCAGCGGCCTGAACGGCATGGGCATCATTCTTCCTCCGAATGCATGCAACGGCGATTACTTCATCGTATCCATTACAGATCCGGACGATAACATGCTTGAGGTTAACGAGGACAATAACTGGGTGGCAGTTCCGATCACTCTTACTTTGCAATCGGGCGGAACTTTCCCGGATGCTGGAGTCAACTTTACTGTCTCAGTCAATACAGTCAACTTCACTGCTGTGGCCAACAATCCTGATTCTGTCGTTTGGCACTTTGGTGATGGTTCTGCTCCGCAGACTAGCGTGGGCAATACAATTTCATACACTTACCCCGGTCCGGGTTTCTATGTGGTACAGCTTTATGCCTACAACTCATGCGGCCCTACAGTGACCATCGACACGGTGGCAGTATTGCCGGTCACCACTTTCATATCTGAGCATGAAGCCCTGGGGCAGGTAAAATTATTCCCTAATCCTGCTACAGATGGTTTCAGTCTGCAATACTCACTGATGATGAAGGATGATGTTCATATCAGCATGACTGACATGATGGGCAGAAAAGTGTTTGAGCGCGTTCACAGATCTCAGCTTCCGGGAAAACATCAGTATGAATTCATCAAAGACGCAGCAATTTCATCGGGAATTTATTTCTTCAACATTAAAACGGCAAGTTCCTCTTACAGTGAACGGCTCCTTGTTCACTGATCATCCAAATGATGCCTTTGAAAATCCTCAAAGGCATTTTTTTTGATTATTTTTGCAGCACAAACAATATGAGGAGAAAATTTATTTTAACTGTATCACTGTCCGTCCTGATTTCGCAGGTTGCGATTGCCCAAGTGGACTTTTTATGGAAGCACAGCATCAAGAATTCGCTGAACAGCATCAACAAATCTGTCGCTATACAAACAGACAAGTGGGGAAACTGTTACATGACAGGAACCTCATGGATTCCTGATTCCACAAAGGATGTGCTTCTGATCAAGTTTGATCCTCAGGGCAGGGAAGAATGGAGGCGTCTGTATGACCATCCTGATCACCGTGACGACGTTCCTGTTGCCATGAGTCTGGATCCTTTCGGGAACATTCTGATTGCCTGCATGAGCCGGAGTGACAAAAGCATGAATGATATCCTGCTGTTGAAATTTTCACCTGAAGGAGCTTTGGAGATTGAAAAGAAAATTGACGGAGGACACAAACTTTTCGACGCTCCGGTTTGCATTACTGCTGATGATAGAGCCCACATCCTTGTGGGTGGTTATGTGACTACGCCAGACTCAGGCCTTAATGCGGTTTTATACCGCTTTTCTCCTGAAGGAAAACTGCTTTGGTCTAAGCGTGCCGGAACAAAAGATATGGACATCTTCAATGCCATTATCAGCGATGATTCTTGCAATGTATATGTAGCGGGCAATTACAAGGTGGCGCAGCGAAGCTCTGACTTCATCATTCAGAAATATGATTCCTCCGGAACCAAGATGTGGGAATATATTTATGACGGAATGTTATCCATGTCTGATGGCATCAGTCACCTGGCTTCCGACGATTCTCTGAATATTTATTTCAGCGGCTTCATCAACAAGGGCAGCGACCGTTCAGATGTACCTCTGTTCAAAATGGACCGCAACGGAAAATCAATTCAGGAAAATCTTTTCTTTGGAGGAATGTCTGACTGCAGAGCAAAACATCTATACGTGAATGCGTCAGGTGTGTACATGACATTGGAGCAAACTAATTATAACATGGGCGGACAGAGCTCCAATACAGTTTTGCTTTACGGAAAAGGAGGGCGACAGGAGTTCAGCATGAACAGCAGACAGGATTTCAGATACGACAGGTTTATTCCTGTTGACGGAATGCCCCTGATTCTGGGAACAGGTTTGACCAGACCGGAAAACACACTGATTCCCTTCATCGCTGAACCGGATACATCAGAAGAATTGGTCTGGATGTTCACAGATAATGAGGTGTACGGACTCACCAATATGATCGACTATGCAGTTCACGGAAAAAGAATTTTTTTCCTGGGTGATGATACCGGAGAAGCTACCGGCACTATCACACTCTTATGCTATAATTTTTTAAATCCGAATAAAAAATCCAGACGCTGGATAGCAAAATTATCAGACTGTGAAGTTCAGAAAGATTGAAGAGAAGCACCTCGCGGAGCTGAAGCAAATTGTCGGTGAGAAACATGTGCACACCGACAGGGAAATGCTTGAAAATTGTTCACATGACTATACTGAAGACCTTCGCTTTTATCCAGAGCTTGTGATCAGTCCGGGTACTACAAAAGAAGTTTCCGACATCATGAAATTCTGCAACCGCGAGATGATACCCGTTACTCCACGTGGCGCAGGTACAGGCCTTAGCGGCGGAGCGCTTCCGGTGCATGGCGGAATCATCATGTCCACTTCGAGATTCAATAAAATCATTTCGATTGATGACAGAAACCTGCAGGCAACGGTTGAGCCGGGTGTTATCAATCAGGTTTTCCAGGATGCTGTGAATGAAAAAGGATTGTTTTATCCTCCTGATCCCGCGAGTAAGGGAAGCTGTTTTCTGGGTGGGAATCTCGCTGAATGCGCAGGCGGTCCGAGAGCGGTGAAGTATGGTGTCACCAGAGACTATGTGCTGAACTGTGAAGTGGTATTGCCTAACGGCGATATCATCTGGACCGGTGCGAACGTGCTGAAGAACAGCACAGGATATAATCTCACACAGTTGATTGTGGGCAGTGAAGGAACATTGGGTGTGATCACAAAAATTGTTTTCCGCCTTATACCCATGCCGACGGAAAACATGCTGATGCTTGTTTCTTTTTATGACCAGGAAAAAGCCTGTGAAGCGGTTAGCGAAATCTTCCGTGCTGGCATCACGCCTTCGGCACTTGAGTTCATGGAGCGCGACTGCATTGAATACGTGATGCGCTATGTAGATGTGAAAATTCCACTTAAAGATAATGTGATGGCTCATCTGCTCATTGAAGTGGACGGAAATGACAAGGATGTTCTTTTTAAGGAGTGTGAAAAAATCGCTGCTGTGCTCGAAAAATTTGAGTACGATGACATACTATTTGCCGATTCCTCCCAACAGAAAGCAGATTTATGGAAAGCAAGAAGATCGGCAGGAGAAGCGGTGAAGTCTCATTCAATTTATAAGGAGGAAGACACAGTCGTTCCGCGCGCTGAATTGCCAAGGCTTTTGAGGGGTGTGAAGGAAATAGGGAAGAAGTACGGTTTCAGGAGTGTTTGCTATGGCCATGCCGGCGATGGAAACCTGCATGTGAATATTATCAAGGAAGAAATCAGCGATCAGGATTGGAATGAGAAAGTGCCATTGGGTATACGTGAAATTTTCCAGCTTTGTGTAAGTCTGGGCGGAACAATTTCCGGTGAGCACGGAATCGGTTATGTTCAAAAATCATATCTTGATATCGCTTTCAACGAAAGCCAGATGAATTTGATGAAGGGAATAAAAAACCTGTTTGATCCGAAGGGGATATTGAATCCCGGTAAAATTTTCAATGATTAGAATTCATCAGCGTCGAATGAGAAGAGCATGAAAGACAAGGTAGTCATAATCACTGGCGCGGGTTCGGGAATCGGACGTGCTCTTGCGGTGGAATTTGCTTCCAAAGGATCTTCTGTGGTCATCAGTGGCCGGGATATTGTGGCGCTCGAAGACACAGAGAAACTGCTTGCGCCCTTCAATGTGAAAGTGCTACAGTTTCAGGCCGACATCAGCAAGGAAGAGGATTGCAGAAAACTGATTGAAGCTACCCTCAGTCATTATTCAAGACTGGATGTGCTGATCAACAATGCAGGAATTTCCATGCGTGCCCTCTTCGAAGAGACCGATCTTGAAGTGCTGCGTAAAATCATGAACACAAATTTCTGGGGTGCGGTCTATTGTACGAAGTATGCACTGCCTCATCTGCTGAAACAAAAAGGCAGCGTGGTGGGTGTTTCATCCATTGCAGGAAAGAAAGGACTTCCCGGCAGGACCGGTTATTCTGCTTCCAAGTTTGCTCTTGAAGGATTTCTTGAAACACTTAGAACGGAAAACCTGAAAAAAGGGCTGCATGTCCTTGTGGCTTGTCCTGGTTTCACGGCTACAAACATCCGCTCGACTTCCATGAACAAAGAAGGTAAAGCCCAGAAAGAATCGCCGCGTGACGAAAGCCGAATGATGAGCGCTGCTCAAGTGGCTGCTCACATTTATGAAGCAGTGCAGAAAAGAAAACGCGATATTGTTTTGACTGGAAATGGAAAACTCACGGTATGGCTGAATAAGTTTTTTCCTTCGCTGATGGATAAGCTTGTGTACAATCACATGGCAAAAGAACCTGATTCTCCTTTCAAGTGAGGATCAGTTAATTTCGATTTTCACTTTGCCTGCGCAAAGCATTTTATCTCTTTCATCATACACATAAACCACGTATTCGCCAGCTCGGTAAAAAGTTACTTCGCTTTTGAACCATGACCAGTAAAGTTCTGTCTTCAAACGAATGGTGTTTTCGAAAATTTCTTTTTTTGTCTGCGGATCAATAAAGAAAATATCCATCAGGGCATTATTGGCTTCAATCGGCCTGCGAAGCGTGGCAAGGACCTGCAGTGATCCTCCCTCAGCCGGAATCGTGAAGACAGTATTCGCTTTTTCAGGAATACCTTTTTCATTTACGTTCTCGCAGAATGTGAGCTTTTGTGCTTCAGCTTTGTGTAAATAGAAATTGCTGAAAAATACAAGCAACAGCAAAGGTTTCCAGAATGATTTGGAACTGAAAAACTCATTTGATGCGGCTTCAGAATTTCGCATTGATTCTGATGTTAAGTTGTCTTGAAGTAAGATAATTCGGAATTGCGTAACGACGTGCATTGCTTACATCTGTGATCCAGTTGTATGATGCCACATTGCTTACCTGCAGAAGATTGAAAACTTCAAGTCCGACCCAAAGCGTATTGATCTGTCCGAAGAATTTACTCCTTGACTTGTTGGGCATATCTTCTCCGATAATCTGCTTCGAGAAGCCGATGTCCACTCTGCGGTATGTCGGAGTTCTCAGAACATCCTTATACCTGTCTCTTCCCGGCGGACCGAAAGGAAGGGCGGTTCCGAAGAGCAGGTTGAGCGACATCTTATAGGATGGAAACTTTGGCAGATAATCCTGAAAGAAAAGTCCGAAAGTCACACGCTGGTCAGTCGGACGCGGAAGATAACCGGGCTCAATTCGCGTGCTGTCCACAGCAACCTGATCGAATGTAAAGCCGGGAATTATTTCTTCGCCGTCAGCATTGAATCTTATGTAATAGAAATCCTCTCGAATGTCTTCTTCAGTTTGCAAGACTGAGAGACTGGCCCAGGACTCTATGCCGGGAACAAATTCTCCGAAAAGCCTGAAGTCAAGTCCGCGCGCATATCCCTTCGAAGTAAAATTGGGAAGGTAACGTATACGGAGATTATCAACTTTGTAAGGAATCAGGTTTTCATGATACTTGTAAAATACCTCACTCGTAAGTTTGAATTCCCTGCCAAGTCCTAGAAAAGTAAATTCAGATCCCAGCACCGCATGATATGATTTCTGAGCTTTTATATCCGTGTAAACCAGTCCGTCGAGATCACGAAGCTCTCTGTAAAATGGAGGCTGGTAATAAAGTCCGCCTGCCATTCGGAAGCTGAGGTTTCGCTTCCACTGCGGAGTGTAGGTAAGAGAGGCTCTCGGACTCACCACCAATTCTTCGTTCAGGTCCCAGTAGTTGGCTCTCAATCCTCCTGTCAATATAAATCTTGTGGTATCGCTGATATACCAGGTGCCTTGCATGTAACCGCTGATCCTGGATGAGTTCAGATTTGTTTTTGAAATGACAACATCATTCAGCCTGATCTGTGGATTTGCTGAATCACGGTATGAAGGAATTGAAAATCCTGCCGAGTCATTATAATTCCACTCATGAAGTTTGTCTTCGATTTCTTCCATCTGGTACTTGAATCCCCATTGCCAGAGCAATTTCTCACCGACTCTTTCTCCTTTATGCTCGGCTGAATACACTGTGGCATTGAGTTCATTCCTCGCATGATTTAAAAAAGAACCAACGCCAAGGTTAAATGCCACATTTCCGAAATTATCTCTGCCGAAATCATTTTCCAGCTGGTCAAGAAAATATTGTCCGAGTATGTCAAAGTTCTCTTCCTCCTGAGTGGTATAAGCGCTGGTGATCAGTTTCAGCTTGACATTTTCGTTGGGTCTGAATGTGGCTGAAGCGGAGCCGGTGAAAGTCTCATAACGGTCAATCTCCTGCCCTGCAAAAAATACTGTGAAGCGCTTTGCATCGTTGATGGTTCCGAAATTGGTTTCCCTAGTTTCTGGCACTAAGTTGTATCGATTCCGGGCATAATTTCCAAAAATCTCCAGGTTGAACCGGGCAGAGTGGTCCAGTCCTGTAATCAGCTGTATGTCTGTGAACGATGGCTTGTATTCACCTTTGGTGTCAAAAGTGTTCAACAGATACTGATTGGACTTCTGCCTGACGCTTCCCATCCAGTACCATTTTTCATTTTTGCTTCTGTCTTCAAGTGAGAGAGAACCTCCGAGCAGACTCGCACTCACGGCACCTGCAAACTTCTTTGGCTTTCTGTATTGAATATCGAGCACAGAAGAAAGCTTGTCGCCATATACGGCATCGAATCCTCCAGCGGAAAAGCTTATGTTCTCAACAAGGTCCGGGTTGATCACACTCAGGCCTTCCTGTTGTCCGCTGCGAACGAGCAGAGGCCGGTAGACTTCAAAGTCATTGATGTAAACAAGGTTCTCATCGTAATTGCCACCTCTTACAGAGTAGGTCGAGCTCAGTTCATTTGCAGAAGAGACGCCCGGAAGCGTTTTTAATATATCTTCCACACTCTGGTTCGGGGTGGGGATGACTGATACGATTTTCGGATTGATTGGTGTGATGTTGATTCTTTTAAGCGATTTATCCTCAATCACCACATCACGGAATTCAATTGCTTTGAATTTTAAACTTCTGTTTATTTCTCTTTCTTCTCCCTGATCCAGTTTCAATGTAACTGAATCCGCTGCATATCCTGTTGATGTGAATACAATTTTAATCAGGGTTTCAGACGGAACTCTCAGTCTGTATCTGCCGTTTTCATCGCTGGTGGTTCCGTATGGTTTTCCGAAAACCGCTATGCTCACTCCGAACATGGGTTTGGAATTCTCGTCTACCATGCGTCCATAGATAATTCCGTCCTGTGCCTTTGCGCAGAAAGAGGAAATAAAAAAAATCGCAATAAGGAATAGCCTAAGGAATGGCATAATTAAATTCTCATTGTTTTTTTCTGAACTCACCGTTCTGCCACATCTGGATGAACTTGGACCATGCGATAGGATTGAGCAGATTGTTTGGAGGAAGTTGTCCGGCATAATACAGCCTGGATCCTTGCTGCTCCATTTGATATTTGAAATTCATGCTCCCGTCCATTGGCATGATCTCCGACAAGGCGGCCATTTCACTTCGGTGAAGGTTACGCTGGGCTCTGGTGAGATCATCATCAGGTATCCGCAATTGTAAGAAAGCTTCCTTGAACTGCTCTTTGGTTGGCCAGGGAAATATCACCACTTCTTTCAACAATATGGTGTCTTTCACCAGCATTTGAATGAGTGAACATCGATGATCAGCAAGTGTGTCAGGAATTACAAAAAGTGCACGTTTGTAACCCAGAGCAGCGAACTCAATGGTGTCATTCATTTTTGCCACGAATGAGAAAAAACCATAATAGTCTGAAATGGTTCCTCTATAGGTATTCCTGATCATAATGGAGGTGAAGGGTAGAGGTACGAGAGAGTCACTGCCAATGACCACTCCGGAAAACTGCACCAGACGGTCCTTGGATTCCGGTTTTTCCTGAGCAATTAAACTCAGACTGAAACTTAATATTATAATGAGAAAGAAATAGCGCATGTACGAATCTGATAAACCTGCTAAAGGTATTAAACTAATTGCAAATGGAGGATTTTAATAAGCAGATTATCAGTCGCAAGGAGCTGTTTTTCAGAGTCATAAATTTGTAATTTTGCAATGATGATTTCAAATCGGGAAAGTGGGTGCAACTGCAGGTATTTCTGGAGTCTTTTGCCTGGAATAGTTACCGCTGCAAGCATGTATGCAGGCGAATGGTGGGTAGTTTCTAACGTTATTCTCACATTGTTTATTCTGCCTGTAATTGAATTTTTTCTTCCGGAAGATAAAAGCAATTCTTCCAATGAAAATTCCTTTATCCCAGATTTCATTCTTGTCATGCATTTTTTAATCCAGCCTGTCATTCTGTTATTACTTTTTTGGAACATTTATTCCGGATCAATACATGGCATTCAGCTGTTTTTTGCAGGACTCTCTGTCGGAATTCATTCCGGCTCTTCTTCCATCATAGTTGCTCACGAAATGATTCACAGGAAAAGCAGCATCTGGCAGACAATGGGAAAAATTTTATTGTTCAGCGCAGGTAACATCTATTTCTTTGTGGATCACCTGAGGGTGCATCACAAATGGGTCGGTACTGATAAGGATCCTGCTACGGCGCGTAAAGGCGAATCGGTGCATTCCTTCTTTTTCAGATCGGCGGGCGGACAAATCAGGAGTTCCTGGAAACTGGAATGTGAGCGGCTGAGATCACTGGGAAAAAGTCCATATGGTTTTGGCAACTATGTACTTTCTTCTTCTGTTCTTCTTTTGTTACTGATGGCAGTAATTTATCATTATACTGGTATTGCCGGTCTGTTTGTTTTTGCATACCAGGCATTGATGGCGAATTTTCTTCTTGAGTTTGTGAATTACATTGAACATTACGGCCTGACCAGAGATGAGAACGTGAGAGTCGATCCTACACACAGTTGGCAGTCTGATAAGGTGCTGAGCCGTTTTTTCCTGGTTGAGCTCAGCCGTCACAGCGATCATCATTATTATTCTTCGAAGCCCTATCACGTATTAAAGTCATATGATGAGAGCCCGGTCTTGCCAGGTGGATACGCACAGATTTTCTTTTTTGCATTGATTCCTGCTTTGTGGTACCGAAAAGTAGATCCGATTCTGGAAGATTATCTTAAAAAAGTAAAGAAGCAGGTCTGAGATTAACCAAATGAATGAAAAATTGTTGATATTAGGATTGCGTAACAGGCATTTTAACCACTCATGAAATTAATTTCAGCTGCATGAATTTATTCGCCCGGCATTTTATTTTACATCTTCTAATTATTTTTTCCACAGGCAATGCTTTTGCGCAAAGCACATTGCATAAGTATTTCATTTCATTCACAGATAAAAACGGTAGCACATTTTCTGTTTCCAATCCCTCAGAATTTCTCAGCCAGAGAGCCATACAGCGAAGAGCCAATCAGGGCATTCAGATAAGTTCAGAGGATCTTCCGGTCAATTCCAACTATGCAGATGCTCTGACTTCCGCAGGAGCCAGGTTGCTGGGAACAAGCAAATGGTTCAACGGCGCGGCAGTTGAATGCGATTCTTCGACTTTGATTTCAATACAAAGTCTTCCATTTGTGAGCGGATCAAGAATTGTGAGAGGGCCTGTAAAAAAGGAGAGGGAGCAAGCAAAGTTCAGGAGCGATTTGAATAGTGTATTGAATGAGCCCAGTATTTTACGGGTGCAGGGTTTCGACTACGGACAATCTTTCAACCAGATTCATCTTATGAACGGAGAGTATCTGCACAATCAGGGATTCACAGGCAACGGAATGCTCATTGCACTTTTAGATGCCGGATATTTTAATGTTGATCAATTGAATGCCTTTGATACGCTGCGTATGCTTGGAAATATTGTAGCTACCTGGGATTTTGTAGAAGGCAACGATTCAGTATATGAGGATGATGCACACGGTACGCAGGTACTTTCCTGCATCGCGGGCAATGTACCCGGACAACTTGTCGGAACCGCTCCTCATGCAAGTTTTCTCTTATTGCGTTCAGAGGATGCTCCGACGGAATACATTGTGGAAGAATATTACTGGGCTTTTGCAGCCGAATATGCTGACAGTGCAGGAGCAGATATAATTTCTTCTTCACTCGGATACACGACTTTTGATGATTCAACCATGAATCACACTTACCTGGATATGGATGGTAATACCGCTCCTTCTACAATTGCAGCCGACAAAGCCGCATCCAAAGGAATTTTAGTAATCAGCAGTGCGGGAAACAGCGGAAACAATCCCTGGCGCTATATTGGCGCTCCTGCTGACGGAGACAGCGTGCTCGCCATTGGGGCAGTGAATCAGTTTGGAGTAAAAGCAGGATTCAGCAGTTGGGGACCTTCTTCAGATGGTGATGTTAAACCCAATGTAGCAGCCAAAGGTGAACAAACTACCATTGCATGGCCAAATGGTTTTGTCGGAACTGGTAACGGTACATCTTTCGCTTGTCCGGTGCTGGCTGGTGCTGCCGCATGTCTCTGGCAGGCGCATCCGGGAAAAACGAATATGGAAATTTTCAGAGCGATAGAGCAGAGCGCCAATTATTATCAGAATCCCGGTGATTCACTGGGATACGGAATTCCTAATTTCATCACTGCTGATATTCTCCTCGGTGGCGGAACTCTTAATCTTCCCGGTGAAGATCTATTACACAGTGTCTACCCGAATCCATTCAGTTCCAGAATTGAAATCAGGTTTTATTCTTTCAGCCATCAGAATCTGATTGTCGAACTGATTGATGCTTTGGGAAGAAATATAATGAGAGAAAGTGTAAAAGCTGAAGCGGGTATTGTAAATCAAATCAGCATCAATCCGCCTGCTGATTTAAACAAAGGAATTTACTTTATCAGGATTGAATCAAAAGGGAAGCTTTATACAAGACGCATCATGAAGATTTAATCCTTCGAATGAAATCAGTGAGCGGACATCTCGCTGTATATCTTATCAATCGCGTCGGCCAGTTTCTTGTCTTTTTCCGTCACAATGTCACCGGCATCGTGTGTGCTTAGTGTAATCCACACTTTATTCCAGATGTTTTTCCATTCAGGATGATGATTCATCCTTTCGGCAGTGAAAGCCACCCTGGTCATGAATGCGAATGCATGGGCAAAATCCTTGAATTCAAATGTTCTTTCGAGCTTATTGTTGCTTTCTGTCCACATGAGAATTTATTTTCTGGTTCAATTTAATATTTAGTATAGAGTATTTAATTTTTAATCTACAATGTATTTTAACTCTCGCACTCGCAATTGATTTATTTTGATTTGGTGAACTATATTCAAAGAATAGACGTCGAATCGAGCGGCGCGTGGGCCTGACCAATTGCGCGGGAAGCGTCCGCTTGTGCGGCTGGCAGAATCAATTGGTCTTGATTTTTTTGCATACTTTTTTTATCAAGAAAAAAAGTATGAATAAAAATGTTAATAGCAGTAATGTCTGTAATTAACAATTCTCGAATTAGAGATTTAATCATCTAATCTTGTTCAAAATAAAATTAAGACAATTTCAGGCAGAATTGCAAATTAAATCAATGGATTCCTTGCGAAGCAAGATATCGCTCTGCATCCAATGCCGCCATGCAACCCGTTCCTGCAGCAGTTACTGCTTGTCTGTATATTTTATCCGCAACATCTCCTGCAGCAAATACGCCTTCCACATTTGTTTTCGATGTGCCCGGTTTTACTTTGATGTAACCTGTATCATCCATGTCGAGCCAGCCTTTGAAAATGTCAGAATTCGGCTTGTGTCCTATGGCCACAAAAAATCCTGTCACTTTCAGTTCTTTCTCTTCTCCCGTCTGGTTATTTTTTACTCTGACGCCCTCTACAGTTTTGCTTCCAAGAATTTCCTGAGTGTCGGTATTCCAGAGTATTTCAATATTGGGTGTGTTCTCAACTCTGTGCTGCATGGCTTTGCTGGCGCGCATCTCGTCCCTTCGTACAATCATGTACACTTTCTTGCAGAGCTTGGCGAGGTAAGTTGCTTCTTCTGCAGCAGTATCACCGGCACCTACAATGGCTACATCTTGTCCACGGAAGAAAAATCCATCGCACACCGCGCAAGCGGAAACTCCATATCCGTTCAGCCTTTGCTCCGATTCAAGTCCCAGCCATTTGGCTGAAGCGCCTGTAGCGATGATTACTGTGTCAGCTGTGACAGTTTTGTTTTCGTCTATAACCACTCTGTATGGTTTTTTAGAAAAGTCAACTTCGCTTGCATAGCCGAAGCGCACATCAGTGCCAAATCTCTCAGCCTGTGCTTTGAAATCTTCCATCATCTCCGGGCCCTGAGTTCCTTTAGGATAGCCGGGATAATTCTCCACTTCAGTGGTGATTGTAAGCTGTCCTCCTGGCTGCAGTCCCTGATACATCACAGGCTTCATATCAGCTCTTGCTGCATAGATTGCCGCTGTATAACCCGCCGGACCTGAGCCTATGATCAGGCATTTCATGTGTTCCTTTTGTTCAGTCATATTGATCTTGTCCTGCTTCAGACAGCTGCAAATTTAACATTTGTCTCAGTTTTTGAAACTTGCTTTGTTCTGACAGGTGTAATTAGTTATATAATTAAATTTCAGATGCTTATCTGGCAATTATTGTATCGAAAGTGCATGCGTATCCTCCCCAAATTCCCAAGCCACCTTCTATATTGCTGCTCACAGGAGCCACCGATGCAAAGGGATTACCATTGCTTCCTACCTGGGTTTCCACAGTTCTCCAAAAGTCAAAGTGCGATCTGTCTATAGTGCAGAACCTGACAACAATAGTATCTCCTATTTTAAAGAAAAACTTTTCGTCATTGAAATCGTCAGCCTTATTGGAATTGGGAACCTGCCCGCGTTGATATGCGAAATCGAAACTCTTTCCGTTGATAAACTTATCTTCAAATACTGATCCGTTCGGAGCGATAAATATGCTGTCTTTGATCTTGCCTTCTTCCAGTCCGAATGTATATCGGTTGATACGCTGTGCGAACCATCTGTAATAATTCCCGAGGGTGTCGGGATCAGTCAGGTGTGCCCAGGCGAAACCGAGTGAATCTCTGTTGCCGTTTACTTTCCACCAGACACTGTCGAGCGCTACCGGCTGCGGTAAGAATGTGGAAGAACTGAGTACCTTGCCTTCAGCTTCCACACGGAGTGTATAAGTTTTACCGGACTCGCCGGTGATTAGATCAGAGATGTAAAGTCCGATACCGGGAAACTGTTCAAGTGTGTCGGTGATGATCCCGTCACTCACGGTAACAAGGGCTCCTGTGATGGTCTGGTTGACGACAGAATTTATATTGACAGTTCCGAAGAAGGGAAGCGTGCGGGACAAAATCACATAAGGTTTTTCTCCGGCAATTACGTATCCTTCCACCACAATTTTTGGTTCTGATTCAGGGATTTCGACTGTGACATTCTTTTCACAGGCTGAAAATCCGATGATGATCAGAATGAATGCCATTACTCTGTATAATTTTCTTTCCATCATCAGAATTTGAAATTATAGGTGATGCTTGGCAGAATAGGGAAGAGGGTAATCTGTTTCGCCTGAATGCTGATGTTATCTTCGTTTAGGTCCGTATCAAAATATATTATGAATGGATTGTACCGATTATAGACATTGAATACGCTGAAGTTCCAGCTGCTTTCAAATTTCTTCGTGGGCTTATTCCTGAGAGTAAAGCTCAGGTCGAGGCGGTGGTAAGGTACGAGCCTGTAATTGTTGCGCTGGTCGCCGTAATCCTGCAGCACATTTCCATCTGAAAGGAGATACAATCTTTCAGGAAAAGTGTTCAGGTTTCCTGTAGCGTAAACCCAGGTTGCGCCCAGGCTCACTCTCTTGCTCACATCATAGCTCAGTACCAGAGATACATCATGTCTTCTGTCGTACTTCGGAGCAAACACATTTGCGCGATTCAAATCAGGAAACTTTCTGTATGTCCAGGCCAGTGTGTAGCCGATCCATCCGCTGAAATTTCCCTTCACTTTTTTCAGAAAGAGCTCAGCACCATAACTCCATCCCTGACCAAACACGAAATCATTGTCGACATTGTCATTGATTGAATTTTCAGGCAGAAATCCTTCGGAATATTCCACCTGATTTTTCATGTCTTTGTAATACACTTCGATGCTTGTTTCGTAAGTGTTGTTATTAAAATTCCTGAAATATCCTGCGGCATATTGAGTGCTGAACTGAGGTCTTACAAGATCAGTGCTGGGTACCCAGGTGTCTGTCGGAAGTGAAATGGAGGACAGCGATGCCAGATGTATGTACTGATAGTTCTGAGTATAAGAAGCCTTCACCGAAGATTTTTGATCAAGGGTATATCGTATTGAAAGACGTGGTTCTACATTAGAATATGTCTTCACGTTTTCCAGAGTGTTGTAATGTATCGTGTCAGTCACGACTTTTCTGATCGGATCTCTTACAAACCTGTCGAAGGGACCGACTTGTTGGAATAAGGTTCCTCTCAAGCCTGCATTGATTCGAAGTTTGTCAGTGATGTCGTATTCATCATTGATATATATAGCCAGGTCATGCGCGTATTGCCTTAAGGTTTTGCCAAGATCAAAAACCACATCGCCTGATCTCGCGGAGACATTGGAAGGCACGAACACATGGTAGATGTATTGCCCGCCAAACTTGATATTATGTCCGGGATGAGGAAACCAGTTGAAGTCGGATTTGATATTGTAATCGGTTATACCTGAGAACAATTTAAAATTGAATCCTTCCTGACCTCCCTCAAACTGAAAATCGTAATTGGTATAGATCAGGCTGGTGTTCATAAATATCCTGTCATTGAATACGTGATTCCAACGGAGCGTGGTTGTGGCGTTTCCCCAGGGGATTTCAAGTTCGAAATCCGAATCCGGACTTTTAAAATTGAATATGTCACGTCCGAAATATCCGCTCAGAAATATTCTGTTATTCTGATTCAGCCTGTAATTTGCTTTCGCATTCAGATCGTAGAAGAAATACTTGTTGCCTTCAATATCGCTTCCTTCCTGAACGAAGGGTTTTCTGAGGAACAAATCCACAAATGTCCGTCTCCCTGAAACAATGAAAGAGCCTGTATCTCTTTTAATTGGACCTTCCACCGTAAGTCTTGAGGAAATAAAACCCAGTCCGCCCTGCACTCCGAATTTCTGATTGTTTCCCTCTTTCATCTGAATGTCCAATACAGATGACAGCCGTCCACCATAATTCGCCGGCATTCCGCCCTTGGTAAGTGTGACGTTCTGCACGGCATCCGCATTAAACACAGAAAAGAAACCGAAGAGGTGATTTGCATTATACACATTGGCTTCATCCAGCAGAATCAGGTTTTGGTCAGGTCCGCCACCGCGCACATAATAACCGGTATTTCCTTCACCTGCTGAGAGCACTCCGGGTAGCAGCTGAATGGTTTTCAGGATATCCACCTCGCCAAGGAAAGCCGGAAGACTTTTAATCTTTTCTATTTCAAGCTTGTCGCGGCTCATTTCGGCACTTTCCACATTCTTCTCTTCTTTCCTGCCGACTATCTCAACTTCCTTCGTAATGAATGCAGCTTTTCTCAGCTTAATATCCATTCGGATATCTTTTACCAGATCAATGCTGTGTTCCTGGGTTTCGAAGCCCAGATAGGAAATCACGAGGGTGTATTTTCCTTCAGGAATTGTGATGGAGTAAAAACCATACACATTGCTGCTGGTGCCCTTAAGGTTCTCCTTGATATAAACATTGGCGCCTAAAAGTGATTCGCCTGTGCCTTCCTCTTTAACAAATCCGGAAATGGTGAAAGGTTTGGCTGCACTAACCGCTACACAGTCGGTAAAGGCATTTAAAAGAAATGGGAGGAGAATGAAAAAAGCCCGCATAAACAGTTTTGAAACAATACTCTGGCCAGATGGTTTCAGGCATGCAAAATTATCATTTTATTCAGCTGCTTAAAAATGGAAGCTATAAATTGATCACTTGCAAATGCAAGAGGCTGAATCAGATAAAATACTTAACTTTGCGTTAACAAACTGTTCTTTCATATCAGTGACTGATCTATCGCCTCATTAAATGGGGAGGAAAGTCCGGGCAGCACATAGCATCCTGCTTCCTAACGGGAAGGCATGCAGCCGATTGGCAGCATGACAGCAAGTGCCACAGAGAATTACCGCCACGGGTGCAAATCCGCGGCAAGGGTGAAAACGTGAGGTAAGAGCTCACGGGCTTGCATTGCGAGATGCAGGCAGGGTAAACCTCAGGAGCTGAAAGACCAAATAAGCCGCGCCCAGCGCAAGCAAAGAACGGCTCGTTCGAATTCCCGAAAGGTGAATGACGCGGCGGGTAGGTCGATAGAGGTGAAGCGTGAGTTTCATCCCAGATAAATGATAGATGTTCCGGTGCCTCACCGGATTACAGAACCCGGCTTACAAGTCATTGATGTACAAACATCCTCCCCAAAAGGGAGGATGTTCTGTTTATATGAAGTCCTTCAATTCAGGGAATACAATTGCGTTTACAATTTTTATATTTGTGCGCCTTTCATGAAATTCCAGCTCATCACCCAATATTCTCTGTGGTTTGTTCCGCTTTGCATCCTTCTTGGAGTCGCTTACGCATGGATTTTATACCGAAGAAAGGAAGAATGGGAAGGACAGTCACCCTGGCTGCACCGAACGCTTTTCTTTCTGCGAATGTCATTGGTTGCACTAATCTCTTTTCTCCTGTTAAACCCAATGCTTCGCAGCCTGAGCAGAGAATCAGAGAAGCCTCTCCTGGTTTTTGCTCAGGATAATTCTTCCAGTATTCTGCTGAATAAGGATTCAGCTTTCTACAGAAACGAGTATCCTGCCGCAGTATCAAAAATGCTCGATGAATTATCGGATAAATACGATGTCCTGAGAGTGAACTGGGGCGACAAGGTGGAAAATTCGGATGCAAGTGATTACTCATACCGCGAGACAGATTTCACCAGGCTTTATAACGAACTGAACATCCGCATGGGCAACAGAAACATGGGCGCTGTGGTGATAGCCAGCGATGGCTTGTACAACCGTGGTTCCAACCCCTTGTATCTGGAAGGACCGTCCACTCCGATTTACACTGTCGCAATGGGCGATACAAGTGTGAGGAAAGATCTGCTGGTGGCTAAGGTGAATTTCAACAAAGTGGTTTACCTGGGAAATGCATTTCCTGTTGAAGTGGGTATTTCTGCCAGGAACAGTTCCGGAGAAAAGTTCAGCATGACAATGAAGGAAGGAGATGAAGTACTCTTCACGAGACAGTTCACAGTTCCCACAAACCGCTTTTCCCAAACCGTGCCGGTGATTCTGGATGCGAAACAGAAAGGCATGCGCAATTTGAGAATCGAGCTCTCAAGACTGGATGGTGAAGTCAGCTACAGCAACAACGTGCGTGATATCTTTATAGAAGTGAAAGAAGGCAAACAAAAAGTTCTATTACTGGCAAATGCGCCTCATCCGGATCTGGCTGCTCTCAGCATGGCCATTGAAAGCAATGGGAACTATTCTGTAAAGACTGTTTACCCTGATAATGTCCCTGTCAATTTCAGGGAGTACAATCTTGTTATTCTGCACAATCTTCCATCCACACAAAATCAGTTACCCGGCCTGCTTCAACAGGGTTCTGAAGCAGATTTTTCTGTGTGGTACATTGTAGGTAGCCAGACAAATCTGAACCTGTTCAATTCCATGAACGCTGCGGTTAAGATCAATGCCACTCTTGAAAAGTCGAATGCGGTGCAGGCTGCTTTGGATCCCAACTTTTCCTTGTTCACCCTGAGTGACATCACAAGAAGGAATATACCTCAGTTCCCGCCTTTGAACGCTCCATTCGGACGTTACACTTTTTCAGGAGCTCCTTACATGATGATGAAACAACGCATCGGAGCCGTAACCTCCGATGATGCTTTGCTCGTTTTCGGAGGAAGCGGTGGAATTAGAAACGCTGTTCTATGCGGAGAGGGAATCTGGAGATGGAAGCTGGATGACTTTGCAAGGAACGGAAATTTTGATGCTTTCACTGAAGTTGTTTCTAAGACAGTTCAAAACCTTGTTGTCAGAGAGAATAAATCGAGATTCAGGATTCTCAATAAAAACGAATTCGCCGAAAACGAACCCGCTCTCTTTGAGGCCGAGCTTTACAACAACAGCTATGAGCTGGTGAATGATCCGGATGTGAGCATGATTCTCACAAACCGTGATAACAAGAACTTCCCATTCACCTTCAGTAAAACGGAAAGAGCTTATTCCCTGAATGCCGGTTATCTTACTCCAGGGACATACAGCTACAAAGCCACAGTGAATGCCGGAGATAAAGTGCTTCGTGCAGAAGGCAGCTTCAACGTTGCAGAGCTTCAGGCAGAATTATCTGAAAGCATTGCAGACCACCAGCTACTTTATAATGTCGCGGAAAAATCGGGTGCTGCAATGTATTATCCCTCACAGCTCAACGAGTTGAAGGTGGCTCTCAAATCAAGGGATGATCTGAAGAATATTTCATTCTCTCAGATTAAACTCGAAGATCTCATTAACAAAAAATCCTTGTTTTTTATCATCCTGATTCTTCTCTCACTTGAGTGGTTTATACGGAAAAGATCAGGCTCCTACTGAGATCACATGCATTATCTTCTAATCATCATCCTTGCCATAGTCTGCGCGGATTTTCTGCTGGGCAGATTGCTCGATTACCTGAACAATACACATATTAAGAAGGAGCTTCCTTCTGCCGCACACGGAATCTATGATGAGAACAAGTATCATAAGTTTCTTCAATATTATCGTGCAAGGAATGGTTTTTCACAAATCACTTCCATTTTCGGTTTCATTATCACTGCAATTTTGCTTGTGAGCGGGGCATTCGGAGCTTTGGATGAATGGCTGCGCACTTTTACAGAGAATCCGATCTGGCTGGCAATACTTTTCTTCGGAGTCATCGGTTTGGCTTCAGACATCATTTCGACTCCTTTTTCTGTCTATTCTACATTTGTAATTGAAGAAAAATTTGGCTTCAATAAAACCACGGTGCGTACATTTATTGCAGACAAATTGAAAGCTTATGTTCTTGCAGCCCTTGTTGGAGGCGGTTTACTTGCACTGCTAACCTGGATATATCTTTCAACCGGGACTTTGTTTTGGCTGCTGGCATGGGGAACGCTGACCTTGGTAATGATCTTCATCACGGCCTTTTACACATCGGTGTTGTTGCCTGTATTTAACAAGCTGAAACCCCTGCCGGAAGGTGAACTACGGAGCGCAATAGAGGAATATGCACGCAAAAATGATTTTCGACTTGATGATATCTACGTGATGGATGGATCGAAACGAACATCAAGGGCTAACGCTTTTTTCAGCGGCTTAGGGAAAAGAAAAAAGATTGTATTGTTCGACACGCTGATTGAAAAGCATACAGTGCCAGAGCTGGTGGCAGTGCTTGCTCATGAAACCGGTCATTTCAAATTAAAGCACACCCGCACCGGACTTTTTGCAGGAATTCTTCAGAGCGGAATTATGTTTTACCTCCTCGGTTCTCTTTTGGGTAATCCTGATCTGACTCTCGCAATGGGAGGTACTGAACCGGCCTTTCATCTTGATTTGCTTGCATTTGGTTTGCTTTATAGTCCGGTTTCTCTTTTGCTGGGAATTTTCATGAACATGCTTTCCAGAAAGCACGAATATGAAGCGGATCGTTTTGCATCGAGCACATACGACGGACAAGAGCTTGCTTCCGCGCTTAAAAAACTTTCAGTTGACAACCTGAGCAATCTGAATCCGCATCCTGCCTATGTATTCGTTCATTACTCACATCCACCATTGCTAAGCAGACTTGCCGCTTTGAAAAAATAGGTGACTGTACCGGGCAATATCAGCTTCTGAGTTAATTGCCTTTCCGCATTGAATATTTTCAATCAGCTCATGAGCGAAATATGGTCCCAGCATCACTCCCTTGGTCCCAAGTCCGTTCAGAATGTACATGTCTTCTTTCTCAGGATGTTTGCCAACAAGTGGTCTTCTGTCAAGCACAGTTGGTCTTATTCCGGCCTGATGATCCAACACTTTATATGGAAGGCGAATTGCTTCTCTAAGCTTTTTCTCCAGTTCCATCAAGCCTTGTTCAGTCGGCTTGCTTTCAGGATAATTCCATGAATACGTTGACCCGATTCTGAACACAGAATTTCCAAGAGGTAAAATAAAAATGCCGCTCATGATGATATGATCTTCAGGTAAACCCGGAATTGAGACGTTCAATATTTCTCCCCTGGCAGGATTGAAAGGAAGATAGTTCCAAAACAAATTTTCAAATGAATCAATCCCTTCACAGAAAATTATTTTTTGAAATTTCCCAAGTTCGTAGCGGTATCCGTTTTCAATTCTTTCCAGTTTCCCGGGGATGAACTTTGCTTTTGTAAGCTTTCCCTGTTCTGAAAAATGCTTCTCTGTCACTGAAAGAAACCTTGTAATATCCATCCATCCTGAATCACCGAGTAATAATTTTCCGGCATGAGATTGAAGACAATTGTCGTATTCCGGATTTATTGCTTCATCCTTGTGAAGCCGGCTGAATTCCGGCTGGGCCAGGCGGCCTTGCCAGTCATTGTATTCACGTGCAGTACCCATCACCTCCAGTATCAGCTTGCGATGGAAAAATTTTTCTCCGAGTTTGCTTTCTGTTCTTTCATAAAAGGATGTGGCATAGTCGTACAGCTCTCTTGCTTTCCAGCTGAACACAATTCGCCTTCCGGTTACAGGATGAAAAATTCCAGCCGCAACTCTTGATGATGTTTTTTCTTTACCTTCTTCAATGAGCATGACATTGTACCCGGCATCTTCCAGCATCAATGCTGTGATGCTGCCTGCCAGTCCTTGCCCGACAATCAGAAAATCGTAAGAAAAATTTATACTCATGGTTTTTCTCCTCTGAATGCTACGAAGGCAATCAGTCCGGCTTTGGCGTCCAGAGAAATTCTGTAAAACTCTCCGGTATGCTCTCTGAGATCTGCAATGATCCTCCATTCATCGCTTTCATCAAAAGTTCTTCTGATAAGCCTTCCCGCGACACCGGCAAGGATGCTGTTGTCCGGCAACACTTCAAAATCCTCTGTCTTGTCAGGCATGTGAAATAAGGTTTCAGATATCAATCTTGACAAATCAAGAGATTTCAGTGACCAGTACATACTGTCATTTTTATCCACATAGTAGAGCTGCGATTTATCCGGACTCAATTTCATGCACCTGCCCGGATTTTGCATAATGTAAATTTGCCTGCCGTTCTTCAAGTCAAGCAATTGCAGGCGATGTGGTTTCCCGACAACAAAGGTGGCAATTGATGAATCATTGATCCAACAATAGTAACCTGTGGAGTCTGAATTGCTGATCTTTTTGGCCGATACCGTATTATTCCTGTCAAGCAGGTATAGCCATTGGGAAGAGTCAGCGTCAACTCTTACAACTGAAAGGTGTTTGCCGTCAGGACTCATGGCAGGGGAGTATTCGCTTTCAGTTGTGAAAGTGATCTGCTCTTTTTTTCCTGACTCGACATCAAAAGCAAATACATCAGACTGCTTATCGTCTTCTACAGAAACATAGAGGACCTTGCTTTCCGATTTTAAAAAGGATGGCTGGTTGTCGTATCCTTTTCTTTCAGTGATATTCCTTGTATTGGAGATTGTCCAATTTCCATTTTCCTTTTTAAGATCGGCAATAAAAATATCTGTGTCCGGTAACTGGGCAAATGAGGTGTTGATTAGTAGGGAACAAAGCAGATATATGCTTAGTTTGATGTGTTTCATGCCGGGAATTATAGTCTGTATTCGATTGTGCCGTGTTTCTTCTTTTTAAGAGGAAGTTCAGCATCCATGCTATCAATACTGCTGCTTACATAGCTTTCTTCCATACGGTAGGCTCTGACCTGAATGGTTTTGCCTGGATTAATATTCATTACTCTCACGGAATCAACTCTTCCTTTAAAGTCAATGTCCCTTTCCAGTGTGCTGTAGAAAATGCCCTTCTTTTTTATGAGCTTGTAATGCAATTGATCAATTTCTTCCGAAGAGTGGCCTTGTTCCATCAGAATGAGATTATCTCCAAGTTCGAATGTCTGGCCAGTTGTCTGAACATACCTGGCGGACAGTAAAAAGTTTACAGTCATGGAAGGTGAAAGCAAAAACATGGGTATGCTGATGGTAAACAATGAAAAATAAACCCGGAACAGTAACTGAAGGGAGGAACGAATGAACAATCCGCTGAGTGCAAGTCCGGAACATATAAAGAGCATAAAGAAATAATTCGGAACTCTTTCGCTTCCGCCAATGGCGACTGAACCTGCGTAGGCGAGAAGAAAGAGCAAATGCACTGAAGCAAGCAGCAGCAGTTTCTCCTTCGGCAGATTTTTCGCAGTGATCATGAGCACAAGACCCAGGACAAGCGAAAAAATGAAACATAAAATGGCTATATAAAATGACATACCGGAATTACCGGCTCAAATCTAAGCAGAAAAAAGAGGAGTAAGAAACCAGGAATTTATTCATTCAGGACATAGACTCTGCATTGTCTATCAGACGAAATCCTTTTCCGTGAATATTTATTATATCGAGGGAAGGGTCTTCTTTAAGGTACTTCCTCAGTTTGGTGATGAATACGTCCATGCTCCGTGCATTAAAATAGTTATCATCACCCCAGATTTCTTTCAGGGCTTTTTCGCGGGGAAGAAGTTCGTTCTTATAAATACAAAGCATCCTCAAAAGATCCGCTTCTTTGGGAGACAACTTCTGGCTTGAATCACCTGCTTTAATAGTTCTGTGATCATAATTGAAATGAAATTTGCCCAGATCAAATTCTTTCTGATCGCTGTCGTGATGCTTATCTGCAGATCTCTTCAGGACTGCCTTTAGTTTGTAAAGTAAAACTTCTGAGTCGAATGGTTTTGTGATGTAATCGTCCGCGCCTGCCTGGAATCCGCTGAGCATGTCATCCTTCATGGTTTTTGCCGTGAGGAAAATAATGGGAATGTTTTTATCCTTTTCACGAATATCACGCGCCAGTGAAAAGCCGTCTTTTCTCGGCATCATCACATCCAGAATACACAGGTCGAATTTACCGCTACTGAATTGTTCATATCCCTTCATGCCATCCGGGCAGAGTTCAACCTCATAGTCATTCAGCTCAAGGTAATTCTTAAGTACCGAACCGAAATTCGGATCATCTTCCACTAATAGAATCTTGTTTCTTGAAGTCATTTATTGCGCTTTGCATTATTTGTAAGGAATAAAAAACTCAAAAGTGCTGCCTTTTCCTGGCTCACTTTCCACGTCGATCCAGCCATTATGACTGTCTATAATCGCTTTGACATAACTGAGGCCAAGTCCGAATCCTTTCACGTCGTGGAGATTTCCTGTCGGTACCCTGTAAAATTTTTCGAAAACTCTTTTTTGGGTTTCCCGGTTCATGCCTATACCTTTGTCCTTTACGCTAACGATCAGACCATGCTGATTATTGCTTGTGCTCACAAGGATTTCAGGAGATTCTGGAGAATACTTATTTGCGTTGTCAAGGAGGTTGATGATGACATTCGACAAATGGACAGGGTCGGATACCACGAGCGGAATTTCAGCGTCAAACTGTGTCTGTATCTGCCCATTTCTGCTTTGAATTTGAAGTCCAATAAGCTCAATTCCTTTTTGAATTAACTGATGCACATTCACTTCTTCTTTCTTCATGCGCAGTTCTCCTTTTTCTATCTGCGCCATTTGAAGTACATTTTCAACCTGTGCATTCATTCTCCTGTTTTCTTGCCGGATAATGTTTGAGAAATAATCAAGTTTCTCCTGGCTGGAAACGACTTTTGGATTTTTCATTGAGTCCACGGCGAGTGAAATTGTAGCGATAGGAGTTTTGAACTCATGGGTCATGTTGTTGATGAAGTCGCTCTTGATATCGGAGAGTTTCTTCTGCCGAATGATAGTGTGGATGGTATATCCGAATCCGAAAAGTATGAGTATGGTGAACAGCGTTGAACTTAAGAGCATCAGCCACATGGATGAAAGCACATACTGGATGCTCGATGGAAAATTCAAAACAAGAAAATCAGGCTTTGAAACGATATCATTCGGAAAAAGCAGAACCTTGTATTTTGAATTGATCAGTTCAACAGGGTTCAATGATGCCTTAGAGAAAACCATCTTATTCTGATCGCCGTTCCAGATTCCGAAATCGTAGTCTACATTGATGCCTTGTTTGCACAACTCCGCGGATATAATTGAATCAAGAAGAATGGGATTAAGCCGTGCATCGATATTTTTTTCCGGCCCTGAGAATTCCACTGCCATCTTCTGTACCACTTCGCTTAACTTTTCAATTCTCGCTTTGATTTTTTCCTCGTTCTGCCTGATGATAACCTCTGCAGAGTCTCCATAGAAACGCATGATCTGCGAGGAACGTATAGTGTGTTTCGAGAGTGAGTCCTGGTGAAAATAATTCCTCCGTTGCACTTTAAGGAAAGATTTTCTGCTTCCCGGATGATGAAATTCAATGTTGATGTCTGCATTGTCGAGATCAGGCAGAAATGTATTTGGTGGCAGAAGCGCAGTAGATTGAGGTTCTTCTATTGTGTCAAGAATTATCGCAGGTTGCAGATCAGGAGAGTCGCGCATGACAAGCTTACTGAGTTGTCCCGGATCGATGTCTAGCAACCTCTCATGCAGCATGGTCATCGCTTCTTTGGTTTCTATCCGGTCAACTATGGCATTCATGGCCTGCGTGACATTCTGATCAAATTGTTGTTCTTTCAGGCGAATGTCGTGCATGATCCAGTAAACCTGGAGAAAAATAATCCCAAGCAGCGATACGCTCATCAAACCAATGATCCACTGAAATTTACGCCTGTTCATTCTTTGCAAAAATACTATGCATTAACAATTCAATCAGGACTTTAACCTATTTTTAACACTGATTAACCGCCCATTAACGCGAGAAATCAAAGTCCGGTCATACATTCGTTTCATAAACTTCAAAGCCATGACAAACAGACTACACAATCGCGAAATAATTGCCTGGTTTATTTTAATGACAGCCTTCCTTTTGCTTGGTCTGACTGTAAGTTACGCTCAGGAGAGTGTCGCTCACTACCGTGTGAAAATCACAAAAGAGTCTGATGGAAAAGTGACAGAGACTGACACGCTGTTTTCGGCTTCAGAGAAAGAAAGCATGGACCGCTGGCTGGAAGAGCAAAAGAAATCTGGACATGAGTCGATCAGCATTAGGATAGAAAAAAACGGCGGATCAGATGTGATCAAGGCTGAAAACGAGGGGAAGGATGGCGGTAAGCGCAAAGTTGAAAAGGTAATCATTGAAAAATTTTCGGAACAGGGTGATGACATCCGATTTAAAATGGACTTGCTGAAAAAGGAAATGGCAGAACTCAAGGATATTATTCGTGAGGAATCCGGAGCATTTAAATTCGAGATTGATGCGGAAATTGAAGAGGAATTGAACGGCCTTGAAGACGAAATGCGGGTTTTGTTCAGCAATGATTCTGTCTTGTCAAAATCCAAATCCATGAAAAAGTGCATTGTGATATCTGCTGATTCTGATGAAGCCAGGGATGTCATGAAAGAAATAGAGTCTATGGAGACTGATGGTGATGGCAAAGGAAAGATGGTGATTATTTACAAAACTGAGGAAGACGAAGAACCGGTGATTGTCAGAAAGGAAGTGAATAAGGATAAAAATCGAGATAATCCCGGGGAGAATGAAGAAAACAAAAGCATACACAAGGAAATAAAAATTGAATCTTCATTATCTTCTGATTCAAAAACTTTGGATGAAAAATTCCGATTTTCTGTCAGCCCTAATCCGGGATCAGGAAAATTTGATGTTTCGTTTTACAGCGATAAAAAGCAGGATTTCATTTTCAGCATCACAGATTCAAAAGGTGCTGTCATAAAAAGCGAGAAGCTGAAGGGACATAAAGGCGAGTTTAAGAAAAAATTCGAGGTAGAATCAGGTTCCGGCAATATGTACATATTCAGCTTGCAGTCTGATTCCGACAAAGTGGTGAAAAAAATAATAATACGATGAATCAGTAAAATTTTGATTGGTTAGAATGCCTGATTGGTTTGTAATACGGCAGACGGAAGATTGAAAAATCACGGCTGCCGTTTTTTTTCATTCGGGTATTTTCAGCTTTCTGTAATAGCTGTTACTTCAATTTCCATGAGCATATCCGGATGAATGAAGCCACCGACTTCAATCATCGAGGCTGCCGGATTTATATCGCGAAACACCTCAGCGTAGATTTTTCCTACAGCTTCCCAGTCAGATATATTTCGTAAAAATATTCTTGTTCTGACCACATGTTTCATTTCTGCTCCTGCATCCTGAAGTGCCTTCCCGATTTTATTGAAGATGAAAACTGCCTGAGCTGATGGATCCCCCCGACCTATTATTTTATCTCCATCAACAGCGGTTGTTCCGGATACTTCAATATGATTTCCAGAGCGAACAGCACGAGAATAGGAGATAAGGTCTTCCCATTTGGTATTGCTGCGGATATTAAGTCTTTTCATGTCCTTAAGTCATTTTAAATTCATCATTTCTTTGAGCACATCTTTATCCACATTTTTCTTTAGCTCAAAACTGTATGATTTGCTCCAAAGTGATTTGCTTAGTTTGAATTTGCCGCGCAGGACAGCTTCCTTTTTTTCGCCGGAGAAGAGCTGCATGCCGAGCGATAACATTCCTCCGAAGTTTACTGATTCAGTCGGGATAAGAAAAGTAAGCTTGCTCTCTGACTTCCTTCTGATGTGATGGCTTTCATCAAGTCTTCCTTTTCCCAAAATGTGATTGTCCATGCTTAACTCGGTATTCAGTTCACGAAGCGAAACTCCAATTGAATTTGGATTATAAACGCTGACTTGGACCAGGGCAGAGGATTTACCCTCTTTTTCTGTCATGTCTAGTTTTTCAACTCTTCTGAATTCAACGGGCTGAATGCTGGCGCATGAATAAAATAAACACCAGACAACAAACAGTGAAAAAGTAAAAGTATATTTTCTGAGAGCTGCACTAATGTTCATGTAAGCTTCTGTGATGATCTGAACAAATTTAACAGGATTAATTTGCAGAATGACCTATTTAATAAAATGCATGAAAGTGTCGCTTCTGAGACCAAGTCGCAAAGATTCCACAGCGATGATTTCAGCAGGAGCGATATTGCCAAGGTTTGCATTGGCACCAAGAAGTTTAATGAAGTATGTCTGGCCGGATTTGTTTGGGGTTTCCCAAATGATTTTTTCAGGCGGAACTTTGGCTATTATTTTGTTGATTAATACAACATGTGCCTTGCCGCTTGGTCTGTAGATCCCGACTGTCCCGCTTTCTCTGGCTTCTGCAATCACTTTCCAGGCGCCGGCATCCAGCTCATTTTTCATCATTTCTATCCATTTGGCTGGATGAATTATGATGCCTTCCTCTTTGGATCCGACTTCAGAAATAACTGTAACATGCTTGCTGAGATTCCTGATATACTCAAGTTTGTTTTTATGTGGAATCGTGATGCTTCCGTCGCTGATTTCCGCGTGCGTCATCTTGTATTTTTCAAGCAGCCTCAGGTAATCATCCAGTTTGTTTCTTACCTGAAAGGCTTCCCACAGGGTGCCACCAAAATAAACTGGCACTCCGGCACTGCGGTAGATTGAAATCTTTTTTTCAAGATGATTGGTGATAAGAGCTGATCCAAAACCAAGCTTAACAAGGTCAATGAACTTGCTTGCGCTGTCCATAAGATCTTCGGCCTGGCGTACGCTCAGTCCTTTGTCCATTACCATAGTCAGACCATTATCACGGGGCTGGACAGTCCGCTTAGGAATTCCTTCCAGAGAAAAATTCATAAATTATTTTTATAAGTGTCAACTAAATGCAGCACATGCTGGTCGTTTTCCATTGCCGGACAATATTCAAACATCGCGCTGCATTTGTCTATGTTTTGACCAAGGGCATTTTCCAGTGTATTGTATGCTTCCCTGATCTTTCCGGATGAATAAAGGTAGGCGCAAAGACGGAACAGGAAGTCAGCATCATTCTGATGAAACACAAGCCCGTGCTCAATCATTTCAATGGCTTCATCAGCCCTGTTGTCCGCAAGAAGAAGGTGTGAGTATTCTAGCCAGATATCATGATTTTCAGGTTCGAGGTCCATGACTTTTTTGTATGCGGATTCCGCCTGCAGGAAATTGTTCAGGTGGTATTCTGCATCACCAAGGGCAAACCAGGCTTCCGGATTTTCATCATTTAATTCAATTGCCTTTCTGATATAATGTGTGGCTTCGAACCAACGTTCTTCGCCCTGCAGTGTGATTCCTATACCGAGCCAGGCTTCCGGCAAAGCCGGGTTCAGCTTGGTGGCTCTCTTGTAATAATCTCTTGCCTTGTGAAGATCTTCAAGCTGCTCATAGCACTCCCCGATGTTGTAATAAGTCAATGCGTCCGGAGCTTCGTATTCAAAGGTCTTCTTGTAGCATTCAATCGCGTCGGCATAACGCTGCATATTAGCGTATGTATTGCCCTTGTTGAAATACGCGGATGAAAAATCATCCTTGATCACAAGGCAATAATCGTATGCATCCAAAGCTTCTTCATTGCGGTTCAGCTTATTTAATACATTGCCAAGGTTATACCATGCGGCAAAAGAATAAGGCTGACGGTCAATGAACTTTTTATAAAATTCAATGCTGTCATTTAAACGATCTGTGAATTCAAAGCAGAATGCAATTTCATAAAGTCCAATCTCATTGTCAGGATTTTCTTCCAGGCTTAAACTCAGATATTCAATTGCTTTGTCATAGTCACCCCAGCTCTCATACACATAAGCAAGGTTCAGGTAAAGTATGTCAAGTTCATCGGCAAGCGGAATGGCCTTGTTGAAATTCTCCACCGCCTGTTCAAACTTTTGAAGCTGGGAATATATGCTTCCTCGGATCATATACAGGTCTGGATCGAGTGGGGTGAGCATTTCCGCCTGATTGAGGATTCTCAAAGCTTCCTGGTAACGGTCGACCATGGCCAGCAGCTGCGCCTCACGAAGAAGAAACTCCACTGAACCCGGATGCTGGCTTTGGGCATAATCAACCACTTGCAAAGCTTTTACAGGATCGTTTTTTTCGATATAGAAATCGATGATATTCAGAAAAGCGTCCACATCAAAGAAGTAAGCATCTTTGTTGCGAATCATTTCTTCATATCGTTCTATGGAATGCCGTATCTGGTTTTGCTCGTCCTGTGGACTCAGGAATTCATCTTCTGACATGCAACAGCTTTTTTTCCAGGCAAGAATTGCTTCACCAAAGATAAGTATTCCGTTCAATAACTACCTCATAAAAAGCCGAGTTATTCACAGATTCCGGTTAATTCGATAAATTCAGCCTCATTATTTTTCTGTAGAGATTACTCTGGAGGAATGATTAATTTTGCCGTATCCATGTTCCTCAAGAAGCTTAACCTGCTGAATTTTAAAAACTACCAAGAGGCAGAGATCTGTCCTGATCTTGGCGCCAACGCTTTTGTCGGAGGAAACGGAGCAGGAAAAACCAATGTGCTGGATGCAATTCATTACCTGTCAATGTCCAAGAGTTATTTCAATGCCATGGATTCGCAGGTAATCCGGAACGGTGAGGAGTACTTTATAGTTCAGGGTGTTTTTGAGGATGGCGAATCGGAGGAGAATATATCCTGCAGCCTGAAAAAGAATCAGAGAAAGGTGCTCAGAAGAAATCAGGAAGACTACGAAAAACTTGCCGATCACATCGGACTCATTCCGGTGGTGATGATTTCACCAACCGACACTGTACTGATTACCGGGGGAAGCGAAGAGAGAAGAAAGTTCATGGACAGCATCATCTCTCAGTACAACAAAAAATACCTTACGGATCTGATCAGCTACAACCGTGTATTATCACAAAGAAACGCTTTTCTCAAGCAGTTGTCGAAGTCAGGAAGAGGGGATATCTCAATGCTTGAAATTTTCAATGAACAGCTGATACCCCTCGCTGAATATATTCATGAGACACGCTTAGGGTTTATCGAGGAGCTGGTTCCGGTATTCAGGCATTACTATGATTTCATCTCCGGAAAATCTGAAACTCCGGGAATTCACTATGATTCAAAAGTCATGCACGGGCAATTTCATGATTTGCTGGAAAAGCATGCTGAACGCGACTTGATCATGCAGCATACCACGGCCGGAATACATAAGGATGAATTACAGTTTATCATGAATGATATGCCGGTACGCAAATTCGCGTCTCAGGGGCAGCAGAAATCTCTGTTGATCGCTCTGAAGCTGGCGCAGTTTGATTTTATAAGCAAAGTCAAAAATGTGAAGCCGGTACTTTTGCTCGACGACATTTTTGAAAAGCTTGATAATATGCGGATCGACAGGCTGATGAAACTGGTTAGGGAAGATAACTTCGGACAAATTTTCATCACCGACGCGCATCCGGAGAGGGTTAGTCATATCTTTCGGGAACTTGATCTTCCTTTGAGAACTTTCGTGGTAGAAAACAACGAAATACGTCAAAGTGCGGATAAAGAAATCGGACAGGAAATACAATGGAATGATGAAAAGATCCAATGACAGACATATGAGCGAAGCCGTGAAGGAAATGCTTCGCAATCTCGGCCTTGAGCAGAAACTTCTTCAGGTAAAACTGATCAACAGTTGGGAGAAGGTGATGGGTAAGACTGTAGCCAACCGAACAACAGATCTGCTTGTCTCAGATAAAAAACTTTTTGTAAGCCTCAGTTCAGCTTCACTTCGTCAGGAATTATTCAGTGTCAGGAATGAAATCTGCGAAAAGCTGAATCAGGAGGTCGGGGAGGACGTGATCAGCGAAGTGATTTTCAGATAAAAAAAAACGCCGGAACTTGTCCGGCGTTAATTTATTTCAAAACTCAGAATCTTTCAGTTTGAGAAAAGAAGAATGATCCTTCAATTTCCGCGTTTTCATTGCTGTCACTTCCGTGAATTGCATTCGCATCAATTGATTTCGCGAACAGGTTGCGGATTGTACCAGGCTCGGCCTTGGCAGGATCAGTAGCTCCGATCAGCTTACGGAAATCTTCCACCGCATTATTCTTTTCCAGAATTGCAGCTACGATCGGTCCGCCTGACATGTAGTTGACAAGGTCATTGTAGAATGGCCTTTCTTTGTGAATGGCATAGAATTTTGCAGCCAGCTCCGGAGAAAGACGGGTATATTTCATGGCGATAATCCTGAAACCGGCTTCGTTGATCTTAGCCAGAATCGGACCGATGTGGTTATTTGCGACCGCATCGGGTTTAATCATGGTAAATGTTCTGTTTGACATTGATGTAGTAAATTTTACGGGCGCGAAGATAAAAAAATCCCGGCATTGGATTGCCGGGCTTCCATCAGATTCTTTTCTTGTTTTTACATTGTCTTGAGCTCGGCAACCAGTTTGGTGAGCACATCTTTTGCATCGCCGAAAAGCATGCTGGTCTTGGGATTATAAAATAATTCGTTGTCGATTCCGGCGTATCCTGCACTCATCGATCTCTTGTTCACGATGATGTGCTTGGAGTTTTCCACATCCAGAATGGGCATTCCGTATATTGGTGAAGATGGATCAGTCTTTGCAGCAGGATTCACTACGTCATTCGCGCCAACCACCACAACCACATCAGTATTGCTGAACTCCGGATTGATTTCTTCCATCTCCGACAGCTTGCTGTAATCTACATTGCTTTCTGCCAGAAGTACGTTCATGTGTCCGGGCATACGTCCTGCAACAGGGTGAATGGCGTATTTCACATCCACACCGCGCTCTTCCAGAAGTTGCTCCAATTCATGAATGACATGCTGGGCCTGGGCAACTGCGAGGCCATATCCGGGAACGATGATTACTTTCTTGCTGTAATTCATCAACACTGCCGTATCGCTGATTGAGATGTCTTTGATGCTTCCTGTGACTCCGCTTTTTCCTGTGGCTACCGCAGCACTTTCACCGAAGGCTCCGAAGATTACATTGAAGAGCGGACGGTTCATGGCTTTACACATTGCCACTGTGAGAAGTGTTCCGGCTGAACCAACCAGGATACCGCCTGTAAGCATCACCTGGTTTCCGTAAAGGAATCCCCCGAATGCCGCAGCGAGTCCGGTAAATGAGTTAAGCAAGGATATCACAACTGGCATGTCTGCGCCACCGATTGGAACCACAAACAACACACCGTAGAGCAAAGAGAGTGCAAAGACAAGAATCAGGAATCCGAAACTGTCACTGTTGCTGGCAGTCAGATACACTCCTGCTAAAACGGTAACGATCATAAGCAGGGTGTTGATCTTATTGTAATGAGGAAGGCGGAGAGATTTGCTCAATGTTCCGTTGAGCTTTAGAAATGCGATGATGGAGCCTGAGAATGATACCGATCCAATGATGAGTCCGGCCATGATGACCGCAATTCTTTCCGACTGTCCTACGTTGTGATGAAACTCAAGTAGTGAAATCAAGGCGGCACAAGCGCCACCCATTCCGTTAAAGAGCGACACCAGCTCAGGCATGGCAGTCATCTTTACTCGTTTGGCAGTCATCCAGCCGATAATTGTGCCGACTGCAATTCCACCAAAGATGAAAGCCATTTTGATTGGTTCACGCGTAGTTACTGCTGATGGATCATTTGAATTATACAGGTAAATGGTGCCGGCTATAGCAATAGTCATTCCGAATGCAGCCCACAAATTCCCGCTGCGCGCTGTCTGCGGACCGCTGAGCATTTTAAGTCCTATCACGAATGTGACAGATGCAATGAGGTAAATTATTTCAAGTATGTACTGGTTCATTGAGGCTTAATTGTATGAAAACGATATTATTTTTTTTCTTTCTTCTTGAACATTTCAAGCATGCGGTCGGTCACCACAAACCCGCCGACCACGTTCAGTGTTCCAAGCACTACAGCAATGAAACCCAAAGTCAGAAGTCCGATGTTGTCTGCAGGTGTATTCAGCATGACGATGATGGATCCAATAATCACGACACCGTGGATTGCATTAGCCCCCGACATCAGAGGCGTGTGAAGCACGGAAGGCACTTTGCCGATCACTTCCACTCCTACAAACACTGAAAGAATCAGTATGTAGATCATCTGCATGTTTTCACCCAAGAAGGCAATCAGATTGTTTATTTCCATTTCAGTTTATTTTTTCCTGGAGGTTTATCACTTTTAATGTGGCTTCAAGCACGCTGAGCATGCTCTTGCCCTGGTTGAGCAGAATCCTTGAATTATTAAGATCTGCCAGTTCATAGTCTAAACTGCGCTCATACCAGTAAAGGCAGTTTTTTGTTTCCTGAACATAGACACACAACAGGTTGTAAAACCCGCTTATGGTCTCGCTTTCATGCATTTTTTTGCAAATCTTATTCAGATATATCACCGAATCATTTAGTTTATCGTGAATGAATCTTTCCACATGGTTTCCATCCGTCCGGAAGGTGGACAGCATGATGTTTTGAGTGAAAGTTTCTGTCCAGCTTATAAAATGTTGGTTTTGCATAAAGCTTTATTGCGTGGTTATGCCTGTTTTTTCAGTGAAGGGTGAACTGATTTTCCTTCGTGTACCATCAGGGAACCTGCCGTGATTTCTTCTTCCATTTCCCAGCGGAACTTGTCTTTGTCAGCAAGATGAAGGAGAAAAGAAGAAATATTCTTTGCATAGAGTTCACTTGCATTCAGAGGAAGAAGAGAAGGGAGGTTAGATTCACCGATTATGGTAACACCGTTTTTCACTACGGTTTTATTCAGTTCACTCTGAGTGCAATTTCCTCCTTGCTCCACAGCCATATCCACAATCACTGATCCCATCTTCATGCTTTTCACCATTTCGTCTGTAATCAATACCGGAGCTTTCTTGCCGGGGATCAGAGCTGTAGTGACTACAAGATCTGCTTCTGCAATATGTTTGGCAATGAGTGCCTGCTGTTTTTTGAGAAACTCATCGCTGACATTTTTCACATATCCGCCTTCGAGTTTTACCGAGTCATCACCCTTCAGTTCAATGAATTTACCTCCAAGTGATTCAACCTGTTCTTTGGTTTCAGGGCGAATGTCACTCACTTCTACAATAGCACCGAGCCGCTTGGCAGTTGCTATAGCCTGTAGACCTGCAACTCCTGCTCCCATGATGACCACTCTTGATGGCTTGATAGTACCGGCGGCAGTCATGAGAAGAGGGAAAATCTTACCCAGGGCTGCAGCACCGAGAATGACAGCTTTGTATCCTGCAAGATTTGCCTGAGAACTAAGCACATCCATTTTTTGAGCTCTTGAAATACGCGGTATGGCATCCATTGAAAATGCAGAAATCCCCGCTCTTTCGCAAGCTTCAACCATTGCCGGATTGGTGGCGGCATACATCAAAGAAATGAGAATGGCACCTTTTTTCATCCCGGCAATTTCTTCAGGAGTTGGAGCATTCACCTTCAGGATGACGTCAGCAGTCGAATAAAGAGAGGATTTGTCCTCCACAATCTTAACGCCTGTGTTCTGGTATTTTTCGTTTTCAAAATAGGAGAGAATTCCGGCATCCTTTTCCATGATCACTTCGAAGCCCTGCTTTACCAGACTTCCGGCAACATCCGGACTGAGTGACACTCTTCTTTCCTTTTCTTTAGTTTCCTTGGGAACAGCTACGATCATATGATCAGTTAAAAGTTCAACATTTGATTAATGCGCAAAGAAAACAATTAATTCGGTTTGTTTAATTCGCATTTTATCCATATTATCAATACAGAGAGATATGAGTATATTTGCAAAACCATGATTAAACTGAATCAATCTACACTGGACAAGCTGGAAGAGCTGTTGATACTAGGCGGTTATAAAGTCAGAACAGAAAAAGGAAATTTCAAATCCGGCAGCTGCGTGGTGGAAAGTTCCAAACTGGTTGTGCTGAATAAGTTTTCAACCGTGGAAGTTAAAGTGAGTTTCCTCATTGAAGCAATCCGTTCCCTGGACCTGGATACCAGCATGATGGATGAAAAGTACCTGAAACTGCTGCAGGATGTCAAGAACACCGTGCCTGCTGATCAGGAGAACCTTTCGTAATTTATATGCAGCTTACTTTCTTAGGCACAGGAACCAGTCAGGGTGTACCCATGATTGGATGCAAATGCAGGGTCTGCCAATCTGATGACCCAAGAAACAAGCGCCTTCGAACTTCCGTCCTCATCCAAAGCGAAAGCACCAGTGTGGTAATCGACTCCGGTCCGGATTTCAGGCAGCAAATGTTGCGTGAAAATGTTAACCGTCTGGATGCTGTCCTTTTCACCCATGAGCACAAAGATCATATTGCAGGACTGGATGATGTAAGAGCATATAATTATCTGACTGGCAAAGAGATGGAGATTTATGCGACAGAGCGGGTTCAGGAAGCATTGAGACGTGAATTCTTCTATGTTTTTTCTGGAGCCAAATATCCGGGTATCCCACGATTAAATCTGCAAACAATAAGCAACAAGCCATTTCAAATAGGAGATATTCCATTTATACCTATTGAAGTTTCTCATTTAAATCTCCCGGTACTCGGCTTCCGGATTGGCGATTTTACATATATCACAGATGCGAATCTGATTCCGGATTCCGAAAAGGAAAAAATCAAGGGCTCTCGCTTCATAGCCATCAATGCACTTAGAAATGAAAAGCATGTTTCTCATTTCACTCGAGACGAGGCTGTGGAAATTATCAGGGAGTTCAATCCCGAAAGAGCCTTCCTGATTCATATTTCGCATCAGCTGGGATTGCATGAGAAGGTTAATGCAGAATTGCCGGAGAATATTGAATGCGCCTACGATGGTCTGCAGGTGGAATTCTGAACGGATTATAGCCTCAATTTTCTTACTTTTGTGCTCCTCATTAAAATTCTGATTAAATGTTTGAGAATCTGAGTGATAAGCTCGAAAGGGCTTTTAAGGTTTTAAAGGGTGAAGGAAAGATTACGGAGATAAACGTAGCTGAAACCCTTAAGGAAGTTCGCAAAGCATTGTTGGATGCTGACGTGAACTACAAAGTTGCGAAACAGTTCACAGACACTGTCAAGGAAAAAGCCCTGGGGCAAAATGTTCTTACGGCTGTTTCTCCCGGACAGCTCATGGTAAAAATTGCTCATTCGGAGCTTACTCAACTCATGGGCGGTGAAAAAGTGGATGTGAATATCAACTCTAACCCGGCTGTGATTCTCATGTCAGGTTTGCAAGGTTCCGGTAAAACCACACTATCAGGGAAGCTTGCTTCTTTTTTGAAATCCAAAAAGCAAAAACTGCCTTTGCTGGTGGCTTGTGACGTCTATCGTCCAGCCGCAATTGACCAGTTGAAAGTGCTGGGTACTCAGATCGATGTGCCTGTCTTTTCTGAAGATGGCAACTTGGATCCGGTGGATATTGCACTCAAAGGAATTGCATTTGCAAAGGAGAATAACCGCAATCTGGTAATCATCGATACAGCAGGACGACTTGCCATTGACGAGCAGATGATGGATGAGATCAGCAGGATTAAAAAGGCGGTGAAGCCGGATGAAATCCTTTTCGTGGTGGACGCAATGACCGGTCAGGATGCTGTCAATACTGCAAAGGCGTTCAACGACAGACTTGATTTTGACGGGGTGGTTCTTACAAAACTTGACGGTGATACACGTGGCGGAGCTGCACTTTCCATCAAGTCGGTTGTGAACAAACCAATAAAATTCATTGGTACAGGAGAAAAGCTGGATGCCTTGGATATTTTCTATCCGGAAAGGATGGCAGACAGGATTCTGGGAATGGGTGATATCGTGTCACTCGTAGAAAAAGCTCAGGAACAGTTTGACGAAGAACAAGCTGCCAAGCTTCACAAGAAGATTGCGAAAAATCAATTTGGCTTTGATGATTTTCTCCAGCAGATACAACAGATCAAGAAGATGGGTAACATGAAGGATCTGCTTGGTATGATTCCGGGAGTGGGAAAAGCCGTGAAGGATATTGATATAAGCAATGATTCATTTAAACATATTGAAGCGATCATCAAATCCATGACAATGGATGAAAGAAATAATCCTGCAATCATCAGCGGAAGCAGAAGATCCAGGATCGCGAAGGGTAGCGGCACTTCAGTACAGGAAGTGAATAAGCTGCTCAAACAATTTGATGAAATGAGAAAAATGATGCGTATGATGACCAACAAAGACCAGGCAGCTAAATTCATGAGAAGCATGCCGGGCATGCGCAGATAATTAATTAAAATGATTCTTCTCGACGGAAAACTTGTTTCATCATTCTACAAGAAAAAACTTGCGGAGGAAGTGAAGGAAATGAAGGCAAGGGGAGAGAGAGCCCCTCATTTGTGTGCCATCCTTGTCGGAGAAGATCCTGCCTCTGAAACTTATGTTGCCAGTAAAGTGAAAAACTGCGCTGAAGTTGGGTTTGATTCGACTCTCATTCGCTTAGACAACAGTGTATCTGAAGCAGAACTGATTTCCAGAATTGAATCAGTCAACATTAATTCCTCCATAGACGGGATAATAGTTCAGCTGCCACTTCCTGCGCACATCAGCGTTCAGCGCGTTACCGAGTCTGTTTCACCTGCCAAAGACGTAGATGGTTTTCATCCGCTTAATATTGGCAGGATGGTTCAAAATCTTCCCTCATTCTTACCGGCCACTCCATTGGGCATCCTGTTGATGCTCGAGCATTACAAGATTGAAACAGCAGGAAAACATTGCGTGGTGGTGGGAAGAAGTAATATTGTCGGAACACCGGCGAGCATTCTGCTCGCAAGAAATTCAAGTCCCGGAAACTGCACCGTAACACTTTGCCACAGCAGAACAAAGAATTTGAAATCGATCACAAGTAATGCCGATATTATTATCGCAGCAATAGGAAAACCTAGGTATATAACAGCAGACATGGTAAAGGAAGGCGCTATTGTAATGGATGTAGGCATCAACAGGATTCAGTCATCAGAAACGAAAAGCGGCTGGAAACTTGTCGGAGATGTAGATTTTGAGCCGGTGTCGGAAAAATGTTCTATGATCACCCCTGTACCGGGTGGATTGGGCTTAATGACCATCATTGGCCTTTTGCAAAATACATTGAAAGCTGCAAAGAAGGAAGTTCAACCGGTTCTGTAATTCAAACATGAAAAAATTCAAAGAAGATTATTCTTCAGGACTTCCACTCATGGAGCATTATTATACAATCCAGGGCGAAGGATATAATACCGGTAAGGCTGCATATTTCATTCGCCTCGGAGGTTGTGAAGTTGGCTGTGTATGGTGTGATGTGAAAGACAGCTGGGATGCTTCCAGGTATCCTATGGTAATGTTTGATGAAATGCTGAATGTGACGAAAGAAGCAGGAGCCCGAAGGGTTGTAGTTACCGGAGGAGAACCATTGATGTATGACCTGAGCGAACTTTGTAAAACTTTTAAAGCAGCCGGCATTGAACTATACCTTGAAACCTCCGGAGCTTACAAACTTAGCGGTGAATGGGACTGGATTTGTGTCTCCCCGAAAAAATTTATGCAGCCCATTAAAGAAACTTTGGAAAAAGCGGATGAGCTGAAAGTGATTGTCTATAATTCAAGTGATTTTGATTGGGCGAAGAAGCATGCAGCAATTGTACGACCGCAATGTAAATTATTTCTTCAGCCTGAATACTCAGTGCGTGAACGTGTGCTGCCTGACATCATAGACTTTGTGAAAAGAAATCCTGACTGGCAGATTTCGCTGCAGACTCATAAAGTCATGCAAATTCCTTAATCAGCTTACATTTTGTTAATACTTTATTTCCAGGGCATGGTTTTTTCTGATAATCCGGCCTAATTTTCAGCTTTCATTAAAATCCAGAAAACAGCGATGAAAATATCATTCAGATTCCGGCGTTTTCCATTCATGCGTTTTGCAATCCTGCTGTGGGTGTTCTGCACTCCATTCACAGCCTTTAGTCAAAAGGGCTATTCCAGCGCTAACCCAAAAGCGATTCGGACATTTGAGATGGCATTGAAATTTTATGATGCCAGGCAGAATGAAAAAGCACTGGAAGCATTAAAGACAACTCTTGAAGCGGATCCGAATTTCACCGAGGCGCACATGCTTAGGGCCAATATTTATTCTGATCTTAACATGTACAGCAAGGCGATAGAATCATATGAAGCTGCGATCAAGTCAGGTCCTGATTTCTTTCCGAACAATTATTACTCTCTGGCGAAAGCTCAGTTCCTCAATGGCTTGTACAGAGATGCAAGAATGAACTATGAAAAATTTCTTGCTTATCCGAAAATCAATCAGGGACTTGCTGCCAATGCGAGAAAGTACATAAAGAATTGTCTTTTCGCGGAGCAGGCTGTTAACAACCCGGTAAATTTTGATCCTAAGAATATGGGAGAAGCCATCAACAGTCCTGACCCGGAATATTTTCCGGCAATTACTGCAGATGGCAAAACTTTCCTTTTCACTCGTCGCTCAAAGACAATATTGATGGGGAGAAGCACTGAGCAGGAAGATTTTTATGTCAGTAAAAACACTGGAGGCAAGTGGAATACCGCGGTGGCACTGACAGAAATCAATACACCAGGAAATGAAGGTGCGCCTTCACTCTCCGCCGACGGACAATATCTTTTTTTTACGGCATGTGAGGAGTTACAGGAAACAGCAGGCGCAAGAAAAACAAAAGGGAGCTGCGATATTTTTCTCGCCAAAAAAGTAGGAGAGAAGTTCAATGCGCCAAGGAACCTGGAAGTACCCATAAATTCTTCTTCCTGGGAAAGTCAGCCATCTTTTTCTTCCGATGGCAGAACTCTTTATTTTATCAGGGCCATCAAAAGTCCCAGCGGTAAAACACAGAGAGACATCATGGTCAGCAGCATTTCTGATAAGTCAGAATGGAGCGAGCCGGTTCCATTGCCGGATCATATAAATACACCAGATGAAGAAATGTCTGTGTTCATTCATCCGGATGATCAGACATTGTATTTTGCTTCAGACGGTCACCCCGGGATGGGAGGTCTCGACATATTCATGTGCAGACGAACGCCAAGCGGTGAATGGGGGATGCCGGTAAACCTGGGTTACCCTTTCAATACTAGCGGTGATGAAAATTCATTGCTTGTTAGTCCGGATGGCAGCACCGGTTTTTTCGCATCCGACAGACCTGGTGGGTTTGGCGGACTCGATCTTTACAGTTTCGCATTGCCGGAACAAATGCGTCCGATCCCGGTCACTTATATGAAAGGAAAAGTTTTTGATGCGGAAACAAAGAAGCCTTTGAGTGCCAGCTTTGAACTCATTGATCTCGCCACAGGAAAGCTGAGTGTGAGTTCCACTTCAAATGCAGGTAACGGAGAGTTTTTAGTTTGCCTTCCGGCCGGTAAAAGCTATGCGCTGAATGTTGCTAAAGACGGTTATCTGTTCTTCTCTGAGAATTTTTCTTTGCGTGATGCCTCTTCTTCAAAGGAACCTTTCCTCAAAGATGTGCCTCTGCAGCCTGTGAAAGTAGGGCAGAGTGTAGTCTTGAAAAATATCTTCTTTGACTTTGACAAATCTGATTTGAAACCTGAATCAAAAATTGAACTTGATAAACTGATCTCATTCTTGCAGAAAAACACTTCGGTGAAAATAGAAATCAGCGGACATACTGATAACGTAGGTTCCAAAACGTACAATCAAAATCTCTCTGAAAGAAGAGCCCAGTCAGTGAGCGAGTTCTTAACAAAGAATGGCGTACCTGCTTCGCGAATTCAATTCAAAGGCTACGGCGATACTGTTCCCATTGAAGACAATGCTACAGATGAAGGCAGGTCAAGAAACAGAAGGACCGAATTCAAGGTGATATCTGTAAATTGATATCAGGAAATTGCCTGCCTGATTCTGAGAAGTTTTTCAAGCAACTCTTTCAGTTTGTCAAGCCTGAGCATATTGGCCCCGTCTGATTTTGCATTCGCAGGATCCGGGTGAGTTTCAATAAAAATTCCGTCAGCTCCGCTTACGATACCTGCTTTGGCAATGAGCTCTATCATTTCAGGTTTTCCTCCAGTTACTCCGCTGCTCTGATTGGGTTGTTGCAGTGAATGTGTGATGTCAAGAACCACAGGAACTCCGAAACTTTTCATCACAGGGATCCCTCTGAAGTCAACGACAAGATCCTGATATCCGAACATGCTGCCTCTTTCAGTAAGCATCGCATTCGGATTGCCAGTGCCTTTCACTTTTTCTACAGCGAATTTCATCGCATCAGCGGAAAGAAACTGTCCCTTCTTAATATTCACATGACGACCGGTGGCAGCGGCAGCAAGCAATAAATCTGTTTGCCTGCAGAGAAAGGCTGGAATTTGAAGGACATCCGCGAATGGTGCGGCAATAGCAGCCTCCTGGCTTTCATGTATGTCTGTCACTACAGGAAGCTTGAATTCATCCCTGATCCTTCCAAGTATTTTCAATGCTGCTTCATCGCCGATTCCTGTAAATGAATCTGTTCTGGTACGATTGGCTTTACGGTAGCTTGCTTTAAAAACATAAGGTATTTTCAGCTCGTCAGAAATCTTCCTGATTTTTTCAGCAATCTGCATAGTCAACGATTCTCCTTCGACAACACAGGGTCCTGCAAGCAGGAAAAAATTCCCTGAGTTTGTATGGCTGATGTTATTAATCTTGCTGATCATTAAAATGTTTTTGACAAAGATACGAAAGCTCCCTGAGCTTTTCCCTTGCTGCCCGTCAACATTCCAACCAGATAATCACTTTGCAGCATCACAGTAAAATTGCCGGGGATATGCAATAAATACGAAAGCCCTGCATCCAGATTTCCATAAAGTCCGTAAAGAAGTTTAACTCCTGTGTGATGATATTTTCCGGTCTTGTATCTGAATTCAGTCCATCCTGAAAATCCGGTATTGTAAAACAAAACATGCTCTATTCCTGCACCGGCAATCATTCTGTCCCCATCAAACTTTTTGTAGTAATTCATGCCTATTCTCGCAGGGGTTTTCATTATGAATGATTCTTTCTTCCTATTGGTCAGAAAGGCCTGAATGTATGCACTGTCATTGTCAACAATACCTCTTACAGAATCGGAAAAGTTGAACAGTTCACTTACGTCTATTCCTTCAAATCGAAAGCTTGTATCCACAGGAATATAAGCACTTCGCGATCCCCAGTTAATAAATCCCAGATTTTGAAAATATGCGGTCAACTGTGAGCTTGAAGAAAACTCTGCAGACCATCCGGCTGACAATGAAGCTCCCGCACCCTGGAACCTCCGTCGGAGGGAATCGCTTTGCCTGATTTCCATGTCAAGACCTAAGTCCATATAAAAACCATCCTGCGCAGTAAAGAGACTAGATTCGTTTGTCCTGATTCCAAAATAATCAATACCACGGTTCAGTGATATCAATGCATAACAGGATGAAGACTTATTTGCAGATCTTTGTATTTCAATTCCGGCGCTGACTTGCTGATATCGAAAGGCATTCAATTCGAATTTTCCTATATCGGCTGTTTGACCTTCGAACATTTTATTGCCTCTGAAATACAGTTCAAAGGCATCGCCAGGAAAACGGCTGTCGAGAAAATAACGATTGGAAAAATTAAAGATGAATGAAGCACCAGAGATGCCCATGATTGTATCGGCTTCAGACCGAAATTCAATATTGAAATTGTAATCGGCTCCGAATCTATTTTTTTCTTTCAGATTGCTGCTGACATTGTCCTTTAATTCTGTGCCGATGAATTTGTTAAGAAAATAGGCCTGTGCGAATTCGTTTGTAATTGCATCTGAACCGAATTTATAATTTCCGGAAATGCTCAGCCTGTTCCCTGATTCATAGGAAAACGGCAGCTCTGATCTCCAAACCTGAGCCTGGCTGAATGCACTGATGCAACAAAAAAATATAAATAGAGCTATCTTCACGGATCAGCGAATTGAATATATTCCGTCTCCTGTCAGACGAAGTTTCAGTTTATAATGCGAATAAATTTGTATCAGTTGCGAATAATCCGGTGTGTTGAATCTGCCTCGAATGCCAAGGTATTTTCCGTTCTTCAAAATGTCTCTTCTTCGGCTGTCTGCAAATACATCAAATTCGCTCAATATCGGTGAAACAGCTATGTAATTCAAGTCAGTGTTGGCTTTTCTCACAAGACCCGGACCAAGCAGCGAATCTGTAATGTTTCTCTGTTCGTCGAGAACAAAAAGCTGCAGTTCGATGTCAAATGGAAAGCCGTTTTCCACAATCAGTTTCAGTCTGGTCTCACCGGCATTATCAAAGTCGGTGAATGTGCCAAGCTCCATTTTTTGCGTATCTGCAAGCATCAAGTTCTCTGCAGCGAAACGCAAAGGCATGGATAGCTTCATGCGGCCTTCGACCAGATAATCACTGTAAACAAAATCATTGTAGGAAGAAATGTTTCCAAGCGGGTTGAATTCAATCTCCGCTTCATAGTTGATGCGGTCGGGAATGTTCTCAATGAAAGAAATGAGATTACTGTTTGAATTGTTCAGGCTGAAAACCCTGCTGCTTTTTATCGGAGCCTGGCCTGTTACAGGATTTTCAATTGCCCGGTTAATATTGATTACGTTTCCTATCATCGTAGGAGCGTTGAGTGGAACCGATGCACTGCTTCGGGAATTTACAGACTCCAGGAAATTAAATTTGATTCTGGCATCGGCGCCGATGTAATTGTCTATGAAAATATCAAGATTCATGCTGTCAAGCTTAATCATTCCGTCTTTGATAAGTCCACCGATTCCGATATTCTCAGACGAGCTTTCACGGATGAAATTTTGTCCCAAATATCCTCTTGCATAGGATGGTTCCATATCAATTATACTGGTCATGATATTGATCACAGTATCATTGAAGTTCACAGTAAACGCAGTGCCTGAAGGATCAGAAACTGCCTGGACATTGTAGTAAATCGTATTGAATGATGAATTGGTCGAACCTTTCAGATTTACGGAGTAACCGGATAAATCTATATCCATTATAAACCTACCAGGACCTCCAGGGCCTGCCTCGTCCACGGTCTGAGTGAAAGTAAGAGCTGTACCATTTTTAACTGCTCCCGGAATGGTATAAGTGTAAATAATTTTGGATGGGAGTGTATTGATCATTTCAACCCTGATTATTCCTGATCTCACTCTCAGCTCGTTCAGTGAGACGCCGGATAATCCAAGCAGAACATTATTGTTGTTTGAAAAAAATGGGAAGCCCGGATTTATAGTAGAGGTAACGAATGGCCAGGTGATTACTTTAGGGATGATAGTATCAGGAACCTCATAAATCGAATCAAGATTAAAATCGTAAAATGAGCGCTCATAAAGTATGTGAACAGAACCGTCACCTTGTATGGAAGTAATTGAATCAGCTATCAGATTTCCTATTCCGATTTCGGCCTGCACCAATGGACCAATGACGGAAACGTCCCATCTTGGTTTATCATATTCCTTGCTGCATGAGTGAAAAAGCAGTAGAATTAAAACCGCCGCGATATTCCTTATTTTCATAATTTATAGAGCGGGTAAATATGCGAAATTATTGTCTTGAACCTGAACAGGCTGTATGGAGTTTTCATCAGATACTTATCAGTATCCGTATTTTTCTTTCCATCGTTGTTTCAGAAATTCTCTTAATTCCATCTCTCTCGGATTGCTTCCGGGATTATAAAGCTGCTTTCCACTCAGCTGCTCAGGCATGAACTCCTGACCCGCGAACGAATCTTTTTTTGAGTGATCATATTCATAACCTTCAGAATATCCCAGTTCTTTCATCAGCTTTGTCGGAGCATTCCGAATATGCAAAGGCACAGGAAGATCTCCGCTTTGTCTGACCAGCTGAAGCGCTTCCTCAATAGCCATGTAGGATGCATTGCTTTTTGCAGAAGATGCAAGGTAAATTGCTGTCTGGCTCAAGATTATTCTGCATTCAGGATATCCTGTCTTGTAGCATGCTTCAAAGCAGGCAGTGGCAATAACCAGAGCAGTTGGATTTGCATTTCCAATATCTTCGGATGCAAGAATCAGCATTCGTCTCGCAATGAACATAGGATCCTCACCACCATGAATCATTCTGGCAAGCCAGTAAACAGCCGCATTGGGATCAGAACCCCGTATTGACTTTATGAAAGCGCTGATGATATCATAATGTTGTTCTCCCCCTTTGTCGTATAGTGCCGATTTTTCCTGAGCAAGCTTTTGAACCACTTCATCACTGATGATTACATCTTCCTCTTCATTGTAAGAATTAACTGTCAGTTCGAGCAGATTCAGCAATTTGCGTGCATCACCTCCTGAAAGCCTGAGCAATGCATTTGTTGCTTCCAGGTGAATTTTTCTCTTTTTTAAAGAGGGGGCATTTTCTATAGCGTAGCTGATTATTTTCAGCAGATCTTCCTTGCCTAGTTCTTTCAATACATATACCTGGCATCTTGAAAGCAGGGGAGAGATCACTTCAAAGGATGGATTCTCTGTAGTAGCTCCTATTAATGTGACATATCCTCTTTCAACAGCATGAAGTAGTGAATCCTGTTGGCTCTTGCTGAATCGGTGTATTTCATCAATAAATAATATTGCATTCCCTTCCACTTCTTTCAACTCTCCGGAATATCGAATCGCCCTATCAATAAGCTCCCTTACGTCTTTTACCCCGGAATGGACAGCACTTAGCGTGTAAAACGGCCTTTTTAACCCTGATGCAATGATATTGGCCAGTGTAGTTTTACCTACTCCCGGCGGTCCCCAGAGAATCATGGAGGGAATACGTCCTGACTCAATGGCTTTTCTTAAAACCGAATCTTTGCCAACAAGGTGATCCTGACCGAAATAATGATCCAGATCTTTTGGCCTTAAACATTCTGCAAGAGGAATCATCTGTCCAAGATACTCATCAATGTTAACAATTCACCAACAGGGTTCAGGCTTTGTCTTTTGCACTGCAAAACAATTGCTTTACCTTTGCGAACTATTTTGAAATCAATGAAGTGCGGTAAAATTGTTTTGTGGCTTTGTATGGGCCTTTCCTTTGTTCGAGTGCAGGCTCAGCAAGCGGGGCAGTTTAGGAACTTGCCAGATTCTGTTCGTCAGAATATGCCGAAAATCGGAAAGGTGAGCGGCCAGGTCATGGATGGCGCAACAGGTGAGCCCGTGGGATTCGCTTCTGTTGCAGTTTTATCAGTTCCTGATTCTTCTCTGGTTGGTGGAAACATGACAGATGAGAAGGGAAATTTCCAGATTTCAGAATTACCATATGGGAGGTACTGTCTGCAAATTTCCTTTGTAGGTTACAGCACCCGGTTCAGTGATCCTTTCGGTATCATGCCTCAAAATACCGAACATCACAGCGGTGTCATCAAATTGAATACCTCGGCTTCTCGTCTGAAGCAGATTGATGTAGTCGGGGAGAAATCGGAATTCAACAATTCACTCGACCGAAAAGTCTACAATGTGGACAAAAACATTGTGAATACAGGCGGGACAGTCACTGAGGTCATGCAAAACATTCCATCTGTGACTGTGGATATAGACGGAAGAGTGAGTTTGAGAGGATCTGAAAACGTCAGTATACTGATTGACGGAAAACCTTCCGGTATGCTGGGAAGCGACAGGAAGGCGGTACTTGACCAGATTCCGGCGAGTGCTGTGGATCAAATTGAAGTCATCACGAATCCATCAGCCAAATATGAAGCGAGCGGAATGGCCGGCATCATCAACATCAAGACTAAGAAGGAAAAGATGAAGGGCCTGAACGGAAATGTTTCTGCAGGTGTTGGCTCGAACGATAAATACAATTTAAGCGGCGGTCTGAACAACCGTACAGCAAAGACTAATATTCATACAAATTTTTCATACAGAAACGATACAAGAAGTACTACCGGCACAGGAATTCAACAGCATTATTTTCCCGATCGTGAACCTTATTACTATACTTTCAATTCACAGGGAACACGAAAGTCAGAATTTGTATCGGGTAAAGTTGGTGCCGATTTTTATCTTGATCAGAGAAATGTAATCGGGATCAGCGGCTCAGCAAACAGGAGAACAGAATATGATCCTGATCAGGTCGAGTATTCATTTTTTAACAACTCGGATGTGCTCATGCATTCTTACTATAATTTCAGCAATGGGGACGAGTCTAATGAAGGATATGACTTGAACCTGGATTACAAGAGAAGCTGGCCATCCAGCAAGAGCGAATTTACATTCACGGGCAGCTTGTCAGAAAATCAACGCATAGATTTCAGCCGCAACTCCAATTCAAATCTGTATAATGCACTGATACCATACCAGCTCAATGATAATGTCAATGATTTTGGTGCATTGACATTCCAGGCGGATTTGCTAAGACCTTTTGATGACAAAGGAAAACTGGAATCAGGACTGAGATCATCACAAAGAGATATTGCTAATAATCAGATGGTGTTTTATTACAAAGAAAAGAGCGGAAACTATCTGGAAGATCCATTGAAAACAGATCGCTTTGTTTTCAAGGAGCATGTGATGGCAGCTTATGCAATGTATACAGGTAAACTTAAAAAGTTTGATTACAATGCAGGTCTGAGAGCCGAACTTACAGACAATGAAGGAGAGTCTGAAAGTGCGACAACTTCGTTCAGCAATGATTATCTCTCGTTCTTTCCGAGTGCTTTTCTCAGATACAATTTTGAAAAATCAAGAGAGCTTCAGATCAGCTATACGAAAAGAGTGAATCGCCCTGAATCAAGAACTTTAAATCCGTATGCGGATTATTCCGATTCACTTTTTATCAGGAGAGGAAATCCTGATCTGAAACCGGAATTTATTCATTCACTTGAGCTAGCCCACAACAGGACCATCGGACCGCTCAATTTAACTGCTTCTTTGTATTTCCGTCATACTGAAGATCTCATTTCAAGATTCAGGTCGATTGATACTGCCAGCGGAGTTGCTACTATGATGTTCCGCAATTTCAGCACATCTCAAAACCTGGGATTTGAAACTGTGTTGCGATACCAGCATGATAAATTCGGGAATGTGATGGCAACATTTAATGTGTACAGGAATGAAATAAACGGCAGTAATATTGAGCCTGACTTGCAAAGTGAATCGACTCAGTGGTTTACAAGGGTCAATGTCAACATCAGAGCCACTAAAAGTACAAATTTGCAAATTACAGGAAATTATATGGCTCCAAATAATACACCAGTCAGCCGTTTTCGCGGCATGAGTGGTGTTGATGCAGGAATACGACAAGATATTTGGAAGGGGAAAGGCTCGCTGAGTCTGAATGTGACCGATATTTTCAATACCAGAAAATTCAGGATAAAAAATTTCGGAGATTTTTATGAGCTTAATTTAGTACGCACGAGAGAAAGCCGTGTGGCTACATTAACTCTCGCGTACAGATTTGGAAAGCAGGATAACCAGAGTCAAAGAAGACGCAGCCAACGCAATCAGCAACAGGAGATGAATATGGAAATGATGGATTTCTGATAGCTTCGGAATTATCCCTCAGCCGGACTAAGATCAATTTTCATCAGATTAATAATTTGCTCCTTGTTCAGTGGCTTATTGATAAATCTTTTTACGAATGGACTTGCTTCGGCCTTTTTTATATCCTCCGGGTTTAGTGAAGTGGATAACATCATAACCGGACATCTTTCATGAACTATTGAAGGCAGTCCTTCAAACTTTGACAGAAACTCGAAACCGTCCATTTCCGGCATTCGGATATCAAGTAAGATGAGTTCCGGCAGGGAAGAGGGATCTTCAGAAAGTACTAATAGCTCTTTCAGAGCGTCTGTGGCAGACTCGATGCAAATAACTTTCTCAGCCATTCCGCATTTAATGATGTTTTTTTCGCCGATGTAACGATCCACTTGTGTATCGTCGATCAGCATCACTCGTGTGTATTTAGCCATAAAATAAATTTCTAGAAAGGTTTAATTGGAGTTTTGTGAATAAATATTTGGAATTTTAATTCTGAATTCAGTTCCCTTCCCTGGTTCTGAATCTACAACAATGGATCCGTTCAATTTGTTAACTGCTTCCTTAACAATATATAAACCCAATCCATTGCCGCTGGAAATATTGCTCACTCTGTAAAACATGTCAAAAATTTTGTCATGCAAGGCTTTGTCGATACCAATTCCGTTGTCTTTGACTACAATATCTGCCTCAGTATCACTGGTGTCTACATTGATGCTTATCATTGGATCCGGACAGTTTTGATTCTGGTACTTTATCGCATTCGAAATGAGGTTGTTCAGTAGGATTCTGATCCTTCCTTTGTCGGAAATGAAATTATTCGTTAAGTGCAATTTCGTAACAATGTTAACTTGTTTGTTCTGCCTGTTCATGAATTTCAGATTACCGCAGATCTCACTAATCATTTCTCCGAAATCAATGGCATCGCCCCTCACCTCGGTTCTTGAATTTCTCGCATAATCAAGTATGTCCTGTATGAAAGAGTCAAGTTTTAAAACACTTGCATGAATCATGTCTATGTTTTCCTCAAGTTCATGATTGGCATTATCGTCTTTCACCATTTGGATCAGTCCAAGTATAGATGACAAAGGTGCCCTCAGATCATGAGTCACACTGTATACAAACTTGTCCAGTTCTATGTTTGTTTTCTCTAAATCTGAATTCTTGGCTTTTAATAAATCCAAAGTATTGATTCGATCAGTGACATCACGGAAGTTTGTCACTATAGCTTCAATTCCCTTCACATGCATCAGGTTAGTGGAATCAGAATCAATCCACATCACTTCACCGTTTTCTCCGTAAATCCTTACCGTGCAATTGAATGTTTCACCTGGATTTTCCTTAAGCATCCTGAAAGTTTCACTCATTGTTTCCAGATCCTCTTCTAATATTATATTAAAAAAGTTATTGCTGATGAGCGAGTCATGAGGTTTCTGCAGGATTTTCTCAGAAGAACGGCTGGCAAAAAGACATTCACCATTTTCATTGAGCAGAATAATTCCCTCATTGCTGTTTTCGATGAGGGAACGAAATCTGTTTTCATTTTCCTTCACAGTATTTTCAGCTTCTTTTCTTCCGGTGATATCATTGCTTACTCCGTCGAAACGTATGATTTCACCGCTTGCATTTATATGCGATGTCATTTTTAATTCGAGCCACTTGATGCTCTTGTTGAGGTGTCTGATTCTTAAGCAGCAAATGTGAGACTTTCCGATAAGCACATTCGAAATCGCTTCATCATAAACAGGCAAATCTTCTTGCAAAATCAGGCTTCTCCACAAATGAGGGTTGGCTTCAAATTCTGCCTGGCTATATCCGAACATCTTTTCACATCCAGGTGAAATATGAATCAGCTTGTAATTTACAAGGTCGATGGAGTAAAAAACCTCTTCAATATTCATGAAAAAGTTTTTTAACTCTTCGTGTGCTTTCTTTACTTCAAGAGTTTCTTGCTTCAACTTGTGATTAAGTTCCTTCATTTCCTGTGATGTAAGATCAATCGATCTCTCAAGCATTTCCCTGTCTTTGTTGAAATGCTCGTAGGAGCTGCTAATGTCATTGAGCAGCGACTGCATTTCAGGAGGCAAAGTTTCAGGACTTATGCTTCTTTTTTGAAGTTGCCTTAATAGAAGCTTATTCAGCATAAATTATTTTTCAGAAAAAGTTGTAATGGTCATTGTTTGATTGTGAAGCTCACATTTGGTGAACTTGGATGACGGAGAGATTTCACCGTAAGAGTAGAACCCGGTAATGGCTGTATTTTCTCCGTATACGGCGCGAACCACCTCTACTTCTTCTTCAATTCTTTGATTCAGTACAAGTTTACGGCCCACACAACTGATAAGAATGGCCAGTTCCGGGTTGTTTTTGTTCAGACTGTTTTGTGCTGCATTGGAGGCTCCTTCGATCAGACGATCCATGTTCGCTTTCATTAGCTGCGCGTATGCACCTTCAGGCATATTGCCTGCAAAGGTCAGAGACTTGTCCTCTTCATTCACACTCAGTATCGTCCGTACAATCGGATCATCATTTTCTGATGTTCGAATGCAAAGAGGAAATAGCAATCCTGATCCTGGAAGTTCTTTTGAGTAATCGCCGAGATACATCTTGTAAATTTCAAGTGCCGGTTTACCGTCTAGTTCGTAGAGTATGTTCCCTTTTGATCTGGTGATCATCCGTTCCGGACCAAATGAATCCCAGCCGCCTACGCTTCCATAAGTGACAGATAAGCTGTTGCCGTAAAATCCTATTGCGACAATATTTCCTTCTTTGGGTTTTTCATCAAGTCCGACCAGTGTCGATTGAAATCTTGTACCGTCTCCGGCTAAGCCTCCGGTAAGAATGGTATCTTCTGGAAGTCCTTTCAATAAGCCTTCCACCAACTCACTTCCGTTGACTAGCTGTCCGTCGCTAAGGACAAGCACATTCTTCAATCCAATTGGGTCAAGAGAAATTGCCAGTTCATAGCCTGCGTTTTCACTGTTGTGCAGATCCTTTATGTTTACTACAGCAGATTTTATTTTTGTTTTCTCGAACCTGATTGCTGTAAGCGAAATGGTATCATCATTGACTTGTGTATCGATGATTTCTCCGGAAGTGGTATTCAAAAGTATTTTTGCATTCGGAAAAAAATTTCTGATTTCATCATAGATCTCCGCTTTCTGAAGAAGAGCTGTGCTGCCGAAACCTATTACGAGCGAATAGTTGCTCATTTCCGGATCGTCATTACGCAATGTTTTCCAGCCTTGTCCTGAAGTAAATTGTTTCTGGTGAATTTTCATTTTTATCGATTTTGATAATCTTACAAAAATCAGATGAGGATGTTTAATAAAAATCTTCAAATTTCTGGCACAATTCGATTTGATTGTTTAATCTGTAAAAAGTGCTATTTGCTGTATTATTTCGTACCCAAATTGAAATGAACCAGAAGGGCGCTTGAAAATCAGGGAATTAAAGAAATAGATAGAGTAAATTATCTAATGAAGAAGGTTGAGGGATAAACAAATCGATGAAAAATATTACAAATTAAAAATGCTAAATTTTAATCAGGACTCACTCCAATTTAGGCAATTTCTCTTTTTCACTCCTTGCAATAACAACTGCACCACAGCAATCACTCCAGACATTCACACTTGTACGGAACATGTCAAGAATCCGGTCAACTGCAAGTATGAGACCTACTCCTTCAAGAGGAAGACCGACAGCAGTGAGTACCACGCTCATCATCACAAGTCCTGCCATCGGTATTCCGGCAGCACCGATGGAAGCAAGCAATGAGGTGAAAACTACGATGACCTGCTGCGCAATGGTCAGTTCAATGCCGTATGCCTGTGCGATGAACATAGCTGCAACACATTCGTACAGTGCGGTTCCGTCCATGTTGATTGTAGAACCCATTGGCAACACAAAACTTGTAACCTTGTTGCTCACACCTGCATTGTGCTCCATTGCTTCCATGGATAATGGCAAGGTTGCAGAAGATGAAGCGGTGGAGAATGCCGTTAACAGGGGAGTGCTCATCGCATGGAAATGCCTGATTGGCCGAACCCTGGCGATGAATTTCAGTAATAATGGAAGCGTGATGAAAGCGTGTATGGCAAGTGCAGCAATCACAGTGATCATGTAAAGTCCGAGTCGCTGGAACAAATCAGTTATTGAGCCTTCCTGAACAGTTTTAGATACAACCACTGCAATGATTGCCATCACTCCCCAGTGAGTGAATCCGATTACCCACTGAGTGACTTTCATCGTTAACTCAAAGCCGGCCTGAATTCCGTTTTGAATTACATTCTTGTATTTTTCATCCAGCTTTGTGGCAAACAAGCCGCTTAGTATCGAAATGAAAATGATGCTTATCATTTCCCCGTTCACCATAGCTCTCACTATGTTCTCGGGAATGATGTTGATCAAAGTACTTCCAAAACTTTCTGTTGCGACTGCAAGTCCTTCAACAGTTTGGGAAAATTTCAGATCCGCACCTACGCCCGGCCTGATCATGTTCACCAGAAAGAGTCCGGTGACAATTGCCAATAGTGAAGTGCTGATATAGTAAGTGATTGTTCGAATTCCCATCCTGCCAAGACCTTCCGGATTTCCGATATTCATGATTCCGGATATAATGGAAGTGAGAAGCAGAGGCACAATGATCATTTTAAGCGCCTTCAGGAATAAGTCGCCCATCCAAGCAATGTAACTGACATGTTCAGGGAGGAAGAATCCAAACAGGAACCCTACAATCAGGCCAATAAAAATTTTCCAGTGTAATTCCAGCTTCATATTTGATCAGGAAAAATAATCCTTGTTAATAAACAGGAGCTAATGTTTTTCAGCTCCGTTCTGCGTAGTGCTTGAAATTATTCATGTATCCTTGGTCTATTTCACGGAACTGCTTCTTAAAGAAGGTGAACATTGCGTTGTAAAATAGATTAGAGCCCTTACAAGTGAATGTGCCTTTGATCAGCGTTCCGCTTTCAATCTCTGAAAATTCCACATAATTCTTTTTGACCATGGCACCCGCTTCAAAGACCAGTCCGACGTGGCTGTTCTCTCCGTAATCAGTAATTTCTTCATTCAGCTCTATTGTTTGTCCTTCGTTGTGAATTACCATTTTTAATTTTGAACCGATCATTCCGGGTTTCAGATCAATTATCTGAACTGATTTCAATTCAGGAATCCATTCCTTCAAAGTTCCAGGGTCATTGTATTTCCAGAATGTTTCCTTCAATGGTTTGTTCACCACAACTTCTGCATTATATTTAATCTCAGGGTTCATCATTCCGATAATGACGACTGCAATCAGCAGTATCAGCAGAATCAGTCCAAGTACTTTGAAGAATTTCTTCATAAGCTGCGGTGTTTCAGATTTTTGCCAAATATATAAAGAAGATGATATCTTCAAAACCCGGCATTACTCACATGATGATTAATTCAGAGCATTCTTCGTTTTGAACAAAAAGCGGGGGAGAAGGAGCTCCTTCACTGAAAGCATATTTAACGGGAATTCGAGTATTACATGCAAGGCGCTCATTACAAAGAGAGCGAGGGCACCAAATCGGAAATTCACTGTGTATAAGCCAATGCTGACTAGCCAGATCACCACCGCGATTACCAGTTTTCTTTTTTCAATCTTATGCCATTGAATGATGGAAGTTTTTGAAAACCAGTTTAAATAATGATATGTATAAGCAAATGCAATGAATATCTGGGCCTTCCAGAAATAACTTGTATAGAAGTTGATACGGTTGTCTTTTGCAAAGCCGAGTATCCGGTTGATTTCATAATTCACTCCGTGAAAGTTGCTGGCCACAGTCATATCCACTATGGCTGGGTCAAGTGAGTTTTTAACCGGACTGACTTTTGCGTTCACGATGATAAAGACGACAAGAATCATGGAGAAAATATTCGCGTAACCCCAGCCGGAACCGGATTTCTTTGTGCCAAACCACATGAAGAGCAATGTGAATAGAAATACATGAATGATAGTAGGTAAAAACACACCTATCCAAACTAGAAAATGAGGATTTTTAAAATAAAAAAATGATAATGCCAGGCAGATTCCGGTCAGAATCAGGCGGTTTTTCCAGGAAGAAGTGAGATGATATATAAAAGCAAAAAAGAGTGCTATGAAAATTGATGTTCCGCCCCAGTCTATGAGAGCGTTAACACGCTCTGATCCGCCGGCATTAATCAGTCTTTCATGAAGCCCTTTGCTAATTTCCCATGTGCCCAGCTGTCCTGTAAAATAGGATGCAGATAAAAACAGCAATATGATTCCGGCGATTAGCAAAAAACCTTTTCGGTCTTTTTGTTCATTCAGAAAATAATTTTTTTTATCCAGCCAATTGATTTCAGTCAGATAATGAAGAGGGCCTAGTACGATGTAAGAGAACAGAAAAAGTTCGAATGGAAACCGGAAAGCCAGGACCAGGCTTACCCAGATTAGAATGAAATTGAGTATGTCAATGTTTCGTGTCATTTTTCATTTTTCAATTTGGCAAAAACCAGAAGCCGGTCGTTCAATATTTAAAAATAATGAAATCCTGATTGAATATACATTTTTTTAAACTGACTTATCATCTTCAGGATGCTTGAAAAAGGTTTGCAGGGATTTTTCATGTATTCGATTTCTGACTATTTTGCAGGAAGCACTTAGCCGAAAGTAAATGCATATTTTACAGGATTTTGTTATCATAATGATTGCCGCTATTGCGGTACTGCTATTGTTTTCCAGACTGAAGCTTCCTTCCGTGATAGGTTTTCTATTCACCGGTTTCATCATAGGTCCTTCAATGACAAACATTGTTTCTTCTACGCACGAGATTGAACTGTTTGCTGAAGTGGGTGTCATGCTTTTGATGTTTACCATTGGACTTGAGTTTTCGCTGGAAACTATCAGACGAATGACTTTTGAAGTGCTTGTACTTGGCAGCCTTCAGGTAGTGATCACCATTGCTGCAGTGCTCACTTCAATGCTTTCACTTGGTTACGGACTTCCGGAATCCATGGCAATTTCATTTATCGTATCCATGAGCAGTACAGCTATTGTAATGAAGCTGCTGCATGACCGGGGGAAACTCCGAACTGTTCATGGCAGGATCATGACAGGCATACTACTGTTTCAGGATTTTTGTGTTATCCTGTTCATCATCATGCTGCCTCTCTTCGCTTCAATCCGTGAAATCGAAGCGTTTCCGGTACTTACTCAATTATTCAAATCCTTGTTCCTGGCCAGTTTGATCTTTGTGCTTGCAAAATATTTCTTTCCTAAGATTTTTGATTATGTCTGCAGATTCAGATTGAGAGAAACCTTCATGCTGCTTGCTCTTTCCATGTGTTTTGGCCTGGGTTTAATTACAGGGCACTTTGGCTTTTCACTTGCCATGGGCTCCTTTGTTGCAGGAATGATATTGGCGGAAAGCCAATATCTGCACCAGATTGAAGCGGAGATAAAATCCCTGCGAACAGTATTTATCTCCCTGTTTTTTGTTTCCATCGGAATGCTTCTTAATCTCGAATATGTAGCAATGAACGGTTGGTGGGTTCTGGCAGGTGTAGTGGGATTAATCGCACTTAAATTTCTCCTGATTTTTCTCATTCTTCTGCTCATGCGCTATCCCGTAAATATATCGTTGGGTGCCGCGGCAAGTCTGGCACAGATAGGTGAATTTTCATTTCTCCTGCTGACAATGTCAAGCCAGATGAACATTCTCACGGATTCCCAGTTTCAGTATTTTCTAGCCATCACGATCATTTCCATGGTGCTGACACCCTTTATCGTTATACTGGGAGAGAAAATTGCGTATCACAAGAGGTTCAGGCAGAAGTTTGTTCATTCTGAAAAACTTGCTGAAATGGAGAACCATATAATTATCGCTGGATTCGGAATCAATGGAATGCACCTGGCTCGCATATTCAAAGTGCTCGGAATACCATATTCTGTAATTGAATTTAACCCGATCACAGTAAAGAAATACAGGATGTCGGGTGAGAACATTATGTTCGGCGATATCACGCATGCGGATAACCTAAGACACCTTGGAATAGAGAAAGCTTCCATGATGATTGTCGCGATATCAGATTCTGACTCCACCAGAAAGGCTGTTGAATTGGCTCGCAGCATGAATCCTTCCATACAAATTATCGTTCGCTCAGAATATTTGCATGAAATGGAATTACTGTATAAGAAAGGAGCGAATGAAGTTGTATCGCAAGAGTTCGAAGCAACTATACAGGTGGCTTCCCAGGTTTTGAAGAAACGCGGAATATCCGACCAGATAATTCACATTCACAACCTGATGCTGAGACAGGAACAATATCATTTCTTTGAAGCGGATGCTGTGAATGAAGCTTCTTTTAACCTTTCTGAAATGGCGGCCATTAATGAATTATGTGACCTCTATTTGGTAAGATTCAGTCTTAAAATTTCAGGAATTACCGCTGCTCATCTGAATGAAACTTTTCGCTCTGAACAACTGAATGTTGCTATATTGGGAGTGATTCGAAAGGACCGGATTATTCGTGAGCAACTGGAAAGTGCTGTTGTTCAGAAGCATGATTCACTGATACTTTTCGGAGTGCAAAAGCATATCGACAAAGCGAAAGATTTTCTGGATACTTATCTTGCTTAAACTTCACGTATGAATGTGAGCATGGGTGTCTTGCTGTGAAAAACCATCTGCCGGGTCAGACTTTTTCCGAAAAGTTTTTCAAGGAATGTGAGTTCATGCGTGAACATTGCCAGCAAATCAGCATTGATCAGCTCCATGTAAGCATCAATGCCGTCGACTACTTTGCTGTTCTTGGAAATGTGAAAAATGATTTTTTCGTAATTGGTTTTTTCGATTAATGATTGAAGCACTTTTTCTTTATCAGGCTTTTCTGCAGAATCGGGGGAAACAACATGCAGAACATGAATTGTGGAACTGAAAATTCTGGCAAGCGGTACAAGAGCGTCTAGCTCCTCTTCCAACGTCCACATGTTGGTAGGGTATACTATATGTTTTAGTCCTTTGAACTCTGCATTTTCAGGCACCGTTATAACAGGGAGACTGCTGTATCCTATTACAGATGCTGCAGTGCTGCCCATGAACAGGCGGCGAATCGGACCTCCACCTCTTGTTCCCATTACGATCAGTTCAGTGTCATTCTCCTTGGCATGTGCCTCAATCGTCTTCTCAATCGGAAATCCCTTTCTGATAGCAAAACTGACTTGCAGGTTAACTCCGGCATAATCCCTGATCTTCCTGATCAGCTCTGCAAACTTCCGGCTACTTTTTTGCGTAAGTTCCTTTTCAATTGTTTCTGTGCTTTTCAACTGAGCCGTATTGGATGCTTCATCAGTAAACAAAACATAAAGCAATAAAAGTTCCGATTCAAGTTCAGTGGCAAGCCTGGATGCATACATCACCGCTACTTCTGACTGAATGGAAAAATCGGTAGGAACAAGGAATTTCATAACTGCCTAATTGAATTGTTTAAAAATGATTGACATAATTTTCAACAATTTTAAAGATAAGCATTATTTCTGGTCCTCTTCCTCCTGAAATGCTTTTCAATTTCAACAATCCAAAAAACAATGCTCGAAACTGCAAGAGTGATTGCAAGTTCATTTAGAGACAGTGGCTGAGTCTTGAATATCTCATTCATTACCGGATGATAAATAATAAGTATCTGCAAAGAGCAGGTGATTACCATGGCAAGCAGCATCGGGCGATTTGAGAAAACTCCGATTTTAAAAATTGAATCAGCACCGGATCTGATTGCCATTACATGTCCGAGCTGACTGAAGCAAAGAACGGTAAATGCCATAGTCTGCCAGTTCTCTTTGCCCTGGTAAATTGACCATGCCTGAATTCCGATAGTAAACACACCCATGAGAAAACCAATCCAAAGAATGTGAAGCGCCATTCCATCGGCAAAAATACTTTTACGAGGGTCTCGTGGAGTTCTCTTCATAATTCCTGATTCAGCTGGCTCTGAGGCCAGCGCCAAACCAGGCAGTCCATCTGTTACAAGATTAATCCAGAGAATGTGAATTGCAAGCAGTGGAATAGGTAAGCCAAAAAATGGAGCAAGAAGGATAGCCCATATCTCCCCTGAGTTGCCGGTCATGATATACTTAATAAACTTCAGGATGTTGTCAAAAATTCTTCTGCCATGACTGATTGCGGAGATAATAGTGGCAAAATTATCATCAAGCAATATCATGTGAGAGGCTTCCTTGGAAACTTCTGTGCCGTTGATACCCATTGCTACTCCAATGTCGGCGTTCTTTAGTGCAGGGGCGTCGTTCACGCCGTCTCCGGTCATCGCGACATAGTGATGCTTGTGTTGTAAGGCATTCACAATTTTCAGTTTCTGCTCCGGACTGACCCGTGCATATACTTTCACATGCTCCACGATCTTCTCAAACTCACTTTCCTTCATTGCGTTAAGCTCAGGACCAGTGATTACTCGGTCTTCCTCTGATGACATTATTCCCAATTGCCTTGCAATTGCAGTAGCTGTAAGTTTATGGTCACCTGTGATCATGACTGGCACAATACCGGCTTCCCTGCATTGTTTTATTGAAGAGGGAACTTCTTCGCGTGGTGGATCTATCATTCCTGCGAAGCCAGTAAAATGCAGGCTGGTTTCAATCGTCTCAGGGCTGATAACCTGAGGAAGCACTTTCATATTTCTCAAAGCAAAACCTAAAACCCTGTGACCTTCAGAGGCGATGGAGTTTGCCTTTTCGGCAATGTCTGAAACATGTCCTGTCTGCGATTCAACAACTTTATTCAGCAATACATCCACAGCTCCTTTGGTGATTACTATATACTCTTCATCCGATTTATGTATAGTGGTCATACATTTGCGGGTTGAGTCAAATGGAAGCTCAGCGACTCTGGGGAATAGCTTTTCAAGTTCCCTCCTCATAAAACCCTTGCCTTCCGCATATTCAAGCATGGCAATTTCAGTTGAATCGCCTAAGTGCTTTCCTTCCTTGTCCTCATGTATATCATTGTTAAGCGCCATTGCTTTGAACAAGACATTTTCATCAACAAAATTGTTCTTAAGTTCAGCTATTGGCCAATGTTCACATTCCATCACTGTCATTTTATTGACAGTAAGAGTGCCAGTTTTGTCGGTGCAGATATAGGTCACGGATCCTAGCGTTTCAACCGCCGGCAATTTCCGGATCAAAGCTTTGCTTTTTACCAACTTCCTGGCACCAAACGCCAGCGCGATTGTAACCAATGCAGGAAGAGCTTCTGGAATTGCAGCAACTGCGAGCGAAATTGAAGTCAATAGCATATTCAGCATTGACTCACCTCTAAGACTCCCGATAACAAATATTACAGCGCAGATAAAAAGGATTATCACAGAAAGCTTTTTTCCGAATTTGCTCAGACGTTTTTGAAGAGGGGTTGTGTTGTCCTCCGTTTGAATCATGGTAGCAATTTTGCCCAATTGCGTTTTCATTCCTGTTGCAACCACATATGCGCTTCCTCTGCCGTGCGTGACAAATGTGCCTTTGTAACCCATGTTGTGTCTGTCGCCGAGTGGATAATCGCCCTGCGTAAGTTCTTTAATGTGCTTTTCGACATTTTGTGATTCACCCGTGAGTACCGATTCATCAGTTCTGATTTGCTGACTTTCAAAAAACCTCAGATCGGCAGGAATCATGTCACCTGCTTCAAGGATCACTACATCCCCGGGTACCAGCATCGTTGCGGGAATCACACTCACTTCATTTCCTCTTTTAACCCTTGCATGGAGTGCAGCCATTTCTTTCAATGCTGCAATCGCTTTCTCTGCCCTGTATTCCTGAATAAAACCTACAAGGGCATTCAGAATTACAATGGCCAATATGATAATTGTATCAGTGATATCTCCAATCATTCCGGATACAATCGCCGCAGCAATCAAAATGAGTATCATGAAGTCTGTCAGCTGGCCTGCAATCATAGCAGCTACAGATTTCTTCTTGTGTTCTTCTATCTGGTTAGGCCCATACTCTTCCTGTCGTTGTTTGCAAACGACTTTGTCCAAGCCTTCAGGAGAAGTGTTTAAGAGTTGGGTAATTTCAGAAAGGGGCAGAAGGTGCCAGTTCATTTTATTTTCAACTTACATTGTAAAGCAAGATCATCATCAGGACGTATACCAGCAGAATAAAAGCAGAGTCAATTGCCAGTTTCCACTTGCGAGCTGATTTGAACAATATCCCGGTGATGCCGATTGCTGTGATGATGATTGTACCTAAAATGGGTATGACATGGTTTTGGCTTGTGTACAAAAGAATTGGGCCCTTAGTATGAAAGATATCATCAATTGCAAGAATGATGATATTGAAAATATTTGAACCGAAAATATTTCCAATGGCCAGGTCAATAGTGCCTAAGCGGATGGCTGAAATTGAAACGACAATTTCAGGAAGTGAGGTGGATGCTGCAATGAAGAGTGTTCCAAAAAAACTCTGTCCCATGCCACTAATGGCCGCCAGATGCTTGCCGAAGTATGGAAGTGCCATGGCTCCTGCAATAACAAGGACTGCATTGAAAGAATAGCGTAATATCACATCTCTCAATGTAAGTTCACTTTCCTGATGATAGGTAAGTCGCACATGATGTCTTTTTTCATAAACATACAATACCCGAATAGCTATAAAATAAAGAATGATGAATAGTATGCTCGATCCTCCTATCCATCCGATATGACCGAATACACCAGGCATAAGTATTGCTACTGCTACAATGCTGAGCATTACAATTCCAAGTGATGCGGCAATTACATGGCCTGGCTGAGCAACTGATGTAAGTGGCTTGGCGGGATTATAAAAAAGATCCATGATTGAAATGATAAGTATGTTAAAAGCGCAGCTGCCTACAATGTCACCAACCGCAAGGTCTGGAGCGTCCACAAGTGCAACGGAGCTGATGCCTGTCATCAGTTCTGGTAAAGAAGTCACGGATGCCATAAGCATGATGCCCATGAACATTTTACCCCACCCCAGCATGTCAGCCAACATGTCACCGTAACGGGAAAGTCTTGAGCCTCCGACTACTATCAGGGCTGTTGCTCCGATAAATCCTGCCAGATAAAGAATTATATCACTCATGATAGGTCATTTCGCCGGCCAAGCCGCTGTGTGAAGTATTTTCTGCTTGCAGATTGCTAACTGCAAGTAAAAGTGATTTTTTACAGGAATACAATTCCTTTTGAACATTGAGCAGGGTGGAAGCTTCAAATTCTGTGAGCTGTCCGCCTTTTAACAATCTTATCGTCTCGCCCTTTGCTTCGGATTCCATTACGGCAGCACGGCTGATCTCGTCGCTTATTCTTTCCGGAGAAATTAGTCCGTTTCTGATCAATGATTCCATTTCTGATATAAATAGATTCCAGCTTTTTGAAATACTCAAATTCTGTCCGTGAATGAGATCATTGATTGAAGATTCAAACTCATTAATGTTGTGGGAAATATCCATAACAGCTTTGGCTGCATATACGCTTTGCCTGACTGAATTAATTATTTTCTGCAAGGCAGTTACATCCTCAGGGCTAAGATTATTCTCCTGTATTCTTGCGTAATACGAGAGTATGTCTCCTTCACTTTGCTTCAGTTTTTTGTACTCTTCATCTTCATTGAGTTTTCTTTTGGTCGCGGATCGTAAATTCTCGAGAAACCCGTTTTTATGCATTTCCGCTCTGCAAAGAATCAAACCTGTGAGTTGAAGAGTCTTTTTTAACAGTGCAGTTGATTCATTTCTCAAAGCATGAATTGCAAGGGCAGGCATAAAGGGTTCCTTTTCACTGATAAATGAAAATCCGTTTTGAGCTTCATGTATGAATTTACTTTCCAGCCAGGTAGCAAATCTGCTCAGAATGGGAACAAAAATTGCTATTGCAATCAGGTTGATTGTTGTCTGAAATGCTACAAGACCAATCAAAGGATCTTTAATTCCAAGATAGTTTTCAATGAAGAAGATGATCCACTTCAGTCCGGCATATGCAGTAATCGCAGTGATGATATTGTAAATGAAATTTCCGAACGCAACACGTTTCTTATCGCTTGTTCCGGTCATTCCCCATAGCAGAATTTTAATTGTTGTGCCTACTTCCGAGCCAATGACAACTGCGGCAGCAGACGGGAAAGTCAGCATGCCAGAGTAAATCGCTGTGAGTGTGATTGCCACTGTGGCAGAACTGGACTGAATGATGGTGGTGAGAATGAAGCCTATGATGACAAATACGAATGTTCCGTACTGGTTGAAAGCGGCTATATTGAAATCGCGGACCAGAACTAAAGCTGAGTCTTTCATGTAGCTGAGCCCGAGAAACAAAACCCCAATTGCAAAAAATATTGAAAAGAAATTGAATAACCTTTTGCTCTTCTCGCTGAAGAACATGCCAATCGCAGTCAAAGAAATGAGCGGAAGTGAATATCTGAGTATATTCAGCTTGAACCCTACAGTTGCAACAATCCAGCTGTCGAGTGTCGTCCCCAGATTAGTGCCGAGTATAACACCCAAAGCATTACGGAAAGTAATAATGCCTGACTCAACAAAGGCGAGAACAATCAGTGAAACCACAGAGCTGCTTTGTACAATTCCTGTGACTATCGCACCGCCTGCAATTGCTTTGAACAGGTTCTGAGTGTTTCGCTTAAGAAAAAGTTTTACAGAACGCCCCGAAACATTCTTCAGCCTGTTCTCCAGCATACTCATGCTGAACAGGAAGAAGCCAAGCCCGGCGAGAAATTTCCATAACTCCCAAGTCATATGCTTACCTTAATAAATTTCCCAGTTTACCCAGCGCAACAAGCTCCGATTTGTTTTTTCCTGAAAAGGATTCTGCAATGGCATTGGCTGTTTTCCAAATCATGGCTTTCACTTCCGGGTTGAACAACTTTGAATTGGCTTTGTAATACTCTGCAAATTCACTCATGCATTCCTCAGGATCAGGCTCATTCTCTACAAGCCAGTCGAAGACGATTTCAATTTGGAATGCAGCATCGCTTCCAAATTCGTCAAGACTATCTTCAAGAGCCAGCCAGTGTTTTTTGACATCTTCTTTGAGCTTCTCTTTTTCATCCTTATGCACGACTTTATCTGATTTAGCTATTGCATAGCATGCTTTGGAAACCATCTGGTAAAATCGTTTCATTTGTTCACGGCTCTCTTTCATGTACTGAATTGATTGTATTGAATTGCTTCGACTGTTAATATTTCTGGTTGTTTTTTTATAGTTGACATTCAGAAATTAATACTTGTAAGATTTCTCAACTCAAACTGATATTTGCTTATGAATGATTTCAGATTAGAATTAATTCTTCTGAACTACTGAGCAATCCAACCTCCGTCAACAGCCATTGAAATTCCGGTTACAAAGGATGCTTCAATTGAGCAAAGCCATAAAACAGCATTTGCAACCTCGTCTGGTTGTCCTAGTCTTCCAATAGGTTCCATAGCGGCAAATTGCTCTTCTACTTCTTTTTTATTTCCAGTGATTCTGTCTATCATAGGAGTTTTTATGGCACCCGGACAAACCGCATTGATTCTGATTCCAGATTTAGCAAATTCGAGGGCAGCGGTCTTGGTAAGCCCTATCACACCGTGTTTGGATGCCACATAAGCCGGCAAGCCCTGATATCCAACAAGGCCGGCAATTGAAGCACAGTTGACAATTGCCCCACCGCCTTGCTTCAGGATTTCAGGGATTTCATGCTTCATGCAATTCCAAACTCCTTTCAGGTTGATGCTTATGGTTTTTTCCCAGTTTTCTTCAGAGCACTCAACAGTATTTCCCATGACACCTTCAATTCCGGCATTGTTAAATGCGTAATCAAGCCGTCCGAATTTCTTGTGCGTTTCCTTGATCATTCTTTGAATGTCAGAGGTGGAAGACACATCGCATTTTACAAAAAATGATTCTGCGCCTGATGCTTGTATTGTTTTTAGTACTTCATCATTTTCAAGCCAATCAGCAAGCACGACTTTAGCGCCTTTATTAGCAAAGGCAATTGCTGTGGCTCGACCGATGCCGAATGAAGCCCCTGTGATGAGTGCAACTTTATCTTTGAAATTATTTTCCATGGGATTTAAATGTTTAAGTTGAATTACAATAAAGTAAAAAGTCTTATTTTAGTTAATTGCATTTATCATGTTCTGCATATGACAAATGTTAGGAAAAATATCGTTTACTTCATGGCGCTGATTTTCCAAACCTTTTGTGAATTTCACGTTCAATCCATTCTCTGTGGTCAGGATGGCTGATTTTCAGTAATTCTGCAGCTCTCTGATGCATTGTTTTACCAAATAAATTCACTACTCCGTATTCAGTAATTACATAATGAACGTGCGCTCTGGTAGTCACAACGCTGCTTCCTTGTTTGAGAAAAGGCACAATTTTAGATTCCCCCTTTGCTGTCACAGAGGGCATTGCTATTACGGGCTTTCCGCGTTCTGACAATGCAGCTCCGCGCATGAAATCCATTTGGCCACCAACACCTGAATACTGGTAGGTTCCCAGTGAATCGGAACAAACCTGGCCGGTGATGTCAATCTCCAGTGCTGAATTTATCGCCACCACGTCTGGATTGGCCCGTATTGTTTTGGTGTCATTGACATATCCTACTTCTAAAAATGAAACCTGGGGATTATCATCCACAAAATCATACAGTCTCCTTGTGCCAATTACAAAGCCGGTTACAATTTTTCCCCTGTGTTTTTTCTTATAACGATTGGTAATTATCCCTTTTTCAACAAGAGGTAAAAGCCCGTCTGAAAACATTTCAGTATGTATTCCCAGATCTTTGTGATTATGAAGACAAGAAAGAACCGCGTCCGGTATGGAGCCGATGCCAAGCTGCAAACATGATTTGTCATCGATGAGTTCGGCACAGAATTTCCCAATCGTTCTGGCCGAATCGTTTATTTTTTCAGTATAGCTGACCTCAGGAAGATCATCAGATGCTTGAACCAAATAATCAATGTCCTTGATATGTATAAAACTATCTCCGTGTGTTCTGGGCATTTTAGGATTCACCTGAGCAATGACCAATTTGCTGTGCCGTACTGCCGACCTCGCAATGTCAATTGAAGTGCCAAGGGAACAAAAACCATGTTTGTCTGGTATTGATACATGAATGAGAGAGGCATCCAAAGGCAATATTCCTTTCTCAAACAAAAGATGAATTTCACTTAGAAAAACCGGACTGTAATCTCCGTAATCTGCATTCACAAGTTCCCTGATATTCCTGGAGACAAAAAGTGAATTGATAAAAAAACTTTTATCAAATTCGGGCACATCAAAAATATTCTCTCCAAGAGTACTTATGCTGACAAGCTCCACATTTTTTATTTCTCCGGCTCTTTTCATGAGTGTTCTTATGAGCAACAGGGGAGTGGCTGCGCTTCCGTGAATGAAAAGCCTGCTGTTATTGCTAATTGCGCTGATGGCTTCTTCAGCAGTGGAATAGTTTAATCGCATAAGTCTACCATTAATATCTCTTTATTCTTTATGTCCGTTTTTTTTCAGCCTCAACAATCAGCTTTATTCCTGTCAATAAGGCATCCGGATTAAATGATATACTGTCAATTCCAATACTGACCAGAAAATCGGTAAATTCAGGAATGTCGCTGGGTGCTTGGCCACAAAGCCCGCAACTAATGTTCTTTCTTTTTGCAGCTTCTACAGTTGTACGGATCAAGGCTTTTACTGCCGGATTCATTTCATTAAAAAGGTAGTTCACATGTTCTGAGTCTCTGTCCAGCCCCAGTGTAAGTTGAGTAAGATCGTTAGAGCCAATTGAAAATCCGTCAAACAATTCTGCATATCTGTCTGCATTGATTGCATTGGAAGGTATCTCTATCATTACATATATCTCCAATCCATCTTTCCCTTTTTCAAGTCCATTCTTATGCATTTCTGCCAATACTTGTTCTCCTTCTTCTGTTGTCCTGCAAAAAGGGATCATGAGTTTCACATTCTTCATTCCGTAATCATTCCTCACGCTCATCATTGCGGCGCACTCCAGTTCAAATGCCGGACGGTAAAAGTCGCTGTAGTATCTGGATGCACCTCGCAATCCGATCATCGGATTTTCTTCTTCCGGCTCAAAGAAACTTCCTCCTGCGAGGTTTGCGTATTCATTACTTTTGAAATCACTCATTCTCACCACTACATCTCTCGGATGGAAAGCCGCGGCAACAAGTGCGACTGATTCAGAAAGTTTTTGAACGAAGTAATCTTTTCCACTTTGATATCCTTCTGTCAGTTCATCAATCAGCTTCCTTTGAGTTTCATTTTTTACCCTGTCCGGCATTAGCAAAGCCAATGGATGCACTTTAATGGAATTAGTGATTGTAAACTCAAGCCTTAGCAATCCGACTCCTTCATTTGGATAGAGTGAATATTCAAGTGCCCGGTCCGGGTCCGAAACAATTAGCATGGCTTTGGTGGAAGGCATTTTGATGTCACCTATTTCTTCTTCATTAACATTGAATTCAAGCCTGTCTTCATATACATAGCCGGTTTTACCTTCTGAACAGGATGCAGTGATAGATTGGCCGCTCTTGATGCTTTGAGTGGCATCCCCGCATCCGACGATGGCTGTAATTCCGAGCTCTCTTGCTACAATAGCAGCATGACTTGTTCGCCCACCTTTGTTGGTGATAATGGCTGATGCCTTTTTAAGTATTGGATCCCAGTCGGGATTTGTAATATCTGTAACCACAATATCACCTTGCTTCACTTTGTAACTTTCAGAGGGACTAGTCAGCACTATGGCCTGACCAACACTGATTTTATTTCCCAAGGCAATTCCCTGCGCGAGCACCTTTCCGCTTCCTGAAAGTTTGTAAACTTTTCTTTTGTCGATCTTGGTTTTGAAATGTACTGTTTCAGGCCTTGCCTGGACGATGTAAAGCTGCCCATCAACACCGTCTTTCGCCCATTCTATGTCCATGGGCATATTGTAGTGCTTTTCAATTGCATGACACCAGTCGGCGAGTTTGAGGACTTCATCGTCAGCAAGGCAAAAAATACTTTTTAGCTCATCCGGAGTGGTTTCATTATTGGTAGTTGAATCAAGCGAATCATTACCTGACTTTGCAGAATATTTAAGTGTGTATTCCTTCTTGCCGAGCAATCGATGCAGTAAAGGATGAAATCTTTTCTGTGCAAGGTTTCTTTTAAAGACCATCCATTCATCTGGTGTGACTTTTCCCTGAACTATGTTTTCACCCAAGCCCCAGGTTCCATTTATTACAATGAAATCTCTGTGTCCGCTGTCTGGATCAATAGTGAATGCAACTCCAGATGATGCCAAGTCGCTCCGAATCATTTGCTGAACGCCTACAGATATGGCGATATCCATATTTCCAAAGCCCAAGTCTATTCTGTATTTGATGGCCCTGTCGGTGAAAAGGGATGCATAGCATCTCAAAACTGCTTTCAATACCTGCTTCCCTCCACGGATGTTCAGGAATGAATCCATTCGTCCGGCAAAGCTGGCGCCGGGAAGATCTTCTGCAGTGGCACTGCTTCTTACCGCTACGTCCCTGAATTTGCCTTGAAGGTCGTGCATACTTTTGTATGCTTTCAATATCTCTTCCTGAAGATCTGGTGGAATCTGGCTTTTAAGCACGAGATTTCTGCATGCTTCTCCACTCTTAGTCAGACTTGATTCATTATCAAGGCTAACTGCACTCAAAATTTCATTGAGTTTCTTTTTTATATTATTAAAATTTGTAAAATATCTGAATGCATCTGCAGTAACTACAAATCCACCTGGCACATTAATTCCATTCGGTCGCAGTACGTTATACAATTCACCAAGCGAAGCATTCTTTCCTCCGACGATGGAGGTGTCTGTAATCCTGATTTGACTATAGTCTAAAATATAAGTCATGCATGAAAAATTGAGTGCAAAATGCAGATTGATTTTACCAGGTTTATCAACCATATATGTAAATGCATGAGTCAGACTACTCTTGAAGACTAGACCAGAACTTCAACATTAATCTCTTTTCAACTTCATGCAGGAATCGCAAGCAGCGGGATACGAATGCTGTATGCAGTTTTCTTTGTGATGCTCTTGTGAAACAATTTGTCAAAGAATCCTTTTTTCTTACGGGGAGAAAGAGCGAGGAGATCAGTGTTATCCTTTTCACAAATCTTCAGAATTTCCTTGCTGATGTCTTCGCCTCGTGTATGCTTGAAGTTCAGTTTGAGCTTGTTGAATTTCTTTTGAACAGCTGCCTTGTAATCATTGAAAGCGAAATCATCTGACAACTCAGTATTCTCACCGTTATCTATGTGCAAAATGCAAATTGAGCTGTTGAGATGCGTCTGAAACTCTGATAAAAAAACTACTGCTTTGATGTCTTTTTTGTCATAGGAAGTTGCATAAGTGATCTTCGCGGGAATTTTATCCTTACAACCTGAAGGCACAGCAAGTACAGGGCAATTGGCATTTATCATAGTCTTTGCCGCGAAACTGCCCATTACTACTTCACGTTTTGCTGTTGCGCCAATGGTCCCCATCACAATCATATCGGCATTTTTCTTTTCGCAAAACTCCAGAAGGCGAAGATTTTCAGGACCTCTCTCCACAGTGACGGAAATTCTTGCATCGTTACCTGATTTCCTCAGAGCTGATTTAATCACATCCAGCTTCCTCACAAGGTTTTTCCTTGTGTCTTCGTTCTCACGCCTGCTCTGTGAAAGAGGATAAAAGCCGCTTTCATAACCTATGAAGGAATGATAGAGAATCAAATGCGCGTCAAATTTGTATGCAAGTTCTGCTGCATACCAGATGGCTTCATCCGCAGCTTTGGAAAAATCAGTCGGAGCAATAATTGTTTTAATACTACTCATAATTTATTTTTTTGTTTTTTTGAAAACTAAGAGTGGAACCTTCGCATTAAAAGAGTATTCCGCCGCCTTGCTTGATAAAAATATCTTGTCATAAAGTGTCCTGTTTTGCTGAGTAAACATGATCAACATGGATGGTTTCTTTTTTTCGATAGCAGATTCAATGCTGCTTATCAGTGACTTGACTATATTGGATTGCTTTATCGAAAAACTGATATCATATTCAGAATATTTTTTGACAGCATTTTCAATTATTTTTGGATTTTCCATTGCTTTGGTAAGTGTATTGATATGAAGTAATTCCACACTAGCTTTTAAAGGATCGGCAAATGCAACCACCTTTTTCAATTCATAGTTAAGATCCGACAAGTCCGATGCGTACAGCATTTTCTTAACCGGGCTCCTTTCGTATGAGGATGGCACAGCAATGACAGGAACGGAAGACTGTGTAATAAGGTGAGAAGTATTTGTTCCGAAAAACTTTTTTATTCTTCCGGCGCCAAGTGTGCTAATGCATATATAATTAAATTTTTTTGAGGCAGCATAATCCATGATGTTACTGTCGGCAAATACGGCACTCCTCACAACATAATTTACCTTGCCTGGCTTTAGTTTCATACTCTTGTAAACTCCTTCTGTAAATTCTTTGAGTTTTAAATAAGTATTCTCAATTTCTGACTTTTCAAATTTTTCAAAATCAGTATTCAACTTAGGTGATGGAGGGCTGAGATATATTGAATGAAAAAATGTGAGCTCCAGCGGTGTTTGTGTGTTAAGCTGTATTGCAAAACGCAGCCCCGCTTTCGAGTTTTCCGAAAAGTCGGTTGTGACAAGTATTTTTTCCATATATGATTTTACTTTTATGCGGTGTTATTAGGATTGCTTAAAATTATGTAAACTAATTGTCTTAAAGGTAAAAAACTGTCAGGCTTTATTTATGACCTTCATCATATTTATTTTCCTTGTGATCATTGCGAATATTGGATATTTTTCGGAATAATTTATGAAGTATTTAATATGCGCAATTCATGAAAAGCTCATATAAAAATTGTCAGAGTTGTGGGATGCCATTGAAAAAAGATCCCAAAGGGGGCGGAAGCAATGCAGCCGGAACCATAAGACATATATATTGCTCGCTTTGCTTTGAAAACGGAAAATTCCCTAACCCGGACTGGACAGCTGACCAATTGCAGGAATTTGTAAAAGTAAACTTGAAGGAAATTGGCATACCAGGCTTTCTTGTAGCTTGGATTTCCAAAGGTATACCCCAGCTGGAAAGATGGAAGTAAAATTGATCTCATACTGCTGATAATCAGCTTAAATTCAGGTTATGAATGTGAACATTCGCCTGCTGGATAAATTCCGGCTAAAGAAGGAGAAAGAAAACTTTCCACAAATTCTGGAGAAAATCGAGAAGGACACAGTTTTTAGGGGCACTAATTTATGGGTACTGATTTTTTCCATCATGATCTGTTCCTTGGGTCTTAACATCAATGCCACTGCTGTAGTGATAGGTGCAATGTTGATTTCACCACTGCTTGGACCAATATTCGGACTCGGAGTTGGTGTGGCAATCCGAAACCTCCACTTGATCAGAAAAGCAGCCAACAATTATGTGCTTTCAGCTGTGGTGGGATTGGTAGCCTCTTCTTTTTATTTTCTTGTAACTCCATTGGACGAAGCGCATTCCGAAATCCTTGCCCGCACTCAGCCAACAATTTACGATGTTCTCATCGCTGGCTTTGGCGGCCTAGCCGGATCCCTTGCCATGTCGAGCAAGCAAAAGGGAAATGTAATTCCAGGTGTCGCCATCGCAACTGCACTGATGCCTCCATTATGCACAGCGGGGTATGGTCTGGCCACATGGCAGCTTCAGTATTTTCTTGGCGCTTTTTATCTGTACATCATCAACAGCGTATTCATAGCGTCTGCCACCATACTTACGACTTGGTTGCTCAAGTTCCCTGTTAAGCAATGGGAGGATCCTGCAACTGAGAGGAGAGAAAAGGGCATAATACTTACTGTTATCATGATCACATTGGTTCCAAGCATTTATCTTGGATATGATATTGTAAGACAACACAACTTCAGGGAAAGGGCCAAAGAATTTATCACTTCCGAAACATCATTTCAAAATATCTATCTGTTAAAGGATGAAATTGACACCAAAAGAAGAAGCATTACTCTGACATTTGGGGGTAAACAGATTTCAGATTCGGAAATTGTAAATTTGAATCATAAACTCAGATATTACAATATTGAGGATGGTACACTCAAAGTAAAGCAAGGCTTTGCATTTCTGAGTGAGAAGAAACAAGTTGATAAAGCTAATCAGCTAGCTCTTGCTCTAAAGGAGAGTGAATCAGACCGCTTTCGCCTTTTACAGCAAATGGATTCTGTAAATCTGCATGGAAACTCCGGCACTCAATTATTCAATGAACTGAGAGTCCATTACCCGAACATCAGCAGTGCAGTCATCCAACCGGTTTACTTGAATAATGACACTCTTAAATCTGCAGTGATTTCATTCCTTGTGTTATTGGAGGTTGAAGGGAAGTTCAGGTCCGTTGATGAGAAAAAGTTGGAAGAATGGTTAAAGGTGCGGATGAATGGAAAGGATTTTAAATTGGTGATCAATCAAGTGAATGCAGAAAATTAAAAATATTATCAAATCTTTTTGATAATATCCTGCATCAAATGAATGGCCTTTGCGCTTTCTTTGGTATTCATAAAACCGAATCCCATTCTTGTACTGTTCAGCTTCTTGCCGGCGCCAATATTATGCAACAGACCTTTAGGGAGAATGAATCCTTTTTTAAATAGAGCATCGGAAACTTCCGGAAGTTTTATTTTCCTGTCAAACTTTGCCCAGATAGACAATCCCCCGTCAGGGATTTTAAATTCTATGACATCTGAAAGCAGCTCTTTCAGCATCCCGCACACAAAGTCCCTGCGTTCATGGTAAATCTTCAGTGTCTTCTTTATATGCCTCCGCAATTCTCCTTCATTGATTAGTTCAGCCAGAACCTGTTCAGTAATCGGATCACCCTGTCCGTCTATAATTTGCCTTAATTTGCTGAGTTCTTTGATGAGGTTTGCTGGAGCAGAAATATAACCTGTTCGCATGGCAGGGGAGAGCGTCTTACTGAACGAACCTATATACACTACCATTGCTTTTCTGTCTGCGCTGGCCAGTGGCAAAATCGGACTGCTGTCGAAATGATAATCGTAGTCATAGTCATCTTCAATAATGATAAATTTGAATTGCTCTGCAAGTTGAAGCAGTTTCATTCTTCTTTCGGCGCTAAGAGTAACGGTGGTAGGGTAGTGATGATGCGGGGTCACATAAATTGCCCGTATTTTCTTTCTCTTACATATTTTTTCAATTTCATCGACATCAAGTCCCTCTTCATCCACATTTACTCTGAGTAATTTTGCACCTGCATGTTCAAACAATAAGTCAGCGTATCGGTAACTCAGGTAAGAGCTGATCACAGTATCACCTTTTTCAATCAATACCTGAGAAAGCAGGTACAGTCCCATTTGAGTACCTCTTGTTACGAGAATATGATCTTCGCATGTTTGAAGACCGGCCGTTTCGTTAAGATGATTTGAAATAGCTTTACGTAAGGCAGGACGACCTTCCACTTCCACATAAGAAAACAATGGATGATTGCTCTTCCTTGACATTACGCTTTTGTATGTTCTGCTGATAAGTGCTGCAGGAATCAGCCTGGTATCAGGGCCGTCGTGAAACCCGGGAATATGCCTGTTCGGAACAGCAGGTTCGTGAATCATGGAATTGATCCGAAAGTTAAATCCGGTACAACAGTTTCTTTTTTCTTCTTCATCCTTCTCTGTGAATCTGCTGGCTTTTATCTCAGGTAACTTTTCACTTACGAATGTTCCTTTCGATTGTTTGCTGTAAATCCATCCCTGTGAATACAGCTCATCATAAGCCTTAACTATAGTCTGACGGTTCATCCCAACCGCCTCTGCGAGTATTCGTGTCCCCGGTATTTTGGTTCCGGGTCTTATGATGCCGTGCTTTATCTGCTGTATGATGCTGTTGCTGATCTGCAGAAAGAGAGGAACTGATGAATCCTTCTCGAGTTGTATGATGTTTTTCCAGGGAAGCATATGTGGTCTATTTAATACGTTAAAACCGGACTACTAAGATAGACCATCAAGTTAGTAATTTTATATGCGATAAAAAAATAATACCAACCTTTAAATTGATAAGAGATGAAAACGCACATCACATTCTATTCTATTGCCTTGTTTTTGGCATTGTTTGCAGTCACATCGTTTTCCGCTGCACAATACTCCGATACTGATTACTTTGTACAAGGACTTCGATCAAAGGAAATCAAGCCGCAAACAATAATACATCTGTCGGAAGATCCAGTATTCTATGATGCAAATGGAAAGAAACTAAATGAAAACACTGATCACTTTGGGGTGAATATAGATAAAAGTGATCCTTATTTTAAAAATCTGGAACGTTACAAAAGGCTGAATCCATCCAAATACATTAAACAAAATCCTGTGAATGATAACAACCCTTCACTACCTAAAGAAAGGCAAGTGAAAAGGAAACTGCGTCAAAGCTGATGCCTGCTTTTCGCAGGGAGCCGGATGTTTCGACTGATTGTCGATGCATTTCCGGCTCCTTTTTTATATTAAATTAATCGAGATCACATGTAATAAAATATTTCTGCCTTAGGCGATTCTCAAAATCTTTTCCATTTTTCTGCCCTTGGCTAATTCATCCACCAGCTTGTCAAGATATCTCACTTTTTGCGTGACAGGATTTTCAATTTCTTCCACACGGTAACCGCAAATGACTCCTGTAATCAGTTTTGCATTCGGATTTAACTTGGCAGCCTTAAAGAATTCTTCAAATGTTGATTTCTTGTCAATCTGCTCTTTGAGTTTTTTATTGTCAAATCCCGTAAGCCATTCGATCACCTGATGCAGTTCCTCCTTCGTTCTTCCTTTCTTTTCCACTTTTTCAATGTACATTGGATAGACCGAAGCGAAAATCATCTTGGCCATGCGTTCATCGTGATGTGCTGTGCTGCTGCCCATGATGTAATTTAATTAGATTTTTCTTTTCTGTCAAATTTACCAAAAGAATCCCAATTTGGAAATCATGCTACAGTTGTAATTCGCAGATGTGAGCATCCCTATTGACTAAGTTGCATTTAGTCGGGTAAAAAGAGTTCCATGCCTACGCGCTTTTTGCTTCGACAGGTGAAAGTTGTTCAAGTTCGAGATGAATGGTTCGATATTCAGTAACGCGATTAACTATTCCATTAATCTCAATAATCCTACAAATCCCAGTTCGGACATCCTCCCATCAATCCAACAAATCCAGGTTCAGACATTCTCCCATAAATACCAGGTCAGACATCCCAAAAATCCCAGTTCAGACATCCCCACACCCTGTTCTCCTCACTTTCCAATACAAAACTTCGAGAAAATATTATCCAGCAAATCATCACTGGAAATCTGGCCTGTGATGCTTCCCAAGTGATGAAGTGCATGGCGTAGGTCCTGTGCGATGAAATCATTACTGAGTCCGCTATTGAGTCCTTTCATCACACTTTTAAGAGAGTCTTGTGTCTTCTTTAGCGCATCGTGATGCCGTACATTACTCACCACGTTATTTCCGACTTTCAACAATCCAGTATTAACCTGTTCGCTTAGCGCTTCTGATATGGAATGCAGATTTTGCTTGTCTTTCGCGGAAATGAATATCACATGTTCAATGCCTGAAAATTCTTCCTGAAGCTTTTTCATCTCATGCTGCTCACTCTTGTTGCCCACAGGAATTATCCTGAAGCCCGGAATGATGTGCGACTTAAGATTTTCCAGTTTATTCCTGAGACCCTGCTGCGTTTCGTTGCTTACATCAAACACATAAAGTATCACCGGACTCTGTCTTATTTTTTCATAAGTCTTTTCTACGCCAATCTTTTCAATCGCATCGTTCGTTTCGCGGATTCCTGCAGTGTCTATAAACCGGAATTTTACATTGGAAAGTACTATCTCTTCCTCAATAGTATCTCGTGTAGTGCCGGCTATCTCGCTCACAATTGCACGCTCTTCATTCAGCAAGGCATTCATGAGTGTGGATTTACCTACATTCGGTTCCCCGGCTATCACAACAGGAATACCCTGCTTCAGAACATTGCCGATATCAAAGGAGCTGATCAGTGCTTCAATCACATCACTTAGTTTTGCAACAGTATCCGTTAATTCTTTTCGTCCGGCGAATTCAACATCTTCCTCTGCGAAATCAAGTTCAAGCTCTATTAATGAAGCAAAGTGAATGAGTTCTTCACGCAACTTTTGTATCGTATCAGAAAAACCTCCTCGCATCTGCTTCAGGGCGAGCTCATGCGCAGCTCCGGAATCGGCAGAGATGAGATCAGCTACAGCTTCCGCCTGGCTAAGGTCCATCTTACCATTGAGAAAGGCTCTTAACGTGAATTCTCCGGCTTCGGCAAGACGCGCTCCGTGCATCAAGCATGCCTGCATGATCTTTTGCTGAATATAAGGCGAGCCATGACAACTGATTTCCACCACGTCTTCCCCCGTATAGGATTTGGGTCCTCGCATGATTGCAAGCAATACTTCATCAAGAAGTTTACCTTCGTCTTCAATCATTCCGAAGTGCAGAGTGTGAGTGTTTGCATCGGAAAAATCTTTCGCTCTTCCTTTATGGTCTTTGAATAGTTTTCCTGCAATGCCGAAAGCATTCGATCCGGATAATCGAATCACAGCTATTGCTCCAGTACCCGGAGCAGTGGCCATTGCCACAATAGTGTCTTTTCTGTGTATATCAATCATTAATTGTCCAAAATCCAAATTTATCTTTTTATGCTCATTTGCTAAAAAAAACTAACTTCGCGCGTGCCTGAATATTTCAAGAAACCGAATCAAAAACCATAATTCTCCAACGCAAACACATAGTAATGAGCTTCCTGGCTCAAATTTAAGAAAATCATCATGAGCATCTTAGTCAATAAAAACAATAAAATAATTGTGCAGGGATTCACCGGCAGCGAAGGAACATTTCACGCACAACAAATGCTTGAATATGGTACAAATGTCGTTGGAGGCGTGACTCCGGGGAAAGGTGGAAGCATGCACCTGGACCGTCCGGTTTTCAATACTGTTTCAGATGCTGTAAAACAAACAGGCGCAGATGTATCCATCGTGTTTGTTCCTCCGGCATTCGCTGCGGATGCCATCATGGAAGCTGCAGAAGCAGGCATCGGACTGGTGGTGGCAATCACTGAAGGAATTCCTGTGAAAGACATGATCATGGTGAAAGAATATCTGAAAGATAAACACACACGTCTGATCGGACCCAATTGTCCGGGTATCATCACTGCAGGGGAATGCAAGGTGGGGATCATGCCGGGATTTGTCTTTATGCCCGGTAAAATCGGAATTGTGTCCAAGTCAGGTACTCTGACTTACGAAGCAGCCGATCAGGTTGTGAAGGCCGGAATGGGAATTTCCACTGCCATCGGTATTGGAGGTGATCCTATAATCGGGACTACGACTAAAGAAGCAGTTGAGCTTTTCATGAACGATCCTGAGACGGAAGGAATCATAATGATAGGCGAGATCGGTGGCGGACTGGAAGCGGAAGCTGCAAGGTGGATTAAAGAAAATCATCGCAAGCCTGTTGTAGGCTTTATTGCAGGCCAAACTGCACCTCCGGGAAGAAGGATGGGACATGCAGGCGCAATCGTAGGCGGAGCAGAAGACACAGCAGCAGCGAAAATGAAAATTATGAGTGAATGCGGAATTCACGTTTGTGAATCGCCTGCAGTCATCGGTTCTACCATGGCCAAGGTGCTCAATAAGGTAATGGCCTGAAATTTTTAAATATATACACCATGAAACTTCTTGAAGGTAAAGTCGCTCTTGTTACAGGTGCATCCAAAGGCATCGGAAAAGGAATAGCACAAAAACTTGCAGAACATGGCGCAAAGGTCGCGTTTACATACCTGTCTTCTGTAGAAAAAGGACAGGCTCTTGAGCAGGAACTGAGCAAGAGCGGCGCTACAGTGAAAGGATACCGTTCTGACGCCTCCGATTTCAAGGCTGCTGATGATCTTGTGTCCGCCGTAATCGCTGATCTTGGCGGACTCGATATTGTAGTGAACAATGCAGGGATTACTCGGGATAACCTTTTAATGAGAATGACTGAAGAGCAATTCAACGAAGTGATCCGCATAAATCTGAATTCAGTTTTTAATGTGACAAAAGCCTGCCAGAAACATATGCTCAAGCAGAGAAGTGGCAGCATTATCAATATTAGCAGTGTAGTTGGAGTGAAAGGAAATGCAGGACAGGCAAACTATGCGGCCTCCAAGGCCGGAATTATCGGTTTCACTAAATCTGTAGCTTTGGAACTCGGCTCAAGGAACATTCGCTGCAATGCAATTGCACCCGGATTTATTGAAACAGAAATGACCGAGGTGCTTCCTGAAGAAACTGTAAAGCAATGGCGTGAAGCAATTCCAATGAAAAGGGGAGGGACTTCAGAAGATGTGGCCAACTCGGTACTCTTCCTTGCTTCGGATCTTTCTGCTTACGTAACAGGACAGGTGCTCCATGTAAACGGTGGTATGCTCACATACTGACAAGCATTTCAGAACAATTCTAAATTTAATAGATTATAAAATGAACAAGACGAGAACTCTCTTTCTTATGTTGCTTTCTTTCCCTGCATTGCTCTTTGCACAGGGACTGATGAAACCGGAAACACTTCAGCAAATGAAACGACTGGGTGATGCAGGCTTATCTCCTTCGGGTGACAAGATTGTATATACTGTTCGTTCAATTGATCTGGATGCGAACAAAGGAAATACAGATATATGGATTTATAACTTCAGTACTAAGTCATCTCATCCTCTTGCTAATGACGCTGCCAATGAAAGCATGCCCAGGTGGAGTAAAGACGGAAAGAAAATTTATTTCCTCAGCAATAAGAATGAAAAGAATGAACTTTGGATGATGAATGCCGATGGTAGCGGAAAGAGAACAGCTTCTTCTTTCGACAATGACATTCTTCTATATGGCATTGCTCCTTCAGAGGATAAGATTTGGATAGTTATGGAGGTGAAACTTGATAATGTTAAAGGAAGTGAAATCTATCCGGATCTTCCAAAGGCTACTGGAAAAGTGTATGATGACCTCATGGCACGTCACTGGGATAGCTGGGCTGACGGAAGTTATAATCATATTTTCATTGCAGACATGAAGAACGGAGTGATCACCGGTCAGGCTACAGATATTATGCAGGGTGAACGTTTCGATTCACCGATGAAACCTTTCGGTGGAGATGAACAGATCAGCTGGAGCCCCGATGGAAAATCACTTGCATATTCATGTAAAAAACTGAGCGGACTGGATTATGCGGTTCAGACAAATTCTGATGTGTATATCTATGATGTTGCCAGTGGCAAAACAAGCAATCTCAGCATAGGTATGATGGGTTATGATAAAAACCCTTCATATTCACCGGACGGAAAAATGATTCTTTGGATCAGTCAGGCCGAAAATGGAAACGAAGCCGACCGCCACCGTATTTTTGTACATGAATTCGCGAGCAACACAGGCAGGGAACTAACTAAAGGCTTCGACCTTGACGCTGACAATGCTTCCTGGTCATCTGATGGCTCTAAGGTGTATTTCATTGCTAATACACAGGCCACCGAACAAATTTTTGTTTTCAACCTGAACGAGAAAAAGAACAATCCGATTCGCCAGCTCACTTCCGACATTGCTAATTATACATCCTACAGTATTGCGAAATCGGGCAGGGATGATAAAATCATTGCTACACGAAACAGCATGAGCGTTCCGTCAGACATTTATCTTGTTGATGCTAAAACCGGACAGGCAAGTCAGCTTACTGATGTAAACAAAGAGATTCTTGCTTCAATTAAAAGAGCTGATGTGAAAAAGAGAATGGTAAAGGCTACGGACGGAAAAGATATTCTTACCTGGGTAATTTATCCTCCGGATTTTGATCCTGCTAAGAAATATCCTGCACTTCTCTATTGCCAGGGAGGACCACAAAGCGGAGTCAGTCAGTTCTACAGCTTCCGCTGGAACATGCAACTCATGGCTTCACAGGGATATATTGTGGTGGCACCTAACCGCAGAGGATTGCCCGGATTCGGACAAGAGTGGAACGATCAGATCAGCGGTGACTGGGGCGGTCAGTGCATGCTGGATCTCTTGAGCGCAATTGATGATGTTGCCAAGGAATCATATGTCGACAATGATCGTCTTGGTGCGGTGGGCGCAAGCTTCGGTGGATACTCTGTTTTTTGGCTCGCAGGAAATCATAACAAAAGATTCAAAGCATTCATTTCACACAACGGAGTTTATAATCTGGAAAGCATGCTTGCTACTGAAGAAATCTTCTTCTACAATCATGAATTCGAAGGACCGTATTGGACTACGCCGAAGCCGAAATCATTCGTGAAGTTTTCACCACATACCTATGTGGCAAACTGGGATACGCCGATTCTTATCATCGCGAACGAAAAAGATTATCGCGTTCCTTATACTCAGGGACTGGAAGCTTTCAGCGCAGCGCGAATGAAAAATATTCCTTCAAGACTGCTTACATACCACGACGAAAACCACTGGGTTTTGAAAGCACAAAATTCTGTCATGTGGCAGAGGGAGTTTTTCAGCTGGCTTGATAAATATTTGAAATAGAAAAATTTAAAAGTGAGGAGTTAGGAAATATTCTGATGATTATTTCTTAAAATACCTTACTTTTGCAGCCCATTCTGATTCTTTTTGTCTGGTACGAAAAGAATAAGCCCAGGTGGCGAAACTGGTAGACGCACCACTTTGAGGGGGTGGCGGGCAACCGTGCGAGTTCGAATCTCGCCCTGGGCACTCCGTTTACCGGGGGTAATTTGATTAAAAAAATTATCCTGACTTGTAAAGTCAAATCATCTGCCCGGGTGGCGAAATTGGTAAACGTTGCGGTCTCAGAAGCCGTTGGAGTTAAATCCTTGTGAGTTCGAGTCTCACCTCGGGCACGATAAAATGAAAGGGCTGTCTCAGACAGTCCTTTTATTTTTATACCTAAATCTGTTTAATTGAATTCGGATTTAATTTTTTACCTTTTCAAAAATTCAATGAATGAATTCTCTGAATGAATTAAGCGGTGTTTTCGTAGATATTTTTTCCCGCAAACTCAGAAATGGGATTTTTGAAATCTCTGACGGAAAAATTGTTTCCTTCCGCGATGACAACGACGCAATAGGTCCTTATATCATGCCAGGATTTGTAGATGCCCACATTCACATAGAATCCTCCATGCTGGTGCCTTATGAATTCGCACGTGTCGCTCTTCGTTATGGCACTGTAGCGACGGTGAGTGATCCTCACGAGATTGCGAATGTGATGGGAGTGGATGGAGTGGAGTACATGCTTGAGAATGCCAAAGGAGCCGGATTGAAGTTCTGTTTCGGTGCCCCATCTTGTGTGCCTGCAACAGTTTTCGAGTCTGCAGGAGCGAAACTTGATTCCAATGAAGTGAATTCACTGCTTCAGAGAGATGATATTTATTATCTCAGTGAGATGATGAATTATCCCGGTGTGCTGTTCAAAGACCCGGAGGTCTTGCGTAAGATTGAGCTTGCAAAAAAAATTAAAAAGCCAGTGGATGGTCATGCCCCCGGATTGAGGGGAGATGATGCCAAAAATTACATTGCGGCAGGAATAAGCACAGACCACGAATGCTTCACGCTTGATGAAGCTCTTGATAAGCTTTCATACGGCATGAAAATTCTAATCAGGGAAGGATCTGCTGCAAGGAATTTCGAAGCATTGCATCCGCTTCTCAAAGATCATGCAGATATGTGCATGTTTTGCTGCGATGACAAACATCCGGATGAATTGCTGACAGGACATATCAATGAACATGTGAAACGTGCGGTGAAACTGGGTTATGATTTGTTCGATGTGCTGAGAGTTGCATGCATCAATCCTGTTATGCATTACGGTATTCCTTCCGGCTTGCTAAGACCCGGTGATAGTGCTGACTTCATTCTCGTGGAAGACCTTAAAAACTTTGGTGTTTTGAAAACCGTGATCAACGGTGAAATACTTTTTGATGGAACTGAGGTGCTGCTAGAAAAGAAAAAGCATAAAGTGATTAATAATTTCAACGCCGGATTATGCAGTCCTGCTGACTTTGAGTTGAAAGCAGAATCGACAAAAGTCAAAACCATTATTGCATACGACGGACAACTGATCACTTCAGAAGAATCGATGGACTGCGCTATTGTAAACGGCATGGCATGCGCTGATCCATCAAAAGATATTTTGAAGATTGTGGTTCTCAATCGTTACCAGGCGGCAAAACCTTCAGTAGCATTCATTAAAAATTTTGGTTTGAAGTCTGGTGCAATCGCTTCAAGTGTAGCTCATGATTCTCATAATATCATAGCAGTTGGAGTGAGCGATGAAGAAATTGCATCATCAGTGAATCTTCTGGTGGAGAGCAGGGGAGGTCTTTCACTTTCTAACAAAACAGAAAAATTGGTTTTATCACTCCCTGTTGCAGGGCTGATGAGTGACTTGGATTGCATAACTGCAGCAGAGCTATATTCTGCACTTGATAAAAAAGCAAAAGAACTAGGTTCCACGCTTCGTGCTCCTTATATGACGCTTTCTTTTATGGCTTTACTCGTTATTCCTCAACTAAAACTAAGTGATAAAGGACTTTTTGACGGCAATACTTTCGTATTTGCAGACCTTTTTGTTGAATGAACCTTTTCTTTCGGCCTAAGCAATTATGACAGAAGCCTTAATTTATTGAAAAAAATAAGGTATTGCCGGAACAAATCCATCCATTTACCAAACATTATTGAATCTCCGCTGTCTGCCCGGCTATATTGCCTTTAAATAATTCAATAAATAATCATGAGTAGCAGAGAAATACAACACTACATCTTCCAGAATGGACAATTCACCTTCAGCGACGGAGCAACCAATGAAGGGATGGTGATTTCAAGATACAATATCAGCCTGGCAAGAATTGAATACTATTTTATCCCTGATTCAAATATCCTTGCGTACAGGTCGGCCAGGGCTCAACATGATGTGCATGCGCATAAAAGCCTTGGTCACCTGATCGATATCTCAAAAATCACAAGCGCACAGCTAATAAACTGACACATGAAACGACTAAGCTTATTTAATAAACTCTTTCTGATCCTTTGTCTGGTATTCATCATTGTCATTATCCTGAAAGTACCGGTTGAACATGACAATGACTCGCAAGAAGTAAACACAACTGCCTCGACTGCGATCGAGCATGAATGACCCCTGAAAGCTCGATAAAAAAACCTGAACCATCATGGTTCAGGTTTTTTACTTTTTATTCAGTTTATTATCAGTTGTTAAGCATCACCGGCATCACAAGCATCAGCACTTCTTCAGCTTTATCCTCAGGATGAGCAGGTGTGAGAATGCCAGCTCTGTTTGGTGCTGACATTTCTAGGTTGATTTCCTCACATTCCAGATTGCTCAACATATCACTCAGGAAGCGTGCATTAAAACCAATTTCCATGTCTTCTCCTGTGTACTCGCAGGTTCTTCTTTCGGAAGCTTCACTGGCGAAATCAATGTCTTCTGCATTCACTTGCAATTCACTTCCGGCCATCTTGAGCCTTACCTGATGTGTGGTCTTGTTCGCGAAAAGCGAAACCCTTCTCACAGATTCAAGAAGCATTTTCCTTGCGATTGTAAGCTTATTCGGATTGTCGGTTGGAATTACTGCTTCATAGTTAGGATAACGTCCATCAATCAGTCGGCAAATAAGTGAATAATTACCGAATTCAAAAAAAGCATTGTTATCAGTGTAGGAAACTTTCACTTTTTCTTCGCCGGAAGCCAAAATATTCTTAAGCTGGTTCAAAGGCTTCTTAGGTACGATGAAAGTGCCCTCAGAACCACCGCTTAGATCGTTTCTGCGGTAACGCACAAGTTTGTGGGCATCTGTAGCTACAAATGTGATATTGTCCTTGGAGAGTTGAAAGAAAACGCCCGTCATCACCGGCCTCAACTCATCGTTGCCTGTGGCAAAAAGCGTTTTGTTGATCGCATTCAGCATCACACCCGCCGGCACTTCGAAGGACTTGCTTCCCTGCATGACAGGGGTTTTTGGAAACTCATCTCCATCAAATCCTGTGATCTTATATTTACCGTAATCAGATGCGATATCAATAGCCTTAGTCTTTTCATCTATAAGAAAAGTAAGAGGTGTTTCTGCGAATGTTTTTAGCGTGTCAAGCAGAATTTTTGCTGGAATGGCAATCTTGCCGCTTTGCTTGGAATCCGTCAGAGTGACCTCGGTGGTCATCGTGGTTTCAAGATCTGAGGCGGAAACAGTCAGGCCGGACTTGTCAACACTGAAAAGAAAATTGTCGAGGATTGGCAGCGGATTGTTTGAATTCAGGACTCCGCTGATCTGCTGAAGGTGGCGCAGCAGAGTCGTACTGGATACTATAAACTTCATGGATGTGGCGGTTTTAACTTCCTTCAGAACCGGACTTTCAGTTTTCATAGGCATTTCAAAGGGATACAAACCTACAGGATTCAATCAAAATTCCCAAAGAATCTTATTCACAAAATACCCGGAATGATGTGTAAAGCAATTAATGTAAATCATTGATATTCATATTATTTTGCTTGTCTGGATATGGCAGAATAGCTTTTCCTGTCGCGTTCATGCAAGAAGTTCTCGATTCTTCTCAGCAATCGCTCGAACATGTAGTGTTGTATCACATACCATTCATTTTCCGGTTGAGTGAAAGCATACATCCTGTCAAGGTCGTATTTGAGCGGGTTGCCTAGCGAATCTTCTATAGTAAGAGAATTTTCATTGATTGCCATAGGATAAATGCTGATATCTCTCTGTTCGCCTTCTGTTTTCTGAAGACTGATTTTGCAAATTGGATTTTCATTCAGTATCGAATCTTTTTGAAACAGGCTGAGCTTTCCGTCTATGAATTCATAATAAACATTTCTGAATAAGTCCAGATAGTTTTCAGCAAGAACTGAGTCAGCTCGAAATTTAAAAGAAGGATTAAGTGGATTAGAAATATAAATTTCTCCGTCTTCCCTTCGCAACTCATATGAATGCATAGGAAAGGATGAATAAATAACTCCTACTGAAAGTATCTCATCCGGATCTTCTCGGAAAACTACAGGTTCCCTCCAGGCGATCGGACTGGGATTATATCTTGGTGTCAGGTATCCGTTAAAACCGGGAATCTCTGTCACAAATGGCATGCTGGAATTCTCAATCATCATGAACGTGCCCAACACATCCGCTGTATGACCTCCCACATAATAAACCTTTGCAGGTTTCTTTTGTCCCTTCAGGTAAATCTCACACTTGATTCCGAAACTGGCAAGATTAGAAACGACAGTATTGTACCCTGACTTAGGAACTTTTGATTTTACCTGTACTCTTCTTATGACTTCAAGCAGATTGAAAATCATGTCCGGCTTTGGCGGAAGAGAATCATTTAACATCCATCTGCTTTCCTCATTCCTGGTCAAAGTAACGCTTTGTCCACTCTTGTCAGCGATGAATATTTTACTGATGGAGGCTGTGTCAGTTACAGAAAATTCCTTGAGTTCCTGACGGATGCTACTGCTTCGGTCGCGCATGCTGAAATAAGCGGCCAAGGTTGCAAGACCTGCCGCAAGCAGAATCAGTATGAGCTGTTTCTTTTTCAAATTAATCTGAATATTGATGAATGGCAAAGATAATCAGCTGAAAACAATAATTTAAGAAAAGGAAGTTAATTGCGTCTTCGTTTTGTCATGAAAATCACTTTGCGTATTTTCTTCTTCTCATTGCATTTCGAATCAAACCGTATACCGCAATGAGCAAAACTGGCAGTATGACATTCATCCATTTCAGCATGCCTGCGTCCTTCACTTTGGTCGGATCAAGCATCCTCATTTTAAACTCTTTCCCTCTCAGTTCCAAAATGCCTGTTTCGTCCAGTAAATAATCCATGCAGTTCAGAATGAAGTTTTTGTTTCCGTAATTCTGCTGTGTATACCGGTCGAAGCCCAGTGGGAATATTGTCCCTCTCTTACTCACATGCGATGCAATGATGTCACCGTCTGAAATAACGATCATCTTTGTGAATGCACTGTTCTCAGAATAGTCGATTTCCGGAGAGTCACGAATTTCCTGGGGAATACGGTTCCGGAATGCTGAGCGGAAATTTCCTTCAAGAAGTACAGCCACCGGGATTTGTTTTTTATTGAAGAGCTTGGGATCTGGTTCACTTTCAAGAATGTTCAGGCTGACCCGTGCAGGTGGCATCTGAACTCTGCTGAACTCCGAGCTGGTGAGGAGGATTGTCTTCTTCACGGAGTTTGTTTCTATTGTGTCTAAACTCGAGATGAACTCAGCTTTAATTGCATTCAGATTGTTTACAACAGGATGTTTGCTTTGTGGTGTCAGGAGCGGAAAGTAATACCATGGAAACAGATCCTGTTTGGGCTGATTCCCAACATAGCCAGTCACAACCGGTATGGGCGCCGCTTGAAGATCCATCAGGAGGTCATTGTTTATTCTCACCCCGTAATTGAACAACTGATCGTCAAGGTTGAGTTCTAATGGTAGAGCTACATTTGTATTGGATGCCATCAGACTGTCCATGCTGATCTGCATTTTATCAATCAGCCAAAGCACCTTTCCGCCTTTCATTATGTACTGGTCCAAAATGAACTTGTCCTTTTCACTGAAGCTTTCCTGCGGCTTCGCAATAATCAATGCTTCATGTTCAGAAAGTGCTCCCAGTTTTCCTTCGATATTAACTGTGTCCACTCGGTAAAAATCACTCAGTGCACGTGCAGCATCTGTGATTTGCCTGGTATTCAACTCTCCATGCCCGCGCAGAAAACCAACTCGCTTGGCTACCGGCGTACTTAGCTTTCTGAGAGTGGTGGCAATTTCAAACTCAAGATTTTCAATTGAAGAATTAAGCATCGCATCGGCATTGGAACCAATCCGGCTCTTCAGAAGCTGTACAGGAATTTCCTGGCTTCCATGGCTGACTATAGCACCGGGAAAAATAAGGTACTGCGACCTGCTTCCTTTTTCTCGTGATTCGAGCTGTGTAGGTGTGAGGCCCTTTTCATTCAATTGCTTGTATACCTGATTTCTTTCTTTATCATCCACATTCGCAGAAGGATCCACAAATTCATATTCAATGTGATCACCTGCATACACCTTGAACTCATCCAGCATTTCTCTGGTCGCATTTTTAAGACGACGAAATCCCGGTGGAATGTCTCCATCCAGATAAATCTTGAAGTAAACGACATCCTTCAGTTCAGTAGCAAGCTGTTTGGAGGATTCAGACAATTTATAGCGTTTATCTGATGTGAGGTCCAAACGAAAAAAAACATATGACGAAACTATATTTAGCAGGATTAGGAGTCCCGCAGCAAGCAGCAGTTTCAGCACGCTTTTCCTTGCAGCCTTGGATGATGATTTGAACGGATTAACTTCTTTCATCACCATTTCCTTTTTTCAAGATTGAAACGAGTCAGTAAAATGAACATCAGGCTGAGTGAAAGAAAGTACATCACGTCCCTTGAATCTATTACCCCTCTGCTCATGGATGCATAATGATTGCTGATCCCTAGCGCAGAAATTGCATTTGCTGTGAGTCCGTTGCTCATTCCTGCAATCAGATCAAATCCTGAATAAAAGAAAAAGCAAAACAAGACTGAAATGAGGAATGAAATGATCTGATTTCCAGTGAGAGATGAGGCGAATATGCCAATAGATGCGAATCCTCCGCAGAGGAACAGTAAGCCGATGTAGGAGCCTGCGATTCCTGCCAGGTCTACATTGCCTGGCGGATAGGCGATCATCATTACAGCTGCAAGATAAATGAGGGTAGGAAACAGGGAAATAATTATCAGGATTAGTGAAGCTCCGAACTTAGCGGTGATTATCTGCAAATCGCTTAATGGCCTGGTGAATAAAGTTTCAATAGTTCCGCTTCTTTTCTCTTCGGTGAACATCCGCATGGTAATGGCGGGAATGAGAAACAGAAATATCCATGGCGCCAAAATGAACAGGGAATCCAGACCTGCGATTCCGCTTTCAATCAGATTGAATTCGGTTCCGGGAAGTATCCAGATGAAAAAACCAGTGATGAACAGAAAAACGCAAATCACCGAATATCCCAGCAGGCTCGATAAAAATGCGGAAATTTCTTTCTTGAGAAGAATATACAAGGATCGATTTTTTGCTCAAAATTAATTTTATAGATGAAATAGCACAAGACAATATTCGCCCTCAAAAGAAGTTCAATGTCGGATCATTCAGCTGCACATATCTTAGTAATCAATGCCCTGACCCTTTGTAAAACTTGTTTTCAATTTTCCCGGAATAAGGGGGATAATCTGCCGGATCGTAATGATCTCTTGCTCCACTGTGTAACATCATGATCAGGCAAAAAATGAAGATCAGAAGAATCAGGCCGAATACTCCGGCACCTGAAGTTGATTGGTGTTGCAGTTTGTTCATTCGGTAAACAGGTTAAAGTTCTTGGTTAAAGATATCCCTGCAAAAACCGGAGTTCAAGAATCTTACGCAACGATCTTTAATCTTGATGTAAATACTTGATATTATGGGGTTAATGATGGATTACCTAAAGCAATAATAATTTAGCTTGTTTATCTTGAAATCATGCATTTCAACTGGCCTTTATAAATATTAAATGTTGCCAACAGCTAAAAAGCAAAAGGGGTTAACCATTGCTGGCTAACCCCTTTTATATAAACAAAAGCTAATTATTCCTTTACAATTCTCACAGTCTGCACTTCATTGCCGTATTCTACTCTTACAATGTAGATTCCAGCTGCAAGTCCGGAGATGTTGATGTTTTTATTGTAGCTGTATTCAGCATTTTCACTGCTGCTGATCAGTCTGTTACCTAGAAGATCCGTTACACGGATATTTACTTTGGTCTTCTTGATCTGTGCAATGCTCACTTGTACCTGATCTCTTGCAGGATTAGGATATACACTGAATGCATGGTTTGTAACAGTGCCAACCTGTGTTCCAGCCGGTCTTGAACGTTGGCAGGTAATGAAGTTAACTACGATGGCATCGAAGTTCTGACATCCGTTAGCATCCGTTACAAGCACTGAATATGTGCCTGGAGTGCTTACAAGAAGACTCTGGTTTGTGCTGTTGTCTGACCACAGGTAAGAGCTGAATCCTGCACCTGCGTTAAGAAGCAGGGTTGATCCGATGCATATGGTTGTATCCGGACCAAGGTTAACATTTGGAGCAGGGAACATTGATCCAATGGTAACTGAAGCAAATGCACGGCAACCCAGATAATCTTCAACCATGGCCAGGTATGTGCCGGGAGCAAGGTTATTTACGGATGCAGTGGTGTCTCCGTTTGGCCACAGGTATGAGTATGGAGGAGTTCCACCGGTAGCCATTACTGTGGCTGATCCGTCTTCGCTGCTTGCGCAAGTTGCGTCAGACTGCTGAGTGATGGTGGCAGAAATTCCTGCATTATTCTGAACTATAGTTGAAACGTTTACTACACAATTGGTAGTAAGGTCTACCACTTCGCAGGCATATGATCCTGTGATCAGGCCTGTTGCAGTGGATGTAGTGCTCACATTTGGAGTCCAGTTATACTGTATGTTTCCGCTTCCTCCGGTTACGTTAACTGTAGCTGTTCCATTGTTGGCTACACAGGTTGCCGGTGTGGAAGTCATGGTTACTGAAATCGGAATTCCACCGGTAAGAGTTACTGATCCTGTACCCAGGCAGTTTCTGGAATCTCTTACGCTCACGTTATAAGTTCCTGAAGCTACATTGTTCAGATTCGGACCTGTTTGAGAATTACTCCATGTATATGTATATCCCGGTGTTCCGCCTGATGCTACCGCAGTAGCTGAACCAAGTGTTGTGTTGCAGCCAGGGTTTACTCCTGTAACAGATACAGAAACCGGAGCAGGTTCTGCAATGGTAATCGTTTGCTGACCTACACAACCTGATGCATCAACCACATTCACGGTATAAACCCCTCCTCTCAGATGTGAAATGGAAGGTGTGAATAGCTCGAGTCCGTTAGGTCCAGTCCAGGTGTATTGCAAGCCAGTACCCTGAGCGCTCACAGAAGCTGTTCCATTGTGTGAGCCGAAGCAGGAAACTGAAGGTGAATGAGTGACTGTCATGCTGAGCGAAGAAACCTGAATGCTGAATGCATAGCTTCTCACGCCTGGTGAAGGACAGGCATTATCTCGGATGGTTACAATGAATACATAAGGTTGTGCACGTGCATCAGATGGTTGTGGTGTCCAGCAGAAATGTCCTGTCGGGATGGGAGATCCGGTAACAGTGAATGTGGCGGCAGGAATTCCGTTGTTCCATGTCATGGTCAGTGTATCTCCCGGGTCTGCGTCATTACTGAAAATATCAAAGCAGATAGCTCCGCCACAGCTGGAAATACTGAAATCATTTGTTGCATTGATGCCGCTAAGGGCCGGTAATGTATTACTGCAGGCAGTTGTATATACCTGAATGTCGCGCATTACACTGCCAATCAGAACGCCGTTTCTGTACTCAAGTACCAGAACAGCAATAACACCAACTTCTGTGGCCGTTGGTCTTAAACGAATGTCACCGGTAACCGGATCAATCGTCACCGGTGTGCTGGATGAGATTGGACTGGCAATCGAGTATCCTGGCAAATAAGTCACAGGCGTATTTACCGCATCACGTGGAGGGATAAATGAATAAACCAGTGAATCACCGTCAACATCGATAGCTCCGTGATTGAATACATTCTCTTGTCCGATACACATGAATGCAATAGGAGGGATGGAGAATGTAGGAGAATTGTTATTGATAGTAGTATTATTTACAAAAGCCTCATTGTACAGATCGTAACCTGCAGGACCCTGAAGGGTAGTGATGGCTGCGTTCCGGCAGCACTCAAGTACGCTGAAACGCCAATCAGGACACAAAGCAGGTAATGTAACGATACCGCTATAGGTATAGGCTTGAATTCCTGTTGCATTACCTCCGTTACACGTTGTGACTGCTGTAGAACAAGCTGCTGTAATTTCTACTACGTTGGGGTCTCTTGTCAGAGTTACAGATGGTACTGTCAGTCCGCAAGAAGCACTGGCGATAGCAACAGTCTTTGTCGTAGGAGCCGAAATACCGAAACAGTCACGGTAGAATGTGAATGTAATCCTGTATTGATTGTTGCCAAGATAGGTGTAAGTCAAGTCTCCGCCGGCAGCATGGCTTGCATATAAATCCTGACCGCCGATAAATGTGAACAGAACCATAATCAAGGCAAATTTTTGTCGCAATGCCTTCATCAGGTTGGTTGAGTAATTGGTTTTCATCATATTTGGAATTGTATAGGTTTCTGGTTTCAAATTTCTGCTATGCTTGCTGTATGATATTATCTGTAATTGAGTAAAAATACCACTATACTCTCTGCATATTTAAACTTCTTTTGTGAATGGACTGATATTCATGGCGAGTGTCCAGAGGCTCTGTGTTAAGCATGATTATTACTTTACGGGCAAATGCGCCAGAAAGATTAGGGCTACAATTATATTCAAAAATTAGCATAGTGAAGTCCTTCTCACGATTATTTATCAACTTTTGTAGTGTCGTCAATCAGACTCCAGGCCTCTGCCGGTGCGGAAAACAATGACTTAGTTTTTTTCCAGGTTTCTTTGAAGAGTTGTGAAGACCTGTATTCATCAAGTTTTTCGACACTTTCCCATCTGCTAAGAGTGAAGAGAACGGCTTTATTTTCAGTCCAGACAAGCATTTCCAGATGTTTGCAACCCGGGAAATTTCGGATGTCTTCGCGAACTCTTTCAAAGATAATAAGAAATTCAGCAACTAAATGCGGCTGAAAAGTCATTTTAACTATTCTCGTTATCATCGAATTCTATCCTGATGTTTTCAAGCACCTTGATTCCAAGCAATCCGGCCGCTGATTCGCGATTTAAGGCTATTTCAAGGTATCCATCCCTGTTAAAAAAAGCGACAATTTCTCCTGATTCTGCATCCGTATAGTTGTTGCTGATCCTATTGATATTGTACTGGGCTTTTCTTAGAAATATTGTGAATTTTCTTCCTTTCCTTTGGTCATCAAATAGCTCCTTGCTGACGTTCACAATCACATTGCCGAAATCGTCAATATATATTACTACAGCTCTGATTCCAGTATGATCAGTGGTAGGGCGGGCAAAGTAGCTTTGAATCACCGAATCGGCAACCTGACCGAGCTTTTCCGCTTGCTCCCCTTCGGAAAGACTGCAAAGGATATCAATAAGTCTTGAGTAAATTATAGAGTTATCAGCCGAGCTTTCAATTTTTAGGTCATACACTTCTTTAGATTGATTGTCAAGAATAAGAGAAAATATTCCGCTGTCTCTTCCTATAAAAAAATGCCCTTCGCTTTTTACGATCAGGAAAGAAGAACTTTCTGGCTGAGTATTTCCTTCCAGCCCGATAAAATGAATGCTTCCCTCAGGAAATTTCCTGAAAGCGTTTTTAATAATGAAAGAAGCCTGTAGAATATTGAACTTTTCTATCTCGTGGCTGATGTCGACGATTCTGATGTCTCTGCTACGACTGATTAACTCACCCTTGAATGCGGCAAGATAATGGTCGCGAAGACCCCAGTCTGTTGTCATCGTTAAAATTGACATCCCGGTTCTCCTGTCTGTCCTTGTTAATAACTTGTTTTAAATCACCGGCTAAATTAGCTAGATTTAAGTAGTATTGAACGGAATTCAGGCCGGATTCAGGGTTCTTTTGAACATGTGATTCTTGAAAATGTTATCCGGTTATTGTTGAACTTAAACGCCAGGCAATTGAACGAAGTAATTATTCCCATCGACACATTCAATCCCGTTGAATTTTTTGGAGTAAACGACAGCAATCTCGAAGTAATCAGAAAAAACTTTCCCGAACTGAAACTGGTAGCCCGTGGAAATGAGATCAAAGTGATTGGTGATGAAAAAAACATTCACCTCTTCAGTGAAAAAATAAACCGGCTCATCCAGCATTATCAAAAATTCGGAAGTCTGACTCCCGATAATGTCGAACATTTCCTAGCCGAGAAAAAAGGAAGTGAAAAAGCTCCTCCTGTTCCGGCAAGCGATGTGCTTGTTTTCGGCCAGAATGGGATCATGGTGCGGGCACGCACGCCCAACCAAAAGAAAATGGTGGAGAGTTCTGAAAAGAACGACATTGTTTTTGCGATCGGACCTGCTGGTACCGGAAAGACATACACTGCTGTCGCACTTGCAGTGAGGGCTCTCAAGAATCGTGAAATCAAACGCATCATTCTCACCAGACCGGCTGTGGAAGCCGGAGAAAATCTAGGTTTCCTTCCAGGCGATCTTAAAGAAAAAATTGACCCTTACCTCAGACCATTGTACGATGCTCTATACGACATGATACAAGGGGAAAAAGTGAAATCATATGTTGAGACCGGTATCATCGAAGTGGCTCCTCTTGCATTCATGAGAGGAAGAACACTGGACAATGCTTTTGTGATTCTTGACGAAGCACAGAATGCAACCGAAAGCCAGCTTAAGATGTTCCTCACCAGGATGGGACCTTCGGCGAAGTTCATCGTTACTGGTGATGTCACTCAAATTGATTTGCCGAGAAACCAACCCTCAGGTCTGGTGCAGGCAATAAAAATTCTTTCCAATATCAAAGGTGTGGACTTTATATATCTGGATGCACAGGACGTAGTCAGACATCGTCTTGTAAAAGAAATTATCGAGGCGTATAACAGATAGATTATGCAAAAGCTGAACGGATTTGCAAATGCTCTGAGGGAGACAGATTTTTCTCTTCCCGGTCAGACTTCAAAATACAGTGGCAAGGTCAGAGACGTATATACGATTCAGAACAAATTCCTGGTCATGGTCGTCAGCGACCGCATTTCTGCCTTCGATGTGATTCTTCCGCGGCCTGTCCCGCACAAAGGCCAGGTCTTGAATCAGCTTGCCGTGAAAATGATCTCTGCCACTGAGGATATTCTTCCGAACTGGATCATTGATGTACCGGATCCGAATGTATGCATCGGACGCCTGTGCCAGCCTTTTAAAGTGGAAATGGTCATTAGAGGATATCTCACAGGTCATGCCTGGAGAGTTTACAAATCGGGGATAAGGGAATTGTGCGGAGTAAAGCTGCCTGAAGGCATGAGGGAGAACGAAAAGTTTCCTGTACCGATTATCACACCCACCACCAAAGCATCGGAAGGTCATGATGAAGATATCTCTGCGGAAGAAATAATTTCAAGGGGCATTGTCTCCGAACAGGATTATCGCGCGCTTGAAAACTTCACAAGAAAAGTTTTTAAAAGAGGAACGGAGATTGCAGAGAAAATGGGACTGATTCTTGTCGATACCAAATATGAGTTTGGAAAAGCTGATGGTGAAATCATGTTGATCGATGAAATACACACTCCCGATTCTTCCAGATATTTTTATTCGGATTTCTACGAGGAACTCTTTGAGAAAGGTCTTCCTCAAAAACAACTCTCAAAAGAATTTGTAAGACAATGGCTCATTGAAAATAATTTTCAGGGCAGGGAAGGTGAAGTAGTTCCGAAAATGAATGATGAATGGCTTGCGGAAATTTCAGAGAGATATATTGAGCTTTACGAACGCATCACAGGAGAAAAATTCGTTGCCAGAAACACTGAAGATCTTCAGGCTGTAATTGAAAAGAACATAAAGGTTTCGCTTTCACGCCTGGGCATAAGCTGACACATTTAATTCATCAGCAATCATGAAAGAATTCAACCAGCTCAGAATCGCGCTGGCGCTTATTGAATCCTATCAGGGTGAAGTTCCGCTTGCTCTCTATCTGCGAAACGAATTCAGGAAAACACCGGCAATGGGCTCGCGAGACCGCAGGCTGATGCGTTCACTGGTTAATAATTATTTCAGAATCGGAAATTTTGCCTTTGGCCTGGGAATCCAGGAAAGACTGCTGATTGCAAATCTGATTTGCGAAACTGAAATGAAAGTGAATGCAGATGTTCTTGAGCATTTTCTTCCTTCCTTGAACCCGTCAATCCTGTCACTCGATATAAAAGGAAGAAAAAAAAAGATCGAAGCATTTTATGGAGAATCATTCATTGATAAATTGTTTCCTTTTCCGGATTTAATTTCCGGACAGTTGAACAAAGAAGCTTATATCCTCTCATTGCTTGTTCAGCCAATGTTATGGATTCGCATCAGGAAAAATCATCTTGAGCAGGTAATCCATGAATTGAAAAAATCGAATATTGAATTTCTGCAAGATGAGCAATCGGAGCTTTGTCTTGGATTTTCCAATTCAGTTCCACTGAACACTTTGACAAGCTATAAGTCAGGTTTTTTTGAAATTCAGGATAAAAGTTCTCAGATGAGTCTTCGGAATCTGCCATTTGCTTCCGGACAAAAATGGTGGGATGCTTGTTCTGGTTCTGGGGGGAAAAGTCTTTTATTAAAAGACATATGTGAGAATATCGAACTCACTGTTTCTGATATTCGTGGAAGCATTCTTGTAAATCTGAAAGAGCGAATGAAAAAAGCCGGACATAAAAAATTTAATGTCATGCAATTTAATGCCGCTTCAGATGAAGTGACAGATAAAAAATCCTACGACGGAATCATTGCTGATGTGCCTTGTTCAGGTTCTGGTACCTGGTCAAGAACACCTGAATCACTGCAATTTTTTAACAAAAAAAAGCTCGAAGACTATTTCGTACCTTTACAGAGAAAAATTGCACAGAATCTTACAAAAGGATTGAAAGAAGGCGGAACATTTGCATACATCACATGTTCTGTATTTGAAGCAGAAAATGAAGGCAATGTTGAAGTAATCAAAGAAAAATCAGGCTTAGAGTTGATCAGTTCAACTTATATGCGTGGATATTCCGAAAAAGCTGATACAATGTTCTGCGCCATATTAAAAAAATCCGGTTAATTCTTGCACTTAACAGAAACATGAATAGCACGAATCTTAAAGCCGGCATTCATTTGGGTAACAATGAACATCTCAAATAGTATAAGCATAAGATATCTAAATCCATCGAAAACGGAATCATGAAAACAGGATGGCACATCCTGATCCTTTGCAGCGCTTTTATATTTTCTTCTGCATTGCAGGCACAGAAGGTAAATCCTGCCGAGCTGGAATTGCAGAAGAAAGCTGACAAGTTTTATGTCTCAGGCGATTATCAGTCGGCAATTCCTCTTTATTCTCAGTTGTTGAGCCTGCATCCGAACAATGCGTTGTACAACTTCAGGTATGGCAGTGCAGTGGTCATCGATTCCAAAGAGAAAACTCAAGCCATTCCATTTCTAGAGAAAGCTTCCAGAGATGTTACTCTTCCTGGTGACGTATATTTTTATTTGGGGCAGGCATACATGCATGCAGAACGATACGCCAAGGCATCTGAGTCTTTTGAAAAGTTTAACTCGCTGGTTACTCCCAGCAAAAAACAGAAAATGGAATCTGATCTCTGGCTTGGCTACAGCAGAAATGCTGAAAACCTCAGCGGCTCCAGAAAAAATACTGCTGTTTTAAACAGCAGGGAAATTTCCAGAGATAATTTTCAATATTCATTTGACTTGTCAACCGCATCTGGTCGAATAATTCCGCTTGCAGAAATTTTTCAATCACAGGCCGACAGGGATAAAAAGGAAAGCCTGTACATGTTCATCAGCCGTGACGGACAAACAGGGCTGTTTGCCAGTTATGGAAAGAATGGAATTACCGGTAAGGATTTATACAGGGTGCGTAAAACTCCTTCTGGAAACTGGTCAGAGCCTGAAAACCTTGGAGCTGTACTAAATACTGCACAGCATGAAGATCATCCTTACCTCGACATAGACGGAAAGACGCTGTATTTCTGCAGCAAGGGCCACAATAGCATGGGTGGCTATGATATCTTTAAAACTGTCTACAATTACAACACCGGAGAATGGTCCGTTCCTGAAAACCTTGGAGTGCCCTTGAATTCTGTTGCGGACGATATATTTTTTATTCCAGATGTCAAATCTGGAAGAGCACAATACGCCACTTCCTTCAATGCTCCAAAGGATAAATACATACTTAAAACTGTCAGCATTGAAAATTCTCTCGCATCATTTGCGATTATCTCCGGTCAATACATGTCAGTAGATCAGCCAACAAGAAGAGACGCACGAATTATTGTGCTAAGACCATCTGATAATGCCATTATGACTTCAGTCTGGACGGATTCCAGAACAGGAAAATACGAGATCGTTTTGCCTGCCGGTGAAGATTATGTAATTGTGGTTGAAGCCGGAGGATACCTTCCCCTTGCTGAAAGATTTTATCTGCCTCCTGATCCTTTTGATGGTATGCGACAGGAAATACGACTGAAAAAGAACGGAAAGCGTGAGGAGATCATGCTAAGTAATTTCTTCAGCAGGGATGTTGTTTCCGGTAATGCCCTTGCTTCCGGTTCCACTGAAACATCTGTAAGTCCTGAAGAATCTGATTCTTCTTCACTGATTCAAATCAGAATTGATGATAAGCTTGTTTATGTTCATGCACCTGAAAAGGTGCTGGAAAGTACTCAGGATGGTAAGCAGGATCAATACAAATCTTCTCAGCAGAATCGTGAATTGCAAAACAATAATTCTGAAGATTCAACGACCGGTGACTTTGCTGTAAGAACTGAATCTTCTGCAATAAAAGAGAAATCTACTCAGGGCATTACGCTGCCTGAAAAAGATAAATATGACCCCAGTTTAGAACAGGAACTCACGGAGGATGAGATTCGTCAAATAAAAGAAGAATCCGAAAGGATGAAAATTATCGAGGAGGAAGAGAATAATCCTGCGGCTATGTATGATTTCAATATCAGCAATGAAGACCTGGCTGAGATCGCACTTGAGGATTCTAGGACACTGAAAGAGGAGGCGGACAAGTTGCTAAATGATGCTGCTAAGCTAAGATTGAATGCATCCATGCAGGACAGCATAGCAGATGCTTTGGAAGAGGAAGCGGCAATTCAACCGACAGGAGCGCAGCAAAAAAAGAAAGAACTTCTCGCTAAATCCGCAGAATACAGAGAGTCTGGATCGAATATGCTGTCAGAAGCGGCAGGCTTGGAGACAATGGCAAATATTAAACTTGATGAATCAAATGCCGCTAAGAAGGATGCAGAGAATATAATGAAAGCCGGCAGAAAGAGTGGAAGCAGGGAAGCATTGGCTACACGGACATCAACCCAGAATAGCTCGGGATCAATTAAGCCTGGATCAGAATTACAAAAGACAAATTCCACTTCAGTTGGTGACATAAAAAAAGCTGAAATAGAAAATGAGAAAGCGCAGCAGAATGCCAGCTCGCCAAAATTTTCTGAGCAGGAGAATGAGAAGCAGACAAGAACTACACCGGTGAATTCTGAAAGTACACAAGATTTAAAGATTGGGTCTGAGCAAAACATTTCAGCAAATAATGAGGAGCCGGAACAATCAAGTGCAGAATTGACAAAAGCTCAAACATCCTCTATTCAGGTTGGCAAGAAAGCAAATGAAAGACCTGACTCTAATAATGCAAATGTTTCTAAGGAGCAACCGACGACAAAAAAGGAGCATCAAACACGCACTCCTGAAAATTTATCTGCTGAATCAGGCAATCAACATGCCAGTCCGGAAAGCATTCTTAATGAACAAGCAGCTTTGAATTCAATTGATAATGTTACTGTTATTAAAGAACCAAACTCAACTGAATCTGAGAAAGAATCTGAGGATGCTTCTATTGCCAGATTAATTCAAGATGCTGAGCCAGACAACAGAAATCAAACTTCTTCAAAGAATACCTCAACTGCACCTGAAAGCGCTGCAGGAAATAAATCAACTTCTGATGTGTCATCTATAAGAGAAACTCCAACTGCAGGACAAATCAAAGCATCATCAAGCATCACACGGAAGGAGTTTGTTGCTGATAGTTTATATCAGACTTCCTTGTTAAGTGCAAAGCAATCGCAGGTTATGACTGCAGAAGCTGAAATGCTTTATCAAATGGCAGAGGACATGCCTGAAGGTAAACAACAGGACAGCATAGTGAACTTAGCTGTAAAGAAAGGTGAGGAATCCAAGCGACTTTGGAATGCTGCAGAGAGTCAGCTGTCAGATGCCATTGAGTCAAATCCTGAATTGAAATATGATAAGCAGATTTTTGGAGAAAGAAGTCAGACTCTGGCTATTAATAAATCAGAGCCCGAAGAGAAATCTTCAAAAGCTTCAAAATCCTCTCCTGCAGGTGTTTTGGCAGAAACCTCCGCAATAATCAGTTCTCCTAAAACTGAAGATAATGTTGACAAGACAAGTGAGGCAATATCATCTGATATGACTTCAGTGAGCACAAAAGGAGGGCAAAGACACTCTTCAGAAACTGACAAGGCTTCTGACAAGGTTACTCGAGAAAATTCAACGAAAATCAAATCCGGTTCATCGGATCTCAACAGAGTTGATTCGATGATCGCTGTTTCTCCTTCCGGTATTGCCACTGAATTGCTTACAAGACAAGATACAGCCGGTACACAGGATGTTGAAAGTCTAAAGCAGAACTCCGCACTCCTGGCCACTGAAGTTCATACTGCAAACAGGGATGAAGAATCTTCCTCAGTAACTAAAAAAACTGTCATTGAACAGAGTCAGATTGCTACAAGCAATAATCTTGGCAGCGGATCTGAAAAATCTGATGATTCAAATGCAAAGAGAGAAACTTTAATCAAGTCAGGTGCTGAAAAGATGAGTTCGGAAATGTCTGATGTTTCTGGGGCAGGAAGTGCTGAGTCAAAAGCTGCAGAATCAGAAAAGTTACAAAAGAAAAAGGCTGAGCGGATCGAGAATTCAGATTTAACTGTAGATCACACTAAAAAGTCAAATAATAGTATTTCGGAAAGTCCAGATGAAAAACTGGATCTGAGTAAAGTGAGAATGGAAGAAGACACAGATAGCGATTTGAACCAATCACATCCTGCTTATTCAGAATATACTGATTTAAAAGAGAAAATTCGTACAGGTCAGGTTGAGACTATCAATCTTTTTGCTGAAGCCATGAATCTGAGCCGTGATGCTAACAGGGAAAAAGAAGAGCATCAGAAATTGATGGATCGAATTTCCAATACCCAAAACGCAGAGGAAAAAACCAGCTTATTGAATTCTGCCATCGAATTGAAAATTTCCTATGAGAAGAAAGAGCATCAGGCTGCATTAAAATTCAGAGAAAGCCAGGAGAATACGGGTGAAATCAGAGTTCTTGAATCACGAAAAGACAGTCTGAGAGAAATTATTGCTGCACCGGGCTTAGCTTCAGATGTTCGATCCTCTCAAACTGAATCTGATCTGCAGAAAAGCACGGAGAACTTAATTGTGAATGAAAGTACTAATAGAGTAGATAGGAGAGAAGAGCCTGCTACAAAGAATGAGACTACTCAATCTGCAATCAATTCAGAGCTTAATCCTGAGCCTGTAAAGCAGGATAATATTCCGTCGACGACACAAACTAAAGAGAAAGAAGATGAAGTCAGGAATACACCTTTGGTTCCTGCAGGAAACATTGCCAGAAACGAAAAAATAATTGAACTCATGCCTCTGGCCCCGGTTAATCCGGCTCCTATAGTAAATATCAGCAGAGTAGAAGCTGAAGAGTTAGGAGCGCAAATGTTTTCTAAACCATCCGGCATTACTTATTCCTCTGCGAATCCTATTCCTCTTGATCCGGCACTTCCGGAAGGCCTGAGTTTTAAGGTTCAGATAGGCGCATTCAGAAAACCGATTCCAGATAATAGCTTCCGAAACCTTCAGCCAATTTCTGCAGAACGTTCAAGGCCGGGCTGGATTCGTTATTGTGTTGGCATGTTCAGAACATTTGAACCTGCGAATCTGGTAAAAACTGAATTGAGGCGGAGTGGTTATCCCGATGCCTTTGTTGTGGCATATTATAACGGAGAAAGAATTTCCCTTCAAAGGGCGCGTGAACTGATGCAGCTGAATGATGCTTCAAAACTAACTGCCTACAATTCTGAAATGAGCAAAGAAATTGCTGTACTTCAAAGACTGGAAGTGATCAGGAAAGACATTGCCGTTCCTTCGGAGGACAGAGATGCAGCTTTGTTTTATGGTTCCTCTGCAAATATTTCTTTGCCTGCTTTAAGCGAGGCTTCCTCATCCGTTGACAGGTCTGAAATTCATTTGTCTGCAGAAAAGTTCACAGTCCAAATAGGAGTTTACAGAACAGCGACGCCTCCTTCATTGCTTGCATCATTCGAAACATTGTATGGGGAAGTGCTTTCAGGAGGGCTTCATCGTTTCATGACAGGATTGTTTGATGAAAGAGCACAAGCAGAAACTGCGCTTGTAAATGCAAGAAACAAAGGTATTCCGGATGCCTTCATTACTAGGGTAAGGGATGCAAGGCTGATATCTTACAACAAGACTTCCGCTGAAACATCGAATGTTTCAGCACCAGCTTCTGTTTCAAATGTGAATGTGACAGCGAAAGAGAGTGCTTCAGAAAAAAAGCCAGAAGGTGTTGAAGCACTTTCAGCTCCCACAATTGATAGTCCTGTTTCCGGGAAAATTATTTATCGTGTTCAGATTGGTGCATTTCGTGAAAATGTATCATTTTCTGCCGTTGAATCATTCCTTAAAATCCGCGATCACGGCATTATTCGTGAAACTGATGCAAGGAATCTGAATATTTTTTATGCCGGTGAATTCAGTGAGCATGCTTCAGCCGAAATACTGAAGGCAGAAGCGGTTCGTGCGGGAATCAGCGATGCATTTGTAGTGGCCTTCAGCAATGGTAAAAAAATCCCTGTTCAGGATGCATTGAGGATATCAGGGCAGTAATTTTTCTTTCTGCGTTTTTTGAGTATAATGATTCCTCTCTTTAATAATTGTTTTCTTTTTTTTATTTTTGTTTGACAAAAGGGATGAACATGCAATTCTGGATGAATCACAAGCCGCTGGAAGAAGTGGTTGAGAATGTTGATGTCAGCGAAGCAAGACTGCGCGAACTTGTTCTTTATAACGATGACTACAATACTTTTGAGTTTGTAATTGAATGTCTGATTGAGATTTGCCAGCATGATGTCATTCAGGCGGAGCAATGCACATACATCGTTCATTATAACGGAAAATGTGCGGTCAAGACCGGTTCTTTCTCCGACCTTCAGCCTATGAAGCATGCGCTTTGTGATAAAGGATTATCCGCTGTGATACATTAATTTTATTTTAAACATTTCATTCGGCCCGGTATTTGAGCCATCAAGAGAAAAAGCCATGAAAGTCAAATTCATTTATTCCTTACTGCTTGTCTTCATAATCACTTCATGCAGCAAGGTGCCAATCACCAAAAGAAAACAATTGAATCTTTTGCCGGAAAGTGAGCTGATGGCAATGAGCTTAACAGCTTACCGTGATTTTTTAAGGGAGAATCCTCCTGTTAGCAATACTCCGGATGCAGCCATGGTCAAGTCTGCCGGAGTGAAAATTTCCAATGCGGTATCCCGCTACATGAACCAGAATGGAATGGGTAAAAGAATAAAAGGATATAACTGGGAATTCAATCTGGTCAATTCACCACAAGTGAATGCATGGTGTATGCCGGGTGGAAAAGTGGTCGTTTACCAGGGACTCATAGGAGTGGCGCAGGATGAAGGAAGCCTTGCTATCGTGATGGGGCATGAGATTGCACATGCTGTTGCGCGTCATGGGAATGAAAGAATGAGTCAGGGTCTTGCAGCGGCAGGATTTGGACTTGCTCTTGATGTCGCGCTTTCACAAAAGAGTCAGGAGACAAGAACTTTATTTCTCACTTCCTATGGAGTAGGTTCGACACTGGGAATTCTTGCTTATTCAAGGACGCATGAAACCGAAGCAGACAAACTCGGACTGGTCTTTGCGGCGATGGCGGGTTATGATCCCAGGAAAGCTGTAGGATTTTGGGAGAGGATGTCTCAACAAGGAGGAGCAAAGCCACCTGAATTATTGAGCACACATCCGAGTGATCATACGCGCATCAAGAATCTGAAAGAGTTCATGCCTACGGCTCTAAAATATTACAAGCCATCATAAATTGATGAGTTTGCATTATGCGATTTTAATTTATCTTTGCGGGCTCAAAATAAGGACCCGTAGCTTAACTGGATAGAGCATCTGACTACGGATCAGAAGGTTAGGGGTTCGACTCCCTTCGGGTTCACTGAAATGAAACTAATCCCTTGATAAACAGAAATTTATCAAGGGTTTTTTCTTGCATGGACACAATACTGGACACGATTTTAACTGATTTAATTGATTTTAATAAATGTGTTGCGGAATCTTGTGTGCTGACACAATAGGGATTGACAACCTGTTGGGCGGAATCTTGTGCGAGGAATTGTTACGTTAGCTGATTCCGCCCTATGCAGCTGTAAAATGATTAACCATCATGAATGACAAACATTATCAGCTTAACACAAACGAAAACACATTCAAGCCCTTCGGGCTTGGTTTTTTTAATTGTACACTTTTCTATTGATGTTGATCCCCTTCGGGGATCGGGGCGTTACGTTAATCGCTTTCACATGTTGGGCGGAATCTTGTGCGAGGAATTGTTACGTTAGCTGATTCCGCCCTATGCAGCTGTAAAATGATTAACCATCATGAATGACAAACATTATCAGCTTAACACAAACGAAAACACATTCAAGCCCTTCGGGCTTGTCTTTTTTTTAATTGTACACCTTTCTATTGATGTTGATCCCCTTCGGGGATTGGGTCGTTACGTAAATTTGATTTTACGTTAATGAAAATCTGATTGAGATCAAATTTACCTGAGCGAAGGACTCTTGTTCACTCACACCCGAGCGGAAACTAATTCTACCTTCACTCAAACACAATCTTCCCTGTGTACTGCTTCTTGCCATTGCTGAGTGTGGCGATGTAGATGCCTTTAGCTTCTGCTTCGAGATTCAAGCGGATATTCTCATCCTCTACAGAAACAGGGTATTCCCGTATCTGTCTGCCTTCTGAATTATATATTCTCAACACAATGTTTTTCTCACTTAAGAATTCAGACGGAATGGTCACAGAACATTTGCCTGTTGTGGGATTAGCGTAGATCATCAGGGTGTTCCCCGCTTTTCTTTCAAGCTCGGGCACATCAATGAAATTATCCAGGCGGGCTATGAACATATCGGATGAGCCATAACTGTGATAGGTGTCATTACCGATGTTCACAGTATTAAAAAACATCCCGGCCACCACCACAGAACCATCTGAAAGCCCTACCACTGCTGCACCTCTGGCTGCCCCAAAGTTTTTCAGACCAAGACAATCGCCATTGGGAGAATACAATGCAACAAACATATCAGGATTACTTACAGCGGTAGTACTGCAAGAACCAAGGTTGAGCGAATGATTGAATTCACCTATTACAAAAGTATTTCCGTCAATAGTTGTATAATTGCTCCACACATAGGCTTCCGCCCATGGAGAATTGAAGTTCTTTGCCCATAAATAATTGCCATCTGCATCACATTTCAATAAATAACCATTGGGATAAGCTGCATTGGTAATTGAATCAGTATTAAAATATGCAGCAGCACTTGTGATACCGATTGAATAAAAACTTCCTTGTGCATCAAAGCTTAAATTATCTCCTCCAGAAGAAGCAGGTATTCCATATTGATTCGCCCAGATCACATTTCCTGCATATCAAAAGAGGCAACAATGGTTCCAGATATGTTAGGGTTGCTGAATGCGATGGTATCAATATTAAAAACATTTGTATTTTGCCATCCGGAAATATATATTCTGTTGTTTTTTAATTTCAATGATGCAATAGTGATTGCTGATCCAATTGAAATATCAAAATTATTGATAACTTGTTTCGACCAGAGCATATTACCGTCCGGATCCAGCTTAATTAAATTTCCTCCGTCGGAAATAGTGTCATTATCATAATACGCACCTGCAGAAAAGCTCCCGCCTAAATAAATATTTCCAATTGAATCCACATCTGCAGCTACAACATAATCGTCTCCAAAGCCAGTAAAAGTTTTCATCCAAAGCAAAGTACCTGATGACGATATTTTACAAACAAGGGCATCTCCATTGGAATTATTACTACAAACAACAGTACTATCAAAGTAGATGCAACATGTAGTGGTTCCTGAAAGAATGATCGCGTCTGAATACGGATCATATACTATTTCACCAATACCTCCGCTATTTTGAAAACCTGAATATTCTTTAAAATTTTTGTACCAGAGAATCGTTCCGAATTTATCATATTTAAACAATATAAAATTTACATCTCCATCGGTATTAATTGTATCATTTTGGATGAATGTCAAAGCACTGCCATTTACTCTTCCTAATACATAAATATTATCATTTAAGTCTTTTGTAATTAAATAAAAAGAATCATCATTTGCGCTTCCAATATTTTGTGACCATTGCCAATTTTGAGCGTGTAGCTTGAAAAAGCTTAGCAGAACTAAAACTAATGGAATATTTTTTTTCATAGCGAATTGGTTAAAGACTATTTTAAATAAATCAAAGTCAAGAGGAATTATAGCATTTATTTTTAGTTATATGTCATTTAACTTCATCTGGCTATATAAATGTATAAATTATTATATAAAAGAATTCCAATCTGACCAGCCTGAATATCCAAATTGAATACGCTGAAAAAAACTGCCATTTGACTGTGATACTCGTTACGATTGTCATTGTTCTATTAAGGAGGAAAGATTGTATTCATTTGAAAAATAGCTTCAATTTTTCCGGGTCTGGGTATATGTATTCATCGATTTCTTCCGACCCATCAATCCTTATATTACTAAACAGCAGAATTATGTATTTCTAATTGAAAGGAAACATATTGACTTTTATAATAATAATTCAAATAACAATGGAGATGTTTTTTCAAAGATTTTTAAGCCTTGCGGTTAATAAATTATGCCCTGAATCCTGCGAAAATTAGGTATTTCAGGGGGAAACGAGTTATCTTTGCAATCTCCTTTCAATCAAACTTATTTACATTGGCTCTTATCAAATCAATATCAGGAATCAGGGGAACAATCGGCGGAAGTCCGGGTGAAGGTCTTACGCCTCTGGATATAGTTCGCTTTACAGCCGCATACGGAACATGGCTGATCAGGAGAAATTCGGCTCATCCTTCAAAACCTCTTGTGGCTATCGGAAGGGATGCCCGCATATCCGGAGAGATGGTGCAAAACCTTGTGGCAGGTACTTTAAAAGGTCTGGGGATTGACGTGATTTATCTCGGACTCAGCACAACTCCCACTGTCGAAATGGCTGTGGCTGACATGAATTGTTCCGGTGGTATCATCATCACAGCAAGTCATAACCCTAAACAATGGAATGCTCTGAAACTCCTCAATGAAAAAGGGGAGTTTGTGAGTGCTGCCGATGGAGAAGAAATACTGGGCATCGCCGAAAGAAATGAATATAATTTCGCGGACGTGAACAAACTGGGAAAGTTTACTACGGTTCCGAATTATCATAAGACGCATATTGAGAAAATCCTGGCTCTTCCTTTGGTAGATGTGGAAGCCATCCGCAGCAGGAAGTTTCATGTGGTCATCGACTGCGTGAATTCTACCGGTGGAATTGCGGTTCCGGCCTTGCTGGAAGCGCTGGGTGTGGAAGAAGTAACCAGGCTATATTGCGAACCGAACGGTCAGTTTCCTCACAATCCTGAACCTTTGCCTGAACATCTTGGCGATATCTCCCAAGAAGTGAAAAAGAAAAAAGCTCATCTCGGAATTGTGGTAGATCCTGATGTGGACCGCCTGGCCATTGTCTGTGAAGACGGGGAGATGTTCGGAGAAGAATATACCCTGGTCGCTGTAGCGGATTATGTGTTGAAGCATAACAAAGGAAATACAGTTTCCAATTTATCTTCGACACGTGCTCTGAGGGACATCACTGAAAAGGCAGGAGCTGATTATTTTGCAGCTGCCGTTGGTGAAGTGAATGTGGTTCAGGCCATGAAAGATCATAAGGCTGTTATAGGGGGAGAAGGAAACGGGGGAATTATTTACCCTGAACTTCATTACGGAAGGGATGCTCTTGTGGGTATAGCACTTTTCCTTTCTCACCTGGCGCGCTCAGGAAAAAGCACGGCGTTGCTGCGTTCCACTTATCCGAATTATTATATCTCAAAAAATAAAATCGAACTGACTCCGGATATCGACATTGACATGGTCATGGATGGTATCAGGGAAAAATATCATAAGCAGCCACTGAATACAATCGACGGAGTAAAGATCGAATTCGACAAAGAGTGGGTTCACCTGCGAAAAAGCAATACCGAGCCAATCATCCGGATTTATGCGGAGAGTCAGTCCCAAACCACCGCGTCGAATCTTGCTGAAAAAATCATTCGGGATATCAAAGATATCCTCAGCATGAAGCTTGTAAAGTAACATTCAATAAAGCCAATGAAAAGAGTTTACCTGGATAATGCCGCCACAACTCCCGTTGATCCGGAAGTGATTGAGGCAATGATTCCTGTATTGCAAAATAATTTCGGTAACCCTTCTTCAATCCATCATGCAGGAAGGGAAACGCGCACACTCATTGAGCAGGCGAGGAAGACCGTTGCAGGGATTCTGAATGTTTCTCCTTCGGAAATCTTTTTCACTTCCGGAGGAACTGAAGCAAACAATACTGCTTTGCATTGCAGTGTGCGTGACCTGGGAATCAGTCATATGATTACTTCTCCGATTGAACACCATGCTGTACTGCATACATTGCAGGAACTTCAGAAGGAAGGAAAGATCCGACTGAGCCTGATAAAACTTGACGAGTGCGGAAGGATTGACATGAATGATCTGGAGAGACTACTTGCCGCCAATCCGGGCTGCATGGTTTCTCTGATGCATGCAAATAACGAACTGGGCAATTTACTGCCTATTCAGGAAGTGGGAGAGTTGTGTCAGAAATATAATGCGCTATTCCACAGCGATACAGTACAGACCATGGGACATTACAAGATTGATCTTGGAAAACTTCCGGTTCATTTTGTGACTTGTGCAGCACATAAGTTTCATGGTCCAAAGGGCATAGGATTTCTTTACGTAAACAGTAAAATCAAAATTCATCCTTTCATTTTCGGCGGTGCTCAGGAAAGAAACATGAGGGGAGGAACTGAAAACGTTTACGGGATTGTCGGTTTGGCCAAAGCCCTGCAGATTGCCAATGATCACCTGGATGAACATACAAATTACATCAAAGGAATTAAGTCCTATATGATAGAACAACTAAGGGCAGCAATTCCGGGTGTAGAATTCAACGGGGATCCGGAAGGAGAAAGTCTGTATACGGTTTTGAATGTATCTTTTCCTGATACTGAAAACAGTGAGATGCTGATTTTCAACCTTGATATTGCGGGAATTGCCTGTTCCGGCGGCAGCGCCTGTTCTTCTGGCAGCAACACCGGTTCTCACGTGCTGAAGGCAGTCTACAAAGACTCCAAGCGTCCTGCAGTAAGATTCTCTTTCAGCAAATTCACTACCAGAGAAGAAATCGATTTCGCTGTTGAAAAACTGAAGGAACTTTTTCCTGTAAAAGTGATGTAAATCAAGGCTTCTTTCGCATCGGCGGGCCCTGCTGCATTCCGTCTCTTCTTTCCCGGATCATTTCCAGAAGTTTGCGCTTAAAATCTTCTTCAGCCCTGTACAATCTGGCAACTTTCTTTGCAGGCAGAACTTTCTTGAGCTGAGGATGATATTTCTTTTGTATGTCCAGTTCTTTCTGGCGAAATACAAGCTCTTCGTCCACAAACTTTTCAGCATCCGAATCGCTCATGTCATCAAAGTTTTCAGCAGCATCTCTCATGTTTTCCTTCCGGTTCTTGCGAACATCATTCAGTTCGTTCTGAAACTGGTTGTAGACAGGCCAGAACACCTTAGCTTCTTCCGGGTTAAGGTTAAGACGTTCGGTGAGGAAGCCGATTTTCATTGATTCAATTCTTTCACGGGTTGGTTTGCCCGGTTGAGCATTGATTTCATGCGAGGCAATAAGCAAAATGAATAGTATGAGAAGGCTGTTTTTCATCAGAGGTGATTTTCTATGTCTTTGTAGTTTATATCGTAATTGTTATCCATGAACCATTGGATGTACACATCTTGTTCTGTGTTTCCGTTCGTTGATCCTGCAGGTAAATTGCCAAGTTCATCGACCAGGAAATATTCATCAAGCTCATGTATGTAAATGGAATTTCCAAGCTCTTCGCAGGTGATGTTTTCCGGAATGCTGAGTTCCTGTTTTTGTGTGAACTTGATGAGCAGCACAACAAGTATTGCAAGAGTGGCCAGGCTGAGTCGTATCTGTGGTCTTCTGAATATTTCAGATGCCAAAGTCTTGAATCCGGATGGTGTGGATGCGGATTTAATTCGATCACGAATAGCTTCAGTCAGGCTTGCAAAATAACCCTCTGGAACAGCAAAGGGATTTTTGACATTGGCAGAATCAAGAGTTGGCAAGTTTTGAATATTGCTTTTTACTTGATTGCCCAATTCCTGAAAATAGCCGGAAGGAACAGAAAATGGATTCTCCATTTTAGCTGATTCGCTATTTTCAAGCGAAAATCCCTTGCTTTCTATTTTACTTTTCCTTTTCATTGATTATGTACTCTCTGATAGTCATAATGTGCTTTGGTTTAATGGTTTTCCATAAACTTCTCAATTTTTTTCACGGCATGATGATAAGAAGCTTTCAGTCCGCCCACAGACAATCCCAGCACCTCTGAGATTTCCTCATACTTCAGTCCGTCGAAATATTTCATGTTGAAGATTATTCTTTGCTGTGTTGGAAGTTTAAGAATGGCTTGCTGTAATAATTTCTGAATTTTATCACCTGTGAACAAAACATCCTGCTCAAGTGACTGTGCAAGCTGATACTCTACATTTACAAGCGGAATGAAAAATCTTTTTCGTTTTTTATTCAGAAATGAAATGGATTCATTTGTGGCAATTCTGTAGAGCCATGTAAAAAGTTTGGATTCTTCGCGAAAATTATCAAGAGCAAACCAGACTTTCAGAAAGACATCCTGAACAACATCGTTGGCATCTTCATGATCAATGAGAATTCTCCGAATATGCCAGTAAACCCTTTGGCGGTATTTATCCACCAGAAGGTTGAAAGCGTAATGTTTGCTTTTCTCATCACGAAATTTCTCAAGGATTTCGCTGTCACTGAATTCAGTCATTTCCTTTTAAAGCTCCGGACTGAAGTGTTGGATCTCGATTGAAGATTTTGGCTTATTTTCTTGCCAAAACTTTCTTTGCAGCTTCAATCACATCGGTGGAATCCAGTCCGTATTTTTTCATTAGCTGCTCAGGAGTACCGCTTTCTCCGAATGTGTCTTTGACAGCGACAAATTCCTGAGGAGTTGGATTGTTACGAACAAGCACATGAGCAATGGCATCACCAAGTCCGCCGTTGATTTGGTGTTCTTCCGCACTCACTACACAACCGGTTTTTTGTACAGACCTTATGATGGCTTTTTCATCTAAAGGTTTAATCGTGTGAATGTTGATCACTTCAGCTGAAATTCCCTGTTCTTCAAGTATTTCTGCTGCCTGAAGTGATTTCCAGACCAAATGTCCGGTGGCAAAAATGCTCACATCGCGGCCTTCTCTCATGGTAATAGCTTTACCGATTTCGAACTTCTGGTCAGCCGGAGTGAAGATTGGCACCACAGGTCTTCCAAATCTTAAATACACCGGTCCATGATGTTTTGCAATTGCAATTGTAGCTGCTTTTGTCTGGTTGTAATCGCATGGATTGATGACCACCATTCCCGGAAGCATACGCATCATTCCGATATCTTCAAGGATCTGATGCGTGGCACCATCCTCACCAAGAGTAATGCCCGCATGCGAAGCGCAAATCTTTACGTTTTTGTGTGAATAAGCAATGGACTGTCTTATCTGATCATACACTCTTCCGGTAGAGAAATTGGCAAAGGTTCCTGTGTATGGAATCTTACCTCCAATTGCCAGGCCGGCTGCGATTCCCATCATATTAGCTTCTGCAATTCCGATCTGAAAAAATCTCTCAGGAAATTCTTTTTCAAAAGCATCCATTTTCAGTGAACCGGTGAGGTCGGCACACAGAGCCACCACTTCCGGATTTTCCCTTCCCAATTCAAGAAGTCCGGCACCAAATCCTGAACGTGTATCTTTTTTTTCTTTTACTTCCGATGTTTTCATTATTTCAGTGAGCATGTGATGATTGAATAAAGGTAATTTATTAATTTATGAACATCAATACAACAAGACAACTGTTGATTCTCCCGATATCACAGAGAATTCTTTTTCTACTGTATAGATTGATTCTTTTGAGTTTCGTGGTCTGTAAAATGCTTTGTATCTGCCTGGTTGAAGCACAATGGTTTCTTTCGTAAGGTTTTCGTCGAGATTAAAAACCCATTTGAGTTTACCTTTTTCTTCCACATACACAGATCCGTATCCCTGATTATTGGTGATGAGTGTGGTGATCCCTGGCCTGGGAATTTGTACCGTAGTTGTCTTGCTTTGTGACACGTCTACATTTTCCAGGTAGATACGCGGAAGGGTCAGGATTTCCAGATCGTATTTACCAACGATGTATTTTTTCATGGTGCCGAACTCCTGAATATCCAGAGTGCTCATTTCATTTTTCTTCCTGACGATTGCATATGGCTTTTTAAATTCAGCCGGGTTGTCGAATTTCAGATGCATAAATCCCTGCGGAGCATCTATTCCTGTCACATTGTGTTTGCCGGCAGAAAGCGTGATAGAATCCTTCCATACTTTCGGCAGTGTATGAACTTCAATTCTGTATACCGGCAGAGGGTCAATTACAAGAGTATCCGGATTGCCTTTTTGATTGAGAGTATGGATGTAATTGTATTTGATTTGTCCGGTGTGCATGTCATAGAAAGTCATGTTGACATTGGTTTCTGTCGGCTTTCCGTATATGTCCAGCAGATTCACCTGCATACTGGTTGAGTTCAGGGCTTGTGAAATAACTACATCCAGGGCTGCCTGGAAGGTGGCCTCATTAGTCGCATCGAAATATCTGCCAACGCAATCGAAAGTTTTCTTGAGCGATTCATCGAGGCCCATGCCTATTACAAATGGTTTCAGAAAAATTCCTTTTTTCTGCAGTGCGGTGGATATGGCGCAAGGATCTCCGCCACATTCTTCAATTCCGTCGGTGATGAGGATAATGATATTTCTGGCAGGACTGGAGGGAAAGTCGTTTGCACAGAGTTCAAGGGAGCGTGCAATGGGCGTGGTGCCTCGGGGAACTATGTCTTTAAGCACCTGCTTGATATGTGTGGTGTTCCCTTTGGAGAATGGAACTTCCAGTTTACTGTCGTCACAGTCCTGAGGAGGATATTGTTTTTGATGACCGTAAACTCTCAGAGCAAGTTCGATATTATCGACATACCTGAGACTATCCAGCATTTTGTACATAAGGTTCCTGGCTACATCAATTTTGGCTCCGCTTTGCCAACGGCCATACATGCTTTGCGATGCGTCAAACAGAAATTCAATGCGGGTGAGGGCAGGAGCTTTCAAATTTCCTTTCTGCGCGAGAGCTGAATAGGAAAACAATAACCCGATAAAAAGCAAAATGAGTTTATTCATAAAAGAATCAGTCCTACTTAGGAATTATGATGCTTTGCACCCGACGATCAGTAATCGCCAAGGGTTTCTTCGAGCTGTGCTAATGCAATTTTAGTCTGTTCATCATTCGGAGCTACTCCATGCCATTTGTGTGTATGCATCATGAAGTCAACGCCTTGTCCCATCACAGTTTTCATCATAATCACCACAGGCTGTGCAGCGCCGGTTGAAGCAAGCGCTGTCTCAAGAGTTTGAACTACATCCTGCATGTCATTGCCATCCATCTCAAGCACATTCCATCCGAAGCTTTCAAACTTTGGTCTTAAGTCACCGTAAGGCATGACTTGTTCAATAGATCCGTCGATTTGCTGATTGTTAACATCAATGATCGCGATCAGATTATTCACTTTGCGCGCCCCTGCATACATTACTGCTTCCCAAATCTGACCTTCTTCCATTTCACCGTCACCGCACAAACAGAATACAATTCTTTTGTCTCCATTTAATTTTTTAGATTCAGCAGCACCAATAGCGACACTCAAACCTTGTCCGAGCGATCCGCTGGCAACTCTCACGCCAGGTAAGCCTTCATGTGTGGCCGGATGTCCCTGGAGGCGGGAATTTATTTTCCTGAATGTTGAGAGTTCTTCAATATCAAAATAACCGCTTCTTGCAAGTACACTGTACCAAAGCGGTGAGATATGACCGTTACTGAGAAAAAACATATCTTCATTTTTCCCATCCATTGAAAATGGAGCAGGAGAGTGTTTCATGATTTTAAAGTACAATGCAACAAGCAACTCGGTACATCCGAGGGAACCTCCAGGATGTCCTGAATTTGCAGCATTTGTTTGTCGTATAATATCCCTGCGCACCTGACTGGCTATTTTTTTCAATTCGTTTGTATCCATTTTATTAAGATTGTCGGCTAAAATTAGAATTATTATCAGCAGTAAGAATCCTATGGAGTCTTGGATTTATTCATTAAATATCAACACATGAAAGAACGCAAAGTGTTCATTATCATTGTGTGGTATTGGGAAATAATCATATGTCGTCCAGAAAATCATCCAGAGCGCGCCTTTCACGCTTAGTGGGTCTTCCTGTACCCGGATCACGAAAAATTGTTACGCGTTTAGTCCGGGCGAAATAAGCTTCCAACTCAGCGGGATCCGTAAGTTCTGTCATGTAATCAGGAAGCAATTTGGCTCCGATTCTGCTTTTGGGTAAGGCGAGAACTTTATATTTTCTTGTGAGCCCCTGTCGACGGAAACTCACAATATCATTTTCGCGAACTACTCTTGAAGCTTTCGCAGGCTGGTCATTGATCAGTATTTTTCCCTGCTCGCAAGCCTGTGTTGCTATGGATCTGGTTTTAAAAATCCTCACACACCACAGCCACTTGTCAACCCGGAATTTATCCTGAAAAGTATTCATGTTTGCAAAGATAATGTTCAAAGAGGTTGATTATATTTGAGCTTCGATTTTCTTCCGCTTATGCTGAGTAGTAATTCTGGCCAGGATTATACAAGAATGTTCCTGATGATCGCGATTGTGATCTCGGCTTTCGCGTTCGTCTACACTCTAAGTATTTTTATTGATGCATTCTTGGGTGCAGTTATATTATACCTGCTATTTCGTCACTTCATGCGTTGGCTTGTATTAAAGAAGAAGTGGAACAAGTATTTGTCGGCTATCCTGATTTTGTTTGTGACCTTTATACTTATTATGACTCCCGTGCTTGCCGCCAGCTTTATGATTATTCCCAAGCTTACATTATTTTTCAAAGAAGGAACAGTTATAACGAATGTGATCAATGAAGCTGGCCGGAGTTTTGAAGCTCTTACCGGATATCAGTTGCTGGGTCCTGAAGACCTTGTGAGGCTCAGGGAAAAGTCGGCTGAATACATCACCAATTTTGTTGGCAGAACTCTCATTATCATTACAGATATCGCGCTGATGTATTTCATACTGTTTTACATGCTGATCAATGTAGGAAAGACCGAAGCTTTCGTGGAACGAAATCTGCCATTCACTCCAAAAAGAGTGAAGTCATTTTCGAAAGAACTCATCACACAAACCTACTCGAATACGCTAGGTGCACCGCTGTTGGGTCTCATACAATCTATCTTCGCAGCTGGAGGATACTATTTATTCGGACTTCCTGATCCGATTTTCTGGGGGGTAATGACGGGTCTTTTTTCTTTCTTTCCTGTTGTGGGTTCAACGCTTATTTGGTTACCGGCCGGTATATTCCAGCTAAGCTATGGTTCTCCCTGGGAGGGATGGGCCATCATTCTCTATGGTGTCACAGTGATTTCATCAGTTGACAACATTTTCAGGTTTATATTTCAGAAAAAGTTTGCAAATGTTCATCCTCTCATTACAGTAATTGGAGTGATTGTCGGTCTTCAGTTGTTTGGCGTAACCGGAATAATTTTTGGTCCGCTTTTGATTTCATATTTTATTATTCTTCTGAAAATATTCAAGGAAGAATACATCGTTTACAAGTGATGAAATAATGATCACTACTTGTTTTTTCTGAAAATATCTTCCAAACTCGCTGGTCTCCTCGCGTCTTCCCATTGGAATCCTTTTAGTCTCAATTCACCTGGCCTGAGTTCATTGATCGGATACAAAGTTCCTTCCGGCAATTTGATAAGTACAATTTCATTTACCTTGTTTTCCTGAACACGAATGATCATGTCACTGCATTCGGCTCTGTTCACGGCGAAATTTTTATCATTTTTATCTTTAGCGTAGTAAATGGCCTGTCCGTTTCCGTTCACGTCAATTTTATTCATTTTATTATCGGAAAAATAGCCGGTCATATTTTTACCTCTGATCTGATTGAAAGACAGCGAATCAACAGGACCATTCTGAAGGGTATCCGCTCTGGACGAAATGAAAGCATTCTGATTCATGTGAATCTTTCTGATTTCTCCAGATTGTGTTTCTATTGTAATTGAATCTGCTTTCAGCTGATTTAGTCCTGACCACATAACCGGATCTGTAAATAGCCTGATGGTACTGTCGCTCCGGAGATAAACCAGGGAATCACAGTCGGCCTGAAGATCGGGTTTGTACATTTTGACTCCATGGAATGCAAACATATTATGCTGTTTACGGCTTGTGTCTGAAGGATTCTTGATTCCCACGGCAAGCAAAGTGTCGGCGTGGATGAACAAGGTGTCTTTTTCAAAGAAATTGGACAGGAGGGATCTCCCTGTTACCCAGGATGAATCACTGAGTTCATGATGTTCTCCGTAATTGCCGTTGATCATCATTTTCGCGGAACTGTCATATATACTTACATTGTTAAAAATATAACCGATTCCTTTGTTCCTGTCATAAAAGACAGAATCCCCTTTCAACACTTGTTTACCTGCCTGTAAAAAAGAATTTTTACTGAAAGAAGATATTTGCTTTTCTGTATCATACCATCCGTTCTCACAATAGATCTTGTTCTCTTTGCTGATTATCCAGGTAGGACCGAGGAAATATGCAATTTTACTTCCGGCGTTGTATCGAAGCGTGTCACAAGTCATGTTATAACGCGGATTCACAAGCTGCACATTGTTCCTGAAATAAAAGTCATTGCTCGCGCTGTAGAAATAGCCCAGATCGCTGGTCAGTGTGTTATTTCCATCGACAATCCTGGCACCCTGAGTATAGTATGCTGTCTCATCATTCATCCTGTAGTCAAGCTGAGTGGTGAAAAGTTTCATGGTACGATTAGACAAAACTACATTTTCATAGACCTGAGCCGTACTTGTGTTGCCGCTGTATATCAGCTTGTTTCCGGTGAGAGTCATACTGTCGCCCTGACTAATATGCACATTGTTGTAGGCCTCCATTCGATTCTCGTCCCGATACAGGTAGGCGCTATCACAACGCATTACGGCGTTTTCATGTTTGAACATGACATTCCCAATCAGCCTTGTAGCTCTTGAATTCACAGACTGGTCAAATTCACTCACATCTGCATTCAATAGTTCGATTTTGCGTACCTGCCCTTCAGCTTTATAGAAGAATTTTATCAACACAATCAAAAATAAGGAGAACAATAACCGGAATGGTTTCATAGGTTTGCAAAAATAAGCAAGCTCAATTAATTCTTTGCTATGAGATTGATAAGGATAGTGATAATATTTCTGGTTTTTTGCGGATATTTAAACGATTAAGTCCTGGCTTTTGCTAATGAACTCTAAGTTATCAGAATTGTATGCTGAAGTGATACTCCCGGTGCCTCTGCCGAATCTGTTCACCTATCTGGTTCCGGAGGAGTTACAGAATAAACTTCTCCCCGGAATGCGCGTGGTTGTTCCTTTCGGACGTCAAAAGATAATGAGCGGCATTGTAAGAAGACTGGGAGGGAAACCTGACAAAGGTATTTCTGAAATAAAATCAATTCAATTCAGTCTGGAAGATTATCCGATTGTGAATGAAAGACAATTTCAATTTTGGGACTGGCTGACGGAATATTATATGTGCAATCCTGGAGAGGTGATGAACTGTGCGCTTCCATCTGCATTCAAACTGCAAAGTGAAACCCACATCATCCTGAATGAGGATTTCACAGAAGAAGATACGATGTTAAGTAGTGAAGAATTTTTTGTGTTTGAAGCATTGCTTTCTAAAAAGCAGATGCCGGTAAGCGAAGTAGCAAAGCTGCTTAAGAAGCGGAATGTGTACCAGCTTGTGAAAGGCATGATGGACAAGGGAATTGTATTCATTGCTGAAGAATTGGATGAACGCTACAAGCCCAAGATGGAGTCGCGTATTTCACTTACAGCGAAATATCAAAACGATAAGGAACTTGAACAGCTTTTTATTGAATTTGAACAGGACAAGAGAAAATCGAAGCAGCTTGAAAGCATGATGATTTTTCTAAATCTGTATTACAAAGACAAGGAAAAGGGATTTGTGTCGAAGAAAGAATTGTCTTCACATCCGGAAGTATCTATGTCTTCAATCGGAACACTGGTAAACAATGGAGTTCTTACAGAATACGAGGTAAGAGTGGACCGGCTACCGCTGCAGGGAAACAGAATTACGCCTCCCCTTGAACTGAACAGCACACAACAAGAGGCTTTGACAGAAATTAAGAGTTTATTCGCTACGAACAATGTGGTACTGCTTCATGGTGTAACCTCCAGCGGAAAAACGGAAGTTTATATTCACCTTATTGCAGAAGCTCTTCTTGAGAATAAACAGGTATTGTATCTGTTACCTGAGATTGCGCTGACTGCACAAATCATAAACAGATTAAGAAAGCATTTTGGAGATAAAGTAGGTGTATATCATTCGCGCTATTCCAATAATGAGAGGGTTGAGATTTGGAATCATGTCCTTTCATTCGATCCGGGAGGAAAAGAAACACGTTCACAGGTAATTCTTGGAGCGCGCTCTGCCTTATTCCTGCCATTCAGTAATCTTGGACTCATCATAGCTGACGAAGAACACGACACATCCTACAAACAGGCTGATCCTGCGCCGCGTTACCACGCGAGAGATTCAGCCATAGTACTTGCAGGCATTCATGGTGCTAAAACATTGCTGGGTTCGGCGACTCCTTCTTTGGAATCATATCATAATGCCGGTACAGGACTTTTCGGACTTGTGAATATGAAAGAAAGGTACGGAGGTATTCAAATGCCGCAAATCATCGTTTCGGATGTGAAGGAAGCGAAACGGAAAAAAATAATGAAGTCTCATTTCGGGCCTGAACTGATGTCTGGAATCTCAGAAGCTCTGGCTGCCATGGAACAAGTAATACTCTTTCAGAACAGGAGGGGTTTCTCACCGTATCTTGAATGCAGTTTGTGTAATTGGATTCCCCATTGTAAAAACTGTTCAGTTACTCTTACATACCACAAACAATCCGGTCAAATGCGTTGCCATTACTGCGGGTACAATCAGATGGTGCCTGACCAATGTCTTGAATGCGGTAACCAGCATATGATGATTAAAGGGTTCGGTACTGAAAAAATCGAGGAGGAGATTGGAATACTTTTTCCTAATGCAAAAGTAGCTCGCATGGATCTTGATGCGACAAGGACGAAACTGTCCTTTCAGAAAATCATTTCGGATTTTGAAGAGCGACAGATTGATATCCTGGTTGGAACACAGATGGTGACCAAAGGCCTTGATTTCGACAATGTGAGCACGGTTGGAATCCTGAATGCAGATCAGTTGTTGAACTTTCCTGACTTCAGATCTTTTGAGAGAAGTTTCCAACTTATGGCGCAGGTAAGCGGAAGATCTGGCAGAAAAAATAAAAGAGGTAAAGTGATTATCCAGACTTCCCAACCTGAGCACTGGGTGATTCAGGATGTAGTTAAAAATGATTATGCTGCTTTTTACAAGCGCGATCTCAACGAAAGAGATAAGTTCAGTTATCCACCCCTTTCACGTTTGATCGAAATGACATTGAGGCACGGGGAACATGAACTGGTTCAGGAAGCTGCGATGGAGTTTTACAGTCTCCTTGTTTCAAAACTTGGTAACCGGGTTTATGGACCACACATACCCATAGTGTCACGAATCAAGAATCTACATCTGAGACAGATATTGGTAAAGATTGAAAAGCAGGTATCTGTGACAGAAGCGAAGAAAATCATCAGGCAACAGATGGAACTTTTCAGCCGAAAAAAGATGTTTTCATCTGTGCAAATTCAGATCGATATAGATCCAGTGTGAGACAAACGGTTCTGGATATTCTCATCTGCTGTTCAATGACCCTGATTATTTATTCTCTGATGAGCTGAATATATCCTTTCACATCTTTGGTTTTGGCGTGCATTACATAATAATAGACTCCTTCTGAAGCCAGGTTTCCATTCTTGTCTTTTCCGTCCCATTTGAATTTAGGATCAGTGCTCTCGAACATTATTTTACCCCAGCGATTGTAAATTATAATTCTGAAGTCTTCGAAATTACACAGCTCGTCAAACTCATAAAAATCGTTTTTATTGTCTCCGTTAGGTGTGAATACATTTGGAATCAGTTCAAGGGTCTCGCAAGGGATAAATACCACGAATACAGAGTCTATTCCCGAGCAACCACTGGCTCCATAAGCAACATCGACATAATAATAAGCGCTGGGATCAGAAGAACTTGCCAGAAAAGTGCCAGGGATTGAAGGATCCGGAGTGACAAGTCCTGTTGGGGACCAGTTATAAACAAGACTTTGTCCGGCCGAATTTTGCACAACAACTTCCACCGGCTGAGTTTCTCCGTCGCGGATAAATAAAGTGTCCTGCACGATATTAACACCGACCAGTGACGTTACCTGAATCGTATCGGCATTCGGAACGGGAACATAGCAAAAAGATCCTGAAGAAGGAAGCTGGAATCCCAGGTAAAACTGTGGGATGAACACACCGGTGTTTCTATAGATGTGGGTTATGTTTAGATCTGTTGAATTCAAAATAACATTTCCGTCACCAAAATCCCATGCGTAAAATGCCGCGTTGCTTGTGTTGCCTTGGAAGTTAACTGTAAGAGGTCTGCATCCCGAATCAGGCGTGAGGGTGAATGATCCGGTTGGTCCGGGAACCACGACCAGTCCGGGTCTGAATGCTGTGTCGCGACATCCAAAGCGGTTTGTAAGAATGAAAGTCACATCATAAGCTCCCGGCGGAACTGCGTATTCGTATACTGCCGTACTGAAGTTCGGTCCGGAAAAATTGTTTACCGTAAGATCCCAGGAATAATTGCTTGCATAGAGATTCGAATCGCTTACAAATACAGCATTGATTTGAGCTTGCTTGATTCCATTTCTTTCCACACATGTATCTGAAAGCGTAGTGCTGAAACTGGCTGGCGTAGTATAAACGAATAAGTCTTTCTGAGTGCTGCCTGTGCATCCGTTGGCATCTGTAACTGTCAGGCTGATTTGGTAATTCCCGTTGTTCGCATAGAAATGATTTACAGGAACAGAGTTTGTTGTTTCGGTAATTCCGTCTCCGTAATTCCAGTTATAAGTCAGAGGAGCCGCTACAAAAGGGCCAGGATTGACATTAATTTGAGTGAAAGTATTACTGCAGGCAGTATCATTGGAAAGAGTAATGACCGGTACAGGTTGTGTGGCGCGAATATAATTTGTGTATGTCGTTGAATGCACACAACCGTTAGCGTCTTCTACGGTTAGTCCAACCGTATAATTTCCAGGAGAAGGATAAGAGTTCGTGGCTGTTCCACTCGTCGTTGTGTCAATTCGTGTTCCGAAATTCCAGATCCATCTGACAATGGCTGATCCTGCAGTGAGTGAGGTATCAGTGAATGTGACATTGTTTAAAGGAGCGCAACCGCTGAAAGGTGATGCCATGAAAGCAGCGGTAGGGCCGTTGACAGTGATTGGTGCCGTGGTGGAATTGGTGCAACCGTGAATATCCGTTACGACCAGAGTCACAGTATAATTTCCAGGGGTATTGTACAAGTGTACTGGATTCAATACATAAGCTGTGTCATTAACAAAAGGAATTCCTTCACCGAAATACCAAACAACCTGAGAATTATCGATTGAACCTGATCCATCAAACTGCACATTCAATGGCCTGCAACCCGAGCTGGTATTGGAACTTATCACAGCCTGTGGATCCGTAATTTGTACTGTATAGGTAGAATCAACAGAGCATCCGCTGCTGCTGCTTACAGCAGTTAGGACAACGCTATAAGTTCCTCGTGAAGAATAAACATGTGTAGGATCAGTCTGAACGGAAGGAGCAGAGCCGTCACCGAAATTCCAACTATAGGAAGTTGCCCCGCCTGATTCATTGGTAAAGGCGACAGAATAAGGACTCGCGCAGGTTTGTGTAAAGCTGAAATCAGGAATCGGTCCTGTTACGGCAATCATGTCGGAAACCACAATTGTATCCGGGCAACCATTGTAAAAAGCGATCAGCTGAATGTCGAAGGGATCAGTAATTCCTGAAGTATCAATGTTGAATTGATGAGTTGGATTCTGTTGATTGCTTCCGCCACCATCACCAAAACTCCATAGCCAACCTGTAACCGGCTGAGGTGTCAGATCGGTGAAGGTGAAACTTTGCTTGAAGCATATTGTATCCGGAGTTATCTGAATAGCAGCGGCAGGAACTGTTCCGACTTTAATGAAAGCTGGCTGAAGCAGAGTGGCTGTGCATCCGCTTTGAGTGGTGATTGTCAGTTCGACATCATAAATCCCTGCAGTATTGTACACGTGCTGAATCGTGGAAGTGTTTACATTCTGCACAGGTGAACCGTCGCCGAAATCCCAGGCGTAGTTTGTTATCACAGGATCAGCCGGGGAATTGACAAAGGCGGAAAAATTAAAACTGTCACCCACGCAACCTGAGTCTGTTTGCAAGAATGATACTGTAGGCGGTGTGATCTGAATGTAATTTGGAAAAATTGCTGATCCAATGCATCCAAAAGCGTCTTCGACTGTGAGATTGATTGTGTAGTTTCCAAAAGCTGTATAAGTATGCGACGGATTCCGAATAATTGAAGTATCGGAAGACCCGCTTGAAGGATCTCCAAATGTCCAAAACCAGGAAACATTGGCGCTGCTGGTGTCACTAAAATTGACATTGAACGGAATTGAACAGGAAGTTCTTCCGGAAGTGGTGAGGCTCGGAACAGGATTATTTCTTACAGTAATTGTACGGGTAAAAGTATTGCTGCATGCGCCAACCACGGTATTCAATGTAATTGTACGCTGGCCTGCAGTGGAAAATAAATGAATTGGATTTTCAAGATTCGAAACATTGTTACCACCACTTCCCGGATCTCCAAAATTCCAGAAATAACTTCCACTTGTTCCTGTATTGGTAAACTGCACTGTGTCTCCAATGCATACCACAGTGTCAGATACATCAAAAGATGCAATTGGTTGGGCAACGGTAATAATCTGAGACATGTTATCGCTGCAGCCCGGAATTCCAGCTGTTAGGGTTACAATGTAATTACCTGTCGAATTGAAAGTATGGCTTGGATTGGCGAGTGAGGATGTATTGGCGGAGCCGCTGGCTGTATCACCGAAATTCCAGTTATACACAGAGGTGCCTGTCGATGTATTGCTGAAGTTAACTGTTGCAGGAGCGGTGCAGGCCGACAACGGATTGGGAGTGAAGGAAGCTGTTGGTTGAGGAAATACCCAGATAGTGTCAGAATTGGAACTGTTGCAACCATTGGCATCGTTGATAAGGAGATTGGGAAAGTACGATTGAACGCTGCTGCTTGTTGTGTTAAAAACGTGATTTACGGTTGAGACTCCTGAGACAGGAGGAGTTCCGTCATTGAATGTCCAATTGTATTGATTGATGCTTGCGTCTCCTGGAGTCGAAGTACTGGTCATAGTAACCATGGTGCCAGAACAAACAGAATCATTGCTGAATGAAAAAGAAGCAACAGGATTTCTGAAGACTGTGATATAGCCAGTTTTAACTTCGGTATCAGACGAAACACCATTTGAAACGGTAAGTGTAACCGTGTAAACTCCAGGTGTGCTGAAAGTATGTGCAGGATTTTGCAAATTGGAAGTACCTGTTCCGTCGCCAAAATCCCAGAGATAACTGTTAATGCCTGAGCCGGTGGAGGTGCTTGTAAAATTGACAATTGCCGGAGCACAGTCGGCAGTGATGTCAGCAGAAAAATCTGCATTAACCTGAGAATAGGTATTGAATGATATCAATAATAGGCATGTGCAAAATGCCAGGCATATTCTGGAGAGAAATGTCATAATAGGGTATTGAATTTTTGGGGAATCAAATGTAGAATAAAAATTCAAATCAGGATAATATTTACCAGTAATAAATATTTATCAGTCAATGACATAGGAAATTTTTACTGTTTAATTACTTTATTAATTAAAGTGCTGCTACCTCTTCCTTTTGCGAATTAAAAATGTTGGAAATTAATTGAAAAGTAGGCTATAAATTCCGGTAATCCTATGGAGTATTTTGTAACTATGTGAAGTAAAAAGCTGACAATCATTAATTCAATCCGTTAGGATGATTCAATTCACTATCAGAAGGATATTAAATGGAATGCTGGTCATGGCCGGAGTAGTGCTGATCGTGTTTTTCCTTTTCCACGTACTGCCGGCTGATCCGTCCAGGATGATGTTGGGCCAACGTGCCGACAGTGCATCGGTGGCTGTAATTAACAGAGACCTTGGTCTTGATCAGCCTCCAGTGACGCAGTTATTGTTGTATTTGAATGATTTGTCTCCTGTTTCTTATCATTCACTGAATGAAAGCTCTCCTTCATTCTATGATATCAACAAGTACAAAAGCAGCCTATTCTTAATGCAAGTTACTGATGAAAGTTGCATTGCCGTGAAAACTCCCTATTTGCGTCGTTCATATCAGACTAAGACCGATGTTGGAGAGATAATCATGGAAAAACTTCCTGATACCGTCGTCCTTGCTTTCAGTGCAATCATGATAGCCACAATCCTGGGTCTTTTCTTAGGCGTGATATCTGCGCTCAACAAAGACAAATGGATTGATCGGCTTGCAATAGCGATTTCAGTTTCGGGTGTTTCCCTGCCTTCCTTTTTTGCATCAATTCTATTTGCATGGCTTTTTGGATTTATGCTGTCCGCTTATACCGGATTGAACATGACAGGCGGACTTACAGAAGTTGATCCATTCAAAGGTGAATACATATCCTGGAAAAACCTTGTGCTTCCTGCATTAGTGTTAGGTTTAAGGCCATTGTCTGTAATTGTTCAACTCACAAGAAGCACAATGCTTGAAGTTTTATCACAGGACTATATCAGAACTGCAAGAGCCAAAGGACAGGAGTGGAAAGTAATTGTCGGAAGACATGCATTCAGGAATGCCCTGAATCCGGTTGTCACTGCAATAAGCGGCTGGCTGGGTTCACTTCTTGCGGGTGCAGTGTTTGTTGAGTTTGTATTTGGTTGGAACGGTCTCGGTAAATTAACTGTCACTGCTCTTGAAAACTATGACATGCCTGTGGTTATGGGAATCGTCCTGTTTATTTCCTTTGTATTTATTCTGATCAATATAATTTCAGACTTGTTGAACAGTGCTTTGGATCCTAGAATTAAAAATGTCTGATTTGTACAAAACAATCATTCAATGAGAAAGAAAATAGCAGCCGGAAATTGGAAAATGAATCTGAGTTATGCACAGGCATTTGCATTGGCAGATGAAATCACAGCTTTTGCTGGTAAAGATGGCAAAGCCGAAATAATTCTGGCTCCTCCGTTCATTTACCTGCATGAGATTATTTCAAGAGTTCAGGGTTCAACCAGAATTTCTGTCTCTGCGCAGGATTGTTCCATGAATAAAAACGGAGCATATACCGGTGAAGTTTCAGCTGAAATGCTAGCATCGATCGGAGTTGAATTCGTCATCATAGGACATTCTGAACGCAGAAGCATGCACGGTGAAAGCAATGCAATGATCGCGAAAAAACTTCGTCACATTCTTGAAAACACCATGATTCCAATTGTTTGTGTAGGTGAGACGAGAGATGAAAGGGAGTCAGGAATCATGGCTGATACAGTAAGAGGGCAAATTTCAGAATGCCTTTTTCATCTGAAAGATCATGAAATCAGATCCTGCGTCATTGCCTACGAACCTGTATGGGCGATTGGAACCGGACTGAATGCAAATTCGCAGCAGATATCTGAGATGCATACTTTAATTCGAAATGAAATTGGGAAGAAGTATTCAGGTGAAATCGCAAATGAAATTTCCATCTTGTACGGAGGAAGCGTAAACTCTCAAAATGCAGCTGAGATATTCAGTTCTGATAATGTCGATGGTGGACTTATCGGTGGAGCATCCTTGAAAGCGAAAGAGTTTCTGGCTATCGTTGAAGAACTGGAAAAATCCAGATAAAATTCCACGAGGATGAATTATTACGAACTCAAGATTTTTAACAGTCCGGCTCTGAATGATGTGCTCATCGCATGGCTTTCCGAAGTGGGATATGACATGTTTACCGAGAGAGAAGGGGGCCTGAATGCATACATATCCGAAAAGCTGTTCGATGAAGAAAGCCTTCGTGAAATAATTTCAGGTTTTCCTGACAATCATAATATTCGTTTTGAAAAAACGTTTATTCAAGACCAGAACTGGAACCAGGAATGGGAGAAAAATTTCCAACCTGTGTTTATTGCCGGTAAGGTGCATGTCCGTGCTCCTTTTCACGCTGCTGCTGATGCACCAATGGAAATCATCATTGAGCCGAAAATGTCTTTCGGCACCGGGCATCATGCCACCACATGCCTGATGATGGAACAAATGCTTGAAATGAAGCTGAGCGGAAGCAAGATCCTTGACATGGGTTCAGGCAGCGGCATACTCGCCATTCTGGCAGTCAAACTCGGAGCTTCTGAAGTTCATGCGGTTGACAATGATGACTGGGCTGTGGCTAATTGTAAAGAAAACTGCAAGTCGAACAAAGTTCCGGGAGTGATTGTAGCCAAAGGCAATAGCGCTTATCTGAATGAAAAAATGTTTGATGTGATACTTGCAAACATTAACAGGAATGTTATTCTGGATGATATTCAGAAATATTCTACATCGCTTTCGAAGAAAGGCTTTCTGCTCGTAAGTGGATTTCTTACAGAGGATCGAAATCAGATAAAAGAAGCTGCGGAAGAATCCGGTATGAAGCTCTTAAGAGAAAGTGAAAAAAATAACTGGGTTAGCATCTTGTTTACCAGACAATGAAATTACGGAATGATAAGAATCAAAATCATCAGTATTGTATTTTTAGCTCTGCTGGGTTTTAACGCAAAGGGGCAAAGCACAAAAAGTTTCAGCACAGATCCTTCAGCATTTCTCAGTGAACTTAAAATCTTTCTTGTAGAGACAGACAAGAAGGAAGGCGAGAAGTTGATCGAAACGTTCACTCCGCTTTGGGGCAGCGGACGATTCAGTCAAAGTCAGCAAAAGGATATAATTAAGACCGGAAACGCTATGCTGAAAAAGCGAATGAAAGCATTTCCTGACTTTAAAAATTACATCAATTCACTGATCAGTTTCGCCCAATCTGATCAAAGCTCTCAAAGTTTTGACGCATGGCAGGCAAGTATTGATAAATTACTGGCTCTTCCTGCCAGGCACTTTTCTAATTATATCAATGTATGCAATTTTCTTTTCCAGGATCGCTCGCTCTATGTTTCTCCATCAACACGATGGTATACTCCGGACGGCAGTTACAGTTTCGGATTTGATTCGATTCCTAAAATCGATTTCGGTAAGATGACTCTGATTTGCACTGCGAAGTCAGATTCTTCCGTGATCTATTCTACAGCAGGTTCACTGTATCCGACTTTGAATTTATTCATAGGAAAAGGAGGAAGGGTGAACTGGATTCGTGCAGGATTCGATGAGCAAACAGTAAGAGCTGATTTGAATGATTACAAAATTGATGTAAGCGGCAGCGATTGGTCAGCAGACTCCGTTGTTTTTGTTAATTCAGTATACTTCAATAAGCCGCTTATAGGAACATACCGGGACAAGATTCTGGCGAATGTAACGCCAGACAAAGCCACATATCCCCGTTTTGAATCTCATGATCTTAATCTTGTAATTAAAAATATTGTACCAGACCTGGATTATTCCGGAGGCTTCTCCATGGTTGGAAATAAAATGGTAGGCTCCGGTAATGATGATGAAAATGCCAAACTACTTATTAAGAGGGAAGGAAAGCCTTTTTTATTGGCCGCATCACGCGGTTTCGTCGTACGAAAGGAGAGAATCACTTCCGACAATGCTTCTGTCACTATATTTCATGAGCAAGATTCAATTTATCATCCGAGCCTGTCATTCAAATACATTGTACAAGACAGGGAAGTGGCACTTATCAGGGGAGAGGACGGGAAGTCAAAGAGCCCTTACTTCAATTCATACCATCAGATTGACATGTATTTTGACGGATTATACTGGAAGATAGATGATCCTATCATAAACATGAAAATGATAAGCGGGGAAGGAGAAAGCAAAGCAACTTTCGAGTCAAGCAACTATTTCAGAAAGAATCGCTTTTTAAAATTGCAGAGTCTGAGTGAAGTGCATCCTTTGTTTCGCATTAAACAGTACACAGAAAGAAGAGGCTCTCCTGAAATTTACACTGAAGATCTTGCGAAGGAAATGAAACTTTCAGTGAATGAAGTCAGAACTATGTTAATCAACCTATCCAATCAGGGTTTTGTTACATACGATTCAAAGAATGACATGGCAATTGCCAAAGACAGGCTCAATTATTATCTTTTGGCTAACACCGGTAAAATCGATTATGATGTCCTCATGTTTGAGTCAGTTATCAGTGCCAAACCCAATGCGAGTATTAATCTTCTGAATTTTGAAATCACCATGAGAGGACTTGCGCCAATTATCCTGAGCGACTCTCAGAATGTTGTCATATATCCCGGAGATCAGGAAATTAAAATGAAAAAAAACCGGGACTTTGCATTTACAGGAAGGGTAAAGGCAGGGCGATTTGATTTCTACGGGAAGCAATTCACATTCGACTATCACAACTTTAAAATCAATTTGGATAATGTGGACTCTCTCAGACTTAAAGTGGAAAGCGACAATCCGCAGGATGTGGACGAATATGGCAATCGCAGGCTGGTGAACGTGCGAAGCGTTTTGCAAAACATCAACGGGGATCTTTTAATTGATTACCAGGGAAACAAGTCAGGGCTTCACAATTACCCAGAATATCCTGTCTTCAATTCCAAAAAAGATTCCTACGTGTACTACGACAGGAAGTTCATTCAGAACGGTGTGTACGACAAGGACAGATTTTATTTTCACCTGGATCCCTTTACAATTGATTCACTCGATAATTTCAGCAGAGCCGGATTGCGTTTCGATGGTGAGTTTGTATCGGCAGGAATTTTTCCAGACTTCCGGGATACTCTGAGACTTCAGAAAGATCTCTCGCTCGGACTTACAAGAACATCCGGTCCGGAAGGATGGCCTGCATATGGCGGCAAAGGACAGTTTACCAATACAATTAATTTGAGCAATGCAGGGCTTCACGGGAACGGAACATTGGATTATCTGACATCGACAAGTAAATCAGATGACTTCTTGTTCCTACCTGATTCGATGAATTCTTCAGTAAAGCTTTTCGAGAACAGAAAAGAAATATACAAAGGAATTGAGTTCCCGGAAGTCTTCAGTCCGAATGTATATGTTCACTGGCAGCCCTACAACGATGTCATGTATGTCAACAGGAAGATTGAGGACATGACCATGTATGAAAACCAGGCACAACTGAATGGAAATCTTCAATTGAAACCCTCCGGAATGACCGGTAACGGAGTCATGTCTTTTGCTGCCAGCGAACTGGAGTCGAAAATGTTTAAGTACAAATCGAACACATTCGGAGCAGACACATCTGATTTCCGTCTTACATCAGACAATACGGCTGCTCTTGCTTTCACAACAAAGAATGTTAACTCCCACATTGATTTTACAAGAAGGGTTGGGGAGTTCAAGTCAAACGGCGGCGGTTCTTACGTGAGTTTTCCTCTTAACCAATACATCTGTTTCATTGACCAGTTTAAATGGTTTATGGATCAGCAGGAAATCGAACTCAGTTCAGGATCCAGTGCACAGGTTGTGGAAGATACATTGTCTACCGGACTGAGCCTTACAGGTTCGGAATTCATCAGCGTGGATCCTCGGCAGGATTCGCTTCGCTTCAAAGCTCCATTTGCCAAATACTCACTCAAAGACTATCTCATTAAAGCAGAACAGGTGGCACTTGTATATACAGCTGATGCGGCTGTGATTCCAGATAGCGGTAAGCTTGTGATTGAGCGTTATGCGAAAATGCGGACACTCGAAAATGCAAGGATAGTTGCCAACAACACTACAAAGTATCACACGATATACAATGCAAAGGTGAATATTCTGGGGCGTAAAAAGTATGAAGGCAGCGGAGATTACGACTATGTGGATGAAAACCGGACCAAACATCATTTTCATTTCAACAATGTAAGAGTTGACTCCACACTTCAGACCATTGCAGACGGTGAATTGAATGATACATCAGGATTTCCGCTGTCGAATCATTTTCTATTCAAAGGGAGCGTTCACTTGCTGGCCAACAAACAATTCCTGGAATTTTCCGGATTCACAATGCCGAACATACAGTGCGGCCTGATAGAAAGAAACTGGATTCGTTTCCGGGGTGAAATTAACCCAGACAATGTTTCTGTCCCCGTCAATTCGCCTATCACCGATACTGGGGCGAAACTCGCCGCTGCTGTCGCTCAAACCAGTGACACGACAGGAATTTATGCAGCTTTCCTGATGCCGAAGAAAAGAGCCACGGATCTGGAATTGATCAACGCCTCAGGCGTATTATTCTATAATAAAGAAACCAATCAGTTCAGAATAACTACAGCTGAAAAGAGGGATAAGCCACTCAGTCCTGGAAATTATTTAAGTCTGGATGATGCCTCATGCAAGGTTTTCGGAGAAGGCAAGATTTCTTTCGGCGCTGATCTTGGACAGCTGAGCATGACTACAGTTGGTAACTTGAAAAACGACTTAAAGACAGACAGCACAGAATTCGATCTGTTGATGGTCCTTGATTTTCCTTTTGCAGATGATGCACTTAAGAGCATGAGCGAGTTCCTCTCAACCAATGCAATGTTGAAACCAACCCAGGATATCGGGCGCTTAACTTTTGAAAAAGGACTCGCTGAAATTGCTGGAAAAGAAAAGGCTGATAAAATGATTGCCGAGCTCAATCTCTATGGTGCATTTAAAAAGATCCCTGATGAATTGAGGCATACATTCTTCTTCACAGAATTAAAGATGGCCTGGAACAATGATTTACGCGCTTACCGGTCGATTGGACAGATTGGAGTGTCCAATATGGATAAAACAAGCATCAACAGAAGAATGAACGGACATATCGAGATATTGCGCAAACGCAGCGGTGACTCCTTCACAATTTATCTGGAACCTGAAAACGGAACCTGGTACTATTTCAGTTATTCAAGGGGGCTGATGCAAGCCATTAGTTCTTCATCTGTATTTAATGAGGCAATAGAAAAATTAAAGCCTGAGAAAAGAGTTTCAAAAGTCAAGGATAAACCGGATTTCGAATACATCCTCTCCACAGACCGTGCAGTAAGGAATTTCCTGAAAAAATTAAGCCCGGCAGATCAGTCAGAAAATTAATGCCACAATTTTGATTTGTAATCGCTAAGATTGTAAATTGCCCGTGTCCGGGCCGCGGATTTTTCAAAATCAAAGCAGAAAGGAAATTATTGTTGCTTACATTTTCCAACATTGCAGGACTTTTACTTGCCTACCTGATAGGATCGATTCCTTCAGCAGTATGGGTCGGAATTACCTTTTACGGGATTGATGTCAGGGAGTATGGCAGTGGAAATGCCGGTGCTACAAATACTTTCAGGGTACTTGGAAAAAAGCCCGGAATTGCTGTATTGCTGATGGATATTCTGAAAGGATTTCTTGCGGTCAAGGTTGCATATATATTGGGAGATTACAGTTCTGATTCTCCCGAATTCATTGATTTTGAACTGGCTCTTGCAGTATGCGGATTAATGGGTCATATTTTTCCGGTTTATGTCGGATTCAGAGGCGGAAAAGGTGTCGCGACAATGCTTGGAATTCTGATCGGAGTCCATCCGCAGGCAGCTTTGGTTTGTGCTGTTGTGTTCCTGATCACACTTATTCTCAGCGGATATGTTTCACTGAGCAGTATGATGAGTGGTATCGCCTTTCCTGTAACCATAATGGTGTTTTATTCCACTAATTCCAGCATTAATATTTTCTCACTGGCCGTTGCGCTTCTAATCATCATCACACACCAGAAAAATCTTGAAAGAATTTTAAATAATGCAGAGACAAGAGTGAAATGGTATCCTCTATGGAAGTCCTGATGGACAATTTTTTTTCCTTAGAAATTCTGTGTCAATTTCCGGAGCCAGTCTTTTAATTGTATTCAAGTCCTCGCAAACTCTGAATTTTACATCAAGATATGACAGGGCCACAGCACGTTCGAAGTACCATTGAGCCACGGAGTCGTTTATTGAAATGGCAAGTGTAAAATCATATGCTGCTGATGCAGCTGTTTCATTGTTGATTTCCAGCTTGTGCAGTTTTAAATGGCCTCTCTCAAAATAAGCTTGTGCATTGAATGGATTCAGGTCAATGCTTAGGTTATATTTCTTCAAAGCTGTATTTATATCGCCCTTTGCTTTCAACTTTCTTGCTTCATCAAGAAATAACTCTGCTCTTATTCGGGCTTTTTCACTTCTGTCAGCCATTTTGGCAATCTGTTCAGCAGCTTTTTCCTTTTTCCTCTCCGGATATCTGTTCCTGATCATTTGCTCATAAGTGCTTGCCCTGAAGAAATTATGAAAGTCACGGTCATTCAATGATAAACTAAGTACTAACAAAGTAATGCAAACAAACCAAAATGCTGTGCTTACCGGCCTCCTCCAATGTGTTGGAATTATATGTTTGTTCAGGGTCGGAATCAGTCTAGGAAGAAGGAGAGCGACAGTTACTAAAGCAAGAGAAATCCATTCAACACCTTCTGAAACAATCCAATATTGCTGTTTGAGTGCCAGCAAAGCCAGGCTCAATGCATATATCCAAACCATCGGAATGGCGAAAACGGAATCATGCTTTAAATGCTTTTTAAGCTGGAGTAGCCCGGATACAGCAGAATAAAAAACCAAAATGATAATACCGGAAATCATTATCAGCGATCCTGCATTGATGCCTGATTTGCGAATTAGCATTCCTGCTACAAAACAAAACAGACCTAGTAATATACCTCCGGCGCGTTTTTTTCCTTTCCTCATATACCATTCAGGAATATAACATTCTGACCTGATCCTTAATTTTAATAATTGACAATTTGCAATTTTTTTTTGTTAAGAAGAATGTTTCGTGTTCAATATTGTGCCTGTCCCGGCAGTTAATTTTGTAATCCAGTCCGAATTGTCTGAAATGCGCAGCTTAGTATTCTCCTTATTGATCCTGGTTCAGGTTATTTCAAGTCTGAAATGCATTGCTGCTGCAGGCGAAAAGAAAATTCCGCCATTTTACTCGGAAGATGCATCCAAATGGGCAGATTCTGTACTTGCGACATTGACTCCTCATGAAAGGATTGCACAGCTGATCATGGTGGCTGCCTGGAGCAATAAAGATTCTTCCCATATAAAAGAAATTCAAAAGCAGATAACAGACTGGGGAATAGGCGGACTGATTTTTTTTCAGGGTGGTCCGGTCAGGCAGGCCATGCTGACTAACAATTATCAAAGACTCAGCAAGATTCCCCTGATGATTGGAATTGACGGGGAGTGGGGGCTGAACATGAGGCTGGACAGTACCATTCGTTTTCCGAGGCAAATGACATTATCAGCAATGCAGGATGACAGTCTCATTTATTACATGGGGAAAGAAATTGCAAGACAGTGCAAGAGATTAGGCATACATGTAAACTTTGCACCAGACGCTGATGTCAACAACAACCCTCTGAATCCTGTGATCGGAAGCAGATCGTTTGGTGATGACCCTGAACAGGTTTTCAGCAAGTCCCTGATGTACATGAAAGGAATGCAGGATAACGGAGTTCTTGCGAATGGGAAACATTTTCCCGGCCATGGAAATGCAGACAGCGATTCACATTTTACACTCCCTGTGATCCGTCAGGATGCACAGACATTCAGGTCCGTGGAACTTTATCCTTTCAGGAAACTGATTGATGAAGGCCTGGGGTCTGTGATGATTGCGCACCTCTTCGTACCGGCTCTTGATTCAACTAAGAATCTTCCGTCCACACTATCCAAGCCGATTGTTAGCGATTTGCTTCAGGATGAAATGGGATTCAAGGGACTAGTATTCACCGATGCCCTGAATATGAAAGCAGTAAGCACATGTTACAAACCCGGTGTATTGGATAAACTCGCTTTGCTTGCAGGTAATGATGTTTTGCTGTATTCTGAAGATGTACGGAAAGCGGTTCTTGAAATCCATTCAGCTGTAGACAGTGGTGAAATCAGCATGGATGAAATTGACCGAAGGGCAAAAAAAGTATTGATGGCAAAATTTTGGTGTGGTCTGAACAAGAAACCCCACATTGAAATCAACAATTTGCGTGAAGACCTGAATTCTCCTGAGGGGATTTTTCTCCAAAGGAAAATGTATGAACAATCTTTGACTCTTCTTACAAACAAGAATTCCCTGCTTCCTTTGAGAATTACTGACTCATTGCGCATCGCTGTGGTGTCGATAGGTGAGAAGCCGGGCAATGCATTTCACTCCCAGCTGAAGCAATACGGTCGTTTCGACTTTTTTACTGAAGAGAAAGACGCGCCTTTGTCCATTATGGATGCAATGTACCAGTACCTTGTCAACTATGACCTTGTAATAGTTAGTCTGCACGGAACCACAATGAAAGCACAAAACAATTACGGTGTTACTCGTGTCAGTGAAATCTTTATAGATTCAGTGCTGAACACATACAAAACTGTTTTTGTGAATTTCGGGAATGCATACACACTGAGCAGATTTAGAAATTTGAAATCCGCTCAGGCTGTAGTTCTTGCCTACGAAGATTTTGAACTGCCGCAGCAGCTTGCCGCACAACTTGTGATGGGGGGAATCAGTGCTGACGGAAGGCTGCCTGTCAACGCAACAAAGCAATTTAAAAGAGATACAGGAACAGATTCTGGATCTCCATTTCGACTGAAATATACTGTTCCTGAAGATGCAGGAATGTCTTCTGTGAAACTTGCACGCATAGATTCTATCGCGGTTAAAGCTATCAAAGCCGGTGCCATGCCTGGTTGTCAGGTCATGGTAGTAAAAGACCGAAAAGTGGTTTACATGAAATCCTTCGGTCATCATGACTACTCAAAAAACCGTGTTGTTACAAATTCAGATTTGTATGATGTTGCTTCCATCACGAAAATAGCCGGGGCAGGTCTTGCCATGATGAAAGTATATGAAGAGGAAGGTGTGGATCCTGATAAAAACATCTCTAATTATCTTCCTAAACTCAGAAGTGGTAATAAGAAAAATGTAAAGATCGCAGACATGCTCACACACCAGGCAGGATTTCAGGCCTGGATTCCTTTCTGGAAAAAGACTCAAACTGAAACCGGTTTGTCAGGCAGTATTTATAACCGGATCCGCAGTGAAAAGTACAAAGTAAGGGTGGCCGACAGCATTTACATGAGAAACGATTATGTCGACAGTGTAATGTCATGGGTTTACAATTCCCCGGTTTCGAATCCTGGCAAATATGTATACAGTGATTTGGGAACGATTCTCGTCAAAGCTTTGGTAGAGCGTGAAACCGGAAAGGCTTTCGATGATTTCCTCGATGAGAAATTCTATGGTCCGCTTCAGTTGCAAAACTCAGCTTTTAATCCGCTTGATAAATTCGACAGAAGCAGAATTGTACCGACAGAATTCGATAAGGAATTCAGAAACCAGCTTATTCACGGATATGTCCATGACCCTGCTGCGGCCATGCTGGGTGGAGTTTCAGGAAATGCAGGGCTCTTCAGTAATGCCAATGACATTGCGATCATCATGCAGATGCTGCTTGATGAAGGACAATACGGAGGCATACGTTTTTTAAAAAGCAAGACCGTGAAAAAATTCACATCAAGATATTATCCGGAGTCTGAAAACAGGAGAGGACTTTTGTTTGACAAGCCTGAGACCAATACGGATAAGCCAAGTCCTTGTGCCAGATCAGCTTCACCTTCCACCTTTGGACATCAGGGTTTCACCGGAACCTGTGCCTGGGCAGATCCGGAGAATGACTTGATTTTTGTATTTCTTTCCAACAGAATTCACCCGGATGCGTCTAATGACAAGTTGATTAAGATGAATGTGAGAACAGATTTGCACCAGGCAGTTTACGATGCAATTATCCAGGATCAGTTTTCAAAAAGTAAATAAAGGTCTTTGTATATTTGAACCATGCTTATGGAAAATGCACAAATGAGAATTGGCATAGTGTGCTATCCGACTTTTGGCGGGAGCGGAGTGATAGCCACTGAGCTTGGCAAAGCGCTTGCCGAAAAAGGCCACCAGGTACATTTTATCACATACAGCCAACCAGTGCGCCTGGAGCATTTTGCCGAGAATGTTTACTTTCATGAAGTGAGCGTAGCTGATTATCCGCTTTTTGAATTCGCTCCTTATGAGACTGCGCTGACAAGTAAACTTGTGGATGTCGCACGCTTTGAAAAACTTGATCTGGTTCATGTGCATTATGCCATCCCTCATGCCTCGGTGGCTTACATGGCGCAAAAGATTATGGAATCTCAGGGCTTGCGTCTGCCATTTATTACCACTTTGCATGGAACTGATATTACGCTGGTAGGGAAGGATGAAAGCTACAGTCCTGTGGTAACTTTCGCAATCAATCACAGCAATGCTGTGACCAGCGTTTCAAAAAGCCTGAAGGATGATACTTACAAGAACTTTTCTGTAAATAAGGAAATTGAAGTTATCCCTAATTTCATTGACCTTAAGAGGTTCAATAAGCAGCATAAGGATCATTTCCGGAGAGCAATTGCTCCCTCAGGTGAAAAGATACTCGTTCATGCATCCAATTTTCGGCCGGTTAAAAGAATTGATGATGTCCTTGATATCTTCAAAAGAGTGATCAGGAAAATTCCTTCCAAACTATTACTTATCGGTGACGGACCTGAAAGGAGCAAGATCGAAAAGGAATGCAGAGAACTCCAAGCATGTGAGCATATCCGGTTTCTTGGGAAGCTCGACGCGATAGAGGAGATTTTATCGGTTTGTGATGTGTTTTTACTGCCATCTGAAACAGAAAGCTTCGGTTTGGCTGCGCTGGAAGCTATGGCTTGTCAGGTTCCGGTGATCTCTTCCGATACCGGAGGAATTCCTGAAGTGAATATCCATGGTCATACCGGATTTTTAAGTCCTGTAGGAAACACAGATAAAATGGCCGAACATGCAATTCATCTTCTTGAAGATGAATCACGCCTCGAAAAATTTAAAAAGAATGCGCAAGCTCATTCTGCTAATTTCGATATCCGGAAAATACTTCCTTTATATGAGAATCTCTACAGGAAAGTGATCAACGAATCATAATGGTACAATATCAAATCATTTAATACCTGCATCCTTCTTTCAATGAATCTTCTTTATCTGAAATCTCTGCATTTGATTTTTATTGTTACCTGGTTTACGGGACTTTTCTACATCGTCCGACTTTTTGTATATCACGCAGAGACTTCAAATAAACCGGCAGAGGAGAAAAAAGTATTATGCGCACATTTTGTTATTGCTGAAAAACGTTTGTGGTATGGTATCACCTGGCCCTCCGCAATCGGTACATACGTGTTCGGATTCTGGATGCTTTTTGAATTGTATGGATGGAATATCCCTCGATATCTCTTACTGAAACTTGGCTTTGTAGGCGGACTTACGCTGTATCATCTCTACTGCGGAAGAATATTTTCAGCTTTTCAGAAAAACAATATTATTCATTCGGGTAATTTCCTCAGAATCTGGAACGAAGTTGCTACTGTGTTTCTTGTTGCAATAATATTTATTGTCGTCTTAAAAGGACAGGTCAGTTGGCTGAGCGGAGTGGCAGGACTATTAATCTTTTCTGCTTTATTGATATCTGCTATACTTATATACCGGCGGTTAAGAAAATAGTTCCAGGATTCAATCATTTTGTTCCATATCCAAGTGTCTTCAGGATTTTTATCACCTTATCTTTGTGTTCTCCCTGAATGATGATTAACCTGTCCTTAACCGTACCTCCGACACCACATGCCGATTTGAGTTTCCGTCCAAGCTCTTCCATTTCTGATTCCTTGCCTTTGAAATTACCTACAAGAGTGACCGTTTTACCGCCACGAAATTTCTTATCGATGCTTACTGAAAGTTTTTGTTGCTCTGGAAATATGCTGGCTTCATCATGAACATTATCGGAATCATATTCATGATTTCTGTTCGTGCTGTAAACAATACCATCCTGGCTTTTATTTTTCCTAGACATTGATTTGCATTTATGAGTTGAATTCCTGAATGAAGTGGGGGAGGAAAATGATTATTCCTATGATGGCTGATACGACCGAAACTGTTAAAACTGCAGCTGCAGCAATATCCTTCGTGTTTTTTGCCAGCTCATTTTGTTCACGTGTAACCAGATCTGTATTTTGCTCTATACTGGTATTGACGAGTTCTGCAGTCAACACTGATCCGATACAAAGTAACAATACGCACCATTCAATCAATGTCACTCTGAAATACCAGGAAAAAATAAAAACTATAATCGAAATGATCAGGTGAACACGGAAGTTAAACTGTGTTCTGAAAACAAAAGACAGTCCTGATATGGCATTTGCAAGGCTTCTTATCATTTTCATGTTTTCTTCTTTATTTTATATTCGAGCGGTACAAGCATTCGGATGCTGGAAGCCTGCATTTTTACATGAATGTCGGAATTGAAAACGCAGGATTCTCCGTCAATATGGCACTTCAACTCGATATTATTGTATACTAAGATTTCTTTTGCCCTGAAAGATTCAAAATACTTTGATTTATAGAGTGTGTTTTTCATCATTCTGTAAATAAGTGAAGGCGCGGAAATTAGCGGAAACTTTTTCATCACTGAAACGTCAATAATACCGTCACCGGGATCTGCAAAGGGTGCGATCACGGCATTATTACCAAACTGTGAGCCATTTGCCACAGTTAAAAGAAAGGCTTCCAGGAGATGCTTTTCGCCATCAATCTGCAATAGATAATCTTTCGGATTGTATTTATAAAACTCTCCGAGCACGAGCTTCACATATGTGTAATATCCTCTTTTTTCCGAGGCTGCGAACAAATGTGCAATATGAGCATCAAAACCTAACCCGAATGTACCAATGCAAAATCTGTCATTTATTTTCAAACTGTCAATGTCAAGCTCATAACATTTATTGAGAGTCTTCAATGCCTCTCGAGCATCTAAAGGTATTCCGAAATGCAATGCGAGTCCGTTGCCTGAACCTGCCGGAATAATTCCAAGTTTAACCCGGGTATGACTCAGTGCCTGAGCGCATTCGTTAACAGTTCCGTCACCACCTACACAAATCACACTGTCAAATCCGTTGAGAACTGCTTCTTTGGCAAGCTTCGTGGCATGTCCTGCGGATTCTGTAAAGCTTACATGCGTGTCGATGATAGCAGGATCCATCTCATATCGGATCAATTCAGGAATGTGCTTTTTGCTAACTGTACCGGACTTAGGATTAATAATAAACAAATACTTTTTCATCCGGTTCAGTTAAGGATAAGCTTATCAACATTATTTGAATCTGAATAAACCATTTTATTTCTGATTAATGCTTTATTGAATTGCTGTATAATCGCTTTCAACTGCTTCTCCATTTTCACTGACTTCTCTTTATTTGATTCAATAATGTTATGCTGAAGCAGACTGTCAATCCTGAAATGAAAAAGAGAATTTTCCCGGACTGTATCCAATATAAATGAATAGCCGCCTTCAATAAACTGATATGTACCGTTGATAAAACTGACAGAATGATGGCTACTGCCTGTATTGAACAGGCTGTTTCCAAAACTGAAAAAAGCTTTATCATATCCAAGATAGTCCAGAATTGATGGCATGATATCAACTTGTTGAGCAGTTCTTTTGTCTAATCCTTTAAGAGAGCCGTCTGCCTTGTAAAACACCAGAGGGATGGCATACATACCCGTGCGGTTTTGGTAAAAGGGATAAGAGGAAATGGCCGTATGATCTGCAGTGATTACGAAAAGAGTACTGTCATACCAGTCTTTTGTTGATGCATATTTGAAAAATTCTCTTAGTGAATAATCGGAATATTGAATACTCTCGTGAATTTCGAGATTCCCTTTCCGAAACCTGCCTTTAAATTCATCAGGAATTTTATAAGGATGATGAGATGAAAGACTGAAGAGTGTAGCATGGAAAGGTTGTGGAAATTTCGAAATTTCATCTACAGAGCGCAGAAAAAACGGAAGATCATATATTCCCCAGTTTCCGTCAAAGTCCTTGTCATTGTTGTATTCCTTTCTGCCGAAATACAGGTCATAGCCGGTGATTTTACAAAAATTATCGAAACCCATTGTGCCATTGCTGCCGCCATGAAAGAAAGCATTATAGTAGTTTTTCTTTTTCAGCAAGCCTGCAATTCCTGTATACATATTGGCTGAATAGGATGAGGTGATAAATGGTTCAGTCATGAGAGCAGGAATGCTGCTCAGAATTGCAGGAATACCTTCAATTGATCTTTTTCCATTGGCGAAACATTCCGAGAAAACAAGACTATTATCCATGATAGAATCCAGGAAAGGCGTGTAAGAATCTAATCCGCTTAGTTTTCCGATGTATTCAGTCCCGAAACTTTCCATGATGATGATCACGACATTTTCGTTTTTAAATCGCAAGGTGTCAGCTGGTCGGATCACAACTGGAGCTAAGCGCTGCAGCTCATCATCATTGAAATAATGTGCTTCCTGGATATAATCTTTTCCATAGCTTTTAACAATAGTAAAACCGCTGTTCATGATCAAAGTGGAGAGATGTCCGGTGCCGTAACGTGCAGCGCTGAGAATATTCAAAGGTTTGTACTGAATTCCTCCGCGAAATCCGATAAATACAAGTGTGAGAAATGATAAATGTGTAAGCAGTCTGATTATGGGAGCTTTTACAAATTGATCGCTGAGTTGTTGTACAGATGTTTGTCTTGAAATTTTCAGATAGCAGTATGCGGTTAAAAAAGCAAGACAGAAAAACAAAAGCAGGAGATGCCAATAGTCGGCAATAATCCGTGGGAGAGTGTTTTTCAAATCGTCTCCATAGCCCATTATTCTGAACAAGTCGAAGGTTGACCTTTTACCTGCAAATCTGAATAATGGCATGTCAATCACATTGACAAGAATAAGAGGGACGTTGACTGCAAGAAAAAGACTGAACAAGATTTTTTGGTACCAGGCAGAATTGAACCATTTCCCTGCCAGTATGTGCAAAACAAGCAATGGACTGTTAAGTATTACAATGGTTGTGACATCGAATCTCGCTCCATGAATCAGCGAAGATAATATTCTTGAAAAAGGATAGTCATCAAAATAAGAAAAATTATAAGCGAGGAATGCCAACCGGCATATAAACAGGATAATAATAAGCAGCAGAAATCGCTCGGTCAATAGGACAAATTTGCTTTTCCTGAATTGCATGTCTGCGAAAATACTTGATTGATCAGAAATAAAAAAAGCCGCTCTTTTGGTGGAGCGGCTTTTTCAGGATAATGGTCCCGATTATAACTTTGTAAATGTAGCTGTGCAACGAGTTACACCTGTACAGCCGGAAGTGATTCCTTCATCATCATAAACTAGGATGAATCCATTAGCAGTTGAAGTGAAAGATACGCTTGTGAAGCGGTGGTCAATCACATGCACCAGAACCTGTTCCGATACTTGCGCCGATTTGTGCCGGAATTTCAAGTGAACCGTTGGCAAGACGAGTAGCATAAATTCCTGTGTTATTAGCGTAGTCAGCAAACTTGTTGAAGTGAACTCTGTTATTGATGGTCTGGCTGACAGTGATTGTCTGACTGTAGTTGAAAACAAAGCCCGGGCAAGTATCACGCACTGAGTATGAACCTGCAAAAGCCTCTGCGTCATTCTTTACTCTCACAGTGCGGGTAGCTGTACCGGTGTTGCCAGCTTCATCAGTAGCAGAGTAAGTGATGATATAAGTGCCGGTCTGATTCAGGTTAGGATTTGTTGAGCTGTAATCAGATGTTACCGTTACAGTGCCATCTTCATCATCGGTTGCTGTCGCACCCGGATCAGCCCAGCTCGCTGTGTTCAGTGACAACTCCAGAGATTCAGCGCCAAGAAGGGTAATGATTGGAGGAGTCGTGTCATCTTTAGAACATGAAGTGAGAAACACTGTACTCAAAGCAATAGATAGAAAAGTCAGTGAAAGAAGGAATTTTTTCATTGTCTGGTTTGTTTTTGGTTTTTTTTTGTTTGTTAATAATGCGCGAAAATAATAAATAGATCGCAACTATTTCAATTGAATTAAGTAATAACTTCGCATATCAAAACTAACCATTCATAAAATGAAAAAACTATTCACCCTCCTTTTAGTTGCCGGTATGGCGACTATGATTTCCTGCGGACCAAGTGCTGAAGAAAAAGCCAAGGCAGAGCAGGCAATCAAGGATTCCATCGCGAATGCTGAGAAAATGATAGCTGATTCCATCGCAGCAGCTGAATTGGCAGCACAGGAAGCAGCTGCAGCGGCTGAAAAAATGAGAGCTGACTCAATTGCTGCTGCTGAAGCGGCTAAGAAGAGTACAAGTAAACCTAAGCCAAAGCCAAAGACTCAGGAGGAGAAAAAGATTGAGGAGACTAAGAAAGTAACCGGTGGTCGTGGTTAAAAAGTTAAAAAGGGGATTTTGATCGAAAAAATCCCCTTTTTTTATTTAAAAACGTCCTTTAACTTATTCATTTAAGCCTGTTAATATTTTTTTCAAACAACTTTTAAAATCGAATTCCCTGCATTAATTTTGCGGCCACTAAAACAAACCTATCAACACAATGAAAAAAGTTCTCTCCTTCTTCGTAGCTGCCAGCATGTTTGCTATTGTAGCTTGCGGACCAAGTGCTGAAGAAAAGCAGGCACAGGAAAAAGCTGCTATGGATTCAATTGCTGCTGCTCAGGCTGCAGAAGCTGCTGCTGCTGAACAGGCTGCTATGCAGGACACAATGAATGCTATGCAGATGACTACTGACACTGTACAAGCTCAGTAAAAAAATCAGATTTTATCTGAATGAAAAAGGAGCCCCGCGGGAGCTCCTTTTTTCTTTTTATAACTTTTGCTCCTGATTCGTTTTTATACAAGATTCGCAACCGGACGATTTTTCTTCATGCCTGAAAAAGTACTTCCTGACCAGAAACAAAATTGCTCCTGCAAACAATAACATCGCTACAAACAATTGAATGTCCATATCATTCATCCGACTACAAAGATAGCCATATAAAATGAATACTTTTGTCATTCTTTAGTCTATGAAATACAACAGAAGCAAATTTACAGATGAGGAACTGCGGGCGATATACAGGGAACTCCTGTTGCCACGCATGATAGAAGAAAAAATGTTGGTCCTGCTGAGGCAGGGTGTGATTGCCAAATGGTTTTCCGGAATTGGACAGGAAGCTATTTCAGTCGGATGCGGACTTGCTTTGAATCAGGATGAATACATTCTTCCCATGCACAGGAATCTCGGTGTGTTTACAAGCAGAAAAATTCCTTTGCATCGTCTCTTTTCCCAATGGCAGGGAAAAGCCGGAGGATTCACCAAAGGCAGAGACAGATCTTTTCATTTCGGCACACAGGAATTCAGAATTGTTGGAATGATCTCGCACCTTGGCCCACAAATGGGAATCGCGGATGGAATTGCACTGGCACATAAGAACAGAAAGCAACAGGCTGTTACAGCTGTATTCACAGGCGACGGAGGAACCAGTGAGGGCGATTTTCATGAAAGTGTAAACGTGGCTGCCGTATGGGACCTCCCGGTCATGTTTATTGTTGAAAACAACGGTTACGGCCTTTCAACTCCCTCTTCTGAGCAATTTAGAATGAAGAGTTTTGTTGATAAAGGTATTGGATACGGAATTGAAGCCGTTCAGGTGGATGGAAACAACATTCTGGAAACCCTGGACACCTTCCGGACACTTGCAAAAAGTATCCGGGAAAATCCCAGGCCTGTACTGGTAGAATGCATGACTTTCAGAATGCGAGGACATGAAGAAGCCTCTGGTACTAAATATGTTCCGGCACAACTATTTGAGGAATGGGGAAAGAAAGATCCTTTGAACAATTATGAGAGTTTTTTACTTGAGCAAAAAGTCTTGTCACACTCCGATATTGCTTTGATTCGTAAAGAAATAAAAGGCGAGATCGAAAGCAATTTGGAGATTACTGCTAAAGATCAGTTTCCGGTTCCAGATTCTGAAACTGCCCTGCGCGAAGTATATGCTGAACCTGCAGCAGAGCTTATCAAAGCAGGCACAGAAATGCGGACAGAAAAGCGTTTTCTGGATGCCATCACTGATGGAATGAAACAGGCTATGGAGAAACACTCCGAAATGGTGATTATGGGTCAGGATATTGCCGAGTATGGCGGTGTGTTCAAAGCCACTCAGGGATTTGTAGAAGCTTTTGGCAAAGACCGAGTGAGGAACACGCCGATTTGCGAATCGGCTATCGTTGGAGCCGCTCAAGGTCTCGCGATTCAGGGTATTCCTTCCATCGTGGAAATGCAATTCGCGGATTTTGTCACATGTGCATTCAATCAGATTACTAACAATCTTGCTAAAACGCATTTTCGTTGGGGACAAAACGTCAACGTAGTGGTTCGAATGCCCACAGGAGCTTCAGTAAACGCTGGTCCATTTCATTCCCAGTCGAATGAAGCCTGGTTTACTCACACGCCAGGATTGAAGGTGGTTTATCCTGCATTTCCGGAAGATGCCAAAGGCCTGTTGATAGCATCGGTAGAGGATCCAAATCCTGTCATGTTTTTTGAACACAAAGCATTGTACAGAAGCGTCAGTGCTCCGGTTCCGGACGACTATTATACCATAGAAATTGGGAAAGCCCGGCTTGTCAAAGAAGGCAGGGACCTCAGCATAATCACTTACGGTTTAGGAGTACATTGGGCGATGGATTACCTGGAAAAACACCCAGATATTTCCGCAGATTTATTGGATATGCGGAGTCTCTTGCCCTGGGATAAAACAGCTGTGACAAAGACAGTTGAAAAAACGGGACGTGCACTCATACTTCACGAAGACTGCCTCACAGGAGGTTTTGGCGGTGAAATTTCCGCATTCATTTCAGAACATTGCTTCAATTTTCTGGATGCGCCTGTAGTGCGCTGCGCAAGTCTTGATACGCCAATACCTATGAACAAGGACCTGGAGGCGGATTTTCTTGCGTCAAGCCGCCTAGACGAGTGTGTGAAGAAAGTTATGAGTTTCTGATTTATTCTAAGACCGAAAAAATCATTGTTCCATTTCCGAAGCAAGCAGTTTTGAATGATCTGCACCTTTCTGGCTGAGAAGTTCCATCAGTCTTGACATGGATTTTCTGTTCTCGTTCAGGTCAATCGAATTATACACAGACTGCTTTTCTCTTGTAGTAAGATGCCAGCTTAGTGAAATATCCTGTTCCTTTGTTGGCAATTCGAAAATAATAAAATCGAATGGTGCGTTGAGCCATGATTTGGCGTATTCGTAAGCTTCATCCTGATTGTAATCCTGAATAGTAAGCAGGTTTCCGTAGATGTTTCCCAATGGAGTAATGATGTTTTCAAGGATAGACATCTTAGGCTTTTCCTCAACCGGTCTGGATTTTTTTGAATCTCTGATGTCGACAAAAACAACACCACTTGTGTTTTCTTCAATCCAATGCCGGAAAGTATGCAGGAATTTCAAGGTAGTTTTCAGGCCTGTATTGTCCCTGATTCCCGCATCCATTACTTGTATGGTCGGACTGCTTGGAAGTGAAACCGCAGGGAGGATATAAGGGAAAGTCGCATTCATTCTCAGTACGGAGGTGAAGCGGATGTTGTCAGCATGCTGATCTCTGAACAATTTCCTGAATTCGATTTCATCAATTGTTGAATTGAACTTGAAACCGCTGTCAACTTTATGATGAGAAAGGTAACTGATTGGCTGGGGAGATATCATCAGCCTCCTTCCATCATTCACAATAGTCGGAGAGAAGACCATCATCGGAATGATTGCTGCAGCCTCCGGTTCACGGTATGCCGAAAGTCGTTTTTGAAGAACCATCCCGGTATTTTCGTTCAGCTGCTTCTCAAAGGCATATGCCCTGTCTTTTACATGAAGAGTGTTTCCGTCTCTGAATCTTTGTATGTTGAAAAACAGGTCGCTCACCGTGATTGAAAAGGCAACGGGATTGAGCAAATCCTTTCCGATATTATCCAGACTCTTTCTGGAGTTGAATGATTTGATGAGTCCGAGTCTTTGCTGAAGAAACAGCTCACGATAGTATGCAGCACCGATAATACCTCCAGAAGCACCTGCGATTAATTGTGTAGAACGGGTAAATCGATTATTGCTTATGCTGTCTGCAACTTGCATGATACGGAAGGACCATATTGATGCCCTCAATCCGCCTCCTGAACAGTTTACAAAAACCATTTTAGGCTTGCCAGTCTCGTTGATGAATTTTTCTTTCCATCGATTTAAAATCAGAATCGTACTGTCATAGTCTGCTTTTACCAGGTATGGATCATCCAGAGATTTGAATCTTTCTATGCTGTAAGTCGCAGGTTTTTGTGTATAGTCTAATCCGTATGCCTTGTTTTCAGAATAGAATACACCGTACTTGGACAGTGTGTTAATTAGTATGAAAAGTGCAATGATAGCAGTTGTCGCCCATGCTTTAAGCCAGAACCTGAATGCACTGCTGAGCATGATCAGCATAGAAAAGATTAGGATGACAGAAGCTCCTGCAGGAATTTTAAAAAAGCCATAATCTTTAAACAATCCCATTACAATGAATGAAACGAAGACTATGATTTCAATTACAGCCGCATTCAGATGGTTCTGTCGAAACACCGAATCCACCATATCACGGGTATAATGGTCTGTCCGGCGAACCAGATTAACTTTGCTGAAGGAGGAGAGGTATGTATCAACTCTCCAGTAATTCGCCTGCTTTTTTCTTCCGGAAAAAAATCTGCGACCCTTCCTGGGTTTTACTTTTCTTTTTGGATTTAGGTGTTTTGCAAAAGGAGCGTTGGGATCAGAATCGGAGGATTGTACTCCAAACATCCTGACTATATCTTTATTTGTTCTGAAGAAATATGTGAGCGTAGTGATGATGACAACTATCGTTCCTGCTAAAAATCCCATCACTTGCGTAAATACTGTCCATGCTGTTCCGAACTCGTTGTTGAGCTGAAAGGAAACAATATTGTACAGGTAAGTGAGGATGAAAACGAGAGGGATAATGAAGTTATTAATCGTGTACTTCAAAAAAGGTCTGGAAAGTGTGGCGATAAAAGGGAACCTAAAACCATTCACTATGTAACTTGAAATATTGTAAACCATGATAAAGCTTCCGGTAGCGAAGCCCATGATGAAAAATGCTGTGAATCCTACAGTTCCCATGTACTCGGGATCGAGGAAGAGGTAGGGGATTCCGAAAGTCTTGGAGAAGGAATTTGTAATCCATCCGAAAAGAAAAATCCAGTAAATTAAAAGTACCTGATTTTTCTTAAGCAATACAATTACCAGCTGTATGGGAAATGAATAGAAAAAACGGGTAAATGCACTACGATTCCACATTGACTAATTGAAGGTATTGATTCCTGTGATTAGGGAATTAAGATCTCATGTTTATATCTGCGGATTACGCACCTCTGAGTGAAAGGTTATGATATTAACTCCCGTTCATCTTCAGATTCACGATATCCAGTATTTCTTTTTCAGATTTTCTTGCACTTTCCAGAATTTTCTCTCCTTCAGCCGCTACTTTGGCTACAAACGCTTTGTCGGTCAAACCAGTAGAGTTGATTCTGACATTCAGAAATGCTCCCCTTACTGCAGCATTCGCGCACAGAGCGCCGACACCGGCATCTGTCACTGAATTTGGATTGCCTGTCTCAGTCATGGCCTTGAGCAAGGCCATGGATTCGAAAGAGAGCTGCATAATCCTGAAAGGCACTTCAATCGCGTTCCTTGTGGCTGTCTGAATTGCTTCACTGCGAAGCTTTTTTTCTTCTTCACTGCCTTTTGGCATCCCGAACGCATTCATGATTCCGTTAAAGGCATTTGTGTCTTCATCCACCAGGAGTAAAAGCTCATCTTTTAGCTTTTGTCCTTTTTCTGCCCATTTTGAAAATTCTTCCCAATGATCGTCCCATCCTTTTTTATGCGAAGAGAGATTGGCTACCATTGTTCCAAGCGAAGCACCAAGAGCACCTGCATAAGCTGATATCGAACCACCCCCCGGAGCAGGAGACTCAGAAGCTGTTTCATCAGCAAATTCTTTCAGGTTTTTAGAGATGAGGGAGGAAGTTTCACTTTCCTTCATCCTGTATTCTATGATTCTCTCATCAGGATTGAAAGGGCTGAGTTCATCAAGGCCCATAGACTTTACTGCAATTCGTACCAACTCCCTTTCTGAAACACCCGCAGACCGATTTTGTTTGCCAAGAAAATATTTACCCGCATCTGTGAGAGCTTTAAGCGGAATCAGTCCGACCAATTCAGAACCTGTCACGCGCATTCCGCGATTGAATGCGCTCTTGACACATTCGTCAAAAGCGATGTGCACCGGAGTGATGCTAATATTTGTAAGGTTCATGCTCACTTGTGCGATGCCGTATTCTTCAATGAACCAACCGATGGCTTTGACAGCCTTACATGTGCCAGGCTGAACAATTTCTTCCCCTTTTTCATTTTTTACTTTTCTGCCGTTTTCTCTTACGTCGAATGCGACTGAGTTCGCTCTTCTCACGGAGGTAGTATTCAGGTTCACATTGTACGCTACCAGAAAATCCCTCGCTCCAATCACTGTGGCTCCGGGGCCGGCAGGAAATTCCACAGGACCGTAATCAGGTTTCCATTCAGGCAGTTTGATCTTGCTGAAGTATCCTTCATATTCTCCCGCCCTGATCACCGAAAGATTCTTGCGGGCGGAATTTTTCTGGGCTTCTTCATAGAGATAAACTGGTATTTTGAGTTCATTGCCGACTCTCTCAGCAAGCTTCTGGGCATATTTCACTGTTTCTTCCATACTGATTCCGCTGATTGGTATCAGAGGACATACATCGGTTGCTCCCATTCTGGGATGCTCTCCTTTGTGTTTGCTCATGTCAATGAGTTCTCCTGCCTTTCTGATTGCCCTAAATGCTGCATCTATGACTTGTTCCGGTTCTCCGACAAGAGTCACAACGGTGCGGTTTGTAGCCTTACCCGGATCCACATTCAGTAATTTCACTCCTTCTACCGATTCAATCTGTTCGGTGATCTGTCTTATAATATTCATGTCCCTGCCTTCGCTGAAATTCGGAACACACTCAATTATTTTTTTCATGTAAACGATTTTGGCTGATTGATATTTTATTGCAACAACTTATGGCATAAGTCTTACCGTCGCTTTCCTGAAACGAAATTCACGTGAAACTTTTTTTGAGTCCTTCACTGCTTCAATAGTTGCAAGCAGAACATTGGGTGATTCAAGTTCATATCTGATTACCTGAGGAAAGTCATGTTGGGGATTTTCAAAGACAGCAGATTTTTCTGTCGATGCGCTCATCCTGAAAAAAACCGGTTGATTGTCGTTTTGCCCTTCTACCGTGGCAACATAATACACCTCTCCGGCATCCTTAAAAATCCTTAGCTGCTCTATAAATAAGGTATCATTGCCTTTGACCTGCATTCCTGTACCAGTCATTAAACTGTCTCCCTGAAGAGTCCATTCTTCCCGCATCAAGACTTCCTTTTGGGAGTTTTCCCAAGTACCTGACATCCAGGATAAGAAGGCAAGATCGGATTGTGACGATTGCGTATTCTTCAAGTCAGATGAATTCTTGCATGAAAATGCGAAAATGAAAATTGCTAAAAAAGCCGGAGCAAATTTTATAAGGTGCTTAGAATTTATACAGCTCATTTTTTGATACTGATTTTCCGTTTATAACAACTGTGTCTATGAGATTTGACCCGAAGGCGTAAGGGAGGAAGTTATAGGTGGGGATTGCCTGAGTGATAAAGAAACTGGCTTTCTTTCCTCTGCAGATGCTGCCGTACTTTTCGCTCAGTCCAATGGCCCTTGCTGAATTTGTGGTGGCCGCGATTATTGCTTCATCCGGAGTCATTTTGTACATGATACATGCAAGTGATACCATTTGATTCATGTTGCCGCTTGGACAGGAGCCCGGATTGTAGTCGCTCGAAAGTGCCACTGCGCAACCTGCCTCTATCATTTTTCTGACAGGAGGATTTTTCAGTCCGAGAAAGAACTGTGCTCCTGGCAGCACTACCGGAATGGTTTCAGAGTCAGCAAGCATTCTGATGTCCTCTTCATTTGCAAATTCCAGGTGATCCACAGAAACAGCTCCGCTCATGATTCCGGCTTTAATTCCTCCGCTGTGACTGAGTTGTTCAGCATGAACTTTTGGCAACATTCCATGGGCCTTTGCTGCTTCCAGTATTTCTTTAGTCTCATCAGCACTGAAATAATTTTGCTCACAGAAAACGTCACAGAATTCCGCAAGGCCATGTTTTTGTATTTCCGGCATTACTTCCCTGATGAGTACTGATATGTATTCCTTTTTATTTCCCTTAAATTCTGAAGGGACGGCATGCGCGCCGAGAAAAGTTGACCTGATTGCAAGCGGTCCGGATTCAGCAAGCTTTTTAATAACCCGCAACATTTTCAATTCGCTTTCCGGACTAAGGCCGTACCCGCTCTTGATTTCTAAAGCTACCGTGCCCAGCATTGCCACTTCCTTCAGACGTCTTGCAGCTGATTCCAATAGTTCAGGTTCACTTGCTTTTCGAAGACGTTCGGCTGAGTTTAGAATGCCTCCACCTCTTAAAGCTATTTCCTCATATGAAAGTCCTTTAATCCTGTCGGTGAATTCTTTTTCCCTGCTGCCTGCAAAAACTATGTGTGTATGCGAATCAATCCAGCCAGGCATGAGAGTTCCGCCTTTTGCATCAAGTTCCTGAATGCCGCGATTTTCATTTCGCAATCGGGCAAGTGTATCTGAATCGGATTTGCCAAAGTCATGGATTTCATCTCCATGGACAAGAAGATAGGCCTCCTCGATGCAATTAAGCCGGGACATCTCTTTTCCGCTATACTTAATTTTCGGATTATCCTCAGTATGAACCAGGGACTTAATGTTGCTGATTAGTAAACTCAAGGTAAATGGATAAATTCGGGTCCGAAATTAAGCAATTCAAATCAACTCCGGGTCATCATACAAAGACATTATCATCGCAGGCGCCGGACCAGCCGGATGCACTGCGGCCTTGAAGTTGCGCAAGAGTGGACTTTCCATTTTATTGATTGACAAGAATACTTTTCCCCGTGATAAAGTCTGCGGAGATGCCATCGGAGGCAGAGCCGTCAGAGTTCTATCGATGCTCGATCCTTCATTTCCAGAAATGCTTGAAAAGCTCGAAGGTGTGAACAAATCAGCCGGGTGGAAACTCTATGCTCCCAATGGCAAAAGTGTTGAATTACATTTTACGTACCCAGGCCATGTGGCAAGACGGCAGGACTTCGATAACTTTTTGTTCAGGCTGGTAAAAGATTCAGGAAAAATTGAAATCAGGGAAGGCTTTCAGTTAAAAGATGTTCATGCAGGCGGAAATTTTATCAACATCACAAACGATCTCGGAGAAAGCTACCATTCAAAACTCCTGATAGCATGCGACGGAGCACAATCTGTTGTTGCCAAAAGACTTGCAAAATTTCGTGTAGATCTTTCGCACTACAGCGGTGCTGTTAGAGCCTACTATACAAACATCAAAGGAATCTATGACAAGGAAATGATAGAAATTCATCTGCTGAAAAAATATCTTCCCGGATATTTCTGGCTTTTTCCTCTCGACGAAAACAGTGCTAATGTCGGATTTGGAATGCTCTCCTCAGACATAGCGAGGCGAAAGATTAATCTCAAAGCCGCGATGGAAGAAATTATTTACAATAGTCCGGCTCTTAAAGACAGGTTCAAAGAATCGATTCGAACCAGTGATATCTCAGGATTCGGCCTTCCTTTAGGTGGAAGAGATATGGAAATTTCAGGAGAGCGCTTCATGCTTTGCGGAGATGCGGCTTCGCTCATTGATCCTCTGAACGGTGAGGGAATAGGCAATGCGATGCTCAGCGGTTTGCTTGCAGGTGAACAGGCTTTGAAATGTTTCGAATCGGATAATTTCAGTGTTAAAATGATGAAACATTACGATGACTCTGTGAAACATAATTTAACGGCTGAATTGAAGAAAAAGCTCACTTTGCAAAGACTCTTCAACAGATCCTGGCTCATCAACGGTATGGTGAATGCCGGCCTAAGATTTCCGCTTATTAAACATTTCATCGGCAGGCATTTATAAAATCTCTTTTTGTAACGTATCTCAATTTCTTTAACAAAATCACGTTAATTTTTAATTAAAATCAACAACTTTCAAGTTTGGCTTTTGCCTAATTTCACATCCTATGGCTGGAAATATTTTTGGCAATGTTCTCAGGTTGATGACTTTCGGAGAATCACACGGGCCAGGCACCGGAGGAATACTTGAAGGTTGTCCATCGGGGATGACTCTTGATCTTGATTTGATCAGGAATGAAATGCAAAGAAGAAAACCCGGGCAGTCTGGTATATCCAGTCCGCGAAAGGAAGATGATGAATTTGAAATATTAAGCGGTGTGTTTGAAGGAAATACTCTGGGTACACCAATTGGATTTCTGATCAGGAATAAAGATGCCAGATCAGGTGATTATGAAGCAACAAAAGAATTGTATCGACCTTCGCATGCCGATTTTACCTATGAGGAGAAATATGGTCTGAGAGACTACAGAGGAGGTGGAAGATCAAGTGCCCGCGAAACAGCTTCCAGAGTATTCGCAGGAGCAATTGCAAAGCAGATCTTAATGAAACATGGTATTGCTGTGAATGCTTGTGTAACACAGGCAGGAAAAATTAAACTCCAAATCCCACCGGAAAATCTGGAATTCAGTCTCGCTGAAAACAATGTTGTCCGATGTCCTGATGCCCAAACAGCAGGGCAAATGATTGCATACATAGAAAAACTCAGGGAGGAAGGTGATACCTGTGGAGGAGTTATTACCTGCCTGATTTCAAACGCTCCGGCAGGACTTGGAGAACCGGTTTTCGACAAGCTTCAGGCTGAACTGGCTAAAGCCTGCATGAGCATTCCTGCAGCGCATGGCTTTGAGTACGGCAGTGGCTTTGCAGGAGCTGAAATGAAAGGTTCCGCTCATAACGATGCGTTCATTAAAGTTGAAAACGGACGAATCCGTACAGCTACGAATTTTTCCGGTGGTATTCAGGGTGGAATCTCAAACGGCATGAATATATATTTCCGTGTAGCATTCAAGCCGGTTTCGACTATTAAAACTAATCAGAAAACTGTAAACCATGCTGGGGAGGAAGTTGTTTTAAAAGCTGAAGGAAGACACGATCCTTGTGTTCTTCCAAGAGCTGTTCCGGTCGTAGAGGCCATGTCAGCACTTGTAATTGCAGATTTTCTGCTCCGAAACAGTTTTGTAAAATTCGATTAACTAATTAACAGAATCATAAGATGAAAAAAGTTTTCAAATGGTTGCTAATCATCATTGTTGTAATATTCGCAGCACTTGTAACCCTGCCTTTTGTATTCAAAGATAAAATTGTGGCGAAAGTGAAAGAAGAGGCAAATAAAAACATCAACGCGAAGGTTGATTTTGGAGATTTTGATCTCAGTCTTATCAGGAGTTTTCCCAATCTCAGTCTCTCCATCCGTGATATAAGCGTGATAAATCTGGCACCTTTTGAAGGTGACACCTTGCTCTTCAGTAAAAATCTGGCACTGACACTTGACATCATGACTGTGATAAAAGGTGAAGAGATCGGAATTAAATCTCTTGATCTTGAAAAACCTGTCATGTATTTCCTGGTAAAGGAAAATGGCAAGGCGAACTGGGACATTGCAAAAGAATCCGGGGAAGCTGCAAAGCAGGAAGAAACCGCATTCAAAGCCAGCTTAAAAAGATATTCGATCAAGGACGGAAAAATTATTTATGATGACAGATCACTCGATTTTTACCTCGGGCTGAATGGTCTGAATCACGAAGGGAAGGGTGATTTTACACAAGACCTATTTATTTTGAGTACCAAATCCATCGTTGAAAATGCCCGTATGTCTTATGAGAAGATTCCATATCTCAATGGAGTTAAGACTGAAATTTTGGCCGACATAGACATGGACATGAAAAACTTCCGTTTCGCGTTCAAAGAAAATGTGATAAAACTCAATGCTTTGGAAATAGGAGTGAATGGATATGTGGCAATGCCGGATACAAACATTGACATGGATCTGAGCTTCCAGACAAGTAAATCTGATTTCGGCAGTTTTATATCTCTCATACCGGCAGTCTACAGTGCAGATTTTCAAAACATACGTGCCAGCGGAAATCTGGAATTGAAAGGATTTATTAAAGGCAGATACAATGCCTTGTCTATGCCCGGGTTTGGTCTGACTCTGAAAGCTGATAATGGCGCATTCAAATATCCTTCTATGACATCTGAAGTTAAGAATGTCATCATAGATCTTGATATTCAAAATCCCGATGGCAACCCTGATAAAACAGTGATCAACCTGAGCAAAATGCATGTGGAACTAGATGGTGATCCTTTTGATGCAAGGCTTCTGCTGAAAACACCAATCAGCGATCCCGAGCTTGATGCCTTTGTGAAAGGAAAAGTGGATCTCTCCAAAATTCAAAAACTTGTACCACTTGAACAGGGCACAAAACTAAGCGGACTGTTCACTGCTGATCTTTCAGCTAATGGCAGAATGTCTTCAATTGAAAAAAAGCAGTATGAGAGTTTCAATGCGGCCGGCAATCTGCGTGTTCAAAATCTGGAATTTTCTTCTGCGGAACTTAAAAGCCCATTCTTGATTTCAAATCTTCAGCTATCATTCAACCCGCGCAACGTCATTTTATCAGACCTTCAGGCAAAATCAGGCAGCAGCGATTTCAGCATGAATGGTTCACTCGACAATTTTATCGCATATGCTCTGAAAGGAGATGTCCTGAGAGGAGGACTCAATCTGAATTCAGCCAGGCTTAACCTGAACGAGTTTATGGATGAAGGCGAGGGAAGTACTGCAGACACAGATACGGTAACCGCAATGCTTGAAGTTCCGGGCAATGTTGACTTTACACTGAATGCATCAATCGGAACACTTATTTATCAGGATGTGAATATTTTCAATGTAAAAGGATCGCTCACAGTGAAAGATGAAATGATACGTATGTCCAATCTTGTAATGCAATTGCTCGATGGTTCCATGAACATGTCAGGATCTTATTCAAGTAAAGACAAAAAAAATCCAAAGTTTGATTTTGATTTGGGTATTAGGGATTTTGACATTCAAAAAACTGTGAACTTTTTTCCAACGGTAGGTAAACTTGCTCCGCTTGCAAAATCATGTTCAGGGAAGTATTCCGCAGCGATGACAGTCAATGGTAATCTTGATCAAAGCATGAGTCCTGTCATGAACTCGCTAAACGGAGGTGGAAAGCTAACAACCGGCACAATTGTAGTCCAGAATTTTCCTGCATTCAGTAAAATTGCAGATGTGTTAAAAATGCCATCATGGAAAACACTGAACATTCCTCCGGTGAATCCCTCCTTCAAATTCATGAACGGCCGGGTTTATGTCGATCCTGTTGATGTAAGCATCAATGGCATGAAAGGGAAAGTCGCAGGTTCCAATGGTTTCGACCAGACTATCGATTACACCATGGCGATGGAAATTCCCAGAAGTGCATTTGGCGGAGCAGCTAATGCAGTGCTGAACAACATGGTTTCACAGGCAAACGCCAAAGGAACAAATATCAGTCTGGGCGAAAATGTACCTGTTAATTTATTGGTCGGCGGAACTGTTTCTGATCCGAAGGTAAGCACTGACCTGAGACAGCAGGGAGCGAATGTGATGGAAGATATAAAGGCGAAAGCACGTGAAGAAATTGGCAGAAGAAAAGAAGAGGCGGAAGCACGGGCAAGGGAAGAAGCTGAGAAGCTTAAAAAGGAAGCTGCTTCAAAAATAGAAGCTGAAAAGGATAAGGCTGCAGCAGAAGCAGAAAGAATTAAAAAAGAAGCTGAAGCTAAAGCAAAAGCTGTTGCGGACAGTATCAAGAAAGCAAATGAAAAGAAAGCAAAAGACGAACTTGACAAAATCAACCCATTTAAAAAGAAATAAGAAACACTTCGGATGCTTGTACATCATCATCTGTACTATATTTCTTACGGGCTTATCGTCGCTGAACATAGTTTATGGACAGGAGGCATCTTGCAGTGATTCCCAAAACAAGAAAGCCGTAAAAAGTTTCGAAGAGGCGAAAACATTGTTCAAGTTGAGAAAGTACGAAGATGCAAGGAAAAGTGCAGCTACTGCGATTGACCATGATCCTGAATTCGCGCAAGCCTATCTTTTACAAGGTTACATTGGTCTTAAGAAGAAAGAAGATAAGCTTATGGAGCAGAGCTTTCTCAAAGTTATTGAGCTTTGTCCGGATGCTGATACTGAAATGTATTTTCAGCTGGGTTGGTTTTACTTCGACATGAAAAAATTCAAAGAGGCTGATAAGTTGCTGGAGAAGTTTCTGAGCTTTGACAGAATCGATGAAAAAAATGCAGAGAAAGCGGAGAAAATGCGGGTAAAAGCCAAATTGATCGCGAATCCTGTTCCCTTTGATCCTAAACCGGTAAAATTCATTTCCACTGCCGATCCCGAGTATCTTCCCTACATTTCACCCGATAATGAGCTGGCATTTTTCACAAGGCGTTATGAAGTAAAAGACAGGAACATGCTGACTCCTCAGAGTGTTGAGAAGTTCATGATGGCGAGGCTTCAGGCAGATGGCACATTTGACAGGGGAGAGCCGATGAGTTATCCTTTCAATCGCGGAACAAGCAATAACGAAGGCGGAGCTGCAATCAGCATTGACAACAAGAAGCTTTACTTCACTGTGAATGAGAAAGGGAACTTTGATATCTGCATGTCGGAGTTTGTAGACGGCAGTTGGTCGGATATAAAAAATCTGGGGCCGAATGTAAATGATCCAAAACAATGGGATTCCCAGCCTACAATTTCCTCGGATGGAAAAACACTCTATTTTGCTTCTGCCAGAGATTCAATTACCGGAATTGACATTTATAAAACCACCCTTGATGCTTCCGGGAACTGGACTAAAGCAGTTAAGCTTGGTCCGGAAATCAATACTCAGGGAAATGAAAAGTCTCCTTTCTTTCACGGTGACAGCAGAACATTGTATTTTTCTTCGGATGGTTGGCCTGGACTTGGCGGATTCGATGTGTTTATGATTAAGATGAACTCTGATGGAAAATGGTCCAAGCCGATCAATCTTGGATATCCAATAAATACCGAAGCTGATGAAGTCGGCTTCTTCGTCAGCACTGACGGTAAAACCGGCTATTTCGCTTCCAATAAAATCAATGGAGGAGTGGGAGGCTTTGATATATATTCTTTCAATCTTCACCCTGATGTTCGTCCTGACAGAGTGTACCTTCAAAAAGGAGACATCAACGGAAAGAACAATGAAGAAGTGATTCCCGCTTCAATAGAAATACGCGACGCTTTAACCCGCAAGATCACAAAGATCGATGTGGATTCTGTAACAGGTGAATATGCATTTTTGGTCAATTTTGATAATGACCTGATTGTGTCTGTGAAAAAAGAAGGCTATGCATTCGAATCTCAGTATGTATCAGTGAAAGACGAAGAAAACCTCAAACCGGTCATACAAGACATTGAAATGAAAAAACTGGAAGTAGGGGGACAGTACACATTAAATGACATACTCTTCGCGACGAATTCGTTTCAGATAAACGATACAATAAAATCTGTACTGGCAGAATTTGCCGATTACCTCACAAGCAATCCTAAACTTCGAGTCGCTTTGCATGGGCATACAGATAATGTCGGCAATCCTGCCGATAACAGAATACTGAGTGAGAACAGGGCAAAAACTGTGTATGATTTTCTCGTATCTCAGGGAATTAGTACTTCGAGATTAAGCTACAAAGGTTTTGGAGAAACGATGCCGATTGCTGCTAACTCGACCGAGGAAGGAAGGGCAAAAAACCGGAGAACCGTATTTGTGGTAACATCCAAGTAATTCAGATTTCAATTATATTGATGGCGATTCATATCTTACAAGGTGGCGCTTCTTTCAAGGACCATATTATTTTTTTTTCTTTTGCTTTCATTTGCAGTGAAAGCAATTTCACAATGCGCTTCACCGATTAATGCATTTCCTTATTCAGAAGACTTTGAAAGTGGCCCGGGCGGCTGGTTTAGTAACGGAGTAAATGACGACTGGACATACGGAATCCCTGCGAAAGCAACAATAAACTCAGCTGGAAGCGGATCTTATTGCTGGATTTCCGGAGGAACCCTCAATTCATTTTACAACTTCGGTCAAAGATCCTGGGTAGAAAGTCCGTGTTTTGATTTCAGCTCACTGCAATTTCCAGTCATCAGCCTATTAGTATTCTGGGAGCTTGAATACCAATTCGACGGAGGAAATCTGCAGTACTCCACGGACAGAGGGCTTAACTGGACTACAATAGGAGCTGCGAATGAAACAGACAATTGCGTAAACACAAACTGGTACATTTTGAATAACATTACAAACCTGAATGGTTTCGGTGCTTCCAACTCCGGCTGGACAGGCACAATATTGCCAACGGCCGGAAGTTGCAGAGGCGGAAATGGCAGTGCAGGCTGGAAACAGGCAAGACATTGCATCACCCAGCTTGCAGGTCAGCCTGAAGTGATTTTCAGGTTTACTTTAGGATCGGGCACCACATGCAATAGTTATGACGGGCTCGCTTTTGATCTATTTGAAATTCACGAAGCCTCTCCTTTACCTCAAAGTGTCAGTTATACTTGCATCAATTCTAACACAGTCAGGTTCGGTGACAACCTTTCCACTTGCAACACAGCATGGAACTGGGATTTTGGAGATCCGGCATCTTCTTCAAATTCAAGCAGCATGCGTGATCCTCTTCATACTTTTTCATCCCCGGGTACTTATACAGTTACAATGAATGCATCAAACACATGCACTCCTGCAGGCATTGCCACAATTGATTTGACCATACTTGATGTCAGTCAGGTTTCAGGTCCGGTCACCTGCAATGGCGGCAGTGACGGATATGCAGAAGTAATAATTGCCAATCCATCACCGGGAATAAGCTTCACGTGGAATACTTTTCCTCCCCAAAGCGGATCAATTATAAACGGAATATCAGCAGGTCAGTATACTGTGATCATTTCTAATCCTTCCGGATGTGATAACACACAAATAATTTCTGTCAATTACGGTCCGGATGCTTTTGTAAATGTTGATATCGGTGATACATCCATATATTGTCCAGGAACTTCAATGAACATTTATCCGGGAAGCTTTATTTCATATTTGTGGCATGACGGGAGTACAGACAGTCTTTATTCTGTTACTAGCGGTGGAATACTGCAAGTGACAGTCAGCAATACATCCGGCTGCACGGGAACAGACAGCTTATTTATTCTGGAAGATTGCATCGGGGACATAATTTTTCCTCAGGCATTCTCTCCGAACGGAGATGGAGTCAATGATCAATTCCGGGTTTTTGGTAATCTTGTGAGCGGATTTGATATGCGTATTTTCAGCAGGTGGGGTGAAGTTGTTTATCAATCTTCAGAAATATTGATTCCATGGGATGGAACTTATAATGGTAAAGTTGTGTCGAGTGGAGTATATGTATGTCAAATTACGTATACAATATTCGGTAAGGAAGAACAAGTTCGAACCGAAAAACTGATTGTGCTTCACTAAATGCATAAATACATTCTGATTTCATTTTTATTCCTCTTGGCTTTGAAGCCAGGTGAAGTGTATTGCCAGAAAGCATCTGACACATTGTCTATAGAAGATCCGGTTCTGCTTGATTTTTACACTGACGCAGACAGTCCGCACAAAGGAAGAACCCGACTGATAGCCGGCGGAACACTTGGTTTGTATCCTCTGAGTATGTATTGGCTCTATACTCAGTGGTACCAGAATTATCCCACATCATCTTTTCATTTTTTCAATGATAATAAAGAGTGGGAGGGCATGGATAAATTTGCCCATGTTTGGGATGCATACTCGATTGCAAAACCGCTCATGCATTCATTTCGATGGGCCGGTCATGGAGAAAAAAGATCGACTTTGTATGCATCGGGAATTGCATTCCTCTATCAGACAACTGTGGAAGTGTTTGATGGATTTTCGGCGGAATGGGGATTTTCAGGAGGTGACTTCCTTGCTAATACCGCCGGGGCGGCATTCTTTGCCGGACAACAACTCCTATGGAATGAACAGAAGATCACTTTGAAGTATTCATTCCGGCGAACAGATTACGCTCAATACAGACCGGAACTCTTAGGCTCAAATCTGCCGGAAGAAATTCTGAAGGATTATAACGGTCTGACTTACTGGGCCAGCATTAATCCTAGATCGTTCAGCAGTCATGATTTAAAATTTCCAAAATGGATTAGTATTGGAATTGGTTTTGGCGCTGAAGGAATGACCGGAGGCCATGAAAATGTAATTGAGAATAATGGAAGAAATATTCCTGAGTTTGAAAGATACAGGCAGTATTATTTTGGACTTGATCTGGATTTAGCCAGAGTTGATTTCAAGTCAAAATTTTTAAACGGATTTTTCAGGGTAATTAATGTAATCCATTTACCTGCACCTGCGCTTGAAATTCGAACTAATAGAAAACCTGTCTGGCACTGGCTCTACTTCTAGAGTAAATTTATCAGTAGGTATTAAGAGAGGGATCTATTTGCTTTGCGAATTCAAGTATTCCGCCTTTCAGATTGTACAAATTTGTAAATCCGTGACGCCGTTCCAGTTCTGCCACAACCACACCACTGCGACCGCCTGACTTGCAATGAATGATCACCGGTTTGTCTTTGCTGATTTTATCCACCTGTTCAAAAATTCCACCCATCGGAATCAGTTCTCCATTCAGGTTGCAGATTTCAAATTCAAATTCTTCCCTGACGTCTATCAGCTGAAAGTCTTCCTTATTGTCAATTTTACTTTTTAGTTCCTGTACAGTGATTTCTTTCATGTTTTGAATATATGTCTTTGGCAAAAATATCTTAATTTTAGATCAAATATTCAAATGAAAAGTCAAGGTTTTCGCAAAATAGATTTTCAGGAAGAATTGCGGGAATATTTTTACAGTATCAACATCGAATGGCTTAAGGAATATTTTGATCCTACCGCGGAAGATTTACGCATTCTGAAAAATCCGGAAGAAATAATCTCAATGGGGGGAAGGATTGTATTTATATCTGCCGGAAAGGAACCAATTGGAACCTGTGCACTCATTCCAGCGGATGAAGACAAAGTCAGACTGATTAAAATGGGCGTTAAAAAAGACTGGAGGGGAAGAGGAGCAGGGAAATTTTTACTTCAGTCTGCAATTGAGGAAGCTAAAACCATGGGTGCCGGTAAAATCGTTCTGGAAACTTCTGAAAAACTGCAAGCTGCGAAAGCGGTGTATTCTAGTGCCGGATTCAGGCAAACCGGAATTGAAATCATTCATCCTGAATTTGGAAGAAAGGTTTTTGAAATGCAGCTTGAACTTGACAAATGATCCGGGTATTCATTGCCTTTTATCTCCGAGCATTTTCTCTAACTCATACATTTCATCCCTCAGTCTGGCAGCTTCAATAAAATCAAGTTCCTTAGCCGCTTTCTCCATTGATTTTTTAGTATTGCTGATCAGCTTTTTAATTTCATCCGCAGGCATGTACTGTACTACAGGATCTGCAGCGATGCTGATTTTATCCTGCTCTACATACGCATGCTCCTCTGCGGTTTTGGCATCTGCAACTTTTGTTTGGTTCATGATACTCTGCACAGAACGAACAATTTGCTTAGGAGTAATTCCGTGTTCCTGGTTATACTTTAACTGCTTCTCTCTTCTCCTGTTTGTTTCATCAATTGTTTGTTGCATGCTGTCTGTGATCTTGTCTGCATAAAAAATCACCCTTCCTTCAACATTTCTGGCGGCACGACCTGCCGTTTGAGTCAGAGATCTGTTGGAACGAAGAAAACCTTCTTTGTCCGCATCAAGTACTGCAACCAGTGAAACTTCAGGAAGATCCAAACCTTCTCTAAGCAGATTGATTCCCACAAGCACGTCGAAATTCCCGAGTCGCAAATCCCTCAGCAGCTCAACACGATCAAGCGTATCCACTTCAGAATGAATGTAACGGCAGTTCACCTTCAGCTTTACAAGATATTTAGTGAGTTCTTCAGCCATTCTTTTTGTCAGAGTAGTTACAAGCACTCTGCTGCCTGAGGTGACAGTCTTATTGATTTCATCGAGCAAGTCATCAACCTGATTCTTGCTGGGTCTGATTTCTATAACGGGATCAAGCAGTCCGGTTGGACGAATGACCTGTTCAACCAGAATTCCTTCGCTTTCCTGCAATTCATAATCAGCTGGGGTGGCGCTTACATAAATGACCTGATTGATGATTGCTTCGAACTCCTCAAATTTCAATGGTCTGTTGTCGAGGGCTGCAGGCAGCCTGAATCCATACTCCACAAGATTTTGCTTTCTCGATCTGTCACCACCGTACATCGCCCTGATTTGCGGAACTGTAGCATGGCTTTCATCAATCACCATTAAAAAATCATCAGGAAAATAGTCCAGCAGGCAAAATGGTCTCTGTCCGGGTTCCCTGCCGTCAAAATACCGAGAGTAATTTTCGATTCCTGAGCAGTAGCCAAGTTCGCGAATCATCTCCAGATCATATGTCACGCGGTCTTCAAGCCGTTTCGCTTCCAGGTTCATGCCCAATGATTTCAAATACTCCACATGCCTCACCATATCTTCCTGGATCTGCCAGATGGCTTCGAGTTGCTTATCAGGATCTGTTACGAAAATGTTGGCTGGGTAGATTACAGCATTATCCAGCTTCTCCATAGTTCTTCCGCTTAGCGGATCAATGACAGAAATTTCTTCAATCTCATCTCCGAAAAAATTGAAGCGTATTGCTTTGTCACTGTATGCCAGGAATACATCCACTGTTTCACCTCGGACTCTGAATTTTCCCCTGCTGAAATCAATGTCGGTTCTGGAATACAAAGAGGTAACAAGTCTGTGGAGAAAGGCATTACGGCTTATTCTCTCGCCTTCTGAAATTCTGATAATATTGCTCTTGAAGTCTGAAGGATTTCCTATACCATAAATGCAGGAGACGGAACTGACCACAAGAACATCATCCCGACCGGACAAGAGAGCAGTGGTAGCGCTCAGCCTCAGTTTTTCGATTTCATCATTGATTGAAAGATCCTTTTCTATGTAGGTATTTGTAGAAGGGATGAAAGCCTCGGGCTGGTAGTAGTCATAATAAGAAACAAAATACTCAACCGCATTGTGAGGAAAAAACTGCCTGAATTCTCCATACAATTGCGCTGCCAGTGTTTTATTATGGCTGAGTACCAATGTCGGCCTCTGCACCTTTTCAACCACATTGGCAACAGTAAAGGTTTTTCCTGAGCCGGTAACTCCAAGCAGGGTTTGTGCCCTGTCTCCTCGCAAGACGCCTTCACTGAGCTGGCGAATTGCTTCCGGCTGGTCTCCGGTCGGTTTGTATTCTGATTCTAACTTGAATGGCATCAGGAATATGTCAAAAAATGAAGGTATAAAATTTTGAAAGCTAAAAAAAAGACCGGCCTTCTGAGCCGGTCTAAATATTATTGAACGTACACAGGTTCATTCCAAATCTCCCAGGATTTTTCTGCCTGCAGTCGAAGCATCCTGAATCCGTTGTGGATAAATGCTCCCGCCTCTTTTGACCTTTCAAGGAATTTTGTCTGAGCAGGATTGTAGATCAGATCAAAACAAAGATTCTTGTGAGTGAGGAACTCGTATGGAATGTTTGGACAGGAATCAATATCCGGATACATGCCCAGAGGGGTAGTGTTTACAATTACCTGGAATGCCTTCATGGCATTTTGATTTAGATCGGCATAAGAATAGTGAAATCTTGACTCTTCCCTTGTAACAAAGAAGTGCTCGATGTTCAGTTTGCGGAACACAAAACTCACAGCTTTTGCTGATCCTCCGGTTCCGAGAATCAAAGCTCTTCTGTGATGAGGTCTGAGAATCGGGCGAATGGCAAGTTCGAAACCCCATGCATCAGTATTGAATCCATGAAGTTCAAATTTTCCATGATCCTGCCTGAGAATTCTGATGGTATTCACAGCTCCTATTTTCTGTGAAATATCATCAAGCTGGTCAAGCATCGGAATCACATCCTGTTTGAAGGGCAGTGTGATGTTCAGCCCCATCAAGTTTGGGTTCTCATGTATGATTTTCTTAAGATCATAAATGTCTTTTGATTCGTAATTTTCAAAAACGCAGTCGTCGCGGTCCTCCCTCATGAACTTCTCCGTAAAAAACTTTTTGCTGTAGGAGTGTTCAAGCGGGTAACCAAATAATCCGTATTTTTTCATTTTCGCAGTAGGTTTAACTTATTTTATTTTTCGCAGTAACTTTAGATAGTTTATTTTTCAAAATAGCAATGATCATTGGCAAGACAGAAGCAATGATGATCAGTAAAATGACAAGTGAAAAATTGTTCTGTACAATTGGATGTGAGCCAAAAGCGTAACCAAGCAAGGTGATGCCAAAAATCCAAAGCACATTACCCAGCAAGCTGTAAAACACAAACTTTCTGTAGATCATGCTGCCCAGACCGGCCACGAAAGGTGCAAAGGTGCGCAGGATTGGCATGAATCGGGCAATTACTACAGTGGTACCACCGTGTCTCTCGTAAAATGCATGAGTTTTTTCAATGTACTCGGGTTTGATGATTTTTCTCTTCGCAGACAAAATTTTGTGACCAATGAAATTACCTACAGCATAATTGGTATTGTCTCCTGCAAACGCAGCAAAGAACAGTATGGCAATCAGCAGCACTATATTTAATGAGCCGGCTGCTGCAAGTGCTCCGGCAGCGAACAACAGAGAGTCACCGGGAAGAAAGGGGGTGACCACAAGTCCGGTTTCACAATACACAATCAGTCCGAGGATGAGGTATGTGTAGGTGTCATATTTCAGCACCATTTCTTTTAAATGCACATCAATATGAAGTACAAAGTCAATCAATTGATAGACGTATTCCATCAGCTATTTAGGGAACTTTTAATTTTAATCGCAGCGATTAAAAAACTCTAATCAACGGCAAATGTATGAAATCCTTTATTGAATTATTCTCAAATTAACTCAAAACTCTTGCATAAATTAACACTAATTTTACTTTATTGTTTAACGAGTTTAGAATAATTACAGTAAACCTGCAAATTGTCCTAAGAATGAAATTTAAACCGGGCGACAGGGTTCGCTTCCTTAATGATAATATAGACGGTACCGTTAGTCGAATACTTGCCAATGAAAGAGTGGAAGTGAACGATAATCACGGATTTTTACATGTTGTACCCGCATCTGACTTGGTTCATATTGACTTTAGCTTCGATAAGGAAGATTTGAATGTGCCTGACCTAAATAAAACCCAAGGTATCCAAAACGAAACTTCTGCCCAAAATTCTCTTGCACATGCACATCAGGAACTTCCTATCCTGGCCACGATGGAGAATGATGAAACTATTTATGCTGCAATCCGGCTTCATAATGAGAAAGCTCTGCTTACCAGCGACATAGACATGATTCTGGTAAACAATACTATTTACACCATTGCTTATTCAATTTCAAGGCAAATTGGCAATCTCAGACAGGGGGTAGGCGCTTCATTACTGGCAGCCAGAAATGAGAAGTTCATAGGAGTTTTTTCGCAGGATGAGTTACACCGTTTCAACGGGTTCGAATTTCAATTTCTGTTTTACAGCGAAAATGAGTTCAAACCAAGACCTCCGGCTATTAAACAGCTAATTGTAACCCCCAGTGATTTTCTCAATCCAGACTATCACATGAAGCTGCAAGGCAGGGCAGGAGAGGTTCTGCTTATGCCTTTGATTAGTTTCAGTGATGAACCTGTTCCTGATATTTCAGGGCTGATTGAAAGGTACAGGGCTGTGCAGTCTGAAGAAGAAAAAAGAAGCCGGGAAGCTTCAGCCAAACATGGTAAGAAGAGAGAAAAGTTTGTGCTTTTAAGCAGGGAAAAAGTGGTTGACCTCCACATTGAAGAGCTTGTGAAAGACAGCAATGGAATGAGCAACGGTCAGATCATAGCCATGCAAATCAACCATTTTACCAAGGAGCTGGACACAGCCATCATTCACAAATTGCATAAAATTACATTTATACATGGCGTTGGAGAAGGGATATTAAAGAATGCTATTCGAGAAGAATTGAAGAAATACCCCGGATTACGTTGGCAGGAAGCTCCACAGGAAAAGTTTGGCTACGGCGCTACTGAAATTGAACTTTTCTAAAAATATTGCCTGCTTACTTTTTACTTTGGTTGCCAAAGTTCTACTTTGTTTCCGACAGGGTCAACAAACCAGCCGAATTTGCCATAATCATAATCTTCGCTCTTTTCCATCACTTCAACCTGATTCGAGCGCAGCTCACTGAGCGCTTTTTCCAGGTCATTCACCCGAAAATTGATCATGAACTCTGATCGGGAAGGATTGAAGTAATCTGTGTCCTCCTTGAAAAATGAAAAGACAGTCGATCCCTCTGCTTCTTTATTATTCTCGTCTTTCCAGCCAATCACACAGTAGGGGCCCTGAAAAGGCAGGTTAAAATGTTCCTTATACCAGGAGGCCAAATTTTTAGGATCCTTGCTTTTTATAAACACACCCCCAATTCCGGTGACGAATCCCCTCAAAGCTGATTTTTGGCCTAAGTCACCAAAACCTGCCTCAATCGGCTGCCATAGTTCCAGTTTATTACCTTCCGGATCCATGGCCCATCCGAATTTTCCGTATTGATGCGCCTCGGTTTTTTCAAAGACCTCCACATTTTTACCCTTCAAATATTCAAGAGCCTTATCAAGATCATCAACTCTTATATTTAACATAATATTTCGCATGCTTGGACTGAAATATTCCGACTTCATTCCAAAGAAACAAAAGTCTGTTCGGCAGATACTTTCAGACTGTATGGCATCCCTCCATTTAAAGCTGAAGTACAAATTGTTTCCAAAACCGATTCCCAGATTGTCCTCGTACCAGCGTGCCAGATACTTTGGGTCTTCGACTTTAAGAAAAATGCCTCCGAAACCGTTGACTTGAATAGGTGAAGTTTGTGCCATAACACTGATTAGATTTAATATCGATATCAGAAAAACCAGAACTATTAACTTTATCACAGATCTTTTCACGAGAATTAATTTCATTAATAGCCGAGAATCTTCAACATCGATTTAGCACTTTGCTCTTTCGCGAATAGTTTGGTAACAAGTTCACCATCTTCATCACGGTCAATGATCACATGCTTAGGTGCCGGCACAAGGCAATGCTGTATTCCACCGTAACCGCCAAGACTTTCCTGGTATGCTCCTGTGTGGAAAAATCCGATATACAAAGGATCTTCATTGCCTTTTTCTTTTGGAAGGTACACCTGATTCACATGCGATTCAGTATTATAATAATCGTCGCTGTCACAAGTCAGTCCGCCAATGTTAACCCGGTTTTGTTCTTTTTCCCAGTGATTAATCGCAAGTAGTATGAACTTCTGCTTGATACCCCAGGTATCGGGCAAAGTTGTGATGAACGAACTATCGATCATGTACCATAACTCATTGTCGTTCTGTTGCTTTTGGTCAATAATCGAATAAAGAGTTGCGCCACTTTCAGCTACTGTAAAACTTCCGAACTCGGTAAATAAATTTGGTTCATCCACACCTTGTGACCTGCAGGCTGATTTAATCTGCTTGACAATTTGTTCGGCCATGTATTCGTAATCATACTCAAATCCAAGTGATTTTCTAATGGGCCATCCACCACCGATATCCAGGGAATCCAAGGTCGGACAAACTTTCTTCAGCTCACAATAGATGTTTACGCATTTGCTCAATTCGCTCCAATAATAGGCAGTATCCTTAATGCCCGTATTGATAAAGAAATGAAGCATTTTAACCTGAAACTTTTTATTCTTTTTGATATTTTTCAGGTAATAATCTACGATCTCATCATAGCGTATGCCAAGTCGGCTGGTATAAAATTCAAAATTCGGTTCTTCCTCGGCAGCAATTCGAATCCCGATCTTCACCTTCTTTTTGCCTTTTACTTTTTTATCGTAATGCTGCAGCTCATTCATATTATCAAGGATCGGGATGACATTTTCAAATCCGTCATTGATCAGATCACTGATGTATTGTATGTACTGTGGCCGTTTGTAACCGTTGCAGATTATATACGTTTGCTTGTTGATCTTCTTATTTTCATACAATGAACGAATCAAAGGGATGTCAAAAGCGGATGAAGTTTCGAGATGAACATCGTGTTTGAGTGCTTCTTCCAAAACGAACGAAAAATGGGAACTTTTAGTACAATAGCAGTAGGTGTAGGTGCCTTTGTAGTCCGCTTTGGCAATAGCAACATTAAAAAGTCGTTTAGCTTTCTTAATTTGCGATCCAATTTTGGGGAGATAGGAGATTTTGAGCGGAGTTCCGTATTGTTTGATGATTTCCATCAAGTCAATGCCATAGAAGTGCAGCTGATTGTCGATCACTTCAAAACCTTCCTGAGGGAAGTAAAATGTTTGCTCAATGAGATCGCGATAAGTGTTTTTCATTTATCCGGGAATATTAGTACGAGAATTAATGGTTTATGTAAATCAACCGGAATGATTAATTTCCGCTAATGTAAGTAACATAGATGAAACAAAATCGTTCAATTCATCTTAATTTGAATGTCCTGCAATGAAAAAGATAAAATTTATAGAAGTCAAGTCTGAAATTGGAGCAGGGACCAGAGGTGCCAGCATGGGTCCGGATGCAATTAAAATAGCCGCACTTGACTACGGTAGCAATCTATTCAAGAAGATCAGTACAATCGAAGTCGAGACGGAGAATCACTTGCTGTTTGAATCTGCCGGGAGTCCTTACGCGAAACGAATCAAGGGTTTGTTGAACATAATGGAGAAGACTGCCAATGCGGTGAAAAATTCTATCAAGTCAAATGAGTTTCCAATAGTCCTATCCGGCGACCACAGTACGGCTGCCGGAACCATTTCCGGCATCAAACTGGCATTGCCCAAACAAAGAATCGGGGTTATCTGGATTGACGCTCATGCCGATCTTCATTCTCCATGGACCACACCTTCCGGGAATATGCATGGAATGCCGCTTGCAGCTGTCCTTGCTGAAGACAATTCAGCAAACAAGATGAATAAACCCGATAAAGAGACTCTTGATTTGTGGTCTAAGATCAAGAAAATAGGAGGCATTCAGCCTAAAATTGACTGGAACGACCTGGTTTACATATCGCTGAGAGACGTAGAGCCGGAAGAGTCATATCTGCTGAAAAAGAATAAAGTGAAGATTTTCAGTACCAACGACGTAAAAAGAAACGGAGTTGAAAAAATTGCCAGAGACACACTTGCACACCTCAATCGTTGTCATGTAATTTACATTTCTTTCGATGTGGATTCCATGGATTCATCCATTTCCAAAGGGACAGGCACTCCGGTAAGAAACGGTATTACTGAAAAAGAAGCAGGCAGCTTGTTGGTAAGGCTGATTCAAAACGAAAAAGTGTGTTGTTTTGAAATTGCGGAAGTGAATCCGACACTTGACAAGGAAAACCTCATGGCCGAAAACACTTTTGAGATTCTTCAAAGGGTAGTCAGCCAGCTTACCAGCTAGGTCAAGATTAGAACTTAGAATGAAAAACAGATTTGGACATCATTTCAGGGCTTTGCTTTCCGAGGCTCTGAAACAGCTTTACAGTACGGATATTAATCCGAATGATATTTCTTTCCAGGAAACAAAGAAGGAATTCAGTGGAGACATTACTCTTGTGGTTTTTCCGTTCACAAAATTTTCAAAGAAATCTCCTGAACAAACTGCACAAGATCTGGGAGCCTACTTGTCTGAAAATTCCGGCCTTACTGAAAACTTCAATGTAGTTAAGGGCTTCCTGAACATCTCAATTAAAAATGAATTCTGGTTAGCTTATTTCAAGGACATTGCTCATGACTTAAAGTCAGTTCTTACAGATGATCAGCCAAAGCAGGGAGCTGAATCGACATTAATGGTTGAGTATTCATCTCCTAACACGAATAAACCTCTGCATCTTGGCCATGTGCGGAACAACTTGCTCGGATTGTCAGTATCTAAGATTTTAAAAGCGGCCGGACATAAAGTTATAATGGTAAATCTGGTGAATGACAGGGGTGTTCACATCTGTAAGTCAATGTTAGCCTGGCAAAAATTCGGCAAAGGCGAAACACCTGAATCAAGCGGCTTGAAAGGCGATCATCTGGTAGGAAAATATTATGTACTATATGACCAGAAACTTAAAGAAGAAATAGCCGGCCTGGTAAAAGAAGGGATGCAGCAGGAAGATGCCGAGAAAAATGCATCTCTTTCACAAGAAGTCCAGGAAATGTTGCGCAAGTGGGAAGCCAATGACGCCGAAGTGATCAGCCTCTGGAAAAAAATGAACTCATGGGTGTACAAAGGCTTCGACGAAACTTATAAAAATCTTGGAGTAAGCTTCGATAAGATTTATTATGAATCTGAAACCTATCTGTTGGGAAAGAAAATTGTCAATGAAGGTCTTGAAGCGGGTGCATTTTACAAGAAGGATGATGGCTCTGTTTGGGTAGACCTTGCTGATGCAGGACTGGATCAAAAAGTACTTCTGCGCAGCGATGGAACCTCTGTATATATCACCCAGGACATGGGAACGGCACAACTGCGTTTCGATGAATATCCCAATCTTCAAAAACTGATTTATGTTGTAGGTAACGAGCAGGACTATCATTTCAAAGTTCTCATAGAGATATTTAAAAAGCTAAAAAGATCCTGGGCTGGAGGATTGCATCATCTGTCATATGGCATGGTTGACCTGCCCTCCGGCAAGATGAAATCCAGAGAGGGCACTGTGGTTGATGCGGATGAATTGATCAAAGAGATCACCGAATCTGCCGAAATGACCACCAAAGCTTTGGGTAAGCTCGATAATTACGATGATGCTGCAGCTAAGAAGCTCTATCATGATTTAGGGATGGGTGCCCTGAAGTACTTCATCCTGAAAGTTGATCCTAAAAAGAGAATGTTGTTCAACCCTGCCGAAAGCATTGACCTGAATGGAAATACCGGTCCGTTTATACAATACACTTATGCCAGAATCAAATCTGTATTGGCTAAAGGAGCCGGACAATTGGATAATAAAGCATTTGAATCTCTTAGCATAAGTCCTGAAGAAAAAGCGCTCATTCGTATCTTATATGATTATCCTGCTACCATAAGGAGCGCTGCAGAAGCCATGAGTCCGGCACAAATAGCAAATTACGCCTATGAGCTTGCAAAAGCTTATAACCATTTCTATCATGATCATATCATTGTAGACAGCGCAGATGGATTGCGAACATCATTTCGCTTAAATTTGAGTCAATCCGTTGCATTTACAATTCAACATGCTTTGGATTTGCTTGGTATCAGCGCTCCGGAGAGAATGTAATCCATGAACAATTTTCGGTTTTCATTTGATTTTACAGTTCTGATCCTGCTGACTTTCTTTTCAGTCAGAAGCTTCTTGAACGCAAACGCAGCTTACCAGTCCGACAAAATTGAAACAATGGTCGAAATTCCGGGAGCTGAATTAATTAAAACCGGTGATGTTATTTTGCTGGAAGGCAACAGCTTTGTAAGTTCCGTATTCAGGAACTTTTCACTCAGGGAAAAGAAATACTCACATGCAGGAATTGCCGTATTGGAAGGGCAGGAAGTTTTTGTAATCCACATGGAGGCAGGAAAGGGTAGAGGAATCTTAAAGGAAAAACTCCGGCACTATTGCAGTGAGATTGAAAACAGAAGTTACGCAATCTATCGTGCCGGATTAAATGAGCAGCAAATACAAACTCTTCTAGGAAGAATTAAACATTATGTTTCAATCCAACCGATGTTTGATTTGGAATTCAATCTCGATACGGATGATAAAATGTACTGTACAGAGTTCATTTATAAAGTATTTAATGAAGCTGCCGGTGATCCGAATTTTATAACTTTGAGCTCTGTTTCCGGGAGCAGATATGTGGCATGTGATGACATTCAGCTCAATTCAGGCTTCAGGAAAATTTATTCGCATTCATACTTAAACTGAAATTGAAAATGAAAATCCTCAGCCGAATTTCTTTGATTATTACCGCACTCTTTATTGCCTCCTGCGGTTCCAGTGATTCTCCAAAAGTGGTTGCTGAAAAATACCTGGATGCAATTGGATCTTATGATTTTGACGGGGCTAAAAAGTACGGCACAGAAGAAACTGTCAAACTGCTCGATATGATGGCAGGATTTTCCAAAATGGTCCACGATTCCACCAAGACTGTTACAAAGTACAATGTAATCGACGTGAAACTCGACGGTGACAATGCCACAGCTATCTACAAAGAAGAAGGACTGGATACAGAGTCACGATTGAGTCTGCAAAGAATCGATGGGAAGTGGAAAGTCAACATGACAAAAGAGTCAATCAGCGGAATGGAAGAAGCTGATGCAATGGACATTGGTGCCACCAATACTGACGGTGAATTGGATTCGCAGTAATCACCCCAGGCAATCAGAGGATTTCGACCTTCAGGTTCAGTTTACCCTGCAGAAAAGCTTCAAGCCTGTCTCCCTTGCTCACTTTTCCGACTCCGGCAGGAGTGCCTGTAAATATCAGGTCTCCCTTTTTTAAGGTGATGAATCCGGAAACATAAGAAATGATCTTGTCAATGGAATGCAACATCATTTCAGAGTTACCTATTTGAACGGTCTCTCCATTTTTAGTAAGACTAAATTCGATGCCTTTTTCTGCAGTCATATCCGCTTTATTGATAAAAATTCCTACCGGAGCGGAATTGTCAAAGGCTTTGGCAGGCTCCCAGGGCAATCCTTTTGATTTTTGGTAATCCTGGACATCTCTTGCAGTGAAATCTATTCCTAGACCCAGCTGATCATAATATCTGTGCGCAAAGGACTCTTCTATATTCTTTCCTTCCTTGGAAATCTTGTACACCAATTCTACTTCATAGTGTATATCAGAAGAGAAATCAGGAATGTAAAAAGGCCTGCCATTGGGCAATAAAGCAGTGTCGGGTTTTAAAAAAAACACAGGCTTATCAGGAATTTCATTCTTAAGCTCACCGGCGTGTGCGGCATAGTTTCTTCCAATGCAGATTATCTTCATTGACTATAAGTATAATGATAAATATTACTTTGAGTTGAAGTCCTTCAGCTTGATGTTGGTGATTACAGTTTTTGTATTGCTGGCAAAATCACCTTTCATCATCCAGTCGTAGTAGGAGGGCTCCTTGCGAAAAATATCTGATACAGGCTGTCCTTTGTATTTCCCGAAATTGAAAACCTCCTGGCCGCTTTCATTGAAAACAATTCTGCCTGCCAGATCCACATTTTTACTGATTGTGCTGAACTGTGATAAAAAATTTACATCGCCTTTTAAGTCAGGATATCGTTCTATTTGAGAAACGAGTATCTCAAAGGTCGCCAGGGCATCAGCTTCCGCGCTGTGCGCATTGTCAAGGTTTTTGTCGCAATAAAACTTGTAAGCCGCTGACAAAGTTCGCTGTTCCATCTTGTGAAAGATGTTTTGGACATCAATGAGCTTGATACTTCCCAGATCAAAGTTAATGTTCACGCGGGTGAACTCTTCAATCAGCAGCGGGATGTCAAACTTATTGGAATTATATCCTGCGAGGTCACAGGCACCGATAAATGTATGTATATCTACTGCAACATCTGCGAATGTGGGGCAGTCCTGAACATCCTTGTCGTAAATGCCATGGATTTTGCTTGACTCGACAGGAATAGGAATTGTAGGATTCAGGCGCATGCTGCGACTTTCTCTGCTTCCGTTGGGGTGAATCTTTAACAAAGCAATTTCAACGATCCTGTCAGATCCGACATTCACTCCAGTTGTCTCAAGGTCGAGAACAACAAGGGGCCTTTTTAATGTGAGATTCATGTATATTAATTTTTTCTGGCTGTATTGACCGTCAGATTGAAAATTATCTCTGTTCCTTTTTCCTGTTCACTGAAAAGCAAATCCTTCTCCAGTGTTTCGAAATTATTTCCTTCTACGATCAAGCGGTAGTTACCGGCATTCACACTGAAAACTACAGAAGCCAAATTTGACTGCGGTTTAAATATCCATTTTTCACCACTCTCCTTTTGCTCAAGTGTGGCGGATTTAATATCCACACGCAGTCCGCTTGTAGAAGTGATGTTGCCGGTGAAAAGTATATATTCCGGAAATCGTTCACTGTCCTTGAGTTTCAGCTGCCAGATATCTCTCTCTCCAAGTCCGTCATTGCGGTAGCGGCTCATGTATGCGGTTTTTCCCGTTCCAGTGATTGAAAAAGAACTTTCATCATCCGCAGTGTTGATTGGATATCCAAGATTTTCAGGGACTGACCATTCTTTCGATTGATTGTTCCATTTAGATCTGAAAATATCATAACCACCCATTGAGTTATGACCTTGTGATGCAAAATACAGTGTTCTTCCGTCTGCACTGATAAAAGGCGCGACTTCATCCAGTTTTGTATTAATTGTTGTACCTAAATTCTGAGGCCCTTCCCATTGATCAGCATCATTCTTTAGATAATGATATAAATCAAAACCTCCGTTACCGTCTTTTCGGTTAGAAGAAACTATAAGCATTTTTCCGTCAGGAGAAATACTTGCAGAGGATTCTGTCTGCTTCGAGTTCACATTCTCAGGAAGCATGACATATTTCTGCCAGGTCTTGCCTTTAAGTACAGAATACCCGAGGTCTGCGAAATAACTTTCGTTGTCAAAATATATGAAAGCATTATCTGCCATCGTGCTGATACCTACAATCTCTTCATCCCAAATCCCATTCACCAGTCCGCCCAGGCTTCTCGACTTAGACCAAATTGAATCTTTCCATTGTGACCAGAAAATATCCGATGTGTAGATCCCAAGTTCCGGAATGAATCCACCTGCATTACCTTTTCTTCGCGCACTGAAAAGAAGAGTATTCCCATCTGCGGAAATGTAAGGATTGAATTCATCGTCGGGGCTGTTAATACTCTTACCCGGATTGATAAACTCTACGTTTACAGGCTGGACACTTAGCATTTTCCCGTTCCTGCAATTCTCAATCAGTCTTTCCACCGAAGGAAAATCTTTTACAGGCTTTCCGCCACCTTGTGAAACATAGTCCTGGAATGCTCTTTCAGCCTCATCCCATTTTCCCGCATTCATGTAAGCCACTCCGAGAAACAGGTATACATCTCGCTTTACGCTCTTATGCTCTGCAGCTGTTAAAAAATATTTCACTGCTTCAGTCTTGTCTGAATTGCTCTTTAGATAACAATATCCCAATCTGTAATTGTATTCAGGATTTTGCTGATCTGTCTTAATGAGGTCGAGATACGCTTTGAGAGATCCTTTATAATTACCAGCCGCAAACATAGTTCCCGCATCCTTCTTCACCATCTTGGCTTCATCCTCCGTAAGCGTATGCCCTGCCTTGGCTCTTTGAGCATGAAGACTTGAGGAATACAACAGGAAGAGCAGGGTAAAACAAAAAACCTGTCTGTTGAATAATGGTTTCATGTGTAAGAGAGATATTCCGAAAAATCCGATTTGAAAATCAGAAAGAACGGTTCATGTCAAAGTTCTCAAGATAATCCGCAATCCTTCTCAGGAAACTTCCTCCCAGGGCTCCGTCAACCACGCGATGGTCGTATGAAAGTGATAAGAACATCATGTGACGAATAGCAATGGCATCGCCCTCCGGTGTTTCAACAACTGCAGGTTTTTTCCTGATAGCCCCGGCGGCCAGAATGGCAACCTGTGGCTGGTTGATGATAGGAGTTCCCATCACATTTCCGAAAGTTCCCACATTTGTAAGTGTGAAAGTCCCGTCCTGAATTTCATCCGGCTTGAGTTTGTTCTGTCTGGCGCGGTTGGCCAGATCGTTCACGGCTTTTGTCAGTCCGATCAGATTCAAGTGATCTGCATTTTTTATCACAGGCACAATCAGGTTGCCGCTCGGAAGTGCAGTGGCCATACCTATATTGATAAAATTCTTTTTATAGATTTTATTTCCGTCGGTGGAAACATTCACCATCGGGAAATCCTTGATAGCTCGGCAAACTGCTTCAATGAACAAAGGAGTGAATGTGATTTTTTCATTTTCCTTCTTCTCAAACTCCTTCTTCACCTTATCTCTCCACTTCACCAAATTTGTCACATCTGCTTCAACAAAAGAAGTCACATGAGGAGAAGTATGCTTCGACATCACCATGTGATCAGAAATGAGTTTCCTCATTCTGTCCATTTCAATGATCTCCGTGCCTCCGGAAACAGAGATGGAAGGTGGGGTGTAAGAGGGAGCTGATGCTTTGGCCGGTTCTGACGCAGGACTAACTTGTTTTTGTATTCCTTTCTGGCCTGACTCCAGATGTTTGAGAAGGTCTTGCTTTGTGAGACGGTTATTGAGACCGCTTCCATTGATGCTGTCAAGCTCTTCGACACTGATTCCTTCTTCTTTCGCGATGCTTCTCACAAGAGGAGAATAGAATCTCCCTGAAGCTGAAAGTCGTGGAACATCTTCCACGCTGGTTTTCACAGAGGCTGCAGATGTGGGAACGGGAACACTCTTGCTAACAGATCCGTTACCGCTTTCAGAAACTTTGGTTTGACTTGCTGCAGGCGCAGCAGTCTTGGGTTTTTCTTCTCCTTCAGCCTGGATGTGTGCAATCACTTCACCAACCTTTACAACCTGACCTTCTTCAAATAGTCTTTTATGTAAAATTCCGCCGGCTGGGGATGGAACTTCGGAGTCTACTTTATCTGTAGCAATTTCTAAAACCGCTTCATCAGCCTCAATGACATCTCCTTCTTTCTTCAGCCATTTCAGAATGGTAGCTTCAGCCACACTTTCACCCATTTTGGGCATGACCAGGTTGATCATATTTTCTTTTTAAATTAATGATGCTGCGCTTGGCAGAATACGGACAAATTTATGAATTTCTGATTTACCTGCCTAAATTTCTCCAGCCGCGGTAAAGAATTGAAATATCAGTATAAACACTATAATCTTTTGCATACAAGGAATTTAACCTTGAAACAGTCTCAGATTCCAGTTCTATCTTCATTGTATCCGAAGGATTCAGCACTCCGGGTTTAATTTTAGGTAGTCCTGACAGGCTCAAACCAGATGCTGAATATCCAACCCATGTTTTTCTTGCCATGAGCACATCCATCAAATTGCGAAAAAGTCCGCTCGGACGTTGAATCAGAAAAACCAGAACAGGTGAAAACATCATGATTATCATTGAAGCAGCTATATCAAGCAAGCGCTTGTTTCTCTTGTTCACAGGCTTGGCAATGCTGTTGATATCTATCACATACAATTCCCCGGGATTGTCGACGGAACTGGAACCGATGATGAACAAACTCTCAGGAGGCGCAATTTTATATTCAAGCTCGCGATTAGGACTGAAAGACATGAAATTCATTATCTGATTTGAGCTGATGTCTTTGCCACAAAATATCACTTCATCGATGGAATATACCCTAATAATTTCTCTTAATTTTCTTACGCTGCCCAGCTCGAATTTTTCAAACTCGGAATGACTTCTCGTCTGACTGATATTTTCCTGATCCTCAGGTCTTACAAAGCCGATGAAATTGTGTGATGTGTCTGACAGTTTGAGTAAAGATAAAACTCTGGCGCCCTCATCTTCATTTCCCACGATGAGCAAGCGCTTTCGAACTGTTTCTCCGATGGAAAATGATTTTCTGAAGAGGAGTGAAGCGAGCAAACGAATTCCAATCATTGCGATCACAGCCCAGGTGGCACCGAGAAAAATCAATGCGCGTGAAAACCTGAAGTTTTCTGGCAATAGGGCGTAAATGACCAGGATGAGTATAGTGCCGCTGATGATACCTCTGACTATTTTCGAAAATCGTACCGGTTTGTCATAACCACCACTGAAAAAGACTGAGACCAGCCAGATTAAAATATAGACTGGCACGGCTATCATCATGAATTCTTCCGGATAATTCACTCCAAGATTTTCCCCCCAGTAATCTTTCAGATAAGAAATACCGAAAAATATCAGGGCGAAATCAAAGACCGGAAAGAGCATCTTGCGAAAAAACCTGCTGGCAATCGCCGCACCTGCCCTTAAGTAGATTGCAATTTTGATAAGGAAAGAAAATGTCGAAGCATGTCTCTTTGAGAAATGCTTGCGTGCGAAAATCACCATTGCATTGTAAAACACGAAGACATAATTCACCGAACTCTTCTTCGTGGATTCTCCTTTGTAATGGATGATTCTAGTGTCAGGAAAATAATAGTTTTTATAACCTGCCTTGGTTATTCTGTATGACAAGTCAATGTCTTCTCCATACATGAAAAAATCTTCATCGAGATATCCGGTCTTTTCGAGCGTACTCTTTCTCAAGAGCATAAATGCTCCTGCGAGTACATCTACTTCATGTACCTCATTTTCATCAAGATATCCAAGATGATAACGCCCGAAACTTCTGGACTTTGGAAAAAGAACGGAAAGACCAGACATTTTTGAAAATGCAACAAAAGGAGTCGGGAGCCCTCTTTTGGATTCCGGAAGAAATTTTCCTGATCCGTCAATCATCTTTACCCCAAGCCCCCCTGCATCCGGATGCGAATCCATGAAGGCGATCACTTTTGTAAATGTATCTTCTTCAACAACAGTATCCGGATTCAACAAAAGGATATATTCTCCTTTTGCAATTTCTATAGCCTGATTGTTGGCCTTGGAAAAGCCTTTGTTGTCTTCATTTCTGATGAGGATTACTGAAGGAAATTTCTGCTTCAGCATCTCCACTGAACCATCCACAGAATTATTATCGACAACAAACACTTCAGCAGCAATTTCCTTTGTCGCATTTTTTACTGAATGCAGACATTGCTCAAGGAAATACTTGACGTTATAGTTGACAATGACAATCGATAGCTTCACAGGCCGTTTAAGTATGGGCAAAAAAACTAAAAAATTCAGACATTCAGAAAGATGCTTTCATGGCATTGGCTTATTTTTTCCCTGTACTGAAGATCCTTCATAAGGTACACGGTGCAGAATGGACCTGCCGAGTGTAACTTCATCTGCATATTCAAGTTCGTCTCCGACTGATATTCCTCTTGCAATGGTGGAAATATTGAATTCAGTATCACTTGCCAGCTTGAGTTTTTTCACCAGATAAAATGATGTTGTGTCGCCTTCCATGGTTGTGCTCAGGGCCAGAATAATTTCAGTGAAAGATGAAGCACGAACTCTTTCAATCAGTCCGGAAATATTCAGCTCCTCCGGACCGATACCATCCATTGGAGAGATGAGTCCACCCAGAACGTGATACAGTCCTTTATATTGCTCCGTATTTTCAATGGCAATTACATCCCTGATATCTTCCACAATGCAAAGCACAGAATGATCCCTTCCCGTCCCTGAACAAATCTGGCAAACTTCTGCTTCGCAGATGTTGTTGCAGACTTTGCAATACCGGATTTCACTTCTTAGTCGTGCTAGAAGAGAGCCCAGTCGTCCGGCTTCTTCAGGATTGCTCTTCAAAAGGTGCAGCACAAGACGCAAAGCGGATCTCTTGCCAATTCCGGGAAGTCTGGAAAATGCATTTACGGTTTCTTCAAGAATGCGCGATGAAAAAGTGCTCAATTGCTTGTTGATAATTCAGGTCTTTGAACAGCCCTGAAGCATGCGAAATTACTTACTTCACGGATTAAACACAAGAAAGAACTATGTCTCCCGCACTCATTCTCACCTGCGTGGCGCTTTATTCCGCCCTTCTCTTTGTAGTTGTCTGGTGGACAAGCCGGAATGCTGACAATGAAACTTACTTTATAGGAAACAGGGCTTCCACATGGTATGTTGTCGCATACGGAATGATTGGCGCCTCGCTTTCCGGTGTTACCTTCATGTCAGTACCTGGCTGGGTGGGAAGTACCCAGTTTTCCTATATGATGGTGGTGTTTGGTTACCTGTTTGGATATGCGGCAATTGCTTTGATCCTGCTGCCACTGTATTACAGGATGAACCTCACAACCATTTACACTTTTCTTGAAAGCCGTTTCGGATTCTGGAGCCACAAGACTGGAGCATTTTATTTTCTCCTCTCAAGAACCATAGGAGCTTCCTTCCGCTTGTACATTGTAATCAATGTGCTGCAAACATTTGTGTTTGATGCCTGGAATGTTCCTTTTTACGTAACAGTAACCATTTTTCTCTTGCTGATATTACTGTACACCTACAAAGGAGGTGTGAAAACAATTGTGTGGACTGATACCATCCAGACAACTTTCATGCTGCTGGCAGTGGTGCTCTCCGTGATTCTGATTGCTAAGGAGTTGAATTTCTCCTTTTCGGATGTCATGAATGAGATTTTCAGCGGTAAGTATTCTCAGGTAGTCAATTCCAATTGGCAAGAAAAATCATTTTACCTGAAGCATTTCTTTGGCGGAATGTTCATCGCCATCGCAATGACAGGACTCGACCAGGAAATGATGCAGAAAAACATCAGCGTGAAGACATTGAAAGATTCACAAAAAAATATGTTCAGCTTTTCAGTTGTCTTGGTATTTATCAATTTCATTTTCCTTTCACTCGGTGTAATGCTTTATGCTTATTCGGAAATGAAGGGTGTGCCTTTACCTGCCAGAACTTCCGATGATCTTTTCCCTGAAATTGCGCTGAATCATCTGGGTGTCGTGTCTGCTGTATTTTTCATTATCGGACTGATCTCGGCGGCATATCCAAGTGCTGATGGAGCCTTGACTGCACTCACAGCATCATTCTGCATCGACTTTCTGGGCATAAAGAAAAAGGAGTGGTCTGAAAAATTTAAAACACGCATAAGATACATAGTACACGTCGGCTTTGCGGTATTGTTGCTCCTGGTTATCGTGTTATTCAGGCTGATAAATGATGATGCGGTGATTAATAAGCTGTTCACTGTGGCTGGCTATACATACGGTCCATTGCTTGGCTTATTCGCATACGGATTGTTCAGCAAGGCTCCTGTCTTTGACAAGTTTGTGCCATTGGTATGCATTTTGTCTCCCATAGCATGTTACATCATTAATGATAATTCCATCGCATGGTTTGGTGGATACAAGTTCGGTTTTGAATTGCTTATCCTGAACGGATTTCTTACCTACCTTGGAATGGCTCTCATCAGAAAAAACAAAACGGCTTCACTCATTCAATAACCAAATTGAGAATCAAATGGAGAACATTGGACGGATTCATCAATTTGAAATAAAGCGTAACTTTACACTTAAGGTAAAAGAATTGAAATGAAAAAACTCTTTCTTATCATAACGATTGCATTCACTGTTTTTTCAAATACTGAAGCAATCATGCCTCCTGATTCAATCGGAGTCACAACAATAGGAAACGAACAGTTTATTCGTCATGAGGTAGAGGCAGGCGAAGGCTGGTATGGAATTGCCAGGAAATACGGAATCTCATACGCTGAACTGCGAATGGCAAACAAAGACAGATCGGATCAGTTGCATGTAGGTGATGTCCTGCTTGTACCGGGAAAAGCCAAGCTCAATGATCCGCGTTTCCAGAAAAACTATACGGATGAAACTAAAAAGGAAATAAAGCAGGAAGTTAAAAATGAAATCTCCGCTTCTCCCAAGGCGACTGCACAAAAAAAACTGCATACCGTTGCGAGCGGGGAAACTCTCTTTAGCATTTCCAGGAAATATGATGTGAGCGTGGATCAGATCAAAGCCTGGAACAGCCTCAGCACAAATACAATCAGTGTGGGCCAGTCTTTGATAGTTGCATTTCAGGAAGGAATTCAATCGTTAACGGAAAATAAAAAGCCTGTTGTGGAGCCGGATATAAAAAAGGAAGTCATCTCCAATCCTGAACAGGTAAAGGAAAAACCTGCAGTCGAAAAAGTGGAAACAGCTGCGGTAAAAACTGAAGTGAAAGAAATTCAAGAAACAGACGCTGCTGCTGCAGTGAAAAAATCCGAAGCAGCCAAATCAGTAAATGCGATGGAGACTCATCCTGATGCGGAAGTTAAATCTGCTTCTGAAAACAATAGCGAAACTGTAATGATCAAAACCGCAGGTGATGAAAACTCATTCAGCCCTGAAAGGAGGGAAGTAAAGAAGTATACTTTCGCAAACGGACGAAAAGAGATCAGCGAGAAGGGAACTGCCGCAAGAATTACAGAAGATGATCAAAATCACAATAAGTATTACGCTTTACATCCCAGCGCTCCAACAGGGACAATCATCAAGATGACCAACCTGCTCAATAATAAAACTGTTTTTGTAAAAGTGGTTGGTAAAATGTCAGAATCCGATTACGATTCAGGTTTGATCATCAAAGTTTCAAAAGAAACCGCCGACCGCCTTGGTGTCGGCGATCACCACTTCCAGGCCGAGCTGGTCTATGGAGTGAATGAACGCTAAGAGCTTCTTCACTCAACCACTCAGCTACGGAGTCATCCAGCAGGGAACTTGTGTGTAATAGCACTCGAAGAACCGTGAAGTAATCAACTTGCAGGAAGAACTGACCCCCCCACTATGCCTTTTCACCCACAAGGTACCTATGGGATGACTTCGTAGCAAGGAGCAGTACGGGTCTCTCACAGGATCCCTGCGGGATGAACTTGAGGCAGGCCCGTCAATCAATGAATAGCAAATTGCCAAGAATGTAATATTTTTCGAAGACGATAATAAAATCCAGTCAATCCCCAAAATCCAAATCATCCAATAAATCCCAGTTCAGACAATATCCCAGTAATCCCACTCATCCAATAAATCCCAGTTCAGACAATATCCCAGTAATCCCATTCATCCAATAAATCCCAGTTCAGACAATATCCCAGTAATCCCATTCATCCAATAAATCCCAGTTCAGACTGCATCCCAAGATTACAATTAGAACCTCTTCCTTATCACTTCCAGTGTCTCGTCAAAAACATTGCTGTTGGCTGCAATAATTTCTTTTCCAAAAACAAAATTGTCGCTTCCTGAAAAGTCTGAAACTTTTCCGCCGGCTTCCTTAACTATCAGCGCTCCGGCTGCTACATCCCAGGCATTGAGTCCGTACTCATAAAATGCTTCAAACCTGCCGCAGGCAAGGTAGGCGAGATCAGCAGCAGCAGAACCAAGCCTGCGTAGTCCGTGTGTATTCCTCATGAAATAATCAAAAACCTCCATGTACTCTTTCATCCTGGAATAATCGGCATATGGAAATCCTGTGGCTAACAACGAATCTTTTAAAGTTAAGGCCTGAGAAACACAAATTGAATTGTCATTCATAAAGGCTCCTCCGTCTTTCCAGGCGTAAAAGCATTCATCAAAATTCAATTCATGAACAAGACCTATTAATATTTCTGAATCATTCATCAGCGCAATGCTGATACAAAAACAAGGAAGTCCGTGGATAAAATTTGTTGTGCCATCCAAAGGATCAATCACCCAAAACAAACCTTGCTTTTGTCGGTCATTTTTACTTTCCTCTGCATAGAAACCAGCTTCAGGTATTAATTTCCTCAAGCCTTCAACTATTCTTTTTTCAGCCTCCTTGTCAACGTATGATACTAAATCATTATGTCCTTTTCTTTCGACATGTTCAGCACTGAATTTCTTTCTTTCATACAGTATGAATTCCCGAGTCTTCCGGCTGATTTTCTCAACCTGTTTACATATGCTTTCAAGATTCATATCTCATGGAATTAAGCTTTCACAAGGCTTTTCTTTCTGCTCAGGTAAATAAGTCCTGCAACCCCGGTGATCAGAAGCAGAATGCTGATCACTTGCGCCTGACTGAAGGATATACCTGCAAGATAGTATTTGGCATTAACCCTTATTCCTTCAATCAAAAATCTTTCAATTCCATTAAAAATAAGATACCATGAGAATAAAACACCAGGTACTGAGATTCTTTTTCTCATAGACCAAAGAACAAAAAACAAGGCAATGCAGGCAATGCATTCATATAGAGGTGTGGGATAAACTGCTTCTGCAAGCTCAAAGCAAAATCTTCCCTCGCATCCGGGAATAGGCACTCCTTCGTTGATGACATTATTCGGATATTTGTAACTCCATATCCAGTCAGGAAGAAAACTCATCCACTCAGGCATTGGATTGTTGTTTACAATTCCCCAGTCCCCGTCGCCTGAGAGCTGACAGCCAAGTCGTCCACTGCCGTAAGCAAGCATAAGTCCCGGTGCTGCTGCATCGCACATTTGAAGCGGCTTTATTCCGAGTTTGTTTGTATACCACAATGTGCTGGCTGCGCCGACAATTAGTCCGCCGTACATGGTAAGTCCGCTGCCGCTGACAAACATTCCGACAGGATCAGCGATGAAATCATTCCAGTACTCAAACATATGAAAGAGCTTCGCACCGAAAAGTCCGCCCAGAGCAGCAGCCATGGTGATCTCCGGCACAAGCTGATGCGGATAGACCTGCAACTCGACAGTCCGGGCTTTCTTCTTTTGTTCTTTTGCGCTTTCCCTGTACTTGATTACTAGAAAGATAATCGCGCCGAACAATCCTCCAGCAAAATTTCCCTTGGCTGAAAGGATCGCTCCCTGCGGATCAAGAAAAAAAGCGTCACTGTTTTCAAAAATAAGTCCGAGTTTGTATCCAAGTAGAAAGCCAAAAATAGTATTCCAGATATATTCACTTAGCGGACTCGCCATTCCTTCTCTGACAAATTTCTTAGAGGGAAGAATTCTTCCTTCATTCTCTGCTCTTTTCAATTCCATTTTCAGAGTCCATGCGGCAAGGACAAAGGAAATAGCCACAAGCGTTCCGAAAGTGGGAGGAAAGGAGTGTGTAAAACTGGTTCCAAAAAGATCGTTGAGTAGATCGGTGATACCCGGATACATATTTTCGCTGGGATGCTTTTATATTGATTAAAAATCCTCAGAAAGTTTCAGACAATATTTCTTCTGAAATCATTCCATATAACGAATGTCCTTCATCAGAAAATTCTCCCAACTTTACCGGTAAAATCTGGTTAATAAGCTGGGCATTGTATGGATGACTGACTTTCACATAATTGGCGCTGAATCCGTGCATCATACCTGATTTGGAATCCGCCTCAAATAATACTGGGAGCGTTTTTCCCTGCTGGCTTCTGTAAAATGCATTCAGCTTTTTTTCAGACAGAATACGCAGCATCCTGTTTCTTTCTTTTCGAACACTCACAGGAACCACGTCCTTCATTTCTGCAGCATGGGTGTTTTCTCTTTCTGAATATGTAAACACATGCAGATAAGAAACATCAAGTCCGTTCAGAAAGCTGTATGTCTTTTTGAAACTCTCATCGTCTTCTCCGGGGAATCCGGTGATCACATCTGCGCCAATGCAGGCATCAGGCATGAGTTCCCTGATCTTAGCGATTCTTTGTACATAGAGCCCGGAGCGATATCGTCTGCGCATCAGTCCGAGTATCTTGTCATCACCAGATTGTAAGGGAATATGAAAATGTGGAACGAATTTATTTGAAGACGCTACAAACTCTATGATCTCATCACTCAGCAAATTTGGTTCTATGGAAGAAATCCTGAATCGCTCGATGCCTTCAACTTCATCCAGTTCCCGGATCAAATCCAAAAAACTTCCATTGCCTGCCGGCTTGCCCTCTACATTTCCGTAATCTCCTGTATTTACACCGGTAAGGACGATCTCTTTCACTCCGCTTGCAGCAATTTCCTTAGCTATTCTGATCACATTCTCCATGCTGTCGCTGCGGCTCATTCCTCGAGCAAGTGGAATAGTGCAGTAAGAGCAGGTGTAATCGCATCCGTCTTGTATTTTCAAAAAAGTTCGCGTTCGGTCACCAATAGAATAGGAGCCAATAAAATTCTCCACATCGTCAATGTTGCAGGAATGTACTTCTGCTCTTACTTTCTTTCCTCTGTTGAGAAATTGCTGTATGTTAAATTTTTCATTCGCTCCCAGGACCACATCCACACCTTCAATTGATGCGATTTCTTCAGGCTTTAATTGAGCATAGCAACCTATCACAGCCACAAAAGATTCAGGATTGTAACTTAGAGCTTTTCTGACAATGCTCCTGCATTCCCGGTCTGCATTCTCAGTCACCGAACAGGTATTAATAACCACAAAATCGGCACCAATGTTAAAATCCACCTTCCTGAAACCATTGGATACCAGAGTTCTGGCAATGGTGGAAGTCTCTGCAAAGTTTAATTTGCAGCCAAGTGTGTGAAAAGAAACAGTAGGGATCGCCGACATGGGTCGCAAAGGTATGAAATGCAGATTAATAATGGAATTATTTCATGATTACCATGCACTTACAAATCCGTTTGGCTGATTAAATCCAGTCAAAGCAGTTGATAAATGATTTGAAGTCATCGTTTGCTCATTATTCAGAAAATTAGTTTTGCAGCTGACCAATGAATCTTCATAGAATTTACTTCTTACTGTTGATCACTTTCTTATCTGCCTGTTCAAGCAGGCAGGAGGAGAATGCAGATAAGACGGTTTTTCGCTACAATGATGCTTCCGGCATCAGCTCGCTTGATCCTGCATTCGCGAAGGACCAGTCATCCATTTGGGCTTGCCTGCAGCTTTATAACGGACTGCTGAGCCTTGATGCTGATCTTAATATCCAGCCTTCAATCGCGAAATCCTGGGATATAAGTCCTGATGGTTTGCAATACACTTTCCACCTTCGGGGGGATGTGTTATTTCATGAGAGTGATTTGTTTGAGGCGGTAGAATACAATGGTCAAAATATCAATTCACGTTATGTCACAGCTGAAGATTTTGTTTTCAGCTTCAAGCGGCTTGTAGATGCCAAAGTCGCAAGTCCGGGTGCATGGGTGATGAACACCGTGCAGAAAGATGAGAGTGGAAGCCTGACAGGACTGAAAGCCCTCAACGATTCTACACTGATCATTACACTCAGACACAGCTTTCCTGCTTTTGCATCCTTACTTACCATGCCATACTGCGCAGTTGTGCCTAAGGAAGTTGTGAAAAATAACGATAGTGAATTTCGCAGACGTCCTTGCGGTACGGGTCCTTTTCGCTTCAGTTACTGGAAAGAAGGTGTTCGTCTGATTTTTTTAAAGAATCAAAATTACTTTGAAGAAATAAATGGAGAGAAATTGCCTCGCCTGGATGCCGTGGAGATTTCATTCATAGGTGATAAGCAAAGCGCCTTCATTGAATTTCTTAAAGGTAAACTTGATTTCCTCTCCGGACTTGATGCCAGTTACAAGGATGAATTGCTGACACGCTCAGGAAAGCTGCAACCCAGGCATGAAGGACGATTTAAGTTGGAAACACTACCTTATCTGAACACCGAATACCTGGGTATTCTGATAAAACATAATGAAGAGAGTCAGGACAAGCATCCGTTGCAGAATCCAAAAGTGCGACAGGCTCTTAGTCTTGGATTTGACAAATCCAGCATGATGAAGTATTTGCGCAACAACATGGGTACTCCGGGGATATACGGAATGATTCCTCCCGGTATGCCAGGCTTCGACAGCGCATCCTGCCTTGCTTACACTTATGATATCCGTAAGGCTAAATCACTTCTGGCGGAAGCCGGATATCCTGAAGGAAAAGGATTGAAGGAAATTACTCTGAGTACAACATCCACTTATCTTGATTTGTGCGAGTACATCAAAAGTCAGTGGGAAAATCTTGGTGTAAAAGTGAAAATTGATGTGAACCAGGCAGCTATTCACCGCAAGATGGTTTCAGAACAGAAGCTGGAATTTTTCCGCGGCTCTTGGATTGCCGATTATCCTGATGCGGAGAATTATCTTTCTCTTTTTCACTCAGGAAATTTCGCACCGGGCGGACCAAATTATACGCATTACCGCAATTCGGAATTCGACCGCTTGTATTCATCCGCTTCCGGCATTAACCATCCTGAAGAGCGGTGGAAGATATACAGGAAAATGGATTCCCTTGTCATGGCCGATGCTCCGGTTATCATTCTCTACTATGATAAAGTACTTCGCCTTGTTAGCAATGAAATTCAGGGATTGGAAAACAATGCCATGAACATGTTGGTGCTCAAGAATGTCAGAAAATCAGTCAGCACTTCCAGGTAATTCTATCAGGCAAGTGATAGGATAATGATCCGATAACTTTTCATCCCGGTAAGTTTTGAAGCGGTGACTCTTTAACTGCTGGCTGTGAAAAATAAAATCAATTCTGAATGAAGGCAACGGACCGGCATACGTATTTCCCAAACCGCTTCCGCTTTCTCTGAAAGCATCCAGGAGTTTATCAGAAAGAATCCTGTAAGAATAAGATGATGGAGTGTCGTTGAAATCTCCACAAAGTATTACAGGATAGGGACTGTTTCGAATTGTATCCCTGAGTTGGCTTACCTGCATAACTCTTTTCTGATAAGCTGTACGTAGACGCTTAAGAATTTTCATCCCTCCGTCCAATTCATCCTGGTTCACCTCATCATTGCCAAGATTCTCGATGAACCTGTAATCTTCCCATTTGAGGCGAACACTTTCAAGATGTGTATTGAATACCCTGACAGTGTCCTTGCCTTTCACAATATCTGTATAAATGAAAAAGTTTCCACCTGAATTGGGAAATGGGATTTTTTTTCTGTTAATGATCGGGAATCTGCTAAAGGTGGCAATTCCGAAATAATCTGTTTTCTTAAGTACAGTCGTAAACTCTATATGAGAATATCTGGCTATGTGTTTGCTGATGGAATCTGTGTTTCGGAATGAACCGTCTTCTCTGGTGCTGGTATAGTATTCCTGAAAGCAGATCACATCCGGTGCTTCTTTTTTCAAATAAGAAAATAATCTCGCCTTTGTATCATGAGAATTAAACCAATTGTAAAGATCGAACAGACGGACATTGAAGGACATCAGCTTGAAGTATGAAACTTTCCCGCTTTCATCAAACTCGTCGTCAAAATTAAATTGAAGAATCCCGCTGATTCTTGGAATGCAAAGAAGAATGAGAATGAGCACGTTATAAACTCTTCTCCTTTTTCTCAAAATCCAGAACAATAAAAACAGCAGGTTGATCAGAAATAGAGGACCAAAGCCAAGTCCGAACAATGCAAGCCACCAAATTCTTTCCGGACTGACATATGCACTCAAGAGAGAAAAAGCGAGAAAGAGCATAGCAGCAATGTTCAACAACCAGACGGTCTTGTCTATCCACGATACTTTTTTCTTCGAGCTAACTTTCAACTGAAAGAGAAATTGAGAATGTATGCCTACTTGTCTTCTTTGCTGGATTTAAAAAGAAAGTCTTTTTCCTCCTGGCTCAGGCTGCCATAGCCGGATTTACTGATCTTATCCAGAATCATATCGATTCTTTCCTGCTTATTCTTGCGGTTCAAATTGAACTGCTCATCAGAACCTTTTTCTGAACGATACACTTTCATTTTTTGCCTTTTTCTGATTTTGAATAAAGCAATGAACTTATTAAATCCTGCTGCAAGATCACGACCCTTTCTTAACTGTGTGATGTAGATATAACCGAAGCAGGCTCCACCGAGATGGGCAATATGTCCGCCTGCATTACTGCCGGAAATACTGATCAGATCGAGAAACACAATTACCAGTGCAAGCCACTTGAGCTTAACCTGACCAAAAATTAATAGCTGAATCGGATAATCGGGCAGAAGAGTGGCTGCTGCGAGTGTAATGGCTAGTACACTGGCAGACGCGCCCAAAGCGAAAGCTCCCGGTAATGCGCCTGAGAAAAGCGGAAAGACATTGTATGCAATGATGTAAAGAACAGCACCGCTGAGTCCGCCAAGTATATATGTACTAAAAAGTTTCTTTGGGCCCAGGTATTCCGTAAGTATTTTTCCCATCCAGTACAGCCACAACATGTTAAAAAGCAGATGGAAAAAATCCCAATGTAAAAACATATACGTTAGCAAAGTCCACGGTTTGAACAGAAGTTTTGGAAGATAAGCCGGTACAGCCAGCCAGTCTGCTACTTGCAGCAAAGTAAAAGCCGGACTCATGAACAACATGGAGAAACTGTTCGCAACCCTGATGATCACAAAAACCGCGATGTTGATGATCAACAATCGCTGCAATGTGTCTGCATTGCTGAACTGCTCTTTGATTTTATTGGAAAACTCCTGCATGATTCCTAATGCGCCCTTATCAGAGGCATGGTATAAATTTAATAATAATCCGTCCTGTTACTATGCTTTTGTTTCCAGTACATAATCAGAATGAAGCCGGTGACCAATCCGCCCAGATGCGCGAAGTGTGCGACATTATCTCCGGGAACATTGGCAATTCCTGAAAATAGTTCAAGCGCACCGTAAAGTATTACAAAATATTTGGCTTTGATAGGAATGGCGAAGTAAAGATAGATTACACTGTTCGGATAGAGCATGCCATAAGCAAGCAGAAGTCCGAACACCGCTCCTGAAGCACCAACTACAACTGGTGCATTTAATGCATCCACTTTGAGTTGTTTAACATAGTCAACTGATAAGTTAATCGCTGCATTCAGATCCTGATTCACCAGCAAATTGAATTCACGACGGAAAGCATTGTAATGATCAATCATTTCCGCAGAGGAAAAACTACGGAATGCATCGGAACTAAGCAGGGTATGAAGTTCTTCCAGTCCGGGATTAGCAATATAGGAGTCAAACTGAGCAATGGCCGGTTGAATTTCAAAATACACGATTCCATAATGAGCCAATGCCGCTCCCAGGCCTGTGATGATGTAGTAAGTCAGAAATCTCCTTCCTCCCCAGACATTTTCAATTGCTGCCCCGAACATCCAAACAGCAAACATGTTGAACAAAATGTGCATGAAACTACCATGCATGAACATGTATGTGATAAACTGATAGGCATTGAATTTCTCCGCTTCGAAATAGTGCAGTCCCAATAGATCGTTCAAATCCACACCTTGCTGTTGCATCACCACAAGGGCAAGGAACATGATCCCGTTGATTATCAGGAGATTTTTTACTACTTCAGGCAGTAGGTTAAAACGTCTTGGACGATATTGTTCGTAATTCATAGTTTCTTGAAAACAGAGGATCTAAAAGATAAAGCCTGCATTTTCAGGTTCAATTTTATCAATCATTTGGATTGAAATCTAGCCCTGATCTCATCTGTTTTCAACAGGGTAAAACATGGTTTTCCGTTGATGCCCATTCCCGCTTTTTCGCATGCAAACAGAGAGCTTACAAGAGATTTCATTTCATGAGTACTCAGTGATCTGCCGCGCTTGATGGAAAGATTCCGGGCAATCACCCTGGCAAGTTTCTCTTTCATGTCTTTCACACCACTCAGGTCGCCGCTTTTATATGATTCAAGAATTGACTCCAGACTGTCTTTTTCACTGCCCTTTGGAACTTCCGAAGGAACTCCGTGAAGTACAATGGAGTTGCCTCCAAATTCCCTGATATCAAATCCGGCTTTACGGAGTGGTTCCGAGATTTCATTCAGAAGCGCAATGTCAGAGGATGAGAAGTCGATGGAAAGTGGGAACAACTCCTGTTGTGTGACTGATTGCGAATGGCTAATCCGTGTAAGGTATTTTTCATAAAGCACACGTTCATGCGCTGCTTCCTGATCTATCAGCATGATTCCGTTGCTCACAATCTGCATGATGAACTGATTATGGATCTGCAATAGCTTTCCGTCTTCTTCCTGTTCTGCATTGATCAGCGTACCCTGACCAGCGACATTCAACTGGGTAACTCCGCTTCCCTGAGAGGGAGCACTGATCAAGTCATCATACATTTTGTTCCATCCGCTGGAGGCAAATGCATTATTTGACTTCTCTTTCGAGAATGGATTGTAGTCCTGCTTCACTGTTACACCAGGCGCCTGAGGAACCTGATGACGCATGGAATGGGGTATGTCAAATGTGCTTTCTCTATCAAAATCCAGAGAAGGACTGATGCTATATTGTCCCAATGCTCTCTTTACAGCAGCACGAACAATGGCATACACAGACCTTTCATCTTCGAACTTGATTTCTGTCTTGGTTGGATGAATATTAACGTCGATCCTTGCCGGGTCAATTTCTATGTGCAGCCAGTAAGATGCATAACTGTCGGATGGGAGCAGCTCTTCAAAAGCATTTTGAACAGCGTGGTTGAGGTATGCGTCGCGTATGTAACGCCTGTTAACAAAGAAAAACTGCTCGCCTCTTGACTTCCTTGCAAACTCCGGCTTGGCAATAAAGCCACTTATGCCGATCAGGCTGGTTTGTTCACTTACAGGCACCAGTTTCTCGTTATAATTGTTGCCATAAACGCCCACAATTCTTTGCCGTAAATTACCGGGAAGGAGATTGAAAAGCTCCATACCGTTTTGTTCAAGGCTGAAACTGACTTCCGGATGGGCAATTGCAATCCTTTCGAATTCGTCGATGATATGACGGGCTTCGACATTGTTGGACTTCAGAAAATTCCTTCGGGCCGGTACATTGAAAAAGAGGTTACGGACGCTAATGTTGGTGCCGGGAGGACAGGCGATGATCTCCTGCTTTTTAACCTCACTTCCTTCAATGTGAATCAATACGCCGGTTTCCTGGTCATGAAGACGAGTGCGCAATTCAACCTGGGCTACTGCAGCGATGGAGGCAAGTGCCTCACCGCGAAAGCCTTTGGTACGGATCGAAAACAATTCATCAGCACTTCGGATCTTGGAGGTGGCATGTCTTTCAAAGGACTTTCTTGCGTCGCTTTCACTCATTCCGCAACCGTTGTCAATCACCTGGATGAGCGTTTTGCCGCTATCCTTGATATGCACTTCAATCTTATCTGATCCCGAATCAACCGAATTCTCCATCAGCTCCTTAAGGGCAGAAGCAGGCCTCTGAATGACCTCTCCGGCTGCAATCTGGTTGGCAACGGAATCGGATAATAGTTTAATAATGTCCGGCATTTCTTCCTCTTAATCCGCTAAAGGTATGAACATTCGTTTAAATGATTTCAGATCATTTTTGTTTTATCAAGATTTTAATTCTGTTTGTATTACAAACTCTCAATAAAGTTATATCTTCATCGTTCAAGGTTCATGTTTATTATGGAGAAAAAACTCAACAAAGCAGAAGCCGGCTTTCACCTGCTTCAAATTCTTTCGGCTATCGATGGTGATTTTCATCATATGGAAGATCTCGTCATCACAAATTATCTGTCAGAAAACTATCCCTTTCATGTAAATCTGGATGCTGCTGTGGATTATCTGAGCACATTACCTAAGGATGATTATGTCCTGCATTTTCAAAAATGCATGAATGATTTTTACCAGGATTCAGAGGAAAGCGAGAGAATGAAGTTTCTGGACTTTGCCGTAAAACTAGTCAAAGCAGATAATGACATTACCAATGAGGAAAATATATTCCTCAATTTATTATTCCAAGCATGGGAGAGGGAGAATGAATGAACAATTTAAATTGTAACTGCTCACTTCATTTTATCCCTGAAAATCTCCTTGAACTTTTCAACTTTGGGTGCGACCACAAACTGGCAATAAGGCGCCTGCCTGTTCAGCTTGAAATAATCCTGATGATAATCTTCTGCAATGTAAAAACCTCTAAAAGGTGAAATCTCCGTCACGACTTCCTTGTCATAAGCATTCGATTCATTCAGCAAATTTTTATACTTGACGGCTTTTTCCTTTTGCTCATCGTTATGATAGAAAATCACCGAACGGTATTGAGGGCCGATATCGTTTCCCTGTCTGTTAAGCTGGGTAGGATCGTGCGATGCCCAAAAGGCTTCCAGTAATTCATCATAACTGATTGCAGCAGGGTCGTATATTATCTGAACCACTTCAGCATGTCCGCTCTTACCCGAACTCACTTCTTCATATGATGGATTAGCACTTTTTCCTCCGGAATACCCGGAACTCACCTTGATCACACCATTAAGCAACTCAAACTGTGCTTCGGTACACCAGAAACATCCGGTTCCGAATGTAGCTGTGTCTGTCGGTCCTTCAATTTTACTGCTTACCATAGGCTCATGCTTTTGCTCTGATACTGAATTCTTACAGGCAAATAAAATAAAAATGACAATCAGATAATAATACACTCTCATTTTTCAAATTAATTAAATTGCTGTATATGTATGCAAGAAAACAAAGCTGTATAAATATTGTTCATGACATTTTACCTAATGCAGAATCCAGTCCGATAGACCTTCTCCAAGCAGAAAGTTGTCCAAGGTGCATTGCAGTATGTGTAATGCACATAAATATGAGCAAACCCGACAGAGTAGGAAAACGGCCGGAAAATCTCCACTGAACAGTTTCATTGAATCTGCTGTCCTCAAGCTCAGAGATATGCAATTTCAACTCTGCTGTTTTCGACTCAAACTCACTTAACAAGGACTTAAGTGTTGGAAATTCGCTATTATCCTGGGATGGTATCCTTGGATCGCCGGGACCTTTTCTTCTGAAAAGTGCATCCCAGCTTTCATCATAGCAATACTTTTCTCCAAGGTACTTCGACATGAGTGAATATGCGGTGCACAAATGTCCGATAGTAAAAGCAGCATGGTTTTCCAATCCGGGTCCGGGAATTGTCGCTCTTGATTCTTCTGGCACACATTCAATCAGCATAGCTGCATAATCCAGATTGAACTGGAGCGAGTGTTTTAAGAACGTTTTTATATCCTCAACTTTCACTGATGGGTATATTGTGGAGTACATCCTTAATGCTACCGTACAAACCAATAAGAATGCCCGATCCGTCTTCGAATAAATCACCTTTATTCGCAAGCCCAAACAGATAAGTCTCCGCATCAAATACAATCAGGTATTCAGATTGTGGATCCTGATATTCAAGATTTGCCACGACCCAAAAGTCCTCATAGACCTGGCTGTCCGGCACATAAAAATTCCCCTCATAAGGTTCGGAAAGACACTCTTCAAAGCCCTCATACCATTCCACAGGCCAGTCTAACTCATCCTTGTCCTGCATGGCTTCATCCACCAGAACTTGTACGTCTTCACTGGTCATATTGATTGATTTTTCTTATTGGCTTTACAGAAAAGTACCAGTTTGCCTGTAAAAATACATAAGCTCCGAATACTAATCTTCTTTTTTTACCTGAAACATTCCTTCAGCTAAAATTTTACTGCGGGACTCATTCCGACATACAGTAATGCGGTATGAGCCTTCCTCAAAAAAGTTAAAGGCTGTGAGTGAATAGCTTGAGGACTTTTTTACATCAATAATCCTGTCATCTACCCATTCCTCTTTTTCTTTACCGGTTTTGTAAGCGGTGAACAGAAGCTTAAAAGTTTCAGCATTTACCTCATCGTTTAGAAGATCTGTGTAGATCAAAACCTGAGTTCCCTTTTCTTCGGTAATAAAAAACTCCGATTTGGCCTCAGCCGGTTTGGGTTTTCCGTAAGTCAGCTTGCTGGATGAAGACAAATTATCAGTAATTACCATGCGACTTACAATCTGAGAATATGCATTTGAATAATTTAATGCAATACTACACAAGGCCAATACAAACAATTTCATTTTCAGCTGTTTTTGCATCGTCAATGATACAAAAAATGCAGAAGGCAGACAAGCCCCTGTTTTGTATAATCAGGTATTTTTAAGTTCCTGGAGATTCTGAACTGGTTTGGCGATGCTGCTTTTAAGCAGGTAAAATCCGAATATCCCTGCAAAAAATGAAGATACTAGAATTGCGATTTTAGCATTCACTATATACTCCGGATTTTCAAAAGCAAGCAGCGCAATGAAAATTGACATGGTGAAACCGATACCACCCAGGAATCCAACCCCAAGAATTTGCCGGAAAGTGGTACTGGTTGGCATTCTGCATAATCGACTTTTAACTGCAAACCAGGTAAAAGCGAAAATGCCCAATGGCTTTCCAATGAGAAGACCAAGACCGATTCCAAGACTTTCATTGTTTGCTAGTTTGCCTAACACACCTGACTCAATCACAATTGCAGTGTTGGCAAGCGCGAAGAGTGGCATGATAAGGTAATTCACCGGTGTATATAATCCGTGCTCCAGCTGTACCAATGGGTTCTTTTCATGATTCCTGTTGAATGGAATAGTAAAGGCCAAAAGTACTCCCGCTATAGTCGCATGAACTCCGCTTTGCAAAACGAAATACCAAAGAAAGACACCCAGAATGAGGTAAGCCAGAACAAATCTCACCCGGAAGAAATTTAAGATTAAAAGTATAACGAACACAACACCCGCATATAAAAGATATTTTGCCGCAATACTTTGAGTATAAAAGATGGCAATAACCAGGACAGCACCCAGGTCATCCACTACAGCCAAAGCAGTAAGGAGAACTTTAAGAGAATCCGGAACCCTTTTTCCTAAAATACTCAGAATCCCTATGGCAAATGCAATATCAGTGGCCATCGGAATTCCCCAACCATGCTGTGTGATTGTGCCGGCATTGAATATCAGATAAAATGCAGCGGGTATAACCATACCACCAATAGCAGCCATGAATGGTAGTGCAGCTTTGCCAAAAGACGAAAGCTCTCCGTCTTTCAGTTCCCGTTTTATTTCAAGGCCTACCAACAGAAAGAATATGGCCATCAATGCATCATTGATGAAATGGCTTATACTCATCTTTCCGCTGAACTCAGAAAATCCTAGCGTAAGGTCGTAGTGCCACATATGGAGGTAAGATTCCGAAAAAGCACTGTTTGCCAGCACAAGCGAGAGTACAGTGCAAATGATCAGGAGAATGCCTGCAAATCGCTGCTCCCGAATAAATTCCAATAAGGCAGCGGTAATCGTATTTGGAAGGGCACGGGTTCTTTTCATCATGAAAGCTTCCTAATTTAAATTCATCGCAATTTCGAAAATTTATTCAATTTTCTGAGTCAGGAATGACTGAATTTTTGATGAATGAAAATTGCAGATGAATATTTTGCATTTGTGAAATGATTGAATATCAATTCCGTTCAGACAAACTATTCATTCCAGTCTGCAATGAACAAATTTGTATCACGTGTACCACCATTGTTACGATTGCTGGAAAACACAATCTTTTTCCCGTCAGGTGAAAACACCGGAAAAGCATCGAACACAGGATCAAAACTGATTTGTTCCAGATTCTCTCCGTTCAAATCGCACATCCAAAGATTGAAACTGAATCCCTTTTTAACGTGGTTGCTTGAAAAAATTATCTTCTTTCCGTCAGGTGAAAAAAACGGAGCCCAGTTCGCTCCTCCTAATTTAGTCACCTGATGCATGTTTCCTCCGTCGGTATCGCAAACATAAATCTCCATATTGGTCGGAGTCACAAGCCCTTGCTCAAGCAGCTTTTTATAGTCCTGAATCTCTTCTTCTGTTTGAGGTCTTGATGCCCTGAATACCAGCTTTGTTCCATCTGGTGAGAAGAATGCTCCGCCATCATATCCAAGTTCATGAGTGATTTGCTTTACATCACTTCCGTCTGCATTCATGGTGTACAGATCAAGATCCCCGTTGCGTGTGGAAGTAAAAACAATTTTATCTCCTGAAGGACTTACTGTAGCTTCCGCATCATATCCCTTTTCCGTAGTAAGCTGTGCTCTTATGTTTCCATTGAGGTCTGCGACAAAAATGTCAAACGAATCATACAAAGGCCATACATATTTCCTGTCTTTCCTGGGTTCCGGTTTTGGAGGACATTCTCTACCGCCCAAATGTGTGGATGCATAAAGCACCAATGTATCACCACCTAGAAAATAAGAACAAGTGGTACGCCCAAGCCCGGTAGAAACCATTTTTGGATTGAAGTCTTCAATCGAAGAAATGAATATCTGATCGCACATCACTTCCTTGGATGGATCGGTGCATTGAAATATCAGATTCTTGCTGTCAAAACTGAAATAGGCCTCAGCATTGTCGCCTCCAAAGGTCAGTTGCTTCAGATTTTTAAAATATTTCTCCTTCGCATAGTGAATGGTAGTGTCAGCCACCGATGCAATCTTTTCAGGACCATGTGAAATTGCCTGATAACTAATCGTTAAAAACAATGAAAATGCAACTAAAAACAAGGGAAGCTTCATATACTTTTTTTTACGAAAAAAGAACTTCCGAAATTTATGATTGTCATAATATGGTAATTAGAATTAATCCTGATTCTTATACCCAAATAAATTGATGAAATGGCCTTTAGGTCAAGGTCTCAAAATCTTCCTTTTGACTAAAATAAAAGTGTCTGCTTCATGATAAAAATCAGCTTTAGCTTGATTCATGTCATAGTCCCGCCGGAACTCTTCAACTAATTTCAATTTCGAATTGAAAACATTTAAAACATACGTTATGAAAAAAATTCCAAATATTCTTGCTATTTCAATTGCAGTAGCATTCCTGCCTTCCTGCAATCCAAATCAGCAAAACTCCGATAATGCGGACGCTGGGACTAATACAGAAATCCGGGCAGGGCAGTCGGCTGTGGAGGATGATGTTTCTCAACCCAATGTGGTGAAAATTGCTATTGGCTCTAAGGATCATACCACCCTGGTAAAAGCTGTAGTCGCTGCTGAACTGGTCGATGCGCTTTCGAATAATGGTCCATTTACAGTCTTCGCTCCAACTGATGCAGCTTTTAGCGCTCTTCCCGCCGGAACGCTGGAAGAGTTAATGAAAAAAGAAAAGAAAGGTGATCTGGAAAATGTCCTCTACAACCACGTCATCGTCGGTTCTTTTAAAGCAGAAGACTTCCGCGACGGACAGGAAATGAAAATGTTTGGGGGTAAACCTGTAAAGTTCACTGTTCAGGATGGAAAAGTCCAAATTAATGGAGCTAATATTCTGGCTACAGTGCCTGCAAGCAATGGTTATGTCTTAGTGATAGATGCAGTACTTTAATAGCAACATTGATTTTTCATTTATGTATGGTTTATGTGTCTGGCCGGCCCTGTGAGTGGGCTGGCCTTTTTTTTTGATTATAAAAATCCATTGTATTTTTAAAGCTATTTCTTCCTGAAAATAAAAAGGAACTTTAAAAGGGCATTCTTGCTTTCGGAACAAGGTCAAGTGTGCTGTATTCACCTCTCATGTGCTTGAAATAACCTGTGATTGCAATCATTGCAGCGTTATCAGTGCAATATTGAAAAGGTGGAATAAATGTCCGGCATCCCAATTCCTTTTTCAGATCTGTAATTCTCTTCCTGAGCCCTGAGTTAGCGCTTACGCCTCCGGCTATGGCAACATCCTTGATTCCTGTCTCTTTTACAGCAAGCCGGATCTTGTTGAGAAGAATTTCAATGATCGTATGCTGAATTGAAGCACATATGTCATTTAAATTTTTACTGATAAATTCCTGATCTGCATTCTCAGAATTTCTGATGAAATTCAGAAAGGATGTTTTAAGTCCGCTGAAACTGTAATCGAAACCTGCTATGGATGGTTTTGGAAAAGGGAAGCGGTCATGCTTTCCATCCGCGGCGTGCTTGTCAATCAATGGTCCGCCGGGATAAGGAAGACCCAGTATCTTGGCAGCCTTGTCAAATGCTTCTCCTGCCGCATCATCCAAAGTCTCTCCTATAATCTGCATATCCAGGTAGTCTTTCACCAAAACAATTTGTGTGTGCCCGCCGCTGACGGTCAGACAAAGAAAAGGAAATGCAGGAACTTCATCAGAAATATTGCTCTTGTTCCTTATGAAATGGGCTAGCACATGGCCTTGCATGTGGTTCACATCAATCAATGGAATTTTCAGCCCGAGACTCATTGCTTTGGCAAATGAAACACCAACAAGCAATGCTCCCATCAGTCCGGGACCGCTCGTGACAGCTATGGCATTAATTTGGTTTTTAGTTATATTTGCCTGTTTTAATGCCTCATCAACCACGGGAATTATCTTTTGCTGATGTGCTCTTGAAGCAAGTTCAGGCACAACTCCACCAAAGTACCTGTGAATGAGATTCTGATTTGCTATGACATTGGAAATTTCCTCTTCACCGCATAATACTGCCGCAGAAGTTTCGTCGCAGGATGATTCTATGCCTAATATGTAAACTGGACTTTTAATCAAGGTACGAAATTTGTAATAAAGATTAATTAATTCCCCAAAATTATTAAAAAACTAAAGAGCATACTCATATGGTCACTGGGAATATTGACATTTTCCCTGCTTTCACTTATTGTGCTTTTGCAGTTTTCCTTTTTCCAGTCCTGGCTTGCTGCACATGCTGCCAGATATCTTAGCGATGAATTAAAAACAACTGTATCTGTCGGCAAAGTCAGAATTAATTTTCTGTCTGGTTTTAACATCAGTGAAGTCTATGTTGCTGACCTGAAGAATGACACTTTGTTTTATGCAGGTAACATGGCCATTTCAGTGTCTGAACTGAGCACTTCCCGAAGAACTCTCGAAGTTGAAAGACTAAAGATTGAAAACGGAATATTCCGGCTTGTACAGTATTCAGGAGAGCAGCATGATAATATCCAGTTTCTTCTGGATTACTTTTCACCTTCTGATACTTCTTCAAGTTCAGGACCTGATTGGAATTTGCGTGCAGCAAATATTAACATGAAAGAAATGAGATTCATCAGAATTATAGAAGATGATGAAAAACTGGATCAGGGAGTTGACTTTTCAAACCTGAATATCTCAGGAATTGCCGGATCATTTCACAATGCGTACCTATCGGGCGATAGCGTTTTCGCCGATGTAAATGGCCTTAGCTTTTATGAAAGAAGCGGATTCAGGCTTGATGATTTTACTGCCAAAGTAAAAATCGCAACAGATGAAATGCGTTTCACAAATCTGCATATCATTTCACCGAATTCTGAAATCCGCTCTGACCTTACTCTTGAATACAACAGCTTTTCTGACTTCAATGAATTCACCAGGCAAATCAAATGGAAATCCGATTTCTTAAACACAAAGGTAGGCTTCGCTGACATCGCCTTTTTTGCTCCGGAGTTGTGGGGTGTACGCAATGAATTGCTCCTGGAAGGAAATTTCAAGGGCACTGTGAGAAAATTCAAAGGAAAAAATGTAAACCTTAAGTGGGGAAAACATTCGGAGTTTCGCGGCGATGTTTCATTTACCGGATTACCCGATATTTCTGAAACTTTTATGGATGTGACAGCAGAATTGATTACTACTTCAAAAGAAGATGTAGAAATTATTCCTGTAATGCCATTCACTGAAAATAAAACTCTCCGTCTGCCAGAAAATTTTTCAACTCTTGGTAAAGTGAATTTCAACGGAAACTTCACCGGATTTTTCCACGACTTTGTAGCATACGGCAATTTAAACACTGCAATAGGTTATCTGTCCTCAGACATCAACCTGAAATTCGACAAATCAGGTAAATCTTCAACATACAGTGGAAAATTATCTGCCAGGAATTTTGACGTTGGTACGCTGGGTAGTATTCCGGATTTGGGAAAGATCACATTCAGTGCCAATGTAAAAGGTAGCGGAATGCAACTCGATAATATTGATGCGAGAATGACAGGGCTTATTAATCAGGTTGAGTACAGAAAATACACGTACAGGCAAATTCAAATTGACGGAGAAATTTCAAAAGGATTGTTTAACGGTTCATTAGAAGTTGATGAGGACAATGTTTCACTTGCATTTCAGGGAACGGTTGATTTCAGAGGAAAGCTGCCTGTATTCGATTTCAATGCAGATATCAGGAATGCAAACCTGGATTCACTCAATCTGACTAAAACCAAAGGTGGTTACGTACTCAGCACTACAATTCACAGTAACCTCACAGGAAACAACCTGGATAACCTGGAAGGCAATATAGAAGTGAAGAATTTATTCCTTAAAGCAAATAAAAAAATGTACCGCATCGGTAAAGTCTCCCTTGAAGCAAAGCAGCTGCTGTCATCCGGGAAGATGCTTGAATTGAACTCTGACTTTATGGATGCTTCCATTCTCGGTCAGTTTGAGCTGAAGTCCCTTCCTGAAGCTTTTAAGCAAATATTACCCAGATATTTTCCTAACGTAATTTTTCCGGTCAGTTCCGATCCCGGGTTCCAAAACTTTGATTATAATATCAGGATTAAAAATACCGCCATTATTACTGATCTGTTTTTGCCTTCCTGGTCAGTAAGCACAAATACCATTCTTCAGGGAAACATTAACACCCACGACAGAATATTCCGGTCCTATTTCAGATCGCCGGAGATTAAATACAAAGGGCTCGCTTTTAAAGGCATTGATCTTAATCTCGAAGCTGATCCGAATGTAGCTTTATCGGGATGCCGGATTGCTAAATTTCAGTTTGCTGAAAACACCTATATCAGTGACATCAATATAAATGCTAAAGGGCTTAACAATGCCATTGAAGTGGATGTACAAATGGCGCAACATGCATCGTCCGATTCAGACCAGGCTGTATTTTCAGGCGTATTGAATTTCATCTCTGCTTCTGAATTTCAAATACATTTTGACAGCGTTGGGATACTCATGGACAGAAAATTATGGACAATGGAAAAAAACAATGAAATTGTCTATAGAGAAGGAAATTTTTCCTTCAGCAATTTTGGACTGATTCATGAAAAGGAAATATTCAGGGTAAACGGAATTTACGGCAGGCAAAATCAGGACAAACTTTATTTGTCTTTTCATGATTTCAACCTTAAAAATCTCGATCCTGTCATGCAAGCAGGAAACAGTAACCTTGGCGGAATAATAACCGGTGAACTGATGCTGAATAACGGCGAGGAAAGTTTTTCTGCTGAAACTGACATTAATATTTCTGATTTTTCATTGAACAACGACACGCTAGGGCATGCCAAGATTGTATCAAGATATAATGACCAGCATAAAATCATTGTAGCCAATATCGGAATTATGAAAGGTTCTGCACGCGTGATTGAAATAAGGGGCAATTACTACACTGCACGTGACTCAGACAATCTTGAGTTCGATATTCAACTGTCAAATATTTACTTGAAAACGATTGAACGATATGTGGAAGAAGTGGTTAGTGAACTGCGAGGTAAGGCCACTGCTAATTTAAAACTGAGAGGAAGCATTGAAAAACCTGTACTCAACGGCAAAATCGACTTCACACGCGCTTCCTGCAAAGTTAATTATCTGAATACAAAATACAGTTTTTCCAACAGCGTAACTGTATCCGAAAACGCATTTGACATTTCCGACCTGATTGTCGTGGATCATGACAACAATGAAGCGGATGTAAAAGGAGTGATTACTCACGAATATTTCAGCCGTTTCAATTTTGATGTGGAAATATTTCCAAAGAACTTCCACATGCTTTCCACAACCGCGATTCACAACTCATTGTACTACGGCACCGCATATGTCAGTGGTTATGCACATTTCTACGGACCTTTGGAAAATATGAGCATGGACATTAATCTTAAACCTGAAAAAGGAACTGTCCTCAGCATTCCTTTGAGCAACACGAGTGAAGTGGTTCAGAGCGATTTTATCACTTTCGTAGACCATAAAAAAGAAGAAGAGGATGATGAAAGCGAACAGACCACCTCACTGATCAGCTCAGGAATCAATCTGAACATGAATCTTGAAATGAACTCCTCAGCCAATATCAATCTGATCTTTGATGAAAAGATCGGTGACGTTATCAGCGGAAATGGTAATGGAAGCATCAGGCTTGACATCAATACAGCTGGAAACTTCAACATGTACGGGACATACACAATACAAACAGGGGAATATCTCTTCACCCTTCAAAACCTTATCAATAAAAAATTCAGCATTGAAAATGGAGGCCGGATTACTTGGGCAGGGGACCCTTATGAAGCTCAGATAGACCTGTCGGCTGTCTATCTTGTACATACTTCTTCATTATATAATCTTATTCAGGATTCTACTTACAAGAGAAGGATCCCGGTCGACTGCAGACTGTTCCTGAAAAACAAACTCATGAATCCTTCCATCACTTACGAAATCAGCGTAAGAGGACTTGACCCTACCGCTGAAAGCCTTGTTCAGTCCTTGTTGAATTCTGAAATGGAAGTAAACCGTCAAATGTTTGGTCTTCTTGTCTTCAACCAGTTTCTTCCTCAGTCAGGTGCTACCGCTGTGAGTGGAAGAATTGATGCCGGAGCAAGTGCCGGCGCCAGCGCCAGTGAACTTCTGAGCAACCAGGTGAGCAACTGGCTTTCTCAGCTCAGCAAGGATGTCAACATTGGATTTAATTACCGTGCAAGGGATACATACAGCAATGAGGAAATCACACTACTCTTTACTAAATCATTATTCAATGATCGTTTATTGGTGGAAGGGAATGTCGGATACTCTCCTGATCAGGGACAGAATTACAGCAGTGTGGTCGGTGATTTCTATGCAGACTACAAAGTAAGCGAAGATGGGCGTTTAAGAATTAAGGGTTTCAACCGTTCAAACGCAGATAATGTTATTAACTATACGGCTCCCTACACACAAGGCTTTGGAGTATTCTTCAGGCAAGAGTTCAACAATTTAAAAGATTTGCTTGAAAGGCTTGGACTTAAAAAATCAGGAATTTCAGAATAAAAAAAAACCGAACCTTACGGGGTTCGGATTTTTCTGAGCAACCTTACGGGGTTGTCACATGTGTTCAATCATTCTTGTATTTATTGTTTAGGGTTATACTGCAATGATAAGTTTTGCTGAATGCCTGTGGGAGTATTTTGTCTGATTTTCTTACACTTTTAATTTCTGTCTGAGTCTTAATAATATATTTTAATTTTAATTTTAATTTTCATATTACATGAACGGTATTAAAAGGCGAACGCTGCCGGGCATTACGGTGCCGAGCAGCGTTCGGGGACAACCTTACGGGGTTGCCGTGAAACCATACGCTTTTGTTTAGGTTTACTATGCAATGATAATCCTGACGGATGCTTTACGCTGACGCATAATCATGCATACCTTTCATGTGTAAGAAAAATCTGATTATATACCAGAATCAATTTGTATTTAGCAATATTCAACAGATTCTCTGAACTCTTTGACTAATCAGCTGTTTCCGGATTGTAATAAAATAACATATCCGCTGAAATTGCCTGGTAAAAATGTTAAAAAATGGCTTTTCAGGAAATTGCTAACTTTGCCCGGAGAGAAATATCAATGTACAAATTGAACAGCATAGAGGAAGCCCTCGAAGATTTTAAAAAAGGCAAACTGGTCATCGTAGTGGACGATGCTGGGAGGGAAAATGAAGGTGATTTCATCTGCCCGGCGGAAAAGGTGAGCCCGGAAATCATCAATTTCATGGCAACACACGGCAGGGGTCTCATATGTGTAGCACTGACCGACGAAAGATGCAGAGAACTGGACCTGCACCTGATGGTTCAAAAAAACACAAGCTCTCACGAAACTCAGTTTACAGTTTCAGTTGACCTCGTCGGAAAAGGAACCAGTACCGGTATTTCTGCCAAAGACAGAGCACTTACTGTTCAGGCATTGATAGATCCGAAAACAAAAGCATCAGACCTGGGCAGACCAGGACATATTTTTCCGCTCATAGCTAAAAAAGGTGGCGTACTGAGAAGAGCGGGACATACCGAAGCCACAATTGATCTTGCACGTCTTGCTGGTTTCAAGCCTGCCGGAGTATTGGTCGAAATCATGAATGATGACGGCACAATGGCCAGGCTGCCAGACCTTGTGAAGATTGCAGAAAAGTTCAATCTGAAAATTGTCAGCATTGAGGACCTGATCGCATACCGGTTTAAAAAAGAAAGTTTGATTGATAAGGAAGTGGATGTAAATCTGCCTACAGTCTTTGGAAATTTTCAGCTTCATGCTTTCAGGCAAATTACAAATGACCAGGAACACCTCGCCCTTGTGAAAGGCGAGTGGAAGCCCTCAGAAGCTGTTCTGGTGAGAGTGCATTCCTCATGCATGACCGGCGACATCTTCGGTTCCTGCCGCTGTGATTGCGGCCCTCAGTTGCAGAGATCCATGCAAATGATAGAGGAAGAAGGTAAAGGTGTTATAGTATATATGAACCAGGAAGGGAGAGGAATTGGCTTGCTGAATAAACTCAAGGCATACAAGCTCCAGGAAGCCGGCCGGGATACAGTCGAAGCAAACCTTGAGCTGGGATTTGAAGGCGATGAACGTGATTATGGAGTAGGAGCACAAATACTGAGATATCTGGGTGTCACGAAAATGAAGCTAATGACAAATAATCCCAAGAAGAGAGCCGGTTTGATTGGATACGGACTTGAAATTACTGAAGTCGTACCTATTGAAGTGGAGTCGAACATTCACAATAAAGATTATCTGAGAACCAAAAGAGATAAACTTGGACACTCCATCGGCATCCGTCAAAACGGAAAGGGAGAGTAAGTGTTTTCAGGAAATTAGCGTTTCATAAAAAGTTTTCAAACTTTTACCAAGAGCTTCGTTGGAGTACTTTGCTTCGAAAAGCTTTCTTCCATTTTCACCAATTTTATAGCAATAATCTGTGTCGGCAATACACTTACTGATTTGATTTTGAAATTCCTCAGGTGTATCTGCAATAAGGATATTTTCACCGTCTATTACATCAATTCCTTCTGCACCAATGCTAGTGGAAATAATTGTTTTACCCAGCGCAAGCCCCTGAACAATCTTAACCCGCATTCCGCTTCCGCTTCTGATTGGCACCACCATAACCTGCTTGTCGCTCATAAATCTCATCGCATCATCCACTTTTCCCTGATAGTTAATTCCAGGCTTTCGAACAGACATAAGCGATGAGGGAAAACCGCGACCTGCTAAATGTAATTGCAAGCCTGGATGTTTTGTACTTATCAGATCCCAACACTTCTCTACAAACCATTTCACCGCTTCCTGATTTGGCAGCCAATCCATCGATCCTATATGAAAAAGATTAAGCTTTGCTCTTTTACCGGATAAGGAATATTCATTTCCATCTAGCCCGATCGGAACAGTTAACATTGGACCCGAATAGCCTTCCGAAATAAAAATATCTGCGTCCACAGGAGTGATAGGAACAAGAGCGTCAATTTCTTCAAGCACCTTTTTCTCATATCGTTCAATCCGGCTCGCCAGAAATTTCAGATAGATTTTTTTCAAGGGGTTCCTGCAACCTTCACTCAGTCTTTTCCAGATTACTCTCTCTGCGTTATGAGCTCTGAGTACAATCTTGGATTGGCTGTTTTTTCTGATGACAGGAATATAAGGACAGGCAAACAAAGTCTCGAGTTGAACAATATCGAAATCATTTTCAGAGAGTATTCCGGAAATTTTTTCTTCAACTTCCTTAGAATAAAACCTATCGACGTTATAAGACCCGCTTCCGAAAAGATTCTTCAATGCGCCGCCTAAAGTGACATTTGTATTTATACTGACAGAATCGAAGTGCAGAGTATCATGAAAATAGGAGGGAAGTGATTCCGGAGTTACATAATGCTTGTTCGTGTTCAAAGCGAACTGATGTACTTCACAATCATTGTCCGCCAGAGATTTGGCGATATTAAACATTGCAATATTACCTCCATCAAGGGGAGGAAACGGCACACGGTGACAGATCTGCAGTATTTTCAAAGCTAAAATCGGAAATCAGGCTACTTCTTTAGTCGTCCTGTGATTTTTTTAAGTACGCGAAGATAGGCATCCTTGTCAAAAATGGATGAATCTGTAGTCGCCTTGGCTGTTAGGAATATCCCAACTGGCAGAAGAATCGCTGATGAAAGCCACATTGCATTGGATGGCTCCATGACACCTTCCCGGGCGAATTTTTCTGCACTTATGGAAATGACATGATAGATTACGAACAACAGAACTGATATTACCACCGGCATCCCCAGTCCCCCTTTCTTAATGATTGCACCTAAAGGAGCGCCTATGAAAAAAAGAATCAGACATGCGAAGCTAAGAGTGAACTTTCTGTGCCATTCAATTCTGTGCTTGGCAAGATTTTTTGACTTGTGTGCAATGTCTTCCGCATTGTCATTTACAATGCTTTTCATATTTCTGGCATTGAACAAAGCAGAATTTAAAATCATGTTTCGTCTGTGGTCAGGAAAGAATAACAATATTTCCTGATCACCTATTTGCGCATTAAGATCGTAATTGTTCTGATCTGGTTTTTTCACGCTGTCCACGAGATTGTAATTCATGGAGATGCGACGCTCTGCCTCAATTCGTTTGTCTGCTATTTTCCGTTCAAGACTGTCGGCAGCATGCTCCAGTTGATCCAGGTTGAGCATTTGGAAATTGTCTTTGAAAAGTTGCTCATTTGTTCGTGTCAGTTTGAATGAACTGAGATCGAATCTTACGACCTGTTCGTCAAACTCTGTCCGCATCAAAGGATAATTGTTTCTCCCTTGTTCTCCTGGCCTTTCCTCATAGCTGGATCCCTTAATCAATGTAAGTATCAAATACCTTTCATCTTGAGACATAACCATGCTTCCGCTTTCAGCCAATACCACTTTTGTATTCCCGCGTCCAAGTGTATGATCGTATATGGTGATGTTTCTGATTGTTTTTCCGTCTTTGTCTTTGGCACCAATTTTAATAGAATATCCATCGATACCGTTATAGAAAACTCCTTCTTTGATATACAGTGCGGGCTTTTGCTGCCTGACATCATAAAGCAGAGCATTCATTTTAAGGTTGGCAATTGGAAGAAAATAATTTGAAAAAACAAAAGCCAGCATGCTGATAAGTATCGTACAAATGATCAGTGGCCTCATAATTTTCTGAAGTGACATACCTGCTGATTTGCAGGCGGTGAGTTCAAAATGCTCGGCAAGGTTGCCAAAGGTCATGATTGACGACAAAAGAATAGCTAATGGCAGAGCCAGCGGAACCAGAGTAATGGTTACATAAGCCATCAGTTTGAATATGATAATCCAGTCCAGACCCTTGCCCACAAGGTCATCAATGTATTTCCAGAGAAATTGCATAAGCAGGACAAAGAGTGCAATGAGAAAAGTGAGAACGAGCGGTCCGGCAAATGCTCTCAGTACAAGTAAGTTTATTTTCTTCAAGTATATTTGAATGGAAACTCCTGCAAGTTACAAAAATGAAGCTTACTCCTGAAGAACTAGAAATACTCGCTGATACGCGTTTTTTTGATTTGAAAAAATCCGCAACAGAAAAAATTATGAAAGCCTTCGGCGAACTGGAATATCAGCTGAAGAAGCACTTGATTCCTAATTATCAAACAAACTTGATAGAACTTGATGGCAGGAGCGGCAAAATTTTCAGAGGGGAGAATTACAAAAACCTGCCTTATATCGTGCTGGATTATCCACGGTTGTTTGGTAAAACAGGGGTATTCGCTTTTCGGAGCATGTTTTGGTGGGGAAATGGCTTTTCATTTACATTGCACTTGCAGGGAGAAAGCCTGTCGGGAAGGATTGATTCAATAAATAAAAACTTAGCCTTACTCGCGGGAAAAAATGTATACGTCTGCATGAATGACACACCTTGGGAATATGATTACGGTGAAGAAAACTATCTGGCACTTGATTATTTACTAGATGCCGGAAGAGCCCGTTTTGAGCCAGAAACAGAATTTATCAAACTAAGCAGGAGATGTACCGAAATGGAGCAAATTGCATTAATTGATTATGGCAAAGAGACTTTAAAAATGTTTTTGGAACTATTTTGCGATCAGGAACCGATGTGATGCATCAGGTTATGAATCTGACTGTTCCAAAGCAAAATATCTTCTTCTTTTTCGTCAGGCTCTGAAAAATCTGTAACTATCAAGGCTACATCTGATGTGATCTCATCCTGGATTATTTCGAACTGAAAATAAGTTTCGTCCTGTGAGTCATCATCAAGCCACTTGAAACGAATCATCTGATTGTCTTTTTTAGCCACAATCTTAGCCCTCTGCTCACTGCCTTCCCATATGAAAATTAAATCTCCGTTCCTCACATTTACCTTATCAGCAAACCATTCCTCAAGTCCGCTCGCATTGCTTAGGTAATTATAGAGGATCTTCGGACTGGATTTGATTTCGAACTCGAGGGAATATTTTACTTTTTTTGAATCGGTATTCACTTTTGTCATTGTCTTGCTTCAGTGTTAAGATATTTGATTGAATTGAAGGTGTCCAATATATAAATAATTTTATAATAAAATGTTCACCATTTTTAGGTAAAATTCCTTCAATGCTTTTCTGATGGCACTATATTGAAAGCCCGGACTACAGCTAATTTCAACTGCTGTGTCTATAGATTATCCACAAAGGCTGCGAATATATTTTCCTGATGTAAAATTTGAGTCGTCAGCACACTCAGGGTGGAACAGAAAATATACTCAAAATGTGATCATGATATATTTGCAGTAATCAAATCAATTCTGATATTTGCAGCCCAGAAAATGAAGATGGCGAGGTAGCTCAGATGGTTAGAGCGCAGGATTCATAACCCTGAGGTCGGGGGTTCGACTCCCCCCTTCGCTACTTAAGATGTGCACTGAGAACTAATTTTTTCAGTGCACTTTTTTATGCGATTCAAATAACTTTTAGCTTCACCTGAAAACATACATCTAACTGTTCTTCAGCACTAAGAGGCTGCTGAATTCAATTCTGCTTTCTGAGAATAACAGCATAGGGATCAAAACTCAATTTCGGAAGAGTACAAAAAAACCCGGTGTATGCCGGGTTCTCTTTTTTAGGAATGAGATGGATCGTCTGTCTTTTTAATTGACTGAATGGCATCGCGCATTTCCTGGCAGGCCCTCTTCACGTCCTGCAATCCTTTTCTTACTCTGGTTCCTGCTGCTGCATTTCCTTTTTCAGAAAACTTGATTACATCTTCTTCAATAGCTGCCACTAACATTTTAATTTTTTCGTATTCTTTCATTGTGTTTTAATTTTAGGAGTTAATGTGGAGTGATTAAGAAATTATTTTGACTTATTTGATTTGTTTCCATGAGTTAAAATGCTGCAATCTTGTCTGACATGTATTCACCTGCCTTGAGTTTTACATATGCCTTTTTGAATGCGTCAATTGTATATTCAACATCCTGCATAGTATGAACAGCTGTAGGAATCAGCCTGAGAATAATCACGCCTTTAGGTACAACAGGATACACTACCATGGAGCAGAAAATGTCGAAATTTTCCCTCATGTCGTAAATTAGATTAGTCGCCTCTCCAATGCTGCCATTCATAAATACCGGTGTGACAGGAGACTCGGTTTTTCCAATGTTAAACCCAGCATCTTTAAGTCCGTTCTGAAGAGCATTCACTATGTTCCAAAGATTATCCTTGAATTCGGGATGCTTCTTCAAAAGTTCAAGCCTCTTCAGGGCACCAATTACCAAGGGAACAGGCAGTGATTTGGCAAAAATCTGTGACCTCATATTATAACGAAGATATTCTACAACGTCTTCTTTGCTGGATATAAATCCACCGATCAGCGCCATGCTCTTGGCAAAAGTCCCGAAGTAAATGTCAATTTCATCCTGAACTCCCTGTTCTTCTCCGGTTCCTGCACCGGTTTTTCCCATGGTGCCGAAGCCGTGGGCATCATCCACAAAAAGCCGGAAGTTGAATTTCTTTTTCAAGGCAACAATTTCTTTCAACTTGCCCATGTCACCGCTCATTCCAAAAACACCTTCAGTGATCAATAAGATGGAACCACCACTTTCTGAAACAATCTTTGTGGCTCTCTCAAGTTGCTTCTCGCAATTTGCAATGTCATTGTGAGGGAATACGAATCGTTTGCCCATGTGCAAGCGAACTCCGTCAATGATGCAGGCATGACTTTCACTGTCATAAACAATTACGTCATGGCGGTCTACAAGGCAATCAATTGCAGATACCATTCCCTGGTAACCGAAATTCAGGAGAATGGTGTCTTCTTTTCCCATGAATTCAGATAATTCATTTTCCAACTGTTCATGATAGTTAGTATTGCCAGACATCATTCTCGCACCCATGGGTGAAGCAAATCCGAAATTTGCAGCAGCTTCTGTGTCTGCTTTTCTCACCTCAGGATGATTCGCCAATCCGAGGTAATTGTTCAGGCTCCAGACAAGTCTCTCTTTCCCTCTGAAATTCATTCGTGTTCCTATATCACCTTCAAGTTTAGGGAAGGTGAAGTAACCATGAGAATCTTTGGCATGCTGTCCAATCGGTCCTCTGTTCTGTTTGATTTTTTCAAATAAATCCACTTAGCTTTCTTTTAAATTATAAAGCACTCAATCAGGATTGTCTTCAGATCATTTCAAAAGAAAATTACTCTTGAAAGCTGTCTTGATCAAAATGCCCTTTCTCAAGCAAAAGTAAGTATTTGGTATTAAAAACAAAGATTTTCGCAGGTTTATGAATGATTTAATTAACAGAGGATGTTAAAAGAATTCGAACATATCTTTGAGTTCTGGTGTTTGGCTAACAGTCTAAAACTTTCGCAATATTCTGATTATCAAATATATATAGTGCTATTTGCAAGTTGTGACACCAAGTTGCCTGCAAATTAGTAATGTCAATATTCTATATCTCGTGTACTCTTCCGTCATATTTTGGTAATTCTCAGGCAAAGGCTCTTTTCTGTATTGTGAATCTCCCGAATTCAGACGTTCTTGCAGCCCTCAAATCAAATTCCTGATGAAAAAGTTAATAATGGCCTCATTCCTGGTGGTGGGGATAGGCATTCTCAATGCGCAAAACATTCAGTTCAGATCCAACATCTCGTTCAGTCCGGATGTACTTGCAAACATATGGGGATATTCAGATGAACTTGGAAATGAATACGCCCTTGTAGGCACCGAATCAGGACTTTCAATCGTAGATGTGACTGATCCGGACAATCCAGTTGTAAGATTCGATGTAGCAGGTCTCACCAACAACTGGAGAGAAGTGAAGACATACCGCGATTATGCTTATGTTACCACTGAGGCCGGAGGCGGTTTGCAAATTATTGATCTCAGCAATTTGCCTGTATCCGTAAACACCAAGCTTTATACTGGCGACGGAGCGATTTCTGGTCAACTTGGAAGCATACATGCATTGCATTGCGACACAGCAACTGCGTATCTTTATCTCTATGGCAGCAATATAGGCCAGGGTCACACATTGTTTTTAAATCTTACAGACCCCTGGAATCCTGTTTTTGCAGGAGAGTACATACACCCGGGAGGTGGTAGTGATGAATATGTACATGATGGCTATGTGGAAAATGACACGATGTATGAAGCGCATATTTATGGTGGCTTTTTCACTGTAGTGGATGTTCGGAATAAATCAAATCCGGTGTTACTCGCTACTCAGACCACACCAACTGCATTCACACACAATACCTGGCTTTCCGATGATCACCGTACCTTATTCACAACTGACGAAAACAGCGGGTCTTATCTGGGAGCATATGATATCAGTGATCTCCAAAACATTGAGGAACTTTCTCGATATCAAACCACTCCTGGCTCTGGATCTGTGGTTCACAACACACATATCCTGAACGACTATGCAGTGACTAGCTGGTACAAAGACGGAGTGGTGATTGTAGATGTAAGCAGACCGGACAACCCAGTTGAAGTTGGAAAGTATGATACATATCCTCAAGGCAGCGGAGGTGGTTTCAGCGGATGCTGGGGTGTTTATCCTTTTTTCCCTTCAGGTACAATTGTAGCCTCAGACATCAATAACGGATTGTTCGTTCTCACTCCAACATATGTGCGAGGTTGTTACCTCGAAGGTACAGTTCGTGATTCTCTGACATCCTTTGTATTGTCAGGTGTAAGTGTAAATATTCTGAGTTCTTCAGTGACAAGAACTACAAATTTGTCAGGCGTTTACAAGTCAGGACTTGCAAACGCCGGTTTGTATGATGTTGAATTCTCCAGACCAGGATATCAGACCAAAGTCATTAGCGGTGTTAGCCTCAGCAACGGAACTCTCACACAGCTTGATGCTGAATTGAGTCCATTACCAACTTATGTTTTGACCGGCACCGTGACCGACAGCACTAGCGGTCTACCTTTGGAAAATGCAATGGTCCTCGTTGAAAATTCTGACTTCTCATTTCAGACAACAACGAATCAGTTGGGTGAATTCAGTGTAAACGGAATCTCTTCCGGACAATATGAAGTTGTTGCAGGAAAATGGGGATTTGTCAGCAAATGCCAAAATGTAAACATCAACGGAGCTTCAGCTATTCAATTAGATCTGCCTGTCGGTTATTATGACGATTTCTCTTTCGATTTCGGCTGGACAATTTCCGGAACTTCGGCAAATGCCTGGGAAAGAGACAAACCTCTGGCTTCTTATGACGGCAACAATAACATCATTAATCCTGATATTGATGTTCAGGGTGACTGCGGAGACAAAGCTTTCGTTACAGATAATGGTTCAGGCTCTTTTAATTTGCATGATGTGGACGACGGAACTGCAATAATCACTTCCCCAATTTTTGACCTAAGCATATATAATAACCCTGAAATAGAGTATCACAGATGGTTTGTGAATACCGGCGGCAGCGGCTCACCCAATGATACGCTGAGAATCTTACTAAGCAATGGATCCACAAGCGTGATACTTGAAGAAGTGACCAGGAACTCCCTTGGCAATGGCACCTGGGTAAGAAGTGCCTACCTGATTCAGCCTCTGATTACGCCAACAAATGCAATGCAGCTTTCTGTTTATACTGCTGATGGTACAAACGGCCACATCGTTGAAGGGGGATTTGACGCTTTCCGGATAAACGGACAACTGAATGTTTCAACTGCAAGTGAGGCAAACTCTTCGAAAAAACCTGCAAGTATTTTCCCGAATCCGAGCGATAATGATTTCATCATTTCTATTAGCTCGGAAAACGTTAACCGAAGTATAGAAGTGCTTGATGCATCGGGCCGTCTTGTGTTGAGTCGCGTGATACCTGCAAGAGCAACTACACTCAGATTTGGATCAGAGCTGAAAGCAGGAATATACTTCGTTCATATCAGGGATTCAAAATCAAATGGATCACAGATCAGGATTGTGAAATTCTAGCCTGAATATTAAAATCCCATTGTTCAAATTGCTGTATTTCTGATAATGGCTTAATCATATATTATTCATTATCTTTGCAAAACATGACTCTTCGGCTTACATTCATCTTGTTGATATTCAGCATATTATTTGCTTCGTGCAGCAATTATACCCGGGTGATGAAAGGCAAGGACATGGATGCCAAGTCTGATTTAGCCTACAGATTATACAGCAAGGGCGATTATTACCGTGCCATGCCCTTGTTCGAAGAACTCATAACAGTCTACAGGGGCACTCGAAAAGCGGAGAAACTCTATTATCATTACGCCTATACAAATTATCATCTGGGAGATTACCAGAGCGCTGCATACGACTTTGAAAACTTCACCAAAACTTTTCCAAACAGTGAGTATGCTGAAGAATGCGCTTTCATGCATGCATACTGTTACTTTGAAGACTCTCCTGATTTTTCACTTGATCAGACCAACACCTTTAAGGCAATCAATGAGCTTCAGCTTTTTGCTGACAGGTATCCTGCCTCATCCAGGATTCCTGAGTGCAACAGGCTGATTGACGAGCTTCGCGGAAAACTTGAAAGTAAAGATTTTGAAAATGCAAAGCTCTATTACAACATGGAATCATATAAAGCTTCCATCACGGCATTTAAAAACCTGATTCAGGACTATCCAGCCACCAATTACAGGGAACAAGCAATGTTTCTCATTATTAAAGCAGGATTCCTGCTTGCTGAAAACAGTGTGGAAGAGAAGAAGGCAGGCCGCTATAACGAGGCTTTGGGTGCATACACTGAATTCATCAGCAATTATCCTGACAGCAAATACAAAAAAGAAGCTGACGAATTATCAGCCCAGATCAGAAAAAAACTGGATAAAATTCCATCAGATAATATAAGCAATATAAACTAGTCTAATATAAACACTCATGAGTTACAAATCAGACGTGAATACTACGGTTACAAGAAATGTTTCGGATTTCGATGCACCAACAGGCAATCTCTACGAATCACTGGTGGTCATCGCTAAAAGAGCAAATCAGATCGGAACTGAAATGAAAGAAGAGCTGAACTCAAAGCTCTCCGAGTTTAATACCAGTTCAGACAATCTTGAAGAGGTTTTTGAAAACAGGGAGCAGATTGAAATTTCAAAGTATTATGAGCGCCTTCCAAAACCTAACCTGATTGCCATTCAGGAATTCCAGACCGACAAGATTTACTTCAGGAATCCTAATAAGGAAGAAAAAGCCTGAGCAAACAAGTTTTGGCTGAATTATTTTTAAGAATCCAAAACTTCTGTTTTGGATTTTTCATTTGAAATTCAACTTCCCTTTTAATGAAAGGTAAAAGAATCTTACTGGGAGTTACAGGCAGTATTGCAGCTTACAAGTCTGCTGTGCTTGTAAGATTGCTCGTGAAAGCAGGTGCTGAAGTGAAGATTATCATGACTCGCGATGCATGTGAATTCATTACCCCGCTGACCATGTCTGTGCTTTCCGGAAATCAGGTGTACACGGAGTCTTTCAATCGTGAAACCGGAAAGTGGAATAGTCATATTGAGCTTGGAATGTGGGCTGACCTTTTTCTGATCACGCCTGCTACAGCTAACACCATAGCGAAAATGGCATCTGGAATTTGCGATAATCTTCTTCTTGAAACTTATCTTTCAGCCAGATGTCCTGTAATGTTGGCACCGGCAATGGATCTCGATATGTGGAAACATCAGACTACTGTAAAAAATATCAGGTTACTAACTGAAGCTGGTGTAAAAATCCTTAGTCCCGATTCCGGTGAACTTGCCAGTGGTCTGAGCGGCGAAGGCAGATTGCGTGAACCAGAAGATATTTTTAACTCTGTGAATGACTTTTTTTTCAGCCATTTCTCCCTTAACAATCTGGATGTTTTAATAACTGCCGGGCCTACATATGAAGCGATAGATCCCGTGAGATTTATTGGCAACAGGTCCACAGGAACTATGGGATACAGAATTGCTGAAGTGCTTGCAGCCAGAGGTGCCAGGGTGACACTTGTTTCGGGACCTTCAGAAGCGAAATTGCAAAACGACCGGATTAAAAAGATTGAAGTGGAAAGTGCTGATGAAATGTATGATCAGTGCATGCAGCATGCTGGCCCGGCTCGATTGATCATCATGTCAGCAGCTGTTTCTGATTACAAGCCACAAGATGTTTCATCTGTTAAAATCAAAAAAGAAAATTCAGAGAAGGAAATAAGTCTGATTCCTACAAAAGATATCCTAGCTGAGCTGGGAAAAAACAAGTCGGCTGAACAAGTGCTTGTTGGTTTTGCACTTGAAACAAACAATGAAATCGAAAACGCAAAACTGAAGCTGAAAAATAAAAACCTCGATTTCATCGTTCTCAATTCACTGAAAGACCAGGGTGCAGGCTTTGGAACACAAACAAATAAAATCAGCATCATCGGAAAAGACGGCAAGGTGACAGATTATACAGTTAAAATGAAAGGTGAAGTGGCCGTGGATATTGTAGACTTCTTAATGCCATCACTGAAAAAATAAAAATATGCTTCAGAGAATATACTTTATCGTCTGCTTTTTTTCACTGTTGCCTGTTATGATGACTGGGCAGGAGCTTAACTGCCAGGTTTCGGTGCAAACTCCGCAAATACAGGCAAGTGACAAATCAATTTATGAAACTCTGCAAACTTCTATCAGGGAATTCATGAACAACCGAAACTGGACTAACGATAAATTTCTGAATCAGGAAAGGATAGAATGCAGCATTATCATTACCATATCCGAAAGAGCTTCTGTCGATGATTTCAAGGCGAACATCCAGATTCAGTCCAGAAGGCCTGTTTATAAATCCAGCTACAATTCTCCGATGTTCAATCATCAGGATAATAATTTTTCATTCCGCTATGTTCAGGACCAGACTCTCGAATTTGACGAAGCAAACATCAATTCCAATTTAACGGCTGTGCTGGCATATTATGCATTCATCATCATAGGTCTTGACTATGATTCATATTCAGAATTCGGAGGTTCAACTTATTTTTCCAAAGCCCAGTCAATTGTCAACAATGCCCAACGCCTGGCAGAATCAGGCTGGAAGGCATTTGAAAGTTCAAGAAACCGCTATTGGCTTACAGAAAATCTGCTCAACTCTACCTTCTCACCATTGAGATCAACTATTTATAAATATCACCGTCTTGGTTTCGATAAAATGACTGAGAATGTGCTGGACTCAAGGCAGGTGATCACAGAAAGCATAAAAGATCTCAGAAGAGTTTATCAAGACAAACCGAATTCGCTGGCTATGCAGGTATTCTTTAATGCGAAAACAGATGAAATCGTGAACATCTATTCTGCCGCCCAGCCGGATGAAAAAAATCAAGTAGTGCCGGTTTTATCCCTCATTGATCCGGCCAATTCCCTGAAATACCAGGCAATAATCAGCGGAGGCAAGTAATCAACTAATTATTTATCTAAAGTTCATTCTAAGTTATGGCATTGAAATGCGGAATTGTGGGTCTTCCAAATGTGGGCAAGTCGACACTTTTTAACTGTTTGTCAAACGCGAAAGCTCAGGCTGCGAATTTCCCTTTTTGTACAATCGAACCGAATGTGGGAGTCATCACTGTACCTGATGAACGCTTGAATATTCTCGAAAAGCTGGTTAAACCGCAGAAGGTAATGCCTACAACAATTGAGATTGTTGACATCGCAGGCCTTGTGAAAGGCGCGAGCAGGGGAGAAGGACTCGGAAACCAGTTCCTCAGTAATATTCGGGAATGTGATGCAATCATTCACGTGGTGCGCTGTTTTGAAGACCCTAATGTGGTTCATGTTGACGGTTCAGTAAATCCTGTGAGAGACAAGGAAACCATAGACACTGAACTTCAGCTTAAAGATCTTGAAAGTGTTGAAAAGAAAATTTCACGTGTGGAAAAGATGGCTAAAGCAGGAACTGATAAAGAAGCAAAAAAAGCCCTCGAAGTATTACTTGTTTTTAAATCTCATCTGGAGCAAGGTAAATCGGCAAGGAGTACTCCGGTTAACTCAGAGGATTTCAGGTTTGTCGAAGACATTTTTCTTCTGACAGCCAAACCGGTTCTTTATGTGTGCAATGTGGATGAAGGTTCCGTTACAAAAGGAAACAAGTATGTTGAGATGTTGAAGGAATCTGTGAAAGACGAAAAAGCTGAAGTGCTGGTGATCGCCGCTGCTATTGAAGCGGAAATCGCGCAATTGGAAAGCTATGAAGACAGAATTGCCTTTCTCAGTGATCTTGGACTTAGCGAATCAGGAGTCAGCCAACTGATTAAAGCGGCCTACAGATTGCTTAATCTGCAGACATATTTCACCGCCGGTGAAAAAGAGGTTCGTGCCTGGACTATCACAAAAGGAATGCTGGCTCCTCAGGCTGCAGGAGTCATCCATACAGATTTTGAAAAGGGCTTTATCAAGGCCGAAGTAATTCGTTACGACGACTTCGTAAAATTTGGATCTGAGTCTGCCTGCAGAGATGCAGGTAAACTGAGCATCGAAGGAAAGGAATATACAGTTTCGGATGGCGATATCATGCATTTCCGCTTCAATGTCTAATCAATCTTTTAATGTTAACGCTTTACCTCATAATAGCCACCTCTGTCCTTTCATTTATCAGCTTTCAGAATCATAATATTCTCGGCAGACTGATTTTTAATCCCTTTATAGTATCTAAAAAAGGTGAGTGGTACAGATTCATTTCATCCGGATTTATTCATGCTGACTGGATTCATCTGTTGGTTAACATGTTTGTGTTGTTTTCATTCGGAGGTGCAGTGGAACACTATTTCCAGGAATATTTTCCAAATCAGGGCAAGGTATTATTCCTGATTCTATATTTTGGGGGATTGATGTGTTCAATACTTCCTACTTATAAAAAACACAGGGAGAATCCGCATTACAATGCATTGGGAGCTTCAGGAGCTGTATCATCAGTAGTGTTTGCATTCATCTTGTTCAATCCTTTGCAAGAGCTTTGTCTGTATGGTATCCTGTGTCTGCCAGGAATTATTTTCGGCGCTATTTATCTCTTTTATTGTTATTACATGGGAAAAAAAGGAGGGGATAATATCAACCATGATGCGCACATGTGGGGAGCGATTTACGGGTTTGTCTTTACGATATTGCTCAAGCCTGAACTTTTCATACAATTCTTCAACCAGATATTTCATACTTACAATGACATCTGAAAAAATCAAAGTAGTATTTCTGGACAGAGACGGTGTAATCAACAAAGAAAGGGGTGAGTTTACCTGGCAGCTAGAGGATTTTACCATTAATCCTGGCCTCATAGAAGCTCTGAAAGAATTGAGTGCGCTTGGTTATCAGTTTATCGTTATCAGCAATCAAAGCGGAATAGCCAGAGGACTTTATTCAATGGAACAGGTGGAATATCTGCATCTTCATTTGGAAAGGTACCTGGAATCAAATGGAATCAAACTTCTTGAAATTTATTATTGTCCTCATCATCCTGATTTCGGAAAATGTCTTTGCCGAAAACCCGGATCCTTGATGCTGGAAAAAGCGATTGCAAGATTCAATGTGGATTTGAGCCAGTCTTGTTTTGTGGGTGACGCAGAACGTGACAGGGAAGCTGCACTAAAGCTAGGTTTGAAAGCGATTCTAATTGCATCAAACTCAAGTCTCACTAGTGTAATTCCTCAGATCAGCAATAAATAGTTTTCAAAATTCTTCGTTGAATATTTTTTTTTTCAATCAGGTCTGATCAATCCATTGTTTTAACTTTGCCTCAGTAATGAGTTCCACTTTGTATATCAACCACAACGGAAACATAGAAGATGCTTCCAGGCCCTTATTCAATGCATCGAACAGGGCTTTCAGGTATGGCGACGCGCTTTTTGAAACAATTCGCCTGATGAATGGAGAGATAATCTATTTCGAAAAGCACCTGAACCGGCTGAGAAAAAGTATGGAACTTTTGGGAATGAACTCACACGCAGACCTTACATTTCACAATTTGTACCTTTCCATCCGGCATCTTGATCAGGTTAATAAACTAAAAGGAAACGGAAGAATTCGCCTCGAAGTTTTCAGAAACGACGGCGGTCTGTACACTCCCCAAACCAATGATGTATCTTATGTGATTGAAGCATTACCCTTGGAAAACAGGGAATATATGCTCAATGAAAACGGATTGCGTATAGAACTTTATACTGAAATACAGAAACCCCTGAGCCGTCTGTCGAATTTGAAATCCTCCAATTCGCTTTATTATGTAATGGCTGGACTTCATAAGAGAAAAACCGGTGTCGGCGACTGCCTGGTGCTGAATACTCATAACCGGATTGCGGAAGCTATCAGCTCCAATCTGTTCATTCTCGCCGGAGCTAAAGTCATCACGCCCTCACTTCAGGAAGCCTGTGTTTCTGGAGTTATGCGTGAAACTGTGATTGAAATGTTACGTTCCGAAGGAAGGGATGTGACAGAGGGCAGTATAAACGTTGAGCAATTGCTCGCGGCCGATGAAGTTTTTCTGACGGATGTGATTCACGGAATCCGCTGGGTCGGGGCTTTCAGAAATAAGAGGTATTTCAATCTGTTTTCAAGAAAACTGCTTCAGCAAATTAAAAGCTTGCATGAAATAAAAAAGGCCTGATTTCTCAGGCCTTTTCTTTTGTGTCAAACACAAATTACTTTTTAGCGCTTGGATTTTCTATTGACTTTGCAAGTTCATCAGCAGCAGCCATGTTCTGATCACACGAAGTCTTAGTCTCAGCATAAGCTGTGTTCCAGCTTTCAAAACGAGCCTGAGCATCGCTCATCTTAGTTTTGAAATCTGCAAGACCTTTCACTGCATCAGCTGGTTTGATTTCACCTTTAGCTACTTTTTCTTTCCACTCTGTGAACTGAGTTGTAGTCTCGTCCCAGGTAGTTTTGAAAGAATTCCACTCGGTAGTCATACTCTCAAGCTTTTCAGAGTTAGCAGTCGCGCTCTGTGCCATTTCAGCGATTTTTGCTTTCATCGCTTCGTCCTTAATGTTGGCAGTTGTAGCTACCATTTCAGACTGCTTCGCAGCAAATTCTTTTGCCTGAGTAGCAGTTTCAGTCAACTGCTGGCTCCATGTGCTGGCCTGCTCTCCCAGAGCGGTCCAGTCAGTTCCAAACTGGTTGATTTCACTAAGTGTTTTTTCGTCAATTTTTGAATTACAAGCGGTAAAGCCCATAGTTCCTGCAATGAGGAGAGCTAAAATTGCTTTGGTTTTCATTTTGTTTTGATTGGTTTATGGTACTATTAAGTGAATAATGGGACAAAGTTATAGATAACAACGTATATAGCTGATCAATATTGAAAAAATTATTGACAATGCATGTTTATTTCTCCTTAGGATCGGGAATCACCTTCCTGATAAGGTTCATAGCACCTTTTATTTCATTTTTTCGCGGAAATACGCCTTGACTGGCTATTCGGATGTCTTCTATCGAATAGAAGGCAGTAGGGTTGTAGTGCTCAATCAGCTTGCGAATCATCTCGATATCTTTTCTTTTGATGATTGAGAAGATGATTTTGACAGGCCCCTTAGTACCCTCTCCATCAATCACAGTTACTCCTATATCCTGCTCCTGAAGCGCTTCAATGAGTTTCTTGCTGTGCTGCGGAGTAATGATCCTGAGTACTTGCAAGCCTAGCGCAAGACGCCTTTCAATCTTTAACCCGACAAATGTTCCTCCTGCAAAACCTGCTGCAAAGCCAATGTAACAAAGAGGATTGTCCAAATGTTGCATGATTTGGCGAATAGAAATCAGCCATATCAGTACTTCAAAAAATCCTATAAAGGGAACAATTTTCCCGAATCCCTTGCTCAAAAAGACATTCCTCAGGGTGGCAAGTGTTACATCTGCCATCCTGGCAAAAAATATCAGGACGGGAAGTACAACCCACCTGAAAAAATCTGATTCAATGAACGAAGCTTCCATGAAATATTAAATTTAATTATTTGTTTTCTGAACCTGAACTGGCAAGAAGCTTTTCCGACAAAACAGGCAAACCGGCTGCAGCAGTTTGATGAATAATCTCAAAGCCGCGAACTTCGGGAGCTTGGGGGTCTACACAATACTTCTGCGCTTTAGGCGGACAATGGGCTACAAGACCCGCGGCAGGATATACCTGAAGGGATGTACCAACCACGATGAAAATCTCCGCCTGTTCAACAACGAGTGCAGCTCTTGATAATTCATGCACGATTTCACCAAACCAAACTACATGAGGCCTTAACTGAGAGCCGAGAACGCACAGATCACCCTTTTTGATTATTCCACTTCTTACCTCATAGAGCAAGGATGAATCCGCGGTACTCCTTGCCTTCATAATTTCTCCGTGAAGGTGCAGCACATTTCTGGATCCGGCACGCTCATGCAAATCATCTATATTCTGTGTGATAACATGAACATCAAATTGATTTTGCAAACTGGCAATGGCCAAGTGAGCTTTGTTTGGAACTGCCATCATGACCTGCAATCGTCTCTGATTGTAAAAATCCAAAACTAATTCCTGATTTCTTATCCAAGCCTCAGGTGTTGCCACATCTTCAATCCTGTAGTTTTCCCAAAGTCCATCACTGTCGCGAAATGTCTTCAGTCCGCTTTCAGCACTAATGCCTGCACCAGAGAAAACTACTAGTTTTTTCATGATGCAAAATTCGGATTTAACAATGACAAGAAATTCTGTGGCTGCTGATTTTATGAACAGAATGGTATATAATTATTGTTTCAGGCCATTTCCCAATCATCATCCAGCTTGAAGCCATTTAAAAAATCTTTCACGCTTACTTTATTTCTTCCAGCCAGCTGAAGCTCTTCAATGCTTACAATTCCATCTTTTGCAGCTACATGAAGGATAGCTCTATTGTCAGTGATAACTCGGCCGCATTTGTGAGAATGTGTCTTTGTTTCTGATTTCGCTTTCAAAATTTTCACGGGAAAATCGAGTCCGCTCTTAATGTTCTGCAACTTGCAATGAGCACCCGGAAATGGTGATAAGCCGCGAATCAAATTTCTGACTCTGTTATGATCTTCAGTGAAATGGATGCGTGTATTTTCCTTATTCAATTTAGGTGCGGATTTCAAATCGCTTTCTTTCAGCTTATCTTGAGGCACTGTGGCGAAATTTCCGGAATAAATCAATTCCACTGTCCTGTTCACCAGATTTGCTCCCTGTATCATCATCCTGTCATGCAGCTCCCCGGCTGTTTCGTCAGCACCTATATTCACTTCTTCCTGAAGTAAAATATCACCTGTATCTATTTCCTGTCTGATGAAAAAAGTTGTAAGTCCTGTCTTTGTTTCACCATTGATGATTGCCCAGTTAATTGGAGCAGCACCACGGTATTGGGGAAGGAGGGACGCATGCAAATTAAATGTGCCTAATGAAGGCATTGACCAAACCTGTTCCGGAAGCATTCGGAATGCGACAACCACAAACAAACCTGGCTTCAATGCAGAGAGCGTAGAAAGAAACTCCGGAGATTTCAGTTTTTCAGGCTGTAGTATCTGAATACCATTGGCCTCAGCAAACACTTTTACCGGTGACTTGCTTAACTTGTTGCCTCGCCCGGCCGGTTTGTCAGGCGCTGTGACCACCGCGACTACATCTTGATTCTTGTGAAGGATCTCGAGACACGGCACGGCAAAATCCGGCGTGCCGAAAAAAACAATTCCTGGCTTAATAATGCTATTCATCAGATCCTGATTTTTTTCCAGTTACCTCGTGCAATGTAGTAATACGATACAATTCCTGTAAATCCCCAGTATATCACTTCCGACATCCATACAACTTCAACTGGTCCGGTTACTGAAAATGTCACCGAATAAATATAAATCAGATAAATGATAATCGCTGCAATTTCAATGTACAGTGCTTTTCTTGTTGCTCCTGTGCCACTGACTGCTGAAATGCAGACAATGGCAAATGAAAAGAAAAACATCGAAACATTCACTACCATTAAAGTGCTGAATGAATCGCTGATGAGGCTTTCATCTGAAGTGAAGATGGAAAGAACCTGATGCGGGAAAATTAGATTAATCGAGACCATCAAAAGGCTTGTAAGCAAAGTAAGACGAATGATTCTCATCAATAACACTTTAACTTCATCGCTTCGGCCTTGTCCTATTATGTTACTGACCATGCTGTTTGCTGAAACAGAAAATCCCCACATTGGTGTCATGCCAAGCATATACACTGCCCTCACAACATTGGACACAGCAAGATCCCGGCTACCAAGTTTTTCAATGAAAAGAAAGAACACAAGCCATGCTCCCATGGAAAGCATGTTTTGCACAACAAGCGGAGCAGAGAGATTCAATATCTTTAAAAATGTATCCTTCTGAAAAGAGTCAAATCTGAATAACCTGAATTTCTTGATACTTTTTTTAAGAAAAACATGTGTGAAAAGGAAGAGCAATGAAACCAATTCGGAAATACTCGCGGCCAATCCTGCACCCTCAATACCCATGGCAGGAATGCTTCCGTATCCAAAAATGAAAGCATAACCCAGGATAATATTTACTCCGGCCATGATAAACGCGTACACACCGTATACATTTGGCGTTGCTACACCCACATAGAATGATCGGAAAGCTGTCGCCATCATTAAAAAGACAATTCCCCAGGACCTGTATTTAATGAATGATACCGTTGCTTCTGCGATTTCGGCTGATTCTACACTATTGCGTAAAATCAAATCGGAAAAGAAAAATAAAATCAGAAAAAGTAAAAAGCCAAGCAGTGTCAGAAGTATAAAGCTGTGGTCGAAGATGTTGCCGACTTCAGATTCGTTTTGTTCCCCGCTCCGCCTGGCAATCAGTATTTGAGCTCCGATACCAAGCGCGACACCGATCATGGCAAAGGCGAAATAAAAAACTCCTCCGATGGCAGAAGCTCCCAATTCAGTTTCACCAACTCTGCCAAGAAAGGCCGTATCAGTCACATTCAGTAATGTAGTGGCAAATGCACCGATCATTACTGGATAGGCCTGTTTCAGAATTTCCCTGTATGAAATGTCTACCCTCAAAATACCGGATTAATCGAGCGTGAAATTAACATGCGAGATCAAACAGAAACTGAATCAAATGAAAAGATTCCACTGATTATTCCACATACAAAACAATTCCTTTCAGATACTCTCCTTCTGGATGATAAATATTCACGGGATGATCCGGGCCCTGACTGAGTTGATGCAGGATCCGGACTTTTCTGCGGCTTTGAGCAGCAGCCTGAAAAACAATTTTTCTGAATAAAAGCTTATCAATAACCTGAGAACAGCTGAATGTAAAGAGCATTCCGCCTTTTTTCACTCTCCTGAATCCTTCAGTGTTTAAATTGCGGTAACCTTTTGCAGCCCTTTCTGCAGCACTCAGATGCTTTGCAAATGCCGGAGGGTCGAGTATGATGATATCATATTGTTCTTCACTGCTTCCAAAATGATCAAAGACATCTGATGTGAAAAATTCATGATTGTTAAAAGAGTTCAACTCCGCGTTTTTACCGGCCCAATTGGCAGCTTTTAATGAACTGTCTACAGAATGAACAATAGAAGCCCCAGACTTGCAGGCATACATGGAAAATCCGCCTGAATATGAAAAAGTGTTGAGTACTTTTTTACCTGGAGCATAGCTTCCGAGGAGTTTTCGGTTTTCCCGCTGATCCAGGAAAAACCCGGTCTTTTGACCCTCTTCCCAGTTGATGTAAAATTTAATTCCGTTTTCAAGACTGACTGTTTCTACCGTACTTCCATAGAGAAATCTTCCTGAGGTTTCAGTTTCTTTGTTTACTGAATCAGTAAACTTGTGATATACTGTTTGAATAGCTAATCCACTGATTTTCTTTAACGCCTCACATATTTCTGGAATAAAATTCTCAATGCCTCTTGTATGTGCCTGAATTACTGCACAGTCATTGTATATGTCAATGATCAGACCTGGTAATCCATCTCCTTCACCGTGAACCAGTCTGAACATAGTGGTATCAGATTTTCCGCTAAGTCCCAAGTGTTTCCTCAACTCAAACGCATTAGTTAGTTTCTCTTCCCAAAAAACAGGACCGCATTCTGTTTTCTTAAATGAAAGTATCCTGACTTTAATTGAACCTTTATGATAAGTTCCTGTACCAAGAAACTCTTTTCCGGAAGAATAAACTTCTACCAGTTCACCTTCTTCGATTCCAGGAGCTTCATGCTGAACCGCGCCAGAAAAAATCCAGGGATGAAAATGCTGAATTGATTTCTCTTTCCCTGCCTTCAGATATAGTTTGGAAATTTCTTTCATGATTCCGTAAAGAAAAAGGAAAAATCCTGATTTACTTCATCTGATTGAAGTATCTCTAAAAGATCTTTGTAGTCAACCAAATAACGGTACGGTAACAGAGAGTCTTCGCCAGCATAGTCTACACCAACCCTTGGACCGGTTTTAATAATGGATTTATGAATCGGGATTTTCAGGTCTTCAATCCAAATTTCATCTCCGGTAAGTGATTTACCTGTATGAGTGTAATGTATTCCCAATGCTTTTGAAAGCTTACCCGGGCCCTTGCAAACATCACCGATATGTCCGGGTACCAGATTCCTCCGGTCAAACATCACATCAATTCCAATCACAGGGTAGAGAGCACGGATCAAAACCGCATGAGGGATTCCTGAGCGGTTTGTTACTACATTAAATAACGAATGAACTCCATAGCATAAATACACATATGCAATACCTGATTTTCCGTACATGACTTCAGTGCGTTCAGTTCGTCTTCCCCCATAAGCATGGCTAGCTTTATCCGTTTCGCCTGCATAAGCTTCTGTTTCAGTGATAATGCCGCCAGTTAATTTTCTGTCAAATCTGCTGAATAAAACTTTTCCTATCAGATCCCGGGCGATTTGATTTACATTAGCACCAGAATAAAAAGAACTCTTAATTTTCAATTTCAGCTTTGGAGTTTTTAGTATTAATCCACTTCAGGTTATTCCCGGCAGAGAATCCTATGTATTCGTTATCTAACAACCATTCAATCACCCTTTGATTTGACTCCTCACTATGCCTGGAAAGGAGAGACATTAACTCTTCAAGAGAATGTTCTCTCTCATTCAGTTTTTCTTTTACTTCTTGTGTGATGCTTTCAAATTCTAGATCGCTGACACCACTCTTGTTTCTTTTAACGCAATAATCACAGACACCGCACCTATGCCAAGATTCTTCTCCAAAATAAGATAACAACATAAGGCTTCTGCATTTATCCTTTGCCTCAGCATAATTCAGCATCGCCTTTGCCCTTTGTATATATTTTACCTTTCGAGCTTCCAACAGATTTTTATCAATTGCTAAATTTCCCGGAGGTATTCTGCTTTCCATGAATGTGATTTTTGGCTTTTCAGAAGCAGGAAAGTATTCAACGACATTCAATTTGCTAAGTCTGTTTAAGTAGGATACTACATCTGCAACGGTGATTTTCAATCGCTTTGAAAGCAGATCCTCACTGATGTCAACATAGTTGTCAAACAAACCTCCATATGTTCTCAGCAAAGCTTTGATAAAATTATCAAGTTCCTTGTTCTTAACCTGAAACTCGTACAATTCTCCGGCTCGGATATTCAGGCGAACTCTCGATTGCATTTTCAATGATTCAGAAATGCTGATCAGTCCTTGAAGTTCCAGTAAGCGAAGCGAGTTATAACATTCCCTGACAGGAAAATTATAAGAGCTTGAAAACGCAGGTAAATCAAAATCAAAGGACATTCCTTTGCCTGAACCCTCGGGAATCTGAAAATTATTGCCGAGAGCATTATACACATTTCTTATCTGACTTTTCTCAGGAAATCCAATTGATACTCTGCGCTCCATGTCAACTCGGTCAGAATTGTTATAGAGTAAAACAGCATATGCCTTTTGCTCATCTCTTCCGGCTCGCCCGGCCTCCTGATAATAAGACTCGATATTGTCCGGAAGTTCGAGATGCACCACCGACCTTACATCTCCCTTATCAATCCCCATCCCGAAAGCGTTGGTAGCAGCCATGACGCGCATTTTCCCCTCCATCCATAATTGCTGTGCTTTATCCCTTTCGTCTGAAGCCATACCGGCATGATAATAACCTGCACTGATTTTTTTGCTCTTTAAATAATTCGCTATCTCAACTGTTCTTTTTCTTGACCTCAAATAAACAATACCTGAGCCAGGAACCTTAGAAAATATTGAAGCCATCTTAGTCAGCTTATCATCTACTTCAAGAACAGAATAAGACAGGTTTTTTCGCTCGAAACTTTTCTTGAAGATATTTTGCTTATGAAAATTCAATCTGCGCATGATATCTTCCTGCACTTCGTGAGTGGCTGTAGCAGTTAAGGCAAGAACCGAAACATCTGGAAGTTCATTCCTGATTTCAGCAATGTTCAGGTAAGCCGGCCTGAAATCATATCCCCACTGTGATATGCAGTGAGCTTCGTCAACAGCTATCAGGCAAACATTCATTTTCTGCAATCGTAACCGGAATATCTCAGTTCCCAATCTTTCAGGAGAAACATAAAGAAACTTTTCTTTTCCATGAATACAGTTGTCAAGTGTCGCATCAATCTCTCTGGAAGTCATTCCTGAAACTGCAGCCGATGCTGGTATACCTCTGGCTTTAAGTTGATTCACCTGATCTTTCATCAGAGCGATCAAAGGTGATATCACAATGCAAACTCCTTCTAACGCCATTGCAGGCACTTGGAAACAAATTGACTTTCCGCCTCCGGTAGGCATAAGGGCAAGTGTATCATTTCCCTGAAGAACAGAGTTGATAATATCTTCCTGCAAAGGCCGGAATTGAATATAGCCCCAATGATCCTTTAGAATCTGGTGAATGGATTTCTGCATCTTAAAAAGATATATCTCTTCTGACTTTCAGATAAAGCTTATTTAATTTTCTTCTTGAAAAAATTAAGGCTGAGTTTCCTGGCTTCTGCAGCAGAAACACTGTCGTACCTGGGATTGCTTGGATTAGCAAATGCGTGATCGGCTTCAAAAACTTTGATCTGCAGTTTTTTTCCCGCTTTCTTCATGTTCATTGCGAACTCATCTACAACTTCCTTGCTGATCCAGGAATCTCGTGAAGCAAAAATACCAAGCACTTCACAATTCAGCATTTTGAGTTTCGAGACATCAGACTCTGGCATTCCGTAATACATCACACATGCTTTGGCCTGCTTTCCTGCAAGAATTCCTGCTTGCAAGGACCATGTTCCGCCCATGCACCAGCCAATGGTATAGATCTGTGCTTCACTGCCTGCATAATGCAAAGCACCCTTAATAATTGCACTTGCTCTGTTTTCGTCCAGCTCTGAAAGAAATTTCTGCGCGATTGAGGCAGTTTCCGCAATCTTTCCATCGTATAAGTCAATTGCCAATAGATTCATCTCAGGCATCTCCGCAGCCAGTGACATCGCTTCCTGCCTGATATAATCGTTCAGTCCCCACCACTCATGAAACACAAGCAGCCAGCGTGAACTCTTGTTCTTCGACTTGATTTGATAGGCATTTGCGTTTGTTCCATCTTCACACTTAAATGTTATTGGTTCACCCTCATCATCAACAAGATTGATTTTGTCAGGCGGGAGGTGAAAAGTCCCAAAGTCATGGCCCATAGCAAGTTCGCTGAATTTTGAATTCGGACTAGTACAACATGACTTTGTCTGACCTTCAGCGCGATTGAAAAACTGAATTACAATTAAGAAAATCAACAGGATTCTTAATGACATTTAAATGGTATTTTTATTTTGAAAGATACTGAAAAATTCAGGAAGAATTTGTTCTATCCGTTGTGATGAATGCTAAAAAAGAGTGGCTTAATTACCGGATGCTTTATGTATAAGCAAGTAAAAGTAAAGAAACCGCCTAATCCGGGCGGTTTCTTTAGGTAAATAACAGGTAGATAGTCAGACTTCCACTGTGCTGTTGTTTTTAAATTCAAATTCCTTTTGCCGGTTTAAAGCAAGTACAATCTCATCTTCTTTTCTGATTTTCCCGGCTAAAATCTGTTTCGACAATTCATTTAGCACTTTCTTTTGAAGCACTCGCTTCAGTGGCCTGGCGCCGAACTGCGGGTCATAGCCAAGTTCAGCAAGCCAGTCAATTGCATCGTGTGTAGCTGTAATTTTAATGTCGTTTACAAGAAGCATTTTCCGAACAAGTTCAAATTGAAGTTTAACAATATCTTTCACTTCATCTCTGCTGAGTGGCTGGAACATGATTACCTCGTCAATCCTGTTCAGGAATTCAGGTCTTATTGATTTCTTTAACAGCTCATAGACCGCGCTTCGTGTCTTGGCAAGCACTTCATCTCTGTTGAAATCATTCAGTGTTTCAAAATTCTCCTGAATGATATGTGAGCCTATGTTTGAAGTCATTATGATAATAGTGTTCTTGAAGTTGGCAGTTCGGCCCTTATTATCTGTTAACCGGCCGTCATCCAAGACCTGCAAGAGGATATTGAATACATCTGGGTGTGCTTTTTCAATTTCATCAAGAAGAACGACAGAGTAGGGGCGGCGCCTTACAGCTTCTGTGAGCTGACCACCCTCATCATACCCAACATAACCCGGAGGCGCTCCTATCAGCCTTGAAACTGTATGCCTTTCCTGATACTCACTCATATCAATTCTGGTCATTGAATTTTCGTCATTGAAAAGAAATTCTGCGAGCGCTTTGGCAAGCTCGGTCTTACCCACACCTGTAGTTCCCAGAAAAATAAACGAACCAATTGGCTTCTTCGCGTCCTGTAATCCGGCCCTGCTGCGACGCACTGCATCGCTTAATGCTGCAATCGCTTCATCCTGGCCAATCACTCTTTTATGCAATTCATCTTCCAGACGCAGCAATTTTTCCCTTTCACTTTGGAGCATACGTTTAACCGGAATGCCGGTCCAGCGTGATACTACTTCAGCAATGTCTTCTGAATCGACTTCCTCTTTAATCAGAGCTTTCTCTTCCTGCAGTTCATTTAGCTCCTGCTCGAATTTTCTCAGTTTATCTTCTGCTTCTTTGATTCTTCCATACCTGATTTCAGCAACTTTGCCGTAATCTCCGCTTCTTTCTGCCTGCTCTGCCTCAAGCTTCATTTGCTCTACAGCTTCCTTGATGTTTTGGATGCCATGTACAATTTCTTTTTCTGATTCCCACTTAGCTTTAATCTGGCTTCTTTGTTCTTCCAGGTTGGCAATCTCCTCACTTAATGTTGCCAAATGTTTTTCGTCCTTCTCACGCTTGATGGCTTCTCTTTCGATTTCAAGCTGCATGATCTTTCTGTTAAGTTCATCGAGTTCTTCAGGAACTGAATCTATTTCAAGACGAAGTTTAGATGCGGCTTCGTCTATGAGGTCAATCGCTTTATCGGGTAAAAATCTGTCTGAAATATACCTTTCACTCAGTTCTACAGCCGAAATAATCGCTTCATCCTTTATTCTAACGCGATGATGTGTCTCATATCTTTCTTTTAATCCACGAAGTATTGATACAGTATCTTCTGTGGATGGCTCTTCAACAATTACCTTCTGGAACCTTCTTTCAAGTGCTTTATCCTTTTCCACATATTTCTGATATTCCGCCAGAGTGGTTGCGCCAATTGCTCTCAACTCTCCTCTTGCAAGAGCAGGTTTAAGTATGTTCGCTGCATCCATTGCACCTTCACCTGCTCCGGCACCGACGAGGGTGTGTATTTCATCAATGAATAAAACAATCTCGCCTTCCGCACCGATTACTTCCTTCACGACTGATTTGAGACGTTCTTCAAACTCACCTTTGTACTTGGCGCCTGCAATAAGAGCACCCATGTCAAGTGAATAAATTTGTTTCGACTTAAGGTTTTCAGGGATGTCACCATCAATGATACGGTGCGCCAAACCTTCGGCTATAGCTGTTTTTCCAACACCAGGTTCACCTATCAAAATTGGATTATTTTTTGTCCTTCTGGAAAGTATCTGAAGTACTCTCCGGATTTCATCGTCACGACCGATGACCGGATCCAACTTACCTTGCCTGGCAAGTTCATTCAGATTTCTGGAATATTTTGATAAAGCGTTATAAGTGTCTTCCGCACCCGGGCTTGTAACTTTTCGCCCTTTCCTGAGCTCATCGATGGCAGACCTCACATCTTTTTCAGAGATCCCTTCACTTCGAAGCAATTTTGATGTGGCGTCATTTCCTGAAATGATTGCAAGAAGTATATGCTCAAGTGAAACGTACTCGTCTCCCAGCTTCCTGCTGATCTTGATGGAGTTTTGAATAAGATCATTGGCTTCATTGCTAAGATATTGCTTGCCGCCGCTGATAGAAGGGTATTTTGAAATCGTATCCTGGAGGAGTTTACGTATATTAGAAGGAGACACATTCAGCTTTTTAAGAATGAATGGAAGCACATTTTCATCTGCCTGCATAATGCCAAGCATCAGATGAGCGCTTTCTATTGACTGGTGATTTCGTTCTGCAGCTATTTGCTGTGCATGCTGAATAGCTTCCTGGGATTTAATGGTGAAATTGTTAAGGTTCATAATTTGTAATTTTCAATTCACATTGATCCATCAAAGAATTGACCAAGGCAGTAGCTCAAGAAATCTGCGCTTAATTGTCAGTTAGAAATTGAATTACGTGTCATTTTGGCGCAAACTCAGGTGTGTGATTTTTATTGTCAATGACCTCAGTCATCAGAGTTTAATTGCAATTGATTAAATTAGCCCTTAAACCATTTAATGCTTATTGCATGGAAATTAAAATTACACCTAACATGAAACTATCCGAGATTCAGGATTTGTTTCAAAAGCGTTTTAACTTTCTCAAGATAGAGTTTTTTAAGACTAAAAAGGACGCTGAATACACAGCCGATGATATTCTTGACCCACAAAGAAAAATTTCTGCTCTGAGCGAGAATGCCTCAACGGATTCTGTTGAAATAACAGGCCTTATGAAAGTTTCGGATGTTGAAAAAGATATCTCTGATAAGCTCGGACTTCATGTGGAGATATTTAGAAAATCAGGGAAAGTCTGGTTGAAGACATCTTCATCGGACCATTGGACATTAGTGGAACAAAACGCCAGAGCACAGGAATACGAAAAAGAATTGGAGATAAAACCTGAGCAAACGGATTGGAGAGAGCAGGAGTAAATTCCGTTAATTGAAGTATCGTTTAATCAACCTGAGGTTATGCGTATACTCTTTGCGCTCAGAATTGTAAATGCCCTGGTGATCCAAACGGTCAATTCGAACTTTGCCACTTGCATGAATTATCTTGTTATCCTGAAGTATAATTCCTGTGTGAATGATTTTCTTTTCTGCATTGTCAAAGAATGCGAGATCGCCTGTTCGTGATTCCTCAAGGAGATGGATAGTTTCTCCTGCTTCCGCTTGTTGCCATGCATCTCTTGCAATGCTCTTCCCGCATAGTCGTAAAATCATTTGCGTGAATCCCGAACAATCTATGCCAAATGGCGAACGGCCACCCCACAGATAAGGCGCATTCAGATACATGTAAGCATAATCAATCAGTTTGCCAGGATCTTCTGTTGAAACTTTTCTTACACTGCCTTCGAACCTGTACTCCTGTCCGTTAATTTGAGAGACTTTATCCTTAAAGCCTGGTAGACAACTCCCCATAAGAAGAGGTGTGACTTGCGTCGGCCCTGATATTATAAGCTGAACTAAATCAAGCGAAAATGTGTCTGAGGGAGATTTGAATTTTTCCTGTTCATCAGGAGTCAACTCCGTAATTTGCTTTATATCAACCCAACCGATGTATCCGTCATGTATGATCCTTACTTTGCGCCAGCTGTCTTTTTTGTCAATCACCTCCACAGTTTCTCCAAAAAGAATCTGAGAAACCATTTCGCTTTTATTGCTTGGCTCCCTTCTCACAGGAATAATGCTCAGTAGACAGATGGCGAGCATGATGCTAATTAACTGATTACAATTTTTCTATGACCATGGCGCTTGCTCCACCACCTCCATTGCAAATTCCGGCTGCCCCATATCTTCCCCCGTGCTGCTGCAACACATTTAGAAGTGTGACAAGAATTCTCGTACCGGATGCTCCAAGCGGATGACCGAGTGATACAGCGCCACCATGGACATTTACCTTCTTAGGATCCAGTTTCAAGAGTTGATTGTTTGCAATTGCAACCACCGAAAACGCTTCATTAATCTCGTAAAAATCTATCTGCTCTGCAGTCAGCCCGGCTTTCTTAATTGCCATAGGCAATGCCTTGGCAGGAGTTGTGGTAAACCATTCAGGCGATTGTTGTGCATCGGAAAAACTCAAGATTCTGGCAAGTGGCTTGATGCCCAAACTCTCTGCTTTCTCTTTCGACATTAAAACGATTGCCGCGGCGCCGTCGTTCAGCTTACTTGCATTGGCAGCAGTCACCGTTCCTTCTTTCTCAAATGCAGGCTTTAAAGTCGGAACTTTGTCTGCTCTGAGATTTTTATACTCTTCATCTTCAGAAACAACAATTGGATCTTTTCCTCTCACAGGAACTGAAACAGGAACTATCTCATTACTGAAATAGCCCTTGGAATAAGCTTCAGATGACCTTCTGTATGACTCCAGTGCATAAGCATCCTGCTCCTCACGGCTGATTTTACATTCCCTCGCGCACAATTCTGCAGCAGAACCCATGTGATAGTTTTTATAAACATCCCAAAGGCCGTCTTTGACTAGTCCGTCTGTCAGACTTCCGTGTCCCAGTTTATATCCGTTGCGAGCCTTATCAAGATAGAATGGAACATTGCTCATACTCTCCATTCCCCCGGCTACAACACAATGATTATCCCCGGACATGATTGAACTTGCAGCCAGAGCCACAGATTTCATACCTGAGGCGCATACTTTGTTGATAGTCGTACCAGGAACTGTATCAGGAATCCCCGCATTGATGGAAGCCTGTGTAACAGGCGCCTGTCCTACGTTAGCAGAAAGGACATTTCCCATATAAACTTCCTGAACTTCCTTTGGATCAAGTTTGATTCTTTCAAGAGCCGCTTTGATGGCTGCCGAACCGAGGGCTGGAGCGCTAAGAGATGAAAGTGAACCGCCGAAACTGCCAATTGGTGTACGAACAGCCGATACTATAACTACTTCCTTCATATTTTTTTATTATCTGATAATTTAACGGTGCAAGTTACGAATTTGTTCATTGCCTTGAGTTCATTCATTAATATTGCATGAGTGTTAATATATATTTCCTAAAGTCCGGGAAAGAAAAAATATTTCTCTGAAATTCGTAAAAATCAGTTCCAGCAAGAGTAAATGAAAAGCTATTTTATCCGGTTATCCAATCAACATGAAATTGTGTTCAAGTATTTTATCATACTTGCCACCATATTCCTGATAGTGATTGCACTGCCTAATGAAACTCAATTCAACTATTCTTACCAGAAGGGCAAACCCTGGGCCTACGACAACCTAATGGCTCCTTTTGATTTTGCAATCATCAAAACAGATGAGGAACTCACGCTGGAAAAAGCTGAAATCATTAAAAACTCTTACCCTTTTTATCGCTTTGACGAAAACGTAGGAGAACAAAAAATTGAAAACTTTAAACTAGAACTGGAAGAAGCCAGAAAAAAACGTGACATTGAAAAAAATCTCAGTCCAAGAGATATTTCCAGGCTAGCTGCAGCAAGAAAGGCACAGGAAGATACCTGCATCGACATTCTTAAAAGAGTATATGAACAGGGAGTAATATTGTATAATGAAAAATACTCTGCAGCGGTAAATAAAGGCATAATTTTCACTCTCAAAGACAATATAGCAGAAGAACACAGTCTCAGCGAATTTTACACAATACAAACTGCATTCAGTTACATTAACTCTGTTTTGGAAAGTACTTTCCCGAACGAAAAAGAAAGCCTTGCACCTTTACTCGAAAATGCTCTAAGCCACAATCTTTTTTATGATGATGCTACCACCCGGCGTTGGACTAAATCTGCTCTGGATAAAATCTCGGTGAACAGAGGTCTGGTTCAAAAAGATGAAATTATTATTTTAAAAGGGGAAGTGGTCGATGAAGTAAAATTTCAAAAGATTGAAAGCCTAAAGGAAGAGCTCAAGAATAAAGAATTCAGCCGCTCATCGAAATGGATGATGTTTTTCGGCCATCTCATCATCGTGTCACTGGCCATAAGCATGCTGGTTCTATTTCTATACCAATTCAGAAAAGAAATCTACGATAACAACTCAAGAATCTTGTTCTTAATGTTGCTTATTTTACTGATCACCTATCTGTTTCTTTGGGCAAGAAAAATCAATCTTTTCGACTTGTATCTTGTACCGATTTGCATGCTACCCGTCATCGTAAGGGCGTTTTACGATACCAGAACCGCTCTGTTTACTCACATCGTAACTCTTCTTATCATCGGATTTGAATCTCCTACAGGTTTTGAATTCTTCTTTATTCAAACCATGGCCGGCATGGTGGCTATCTTCAGCATTGTCAGCTTAAGTAAAAGAGTTCAGTTTTTTATATCCGTATTGATGATTTTCATCACTTATTCGGTGGCCTTCATTGGTGTTACCATTTTGCACGAAGCCAACTTGCGATCAATCGACTGGATGAATCTCAGGTGGTTTCTGGGCAATGCGGTGATTACTCTCTTTGCCTTTCCACTCATATTCATTTTTGAAAAGACCTTTGGTTTTCTCTCAGATGTATCATTGATGGAATTATCCGACTCCAATTCTCCTTTGCTCAGGGAACTTAGTCTGAAAGCCCCTGGTACTTTTCAGCATTCACTCCAGGTTGCTAACCTCGCCGAAGCAGCTATTTTTCAGGTGGGGGGTAACCCGCTGCTGGTCCGTGCCGGAGCCATGTATCATGACATAGGAAAGATAGATATGCCCATGTATTTTATTGAAAATCAAAATTCTCTTAATAATCCACATGATGATATTTCTTTTGAAGAAAGCGCCGGTGTAATTAAAAGCCATGTTATCAAAGGAATCGAAAAAGCCAAGAAACATAAACTGCCAGAACAAATAATCGACTTCATCCGCACACACCACGGCACTTCTCGTCTTCAGTATTTCTACCAGAGCTTTCTTAAGAACTTTCCTGAAAAAGTACCTGATGAAGCAGTTTTTAGATATCCAGGACCTTTGCCGTTTTCACGCGAGACATCTGTGCTCATGATGGCCGACAGTGTTGAAGCTGCATCCAGAAGTCTTAAAAACCCCGATTCGGAAAGCATCAGTGCACTTGTTGACAGTATCATTGATCACCAAATTGAAGAAAATCAATTTGTGAATTCGCCAATTACGCTTCGTGATATAAGTGAAATCAGAAAAATATTCAAAAAGATGCTCAACAGTATTTATCATGCTAGAATCGAATATCCTCACTAAGCCTCGGATTAGTACTTTTGCAAATCAATTCAAATCAATTGAGATACTTTATCCATCTTGCCTTCGACGGTACCGACTTTCATGGTTGGCAGATTCAGCAGAATGCGAAATCGGTTCAGGAATGCCTTGATAAATCATTGGAGATTTTATTTCGGACATCGCTTTCAACAACAGGTTGCGGCCGAACAGACACCGGTGTTCACGCCAGGGATTTTTATGCTCATTTTGATTCTGAGAATGAAATAGACTGCGGTCCAAATAAAATACATCAGTTAAACAGCATATTACCTGCCGGAATTGTAGTCTATGCTATTTTTCCTGTCAAGAATGAACAACATTCAAGGTATGATGCGGTTTCAAGAACCTATGAGTATTCACTGTATAATTATAAAAATCCTTTTCTAAGCAGGTTTGCACTTTTTTATCCGGGAAATCCTGACATCAGTAAAATGAATGAAGCAGCCGGGTTATTAATTGGCAAAAAGGATTTTTCCTGTTTTTGCAAATCCGGTTCTGATCCAGTGAACACTATTTGCGAAGTCACTGAAGCAGTATGGTTGGAATCTGCAAATGGATTTGTCTTTAGAATTTCGGCAAACCGCTTTCTTCGAAATATGGTTCGATCCATTGTCGGCACCTTGCTGGAAATTGGAGAAGGAAAATCAAATCTTGTTGACTTGCAGAATATACTCGAGAGCAGGGATCGAAGCAGGGCAGGAGTTTCCGTGCCTGCTAAAGGCTTGTCCCTGGTAAAAGTCCGATATGATTTTTTTTCAAAAAATAAATGACCAAAGGAGATCTGAGCGGGAAAGCATTTGATTTATCAATCCTGAATAGATTATTCAGGATGACATTTCCGTACAAAAGCGTTTTCTGGATCAGTGTCACTCTCACATTATTGCTGGCATTTCTTTCACCATTAAGACCTGTGCTTGTACAGTATGCTGTAGACAAGCACATTATGAACCAGGACAAACAAGGACTCTTGCTCATGAGTATTTTTATTCTGGGCTTATTGCTCGTGCAAACTGTCGTTCAGTATTTTCACACGTACCTTACAAGCTGGCTCGGACAAACTGTGATCAGAGACCTGAGAGTTCGGCTGTTTCAACATATCACTTCACTGCGGCTTAAATATTTTGACAAAACACCTATCGGAAATCTGGTTACACGGACGGTTAGTGACCTTGAAACAATCGCTGATATTTTCAGCGAAGGACTTATAATAATCATCGGAGATCTGCTTCAGGTTGCCGTCATTGTGATATTCATGTTCGTAATAGACTGGAGGCTTGCCCTGATAAGTTTGTCAACAATTCCATTGCTACTGATAGCAACAAGAATTTTTCAAAAGGGAATCAGAAACGCTTTCCGTGAAGTAAGAACACAGGTAGCCGCACTTAATACATTTGTACAGGAACATATTTCAGGCATAAGTCTGATTCAGGTTTTTAACAAAGAAGAATCTGAGATGGAAAAGTTCAAAGCCATCAACAAGAAACACATGAGTGCCCATATCAGATCTGTCTGGTATTACTCAATATTTTTTCCAGTGGTAGAATTGCTCACCGCGTGTTCATTGGGCTTGCTGGTCTGGTGGGGTTCCAGGGGTGTGATACAGGGTGATGTCAGCCTTGGGAACATCATTGCATTCATCATGTACATAAGTATGTTATTCCGGCCTATTAGGGAGCTCGCAGATAAATTCAACACCCTGCAAATGGGAATGGTGAGCAGTGAAAGAGTATTCAGGGTATTGGACACACATGAACATGTGGCTGACAATGGGAATCCGGATCTAAAGGTCAATGACGGAATCATCGAATTTAAAAATGTCTGGTTCAGTTATGATGATCATCCGGCAGATGAGGACTCCTGGGTGCTTCGCGATATTTCATTCAAACTGGAAAAAGGGAAAACTCTGGCAATCGTCGGAGCCACTGGAGCAGGCAAATCCTCTGTGATAAACCTGCTTGGCCGAATGTATGAATTTCAGAAGGGGGAAATTCTGATCGATGGGATTGACATACGGAATTATTCCCTGGATACAATACGCAGAGAAATTGGTGTGGTGCTTCAGGATGTTTTCCTATTCTCAGACACTGTCAGCAATAACATAACTCTGAGAGACCCTTCAATCTCTCATTCGATGGTAATAAACGCAGCGAAGATGATAGGGGCAGACCGATTCATTAATAAACTTCCGGGTTCTTACGACTTTAATGTCATGGAGCGCGGTGCGATGCTTTCCACAGGACAAAGGCAACTCATTGCATTCATAAGAGCGCTTGTCTTTAATCCCAGAATTCTGGTCCTCGACGAAGCTACCTCTTCCATAGATCATGAATCGGAAGAATTAATACGCACAGCTACCAGAAAAATTACAAAAGACCGTACATCAATTGTCATTGCCCATCGGCTTTCCACGATTCAGAACGCTGATAACATTATAGTGCTGGATCATGGCTCAATAGTGGAAGAGGGCAGGCATGAAGTACTGCTAATGAAAAAAGGTTTCTATTTCCAATTACATGAAATGCAGTTCAGGAATATGTGAAGGAAAGAAAATCCTGAATTAATTAAATTGTTGCTTTCATCAGCTTTTCCAGCTCTTCCACCTTGTCTAAAAAACCAAGCTTGTAATAAGAATTCATCAAATTGCGGATCAATCGCTGAATCATTTCCTTATTAGTGCATGGTTCGTAATATGAACTTTCCTGCCTGATTTTCAATTGAGCAAGGAAACTGTCAATCTCCTTTCTTTGAAAAACATCGCCTCTGCTGAAAGGGTTGATGTAAAATAGTATCCTTGAGTGATCATCAATTGCAACAGGATCATTCAGTTCATCCTTATAACACAGTATGAAATGTTCGGGAAGGTTAACTCCGTATACAGGTATACCTGCGCTTCTGGCAATTTCCAGATAGAGAATTGAAAGCATCAGAGGATTTCCCTTCCTGGTTTCCATCACTACATTGATGAAAGAGTTCTGAGGTGCATGGTAATTCGTTGTGTTGCCCCCAAAACCATGAATATCAAAGAATATTTTATTCAGCACATTAATTTGCTCAAGCGCAGTCAGACGATCGTTCATCTCAAGCCATGCATCCTTGCGCATCCTGTCAAGCTGCTTCTGAATAACCTCTTCTTCCAAATCAGGGTATTGGTAACGGGCTATAAGCAAGGCTCCTTTTATGAGCTCCTGAGAACCACTGTGTGACCATACATGCAATTGATGCTGTAAATCCTCAAACTGGATCTTATGAATTATTGCTTCAATTCGCTCCTGCATCATGGCATCCAACGAACTGCTCCAGGCGTTCTCAAGAATCGGTATTACCTCCTTACCGTAATTTATTAGTTTCAACTGGATATGATCGAATACTTCTGAATCATTATCATCCAACAATCGGATTAGTGCGTCAATCTCTTGTTTATTCATTTTCATAATCTGGGCAATTCAAAATACCCCAGTTTTAACAGACGCGGGCATAAAAAAGATACCTGAAATTTCACACATTTTTTCAACATCAATCTGTTTGAACATGTTCGCATCCATTGTAACCTTGATGATTGGCAGGTTTTCAAAGTAATGCTTTCAACACATTTACTTTGAAAAGTCGCATTTTATTGCATTTTAATGTCATTAGTGAAATAGCATAATTCGTACATTTGTTGAGCTCTATTTAATCATCCCCAAAACTTATTACTTATCTGTTTCATGGAAAAAAAATTTTACTCTATCTGCCTTTCTCTGATCATTTTGAGTGTATTTCAACTTAGTGCTCAAAATCTTGACCGGATCTGGACAAGCCATTTTAACTCAAACGGAGATAACAGTGATCGATTTAACAAGGTTGAACATGATGGTTTTGGCAATTATGTTGCTGCGGGGTATACTGTCCGTCCGGGAAATTACAGGGATTTTCTTACCATCAAGTTTGATTCTAATGGCGATACTTTATGGGTTCGCACCAGAAACGGCAAAGGAAACTTTGATGATGAAGTGACTTGTCTTGCAGTTGATGTAAGTGGAAATATATATGTGGCCGGATATTCAGATGGAGGTAAATCCCAAAATGATATATTACTTGTCAAATATGACGCAAACGGAAACAGGCTGTGGGACACGACCTGGAACAGTTCTGCCTGGATGGATGATGTACCTGTGGATATGGCAATAGACCCTTCCGGAAACATATTAATTTGCGGAATGGCAGAACCTGATACGGTTCCGGGTAGCCAGGATTATATTACACTGAAATATTCTCCAAATGGTACACTCCTATGGCAAGCTCAATATTCCAGGCCTTCAGTAACAGGTGGTAAAGACGAAGCTTCCGCTATTGCTGTAGACTCCAATGGAGATGTATATGTGACCGGTCGATCATACAATGGCAGCAATGACGATTTCATCACAATTAAATACAACGGTGCAAATGGCAGTGTTTTATGGACTCAACCGTACAACGGGGGAGGTACTGACAGGGCTGTCGATGTGGCAATTGATAATGCAGGTAACGTGATCGTAACCGGTCGAAGCGACAATGGAAGCAATGATGATTTCAGGATTCTTAAATACAACAGCGCCGGAATCTTCCAGTGGAATCGATTCTACAATGGTGCTTCAAACCAGAATGACAGGCCGGTTGCCATCGCTATTGATGCTTCTGACAACATCTATATCACAGGACAAACAGATGTAGACAATTCACCAATAATTGACTACGATTTTGTAACAGTTAAATATAATTCTGCCGGAACTATTCAGTGGGCCAGGGTAGTAGGAGGAGCAGCAGGACAGGATGACATCCCTTCGGCTTTGGTGATAGATTCTAATGGCGATGTAATTATCACAGGAAAAAGCGATGCAGACCCTAATCCACTCGTAACAAATAATGATTTCATGACAGTGAAATATAATTCCGGGGGAACCCTTCAATGGAATAAGACTTATGCTGGTACTCGTGTTTCAGGGAGTGATATAGCTTCTGCCTTGGTTGTGGACAATTCCGGAAATGTGTACGTGGCAGGTGGCAGTGAGAATATTCTGACTCAGAAAGATGCCACGGTGGTGAAATACGATGCAACAGGAAATCAGATTTTCTTTAAAAATAATAATGGTGAAGGAGATTTTTCTGAAAGCGGAAGGGCAATTGTAATTGATGCCAATGACAGAAGTTATATTGCAGGATATTCTTATCAGGAAGCAAGAAATCGTGATATTCTCCTGGTCGCATTAGAGACAAATGGCGATACAATATGTTCCTTCCTCTATAATGGTACAAAGAACGACGATGATGAACTATCTGCCATAGGTATTGATGCCAGCGGTAATATTTACGCTACAGGATATACTAAAGGTGAGGGCCAGGGAAGTAACATCATCACTATTAAATGGAATGCAAACACCTGCGATACGGCTTGGACTCGTATTTACAACTTTTCTGCAAACGAAAGCGACAGGGGAGAATCCCTTGTAGTGGATGCTGCCGGTAATGTATATGTAACCGGCAGGAGCGATTCAAATCCGGTTGATACAGTCGACAATAATGATATTGTCACCATGAAGTACGACACTAACGGTAATCTTCTGTGGTTGCAAAGATATGATGGCAGTGGCAGCGGAAGAGACGAACCTTCCAAAATTCTTCTTGATAACGCTGGAAATGTACTTGTATGCGGAAGAATGGAAAAAGCAAATGATGACGATTTCGTGCTTCTAAAATATTCTGCTGCGACTGGAAATCCGGTTTGGCCTTCACCTGCTCTATACAACGGCCCTTTCTCAAATGATGACAGAGCATTGGACATGGCTATTGATGCAAATAACAATATTTTTGTTTGCGGCTACTCACAGACAGGATCGGGAAATGCAACAGATGACGCAGCTGTGGTAAAATTTGATCCAAATGGAGCTCCTATCGCATTTTATTTCCTGGATTATGATGGATCGGGCCTGGGAAATGACAGGGCGGTTGCGATTACCACTGATGCAGCAGGAAATGTTATTGTCGCCCTTCAGGTCGATGTGGACCCAACTCCTAATTTCGCGAACTATAACTTTCTAACAGTTAAGTTCGACAATAACCTTAATCAGATTTGGACAAACCCTCCTCAGTATAACGGATTGCTTAACAGCGATGATGTTCCAATCAGCATCAAAACCAATGCAGCTGACATATTTGTAACCGGATATTCAAAGAGCGATACCGCAAACGGACGCACTAATATTAATTGGGTAACCATTAGATATAATTCGCAGGGTGTTCAAACTGCACTAGATTTGTTTGATGGTCCTGCCATGAAGGATGATGAACCAAATGCAATCGCACTCAGAGGCACTTCTCTTTGGGTGTGCGGATTTTCTGAAGGAGTTAATCAGTCTCAAAAAAACATGACCGTTGTTCGCTATGATCTGACAACTTCTTCATTGACTGCAATGAATGATGAAAGCTTGTCAACTTTGCACCCGAACCCATTCAGCCATTCAGCAACACTCAGATTTTCACAAAACAATTCAGGATCAAAAGAAGTTAAAATATTCAGCATGCTTGGCGAAGTAGTCAGTCATAAGTCAGGTATTGAAAGCGATGAACTGCTCATAGAAAGAAATGATTTACCTGCAGGAATCTATTTCTACCAGGTAATTGCAGGTGAGAAATTTGTCTCGTCCGGCAAATTTGTCATACAGAATTGATTATATATCCGATATTCAAATGATAAGGAAATTTCAGCTCGCACTTTTGTCGATATTGACATCATGTATCTTGTTTAGTATGCCAGTATTCGCGCAAAAGAATCTTACATTGGTTTCTAGCATGTCTTTCAGTCCTCAATCCGTAGCAGGTTGCTGGCACTATACAGACACCGCTAACAATACTTACGCTCTGTTGGGAACTTCTGATGGTATCAGTATCGTTGATATTACCAATCATGCCAATCCCTCGTTTCTGTTTCAGCTGCCCGGAGTTAACAGTTTATGGCATGAGGTAAAAGTCCAGGGTGATTTCGCATATGCAGTTTCTGAAGGAACCGATACAGCCGGGATAAAAAATGGTGTACAAATTATTGATCTTCGTTATCTTCCAGATTCTGCACCAAACAAATTTTATCAGGGTGATGGCGCTATTTTAAACATGCTAACCCGGGCGCATTCTATCACCACTGCTGGTGAGTATATTTACATTAACGGACACGATATTGCATCTCTTGGAAGAGGTGTTCTCATCTGTAATATCTCTGACCCCTGGAATCCTGTTTATGTGGGAGCCGTGACACAAAATTACTGCCACGACAGCTATGTACGCGGAGATACGATTTACACTAGCGACATCTACGCCGGTCAATTTTCAGTCTACGACATAACAAACAGATCTAATCCTGTTCTTCTTGCAACACAGCAAACGCCACTGCTTTTTAATCATAACACTTGGCTGAATGATGCCGGAGATGTGCTGTTTACCACAGATGAACGTAATAATGCACCGCTGGCCGCTTATGACATAAGCGATCTCTCTAACATCACACTTCTGGATACATATTTTACGACATTATACCCTTCGTCCGAAGTGCATAATGTGAGAGTTCTGAATGATTACCTGATTAATCCAAGCTATGGAAGTCAGTTGACTATAGTTGACGCGAACAGGCCAAGCAATTTAGTGGAAGTGGCATATTACCCTACAGCCTCCTACTTAGTTTGGGATGCCGATCCTTATTTGCCTTCAGGTGCTATACTTGCCACTGAAACAAATCCGGGCACCATGTACATCTTTGAGCCGACTTATGTAAGAGCTTGCTACCTGGAAGGAACTGTTCGAGACAGTTTCACAAACCTTCCAATCTCCGGAGCAATGGTGAGAATTATCAATAGTAATCTTATAAAATACTCTGATGGTTTCGGCGGATATAAAACCGGACAGGCAGATTCCGGAACTTATGACATTGAATTTTCGGCTTTAGGTTATTTTACCAAAACATACAGCGGTGTTCAGTTGTCAAATGGTAACCTGACTCAGCTTGACGCACTTTTGGTTCCAGACCATACCAGAGTCTCAGAACTTAGTAGAAATTTCAGAATTAGCCCAAATCCAACAAATGACAAAATCACCGTTCAATCTGAACTGTCCGAAATTCACGAAATCAAACTGTCAGATAGCTTTGGAAGAATTGTGAAACAATCAAGGATGTATAACGAAAAGTCAGGAAGCATCACAATACGACTCGATGATCTTTCATCCGGCGTTTATTTCTGCACAATTCTCTCCAGACACGGATCATTTGTCAGCCCGATTGTAAAATATTGATCTGAACAAGACTTCATCAATCGCACTTGTTCGGACTTCTATTCACATGGCTGCTATTCTGTCAAGAACAAGTTCGATCATCTGATTCATGGTCTCTTCACCTTTGTGCGTATGCTCATTCGTGATGCGGTTGGCAACTATAGCATTAACCGAACAACAATGATGTCCAAGTATCGAGGCAAGTCCATACATGGCTCCTGTTTCCATTTCAAAATTTGTAATTCTTTCATCCTTGTACTTGAAACTATGCAATGACTGAATAAAATCAGGTCTTGCAAGTTCGTAACGCAGCACTCTTCCCTGAGGTGCATAAAATCCGGAACAACTGGCAGTGATACCTTTGTGCATTCCCGTGCTGATGGATTTCTCTAGCTTGGATGAGCAACTGGCCAGATAAGATTGAGGTAAAATCCCCAAATTAGGATAGTGTTTTCTGAATGCTTCTATCAAGCCGGTCTCGGTTTCGTTATTTTTTAGTCTGTAAAAATTGAGAAGGCCGTCTAAGCCTAATCCATATTTGGAAAATACAAATGAATCTACAGGGATGTCTGTCTGTAAACTGCCCGAAGTACCAATGCGAATCAGATTCAAAGAGCTTAAGCCTTTTTTAATTTCCCGTTTCTTCAAGTCAATATTCACTAATGCGTCAAGCTCATTGTAAACTATATCAATGTTATCAGTTCCGATACCAGTGGATAAAACAGTGATACGCTTGCCTTTATATGTTCCTGTATGAGTAACGAATTCCCGCTTCTGCTTCTTCAGCTCTATTTGCTGAAAAAATTTGCTGACCATAGAAACCCTATCCGGATCTCCGACATTAATTACTGTGTCTGACAGATCTTCTGGCAAGAGATTAAGATGGTAAACACTGCCATCACTGTTGAGGATAAGTTCTGAATCTGGTATTTTGCTCATTTGCTTCAATCATTTAAATTTGCTCACAATATTATAATTTATTTGAAGATTTATGCCTCCAAGCAAGAACCATATTCTGGTGCCAATAGATTTTTCAGAGCAGTCTATGATTGCTCTGGGTCAGTCTTATAACCTGGCAAGACTATCCAAAGCCGACCTGACTCTCATTTACGTGATTGAAGAATCCTTTCAGTTGCCTTTCTTTTCAAAGAATGAAGACAAGTCCCTGGAAAAGAAAATACAAAAAGAACTGACCAAACTTGCTGAAGAAACCTCACAAAAAGCAGGATTATTTGTTCATACTTTAATAGCTAAAGGAAAGGTTTATGAAGAAATACAAAAGGCAGCCAAAAAACTGAAGTGTTCATTCATAGTAATGGGTACAAATGGTTCTGTGGGACTAAAAAAATTCATTGGATCGAATGCATTAAGAGTGGTGAGAGAAGCCCCTTGTCCGGTGATAACTATTAAAGGGAAAAAACACAGACCCGGATGTAAGCACATTGTACTTCCTCTCGACTTAAGTAAGGAAACGAAGGAAAAAGTCAGAAATGCCATCGAATTTGCCCGTATGTTCGGATCGATAGTGCATCTTGTGAGTGTGTTGACCACAGATGACGAGTTTATCGTAAAGAAACTGAAAAGACAGATGAATCAGGTTTTTGAACATATCAAAAATCATGACATTGTATGCACATCTGAGTTTATCCAAGGGGACGACGTTTCTGAAGAAGTTGTGAATTTCGCCAAGAAAATGAAGGCTGACCTTATCATGATAATGACCCAGCAGGAAATGAATTGGACAGACATTATGTTCATAAGTTCTTCAGCACAAGAGATAATAAATGGAACAGATATCCCAGTTTTAAGCATTCGGCCGTCAAAGAAAAAAGATACAACCTTATCAGTGTTTGAATACTAAACCGCAGACTAAATTGCTCTCACATGAATAAGAAGTTTCAGATAAATAAAATATTAATTCCATATGATTTTTCAGAAACGGCAGATCTGGCTCTTGAACATGCTGTATTCATGGCCAAGCTGCATAAGGCTGAAATAATTCTGCTGCATGTAATTGAATCATACAGCTTCACCTCAGCCATAAGCAATGCTTTCAGCAAATCACAGGTCGAATTCGAGTCGAAGATCGAATCTTCTGCCAATGAAAAACTGGAAGCTCTTGCTAACAAGCTTCATCACAACAGCGGCATGACTGTATTGTATAGGACTGTGATGGGTAAAATTTACAAGACTATTGTAAAAATGGCTGAAGAAATGAACATAGATATCATTATTATGGGAACTCACGGAGTTTCAGGATTCCAAGAGTTTCTCATTGGCAGCAATACATACAAGGTTGTTATGGCTTCTCCCTGTCCGGTGATTTCAGTTCAAACTCATGCCACTAAAATAGGATTTAAAAACATCGTGTTGCCTATAGATAATTCAAACACGTCCAGACAAAAGGTTAAGCATTGTGTTGAATTAGCTAAGCATTATAATTCCAAAGTGCATATTGCCGGATTGGCAAACATGACTGATACCGATATTCTAAGACGCTTTGATGTTAAAATCCACCAGGTTAAGGAATATTTGGATGAACATGAAATACCATATACGCTTGAGATGTTCAAAGGTGATAATTCAGCTTCTATAGTAATGGATTTTGCTACCAAATTAAACGCGGACCTGATTATCATGATGACTGATCAGGAAAACAGCGGCCTCTTCATGGGTAACTTCGCTCAGCAAATAATCAATCATTCTAAGATTCCTGTGATGAGCGTTCGGCCTGAAGAAGGTGACCCTGATAAAATCTCTCTGGGTTATTAAAGAATAAAAGCTCCCACAGGGAGCTTTTTTTTATCCGAAGACTTTCTTTAACAACTCAGTAACTCGTGCAGAAGGATTCTTCCTGATTTTTACTTCTTCCTGGGATACCACCTTGAATAAACCGCTTAGTCCTCTCTGAGTAATATATTCATCCAAATCAGGGTTTACTTTTTTTACAAATGGAATCGCATTGTATGTGTTAGCCAGTGGAGTCCAGTATTTTGTCACTTCAACTTTTTGTGTGGCCGATTTGATAACAGGCTTAAACCTTGTATGAAGATCCACTGCTGTTTTCTGCCGGAGATAAGAAGTTGCTGCCGTATCTGACCCTTTCAATATACTCATGCCGTCACTGATGGTGAGACCTTTTATCGCATTGATGAAGACTGGCGCTGCCTGCTTGGCGGCTTCTTCAGCAGCGCGATTAATAGTCAGGATAAAATCATCAACCTGCTTATTCATACCCAAAGACCTCAATTTACTTTCCATCTCGGCTGCTTCAGGAGGAAAAGGAATTTTAATCAGAGGATTTTTATAAAATCCATCCAATTTAGATGTACTCGCCGAAGCGTTTTTACTCCCAACTTCAAGCGCCTCTTTTAAACCAGCTATGATTTCGGAATTGGTTAAGGGCTTATTTTTATTGATTGAATTGTTTACGTCCTTGGAAATTTTCTTGTAGTCTATTTGAGAGCAAGAGAGGACAGGTACGATCAATAAACCAATGAGAATGAATTTTATTTTTTCCATTTGAATAAGATTTGAATTGATTAAAATTACGTCCGCAAAGATGCCAGGCGAACTGGCGCGGTATCTTTGCACAATTCATACCAAAGCGAATGACAAATATGGATAATTCTGCTCAGATTTTTGCCGGACTTATAATAATAGGTGAAGAAATCCTGATTGGCCAGGTTACTGATACCAACAGCGGTTGGATTGCACGCAGACTGAATGAAATCGGAATCAGAATCGGTAGCATTCATACGGTAAGCGATGAGTCAAATGCAATTCTGGATGTGCTTGAAAAGACATTGGAATCATCATCAATCATACTTATGACAGGCGGCTTGGGACCGACTAAAGACGATATCACAAAAAAAACACTTTGTGATTTTTTCAATTGCCAACTTGTTCAGGATGCAGATTCCCTGGAGAATATCAGGAGAATATTCAGTGAAAGAAATCTGCAAATCACACCTATCAATGAAGCGCAGGCAAATGTGCCAGAAGTCTGCAAAACTTTGCTGAACCTGAACGGAACAGCCCCGGGCATGTGGTTTGACTACGATGACAAAATCATAGTGTCAATGCCAGGAGTTCCTTATGAAATGAAAGGAATAATGGAATCACATGTGATTCCGGGACTCAAACAAAAGTTCCTGCTACCACCTGTAATTCATGAAACAATATTAACTCAGGGAATAGGTGAATCCTGGCTTTCAGACAGGATTGAAGAATGGGAACTGAAACTACCTTCACATATTCGGTTGGCATATCTGCCATCGCCCGGACTTGTGCGTCTCAGGTTATCTGCTTTTGGCAAATCTGAAAGCCAGCTTAGAGCTGAAATGAATAATCATGTACATGAACTTGAAAAACTTATTTCTCCATTTATATACGGAAGGAATGATGACAGACTTGAAAGTGTAGCCGGACGATTGCTGAAAGATAATAGTAAATCTTTGTCAGTCGCAGAAAGTTGTACTGGAGGAGAATTGTCACATAAAATCACTTCAGTAGCCGGATGTTCAGATTACTTTATCGGTTCCGTTATCGCTTATTCAAATCATGTTAAAGTCGCAGAACTTGGAGTTAAAAAATCAAGCATAGAAAAATACGGAGCAGTAAGTGAAATTGTAGCCAAAGAAATGGCCTCTGGAATTCGTAAAAAATTTAACTCAGATTATGCAATTGCTACAACAGGTGTTGCAGGCCCGGGTGGCGGAACTTCAGATAAACCGGTTGGAACAGTCTGGATAGCTGTGGAAGGACCTGAAAGAGTCGAATCAAAAATGTTTCAGCTTGGCGTCTCAAGAGAAAGAAACATCCTTGAAGCATGCCAGAATGCTCTGCATATGTTGATAAAAATGATCCGAAACTGATTGTTTCTCTTCACTCATCAAGCACAAGACAATGATTTTCATGTACTTATGTCTGCACGACAGAGCTTTGAAAAACCAGATTAAGAAAGGGCTGTTTTGTGAATTTCCGGAGATATTTTTTTAAAAATCTAATTATTTAATTTATCTTTGCGCCTCTTAAAAAATTAATACAATGGCACGCATTTGTGATCTGACAGGAAAAAGAGCTATTACCGGGCACAGCATATCATTCTCAAATAAGAAGAATAAACGTAAATTCAATCCAAATTTGCATAAAAAGAAATTTTATGTTCCAGAACTGGGCGAATGGATCAGCCTGAAAGTATCTACTTCTGCTTTACGCACCATAGATAAAATCGGCATCAGCGCCGCAATTGAAAAGGCGATCAAAAAAGGTAAAATATGATCCGGACCACTTCGGTGAAAGTGCTAAATTCAAATTGAGTTTAGCACTTTTTTATTTAAAAGGCATGAATAAAATAAATATCCTTCTACTTTTCGCAATTGCGGCCTACTTGAATGAAGTACAAGCAAGTTCATTACTGAATCTTGGAGCTGAATTTCATAAAGGCAGAAGGGAAGAGCTTAGAAGCCGGTTGAAAGACAGTTCCGCAGCTCTTGTATTTTCGTATCCGGAACGTAACAGATCAGCAGATATAAACTATGAATATCATGCGAATCCCGACTTATATTATCTGACTGGCTTTACTGAACCGAATTCAGTTCTTGTTCTTATGAAAAATGATGTAATTTTTAATGGCATAAGGACAAATGAAATTCTGTTTATCAGAGGCAGTAACCCTGAAAAGGAAATGTGGGATGGAAAAAGGCTCTCACTGAAAGATGCACCTGAACTGCTGAAAATCAATGCCATCGCTTTGACGCAGAATTTCGAAAAGATCGAGACTGCTTTCCTAGGAATAAATAAAGTTTGCATCACCGGTATCCCAAAAGGATTGATTGATAAAAAAAGTGATCCTGCAGATCTTTCTAACCTGCTTTCTAAATTCATGATTTTGGTTGATTCCAAATCTCTGCACCTTGATTCATATCAGCTGGGAAAGCTAATAAGACAAATGAGGGAAGTGAAGACCGAAGAAGAAATTAAAATCATCCAGAAAGCTGTTAATATTACAATGGAAGGTCATAAAGAAATGGCTAGGTTTATTAAGCCTGGCATTTCAGAATTTCAGGTGGAAGCAGCAGGGGAATATGTATTTAAATATCTCGGTGCGGAAGATGTTGCATACCCGAGCATTTGCGGCACAGGACAGAATTCAGTCATTCTGCATTATCATACGAATCGTGATCAAAGTAAGCCGCAGGATCTGATCCTGCTTGACATGGGAGCACAATACAAGGGCTACGCGGCAGACATTACCCGCACCTTTCCTGTATCCGGCAAATTCTCCGCTGAACAAAAGTTGATTTATAACATCGTCCTCGAAGCTCAGCTCTCAGCTATTCATCAATGCAAACCCGGTAAAGCTTTCATGGAACCTCACAGAGAAGCGCAGAAAATCATTCAAAAAGGACTGGCAGACCTTGGGATTCTTCAACAAGGGGAAGATCCTTCTAAATATTTTCCTCATGGTACAAGCCACTATTTGGGACTTGATGTTCATGACCCAGGTTCTTATGGCCGTTTAGAAAAAGGGATGATAATCACGATTGAACCGGGCATCTACATCCCTTATGGCAGTCAGTGTGATCCTAAATGGTGGAGCATTGGTATACGCATTGAAGACGATGTACTGATCACTGAAACCGGCCACCAAGTTCTTTCAGGCCCCCTTCCAAAGGATATCGAAGCAATTGAAAAACTGATGGAAGAAAAGCCAGTCTATCTTGTTGATAAATAAGAAGATTATTTAATTTTTTTTTCTCCAATCCGGATTTTTTTATACATTTGCAGCCCGAATTAGTTTAAAATAACGCAAAAAGCAGTAAAATGGCAAAGAAAGGCAATAGAATTCAGGTGATTATGGAGTGCACAGAGCACAAAGCCAGCGGTATGCCCGGAACTTCCCGTTATATCACCACGAAGAACAAGAAAAATACAACAGAGCGTTTGGAGTTGAAAAAATACAATCCGATTCTTAAAAAGATGACGGTTCACAAAGAAATCAAGTAATCCCAACTCCCGGCAATCAAATTAATTAATAAAGTTTAGTCATGGCAAAGAAAGTTGTAGCAACACTCAAAACCGGAAAAGGAAAAGAGTTTTCCAAAGTGATTAAGATGGTTAAAAATCCTGATACTGGCGCTTATCAGTTCAAAGAAGAAGTGGTTCACAATGACCACATCAAGGATTTCCTTAAAGAGAAATAATTCATCTGTTCAAATGTAATTCAAAGCTTCTTTCGCATTGAAGGAGGCTTTTTTCATTTAATCGCAACAACATAATTTAATTTCAAATGGGATTGTTCGGATTCTTTTCGAAAGAAAAAAAAGAAAGTCTGGATAAAGGATTGGAAAAAACTAAAACTAGTCTCTTTTCCAGAATAGCCAAAGCTGTGGCCGGAAAGTCCACTGTGGATGCTGACATCCTGGATAACCTTGAAGAAATCCTGGTCAGTTCAGATGTAGGAGTAAATACCACGATTAAAATTATTCGCAAGCTGGAGGAACGAGTAGCCCGTGACAAATTTATAAGCACGGATGAATTGAATAAACTTCTCAAAGAAGAAATCAGTTCACTCATGGCTGAAAATAACAGCGCTGATTTATCACAGTGGAAACTGCCAGACTCAAACGGACTTCCCTTTGTGATGATGGTAGTAGGTGTAAACGGTGTAGGTAAAACCACAACAATTGGCAAGCTGGCCTATCAATTTAAAAAGGCAGGAAAGAAAGTTCTTTTGGGAGCAGCAGACACATTCAGAGCAGCAGCTGTAGATCAACTTGAAATATGGAGCAAGCGCGCAGAGGTCCCTCTTATAAAGCAGGGAATGGGCGCAGATCCAGCTTCAGTGGCATATGATGCTGTTCAATCAGCAGTTGCGCAAAAAGCTGATGTAGTAATTATTGACACCGCCGGGAGACTTCACAATAAGGTAAACCTCATGAATGAACTCTCAAAGATCAAGAGAGTTATTCAAAAAGTAATTCCTAATGCACCACATGAGGTTCTGCTTGTGCTGGATGCTTCGACAGGCCAAAATGCAATCGAACAAGCCAGACAATTTACTTTAGCAACTGAAGTGAATGCCCTCGCACTTACCAAGCTTGACGGAACCGCCAAAGGTGGAGTGGTTATCGGTATTTCTGATGAGTTTAAAATCCCGGTTAAATACATAGGTGTCGGCGAAAAAATGGAAGACCTGCAGGAATTCAACCGTATGGAATTCATCGACTCTCTTTTCAGTGAGCAAAGCATCGCATAATATTTTAGCCTGAATGAAAACCAAATCAGCTAGAAAAAACAAAGTCAATGTAATCACATTGGGATGTTCCAAAAACATCTATGACAGCGAAGTGCTCATGGGCCAACTGAAAGCCAATGACTTTGATGTAAGTCATGAATCTGAAAAGGATGAGGCGGAAATCGTAATTATCAACACATGCGGTTTTATAGACAATGCAAAACAGGAAAGCATTGATACAATTTTAAGATTTGCACGGGCTAAAGAGGAGGGCATTATTGAAAAGCTTATAGTCACTGGCTGCCTGAGCGAACGTTACAAACCTGAACTGAAAAAAGAGATTCCTAATGTGGATGAATTCTTCGGTACACGTGACTTGCCTTTTCTTTTAAAGTCTCTTGGTGCAGACTACAAACATGAACTGATAGGAGAACGTCTTCTTACTACCCCAAGACATTTTGCCTATTTGAAAATATCCGAAGGTTGCGACAGACCCTGCTCATTTTGTGCCATCCCCCTCATGAGAGGAAAACATATTTCAATACCAACTGAAGATCTGGTCAGTCAAACACAACAACTCGCTGCAAACGGAACGAAAGAGTTGATACTGATCGCTCAGGATTTGACATATTACGGCTTGGATATATACAATTCGAGAAAGTTGGCTGAGCTATTGAGAAAATTGTCGGATATAAATGGCATAGAGTGGATCCGGCTTCATTATACCTTTCCATCAGGCTTTCCACTCGACGTCCTTGATGTAATGAATGAACGATCAAACATCTGCAAATATCTCGACATGCCATTGCAGCACATCAGCGACAGGATTCTTGCTTCAATGAGAAGAGGAATAACCCGGGAAAAATCAGACCGTCTGATCAGTACAATACGCGACAAAGTTCCCGGAATCGCCATCCGAACAACCCTTATCGCAGGTTATCCAGGAGAAACAGAGAAAGAATATGAAGAGATGAAAGAATGGGTTGAAAGTTCGCGATTTGAACGTCTTGGCATTTTTGCTTACTCACATGAAGAGAACACTCATGCGTACAAATATCAGGACGATGTTCCGGATGATGTAAAAGCAAACAGGATTTCTGAAATCATGGACATTCAGCAGCAAATTTCCTCGGATCTGAATGAACAACTTTGCGGCCAGGAATTGAAAGTCCTCATAGATCGAAAAGACGGAAACTTTTTTATTGGAAGAACAGAACACGACTCCCCCGAAGTCGACAATGAAGTATTGATAGATGCTCAAAAACATTATTGCAGAATAGGAGATTTTGTGAATGTGAAAATCCTGAGTTCAACTGACTTCGATCTCTTTGCTGAGCCTGTCTGAATATCTTCTGTTTCAATTTACTATCAGAATCTTGATAATGAAGCGCATTGAATTCCTTCGAGGCGCTTGATTTTTTATTCTTATTTCTATTTTTACATGGAATATTTGCGGGATAGTTTCATTTAAAGCACATCAAATGGCCTGGACAATTGAACAAATAAAAGAGATTCACAATAAACCTCTTCTTGAACTTGTATTGGAAGCAGGTAGTGTTCTTAAAAAGAATAAAAAATTCGGAGAAGTTCAGATTTCATCACTCCTTTCTGTCAAGACCGGCGGATGTCCGGAAGATTGTGGCTATTGCCCACAGGCAGCTCGATATCATACAGGAGTAGATGCACATGGATTGATGAAAACGGAAGAAGTGCTGAATGCTGCAAGAGATGCAAAAGAGAACGGCGCATCACGATTTTGCATGGGAGCAGCATGGAGAGAGGTGAGAGATAACAAGGATTTTGACAGAATACTTGATATGGTGAAGGAAGTGAATTCTCTGGGCATGCAGGTCTGCTGTACATTAGGAATGCTTACTGAACCTCAGGCGAAAAAACTCAAAGAAGCAGGATTGTATGCTTACAATCACAACCTTGATACTTCCAGAGAAAATTATTCGAATATCATCAGCACGAGAACTTATGACGACCGCTTAAATACTATTTCTAATGTTCGCAAAGCAGGTATCACAGTTTGCTCCGGAGGAATCATCGGCATGGGCGAATCAGAAGCTGACAGGATTTCAATGCTTCACACTCTCGCAAACCTGGATCCTCAGCCGGAATCTGTTCCTATTAACGCCCTTGTCGCTGTAAAAGGTACACCAATGGAAGATCAACCCAGAATTGAAATATGGGATTTTATAAGAATGATTGCGGTTACCAGAATTGTTCTTCCGAATACCGAAGTAAGACTTTCCGCTGGAAGAAATGAAATGAGCGTTGCCGAACAGGCATTGTGTTTTTTAGCCGGGGCCAACTCAATCTTTGCCGGTGAAAAACTTTTAACTACACCTAATCCTCAGTTTCAATCAGATATGGATATGTTCAAAGTACTCGGATTAGTTCCTTCAGTCGTTGAGGAAGTTCATACCGAACCTTCATGAACATCCGGTCAGACTTTTTTGTAAATTCTGATTCTCACAAAGACACACTTGGGAAACGTAAGCAAAAAGGAAATTTCCGGACACTGAATCCGTTCAGGAGGGAAATTGATTTTTGCTCAAATGATTATCTGGGTTTGGCACGCTCTGCTGAATTTCGCAAGAAGACTGAAGAAATAATCGATTCTTACGGTGATTACAGAAACGGATCAGGTGGATCAAGACTTATATGTGGCACTACAATGCATCTGACTGAGCTTGAAAAAACAGTGGCTGATTTTCACAACACAGAATCTGCACTTATTTTTAACTCTGGTTATTCCGCAAACATTGGACTGTTTAGCTGTATAGGAAGAAGACAGGATACTATCATAGTTGACGAAAAGATACATGCAAGTGTTCACGACGGACTTAGGCTTAGTCTTTCACGCAACTTTAAATTTAGTCACAACAACATTGAAGATCTTGAGCGAAAAATTAAAAATGCAAGTGGGGATGTGTATGTGGCAGTAGAGGCTCTTTACAGTATGGATGGTGACTTGGCGCCACTTGCGGATATAGCAGCCATTTGTAAAAAATACAAGGCCCGACTGATTGTGGATGAAGCACATTCAACAGGCATTTTTGGAGATAGAGGAGAAGGCCTCGCAACAGAAGTGCAGATCGATCCTTACATCTTTGCAAAAATTCACACCTACGGAAAAGCAATGGGTTGTCATGGGGCGTCTGTATGCGGAGGAGAATTGCTGATCAATTATCTTGTCAATTATTCAAGACCTTTCATTTTCACTACAGCTGTAACGGACCATATTGTAGCAAGTATACAGGCAGCTTACAGTCTCATGCCCGAACTTAGCTCAGAAAGAAGCAGACTTCAGGCTAACATTGATGCCTACAGAAAGAATGTAAACATTCATCAGTATTCATCACTATCTGATTGCCGAAGCCCGGTTCAGATTTTTCCGGTTGATGGAAATGAACATGCAGATATTTGCTCAAAGGAATTGGAAGAAAATGGCTTTGCTGTTAAACCTGTTAAAAGCCCGACAGTGTCTGAAGGAAAAGAGCGTCTGAGAATTTGCATTCATGAATTCAACATTGAGAAAGAAATCAATGATCTTGCAACGCTCTTGAATAATATAAAAAAAATTAGGAATTGAATGAATAATGACAGCACCAGAACTTATGCGATTGCCGGGATCCATACCGGAATTGGAAAAACGATTTCCTCTGCTGTACTCGCTGAAGCCTTGAATGCAGATTATTGGAAACCGGTGCAGGCAGGTAATATTGAGGACTCTGATAGCATTTTTGTCCGACAACATATCAGAAATACAAAAACTTTCATACATCCAGAACAATTTCTTCTGAAGCTGGCAGCATCTCCGCATCAGGCAGCTGAAGCAGAGGGTATTGAAATTCTTCTTACTGATTTCAAATTACCTCAAACATCAAATTCTCTTATAGTGGAAACTGCAGGTGGAATTTTTTCGCCTCTCAACCGGAAACACACAATGCTTGATTTAATTAAGCACCTTAATATTCCGGTTATTCTTATTTCTCAAAATTATCTTGGCAGTATTAACCACACACTTCTCAGCATCCATGCAATGATGAATTCTGGAGTAAAAATCGAAGGTTTGATTTTTAACGGTCTATACAATTCCGCAAGCGAAGAGTATATACTTGAACACAGCGGAATCAATCTTCTTGGAAGAATTGATTATTCTGAAATTCTGTCAAAAGAGTTTATCTGCAAAGAAGCTGAAAACCTAAGGTCAAAATTAAATGAAATCAGAAATCAAATCACTTACTGAAAGAGATAGCATCTGCATCTGGCATCCTTATTCCCAGGGATTCAATTCAACTTCGCCGGTCCCGGTTGTTCGTGCAGAAAGAATCTATCTGATTGCAGAAAACGGCGAAAGATATATAGACGGAATTTCAAGCTGGTGGACAAATATACACGGGCACTCTAATCCGCATATCTCGCGGGAAATAGCCCTGCAGGCTTCAGAACTTGATCATGTTATCTTTGCAGGATTTACACATCCTCCTGCAGTACAACTGGCTGAAAGGCTTCTAAATATCCTCCCGGAAAATCAAAGCAGAATTTTTTATTCGGATGATGGTAGTACGGCTGTTGAGGTAGCTTTGAAAATGGCACTTCAATATTGGACAAATAAAGGAGTTGATAGAAAAAGAATCATTGCTTTTGAAAATGCTTATCACGGAGATACATTTGGCGCTATGTCTGTCAGCGCACGAAGCGCTTTTACCAATCCATTCGGCGATTTGCTGTTCAATGTTGATACTATCCCGATTCCCTCGTCTGATGATGATGAAACTCCGCTGACCCTGCTGGACAATCTTCTCAAAACCTATAATAACCAATACGCCGCTTTCATTTTTGAGCCACTTGTTCAGGGTGCTGGAGGGATGAGGATGTATTCTGCTTCTGCTCTCGATCGAATTATCCGTTATTGCAGGGGAAATAAGATAATCTGCATAGCTGATGAAGTGATGACTGGGTTTGGAAGGACCGGCAGCTTTTTCGCATCCGATCACCTGAAGGAAAAACCTGATATATTCTGCCTGAGTAAAGGACTAACCGGAGGGACAATGCCCTTGGGAGCCACTTCTTGTTCGGAAGAAATTTATTCAGCATTTCTTTCAGATGATAAATCAAAAACTTTTTTTCACGGGCATTCATTTACAGCGAACCCTATTGCATGTAGAGCCTCCCTTGCAAGCCTTGACTTGCTGACAGATCCTGCCTGTCTTAATGCAATTAAAAGAATTCAAAACAAACACAGGGATTTCATCGCTCAGATTAAAACCTATCAGTGTGTTTCTAATCCCAGAATATGCGGGACAATTCTGGCATTTGAACTCGGAAATGATACTATGTCAGATTATTTTCATAGTATCAGAGATTGGTTGTATTTTTATTTTCTGGAAAAGAAAATACTGCTGAGACCTCTTGGCAATACGCTTTACCTGATGCCTCCTTATTGCATCGAAGATTTTGAATTGCAAATTCTATATAATGCAATAACCCAAATGCTGAACGATTTCAGCATTAAAAAATTAAATGCGAATAAATCATATACGCCAAATGGAACTGTTACTTGAATCAATTGTTATAGACAAACGCCTTCATTCAAAATGGCTAAACACCCTTTCAATGATGGAAAATACTGGAGCAAGAAAAATTTCAGCTTCTGAACATCCTGTTCGGGTCAATGAAACCATACTCAAGCATGCAGCAGAAGAGGCCAGGCATGCTTATTATCTAAAAAAACAAATCAGAAAAATCGATCCTGACGGATGCCCTACTTATGAATTCAGGTATTTGCTTGCTCCGATTCAAAGTTATCATTACCTGCAATCTCTTGATGTATTATCTTCAAGATATCTGAAGGAGAATTTTCAACTTGAAAATTACGCACTAAAATATGCTTCATATCTTTTTGTCACATACGCTATAGAAATGAGGGCCGATAGCTTGTATCCGGCATACCAGAAAATACTCGATAAATTTGAACATCCTGTAAATGTAAAATCAATCATTGCGGAAGAAGCAGGACATTTGGAAGAGATGAACAGGATGCTGGAATCATTTTCCAGAAACTGGAAATCACACTGTGAATGGATTTGCAAAAAGGAAAATGTACTCTTTAACGAATGGATGGATGCAATTAAGGAAAATGTAAATTCAAATGTTAGAATTGCAAAAGTGAAATTGTCCTGACACTATAAAATAACAGGGTCTATGTAACAAGGACTTTTCAAAATTTCTTTTGTGCGGCCATCTTCATACATCACCTTCAGACGTACTTTGTGACCGGGTTCAAGCTCTTTTAATATTACTGATTTTTTATCCTCAGAAATCTCTCCTTTGATTGGCATGAAATTTTTCTCGTACATGATGTATTTTATCTCCCTGACAGGCTGATCCATATGTATTTGGTAATCCGGTTTTCGGATTGATGTACTGTCGGTTGTAGCTGAGCATGCTGTTTCAAATATCAGTATAAACCCCAACGATAGGAAGATGCAAAGAAAGGTTTTTATCATAACTGAAAGTTAATAAAAAATCCGGTCATATTAAAGGCCGGATTTATATTCAAAGATGGATTTTATTATCTGAGATCAATCACTTCCGCGCCGGGATAACTTCCAGAATTAAATGTGAAGAAGTTTTCATCATCAATCACATCCGATGCAAAACTGTCTACCGTGATAGTTTGTATCGATCCATTCTTATCATACACCTGAGCGGACTCAAGTACTTTGGTGCCTTTGTTAATATTGAGCTTCACCTTAAATACGTTCTTTTTTTTCGGGTCAATCGGTATGAGTTCAATCTGCTGCAGGGTGACATTTCCTTTTTTTGTTTCGCCAATGTACTTGGAATGCCAACCTTTTTCATAAAGCGTGAATACATTGGTTGGTGTGATTGAATTCTCATCATTTCTCAGATGATCAATTTGAATTTCATTGGCATCCTTAAGGTATGTCCAACGTGATTTTCCGTCACTGATCACATCCTGACCTGCAATCTGAAGCTTGTATTTATTGCCCTTGATATAAATAGTTCCTTTTTGGCTGTTTTTGCTTTTGTCTTTCGAATTCTCTACAGCTATACTAAAAGTAGCTTTCACTGATTTATAAGACTTGTATTTAGCACTGACACCATTGAGTATTTCCTGCGATTGTTTATCACTTTGTCCCAACGTAGGTAAAGAAGCTGAACACAGAAATAAGAGTGCAATTAGGAGTTTGCTTTTCATTTACTTTAATTTATACAAAATTAATCTTTCCTCAGTTTACACAAAAAGCATTCCATATATAATACAATTGATCCCGATAATGGGATAGAATCATATGTCGTTGATTTTAAGCGATATAACCAGTCTATGGCTCCAGGTTTTTAACTGGATTTAAAATTTCTGCCAAAGTCTGAGGATCCTTAACGAGAACTTCTCTTGCTTTACTTCCTTCAAAAGGACCAATTATTTTAGCTGCCTCAAGCTGGTCAATAATTCTTCCTGCGCGATTATACCCAAGTTTAAGTCTTCTCTGAAGCAATGATGCCGAACCCTGCTGATGCTGTACTATAATCGCTGCTGCGTCCGCAAACAAAGGATCTCGGTCAGAAGGATCCAGTTCTCTGCTTCCTTCACCGGATTCATCCACATATTCAGGCAATAAATGTGCATCTGAATATCCTCGCTGATCGCCGATAAAATTAGTGACATTTTCAACTTCTGGTGTATCTACAAATGCGCATTGCAATCGGATCAGATCAGCTCCTGTTGACAAAAGCATATCACCGCGTCCAATCAACTGATCCGCACCACCTGTGTCTAGAATTGTTCTGGAATCTATCTTGGAAGTAACCCGGAAGGCAATTCTCGCAGGGAAGTTTGCTTTGATTGTTCCGGTAATAATATTAACTGATGGTCTTTGGGTAGCTATTATCAAATGAATTCCTATTGCACGGGCAAGTTGAGCCAATCGTGCAATAGGAGTTTCAATTTCTTTCCCTGCGGTCATAATCAGATCCGCAAATTCGTCTACAACAAGTACTATGTAAGGAAGGAATTTATGACCATTGTTAGGATTAAGTTTCCTTGCAATGAACTTCGCATTGTATTCTTTAATGTTTCTTACCTGCGCATCCTTGAGCAATTCATAACGCTGATCCATCTCAATGCATAATGAATTTAGAGTATTGATAACCTTCTTTGTGTCAGTGATGATGGCTTCCTCTTCTCCCGGCAGTTTAGCAAGGAAATGACGTTCAATGGTCTTGAACAATGTCAATTCAACTTTCTTTGGATCCACCAGTACAAACTTGACTTGTGCTGGATGTTTCTTGTATAAAAGCGAAACCAGGATTGCGTTCAGACCCACAGATTTACCTTGTCCGGTTGAACCAGCCATGAGTAAGTGTGGCATTTTAGCCAGATCAGCAACAAAGACTTCATTAGAAATGGTCTTGCCAAGGCCAATTGGAAGCTCAGACTCTGAATTTACAAATTTGTCTGAGCCAAGAACCGTCTTCATAGGTACAATTTCTGCCTTTTGATTCGGGACTTCTATACCGATTGTTCCTTTGCCAGGAATTGGCGCAATAATTCGGATACCAAGAGCTGAAAGTGAAAGAGCTATATCATCTTCCAGATTCTTTATTTTAGAAATTCTAACTCCAGCCTGAGGAACAATTTCAAAAAGTGTAACAGTCGGTCCTATTGTTGCTTTGATCTTTTCTATTGAAATGTTGTAATGACTTAAGGTCTCTACGATTCGGTTTTTATTAGCTTCAAGCTCTTCTTTGTTTACTTCGATTTTCTTGTCTCCGTAGTTTTCCAGTAGATCAAGAGTAGGATAATTGTATGACGACAAATCCAGTTTTGGATCATATTCACCAACGGCATGTGGTAAACTGCCATCTTCATCTACTTCAGCCGAAGCTTCTTCTTCAAGTGGAGCAATGAACTCCAGAGGAATTTCTGATTTATCCTCTTCTGACTCAGAATCCTCAATATCCTCTTTTTCTGATTCTTCATCTTCAAGTTCTTCATCCACTTCTTCTTCCATAGTAAGATCTATTGCACTCTCATCATCTTCTTCTTCGGTTTCTTCTTCTTCTTCACCAAGATCGAGTTCAACTATTCTTGCTGGATCGTCTGTCATTTTACCTGCAACAGGAATCATCTTTGAAGTTTCTGTTTCTTCATCCGTAAGTAATTCGTCTTCGCTTTCAGAAGATTGTACTCTTTTTAAAGGAATATTAAATGCTGCGACTAAAAAGCCAACCATAGAAAAAACCAGGAGGGCTCCGGTACCGATTACACCAAGTAGTCCTTTGAGTGTCTGGCTCATCTGATATCCGTAGCCGCCTGCCAGCATCAGCAGGTTTTGATTTGCATGAAAAATAAACCCAAGAAATGTGGAAAGCCAAATTGTGGTGAAGAACGAATAGCGCAATGATTTTCCGATAGGGAAGAGGCTCACATTCCATATGATTCGCACTCCAAACAGTGTAAGCAGGAAAGGAATGAAATAAGCACAGATACCAAACCACTGATTCTGGAACTTAAGAGAGACGATTGCACCAATTTTTCCCAACCAGTTCTCCACAGTGATATCCGGAGAAGTAAATAGCTCCCATGCCGATTCAGCCCCGGCAACAGCATGGTCAGATTTCCATGTAAATAAATTAGAAGTGAAGGCAATGGTCATGAAAAATGCCGTCATCAAGAGGCAAATTCCAAAAATCTTATGCGTTCTTTCATCATTCAGGAAGTTCCTGAACGCCTGAATTTTCTGGGCTATTCCCCCACTTTTAATCTTTTTCTTTCTGCCAGAGCTTTCTTCAGAGCCTTTTTTACTCGCCATGTATGCTGATTTATCCGGTTTTTAAAATTAATTCCCATGTCCTTAGCACCCATTCAGGGCTTCAAAAGATATGAACAAGGTTATCCATATATTATTGCGCATTTTTTAAAGCGTATAAACTTGTACTAAATTGTACAGCTGGGAGATTCAGACTTTTATTTTCAATTTTTTAACCCTGTAGGAATTGTATCAACACCCTCCCAATTTAATAAAGCTGAAATATCCTCTTCATAAACTAATTTTGTTTTAAAAATTTATTTTATGCTGTAAATCCATATTTTATCCTTTGTAACTTCACGGCATGCTGAAAAAACTGTGCATTCAAAATCATGCGCTCATTGATCTCCTCGAATTAGATTTCAGCGAGGGAATGAACATTATAACCGGTGAAACAGGTGCCGGTAAATCAATTTTACTTGATGCTCTTTCGCTGATTTTGGGCCAAAGAGCTGATTCATCTTCTGTTCTGGATGCTAAAAGAAAAAGTGTAGTGGAAGGTGAATTTTATGTCGGGCATCCTTCTGAGCAGATTCGTCATTACTTGCATTCAAATGACCTGGATATTTCTGATTCCGTCATATTGCGCAGAGAAATTGCTCCCGAAGGAAAATCACGGGCATTTATTAATGATACTCCTGTTAATCTCAATCAACTGAAAGAATTCTCATCCATGCTTGTGGATGTTCACTCACAACATGAAACTTTATTACTGAATAAATCAGCATTTCAGATTCAGGTTCTTGACGGATTTGCAGGGAATAGTACGAATATCAGGCAGTACAGGGAATTGTATCAGAATTTACAATCACAAAAGAAGTTTCTGGCTGACCTTAAAGCACAAAGTGATAAACTAAAAGCTGACCAAGATTATCTTAAGTTTCAATTAAATGAACTTGAAGCTGCCGGATTAATCGAAGGCGAACAGGAAAAGCTTGAAGCTGACATGAAGCTTGCGACCAATTCAGAAGGAATAGCTCGGAAGTTTGAAGAGCTGATCATGCATCTGTCTGGATCCGATAGCAATTTGTTGGGAGGAATCAGACAATGCATCAATGCCAGCAATACACTCAAAGATTTAAATCCGGAACTCAACCAGTTACATGACAGGCTTAAGAGCATAGAAATTGAATTAAAGGATATTGAAGCTGAGATTGAAAATGCTTCATCTGCAATAATCCTAAATCCAGAATCACTGATCCGGATTGAAGAAAGGCTTGATGTGATTTACAGTTTGCAGAAAAAGCATCGTAAAAAATCTGTAGAAGAATTATTGGAGTTTCAACTTGAAATTAAAAACAAACTGGATTCCATTGAGTCAACTGATGAGGATGTTAAGCGATTAGAAGTAAATTGTGAAAAAGCACAACTTCAACTCATAAAATTAGCCAGGGAGATCTCTGAGCAAAGAAAAGTCTGCATTCCAAAATTTGAGAAAAGCATAAAGAACATGTTGGCAAATTTAAGTATGCCGCATGCAGCACTTAAAGTAGAAGTTAGCGAACTTCCTCAAAACACTTTCAACCAGTCTGGTATTGACGAGATTGACTTTCTATTTTCTGCTAACAAAGGAAGCCCGTATACTGATCTTCGAAAAGTGGCTAGCGGAGGAGAACTGAGCCGTTTGATGCTTTGCATAAAGTCGAGCGTAGCTAAACTTGTTTCATTGCCAACCCTGATATTAGATGAGATCGACAGCGGTGTCTCTGGTGAAACTGCAATGAATATCGGAATGCTTATGCAGGAAATGTCGGAAGGAATGCAAATGATCGTTATCACACATTTACCGCAAATTGCGAGCCGGGGGAAATCGCACTATTTTGTGTACAAGGAAGTGAAAAGTGATAAAACATACACCAGAGTTAAAAAACTTGACGAAGACTCTAGAATTGTCGAAGTTGCCAGGATGCTCAGTGGAAATAAGCCCAGCAGCAGCGCACTGCAAAACGCAAAGGAACTCTTGAGTAATTAATCACATATTCTGGGAAATTTATTTCCAGCGCGTATATTTGTCCTTAACTTCATTTAAATTCTAAACTATGTCATATAATCTGTTAAAAGGGAAAAGAGGAATCATTTCAGGAGCACTTGATTCAAATTCCATTGCATGGAAAGTCGCTAAACGTTGTCATGAAGAAGGAGCTAAAATCGTTCTGACAAATGCGCCGATTGCAATGAGAATGGGTGAAATTAAAAAACTTGCAGATGAAACAGGCTCAGAAATTATTCCTGCAGATGCCACTTCAATGGAAGATCTTATTAATCTCTATTCAAAGTCTATGGAAACGATGGGAGGAAAGATTGACTTTATTCTTCATTCTATAGGAATGTCTGTAAACATAAGGAAGAATATACCCTACGAAGAAAGCAATTATGATTACTTCATGAAAGGAATAGATGTTTCCGCCATGTCCCTCCATAAAATGCTCAGTGCAGCAATGAAACTGGATGCTATAAACGATTGGGGCAGTGTGGTGGCACTTACCTATATAGCAGCGCAAAGGACGTACCCTTTTTACACAGACATGGCCGACATCAAAGCCATGCTTGAATCCATCACAAGGAGTTTTGGATATCACTACGGTAAGAAGAAGAACGTCCGCGTGAACACAATATCACAATCACCCACTAAAACCACTGCAGGCAGCGGTATAAAAGGATTTGAGGACTTTTACAACTTTGCAGATAAAATCTCACCAATGGGAAATGCAAGCGCTGAAGCTTGTGCAGACTATTGCGTAAGCCTATTCTCAGATCTCACGAGAATGGTTACAATGCAAAATCTTTTCCATGATGGAGGATATTCCAATACAGGAATCAGCATGGAGGTAATGGAAAAGTTCTCCGGAAATTGATTCCATAAAAAAAGCGGGCTTCGCCCGCTTTTTTTTATTCTCCTGAATCTGGATCAGACTTCTTTTTTCTGCCCGAACCGGTCTTGGCAGGAGGGGTGTTGTTGGCTTTGATCACATGAATCTTTAAGACTGAATTCTCTTTATCAAGAGTGACTTCTACTGTATCACCTTCTGCAATTTCAGCTTTGATGATTTCTTCTGCCAGAGGGTCTTCCAGGTATTTCTGAATTGCCCTCTTCAATGGACGTGCTCCATAATTAGCATCATATCCATGATCGGCGATGAAATCTTTTGCATCTTCAGTAAGGTTTATCTTATACCCAAGTTCGTTGATTCTCTTGTACAGACTTACCAGTTCCACATCAATGATTTTGTGTATGTGCTCTTTTTCGAGTGCGTTGAACATTACGACATCATCAATCCTGTTCAGAAATTCTGGTGCAAAAGCTTTCTTCAGTGCGCTTTCTATGATGCCTCTGGAATGTTCATCTGCCTGGCTGCTCTTTGCACTTGTAGCAAATCCTACACCCTGACCAAAATCTTTCAGCTGGCGTGAGCCTATGTTGGAGGTCATAATCATGATCGTATTCTTGAAATCTACTTTTCTCCCAAGACTGTCGGTAAGCATGCCTTCATCAAGAACCTGTAACAGAAGGTTGAACACATCAGGATGCGCCTTTTCAATTTCATCCAGAAGAACCACGGAGTAAGGCTTTCTTCTAACCTTCTCAGTCAGTTGTCCACCTTCTTCATAACCTACATATCCCGGAGGAGCTCCGATAAGTCTGGATATCGCAAACTTTTCCATGTATTCGCTCATATCAATTCGAATGAGAGCATCATCCGAATCAAACAGATAACGTGCTATCACTTTTGCCAACTCTGTTTTACCAACACCGGTAGGTCCAAGGAAGATAAATGTTCCGATGGGCTTGTTAGGATCCTTCAAACCGGCCCTGTTACGCTGAATCGCTTTAACCACCTTGTTGATAGCGTCATCTTGTCCAATTACTTTGCCTCTCAAAAGGTCTCCCATCTTAACAAGACGGCTGCTTTCAGACTGGGCAACACGGGTAACCGGGATTCCGGTCATCATAGCTACAACTTCAGCCACATCAGCTTCTGAAACGGTGTATCTGTGATTTTTAGTTTCCTCTTCCCAAACGCGTTTTGCATTTTCTAATTGTTCAAGCAACTGCTTTTCCGTATCCCTGAGTTTTGCTGCCTCTTCATATTTCTGGCTTCGCACCACACGATTCTTTTCATTCTTGATATCCTGAACCTTGTTTTCAAGTTCAAGAATATTTTTGGGAACATGTATGTTCGTAATGTGAACTCTGGAACCTGCTTCATCCAATGCGTCAATGGCTTTGTCTGGAAGAAAACGGTCAGTAATATAACGGGAGGTAAGGCTCACGCAAGCCTTAATAGCTTCAGGTGTATAATTCACATTGTGATGCTCCTCATACCTGTCTTTGATGTTGTTCAGAATCTCTTGAGTTTCCTCCATGCTTGCTGGCTCAATCAAAACTCTTTGGAACCTTCTGTCGAGGGCTCCGTCTTTTTCTATGTATTGTCTGTATTCATCAAGAGTTGTCGCCCCTATGCATTGTATTTCACCACGGGCAAGTGCAGGCTTGAACATATTGCTTGCATCAAGTGAACCAGAAGCGCCACCTGCGCCAATGATGGTGTGAATTTCATCAATGAATAAAATAACGTCAGGTGATTTTTCCAATTCATTCATCACTGCTTTCATTCTCTCTTCAAATTGTCCGCGGTATTTAGTACCTGCAACAAGTGAAGCGAGATCAAGAGTGACAATTCGCTTGTTAAAAAGAACTCTGGAAACTTTTCTTTGAACTATTCTGAGTGCAAGGCCTTCAGCAATTGCAGACTTTCCGACTCCTGGCTCACCAATTAGAATCGGGTTATTCTTTTTCCTGCGAGAAAGAATTTGAGAAACCCTCTCAATTTCTTTTTCCCTTCCTACAATTGGATCTAATCTGCCTTCTTCTGCAGCTTTAGTGAGGTCACGGCCGAAGTTATCAAGTACAGGAGTCTTAGATTTCGCATCCGATGTCTTTTTACCTCCGGAACTACCGCCATCATCCTCCTTTGAATACGGATCGTCTTCAGCTGGATTATGTGGGGCTTCGGATCGGAAGTTTGACTTCAGTACTTCAAGTTCTTCACGTACAATTTCGTAATTGATTCCATACTGATTAAGTATTTGAGTGGCGATATTATCTTCGTCTTTGAGAATAGAGAGAAGCAAATGTTCAGTTCCTATAACATCGCTTTTGAAAACTTTAGCTTCAAGATAAGTAACCTTTAGAGCCTTTTCTGCCTGCTTAGTGAGGGGTATGTTACTAAGCTTGGATATGGAAGCTCCGCTGCCTTTTACTGAACTCTCAACCGACTTCCTTAGTTCCAGAAGGTTGATGCCTAGTGATTTCAATATTTTAATCGCCATTCCTTCACCCTCTCTGATCAGTCCTAGCAGAAGATGTTCGGCGCCAATGTAGTCATGTCCCAAACGAAGTGCTTCTTCCCGGCTGAAACTGATGACATCCTTAACTCGTGGTGAAAATTTTGCTTCCATATTTAGTTCTGTTATTGAATTAGCATTATATTTATAACTCTAACGATCGAGTCAGAAATTGGTTATCTGGCCCCGTCCATAGTTATGAACAAAAGTAACCAATCTGAATGTTCTGATTGCAAGAAACGTGCAATACTTTGCAGGCTGCCAATGGGACAGCTATTCTTTTCAACATGAATCTGTTTGTTATTTCTCGCTATTTTAAGGGGATTTTTATACCTTCGTGAGCTGCCAAAAAGTGTCAATTAGCTGATAATTCTTACACAATTTCAGGCATTTTTAACAGAGTAAAATGAAATAACAGCAAGAGATTTATCATTAGAATTCAATTGTACGAAATCTTAATATAACTGAAATAAATTCATGTCAGAGGGAGAAAAGATCATACAGATTAACATTGAAGAGGAAATGAAAACCGCTTACATCGATTATTCGATGTCTGTGATAGTTTCAAGAGCCCTGCCCGATGTAAGAGACGGATTAAAGCCCGTACACAGGCGTGTATTATATGGGATGCTTGATTTGGGCGTATTGAGCAACAGGCCTTATAAAAAGTCTGCCAGAATAGTGGGGGAGGTACTTGGTAAGTATCACCCGCACGGAGACAGCTCAGTTTATGACGCAATGGTCCGGATGGCACAGCCATGGAGTTTGAGATATCCATTGGTTGACGGGCAAGGAAACTTTGGAAGCATGGATGGCGACAGCCCTGCGGCCATGCGATATACAGAAGCCCGGCTCAGGAAAATTGCCGAAGAACTTTTAGCTGACATAGACAAAGAAACGGTTGACTTCGCTTTAAATTTCGATGACTCCCTTGAAGAACCAACTGTCTTACCTTCAAGAATTCCCAATCTTCTTGTTAACGGAGCTTCAGGAATTGCCGTGGGTATGGCAACAAATATGGCTCCCCACAATTTGGGGGAAGTCATAGACGGAATTCTGGCATACATTTCAAATAAAGAAATCAGTATCGATGAGTTGATGACTCATGTAAAAGCTCCAGACTTCCCGACTTCCGGAATTATCTATGGATACTCAGGAGTGAAGGAAGCTTTTCTAACCGGAAGAGGCAGAATCATACTCAGAGCAAGAACTGAAATTGAAATTGCTGAGAACGGTAAAGAGAGAATAGTAGTTACAGAAATTCCGTATCAGGTGAACAAGGCAGAAATGATCAAAAGAACTGCTGATTTGATCAATGATAAAAAAATAGAAGGAATTACTGATATCCGTGACGAAAGTGATCGTGAAGGTATCAGGATTGTTTATGAACTGAGAAAAGATGCGATTGCCAATGTGGTGCTGAACAATTTGTTCAAATACACATCTCTTCAATCTTCGTTCAGCGTCAACAATGTGGCTCTGGTTAATGGCCGCCCGATGACACTGAATCTGAAAGATCTGATCGTGCATTATGTGAATCACAGGCATGAGGTCGTAGTGAGAAGAACACAGTATGAACTTCGCGAGGCTGAGAAGAAGGCTCACATACTTGAAGGCTTACTGATTGCACTTGATCACCTTGATGAAGTTATCGCTCTGATTCGAGCCTCTCAGACTCCTCAGATTGCACAGGACGGACTTATGTCAAAGTTTGGACTTTCTGAAATACAATCTAAGGCCATTCTCGAAATGCGCCTCCAGAGGTTAACCGGACTTGAACGGGATAAAATCCGCGACGAATACAATGAACTGATGAAGCTGATCGAATATTATCGTGATGTGCTTGCCAATGAAGATCTCAGAATGGAAATAATCCGCGATGAGATGCAGGAAATCAAGGATAAGTATGCCGATGAACGCAGAACTGAAATCGTGCAAACAGGAGATGATATTTCTATGGAAGATATGATTCCTGATGAAGAGGTGGTTATCACAATTTCATATCTGGGATACATTAAGCGGACCAACCTTTCAGAATACCGCACTCAGGGCCGTGGAGGCCGTGGAGCGAAAGGCAGTTCAACAAGAGAAGAAGATTTTGTTGAGCATATTTACATAGCCAGTAATCACAATTACATGCTATTCTTTACCGAAAAAGGAAGATGTTTCTGGCTTAAAGTTTATGAAATTCCTGAGGGAAACAAAACTTCCAAAGGCCGACCGGTTCAAAATCTGATCAGTATTCCACCAGATGACAAAGTGAAGGCTTGCATCAATGTGAAAAATCTTGCTGATGAAGACTATATTAACAATCATTTCATTGTGATGTGCACAAAGAATGGCACTATCAAAAAAACTTCATTGGAAGCATACAGTCGCCCAAGGGCAAATGGTATTAATGCAATAAACATTGAAGAGGACGATAATTTACTCGAAGCCAAACTTACATCCGGCAAACATGAGATAATGCTTGCTACAAAGAAAGGAAAGCTGGTCCGATTCGATGAAGAGAATGTAAGACCGGTTGGAAGAAATGCGATCGGAGTAAAAGGCGTAACACTTGACGGAGAAAACGACGCTGTCGTTGGTATGGTTTGTGTGTCAGATATAAATAAAGAATCCGTACTTGTTGTCTCTGAAAAAGGGTATGGGAAGCGATCTGAACTGGATGAATACAGAAAAACTAACCGGGGCGCTAAGGGAGTTAAGACTATCAACATAACGGATAAGACCGGCAATTTGATTGCTCTAAAGATTGTGCAGGATCAGGACGATTTGATGATTATCAATAAATCCGGTATTACCATCAGAATGAATGTGGATGAGCTAAGAATCATGGGACGTGCCACTCAGGGGGTCAGACTGATCAGACTTGATGATGAAGATGAGATCGCTTCAGTTGCAAAAGTTGAAATTGACGAAGAGGAAAGAAAAAACTTGTTGGAGGACTCTGATCCTGAAGCAAGGGATGAAAACTCGACTTCAACAGACAAATCAGAAGAAACAAAATAAAACACATATTAACAACAATTTAAATTAAATCATTTAACATAATAAACTATGAAGAAAATTGTCTTTTCTCTCATATTGTCAGCCATCTTTGGAAGTGTTTCTGCTCAAAAAGCTAAGGTCCAGACCGCATACAACTACTGGAAAGAACCCTATCAACAATTCGATAAAGCAAAGGAAGCTATTGATGAAGCCTCTCAACATGAGCAATCAAGAGATATGGCGAAAACATGGTATTATAAAGGAGTAATTTACTCTTCGTTATACCAGCATGAGAAGTACGGATCATTGTGCGATAATTGTCTGCTTATAGCATTTCAGAGCTTTGAGAAAGCAATGGATCTGGATCCTAAGAATGAGTGGGCTAAAGAAATTCAAGGCTTCAGGATGCCGTTCCTTGTCAACAAGATTTTTTCCCTGGGAGTTGATCAATTTAAAAACCAAAACTTCAATGAGGCCCTGAATACATTCGAGCAAGTCCAGAAGATGACGCCTGGAGACACATCTGCGATTCTCAATTCTGCATATTCCGCAGAAAGATCCGGTGAGTCCCAAAAGGCCATCGATTATTATTCGAAGCTCATCGATATGAAGTATGAAGACGAGAAAATTTATTCCGCACTTGCTAATATCTACCGAGGACAAGCAAAAAACGACAAAGCGCTGGAGGTGATTTCGTCAGGAAAAAAAGCATTTCCCGGAAGCTTGAATCTTATGTTAACTGAAATCAATATCCTGTTGAGCACTGGCAAAGATGTTGAAGCCACAAAAGCTCTTGACGATGCTATTGCCAAAGACCCTGAAAATCCAAGTTTATATCTTGCGTTGGGTAGTACATACGACAATTTGGCTAATCCGAGAAATTCCGAAGGAAAGGATCTGCCAAAACCCACAAATGCCGCAGAATATCTAAGAAAAGCAGAAGAATCCTATAAACGCGGCCTGACCATCAATCCGGATCATTATGAAATTAACTACAACCTGGGAGCACTATATTTTAATCAGGCTGCGGAAATGGCTAATGCTGCCAATAAAATCACCAACATGCAGCAATACGATAAGGAAAAGGCCAAATTTGATCAAAAATTTAAAGATGCGGAACCACATTTAATTAAGGCAATGAATAACAATCCAAAATTGACTGAGGAGGATGGCAGGATATACCAGGGAACATTGATTTCACTCAAGCAACTTTATGCAAGAATCAATGACATGGAGAAACACAATCAAATCAAGGCTTTACTGGAAGAGAAGAAGTAGCTATAAATTGAATTAGCACAAGAACTTTATGCTTTCCTCAATTCATAATATAATGCTAGTGAAAACCCGGCAATATCAATTGGCCGGGTTTTTAATTATTATCAACTCGGTCAGGACAGGAACTCAGCTGTTATTACTTAACATAATATTAATTATAAGACATTATAACCTTAATTTTCTCACAAAAAAGCTCTAATTTATAATGGGTCTTTAAAATCGATAAAAATTCGAATTGACTTCTATAAATCACTTCACCACAGAATTCCACACATTCACCCAAACAGGTTAAAGCATTCGCCAATATAGGTTTACTGGATTAGGCTTGAACCTTACTTTTGATTTCAGGCTGACAGCCATGATAAAACTGACGCACAAAAAATTCTATCATGATGAAAACCAGCTGTTGCCATTCCAGAAAATTCATTCAAGAGCAGAATATTTGTGTTTGCACAAATGAGCGATGCCCTAACTATCTCCTGGCTACCCCACTTAAGACTTCGGTCAGTTTTCTGCAACTTTCACTCGGAATGATCTTAGTGTTTATGATACTATTTTGCTTTCAGGATAATTCTGTGAGCGAATGCAGTATTTCAGATAAAAGGTCATTAAGCGGAATTATTTCTGCGTCTGGAAATTATTCCAAGCCAGCGACCAGAGAAAACGTAAGACTGGAAATCATCGAGCAAAACATTCTATGTCCTGATCAGGCTTATGCACAAGTTCTCATTGAATCTGCCCATTTGCAGTCATATTTGTTTAAAAAGACAAATAATTTATTGGGAATGCGTTTCCCATTTAAGAGAAAAACTTCTGCTGTAGGTATTTTCCTGCCAGATAAAAAAGAGATCATCTATGGCACTCAGGAAGAACTTAAAAAGTATAGTACTCAGAATCATTACGCAGTATACCGAAACTGGGAAGATTCAATCCTGGACTATAAATACTGGCAAGACGAATGCTTCAAAGTCACCGACAAATACTTAAGTTTTCTCGGTGCCTATTACGCTGAAGATGAAAAATATATTGAAAAAATAATCAGCCTTACACAAAAGCCGTGATCCAGGCTGATCAACAATCAGCCACGTGTGACAATATAATAGATCCAGGCAATCGCTGCAAGGATCCAGATGAATGCAAATACAGCCGATCCTCCTTCTCCAAAATATGTATACCAAAAACCTTTACTTTCTTCTGCGTGATTTTCTTGATGAGCCATTTTGAGAATTCTTTTTGCAAAGATGATAAATTAATTTTAGCCTGAAAATTTCCCAGACTATTAATCCACATATTAGTTGTTAATCCAGTCAATGCCTTTTCTAAGAAAGCTGAGAGTGAAAATCTCATCAACCGAAGTTGGTTCAGGACTATAATTATAAACCCATGAAGCTTCGGGCGGTAAACTCATCAAGATCGATTCTGCGCGTCCTCCCGATTCAAGTCCAAAACGTGTACCACGGTCATAAACGAGATTAAATTCAACATATCTTCCTCTGCGAAGTTTCTGCCAGAGTCTGTTCTTTTCGTTAAACTTCAAATCTTTTTTCCTTGATACAATCCTTGTATAAATTGGTGCAAAAGACTTTCCCAAATCACAAACAAAGTCGAATGCGGATTGAAATTCCTGGTCGTTATTAAATTCAAGTTGATCAAAAAATATTCCACCTATACCACGTGTTTCGTTCCTATGAGGAATGAAAAAATAGTCATCAGCCCATTTCTTAAACTTGGGATAATATGAAGAATTATATTTATGACAGATCTCTTTTAATGATTGGTGGAAAATTGTAGCTTCTTCTGTATCTATATAATGCGGAGTAAGATCAATTCCTCCTCCGAACCATTTTCTTCCTGAATCACTTTCAAAGTAACGAATATTCATATGAATGATCGGAACAAATGGATTTACAGGATGAAGAACAATTGACAATCCAGTTGCAAAAAAGTCATGTTCTGATTCATTATCTGTGTCATTTCCGCCTAAGGCCAGTGATGCCGGCAATTTGCCGAATACCTTAGCAAAGTTCACTCCTCCCCTTTCAATAAGATTTCCATTTTCCAGTATACGTGTCCGGCCTCCTCCACCTGCCTCCCTGGTCCATAAATCTTCTCTGAATTTGACAGGATCATTTAAAAGTTCCATTGCAGCGCAAATAGAATCCTGCAATTCCATGAATTTTACTACTACAACATCACGGTTCATTTCAGACAGAATCATCAATCTTTGAGCTGTAAGCGAACAGGCAGGGCATTTTCAAACTTCAGTACGTGGATGACCTGATTCTCTCCGCAATCTTTACCTGCATCATTTTCAAAAAGGTAATTTGAATACATACCACTGAATATTTTTTTCTTATCCTGATCCTTTCGTACCGAATTAAGTTTAAGAGTATGAAGCATCAGAGCGTAGACATCTGCGCCCATAAATGCGCTTTCACCAGGTTCTGTATGATAATTGTCACGGAAATTTTTCCTGAACTCACTTACTCTTGAGTCTTTGTAATCAATATATCCGGCAGTAAACAAATGAACATTGAGTTCATCCATTAAAAATCCATCAAGATTTTGTGAATGCGACCAGGTAGGCAGACCCACTATATTAATTATGTAATCCTTCTTCCAGTCTCTGATCACATTAAACATACTACTAATCTGATCTTCGTTTGAGGTTGGAAGAAATACAACATTCACTTTATTTTTACTAAGGCTGTCGCGAATGGCACGAAATCCGTCTTTGTCGGATCGAATGGTTTTGAATACAGTATTTTTTGATTCACTTGCCCAACCTGATCGAAATGCGTCTGTTCGTTCATTTTCCTTTGAAAGAGCAGTTTTGATTAGAATGCACTGTGCATTTTGGAACATCTCTGCAGCTTTTTGACCCATTATTCGGCATTGACTCAGCGATGATGGTATGAATGAAAAAGCAAGTGGATTTGCGTGTAATATTTCCGAGCTGTTAATAGCTGTGCAAAAAACAGGTATTTGATTCTTTATTGAAAACTGATTTATCAAACGCAGATTCAAACCGTTTTCATTGGTTATAATTGCATCTGCTTCAGAAATTTCCTGCCTTCGGAATAATTTAGAAACTTTAGAAGAGTCGTCTTCGAGATCAACAATCAATACTTCGATATCAGGATTTCGGCCGATATGATTCTTTGCTGAATAAAGTATTCCCTCAATAAATTCAAGATTTTCTTTCACAACCGGATTGAGCGGTTCAGGGATAAAACTTGAATCATCACTGTTTCCCAAGTAAGCCTTATGAAGATTCACGGTGGTGAAGACAACAACTTTTTTCTTTGATTTAGTATAAGCTCCAGCAGATGTTGAAGATTGCACTTTTTCCTGAGTATCTCTGTTCAGCCAGGAATATGCGGGTATCCACAGTTTCATTTTTGCTTTCAGGCCGGACTCTTTCAGGTCAGGATTGAATTGAATAATTTCTTCCTGAGGGATGTTGAATTTTTTAGAAAGTGAATACATTGTTTCTCCTTTCTCAACCTTATAAAAATAAAACTTTCGGGCATTTACAAATCTTACTTCACTTGTATCAGATTTTGAAATAGTATAGGTCTGAGAAAAAGCATGAGAATAATTCATCAATATTAAAATGCAGATTGAAAGGAAGCCTATGTAGGTTCTTAGGACTCTGTTGACTTTACTTTCCATCTGTGATTCAATATTGGTTCTCATCAACGGATAAGTTGATTCCTTATTGCAATATAATCTGAAACTTATTATTCCCATTCTATTGTTGCAGGCGGCTTTGAACTGATATCAAAAACCACTCTGTTAATTCCTTTTACCTTATTGATTATTTCATTCGAAACTACTGATAAAAAATCAGATGGCAGATGAGCCCAGTCGGCTGTCATTCCGTCCACAGATGTAACAGCTCTTAGGCAAACAACGTTTTCATATGTTCTTTCATCTCCCATCACTCCTACCGTGTGCACCGGAAGCAGAATGGCTCCGGCCTGCCAAACTTTTGAATACAGTCCAGAACTTCGAAGGTGGCTAATAAATATATCATCGGCTTCCTGCAATTTGGCAACTTTTTCTTCTGTAATATCACCAAGTATCCTGATAGCTAATCCCGGACCTGGAAAGGGATGTCTGTCTAAAATCAGGCTATCGAGACCAAGCTCCTTTCCTACTCTGCGAACTTCATCCTTAAACAAGGTTCTCAATGGTTCTACTATATTTAGATTCATCCTCTCCGGGAGACCTCCAACATTGTGGTGTGATTTAATAGTTGCTGAAGGACCTTTTACACTAACAGATTCAATCACATCGGGATAAATAGTACCCTGAGCGAGCCATCTTACATTTTTTATCCTATGTGCTTCTTCGTCAAAAACGTCAATAAATACTTTTCCAATCGCTTTGCGCTTCAATTCAGGATCTGAAATATTTTTCAGTTCTGAGTAGAATCTTTTTTTCGCATCCACTCCGGTTACATTGAGACCCATATGCATGTACGAATCCAGCACTGCCTGGAATTCATTTTTTCGTAACAGTCCATTGTCAACAAAAATGCAGTGCAGATTTTTTCCAATTGCCCGATGCAAAAGCATTGCAGCAACTGAAGAATCAACACCACCGGACAAGCCAAGCACAACCTGATCATTTCCTGTAATCTTTCTTAAGGATTCGATTGTTTCCTCTACAAAAGAAGCTGGAGTCCAGTCCTGACTACAATTGCAGATGTCCACTACAAAATTTTTTAACAGGTCCTTACCATGTTCTGAATGTGTCACTTCGGGATGAAACTGGATGCCATAAGTTTTTTCTTGTTTAATCTTGTACCCTGCAACTTCTACATCCTTGGTACTTGCAATGATGTCAAGATAATCTGACTGGGGGCTTATACTGTCTCCATGTGACATCCATACTGTAGATCCTGACGATACCCCTTTGAGCAGCGAATCAGAATTATCAACAAATCTGAGATTAGCCCGTCCATACTCACGACTTTTACTGGGTGCAATTTTAGAGCCTAACTTATGTGCCATCAACTGAGCGCCATAACAAATTCCCAATACCGGAATTTTACCCCTGTATTGGGATAAGTCAATTTCCGGATGTTCTCTGTCATTTACAGACGAAGGACTACCTGAAAGAATCACCCCCATAATTTCCCAGGAATAGGGTGGTATGTGGAAAAATGGATGAATTTCACAGTAAACATTTAACTCCCTTATTCTCCTGGCAATCAACTGAGTATACTGGGAACCGAAATCGATAATGAGTATTCGCTGGTGCATGCGCAAAATTAAAAATATTGAACTGGAAGATGCTGAAATTGTAAATAAACAATCAACCTGAGAAACTTCAATTGTTTATAATTGACCAAATGGTCAGATTTCTTGAAAATACACAGTCTGATTTTTATAATGTGATTTTACTAACTATGGTTGTTGAGATGAGAAAAACTAAATTAAAGTATATATGAAAAATCTGATAAATAATTTTTGGAATTAAAATTTTTCTCATTAGGTTTGAATTAAATTAAGTTAGCACTTAATTGTCCTGCGAGTTCAATTATAACAATACATTAATTAAGCAAGATGAACACTATTGTGGGCAAAAAAATGCCTGATCTTGCACATGTTGGACTTATCGTTCTTATTCCAGTGACTTTTTACTGGGTGTTTTTCTTCCTATGCCATATAATGAATGAAACAGGAACAGAACGGTTCATCATGTTTCATTCTATCATTCCCAGAAAACTCATCGGATTACACGTATCAGTACTTGTATTTTTACTCACCGGGATTTCGATGTTTTGTTCAGTCACTGAAAAGATTCGCAGACGAACACGATGGTATAAAACTGCATCCCATATCAGGTTTGCAATATGGTTCGGTATGTTCATCATGTTCTTGAATTTTCTACGGATGCTATATTAGATAACACCGTTATATTCTTTTGAACGTTTAACTCTTATGATTTCGCACGTAAAAGTTTCGATTCGGCAAGTACAGTAAACTTGCCCGGAAACGGGTCAGCATGATCAACGATTTCTGCAACAAAACCAAGACCATACATGATCAGATATTGAAGTAAATACTCTTTTCGTTCCTGTAAAACATCAGATGGAAAAAGTTTTTCCCTCAGGCTTTTCAATTGTTCCACATCATTTTCCTGCTTTTTCTTAAGTGCGCGAAAAATTTTAGTCTCAAGGTTCGCAATCGATTTTTCTAAGGAAACCTGAACCGATTGCACACTTGGCACAAGGCTTTTATCAATTTTACTTACATCATTAGAAAGCTTATCTATGGTATGTTTTAAACCGTTCTTATAATTATCCAGATCAATTTGAGACGGAAACTTTTCATTTACATATGATCTGATCCATGCGTCTGAAGTATCAAAAATATGTTCCGGATAAATGTGATACTTTTCAAGCTTTGAACAAGCAATCTTATCCACCAGGAGAAAACTGTTACGGAGTAAGAACATCGGAAAGCTCACAGACCATTTCTCAAACATATGTTTTAACTCAAGCCAGTATGCGAGTTCTGCCGGTCCCCCGACAGTCGCAATATTGGGCAACACAGATTCCTGATACAATGGACGAAGTGTGACGTTCGGGCTAAAACGCTCAGGATGCATTTTTAGTTCACTGGATAAAGATTCCAATGTCCATGCTCTATCAGAGTCAGTTGTGCGGAAAGATTCATTATCCTGGATAATTCTTTCTCTTGAACCAGTAGTCATATAAAAAAGATTGACAGTCCTGGGGTTCATTTGAATATGATACCTTGAACGTAATTTCTCAATAGACTGATTGACAGTTTCCTTTGCAGAATGCATTTGAATATCGTCAAGCATGACGGGTAGGAACATTTTTTTAAGCGAGTGATCATCAGCATCTAACAGAATAAGGCCATAGCTTCCAAAAAGCTCATGTAGGAATTCACGTGTTGCAAGTGAGAGACTCTTTCCATTCTGATAACATTTTTTTAGCAATGAAAAGACTTTAGAAGAATGTTCTGATGGTCTTACATCTGATAAAATTTGTGCTATGAGTTCTTCAAGGCCTTTACATTCTGCCTTACCCGAGGCACCTTTCCAGTCAGTTTCCCATTCATATCTTTTTCCAAAAACTTCAGTAAACTTTATTTCTTCCATATCATGGTCCTCGCTGGCAAGCCAGAAAACCGGTAACACATTTTTACCAGTGCACTTTGAAATTTGTCTTGCTGCGTTGATGCATGATGCTATTTTATATAAACAGTATAATGGTCCGCCAAATATATTAAGCTGATGTCCGGCGCAAACTGAAAAGGTATTTACATCATAGAGTGATTGTATCTTATGATAAAACGGATGATCAGAACTTAAGAATTGCTGATACTGTTGTTTTATTATTGAAACTAAAATCTCCCTGGTTTTATCCGATACTTTTTTCACTTGTATCATCTGAGCAATAGTTTCCAACTTAGGAAAAAACTGAATAAAGTCTTCCAGGAACGGATCCTGGGAAAGATAGTCAGTCACAATTTTGCTAAAACCGGCCACTTGACCTGGTTCGAGAGTGTATTTATCAGAATATATCAATTTTATAAAGAATTACGCTTATTAATGCTTTGAGAAGGTCAAAAATTGTCTTTTTTAATGGAAAAAACTAAACTTTTCATGCTATTAGCCTGATTTTTAAAAATCTTCTGTAAAATAAAGTAAGCCATGTGCGGAATAAATGATTACTATGAGTAATTGGTGTAAAACTCCTTGATTTCTGAATTATTAACGCTTATATTTGATCCACATCAATATTAATTAAAGAGTAAAAACAGCGGAAATGTTGTGACTTATCACTTATTTGATATATTTACAATTCACATATCTGCTACTTTTTATTTGAACCGGAAGTTTTTGTACTGCGACAGGAAATCAACAAAGTAAAATCACAATTAACAATTCATTGAAACACACATTCTGAATGCAATGAAACATTTCTCAATTAGTTCAAGGAGCGCGGTACTATGCTTCTCGGCATTTCTGTTATCATACCTTAACGCTAATTCAGTTTGGGCGCAGCTTAGCAGTTATACCTTCAGCAGTTTAACTGGAGTTAGTCTTGAAACACTCAACTCGCCAAATACTCTAATATTTTCAGCGAATGATGATGCAACCAGTACTGTGCAAAACATTCCCTTCTTATTTACTTTCAATGGGGCCACCTACAGTCAATTTTCCGTGAACTCGAACGGGCTGATGAAACTTGGACCAACTGTAGTAAATTCTAGTGGTAATAATCTGCTCACAAATGCAACAGACTTTCCGAAAATATCCCCCTACTGGGATGATCTTGCCACAGGAACCACTGGCTATGTGCAATTTCAGGTACTTGGTACAAGTCCGAACCGAAAACTTGTCGTAGAATGGAGACTAACAGTACCAAAAAATGTGAACGGTTCGGCAAATGCAACTTGTCAGGCATGGCTTTCTGAGACCAGTAACATCATTCAATTCGTCTATGGCAGCGGATTTGTCTCAAATTCACTTAATGCTGGTTATTCAATAGGACTTGCTGCGTCTGCATCTAGTTTTTGGAGTGTTAATACTACAAACAACACAGCAAGTTCCAGTGTCGAAAATAATGGTAACATTGGTGCAATTACAGCTGGACGATCGTACCGTTTCAGTCCACCAGTTGCAACAGGTATTCCTGCATGTGCAACTAATTATTTACCGGCAAACCTCGCGACAGGTGTTAATTTAAATCCCACTCTTAGTTGGGCAGCAAGTACAGGTGTGCCATCAGGTTATGATGTTTATTTCGGCAATACCCCTACTCCACCAATAGTATCTTCGAATCAGGCATCTACAAATTACACTACTCCAACCTTAAACTGGAATACAACATATTATTATCAGATTGTACCAAGGAATTCATTTGGTCCAGCTACGGGTTGTCCTGTTATTTCATTTACCACTGCACCATTGTTAAGCTTCGATGTGGTCAGAAATACTGGCATAACTTTCAACTCCATCACCTCAACAGGAAACTCGATTACAGCCTGGAAAAACACGACCAATAATACGGATGATAATCTTTCTGAAATAGTTCCTATAGGTTTTAACTTTACATATCAGGCTGGATCATATTCTTCTTTCCTTGTTTCTACAAACGGATTTATTACATTCAACACATCCACCACTGCCACAGGTTCTGGTTCAAACACTCCCTACAATTATAATAACGCCAATATTTCATCTACTGGATCCATTGCTTCACCGGCAATTGTCGCACCATTTTATGAGGATTTGGTTACGCAAGGCGATCCGGGAACATTAGCAGGTCTGACAAGTTCAATTCATTACCTCACAAGTGGTAGTGCAGGCAGCCGTGTTTTAACTGTTCAATGGACTGGAATGGAGACCTGGAATAATTCCGGACCAAATCTGACATTTCAGGTCAAGCTTTATGAGGGAAGCAATAACATTGAATTTGTGTATGGACAAATGGAAGGATTCAACGGAACTACAAACTATTCTTACACTTATTCAAGTGGATTGAATGCGATTAGTATCAGCAGTACTTTACAGGCCGGTGAACTTTTCACTCAGATGACTCACAATACAAGAAATTTCGGCGGAACTCCTACCAACAATCTTAATGCAGTACCTGATTGTTTTTCATCGATATTATTCACTCCTGGAAGCTACACACCTTATGTCGCTCCTCCAATTAGTATTGCAAACGATAATGTTTCCGGAGCGACAGCACTTACTGTAAACAGCTCACCATGTACAGCTTTATGCGGCACCTATTACTCATCTTCCAATGCAACAAATTCCGGCATAGCCGGTTGCAGTGGAATTGCAGATGATGATGTATGGTTTTCTTTTGTTGCAACCAACTCTTCAACAACGATTAAAGTATTAGGTTCCGGAGGTTATGATCCGGTTGTAGAGCTATTCACCAATGGTATGGCTTCTATTGCTTGTGCTAACGCAACAGGAACAGGTTTAACCGAAACTATTAATGCCACTACCCTGACTCAGGGATTAAATTATTTTGTACGCGTATATCACTCAGGAACTAGCTGGGGAGGCAGCGGCAGGTTTTCAATTTGCATCAATGCCACTCCTCTGCCACCTGCAAATGATGATTGCGCAAATGCAATTTCATTACCGGTTTCACTTACTTGCAGCCCGGTTACCGGAAGCAATACCGGACATGCTACCGCCTCTTCGGGAATTCCAATTTGCGCTGCCACAGGAACAACACCTGATGACGATGTATGGTACAAATTTGTGGCTGTGAACGTTAAAGAAGTAGTTACAGTTCAAAGCGGCTCAGGATTTAATGCTGTGTTACAAGCATTTTCAGGAACTTGCGGTAATCTCACATCCATTCAGTGTGTGAATAACAGCAGCACAGGCGGATCTGAGTCCATTACTCTTGATAATCTGGTTTTGAACCAAACATACTATATCAGGGTTTACCATGCAGCAATTGGAGCCGGTACCGGCAATTTTACAATCTGTGTCACTTCACCTGCTCCCATCTGTCCAAATACTTTCAGTCCGCCACAAGCAACATCCAATGTTTCCATCAGCGGAATCACTTTGTCCTGGAATTCAGTACCCAATGCTCATGGTTATAATGTTTATCTGGATACAATCAATCCAGCCATTACATTGATTGGCAGCAATGTTCAGGGCACTTCAATGTTCAGCGGCCCATTACTTGCAGGTGCAACATATTACTGGAGAGTTGCTCCAGTGAATGCAACCGGTGCCGCACAAGGCTGTATCAACTTAGCCTTCGCGACTGAGCCATTTCAGCATGGTCTTCAGGTAAAGGTGTTTCTTGAAAGCCTTTATAAAGGGAATCGGAAAATGGTTTCTTCCATTAGTCCTTCCGGTCTCGATACAATTGCAGATACTGTCACAGTATGCCTGGCAAGTCCTACTTCGCCATTTAGCATTTTACATACATCTAAAACAGTATTATCCACCAATGGCATTGCCATAGGTTATTTTTCACAACCTGCGCTTGCCCAATCATATTACATTGTTGTCAAACACCGATTCAGCCTGGATCTCTGGAGCGCCACTCCTTTCCAGTTCAATGATCCAGACACATTGTATAATTTCGCTGATTCATTGCAAAAGGCCTTTGGTAGCAATCAGGTTCTGATTGACAGTGCGCTGTGGGCCATGCACTCCGGTGATGTAAATTTAAACGGTGTCATTGATATCAATGACTTTAATCTGGTTCAGTCAAAAGTTCCATTATTCCAGGTTGGATACTTGCCAGAGGATCTTGATGGAAATTGGTTGATAAGCTCAAGCGATTATTCATTCATTGAGAATAAAATTGCTACGACGAGAACAATTTTGAAACCATAGCATTAAAAAGAAAAGGCCTTCAAATTGAAGGCCTTTTCTTTAATGATGTAAATTGTCTAGTCTTATTATTGCTTTTATCTTGCGGGCTTTTTATACGAACTGCCACAAATCAATAAATGTTCCCAGAGCAATTTCAGTATCAAAACTATACTATTGAAGTTCACGACTCCTTATTAAGTGAATCACTTAGAAATGAATGGGACTTTTTTACGGGTGAAAGAAGCAACCTTCATAGCAGGTGGTTGCAGATCATTGAGAATGCAACTCCTCAAGACTTAAAATTCCGTTACTTTCTTATAAGAACAGATTCTGAAAAAGGAGCAGTCGCAGGAGTTATCTATTTTCAATTGCTCTCTTTCAGCCAAAGGAATTTTAAATTTAAAAAATTCAATCCGTTTTATTCTGCAATCAGTTTATTGCTCAAGCTTCGCAATTTCAAAGTACTCCTTGCAGGCAATTTGTTTTCTGTTGATTTTTCACCATTGAAATATGATTCTCAGAAGCTAAGTCAGCATGAATTATTGAATATTGTAGACTCTTGGGTCATAAAGCAGAAGCATGACATATTCGTTATGAAAGACCTGAATAATGAATTTACGCCAGCCTTGATGATTCAACGCGAGTTTGATTTTTTTGATTCTGATCTGACAATGCAGATGGACATATTGCCAATATGGAAAGAGTTCAGAGATTATGAGAAATCTCTCAAGCATAAATATTCGCAAAGAGCCAGAAAGATCAGAAGAGCAGGAGAAGTGCTGGCAAGGAAAAAAATATCACCAGAGGATTTTAAAGCTAATTCAGAAGAGTTCATCCGCTTATTCATGAATGTAGCCGAACATCAGGTAGTTAGGATGGGTATTGTCGGCAAGGAATATTATCATGAAATTTTTGATAAACTTGGAGATGCATTTGAGATGATCGCATACTACTATCAGAATAAATTGATTGCATTTGCTTCTTATATTACCTATGAAAAAAAACTGGAGGTACACTACATCGGAATGGATTACCAGTTCAATAAAGAGTACTACCTCTATTTTAATATACTCTTTGACTCAATTGAAAAAGCGATTTCGGCAGGTAAAAAACATCTGGAACTAGGTAGGACAGCACGTGAAGCCAAAGCTGTCATTGGATGCAAAGCGATATATTTCAACGATTACATTCGGGTTAATAATAAGCTTTCTAAGTTCATTTTAAAACTGTTAAAGAAATACTTCAATAAAGATGCCGGATCAGATTGGAGAAACAGGCATCCCTATAAAAGTTAGATTTGCAGTTGTCGAATTATTTCTTTTACATTTGTGCCTCATTCGGTTTCCGCTTTTGCGGAATTAAAAGGGAATCATGTGAAAATCATGAACAGTTCCCGCTGCTGTGATTTCCTGAAGGAATTGCAATTTAAGCCACTGTATTACTGATACGGGAAGGCGCAAATTCCAGGAAAAGTCAGAAGACCTGCCTGATGTACTCATGACGCTTTCGGGTAAAAAGCTTAAATGAACTTCAGGCAAAATTTTCTGAAACAAGCCCTGTTTTCATTTCCGCCTTTTACTCCTTGAAATTAAATAATCAAAAAAATGATCAGGGAGAATTACAAAAAATCATCATTAATCATCGGTCTATTCATGGCCTTACTGCCAGGACTAAGTGCACAAGCTGAAACAGCTGATTCCATTGTTAGTCTAAGGGAAGTTAGCATTCTGGGAACCAAATTGGAGAAGGATGTTTTCGAAACCGGGCGCAGCATAACTGTCATTAGCGGAGAAGAAATTAAAAGCAAGGGATATACAAGTCTGGGAGAATTAATTTCAGATTTAACCGGATTGGCCGTTACAGGTGTTGAGCAAATCATAGGAAGCAATCAAAGTGTTTTTCTGAGAGGCAGTAATGCCAATCAAACAGCAGTTTATTTAGACGGAGTCAGGATTTCAGAAGTCAGCTCTGTGAATAATGCACTGGATTTTTCTGAGATTCCGATTAATTTGATCGATAAAATTGAGATTATAAAAGGCTCAGCAGGAGCACTGCATGGGCCTTCCTCAATAGGTGGAGTGATAAACATCACAAGCATGCAAACAACAGATAAAAAATTGCAGCTTAGTGCAGGTAGTAATGCCTCAGTTATGGACAGCAAGGGACATATGATTCAGCCATATATTTCAACTAAATTTAAAATCTACAATAATATAAGCGCCGATGCCGGGATTGAATACACCACAGCCGGAAACATGGATGCTACCATTGACACCGGGAATCATTCACTTAAATTTCTTCCGAAAGATGATGATCCATGGAAAAAGTTATCAGCTAAAGCAGGTCTGCAATTTCAAAGCAAAAAACTTTATGTCAATCTAAGATCTGTTATTACTGAAATGGATGCTTCCATAGACAGAAGCGCATACAATGACGATGATAATTATACGCTGAATTTTAAAAGGAACATACTTTCAGGTACAGTTGACTATAAAATGTCAGACAAAGCGGGCATCACGATAAGCGGAGGAATTACTGAAAGTGAAAGGCATGCGATCAATGACTCATCAATTATAAAATCGGATGGTGAATTTGACCACCAGTATACAGAAGACTTGTTTGAAGGCCGCTCGGCAAATGCAGATTTTACCGGCTCTGTGGAAATATCAGGATTGAATCTGATCGGAGGAATAAGTTTTTTGGAGGAAAAAATGAGTCAAAGAAATTACGTGTACTCAGCATTTTACCAGGATCCGTTTCCTCCTTTCATCTATGAATATACAGGCTTACTTAATGATGCTAGAAGTGATATCATTTCAGGTTATTTACACGCTGATGTAAATGGCAAAATTGTATCTGAAAACCTTGAAAGGCTCAATCTACTTGCCGGAATTAGATATACAAAGCATAATCTGTTTAACGAAAACGTCAGCTTAAACATTAATCCAAGTTTCCTTATTACAGATAAAACCAATTTTTTCTTTTCGTTCAGCACAGGATTCAATCCTCCTTCACTTTACCAGTTTTATTCTCCGGAAAAGTATATTCCCTGGGACGGATCAAGTCCATCTTTGAGTACTCGCGGAAATGCACAATTGAGGCCAGAGAAATCCAAGTCATTTGAATTCGGCGTGAAGCACAAATTTGAAAATAGATATTCACTGGAACTTTCGGTCTTTCACACAACTACACAAGATCAGATTGAATATGCATATCTGTGGAACGGAGTAGTAGCACTGGATTCACTGGCTACAGATTTCAGCAGAGATGATTTCAGGGGAGACACATATGTAAATGCAGGCGAGCAGGAAAGTTACGGACTTGATCTCAGATCCGAGGTTCAACTTAGCAAGGGGTTCAGTTTACTTGCAGGAGTCACAATTATTCAGGGAAACTTCAATTTTGATCCTGATGATGATATCAGTAAAAATTACATAGAGCACATCCAGCTTTTTAACAGCGGAATTTTCCTGAAAGATCAGAAAGAAATTATCCGCGGTTTGTCCCGCAGACCTTCATCAGCTCAAATTACTCTAAGGTATAATGTAAAAAAAATCAATGCCTGGTACAGAGTCCGACATACAGAACCAAGACTTGATGTATTTTATGACACTCAAATCAAGCCACAGGGAGCGCTTGCGACCACAGAGTTGGCAGATTATACTTTGAGCGATGTTGGATTAGGATTTAAATTCAATGACAGGATTCAGGCTAACACAAGAATTGAAAATATATTCAATGAAAAATTCATGGAAATCAGAGGCTTCAGAAGCAAAGGAAGATCGGCATACCTGAGTCTAATTTTCGTCTTATAATTTATATTTGTGTAAATTTGGGAACAAAACACAATTGAAATGAAAAACGCATTCGGACTTGCCTGCCTATTAGTGATTTTTGCTGCTTTAACAAGAGTTCTGCCCCACCCTTCCAATTTCACAGCCATGGGAGCCATGGCATTGTTTGCAGGGGCCACATTCAGTCATTATAAGTGGAAATTCCTGGTGCCAATGTCAGCTTTGTTCCTGACCGACCTTTATCTCGGACTTCATTTTTCCATCCTGGCAGTTTACGCTTGTTTTGCATTCACTGTTTGGCTTGGATCAAGAATGAAATCCAATCCTGGATTCCTTCGCTTAGGTATTTTTGCAGTTGTTTCTTCGACCGTGTTTTTTCTGTTCACAAATCTCCCATTCTGGTATGCTGACCTAAGCCTTTACCCGCTCACGTTAGAAGGCACTTTGTTAAGCTATACAATGGCAATTCCTTTTTACAAGAACCAACTTGCTGCAGATCTTATTTATTCTTTCTCACTTTTCGGAATTTTCAATCTTGTAACGAAAAGCAGCAAAGTCGCAATCAATTAGACGTATAACCCAGATATGATATAAAAAAACCCAGCCTTACGGGGCTGGGTTTTACTTTTCAACCTTACGGGGTTGATCGGATTACTCAATCTTACGGGATTGCTGAAAAGACAAAAATCTTTTCTGGTAACTAAGCTGTATCCTTTAACCGAATCATAAGCCAAAAGATTATCCTGAAATCGGGGATAATTGCATTTGTAATAATTTCTGGAAATTCTCAGAAATTCACAGGTCTTGTAAATCCAAATCAGTACGGAAGTTTGATTTTCCTTTGAGTAAGCAATTCTATTAACCTATAGATTCCAAGCTTTTACATAAAATTCTTGAAAAAAGGCCTCCAGAAGCTGCATTTTTAACCTGTTCTTCTGATCAGTCAGGGCCTATGAGACACAAGCTTCAAATCTTTGCAATCTGCATGCTTTTCATGTCAAATTCGCCTGTTTATGCAGCTTCCCCCCCGGTTTTCGATTGGCAAAGGTGTTTGGGCGGTAGCGGTCAGGATATGCCGGTAAGAATTCTTAAGGGAAATGACGGCTACAATTATTTACTTGGAAGCACTGGATCGAACAATGGTGATGTAACAATAAACAGAGGATCAATTGACATCTGGCTGGTAAAACAGGATACCCTTGGTAAAATTGTATGGGAAAGATCTTATGGAGGCAGCAACATGGATATTGGAACTGCATTTTCCCAATTGCCAGACGGAGGTTTCATTTTAAGCGGATATACGGCTTCCAATAATGGCAACTTTTCCGGCAACAAAGGAAATTTTGATGCATTTCTGATTCGAACAGACAATCATGGAAACATTCTCTGGCAAAAACTTTATGGCGGAAGTCAGGTGGACTTAATTTATTCAATGTTTCAATCCCAAGATGGAGGATTCATTTTAGGCGGGGGCACGTATTCCAATGACGGAGATGTAAGCAACAACATGGGAGATCAGGACTTCTGGATCTTAAAGACTGACAGCACAGGCAGTATTATTTGGAGCAGATCAATCGGCGGAAGCGGTCTTGACGTTTGTCACTCATTGACAGAAAATTCAGCAGGTGAAATTATAGCCAGCGGGACGACAAATTCTTCCAACGGTCATATTACAAGAAAACACTTCGGACATGATTTCTGGGTTGTGAAATTATCCTCTCAGGGAAATCTCCTTTGGGAAAAATGTTACGGAGGAAATGACCAGGATGCTGCATTTTCAATTTGCCGTACAAGTTCAGGGCAGTATTCAATTGCTGGTTACAGCAAATCATCGGATGGAGATCTAATTTCGAACAATGGATACAATGATTACTGGATTATTATCATAGATGAAATTGGCAACCTGCTCATGCAAAAAAATTATGGAGGAAGCGGTGCTGAAACTGTTTATTCGGTAATCCAGACTGTTGACGGCGGATTTCTTTTAACAGGAGGAACGACATCCAATGACGGAGACATCAAGGTAAACTACGGTCTGGAAGACATTTGGCTGGTTAAGATTGACCGAAATCTGAACATTGAATGGACAAAAAATTACGGCGGACGACACAATGAAAGGCCATGTAATGTGATTCAAAACGCGGATGAAGGTTTTACTGTGGCTTCATATTCTTACAGCAATGATTTGAATGTGTCCGGAAACCACGGTACATCCGATTTCTGGATTTTTCGTCTCAGATGCAAAACACCAAATGCTGAATTTAATTTCCTGAAAAATGTGGTTTGTGAAGGACAAGCTGCAATATTGAATAATCTCAGCACGGATGCGACAGCTTACTCCTGGAAATTGAACAGAAGAAATATTTCTGATTCAGAGAATCCAGTTTTGCCAATTCTGAATCCTGGTTTATACGGCATAGAACTGACCGCATTTACTTGTTATAATTCGGATACATTCTCCGGTTCATATACGGTTCAGAAAAAACCTCTCGCATCTATCATTTCAAATGAACCTGTAATATGCAGCGGAAGTTCCGTTACACTGTCTTCAAGTCTGCAGGGTAATTGCACCTGGAATACACTGGCTAATTCTACATCTATCCTTGTATATCATGCAGGGAATTACTGGGTTGACGTAGAATCAGGAGCCTGCATCGTCCGCAGCGACACGCTCACTCTCCTCGCCTATCCGCTACCTGCAGTCTATCTGGGTCCGGATACTAGTATATGCAGTCCGGGTACATTGACTTTGAATGCTCCTTCAGGCATGGATCAATATATGTGGAGTAATCTGGCAACTGCTAACAGTATTTTGGTCAATACTTCAGGCACATATCATGTTACAGTGAGTAACAGATACTGCACAAACAGCGACAGCATCACAGTACAATTCATCAGCTGTTCAGCTCCTATCGCAAATTTCAGCAGCAATACCCAAGCAATATGTACTGGTGAGTCCATCCAGTTTATCGACGATTCTGAAAACGCAATTTCATGGCAATGGACTTTCCCTGGTGGAAACCCTTCCTATTCAAATCAGCAAAATCCACAAGTGGTTTATAATACTCCAGGAAGATACAACATCATTCTCAACGTTACTAACAACAATGGTAACCACACAATTATGAGACTGAATTACCTGACAGTAAATCAGGTATTAAAGCCACAAGTCAATATTACATCCAACAATCTAAGTTGCATCGGAAATTATTCTACATACTTATGGCATTATAACGGAAACGTTGTTCCGGGAGCGATACATCAGATGCATGTGGCAACTGTAGAGGGCTATTATCAAGTTGAGATAACAGATGAAAACAATTGCAAAGCAATATCTGATTCAGTTCCCTTTTTCATCACTAATCAATTTGAACTTAAAAACAACCCCCCAATACTCTATCTGCATCCGAATCCTGCTACAAACGAATTAAAAGTTTTAAGGACACACAAAGCGTCAGGTACTCTGAGGCTTTTGAATTTGATGGGCGAAGTGTTGAGAAACTATTCAGCAAGTGAAAATCACGAAGAAGTAATCAGCATAGATATTTCCAGATTGAGTAACGGAACATATATCCTGGAATTTACTGGCCATGACGGTCTGGTAAGCAGAAATAAATTCATTAAACACCAATAATCAAATAAACCCAATAATCATGATGTACGCAATCGCATTTATCTGCCTGTATGCAGGCGCAGTGTATCTCTACATGATGCTCAGCAGAGACAAAAAGTAATATGAAGGGAATTTCAGGCTTATTACTTTAACAAAGTCTCTTTTGCGGCATTGAGAATATCGAATGCACCATCTCGTGTGTAAGATTCCGCATAAGTGCGCAGTACCGGTTCTGTACCGCTGGCTCTGATAAGCAACCATTCATTATTATCGTCGTCGAAAAAATACTTGTACCCGTCGAGATCTTCGATTCGTTTCACTTTGTATTTTCCAAATGCCTGGTAAGCATTATCCGCAGTGTTTCTGACAATCTTGTTCTTCACTTCTTCCTGCAAGTGGAGATCTCCCCTTTCAAATGAAAATGCGCCTACAATCTGATAAATCTCTTCGATAAGTTCTGGAATCCCTTTGCCACTCTTGGCCATGAACTCCCATATTACAAGCCCCATCCAAATTCCATCTCTTTCAGGGATATGTCCTGTAATTGCAATGCCTCCGCTCTCTTCTCCTCCCAGAAGGACATTTTCTTTCAGCATGATTTCACAGATGTATTTGAACCCGATCTTAACCGTTTCAATTGGCAGACCATAATGCTTACATAGTTTCTCCACCTTAGGCGTCGTGCTGAATGCAGTGCAAACTTTTCCCTTTAGTCCTTTATACTTCACCAGATAATGGATAAGCAATAAAATGATATGATGTGAGTCAATGAAATTCCCTTTTCCATCATACATCCCAATTCTGTCTGCATCACCGTCTGTAACCAGTCCGCAATCTATGTCTCCTCTTTTTTTTATCAACTCCCTGAATTCAGAAAGATTTTTGTCTATAGGCTCAGGTGCCTGTCCCATGAAACCCGGGTTATATTCGCAGTGAAGAAAAGTGATATCCGGAAACAATCGCTTCATCACATTCTGACCTGCTCCGTACATGGCATCATAAGCAAGTTTTAGACTGGAATTACGAATTGCACTGAGATCAAAATTGCTTTCAACGTGCATTATGTATTCAGTTTCAAGATCTGCAAATTGAATCAGTCCGGACTTAAGGTAATCATCAATTTCAGAAGCTGTGGAAAGCAAATCTGTCTGATCAGGAATCATTTCTTCAATCTCCTGAACATGTGCAGGAGAAAGTGGTCCTCCAAAGGACCCTTTCAATTTGAAACCATTATAATCTGGCGGATTGTGTGATGCAGTGATGATTATTCCCAGATCAGCTTTTTTATTTACTGTGGCAAGAGAAATCATTGGTGTGCTGACAAATGATTCCGATAAAACAACTCTGATACCTTTAGAACATAAAATCCTTGCAACAGTAGATGAAAACAGTTTTCCTGCAAAACGGCAATCGTGGCCTACAACAACAAGCGGATTTTTATTTTTCTTTAAAAGCCAATACGCGGTAGCTTCTGCAACTCTTGCTACATTTTGAGTAGTAAATTCCCTGGCAATAATTGCTCTCCAGCCGTCCGTACCAAATTTTATTTTTGTCATAATTTTTCCTTTATTGAATATTATTCATACTTTACATATTCCGTTAATTCATTCCACTTCCACTTTTGCAACGCTTTAAGATAGACTGCAGAATCATCTTGGTCAATATTCTGGTCATTTATTTTAGAAATGCGAAAATAAAACTCTTTTTCGGATAGAAAATCAGGCAACGCTTTAAAGTCAGTGATAAAATTCAACCTGCTCAGATCATTGGAATCAATTTCATTCATTGGAGAATTCTGTACATAAATTCTCATGCTAATAAACTCCTGAATTATTCCTGCTTCAGTATTTCTCCATTCTTCGGTGACAGTCGCTGAATTTACGACGATGTAAACTGGCTGATGAAAACTGTAAATTCGATCACCACCGAAATTATAAAACTCCTCACGATTTTCGTTCAGAAACATTTGCAGGTTGTTTAAAAACAATCCAGCCTTCATGGTGGATTCTCCTGTTGAAACTTCTGGGTATTCGATAACATACTCAATCCTCTTGCAATCATGTTGAAGTCCGGAAACTTTTGTCTTTATTAGTTCATTTACTTCTTCCTTCAGTGAAATAGCTTCTTTTACATTAGTAACTTTTTTTTCTCCGATCTGAATTACATTATAGAAATACGATTTATTTGCAAAAACTTCCTGAAAGCTGATACTGCAAGAACCATTGGCATTCGACGGTACCGGAGAATTTGCCAGTAAATCTGCAAGTTCATTATAATCCACATAACCATATGCGATTTCATTACCATTGCGGGATCTGTTGGAGAAATAAAATCCTAGTGTATTCAGATCACTGTTCTTTCGCTTAAGATTCCAAAACTCGTATATGAAAAGCTGTCTGGCATTGATAAATAAATCTCCGCTTGAAGCCTCAATTTTTTTTAGTGTTTCCGGATGAATTCTGGTTTCTTTCTGAGGAGAGTCCCAAAGTACCACTCTGTCATCCATGATTTCACGATGAACCAGATTTGCAAGTTCCTCCACTATATTATATCCAAGGGAATCAGGCTGGTCCTGCCTGCTTAGAAACAATAAAACCGGTGTTCCGGAATAAGCTTCTTCTGTAGGAATGCAAAGAATAATTAAAAGTGATGCTATTTGTATGTACTTTCTCATTCTCACGATTTGATTCCCCTTTTGTTCAAAGCTCTCTGAAACTTTCTCGCGTTAAGCAAGTGCTGAATGTAATTTGTCGCGAAATTATGGTAACCGGAAAAATCATCTTTTGCACAGAAGTACATATAAGAATGTTGCGAGTAATCCAAAACAGAATTCAGATATACAATTTCAGGAAGGCAAATCGGACCAGGTGGCAATCCTTTATACTTATAGGTATTGTAAGGACTATCGATTTTTTTATGAATGTTCAACACACGCTTAATGCTAAAATCGCCGGCTGCATAAACAAGAGTTGGATCAGCTTCCAATTTCCAGTCCTTCTTCAGACGATTCATATAAACTCCTGCGATAAGCGGAGCTTCATCCTTTTTATTTGACTCCTGTTGAACTATAGAAGCTAAGATAGAAACCTCAATTGGTGTCAAACCTGTCAATTCAGCTTTTTTCATTTTTTCCTGTGTCCAGAATTTTTGATATTCCTGATGCATCCTTACAATGAATTTATCAGCTGAAGTATTCCAATACATTTCATAAGTATTCGGAATAAACAAAGACAAAACATTGTCAACTGTGAAGCCCAGCTTAGCTGTGTAGTCAGGGTCATTTAAAAGGTTGAGCACAGCATCAGGACCTGCTTCAATTTGTTCGGCTACTCTGAAAGCGAGTTGTTCTTTTGTTCGGATATTATTGAATACCAAATTAACCGGACTTTGCCTGCCAGAGCGCAAAAGAGCAATCAATTCTTTATTGTTCATTCCAGCTTCAATTTTATAACGACCCGGCTTTATTCTTTCCGTATACTTCATTTGCTCGGCTGTCCAACGGAATGAATTTTCATCAATCAGGGCATTTTTTTGCTTCAGAAGAGTGACAACATCATCGAAGTCTGATCCTGTCGGAATCAGAAGATATGGCGTGCTTTCAATCTGCTTGCTTACATTAATATGATATAGCCGCTTATAGATTGTTCTGCCCATAATGGCGACAATCAACAGTAGAGCTAAGACTACAGCCCACATAGTCCTGATTATCAGCCTATTTCTCTTTTTTCGTGTCATTTGAATCTCGAAAATACATTGATTTTAATAAATGTTTAATACTGAGATTATAATTTCTCAACATCGAATATTGTTTTTACCAGTAAAAACTATGATAGTTTGTATTTAAGATAACCATACAATCATGGTCAGCAATCTATGCGCCTAAAAACTGAAAGAACTGAAATATTAGATAAATCTAGAAAGCAAAAACCGATGTGAAATAACTTAGAAAAAAATGTCTGCAGATCAGAGTTCCAGTGTTCCTTTATTTGTTCCATTTTAAAAAATTCATAGCTGCTGATCGTTTCAGGAGAAGCCGTACAAAACAAGAACACAGACTTGGTTTTCGTCAAAGAACCAAATTGCAAGTTTCATTTTATTGAATCTCTAATTGAACGTATGCAGAGCGTTAAAGATGAAAATTCATTTAGTTTTAAGAAAAAAGATTACCTCATCAATTATTATTAAAAAGTAATACTATACCAGTGAAACATTTAACAATAAATTCATAATGAGTTATTATTCAGCTTATACAAACCTGTTAAAATTGTAATAAATCGAACATGGAATACAAAATCAGGCATACGATATTGGTAGTTGATGATGAACCAGACATCGTTGAAATTGTCAGTTACAATCTGAAGAACAATGATTATAAAGTTCTGAAAGCTTTTAGTGGTATCCAATGCATTAAAATGGCTAGAATACACAAGCCAAGCTTAATAATCCTAGATGTAAGGATGCCGGATATTTCAGGAATTGAGACATGTATTCATCTGAAGAATGATCCTATCCTTAAAGATATTCCTATCATGTTTCTTACAGCTGATTCAGATGAATTCACAAGCATAACTGCCATGAATGTAGGTGGAAATCATTTTGTAACAAAACCCATCCGACCTTCCACCTTGATCAGTATGGTGAATGAGGCTCTTCATTAATTATTTTACATGGTAAAAAACATCCTTGTATCTTCCACACTCAGAGATGACTTTAAAATAATACTCCCTCTGCTTAGATCAGAATTGGTATTTGTAAATTATTTGGCCGACAATGAAATCAATCCTTTAAATATACTGCGCCTCAATGCCAATCTTATTTTTCTTTTTCAAAATTCAGACAGGAATGGTAGTTTCGATATTTGCAAGCAGATTAAGTCAAATCCATATACCAGAAAAACACGGATTATTATCATTAGAAATATTAGTCAAGAAAAAATTGAAAGTCCTTCGGAAGCAATTTATATAGATAACATCTTTTACAAACCTTTAAGGCCAGTTGAACTCCTGAATAGCATAATGGATGAAATTAGTCCACGAATCAATTCAGAAAGAATTGCCATTAAATCCAACGAAAAGAATGAGAGTATCTTATATCTGGATAGAGACAACTACACAGCTTCAATTGATAATAAAAATATTCCGCTCTCAAGGAAAGAATTTGAACTAATTCAACTGCTTGCAAGCAGAAAAGGAAAAGTTTTCCGAAGAGAAGAATTGTTTAATAAAGTCTGGAATAAAACAAGCGAATTTGAAAATAGAACCCTAGATGTTCATATCAGGAGAATTAGAAAAAAAATGGGCCACAATCTCATCGTTACAAAAAAAGGTATAGGATACATGCTAAATGTATTTGAAAACTAAAGTCAAGACTATTTAAATAAATACTTCATTATATTTGTAAAAAAAAATATACTAATGACAAAATCAATCTTCACTTTATTTATCAGTTTGTTTATAATATCCTGTGGAGGAAGTAAAGACAAAAATAAAAACTCCGACAATCAATCAAAACTTTCTGTACTCATTAAGGGGTCAGACACGGTTCTTCCCCTTGCGCAGAAGTTTGCAGAAGTTTACATGAAAAACAACCCAGGTGCTAATGTGACGATTATTGGAGGAGGCTCAGGTGTTGGTATTGCAGCATTAATGGATGGAACTACAGATATAGCTATGTCTTCCCGACCTATAAAAGCAGATGAAAAAATTAAATTATCCAAAATGAATAAGGAAGTAACGGAATTGATTATTGCCAATGATGCACTTTCAGTAGTTGTTCATAATAGTAATCCAGTATCAGAGCTTACAAGAGAACAACTAGAGGAAATTTTCACCGGAAAGATAAGTAACTGGAAAGATGTAGGAGGAAAAGACCTGAAAATTATTTATTACTCCCGCGAAACCAGTTCAGGTACCTATGAATTCTTCAGGGATCATGTGCTCAATAAAAAGAATTTTGGAAATAAAGCGCTCTTAATGCCGGCAACCGGAGCAATTGTGCAATCTATAAGTCAAACCGAAGGAGCAATTGGTTACATAGGATTGGCTTATGACACCAAAGATGTCAAGCCATTGAAGATATCATATGATCAGGGCAAGACATTTGTTATGCCTTCTATTGATTCAGCAAGAGACAAATCTTACCCGATTTCTAGACCATTGTATTTTTATTTTGAAACTAAATTACTTGAAAAGTATGCACCATTTTTTGATTACATGAAATCTGATGAAGGTCAATCGCTTGTGAGAGAAGTCGGATATGTACCGTTACAAACATCATAATTCCTATAACATTCCAATTACTGAAAACCACCATGGAATTCCCGTGGTGGTTTTTTATTTCCTTTCTACTATGTTCATATTAAGTTTACAATTGGATAACTTTAAATTAGGTTGAAGTTCATATTGGATTAATCAGTGTCAAGTAATCTTGCACAAACAAATTCAATAAAATCATGAAAAAATTCCTACTACTAATCCTGGCAGCAAGCTGCCTTTTTATTATTAAGTCAAACGCTCAAAATGTAATCACTGTATCAGGAGACATTTCAAGTAATACCACCTGGACAAACAATAATATATATCTTTTGATCGGATTTGTTTATGTAACGAATAATGCTGAATTAACAATTCAGGAAGGCACGATTATCAAGGGTGATAAAGCAACCAAAGGAAGTCTGATAATCACCAGAGGGTCAAAAATCTGGGCTGACGGATCAGTAACCCGTCCAATTGTATTTACATCCAATGAACCGGCAGGGCTGAGAAGTTACGGTGACTGGGGTGGACTTATAATATGCGGATTTGCTCCTATCAACGATCCCGCTGGTGAAAAAGTCATAGAGGGTGGCGTAGATGCCAGTAAAGGACTCTATGGCGGAACAAATCCCGGTGATAATTCGGGAATACTACGCTATGTAAGAATCGAATTCCCCGGTATTGCATTTATGCCAAACAATGAAATTAACGGACTCACTCTTGGCGGTGTGGGCAGTGGAACCATAGTTGACTATGTAATGGTAAGTTACTCAGGAGATGATTCATTTGAATGTTTTGGAGGGACTGTGAATCTTAAGCACATCATAGCTTACCGAGGGTTAGATGATGATTTTGATACAGATTTTGGATATAATGGTAAAAATCAATTTCTGATTTCAATAAGGGATTCTAACGTTGCTGATATATCAGGTTCCAACGGTTTTGAATCAGACAATGATGCAACAGGATCTTTGAATAACCCTATTACATATCCTGTCTACAGTAACGTTACTCTTATAGGTCCTATGAAGAATGCAGGAACCGTGATTAATAGTAACTATAAAAGAGCTGCACATTTAAGAAGAAGCGCGAAGACTTCAATATTCAACTCTGTGTTTTCCGGATTTCCAACTGGTTTGCTCATTGACGGAGCTAATACAGAATCAGCAGCCACAAACAACCAACTTCAGTTTCAGAATAACATTATTGCCGGTTGTACAACTCCACTGTCGGTTTCAAGTGGTTCAACCTGGGATATCAGCGCTTGGTTCAACCAACCTTCTTATGGCAATTCCATTCTTCCATCTACAACTGACCTGATGCTAACAAATCCATTCAATTACAATACTCCGGATTTTACGCCACTTACCGGAAGTCCAGTATTGAATAGTGCAGCCTTCACATCTACTCTCCTAAATAATCCATTCTTTGATGTGGTGACATTCTCCGGAGCAATCGGAAGTAACGACTGGACACAGGGTTGGACAAACTTTGATTGCCAGAACACTGATTACATCATCACCTCAGTAAATAGTATTAAGAACAATTCTAATATTCATGTTTATCCAAATCCTGCCAGAAGCCAAACTACAATTTCCTTTAACGAAGAAAGGACCGGTACTTTTAGTGTGAAGATTATGGACCTTTCAGGTAATTTAGTGAGAACTTTTAACAATGAAACTTTAAGTAAAGGAGAACAGATTATAAATATAAATCTCGATGGAGTGAGTCCAGGTATTTATACTATTTCAGTAAGCAATGATTCAGGAAAATTCGTAAACCGACTAATTATACATTAAGTCCTCATTTTTTCATTTAGATTGAATATTCGGAAGCCATTCGTAAAGGGTGGCTTCCATTTTATTTCACATATTGATGCAACACCTATATTCAGATGTTTTAACTTCTTTGAAACTATTCCTGGTTTTTTAATGCTTTGTTAACGTTGACATAAGGTAAACTTTAAATAAACAAGATATTTTTATTGCAAAATCAAATTCATGAAGCTCGCACAATTACTCATGTTCATTACATATTTTTTCAGTCAATTCTCAGCATCATTTGCAGGTCTTAATACTCAAGGGTTTGGCGTACTTTACGGAAAAGTAACAGATAAAAATTCCAATGAAACATTGATTGGAGTTCCTATTCTGATTGAAGGTCTGGGCTTAGGCACTGTATCCGATTTGGATGGCAATTACAGAATTGAAAATATTCCAGAAGGCAAACATTCTGTAGTTGTTAGTTACATCGGTTATCAGAAAATGGTCATTCCTCATATTTCAATTGCAACAGACAAGGAATTAGTATTGAACTTTATGCTTGAAGAAAACCAACAGGTGTTGAAGGAGGTTGTTATAGAAGCCTCTATGAAGCGCGAAAATATTGGTTCAGTGATATTAATGCAGAAATTGAGTGCTACCGTTCAGGATGGAATTTCTTCTGAATCAATAAAGAAATCATCAGACAAGAATACCGGAGAAGTTGTAAGAAGAATAAGCGGGGCAAGTTTGCAGGAAGGAAGGTTTGTTGTAATCAGAGGTCTGAATGAACGCTATAATGTTGCAACGTTGAATGAATTTCCGCTTGCTAGTACTGAGCCTGACAGAAAAGCTTTTTCATTTGATCTTATCCCCTCTTCCTTACTTGATAATATCGTCATTGTTAAAACGGCAAGTCCGGATTTACCCGGAGATTTTGCAGGAGGCATACTACAGATTGCAACAAAAGACATTCCTGATATGAATTTTTTCAGCTTTCAGGCAGGCACAGGATTCAATTCATTCAGTACATTTAAGAAATACACTACATATGAAGGAGGCGGAACAGACTGGCTTGGGCTGGATGACGGTACTAGAGCGGTACCGTCGGATTTTCCAGAAACAATAGACTTTAAAAAGTCCAATCAAACTCAGAAAATCGAATATTCCAAAATTTACAGTAATGATTGGGGAACCCATGAAAAAGAGTCTTCCCCCCTGAGTCAATCCTATCAAATTTCCAGTGGAAAGAAATTTAATATCAATAGGGGTGATGCTGGGATAATTGGAGCTCTCAGTTATTCCATAAGTAATAAAAAGACTGAGATCAGAAGAGCGGACTATGATTTTGACGGTTCAAAGAAATACAATTTTGAAGACAGCCAATACAAAGAAAATATTTTCTGGGGAGGGCTTTTGAATCTTTCATATGAACCAGAAAAAGATCACAGCATCAGCATAAAGAATCTTTTCAGCGTTAATTCAGATGATCAGGTTATAACACGGAACGGAACTGATATTGAAAACCTGCAATACATTCAGGCAAGTTCCCTGAAATATACATCGACAGGATTTTTAAATTCAATTATTTCAGGAAAACATATTGTTTCCGAAAAGAAAGTATCTCTCAAATGGAATGCCGGACTGACAAATACTTTTCAGTCTGTGCCTAATCTACGAAGGATGTATTATTACAGAAATGCTGACATCAACACTGAGGATACTACACTTTATGCTTATGTTCCATTTGGAAACGCATCTCCGAATTATGCAGGCAGATTTTACTCTGATTTGAGCGAACAAACCTATAATGCTGATATTAACTTTGAAATTCCATTCCAGCTGGGAGAAAAATCACAAAGGATCAAAATCGGAGGACAGAAACAATACAAAGAAAGATCATTTAACGCGAGGGTACTTGGATACATAGTAACTAATCCAGGTAAATTCAATTGGAACTTATTGTTGCAACCGATAGATTCAATATTTAATCCTTCCAATATTGGTAAGAATGGATTTCGCCTGGATGAAATCACGAATCCTTCAGATCAGTATGACGCAAGTTCAGATTTAAGTTCGGCATTTGTCAAGTTTGAAAATTCAGTTTCAGAAAAAGTCAAATTAATTTGGGGTGTAAGAATTGAAAATTTTAATCAAAGACTCAACTCATTTGGATACAGCAACGACACAATTGATGTTAATACAGAATATGCAGATATCCTTCCATCGTTAAACGCTGTATATTCCTTAACTCAAAAATCAAATATTCGTTTTGCTGTATCCAAAACCACTGCACGTCCTGAGTTCAGGGAGTTAGCTCCGTTTTCGTATTATGATTTCAGCACTGCCACAACTGTTGAAGGAAACCCCGATCTGAAACGAACCGAAATATATAATTATGATCTGCGGTATGAAATTTTCCCGAGCCATTCACAGATATTTACTGCATCATTATTCTATAAGGAATTTGTGAATCCAATTGAACCATATATTGAAAGTTCTGGAGCAGGGTCAAGAAGAGTGAGTTACCAGAATGCGGAAAGCTCTTTTCTCTATGGAATTGAATTTGAATGGAGAAAAAAATTAGAATTCATGGATAACCTTCTCTCATGGGCAAAATGGGAAAACATGAGTGTTTTCGGGAATGTAGCTTTAATAAAGTCAGAAGTTGACAAGAGCAATGATCTGAGAGATGAAGATAAAAGACCAATGCAAGGCCAGTCACCATACCTGATTAATTCAGGCATCTCCTACTCCAGTCCTAAGAGTGGTTTTGAAATTAACATTCTATATAACAGGATTGGGAAAAGAATTTTCCAGGTTGGAAATTCCGGTTACCTGAGCATTGATGAAGCTCCTCGAAATCTCATTGACCTTCAAATCGGGAAAAGGATCTTTGAGAGTGGATTTATTAAATTAGCAATAAATGATTTATTGAACGAACCTGGACTATTTTACCAGGATCAAAATCAAAACGGACGCTACGCAGCCGATGTGGATAATGGCATTTCAGAGCATAAGAATGGGGTTAACTATTCATTATCTGTATCTTATCGTTTCTAGCCTTCAATTTTACAATTAGTTAAGACTAAGTTTACATTTAATATTTGCTTAACATTGAGGGAATAGTAAAGAAACATAGGGGAACTTTCTTTGCTACAAATCCAGCAAATATGCAACTGAAATCCTTCATACTTATTTTTGTACTATTTACAATAAACCTGAAAGCACAGGAACCTGAACTGAATCCGTTTGACACACTGGCAAGCAATGTTGCAGGCATTAATTCCAAGATAGATGCTCTTAACAGGTTTAAGTTTTCAGGTTACATCCAAACACAATTCCAAGTTGCAGATTCAGCAGGACAAGCTTCATTTGCAAGTGGAGACTTTAGGCCAGGAGTGGATAAGAGAATTGCAGTAAGAAGGGGAAGATTGAAACTTACTTACAATTCACCTGCAAATGATAAGGGAATTTCCACATCCCAATACGTATTGCAAGTTGATGTAACAGAACGAGGAGTTGGAATTAAAGATGCATATATGCTCTTGACGGATAAATGGAGTGGTTGGATTCAACTCAAGGCAGGTATGTTTGACAGACCATTCGGCAATGAGATTGGATACAGTTCAAGCCAACGTGAATCCCCAGAAAGAGGACGAATGTCGCAAATTCTGTTCCCGGGTGAGCGTGATTTAGGGGCCAGCCTTGCAATCCAGGGTTCAAAGACAAGCAACTGGAACTGGCTTAGAGCTGAAGGAGGATTATTCAATGGTACCGGCGCACCATCTTTCAATGCAGACGCGACCGACTTTGACAAGAAAAAAGACTTCATAGGAAGAATTTCAGCTAACAAATCATCTGCTTCAGAAAAAATTAAATACGGTGTTGGAGCATCCGTGTATAATGGAGGCTTCAGAGCCGATAACGATACATTGTATGCTATTTCAAAGGATGCAAACGGAAACAAGACTTTTATGATTGAGCAAAATTCCTTCAAAGGCCATTATGCTGAAAGGAAGTATACAGGAGTTGATGGACAGTTCAGCATTGACTGGAAGCCTGGCATTACAACGGTGAGAGCTGAATATATTCAAGGAGAACAGGCAGGAACTTCATCTTCAACTTCAAGTCCTAGGGCTGCAGTAACTTCTAACATATACAAAAGAAAATTTAACGGAGCATATTTTTACTTCCTTCAGAATCTAGGCGCATCGCCTTTGCAGCTTGTAGTTAAATACGACTGGTATGATCCAAATACTGAAGTATCTAAGGATGAAATAGGAATTTCGGCCGCCAATGGAACAAAGAGCACCGGCATTGCAGATATCAGATACGACACATGGGGATTCGGCATGATTTACCGCTGGGACTCAAATGTCAGAATTACCTTGTATTATGACATGGTAAAAAATGAAACATCAAGGAACATACCTGATGCAAGCACACGTCCAACTTATATGAAAGATCTGGATGATAATGTGATTACGCTCAGACTTCAGGTAAAAATATAGTCTATAAATTAAAATCAGAAAAAGATAAATCATGAAAAAAGTAATCTTGACATTAATTGCAGCTAGTATATCTGTTGTACTTTACGCACAAAAGATATCAGTCAAAGGAAGTGATACCGTATTGCCACTTACACAAAAAGTTGCAGAAAGTTATATGAAGAAAAATGCCGGTTCTTCCGTCACTGTTGTAGGAGGAGGAAGCGGTGTTGGAATTGCAGCCCTCATGGATAATACTACAGATATCGCAATGTCTTCCAGGAAAATTAAAATGGATGAGAGACTGAAGATGCAGGATGCTGGCAGAGCATACAAAGAAGTGATAGTTGCCAATGACGCTCTTGCAGTTATTGTTAATAATTCCAATAAAGTTTCTCAACTTACTCGTGAACAAATTGAAGGCATCTATACCGGCAAGATTAAAAACTGGAAGGAAGTAGGCGGTGAAGATATGGTAATCGTTATTTACTCCAGAGAGTCCAGTTCAGGAACCTATGAGTTTTTCAAGGATCAGGTGATGGCCAGAAAAAATTATGCATCGAATGTATTGAGTATGCCTGCCACAGGAGCTATTATTCAATCGATCAGCCAGACTAAAGGAGCGATTGGTTATGTTGGATTGGCATATCTTAACAAAGAAGTAAAAGCGCTATCAGTTTCTTATGATAAAGGAAAAACCTTCGTTAGTCCAAGCTTAGAAAATGCAAAGAACAAAAGCTACCCTGTTGTAAGGCCATTGTTTTATTACTATCCTACAGCCAAGGAAAAGCAAGTTATGCCATTTGTAAATTTTATTTTATCTGCAGAAGGTCAGGACTTCGTTTCGAAAGTAGGTTATATTCCAGTCAAATAACCTTAGGTAAAATTGGCTATAAATTTATAATTTGCAGCCAATTTGTTTGTCCGCTGCAAGTATGTTACATTAATGTTAATTAAATTATAGTATTAAATTTTGAGAAAAGTACTAAACCGTTTTTCGGAAAAACTCGTGGAGGGATTGCTGATGATCAGTGGTACTGTCACAAGTTTTGCCGTTTTATTGATTGTAGTCTTTCTATTCAGGGAAGGATTTACTTTATTCAAATCATCTCCTATAGAACATCACAATGTGATTGCCGTTAACACCGGTAATCCTGTTTCGCAACTGGATGCGGAGCAAATAAAAAATATTTTTGATCAGGAAATTACAAGCTGGAAAGATCTTGGAGGCAATGATGCTGAAATACTTACTTTTACTATAAACAATCTTGGAGATTATTTTTCTGAAGAAGAACTCGGATCTGATTTTGAATTTCTTCCTGAAAAGATCAGCTTTTTAATAGACAGCATTCCGAATATTCTTGCGGTATTTCCGGAGGCATATCTATCAGGCCAATTCAAGGGAAAATTGGTTCATGTTGATAATATTAAATTGAGCGAATTTCTTACTGGAAAGGAATGGTATCCTACTTCTGAACCAGCTGTTCAACTTGGTGTACTTCCATTAATAATGGGCACCCTGGTAGTATCTTTGTTTGCAATCATTTTTGCATTACCTATTGGAATTGCAACGGCAATCTATCTAGCTGAGATAGCCAATCCCAAACTTCAGAAAATCCTCAAGCCGGTAATTGAACTGCTGGCGGGAATACCATCAGTTGTGTACGGATTCTTTGGATTGATCACCATTGTTCCTATGATTCATGACTGGTTCAACCTTCCTGTAGGAGAAACCGCATTAGCAGGGGCAATTGTGCTATCAATAATGGCACTTCCTACTATCATTACAGTTTCTGAAGATGCCATACGGAATACACCGAGAAGTATGAAGGAAGCATCGCTCGCTCTAGGTGCAAATCATTGGCAAACAATCTCACGTGTGATCCTGCCTTATTCTATGTCTGGAATCACAGCAGCTGCCATCTTGGGCATCGGAAGGGCAATCGGTGAAACTATGGCTGTTTTGATGGTAACAGGAAATGCTGCAGTAATTCCTACATCCCTATTACAACCGGTCAGAACAATACCTGCTACAATTGCAGCTGAATTAGGCGAAGCACCCCAGGGAGGTATTCATTACAAAGCATTATTTGCCCTTGGTTGCATTCTGTTCATCATGACTCTTCTGATAAATATTTATATTCAATTTATAGCCTCTAGAAAAAAATTAAAAAAGTAAGAACACATGCTATCGAAGAGTAACAAGGAAAAGCTAGCTTTTTGGGTATTCAGGATACTAAGTTTTTTTGTGTTGGCAATCTTGTTTTGGATTCTTGAATTTATATTCATTAGAGGATGGCATATGCTAAACTGGGAATTTCTGACTGAAATGCCAAAGGACGGCATGACCAAAGGCGGAATTTATCCGGCGATCATCGGAACTCTTTGCTTAATTGCAGGATCCATGATCTTTGCATTTCCAATAGGAGTACTTGCAGGCATATACATGCATGAATACACCAAAGATTCCTGGTATAAGAGATTTATCAAACTAATGACTAATAATCTGGCCGGAATTCCTTCGATAGTATTCGGTCTTTTCGGGATGGCATTGTTTGTAAATGCCATGGATTTCGGCGACTCCATAATAGCCGGCTCACTCACATTGGGCTTATTGAGCTTGCCGGTTGTAATCAGGGTAACAGAAGAAGCAATGCTTGCCGTCAATGATTCATTCAGGCACGGTAGTCTGGCTCTTGGTGCAACCAAATTGCAAACAGTGAGGAAAGTTGTTCTGCCAATTGCACTGCCTAATATTATAACCGGACTGATTCTTTCAATTGGCAGGGTTAGCGGTGAAACAGCACCGATTCTGTTTACAGTAGCTGCATACTTCTTACCGAAGCTTCCGGAAAGTATTTTTGACCAAGTGATGGCACTGCCCTATCACCTTTATGTTATCTCAACTAGTGGCACTAAAATCGAAGAATCAAGAGACATGGCATATGGAACGGCACTTGTTCTTGTTCTTATAGTTTTAATTCTGAATTTATTAGCCAATATGCTGCGCAGATATTACAGTAAAAAAGTTAAAATGAACTGATAAAAAATGTATAAGTTAGAATCAAAAGATATAAATCTGTATTACGGAGATTTTCAAGCGCTGAAAAATATCAGCATGAACTTTGAAATCAACACTGTCACAGCTTTAATTGGCCCTTCAGGTTGCGGAAAATCAACATATCTCAGGCTCTTCAACAGAATGAATGACCTCATACCAAATGTCAGGATTGAAGGGGAAATCCTGCTTGACGGGAAGAACATCTATAAAAAAGGATTGGGAATGCGTGTTGATGAGTTAAGAAAGAAAGTAGGAATGGTATTTCAAAAGCCGAATCCATTCCCAAAAAGTATATTTGAAAACATAGCATACGGACTACGTGTAAATGGAATTAAACACAAAGGATTTATTGAAGAAAGAGTCGAAACTTCACTCAAGCAAGCAGCGCTATGGGAAGAAGTCAAGGATAAGCTTAAGAAATCTGCGTTTGAACTTTCGGGCGGACAGCAGCAGAGACTATGTATTGCCAGGGCATTGGCAATTGAACCTACAGTTATTTTAATGGATGAGCCTGCATCTGCCCTTGACCCTATTTCAACAGCCAAGATTGAGGAGTTGATATATCAGTTGAAAGAAAAATATACAATCATTATTGTTACACACAACATGCAACAAGCTGGTCGTGTAAGTGATAAGACAGCATTCTTTTATTTAGGTGAACTGATAGAATTTGACAGTACTCCAAAGATTTTCACAAACCCAGATAAAGTACAAACACAGAATTACGTAACCGGAAGGTTTGGATGATATTTCATTCCAAACATTTAATATCTTCAAATAAATAAATTAGCACATGACTCATCTCGATATAGAACTAAAGCGTCTGAAAGACGAAACAGTTGAAATGTTTTTACTGGTAACTTCACAGCTGGACAAAGCCAGAAAAGCACTTTTCAAGTTTGACAAAGCACTTGCAAGGGAAGTAAATTTCAACGAGAGGCGTGTGAATGCACTTGAACTCAAAATTGATAAAGACTGCGAAAACATTTTTGCTCTGTTCAATCCGGTAGCAATAGACCTGAGGTTTGTGCTTGCGGTTTTGAAAATCAATTCAAATCTTGAAAGAATCGGAGACATTGCAGACGGAATAGCAAAGTATGTAGTAGATACTGAAGCGCCATACGACAACGAACTTCTTGAAATTACAAGGTTTGTTGAAATGTACGGTACTGCTGTAGAAATGCTGCAGGATACACAATCTGCCTTTGATGCCGAAGACACCAAACTTGCAAGAGGCGTGTTTAACAAGGACAATTTACTTGATGAAATCAACGGAATAGCCAATTCAGTTGTGGAAGAATATATCACCAAATATCCAGGTAAAATCAGCCAGGCTTTGCATATAATTTCTGCAATAAGAAAACTGGAGAGAACAGGTGATCAGGCGAAAAACATTGCAGAAGAAATCATCTTTTATCTTGAAGCAAAAGTGCTTAAACACCTTTCTCCTAAGGCAAAGGCAGAATAATCATCCGCCTATGCGGTATCTTATTCCTCCAAATGCCCTGATTCCCTGCAATGCAGAATAATTATATGTAGTTTCAAAAGTATAATTATCCGGATTATCTGCGGGATCATTGATCATCTTATCAAAAGGATCATGAGGACGCATAAGAGGATTCTGCGGTACAAAATCAAAGATGTTCTTTACCCCTGCATAAATTTCCAGGTTTCTTTTCGTTTTTTTCGTCAGTTGGAAATTTGCTACGCAAAACCATGGAGAAAAATTCGGTCTAAAATCATTTTCGAATACAGGCAACCGCATCGGGCCATTCACTTTTCCTGTAATATCAAATACCAATCCTGTTGGAGCAGAATAAGTGATGACAAAATTTCCTGACCACTCAGGAGCAAACAATTGCCTTTCCTTTATTTCCTGAAAATGTTCATCAAGCTCAATATTGAACACATCCATGTAAGTAACCCCTAGTAGGATTTTAATCGGAATCAGGAGGGAAAAATCTGCGTTGAAAGAAACTCCTCTTGAGACAGCATGTCCGTTCAGATTTCTGTAAATGATTTTATCATAGTCTGAGTCGAGGTCAGCAATTATTTTATTCGAGTAGTAAGAATAAAAGAGGCTCGCGTCAAAACCAGCAAAAAGATTCTGTCCAGGAATGGTTTTTACAAAATTCAAGTTTGCGTTGAGGGAACGTTCAGGATCCAGATCTTCGATAATCTGCACTTCCCTTGAGCCTGTCAATGCAGCATGATCTTCTGTAAACAAATTCACAACCCTGAATCCTGTTCCGCTGCTCAAGCGCAGAATGTTATTTTTATTCAGTGTCAGTTTATAAGCGATCCTTGGAGAATGTACAGTACCGTGATTTTTATCGTAGTCAAATCGGTAGCCTGTCAGCAATCTATGCTTATGACTAAGAGTCCATTCATCCTGAACAAATACGCCTGGAATCGGGGTGTGAACTGGAGTGTTTGTCAAACCATCTTCAGACAAAGTTGTAATGGAATTATCATCATAATAAGTATATCTCATGCTCAAGCCACCCAGGAAATTATGTTTCTTGTCCTTGCCAAGAGACTTGTCCAAATAAACTTGTCCGAAAGCCACAGGCTGCAACGCGTTGAATGAGGTAGTTCCATAAAAAGAATTTTGACGGTGCCATGTATAAGACCATTGTGAAAACACTTTTTCCTTCAGAGGAAGCTGGTATGTTCCTACTAATTCATACCTGGCAGTGTAAATACTCTCACCATAAACAGAGTCTGTTCCGCGGAATTCACGTTTCCAATTCATTTGACCACCCCACCTGTCCTCATACACGAATCTCCCGGCAAGACTGGCTACTTTTCCGGATGGTCTTCCGAAATCCCATTTATTAAAAACAGAAATCCTGTCCTGCAATGTGACATCCGTAAATCCGTCATCATTATTATCAATCGGATTATTGTAATTGAAATAATTTACTCCAAGCAAACCATGATTTTTGCCTTTGCTGATTTTTGCCGAGAGGTCGGCACTATGCTCCAGCCAGGATGTAGTAAATAAATCGAAGCTAAAAACAGGACTTTTGAGTGCGCTTTTGGTTATAACATTGATGATTCCACCCATGGCTTCTGAGCCATACAGAGAGGAAGCAGGCCCTTTCACCACTTCAATTCGCTCGACCATTGAATTTGGTATTCCACTTAGTCCATATACGCTGGAAAGCGAGCTCACAATCGGCATTCCATCTATCAGAATCATTGTATACGGTCCTTCCATTCCATTGATGTGAATGTCGCCTGTATTGCAAACATTGCAGTTAATCTGAGGCTGGACACCGTTGATCATTCCAACTGACTCGAATAGACTTGGTGTGGGATTTTTCTGGAAGAATTTCGGTGAAATAATATCCACCGGCACAGGACTTTCAGCCCTGTTTACTTCGCGCATGGTCCCAGTGATGACAACTTCATCCAATGATTTCACTTGCTGATTCATGTTTATTTCCAAATTCAGTGTCTCCCCCATTGAAAGCACCACAACAGTGTCTATCGATGAATATCCAACTAATGAAAAGCTGATTGCGTGAGTGCCGGGTTGAATATCATTAAGAAGAAAATAACCATACTTATCAGTAACAGCGCCAATGCCACTCTTTTTTATCCCTACTGACACAAAAGAAACAGGCATATTTCCATTTTTCACCCTTCCTTCTATTTTGCCAGGCTGTGCATGAACTGAAAACAACAGTATCCAAAATAATCCTGAAATCAATCCTCTGAGCATCTTTCACAAATATTTTGATAGGCAAAATTAATATATTAGATTTGTCTAACAAATAAATTAACATATTTCTAATAATTAAATCCGGAATTATGCATTCCCACACGGAAGAAAATTACCTGAAAGCCCTATTTCTTCTTTCACAGGAAAATGGCAAGGTCACAGTATTGAGCCTGAGCAGGCATCTGAATAACAAGATGCCAAGTGTTAACAGCATGATGAAAAAGCTCGCCGAGAAAAAACTTGTAAAATACAAAAGCTACCAACCCCTGGAACTGACTGAAAAAGGAAAGAAGGAAGCAGCTCTTATTTTAAGAAAGCACAGGCTGACAGAGATGTATTTGGTGGAGAAAATGGGCTTTGGCTGGGAAAACGTACATGAAATTGCAGAGCAGGTAGAGCACATTCAGTCCAAAGCTTTTTTTGATAAAATGGATGAGATTTTAGGTTTTCCAAAATTTGATCCACACGGCTCCCCTATACCTGATAAAAACGGGATAATCGAATGGTACAATTATACGCACTTAAATGATTGTATTTCAGGAGAAAATGTAGTTCTAATGGCAGTGACACATACTTCAGACGAATTTCTTAAATACCTGAATAAAGTCAATTTAAACCTTGGCACACAGATTAAAATCCTGGAGCGGGAGGATTTCGACCAGAGCATGAAACTGATACTTAATAGCGGTACAGAAATTACCTTAAGTGCTGCAGCAAGCAGAAATTTGCTGGTTAAAAAACAGAATTCAAGACAGAAGTGACTTTTTTATTTTTCCGACCAGAGATGGTCCTTCATATATAAAACCTGTGTATACCTGAATCAGGTCGGCACCTGCATTCAACTTTTCAATTGCATCTTCAGCAGAATGAATTCCTCCTGCACCAATAATGGAAAATTTACCACCTGATTTCTCCTTCAACTTCTTGATAATTTCGGTTGATCTTTCTCGAAGCGGGGAACCGCTTAATCCTCCTGCTCCAATTTGAGTTAATTCTTCACTATCAGTCTTCAAGCCCTCACGGTTCACTGTAGTGTTAGTAGCGATTACTCCAGACAAAGCACAAGAAATCACCACTTCCACTATATCGTTCAATTCATCGTCAGATAAATCGGGCGCGATTTTGAGCAAAATCGGCTTGCTGTAGCCTTCTTCACCGGCTCTTTGCGCAGACAGTTTCTTTCCCAGATCAACCAGATTTTGCAATATCTTCCTTAGTGGTTCTTTTTGCTGAAGAAACCTCAGACCGGGTGTATTTGGTGAGCTGACATTGACCGCGAAATAGTCTACAACATGGTAAAGTTCTTTGAAAGATTTTTCATAATCCATGGCGGCATTTTCATTAGGTGTATCTTTATTTTTCCCAATATTCCCGCCAATGATTAAACGCTCTGGCCTCTTTCGCTTCAATCTGCGACTCAGATTCTGAACTCCATCATTATTGAAACCCATTCTATTTATCAGGGCATGATCCTTTAAAAGTCGGAACATTCTGGGCTTCGGGTTGCCCGACTGAGGAAGTGGAGTCACAGTACCCACTTCAATAAATCCGAATCCGAAAGCGGAAAGTTCCTGAATGTATTTTCCGTCCTTATCAAAACCCGCTGCAAGGCCCACAGGGTTTGGGAAATCAAGGCCAAAAACTTTTTTATGCAGGCGAGGATCGTCATTCTTATATACTGACGCCAAAATTTTTCTGATGAAAGGAATTTTAAACGCAGTCTTCAGAGTTGAAAACACAAAATGATGAGCAGTTTCAGGATTGAACCAAAAAAGAATTGGCCTGATGAGCCGTCTGTAAATTTCCATCTTGGCTCAAAGATAAAAAATCAGCCACACCTTGAGACATCCAGTTTATTTTGAAGATTCTAAACATATTTTTAGATTTGTCTAAATTAATTACCTCATGCAGAATAAATCAGTCTCACAGACGGAGGAGAATTATCTCAAGGTGATTTACAAGCTTGATGAAAAAGCGGAAGGAAAAATCAGCACATCATCCATTTCAGAAATGATGGGCATTGCTCCCGCATCTGTCACAGACATGCTTGGAAAACTTTCGGATAAAAAACTCATTTCTTATAAAAAATATCAGGGAGTCTCACTTACACCCAGTGGCAGAAAAACGGCTGTAATGGTAATTAGGAAGCACAGACTCTGGGAACACTTTCTCGTTGAAAAGCTTGGTTTGAGCTGGGATGAAGTTCATGAAATTGCCGAGCAGCTAGAGCACATCCGGTCTGAGAAACTGTTTGACAAACTGGACGCATACCTCAAGTTTCCAAAATTTGATCCGCACGGAGATCCTATTCCGGATTCAAACGGGAATTTCACTAACACATCTGCGATTCCTATGTCATCATGCAATCTCAACGGTAAGTACCTGATAACAGGTGTGGCGGACCATTCCGCAGAATTTCTAAGATATCTCACTCGTACAGGAATGATATTGGGATGCCAGTTCACTGTGAAGGAAAAACAAGAGTATGATAATTCATTTCTTATACTGAAGCAAGGAACAAAAAATGAGTTAGCTGTCAGCAATGAAATTGCTAAAAAGCTACTTGTAACAAAAGCAAGAGATTGAGAAACAAAAAAGTATAAGAGAACTGTAAAAACAAGTTTCACTACACTTGATAGAATTTAAAAAACCAACTGCATCGTTGTCGGAAGTTCACGAATCCGTTGACACCACTCAAAGGAAGGGAGGAATAAGGAAATTCCTTGCATTTCTTGGGCCTGCATATTTGGTCAGTGTCGGATATATGGATCCGGGAAACTGGGCCACAGACATTGCCGGCGGAAGTCAGTTCGGTTATGCACTGATTTGGGTCCTGTTGATGTCAAACTTGATGGCTCTGCTATTGCAAAGCTTAAGTGCACGTTTGGGAATAGTGAGGGGCCGCGATCTTGCACAGGCGAGTCGCGAAACATATTCTCGTCCGGTTAATCTTGCATTGTACATCCTGGCAGAAGTGGCAATCGCAGCCTGCGACCTTGCAGAAGTTTTAGGAATGGCGATTGGCTTGCAGTTATTGTTTGGCATTCCACTGATTTGGGGTGTTTGCATCACTGTATTCGATACATTTCTGTTACTCTTTCTGATCAATTATGGAATCAGAAAAATGGAAGCTTTCATTTTAGGATTGATTTCTGTTATAGGCCTTGCATTTTTAGCTCAGATGATTTTTGCCAAACCAGAATTGAGTGAAATCGCCACGGGATTTGTGCCTTACATTCCCAGTGATGCAGCACTTTACATTGCAATTGGAATTATCGGAGCTACTGTGATGCCGCACAATCTGTACCTGCACTCCTCGCTTGTACAAACAAGGAAAATCGGAAGAAGTCTACCTGAGCTGAAAAAGTCAATTCGCTATAATATCATTGATTCCACAATTGCACTTAATCTTGCATTTTTTGTGAACGCCGCGATCCTTATTCTTGCTGCTTCCACATTTTACAAGCACGGGATGTATGAAGTATCAGAAATTCAGGATGCGCATAAATTTCTTGAACCCTTGCTGGGAACGAGTCTTGCCCCTACCCTTTTTGCCATCGCATTAATTGCTGCCGGCCAGAGCTCCACAATAACCGGAACGCTGGCCGGACAAATTGTGATGGAAGGTTATTTGAATCTGAGGATAGCTCCCTGGATCAGGAGATTGCTGACAAGGATTATTGCAATCATGCCTGCATTGTTTACAATTATATATTTTGGAGAAGAGTACACAGGCAGGCTGCTCATTTTGTCACAAGTCATATTGAGCCTTCAGCTTGGCTTTGCCGTAATCCCTCTCATTCATTTCGTGAGTGACAAGACGACCATGAAGGAGTTTGTGATTAAAAACTATGTTCGTGTGTTGGCATGGATTGCTGCTTCGATTATTGTCATTTTAAATGCGAAACTTGTGATCGAACAAATCGGAGAGTGGCTGACTACAAGTCAAAATCCAATTATCATCTGGCTGACTGCTGTTCCTGTTGCCATTCTTGCATTCTTACTACTTTTGTACATTACCTTCAGACCATTCTTTTACAGAAAACCAAGTACTCAGCGTCAAATTCCTCATATGGACATTTCTGCAGTTGAGACAAGCATGCCTAAACCATATAAGAAAATAGCACTTGCAATTGACTTCGGCAAAATGGATGCAGAAGTTATATCGCATGCTATTGCGCAGGGAGGAAAAGATGCTGAATACCTTATCATACATATACTGGAATCAGCCGGGGCACACATGATGCAAAATGAAATTAGTGATTTAGAAGAAAGATCTGATATGAAAAATCTGGAAAACTACTCAATCTCACTTTCTGAAAAAGGTTTTAATGTAAGAGCCAAACTCGGTTTCGGAAATCCAAAGAAGGCAATACCCCTTATTGTAAATGAATTTGATGCCGATCTGCTTGTTCTGGGAGCTCACGGGCACAAGGCCTGGAAAGATTTTATTTTCGGAACGACAGTTGATTCGGTGCGTCACAAGGTAAAAATCCCGGTGCTGATAGTAAGAAGCGAATCCTGATTTTGATTATTTTCAATTAAAGCATGAGTAAGCAAGCCACAGTAATCAAGAACAGAAAAGCATCATATGAGTACGCTTTGATGCAGTCATTCACAGCTGGGATAGTGCTGACCGGCACTGAAGTGAAATCAATACGTGAGGGTAAGGCAAACATTAACGACGCATATTGCATATTGGAGAACGGAGAATTATGGATAAAGGAAATGCATATCAGCGAATTCAAGCAGGGTTCTTATAATAATCATGAACCCAAGCGCCTCAGAAAGCTATTACTTAAAAAGACGGAACTGGCTAAGATTAAATCCAAGCTCAAGGAAAAGGGCATTACAATCATTCCGGTACAACTTTATTTTAACGAGCGAGGATTTGCTAAGCTGGACATATCTCTGGCGAAGGGCAAGAAAATGCATGATAAAAGAGAAGATATAAAAAAGAAAGATCAGGAAAGAGAAATAAGCCGGGTTGTCAGATAAATCTAAAGACAAAAAAAACCTCCCTGAATAAGGGAGGTTTTTTTTATGATAAAAAATAAATTAGAAATACAAAGAGAGGTAAATTGCACCACCTGCATTATCAACATCAGCACCGAAGCTGGAAGACTTACCAGTTTTGCTGGTGTTAGTCTGAACTGCAGTTCCTGTCCAACCTTCAGAAGTGATTTCGCCTTCACCCATTGAAGTGATACCGATACCCCATCCGTATTCAGCACCGATAGACATCTTAGGAGCGAAGAAATATTCAGCACCGATGAAACCTCGAACACCAAAACCGAAAGTAGAACCGTCCTTCTCTTCAGTGATACGACCACCTACCGGACCGGAAGGCCACATTCCGCCTATCGGAGTTGACCACCAGTCAGTGGAAGTTGGAGTTGTGTTTGAAGAAGAAAACGCGTTACCATACTCATAAGTATGCTTGCCGCTACCGAGCATGATTTCTGCTTCAGCGCCATAGAAACCTTTCAGGCGGCCTTTTCCACGGTATTTCTGAAGACCTGCACCCAGAGTGATGTCAGTTCCAGAAGCTTTCCAGCTGTCGACTACTGTAGCAGGAGGTGTTGAAGTGCTTCCATCCTGATCAACCAGATTTTCTACTGTGCTGGAACCAAATCCAAGACGGATTTTTCCGCGCATTGCAGTATTCTCATCCTTCATCATCTTACCAACAATGGTATTCTGCTGCTGGTATGCAGCATTGGTGTTGTTGTTGTTACCATCTGTCATCAGATTACCAAAATACCTGAGGATTGGTGTACCATCGAAACCAATGGACCAGTCTCCGGCTTCCGGAAGAATCGGAGTTCCTCTTTTCGACATCATGTCTTGCGCATTAACAAAAGCAGCAGCAGAAGCTAATGCAACAGTGAGAATCAGTTTTTTCATTTTTTGTGTTTTTAGGGTTAATTGGGTTAACTGAGGGCAAATTTAAGCCGAATCGAAAATACCAGTCAAGTATTTGCAGAACTTATTCACCGCGAAATGTTCATTCTGCCTTGATTTCAGCTATATAAAATGCTAATAGGCTATTTTCTCTCTCTTAAAACCTGATCAGATTTTAAATATATATTCCTAACACAACTCTTGTATCCAATATTTATAGCACCATGAGAATCTGTTTTGTTTTTGATATTTATTTCAGGCTAAATTCATCAGAATAAAGGATATTTTAATGAGTTTAAATGCAATTTTTCAACTTATCAACTGCCTGTTCACAAGCAAACAAATTAATTTTCATTAGATTATGTTAATTATCTAAAATTTCTTAACTAAAATTTGGTTAAGTAATCTGGAAATTGTGTAGCTTGTATAAAATTTTAGGCTTCAGCTCTATTAACCAAAACACAAAATTTATGAGAAAACAATTTACTCTTATGGCTATTCTGTTGGCCTTGATAAGCCTGCAGATTTCAGCCCAAAACCGGACCATTACCGGAAAAGTGACCTCATCTCAGGACAATGAGACCATTCCCGGCGTCAGTGTAGTGGTTCCAGGCACAACAATCGGAACATCCACCGACATTGACGGAAATTTCAAACTGGATGTACCTGCAAATGCAACAGTATTGCGCTTTTCAGCGATTGGCATGAAGAACAAAGACGTGGCCATCGGTGCATCTAATGTAGTGGATGTAGTAATGGATCCGGATGTCATGAAACTTGATGAGGTCGTTGTAACGGCATTGGGTATATCAAAAGAGACCAAATCACTTGGATATGCAACGCAACAAGTCGGAGGCGATGTATTGAAGACTTCTGGTGAAGTCAACGTTATCGAATCCATGAGCGGTAAGTTTTCAGGTGTTCAAGTTGTTGGTTCTGGAGGTACTCCAGGAGCGTCCAGCAAGGTTCTAATCCGGGGGAATTCTACCTTCACAGGAGATAACCAGCCACTCCTAGTAGTGGATGGTGTGCCTGTTGATAACAGTACAGACAATACTGTAGCGGGAGATTATCCTTTCAATGCAAGACTCAGTGGCGTCAACAATTCCAATCGCGGAATTGACATCAATCCGGCTGACATTGAGAGCGTCAACATTCTGAAAGGCCCTTCTGCCGCTGCACTTTACGGTGTTCGTGCAGGTGCAGGTGCGATCATCATCACAACAAAGCGAGGAAACAAACTGACTGCCGGAAAACCAATCACTGTAACTCTTTCATCCAATATGGAATTTTCTAAGGTGAGTCAACTTCCAAAACTTCAGAGTATATATGCACAAGGAACGGGTGGTGGAAGTTTGATTGTGAATGGAGTTCCATCTTCTACTCCTAATTATGTAACAGCAGATCCTGGTCCGGATCAGATTCACGGTACAGATGATGATGTAAGTTTTGGAACTTCTTCAGTATGGGGTCCTACAATCTCGTCTCTCTCTTCTCAGGGAGTGAAGGCATATGATCATTATGATCAGTATTTCCAAACAGGCCATGCTTACAATAACGACATTGCAGTTTCCGGCGGATCAGAAAAGGCGAGCATGCGCTTATCATACGGTAATACAATCCAAACAGGAGTAATTCCAAATACAGAATTCAAAAGAAATTCGCTTCGACTCACAACTGACGCAAAACTTCATGAGCAAGTTTCAATGGCTGCAAGTGCAAGTTATATCCGTTCTACCGGCATAAAGGCACAAAACGGAAGCAACCTTTCAGGAGTGATGCTTTCTCTTACAAGAGCCCCCGCAAGCTTTGATTTGAAGGGCAGCGGTCCAGATGGTTATAAATATTCCAACGGTGCACAAAGACAATACTTCTTTGTATATGATAATCCTTATTGGTCTGCCTATGAAAATCCTTTTACAGATGATGTAAATCGATTCATGGGTAATATTGCAGTGACTTACACTCCACTTAAGTTTTTAACAGCCACGTATCGAATAGGTACAGATTATTATACAGATCATAGAAAGCAAGTGTTCGCAATTGGCTCCTGGGACCCACCACAACCAACCGGTGAAATTTGGGAAAATGACAAGAAGTTCCGTGAATTGAACGGAGACTTCCTGATCACATTAAAACATAAATTCGGTTCTGAATTCAATGGTTCAATCACTCTTGGCAACAACTTCAATGAAAGAGTAAGTCAAGATTTATTTGCACGCGGCCGTGATCTTGGAGTTCCAAATTTCTACAGTCTTTCCAATGCCGCAAACCTTTATGCAAGTCAAACCAATGCTACATGGAGATCAGCAGCATTATTTTTTGACGCAAACATTGATTACAAAAGCATGGTATTCTTAGGCATTACGGGAAGAAATGAATGGTCATCAACATTCGGTCCGAATAAGACCAACTTCTTCTATCCCTCAGTCAGTGCTTCATTTGTATTCTCTGATCTTATAGGTGATAACAAAATACTTTCATTCGGAAAACTTCGTGTTTCAAGCTCCAAAGTAGGTATCAATCCATTGATATATTCTTCCAGAACTTATTATGTAAGTGCATTCTTTACCGATGGATTTACCGATGGAATCAGTTTCCCATTCCTTGGACAGAATGGATTCGGTTACAGCAGCACAAACATCTTGGGTAACCCTGACCTTCAAACAGAAGTGTTAACAGGTAATGAAGTTGGTCTTGACTTGCGCTTCCTGAATGGAAGAGTAAACCTTGATGCAACATATTATATTCAGAAAAGCTCTGAAATTCTCGTTGACCGTCCGATCGCAGCAAGCTCCGGTTTCCATTTCTATCGTGCCAATGCCGGAGAAATGGAAAACAAAGGAATTGAGCTTGTACTTTCAGGAGATCCTGTTAAGTTGAAAGATTTCAACTGGAATATCATGATCAATTTCACCAAGAACACGAATGAAGTAACTAAACTTGCTGAAGGTGTTGATGAAATTGATCTTGAAGTTGCATTTTCCAGCATCAGTGCTTTTGCAATTGTAGGTGAACCATACGGTGTATTATATGGATCTAAATGGTTACGCGCACCGGATGGTCAGTTGATTATAGGATCGAATGGATTACCACAGTTAGATCCACTCCGTGGAAAAATAGGTGATCCTTATCCAGACTGGCAGGCTGGTATCAGAAATACATTCTCCTATAAAGGAATTAATCTCACTGCACTGATTGATATCCGTGAAGGAGGAGATATCTGGAATGGAACACTGGCCCGATTGCACAGGCTTGGAAAAACTGAAGAGTCTGCCAACAGAGAACAGAATTATGTGATCCCAGGCGTCGTTCAGAATACAGATGGAACATTCTCTCCTAATACTACAGAAGTATCTGCATTCAACTATTTCAACCGTTACGTCGGTGATAACGGTGCTGCCACTGAACAAGCGGTTTATGATGGTTCCTGGGTTAGATTAAGAGAGGTTACACTTTCTTACAACATCAAACTGAAAAACAAACTGTCATTCATTCGCAATCTTGAAATCAGCGCAACAGGCAGAAACCTCTGGTTGGATACAGACTATCCAGGTGTTGATCCTGAGACAAGTTTGACAGGTGCCGGATCAAACATCAATGGATTCGATTATTTCAACAATCCTGGTACAAAGTCATATCACTTTGGTATAAAAGCGGCGTTCTAAGTTAAATGAGTGAAATTTAAAAATCAGAAAAATGAAAAAAATCAAAATATTCTTACTGCTCCTTCTTCCGGCGATTGCATTCAATTCCGGATGTAAAAAATACATAGAAGGATTTGATGTATCTCCTAATGATCCATTAACTGTCACTCCACCCTTGCTCCTGTCTCATTGCCAGGTTGATGTTATGGTAGGTTATACAGGTCAGTTGGCACGTTTATCTTCGGTTCTGATCCAACAGAGTGCGGGAACCGACCAGCAATTCGCAGAATATGCTGACTATATCTTATTGGAAGGCGATAATAATAATGAGTGGAACAGCATTTATGCTACAGGATTAATAAGCATGAAAAAGCTTGTAGAAATGACTCAATCTTCCAGTCCGCATTACGCCGGTATTGCAAAAGTACTGATGGCAATGGAACTTGGTTTAGCCACAGACTTCTGGGGAGATATTCCAAACCGCGAAGCATTGGGTGGCGAAGGCGGAGAGGATTTCTTCAATCCGCGTTTTGATGCACAGCAAATCGTTATTCAGGACATCCAGGCATTGCTTGATGATGCCATTTCTGATCTCGATCCTGGCAAATCCAATGTAAACGTACCCGGTTCGGATGACTTCATCCACGGTGGAGATGTGACAAAATGGATCAAGACTGCATGGGTTTTGAAAGCCCGATATGCTAACCGCCTGAGTAAAAGGAATGCCAGCGGTTCTGCAACAGATGCATTGACTTATCTGACCAATGCCGGACTCACAGATGCAAGTGATGATGCCAGAGCATATTTTGGAACCAATGGTAATGAGTTGAACCAATGGTATGCTTTCAATATCTCACGTGGTAATTACATGAAAATGGGCAAGCATTTCATTGAGTTGATGAAGAGTATCAGCGACCCTAGACTGCCATTCTTTGCAACTACTGACGGTAGTGGCGGATATTCAGGAACAGCTGCTGATTCAAGCAACACCAATACATCAAATCTTGGTACCTATTACGGGTCTGCTGCCTCTTCTCTTCCACTGGTAAGTTTTGTAGAAGCTAAATTCATTGAAGCTGAAGCCAACCATCGCCTTGGAAATATGCAGGCCGCTGCAGATGCTCATAATGCTGCAGTTATCGCTTCGGTAGAGCAAGTAACCGGAGCGACTATCCCCGCTCCATATCTGGCTGCTGAAGCATCTGAAACTGCTGCTACAATCAACCTCACTAAAATCATGACACATAAGTACATTGCCATGTTTACCCAACCTGAAGTTTGGGCAGATTGGAGAAGGACAAATATCCCGGCTCTTACTCCAAATCCTAATGGGGTTGTACCTGGTATTCCAAGAAGACTGGTAACTCCTGAAGATGAGCGTGTGAACAACAGAAATGCTGTTGTGGTAAGCGATTTGTTAAAACCTGTATGGTGGGATGAATAATCTCAAATTACATAAATGAAAAAGGGCTGCTTTCAGGCAGCCCTTTTCATTTAATGAGTTGTGTTTATTAAATTTAAAACACAATAAGATACACCAAAAAAACTACTTGCAAAATCATTTAGCGCCCCAGTTTTTATCTTCGAGCATGGGTACGAACCTGAAGTTTTTCAATTCATGTTTTTCAAACCGGTCTTCTGCTTTTTTCAACACCAGTGTCATCACCTGAACGTCGCTTTCACCTACAGGTATAACCATGATACCACCTGTTTTCAGTTGTTTTAAAAGTTCTTCGGGAATAAAAGGTGCACCGCAAGTGACAAGAATGCGGTCAAAAGGTGCGAATGCAGGTAAACCTTTATATCCGTCTCCATAGAACATTTTAGGATTATAACCCATGTGGGGAAGCAAATCCTTAGCCTTGTCATACAATTCTTTTTGCCTTTCTATTGTAAACACTTTCGCCCCCAACTCAAGTAAAATACAAGTCTGATAACCACTGCCTGTTCCTATTTCCAAGACCTTGTCACCCTTGCTTACATCCAGAAATGAACTCTGGTAAGCAACTGTATAAGGCTGGGAAATTGTCTGACCTGCTCCGATTCTGAACGCATGATCCGAATAAGCCTGATTCAGAAAGGCCTTATCTAAAAACCAATGCCGGGGAACTTTCATCAAAGCCTGTAAAACAGCCTCATCTTCAATTCCTTTTTCACGAACTGCTTCAACAAGCTTTTTCCGCATACCCTGATGACGGAAAGTATCCTCCAAAATCAACTGCTTTTTCATACAATGGCAAAGAAATCCGATCTGAGTTATCGGAAAGCATATATTCTTACAATATATCAACAAATTTGAGTGAATTCAGGCTCAATCGGCTTTCAACTAAGAGGAGGAATTTCTTATTTTCGCGAGCTATTGAGGGATTGATATTCAAATAAATGGTCAGAATCGGGCTTATTGGAGCAGGGCATCTAGGCAAAATTCATTTGCGCTTATTGAAAGGACTTGAAGGAGTTGAGTTAATAGGATTTCACGACCATAATCCTGAGAATGCTGAAGCTGTCAGCAAGGAATTTGGTCTAACTCATTTTGATACTGCCGAGGCCTTAATTGAAAAAGTTGATGCCATTGATATTGTAACTCCAACAGTGTCGCATTTTCATTATGCATCATTAGCCATTAGAAGCTTCAAACATGTTTTTATTGAAAAACCTGTTACACAAACCGTTGATGAAGGAAAAAAGCTTCTCTCTCTTGCACATGAAGCAGGCATCAAGGGTCAGGTAGGACATGTGGAGAGGTTTAATCCGGCTTTCACCGCTGCCCTGCCCTATCTGAGCAATCCAATGTTTATAGAAACGCACAGGCTTGCAGAATTCAATCCGAGAGGAACAGACGTCTCTGTGATTCATGATCTCATGATTCATGACATTGATGTTGTTTTAAGCGTAGTGAGATCGCGAGTTAAAAAAATCAATGCCAGCGGAGTTGCAGTCATCAGCGACACCGCGGATATAGCTAATGCAAGAATTGAATTTGAAAGTGGATGCATTGCAAACCTCACTGCCAGCAGGATTTCCCTGAAGAAGATGCGCAAGAGCAGGTTTTTTCAACGGGACGCCTACATTTCAGTTGACTTCCTGAAAAAACAGACAGAAGTTGTCAGATTGAAAACTCTGACTGGTGAGGCCGGACCTCTGGATATCACAATAAATCTTGGCCAGGGTAAAGGATCCAAGCTTATTTACTTTGATCAGCCGGAAGTAAAAGAAAGTAATGCAATTCAGCGAGAGCTTGAAATGTTCATCGAAGCAATACGTAAAGACAAAACAACTCCTGTCAGTCTTGAAGAAGGTTTTAATGCACTTGAAGTTGCGCATCAGGTAATGGAAAAAATTCAACAATCATTGAAAGTGCTTGCATGAGAATCCCTCTATTACTAGTTGAATTGAAACAGATAAATCGAAAAGGATTGAGGTGGTTTTTTCTGATGCTCATGACAACCTGTATGCTGAGCGCCTGTGAAATCATTAATCCCTCCGAACCTGTGCCGGGCTATATCCGAATTGATTCAATTGCGATGAATTCTCAATACTCCACTCAGGGAAGTTCCAACAGCAGGTATACAGATGTATGGGTGTCTGTTAACAACAATTACCTGGGCACATATGAACTACCAGTCACATTACCTGTAATCGCAGATGGAAGCACGAAAATAAGTTTGCGTGGCGGAATTATGGCAAACGGTATTGCGGCAAACCGGCAGGCCTATCCGAAAGCAAGTACTTATGATACAACTTTCGGTATGAATCCAGGCAAGATCCACCAAATGAATCCTGTAATCAGCTATCTGCCAGGAACAGTCTTCAGCCAAATTGAAGATTTTGATGACGGCAGTTTATCACTGGTTAATACCGGCAATGCTACTGCAAGTTTACAAATCACTTCACAAAATGACCCGAACAGATTTGAAGGCAATAGCGGATTTGTCACGATTGATGCCAACCAGTCATTGTTTGAAGTGGCAAGTGCATCAGCATTCCCGCTGCCATGGAACACAGAAGTATTCATTGAACTTAATTACAAGTGCCAAACAGAATTTACCGTGGGGATGTTTATCACCACTTCCTCGACTGTCTTTCAGTATCCTTTGGTAAATATTCGTCCAACTTCGGAATGGAAAAAAATCTACATTAATATTAGTGAACTACAAGGTATTGTGTCAGACGGAATAGCATACAAGGTGTACCTTCGCAGCGACTTTAACTCCAGCTCAACGGCCGGCACAATTTATCTTGATAACCTGAAAGTACTTTACTGATGAATAAGAGCAGACAAACCCTCAAACATATTCTCGCTGACTGGTTTGCAGCTGTCCTGGTGTGGGTGCTCTTTTTTGTTTACAGAAAGCTCATAGTAGAATCTTCCGATTTTTCTGTTGATCTGTTTATAAACGACCGGAAATTTTATCTCGGTGTCTTACTGATTCCGATATTCTGGCTTTCACTATACGGATTGATCGGATCATACAAGGATGTTTACCGTAAAAGCCGTTTGAAAGAATTCGGACAAACCCTTTACATTTCTGCAATCGGTGTACTCCTGATATTTTTCATCCTGCTGCTCGATGACAGTGTAGAAAATTACAGGACTTATTACAATACGATTTTTACTCTTTGGGTTTTGCACTTCGTGATAACTGCTGTGTTTCGATTCATTTTATCGACTAACACTATCAGAAAAATTCACAGGAAAGAAATCGGGTTTAATACCATCTTGGTAGGCAGTAATCAAAATGCCGTGAATCTGCTTAACCAGATGGAAAATGAATTTGCATCTGAAGGGATCAGATTTATAGGATTCGTACATGTAGAAGGAAACAATGATCATTTGCTTGATGATTATCTGCCTAATCTCGGAGGCATTCATCAGTTAAGAGGACTTATTGAAGAAAAGCATGTAGAAGAAGTGATTATAGCGCTCGAATCTTCCGAACATGAAAGCATTGGTAAAATTATCAATGAGCTTGAAGACTTGCCTGTGATTATCAAAATCATTCCTGACATGTATGATATACTTTCAGGATCAGTAAAGATGAATGCGATATTTGGCGCACCGCTGATCGAGATTTCACCTGACCTGATGCCGGCATGGCAACAGTCTGTGAAACGAATCTTGGACATCGTCATTTCAATTTTTGTAATGACTGTGTTTTCGCCTTTGTATCTGTTTACTGCAATTGGCGTGAAAATGTCTTCCAAAGGTCCACTCTTTTACAGTCATGAACGAATCGGGCTTCATGGAAAACCTTTCAGGATATACAAATTCAGATCAATGGTTTCTGGTGCAGAAAACAACGGCCCACAGTTATCAAGCACAGGGGATACACGAGTCACATCCTTTGGAAGATGGATGAGAAAAATCCGGCTGGATGAAATTCCTCAGTTTTACAATGTTCTAAAGGGAGATATGTCAATTGTAGGTCCCAGGCCCGAAAGGCAATTTTTCATTGATAAAATTATGAAGGTAGCTCCTCATTACAGACATCTTCATAAAGTACGCCCGGGTATCACAAGCTGGGGTCAGGTAAAGTTCGGGTATGCTGAAAATGTTGACCAGATGGTGGAGCGTCTTAAGTATGATCTAATTTACATTGAGAACATGTCTCTTGCTGTTGACTTTAAAATAATGATATATACAGTTTTGATCATCCTGAAAAGAAAAGGAAAATAATTTGTTCAATTTTTAAATAAGAGAATTAATATGAAACAAGTATCGGTTATTGGCGCTGGAACAATGGGCAACGGAATCGCACATGTATTTGCACAGTGCGGATTCAAAGTGAATCTGATTGACATTTCTGAAACCGCATTACAGAATGCTATTCGTACCATTTCAAAAAATCTGGACCGCATGATTGAAAAAGGACGAATCAGCGAAGAGGATAAAAAGTCTGCACTTGCCAATATTAATCCTGTCAGCAATCTGAAATCAGGATTGAGCGGATCAGGGCTTGTTGTTGAGGCAGCCACAGAAAATGTAGAACTCAAGTGCAAAATATTCAGGGATATTTCGGAGTTTTCGGATGAAGGTGCAATTCTGGCTACAAACACCTCTTCCATTTCAATCACGAAAATTGCATCGCATACAAAACAACCATCAAGGGTTATTGGAATGCATTTCATGAATCCTGTACCTGTGATGAAACTTGTAGAAGTGATTCGCGGATACGACACTTCAGATGAAGTGACGGCCGAAGTATTCGAGTTATCCGAAAAGCTCGGTAAGATTCCCGTGGAGGTGAATGATTATCCTGGGTTTATAGCGAACAGAATTTTAATGCCAATGATCAATGAAGCGATTTATTCTCTTTACGAGAATGTCGCAGGTGTGGAAGAAATAGACACAGTGATGAAACTCGGCATGGCACATCCAATGGGACCATTGCAGTTGGCAGATTTTATCGGACTTGATGTCTGCCTTTCCATTCTCAAGGTACTTCACGAGGGCTTTGGCAATCCGAAGTATGCCCCCTGCCCTTTACTCGTAAACATGGTAACTGCAGGTCATTTGGGTATTAAGAGTAGAGAAGGATTCTATGATTATTCAGGGGGGACCAAAGAACTGATTCCTGCAGGAAGATTTCAGAAAACTCATTCAAGATCCAAATAAAAATTAGCATGATTTTCTTCCGGATAATACTCATAGCAAGCTCACTTCTGCTTATTACTTTTCAGAAAAGCGTGAATGCTACCGGATTCGATAGTCAATTTCCAGATACAGCCTGGTTTTTTACATTTGGAGGCAGTTCGTTTGAAAAATTCAACTCGGTTACACAGGCAATGGATAGCAGCTACCTCCTTGCCGGTTCCACCAATGGTTATGGACCGGGTGGAATCAGCGCCTACCTTGTAAGAGTGGACAAGAATGGACGGCACATCTGGTCACGTGTTTTGGGTGGCCATCAAATAGATCAATTCAACTCAGTTTGCCTTCTTTCCGATGGAAACATCATCTCTGCAGGATACACCAATTCAACAGGTGCCGGAGGATATGACGGATACATTGTTAAAACAGACACAACAGGGAATGTGATTTGGGAAAAAACATTTGGCGGTTCAGACTGGGATTTTATCAATGAAATCTTATTACTGCAAAACGGAAGCCTACTGCTTGCCGGCAACACATATTCTGCATCTTCAGGTGGAAGTGATGCATGGCTTTTAAATATTGATTCAAATGGACAATTGCTTTGGGAAAAAAAATTTGGAACATCATCTGATGAAATTTTTAAATCTGTTGCGATCATGGCCTCAAACATTTATGCATGTGGATATGCAAAGCATGCTACAGGATTTTCAGAAGGCCTAATCATCAAGACAGATTTTAACGGTAACCAAATTTCGGACTTCCGGTTCTCACTCCTTGGAAATGATGAACTAAATCATGTGATTTCATTGAGCTCAGGGCGCTTGCTAACCTGCGGAAAAGCTATAAATCCGGCCAATCCTGGAAATGATGAGCTCTGGATAATGATGGTAGACAGCAACGGCTCTTCTTCTGTTATTCCAACTACCCTGAGTCCTGAATCAGATTACCTCAACAGATGCCTTGAATTAAACAATGGAAATCTGGCATTTATCGGACGGAAGGATCCAAGCGGATTTGGTTCAGGTAGTATATTCACCTTTTTGCTTGACAGTTCCGGTAATTATATTGAATCGCACAGTTTCGGAGGTGCCAATGACGAAGAAGGTTTAGGAATGATTGAGAGCTTAAACGGAAGAATTGCGATGTGCGGATACACGTATAGCTACGGTCGGGGAAATCAGGATGCGGTTCTGGTACTATTATCGAGTGAGGGAATCAAACACGATTACATTTATGTACCCATGGTTTTTGCCGAAACCCTTTCCCCTATCAGCATTGAAGAAATTGAAAATTCAAATAAATATTTTTCAGTACGATATGATCAATCATTGTCTGAGATCGGAATATCCAATGAATCAGGAAAAGGATTTATCTTAAAACTATATAATATCCATGGACAGGAAACTTTAAGAGAAATCCGTAATGATGAAATGTTTCACAATATCAGTACAAGTGGGCTGTCACGCGGGGTTTATATTGGAGAAATTATCACTTCAGAAGGGAAAAGAAGTTCTTTTCGTTTTATCAAGTCAAATTAAAATCTGATTTGACCAGTCTCAATTTGCCTGACAATGTTTTCAATGGTTTTGTCTTCACCTTCAGGATCGTATTCATTTTTTAAATCGTGCCCGAAAAGCTTTGCGATGCCTTGTGAAAAAAACGCATTTAAGGAACCTTTCAAATCCTTAATCAAATCATAAGAAGTGAAGCCTGTTTCCCGGTCAATCAGCTTGATTAGGACCTTACCCTGACTTATGCTAAGTTTTTTAATCTGTTCTTCGAAATCTTTCCTGATTTGCTCTTCTGTTGACTTCCGGTACTTTCTTTTTTCACGTTCTGTTTTCATGCTTGCCATGTTTCTTTGCATCTCCTGAAGTTTTACAGAAGCAAGCCTGGCATATGGATAGACTTTAATTACGTTGTGCCGAAGTCTGTAATAAGCCTGCAACTCCTTAAGATAGTCTGGGTTAATCTCCTCAATGCTAACCTGTTTTAAATTAACTACCGGAATTGTGTCTTCACCTTCAATTATATAAGGCAATCTCACTCCTCCATTATCAGGTAGCTTTTTTGGTGCCTGTGCAAAAGAGCATGCCATTATCTGCAGGAAGAACACTAAGGCGAAGACTGAAGAAGAAGTGTACTTTCTCATATTTAAGCAACTACAATAGCCATGCCTTTTCACTAATCATTAATGGATCTGCGTTTTAATCTCCAGTTAGAAATCAGCTGATCAGAATTTGAAACAACAGGATCAGTGGCACCATTTCGATTCCTCATCAGTGAAATCAATGCGAGCACAGATGCCAGCTTCATTTCCTCATCATCTTCCTGCTTCAAAGTTTCAGGATCAAAGAAATTTTTAACAAAATGAGTATCAAATTTTCCGCTGACAAAAGCAGGATGAAGCATGACCATCTTGCAAAACTCAAGAGTAGTAGCAACACCGGATATGGTATAATCCTCAATAGCCCTGATCATTCTGGATATAGCTTCGCTCCTGTTTGCACCATAAGTAATCAGTTTTGCGATCATAGGATCGTAGTAGATAGGGATTTCCATTCCTTCAGCGTAAGCATCATCCACTCTTACGCCAGGACCATGAGGTACCTGATATGTTTGCAACTTACCAATATCAGGCAAGAAATTGTTTAGTGGATCTTCGGCATACACACGGATTTCCAATGAATGACCAGTAATCTTCAACTCTTCTTGTGTGAATGAAAGTTTTTCTCCTCTGGCAATCTTTATTTGCTCCTTTACAAGATCAAGTCCTGTTATGAATTCAGTCACGGGATGTTCCACCTGCAAACGTGTATTCATCTCGAGGAAATAAAAATTCATGTTTTCATCAAGAAGAAACTCTACAGTACCAGCGCCAGAGTAATGACAAGCCTTTGCAAGTTTCACAGCGCATTCTCCCATTTCCATTCTCTGCTTTTGAGTAAGTACGGATGAAGGTGCCTCTTCGACTACTTTCTGATGTCTTCTTTGTACGCTGCACTCCCTTTCAAAAAGATGCACGGCATTGCCATGCTTATCCGACAAGATCTGGATTTCAATATGTCTTGGAGAAGCAACATATCGCTCAATAAAAACAGAGCCATCACTAAAAGAAGATCTGGCCTCACTGACAGCGAGTTTCATCTGCTCTTCAAACTCAGCTTCAGAGTTCACGATTCTCATCCCTTTACCCCCGCCACCTGCTGAAGCTTTGATGAGGATGGGAAAGCCAATGTCCTTGGCTACCTTTTTAGCTTCTGAAACATCTTCAATCGCTCTGGCAGTGCCTGGGACCAGTGGAACACCCAGTTTTTCAGCTGTAATTTTCGCATCAATCTTGCTGCCCATCATTCTCATTGAATCACCGGAAGGTCCGATAAATACTATATTACTTTCTCTTACCTTATCTGAAAAGATAGCGTTTTCCGAAAGAAATCCATAGCCCGGATGAATGGCATCTGCACCGGTATCCAGAGCAGCTGAGATTATTTTATCGATATTAAGATAACTTTGAGATGAAGGCGGAGGTCCAATGAAAACCGCTTCATCAGCATACCTAACGTGCAGCGCATTTCTGTCGGCCTCCGAAAAAACCGCGACGGTTTTTATTCCCATTTCCCGGGCCGATCTCATAACCCTGATGGCAATTTCACCACGGTTTGCAACGAGTATTTTTTTCATGCTATTCGTAAGAGATGTAAAGGTAGCAATATATGGATTAGTGCACCTTTCCTTTTCCTGAAGAATCTTTCAAATCCTTTTGTCTGTGCGGAACGGTTCCAAAAATATAATCCCAAAACGGAAAACTCACGCTGAAAGCTGTATCCACAGAATGATAGTGGTGCAGGCTATGATGTGTCCAATAAATTTTCAAAAAATTCGCGGGTGGTTTCATGGCATGGACAGCGTAATGAATGATAAGATAAGTACTGTATCCGGCAACAAAACCTGCAAATAGAATCACTCCATAAATTCCTATGGTATATCTGAAGAGAACGAAAAAAAAGGAAGCAAGAAAGATTGAAAGTACAGGAGGCATCACCAGCCTGTCCTTATCTCTTGGATATTCATGATGAACACCATGAATATTGTATTGAAGTTGTTGCTCCTTTTCTGTTTCAGCATTAAAATGAAACACGAAACGATGAATAAGGTATTCCACAAGCGTAAATAGTATCAGTCCAATTAAAAAGAGCCATGAATAAGCAACTAATTTCACTTCGGGACGATAAATCGCCAGATAAGAAATACAAAAAGCCGAAATAAGGTAATAAAGGATTACCGGAAAAAGAAAATTAGTTCGAGTCAGCTTTTCGAGTATAGGATTTTTATAAAGCTGTGTCGTTCCTTTATTGTCAATTTTAAAATCTCTCATAACTAAAAACAGACCAAATGATTCAAATAAAAATAATGAATTTTTATTTACCAGTCAACTTGTATCCAATCAGTCTGTATATGAGTTTGGCGAGAGTATATTCTGAAAGGATTGATCCGTCGAGCGGAGCACATTCCACTACATCAAATCCTACAACATTTTTCTTACGAAAAACTTCTCTGAAAAAGTCCAGAGTCTCCACCCAAAATAAACCATTAGGTTCGGCAGTACCTACTGCAGGCATAATGGACGGATCGAATCCGTCTGCATCAATTGTAATATATACATTATCGCTCAATTTAGAGATCGCTTCATTTATCCAGTTAGGATTCTTTCTGATCTGATGAGCGTAAAAAGTATTGATGTTTGACGAAGATTTAATCAGTTTAGCTTCTTCTGCGCACTGCGCCCTTATCCCGATTTGAACGATAGGCAAATTCATTTCATTAATCCTTGCCATTACTGAGGCATGTGAGTAAGGATTGCCCTGATAATTCATTCTCAAATCTGAGTGTGCATCAAATTGTAATATGCTGAGATTATCAAATTTCTTTGCATGTGCTTTGACAAAGCCGTAACTTACTGTATGCTCTGCGCCCACTGAAACCACAAACTTTCCGTCATCCAGGAGTGAAGAAGTTTGCTTCTCAATCATATCAACCGCTACTTCATTAATAAATCCCTCAAAATCCATCCCATCAAGTGTGGCAATTCCGCCGCACTTTTTATATGTTTCCATTTCGAGTTCCTCATCATAAAACTCGACAAAATGAGATGCTGAAACAATAGATGCGGGCCCTTTTTCACTTCCAGAAATGTAGGATGAGGTATATTCGTAAGGCACTTGCTGAATTACAAAGCGCGAATTTTCGTAAGAACATAATTCAGGTTCAGGCATCGCCAGAAAGGCGCTTTCATTATCGAGTACTTTCATATTCCCTTCTTTAATACTTCGTTCACCAGATCAGCCGCTTCCTTAAGTTGGATAGCGGAATATACTTTTAAACCAGATTTATCAATTATATTCTTTGCTTCAACAGCATTAGTTCCCTGAAGTCTGACAATAATTGGAACAGGTATAGAGCCGATATTTTTATAAGCATCCACGATACCCTGCGCCACTCTGTCGCAACGGACAATTCCTCCAAATATATTCACGAGAATCGCCTTTACATTCGGATCTTTCAGGATTATCCTGAAAGCCTGCTCTACACGAGCTGCATTTGCTGTGCCGCCTACGTCCAGGAAATTGGCTGGCTCACCACCGGCAAGTTTGATGATATCCATGGTAGCCATCGCAAGACCTGCTCCGTTTACCATGCAACCAACGTTTCCATCGAGTTTCACGTAATTAAGGTTATGCTCGCCGGCTTCAACTTCTGTTGGATCTTCTTCGCGGATATCTCGCATGGCTGCATAGTGAGGATGGCGGATGAGACCATTATCATCAAAATTCACTTTTGCATCCACTGCAATGATTTTATCATCTGAAGTCTTCAGAACAGGGTTAATTTCGAATAGAGAAGCATCAATTGTATCGTATGCTTTATACAAATTAGAAACAAAAGCGGTCATTTCCTTGAATGATTTGCCGCTCAGACCAAGATTGAATGCGACTTTTCTGGCCTGGAAAGCCTGAATACCCACTTTAGGATCGATCTCTTCCTTGTGAATTTTTTCCGGACTCTTCTCTGCCACTTCCTCAATATCCATTCCTCCTTCAGTGGAATACATGATAATATTTCTTCCACTCTGGCGATCCAGCAGCACACTCATGTAAAATTCTTTCACGGGAGACTCGCCGGGATAATAGACATCCTGAGCGATCAGAACCTGATGCACTTTGCGGCCTGAAGGTCCGGTCTGTGGCGTCACGAGATTCATTCCGATTATAGCTGAGGCCTTTTCTTTCACTTCATCAAGTGACTTGGCCAATTTCACACCCCCACCCTTGCCTCTGCCACCAGCATGGATCTGTGCCTTCACAACCCACCAGTTGGTTCCGGTTTGCTGAGTAAGTTCCTGTGCGGCTTTCACCGCTTCATCTGGATTTTGGGCAACAATTCCTTCTTGAATTCCTACACCAAATGATTTTAAAATGGATTTACCCTGATATTCATGAATATTCATAGCCGGAGTTGGGATTTGATAATTTTCGGACGCAAATTTAAGCAAATCAAGTCAAAAAACAGACTTTTCAAGGGGTATTTAAATATCTGGTTCTGATAATGTTCAAGTGATGCCTTTCGTGAGCAATGATAAAAAACAACAATGACCTGACAGACACGTTGGAATTGTTAGCCAGTCCAGTTCGATCATAACAATCCTGATCAAGAAATTGAAAAAAATAATGAGTAGAGTCACTCAACGCTTGTTTCTCGAGCATTATGCTTTCCCAAGTGCGCGTTGAGTATCCTGAGAATAATACAAAATGATTCTCGTCAAAACCCGGTAAGGGTGTTTGATCACTTCTTGCAATCCTCAGTGCACGGTAAACAAGAATTCTTTCTGTATCGATCAAATGACCGATCACCTCCTTAATTGTCCATTTACCAGATGCATAGGCAAAACTATGCATAGATTCCGGAATCTCGGATACGAATAATTCGAATTCGTCTTGTCTTTTGACCAAAGCTTCCATTAGATCAAATTCAGGAACTGTTGCCAGATAACTTCGGTAGTAATCCGATAAGTCTCTTTCTTTAGGCTTGGTAATTATCATTGTGATTCAAACGATTTAGGCAAGTTTCGATTAACTTTTCTTTAACCCATTAAAATAATATTAAATTTTACTTTGCGAAAGGAATTACAGCAAATGAAAGGACTTTTATTCATACTATCCCTACTGCTTTCTCAGCAATTTATTGCTGCACCGCCAGATGTAACCAAAAAAACTTATCAGGCTGCAAGAGTTGAAGTTCCTATAAAAATAGATGGTTTGCTTGATGATGAAGCCTGGACTTTCGCTGGAATTGCTGATGATTTTATACAGCTTGAACCAGTGGAAGGAAATCAGGCAAGTCAAAGAAGTTATATAAGGGTGGTTTATGATAATACAGCCATTTATTTCAGTGCATATTTATTCGATTCTTCACCAGACAGTATTCTCACTCAGCTTGGCAACCGGGATGATGGCTCCAATCTGAATGCAGATGCATTTCGTGTGAGCCTCGATCCCTATAATACCAGACAGTCCGGATACGTATTTGAAGTAAGCGCTTCAGGAGTGCAGACTGATTCTTATGATCAGGATCTGACATATGATGCAGTGTGGGAAAGCGCGGTTCAGTTACAATCTGACGGCTGGAGTCTTGAAATGAAAATTCCCTATTCTGCGATTCGATTTCCTTCACGTGAACGGCAGGAATGGGGAATTCAATTTACAAGATTTATCAGAAGAAGCAGAGAACAAATTCAGTGGTCATATACACCCAAAAGTGCGAGTAACAAGATGTTTTTTTGGGGAACTCTTGAAGGAATTGAAAAAATAGAGCCCCCTCTGCGGCTTTCAGTAACGCCATACCTTTCGTTCTACACTGAAAGAAGCCCACACTTCCTGAATGGTGAACATTCAGGCAACGATGTAGCATATAGCTATTCCGGCGGAGCAGATTTGAAGCTGGGTCTTGACGAACGATTCACCCTGGATGTTACTCTTTTGCCTGACTTCAGCCAGGTACAAAGTGATAACAAAGTTAAAAACCTTTCCGCCTTTGAAACTGTATTCGAGGAGAGGCGCCCTTTTTTCAAAGAAGGCACAGATTTGTTTAAGAAAGGTAATCTGTTTTACTCAAGAAGAATTGGCCGCACTCCTGCCCTGTTCTATTCGGTGAGCAGCTTGTTGAATGATGATGAAGTATTGTCTGAAAATCCCGATCGCTCAAGCCTCATCAATGCAAGTAAACTTACGGGGCGAACTGACAAAGGGCTCGGCTTAGGGATAATGAACGCTATCACTGCTGAAATGCAAGCTGAAGCAAAAGATCCTGAAGGTAATGTCAGAAAAATTCAAACAGATCCTTTAACCAATTACAGTGTTGTAATAGCAGACCAGCAATTAAAAAACAATTCAAACTTTTACATAGTCAATGCCAACACGCTTCGTGAAGGTTCATGGAGAGATGCAAATGTGAGTGCCGCACAGTATACACACGAAAACAAAGGGCATGATTACAGAATTTCGGGACGATATTCACTCAGCCAGATTTTTCAGCGAGACTCTGAAGGGAATAAACAAAACCTCAAAGGTAACCAGTACAGTTTCAGTGCAGCTAAAATCAAAGGTAATCACAAGGCGGGTGTTTGGTATGAAGTAGGTGATAAAAATTATAATAAAAATGATTTAGGTGTTTCATTTGTGAGAGATTACACTGATGCAAATGTCTATTACACATATGTAAAATATAATCCATTTTGGAAATACTTTAAATACGGAAGTTTGAACATTTGGACAAACAGAACAGGCAGAGAGAGTGAAAACAATCAGTTGACAGAACTGCAATCAGGATTTGATCTTTTTCTGTTATTCAATAACAACTGGTCCATATACTCTCAATTAGGAACTAATCTAACAAAAGGAAAGGATTACTACGAACCAAGAATTGAAGGGATGTACTATGAAAAACCCAAGCGGACAGCAGGCAGTATTAATTTCACGACAAATTATAACAGAAAGCTTTCCTTCGATTTCGGAAGTAGAAGCGCCATAATTCCAGTGCAGGATGCCTTTTCATACGGGTATTATGTTGTGCCAAGAATCAGGCTAAGCGATAAATGGTCTGTATTCCTATCACATTTTTATGACCGTTATGTGAATGAACGTGGCTGGGTTAGTTATGAAGAAAATGAAAGTTTGTCATCTGTCTTCGGAGAAAGAAATGTCATAACAATCGAAAACAGCGTAACTACCAAATACCTTTTCAAAAATGATATGTCGCTTTCGCTTGTGGCAAGGCATTATTGGTCTGACGGTATATATGATCGTTACTTCAATCTGGAAGGCAACGGAAAATTAAGTGAGATCAATGCTAACTATGATGCTGATTTTAACAGCGCATTCTTCAATGTAGACATGGTTTTCAACTGGCAATTTGCACCAGGAAGCTCATTTTTAATTGTGTATAAAAATGCTATTTCCAGAGAGTCGACTGATTCCGGTTTGTCATATTTCAAAAACCTTGATAATATACTGGACAACCCACAAACAAACTCTGTCTCTGTTAAGATACTTTACTACTTCGACTATCAGTATCTGAACAGAAAAAAATCCTGATTATTCATACATTTGATCAAATCAATTTTGAATGATAATAGCAAAAGACATCAGTAAATCTTATGAAGCATTATCCGTTTTGAAAGATGTCAGTCTGGAAATAAAAAAAGGTGAAATCGTATCTATCGTTGGGCCTTCCGGTGCAGGCAAAAGTACGCTTCTACACATACTGGGAACACTGGACCGTCCTGATAATGGAAAGGTAATGATTGATGGAACTGAGATCACAAGCATGAATTCCAAATCATTATCAGCATTTCGCAATAAGAAAATAGGCTTTGTTTTTCAGTCTCATCATTTACTTCCTGAATTCAGCGCAATTGAAAATATCATGCTGCCTGCAATGATTGCCGGGCAAAAACCTGCAACAATCAGGGAAAAAGCCAGAGAACTGATGAAGATACTGGGAATTGACAAGAGGGAATCCAACAGACCATCGGAACTCTCCGGAGGAGAACAGCAAAGAGTTGCGGTTGCCAGAGCTTTAATTAATGATCCGGCAGTGGTGTTTGCAGATGAACCATCAGGAAATCTTGACAGTGCCAATGCAAAATCACTTCACAATCTTTTTTTCTCACTGCGTGATTCACTCAATCAGACTTTTGTAATTGTAACGCACAGTGAAGAACTCGCAAACATGTCCGACAGGAAACTGCATATTGAAGACGGAGTGCTTTCATAGAAGTAATCTTTTTGCAAGACAGGTTTAAAACATATCATTGAACTGAAACCAGCACACCCTTCCTGCTTGTAAACTGTCCTATTGGTTCTCCGATGTCAGGAATTACTTTTTTCAGGTCCTCAATCTTATGAGGACTAACTGCAAACAACAAGCCACCACTGGACTGTGGATCGCAAAGTGTTATAAATTCCGGTCCGTTTACACCCTGAACTTTATTTTCAAATGCATTCCAGTTTCTGTAAGTATTATCAGGAAAAACAAATGAAGAGATAAATTTATCCAGTCCGGGCAGGAGCGGTACTTTCTTATAATACAGTTCTGCAGACAGTCCGCTGCCATCACACATTTCAATAAGGTGACCTAAAAGTCCAAATCCTGTCACATCTGTCATGGAACTGACAAGTTTCTTTTCAGCCAGTACTGAACCAATGTTATTCAGCTGTGTCATTTGCAGAACTGCGAGTTCCACATCCTGATCACTTGCTTTTCCCTTTCTGATGGCAGTGGAAATAATTCCGGTTCCGAGCGCTTTGGTAAGGAAAATGAGGTCACCGGATTTCGCAGTATGATTTCTGCAGATATTATCTTTTGAAACAATGCCTGTCAGAGAAAGTCCAAATACAGGTTCTGAAATATTGATTGAATGTCCACCAGCCAGCGGTATGTCTGCCATTTCACAAACAGACTTTGCCCCTCTGATCATTTCTTTAGCTGCTCCCAATGATAATTTCTCCACAGGAAAGCCTAACACTGCCAGTGCAATCAAAGGCTTGCCTCCCATAGCGTACACGTCACTCAGGGCATTGGCAGAAGCAATTCTTCCGTAATCATAAGGATCATCCACTACAGGTGTAAAAAAATCAACCGTGCTGATTATACAATTTCCGTCACTCATTTCATAGACGGCTGCATCGTCTGCATGCTCATAACCTACCAATAGCTCAGGAAATATTTTCTCATCACCAGATTTTTGAAGTATCTGTTCAAGAACAGCCGGAGCAATTTTACAGCCGCACCCACCCCCCTGACTTAATTGAGTTAACCTGAATGAATTTTTTTGAGTATCAGTATTCATACGTTTTGAAATTGGGAATCCATTCTGGAGGCTATTTTAATCAGCTTTTCCACAATTTGACTTTCAGTGTCATCAATTTCAGGAGAAAACGAAAAAATTCCGGTAGATTCTCTTTGTGTGGATCCAAATGCATAGGTGGCATCGTAATAATCAAGCACAATATCAAGCCAGGCATCAAGGTCGTTCTCAGCGAGTGCAGACAGTGCATTCTGAAGTCTCAAACCTCCCAAACGCTTAGCCAATTTTTCAGTACAAGTCAAAAGTTCTTCTACTGGGAAAATACCATACTCTTTCATTATATTTTGCTTTCGTCTTACTATATCAATGTTTAGCTCAACCAAAGGAGCAAACCTGATCTGTCTGTATAAATCATCCGGCAATTTCAGTTTTCCGATTGCGCGGCTTTCATTCTCAATCCACACCGGCTCATTAACAGGAATGCGCAGAAGTTCCATAGCAAGCATATTTTCGAAATACTCGTTGGAAGGTTGCGGACCTTTGCCAAGTGCACCAAAAGCTGAACCGCGATGATTCGCAATGTTTTCGAGGTCTATGACAAATTGCCCCTGATTTTTCATGCGTTTCAACAATTCAGTTTTTCCCGAACCTGTCCTACCGCCTAAAACCAAAATTTTTCTTTTTACAGAGAACTGAGAAAGTGCGAAGTTCCGGAAAGCTTTATAGCCACCCTCAAGCAATGAAACATTAAAGCCTGCGGTTTCCAGGAGCCATGAACTGATTGAGGAGCGCAGTCCCCCTCTCCAGCAATACAAGAGTACAGGTTTTTGTCCGCACAGTTTATCTGCCTTATCAAGGATAGAGGAAAAAAGCGGTCCCGCCAGTTCAAATCCTTTTCTTATCGCTTCCTTTTTCCCTTTTTGTTTGTACGTTAAACCGACCTCGTGTCTGTGGGCATCATTCAAAATTGGAATATTCAGCGATCCTGGAATGCTGGAAAAATTATACTCAGATTCAGAACGCATGTCCAATAAAACATATGAACCAGAGCAGGCTAAGTCAGCAAAATCAGAGACTTTCAATTGTATCGGCATCCTGCTCCAAAGGTAAGAATGCTTTGCTGAATTCTTCGTCAAACCTTTTCTTTTGTTTGACCATTACCTGAACATGATCGTATGGCTTTGAATCCAACTTTGCCAATAACCATTCATGAAAAACAATCATTTCAGGTGATAGAATTTTCCAGCGCATATCAATTTCAGCAGATGTTAATGCATCTACATGCTTTGCATGTGATTTTAATAACTTTTTATAGTTATAGCTATGTTGAGATAAGCTGACAAGGCATTTTACAATTCTTTCGGCTCTGGGATCCACTCTAAGCTCCCTTTTTACACGTTCCACATGCTTTCGTAAACTTTCAATTTCAAGATCAGTTTCGTCTGTCTTGTCAAGTTCAATCAGACACAAGACCCGCAGAATGCGTATAGCAACATTCCAATCATCTTTGTGCTTATTTAAATGAGGGAGATCCGATAAAACAAAAAGACTATCAGTGAATTTTCCATCAATAAAATGAATGCAAGCCTGATAGTATCTTATTTTATCCGCATTTAAATTTTTTAAAATACCTTCCCAAACAAATGAATCTAATTTTTGGAAATAAGGCATATATTTTTGGCCGAAAAAATACAAAGTTAAAAATTGTTGTTCAATTACGATGGCCTTGTTTAATGGACTTGCAATTAGTTGGGGTTTTGCATTTCTAATTAATTCTATTGCTTTAGCAAAATTGTAATTGTAAATATTTGCGCGGGCAAGGTTTAGTAATGTAGTACTTATTTGTATTGGCTCATTTAAACATGCATAATTCTTTTGAAGTTGTAATATTTTCTTATATTTCTTTTCATAAACAATTGGATTGGTATGACAATTAGTATTCGCAACATCAATCATCAAGGCATAATTAAAAATCCGAAAAGATTTTGTAAATTTAAAATCCTCCTCCAACTCGTTTAGTATTCTTTTTAAATTTTCTTCAGTATTAAATTTTGCTCTATAAGCAGGACTTCCTAAAACAGACTTATAATAATAAGATCTTGCCTTTTCAAACAAAGTATTCTTGAGCTGATATTCTTTTATTTCATCAGACAGTTTTTCGATTAACTGGCCTTCAATTCTTCTAATTAAAAAATAAAGTTTGCTCTTTTTACATGCTGCAACTATATCAAAGAATTCAAATTTATTTGCCTTAGAAATTATTTTATCTATATAGTCAACTGCGAGTAAGCTTAAGCCTCTAATAAATAATATTTCAGCTAACAATAATTTTTTTTTAAGTTCAATCAAATGATACGTTCTGTCATATTGAATAGGTAATTCTACAAAAAATTTGTGTTTTAAAAGTAAATCATCTATTAAGTGTAAAATCTTTTTAACCTTAGTACGAAGAGCATTAATTTTCTCATTTTTAAAATACAGATTCCTTATATCAGACAAATGAATTTCAGGGTTATCTATGATAGCCTTAATTAAAATAGAAAAATCATTTCTTCTAATATATTCAATTGAATTAAACAAATCTACCTTCTCGTTGTCCGTAAGTTTCATTAGAATTTCTTTCAAATTCAAGTATTCCTTCATAATGATATGTTGTTTTATGTAAAAACAGAGTTAAAAAAAACATTGATTTTGTCCTCTGATGATTATTATAAGTTATTAATATTTAGCAATATACAATATTTTGAATGATCCATACATAAGCTTTTCAATCTTTTGTTCTGTCCTAAGTTCACTTTCGTGTCACATCTACTTTCATCCTCATCAAAACAAATCACAATGGAAAATAAAAAACAACAAAAGGATGAAAAATTAATTGACCTTGGCATTGTCATTCGTAAGCTAAGGCTTAAGCAAGGATTTAAATCAGCTGAAATTTTCAGCTATGAGTTCAATCTCAACAGAACTGCTTATTGGAGATGGGAGAACGGACAAAACATTACCATGAAAAATTTTTTCAGGTTATGTTCAATTCACAACATGAGTCCCTTGGAAGTATTCGAAATGATGGAAAAGAATAAAACTGAGCCCAGAATGGCAGCAGAGCCTGCAAGGGATCAATATGATGCTCCAGGTAAGGAAGATTGAGTCCTGTCTGGTATCAGTACAAATCCAATCCCAATCTGAATCTCCTGGAAAAATTGTGCCTGCCGATTCCTCGCAGGATTCAACCTAAAACTGGAATGGGAAGTAATTCTTACGGGTTTAAAGGGAGAATAAGTCAATCTCTGATCAACTAAAAGTGACTGGGAATATGCAGTGGCTGAGTTGATAAATAACGTGAGACGGGCATCCCATTCCAGCTTATTAGTAAGTTTTTCTCTGACCCCGCATTTGAGTGAAAACCCATAATCAAAATTCCATTTTCTTTCAGGTTCGGCTTGCTTATTTATTTTGTCCGGAATTGATTCATGCAATACCGGCAGAGTCCAAATCCTGATTGAGGCAAGTGATACATTAAGCCAACTTCGCTTCCAAAATTTAAACATAAAGCCGCGGGTAAAAAGGATAGACCCGGGATTAAAAAAAGATGAATAATCAGAAGATGAAACTGAGTTTCCGAATTCCGGAAAAATTCCTGAGTTAATCTGAAGAGAATAACTTGAATGAATCTTTGCAGATTTTTTATTTAGCAACATTAAAGAAATGTTGAATTCATCTCTGTTCTTATTCCAAAGACTGTCGATAAAATAAGTGGCCGCGAAACGGTAATCAAGATTATACTGAATCTTGGTCTTTACAGAATATTCAATTTTGGCTTCACGTGAATAATTGAAGAAAGACTTAATATATAAACTTTTCTTTATTGCAGAATTCCGATCGTAGAAGAATGAACTACCAAAATCTATTTGGTGATTTTGAACTTGAATTTGCTTTTCCTCAAGTTTAATTAATCTCGTCTTATAATTTTTATGAACAGTTGAGTCGGATAAATTTTGGAATCCTAAAAGGTACATGAGGTAAAATGAAACAGTGGGCATAAGAAGTGATTTGGAGTTCCAAATGAAATTCCGTTACCACTATCATTCAATCCAATAGATGATGGATATTTTAAATATGTGCTGCCCTTTTGTTCATAACTTCTGCATGATTATAATGAGATTTTTCCACTTTGGATAAAAACCATTCTTCAAAAATTACCAGCTCCGGACTCTTGATTTTCCACTTGTATTCCTTTTGTCCTGAATACAAAAGATCAAATTGTTTTTTGCGGGAAGAATAAACTTTTTTATAATCAAAGTTATCGTTAATAAGTTTCCTAAGAATGCGGAAAATAATCAGGTAACGGGGCTGAATATATTTCGACTTCATCATCCTTTTTATATACTTATCCATATTCTGAATATTGAGTTCAAGTGAATCGAGATCATTCAACTCAATTTTACATAGTATGGTCATAAGTCGCCTGATAATGTTCAAGCCCTCTTTATCCCTGTCAATCTCCCGGCTTTCAGTAAGCAACTCAATTACTTTTTGAAAATTCCGGTTTATAAAATGAAGATTTAAAATCATAAGCAAACGTCTGCTCAACAAATATTCATTATTTAGCTTATATGATAACTGCTGTAATTTTTCCGATAATGGCAAAGCCCGCTCTACTTTTCCCCAGTAAATGAGTGCCAGTAATTCAAGTTCCAAAGCAAGACTGAAATTCAACTGGTGATTTTGCATTAATACTTTTGTTCGGGCCGTATATTCAAGTGCCTTCGAGTAATTATTAAGCTGAATAAAGTTATCGGCATAATTCAGAGTGCAATTGAATTCACGTGTAATATTATAAACTGATTTGAAACCTCTGATTGTATTGTATTGTTCTAACAAGAGTTTATCTGCCAAAAAATAATTTTCGTTTTTTTGAGCCCTATCCATTTCTAAAAAAAGCTTGAAATACAAAATTGTTGGAGACGACGATTTCTTGAGATAATTATTAAAGGATGTAATTGCGCTTTCTAAATCGATTTTATAATCCTCAAATTCGTTGGATTTATTGATCTTTGAATTAATTTCTGTAAATATTACTTGCGCTTCATTAAACATTCTCCATTCTTCTTGAACCATTGATATTGATTTCATGATCTTATTATTTAATTGCTTATTACCTTTCAAAAAAACTAACCTAAATTTTGTAGACAAAGCACTCAGTTCAACATCATAAACTTCAAATTCATGAGAAGATTTAATTATTGAATTCAGTTCATTGATAATATTAAACCTGTAACCTTTGAACACAAGCAAATCAATCAGATTAATTTTTTTTCGCAGTTCAAATATTTTCAATGTTCTTTCCGCAGCCTGATTGCTCAGGATTGAGGATTTCGCCAGAATGACTTCATAAATTTTTTCTTTCAGCCTCAGACATAATTTTGAAAATGACTGATTCTGTCCATCTTTATCGTACAATGCGCGATAAGTCAGGAGGCGCGAACTTGCTTTATTGTCATCAATAAGTTCAAATAACTTCAAAGTTTTTTGTCTTGAATAAATTTCAGATTGCTCAAGTAATCTTTTTTTAAGCTTTCTTTTTTCTTCTTTATTCAAAACAAGAATCAGTTGCTGCAATTGCTCGTATGCTTTCATTTATCAAAATTGATTTTTATGGAGTTCTTCCTTTTGTAAGAAATCAATGAAATATTGGTACACGAGGCCTGACACCCGGCATATGTTTGAAATAAAAAACAACAATGCTGGAATTAATAATTTACATTTTAATGGCCCTAGGCTTGAAAGCAGAGGACTACAAATCTGTATCTGATTTTGATGCGGAATTACTGGAACAGATTCGCTCAAATGAAGGCTATGAAAATAATGGAGGAGACGATGCATTTAACTTATTATTCGATGATGCTTCAGATCCTCATGAAACGGTAGTTGTGGAGCCAGTAGATCCAAAAGCATAATTTTATGTCCTGAATTGCAATAATATGGGTATTTATATCAATTTCCAAAACAAAGAAAATTGATATAAATACCTTATTATCATATATTTAAGTAACTTTTAAATAAAATAATGAATGATTGAAAACTGCAGCTCAATGCAATAAAATGCCTTTTTAACTATTTTTCAGTAATCAGCATATCTACACAGGTATGTCTTATTTTCTGCTATTTGTCCCTTTTTTAGGGCTCATGCTGGGGGTACATTTGAGAATCAAATTCAACCACCATGAAAGCCAAGAAACACAAACAGTTTTATGAGATCACGCCGCAGAGCCATGCTCCGCGCTTTGAGAAAGTTATTCTGATTGACAGTAACTCCAAGAACAGGGAAATCAATGAAATTCTGCTCAGAGTAATGTCTGTAGCCAAACAAGTGAAGATGGAAGAGTAGGCAGCCGCTGTCATGAAAAGATTACACGACACCGAACTTTTAAGCGAAGTACCCGAACTGATTTTCCTGAATCTCGACGACAGCGATGAATCTTATTCAGCCAGAAACTTCATGTCAGACTTCTCCGAACTGTCCGATTTTATAAGAAACAAATGCAAGCTTATTCTCCTCAGCGGCAGCAGGAATGATGATCTGAAACATGAAATGCTGCTCCAGCCCAGCGTAGTTCGCTTTCTGGATACTCCGCTGGATGCTTACCAGCTCAGGGAATTTATCGTGTAAACCAATTAAACAAACTATAAAAAACAAAACCATGGAAATCGTATTCACAAATTCAAACAAAGAAAATAAAAACACAAAGCTTACAATTTCATACTTAGGAAAGCAGACAGAAGAAGTCCTGAGGGATCATCACAAAAACCTGCTTGAACAGGTATCCGGAGTGTTTTCAGTGATACATGGAGGCAACTTCAGACGCCGTAATTCAATCCCGGCATAAGGATTAAGGAAAGATAATTTCATTTAAAAAAATAGCAGCCAATGAATACAAACAGAGACAAATTACTCTTCATTGACCTGGGAATATTGCTGCTCGGCGCCCTGATAGTTCTTTCAGTCATTCTTTAAGTTCAGGATTTAGGGCGTATCCTTGCGGAATGATTCTCAACCCCACGGAACTGAAGGAATTCCTGGATGAAAAAGCCCGTCAGTACAACAGGCCTGAATTCATTGAATCAGATCCGATTTCAATACCCCATCTTTTCAGCAAGAAGGAGGATATTGAGATATCTGCTTTCCTCACTTCCATAATTTCCTGGGGGCAGCGAAAAATCATCATTCGTAATGCCAGAAATCTTATAAGTTTGATGGATGATTCCCCGCATGACTTTATTTTACAGCACACCCATCAAGATCTCAGACGCTTTTCGGCTTTTGTTCACCGGACATTTCTTCCTTCTGACTGCGCTTTTTTCATAGGGGCACTCAAACAAATATATCAAAAGGATGGCCTTGAGAGTTACTTTCAAAATTTGAATAGCCCGGAGCAAACGGAGAATTCCCTTACGCTATTCAGGAATGACTTTTTTGGCAAAAGACACCCTTCCAGATTACGAAAACACCTTCCAGATCCCAAGGCCGGATCTGCTGCAAAAAGAATGAATATGTTTTTACGCTGGATGATTCGCAAGGACAATCATGGAGTTGACTTCGGAATTTGGCAAAACAATAGTTCAAAGCATCTTCTCTGCCCTCTTGATTTGCATTCTGGCAGAGTTTCACGCAAACTGGGACTTTTAATAAGGACCAGCAACGACTGGAAAGCTGTCCTTGAGCTCACGGCTAAGCTCAGAGAATTCGACCCCGAGGATCCGGTCAAATATGATTTTGCTTTGTTCGGGCTTGGGGTGTTTGAGAAATTCTGAATCCTTATATTTGCACTCAATGCAGTTCATCTATCCAGCATTTTTGTTCGCTCTAGCAGCCCTTGCCATCCCGATTATAATTCATCTTTTTAATTTCCGCCGGTTTAAGAAACTGTATTTCACCAATGTGCGCTTTTTAAAGGAGATTAAACAGGATACACGCTCAAAATCCAAAGTCAAGCATTTACTGGTGCTGATTTCAAGAATTCTGGCTTTAGGCTTCTTAATACTAGCTTTTGCACAGCCTTACATACCATCAGGAACTGAAATTAAAAAGTCGGCTAGCAGGAACATCAGCATATTTGTAGACAATTCTTTTAGTATGAATTCAAGAGGATCCAATGGAATTCTTCTGGATGATGCAAAAAGAAAAGCCAGAGAAATTGCGCTCAGCTATAAAGCCAGCGACAGATTTCAATTGTTGACCAATGAATTTGAAGGCCGGCATCAGCGACTATTGACACGAGATGAGTTTCTACAGGAGCTAGACAGGGTTCAAAGCGGATCTGCCTCTCGTAATGTGTCGGAAATCATGTCCAGGCAAGCCGATCTCCTGGCCGGCAAAACCGGAGATGAAGCCTCTGCATCTGCTTTTATTATATCCGACTTTCAAAAATCCATCAGTGATTTCGACAATAGTATTTCGGACACGCTTATTCAATTCCGCCTGGTACCGCTGGAAGCTATTACTGAACAAAATATTTCCATAGATACTTGCTTTCTTGAAACACCTTATGTTTTATTGAATGCTCCGGCGGAGCTCATTGTCAGAATCAGAAATAACGGTGATAAAAATGCCGAAAATATTCCGCTCAAACTTCTGATAAATGATCAGCAAAGAGCCCTTGCAAGTGTGAACATACCGGCCAAGTCAAGCACAGACACCAGATTGTCCTTCACCGTAAACCGGCATGGCTGGCAGGCTTCCAGGCTTTCAATCAGCGATTATCCTGTCAGTTTTGATGATAACTATTATTTCAGTTTCAATGTGCTCGAGAAGATTAATATTTTAAGTATCGGAAGTCCGAAGGAGCGCGACTATCTTAATATTCTTTTTCGAAGTGATCCTTATTTTGATTATTCTTCTGTTACATCAGGCCAGGTTAATTATTCATCATTCGACAGCAAACATTTTATCGTACTCAACGAGGTTGACAATATTTCTACCGGTCTGGAACATGAGCTTCAGCGTTATGTTGAAAATGGCGGCAGCTGCCTGATAATCCCGTCAGAGAGTGCTGACTTGAAAAACTACAGTTCATTGTATCAGGCATTGGGATGCAACCCGGTTTCAGGAAAAGCAGAGAATCCTGAGAAAGTCAGTGCAATAGAGTTCAGGCATCCTGTGTTTTCGGATGTCTTTGATAGAGGGAAAAACCGTAATGAAAATATTGACTTGCCAATTGCACATAAATATTTCCAGTTTTCAAGAGGGATGAAATCACGTGAAGAAGCCTTGATGAGGTTAAGTAACGGAAATACATTCTTAGCTGTTACAGAAAGCGGAAAAGGAAAAACATATACGCTCAGCGTACCACTTAAAGATGAATGGAGCAATTTCCACAGGCATGCGATCTTTGTTCCATTTGTTTTGAAAGCGGCCTTGCTAAGCACAAATTCTGTATCGGCGCCTTCAATAATAGGAAGGGATAACGAGTTCACAGTAAATCGCGACAGCATCAGAGGCTCAGAAACTATTCTTCACCTGATCAATCCGGAATTGGGTTTTGACATCATACCTGAAAGCAGAGCCTTATCTAACAAGCTTATTGTAGCCGTTCACGACCAGGTGAAACAAGCAGGCAATTACTCTCTCACTTCAGGAGATGCAATATTGACATTGCATTCTTTTAATTACGATCGCAGAGAATCTGACCTCAGCTATTTAAGTCCAGAAGAACTTCGGAGACTTGCAGATAAGTCAAATATAAATCAGCTTACTGTCATAAACACAACAAATGCAGACTTGTCAGCTTCCATTGCAGAATTGGATGAAGGAAAAAGACTCTGGAAATATTTTATTCTGTTGTGTCTGATTTTTCTTGCAGTTGAAATTCTATTGATCAGGTATTACCAGCCTGCAAAAAACATTCAAGCAGCCAGGCCATGAGAACAATAATCAGGAATGTAATAATTGCGGATAAGTCCTCATCTTTCAATGGAAGAAAAGTAAATGTTTGTATTGAAGATGATGTAATCGCTTTAATTACAGAAAACTCTGTGGATCATGAGAAAGCTGATCATGTAATTGACGGGTCCGGAAAATATCTTTTTTCAGGATTATTCGATCTCCATGCGCGATTCAGAGAACCGGGAGAAGAATACAAAGAAACCATAGATAGCGGCTGCATGGCTGCGGCTCAGGGAGGATTTACCGATGTACTTCTTATGCCTGACACTACTCCGGCAGTCGACAATAAATCTCAGGTAGATTATATTCTTAATCGTTCAATTGGAAAGATCACGGATGTGCATGTTGCAGGCGCGATTTCAATGGATTTAAAAGGCAAAGATCTTTCTGAAATGCATGACATGTTCCTTACAGGTGCACGTGTCTTCACTGATGACAAACATTCTGTTCAGGATGCCGGATTACTCATCAGAGCACTCTTATACAGCAGAGATTTCAATGCGAGAATTTTCAATTTCCCAAATGACAAAAGCATTTCAGGAAAGGGTGTCATGAATGAAGGCCAGCAAAGCACTTTGTGCGGACTAAGAGGAATACCTGCCATTGCAGAAGAGATCATGGTCGAAAGAGACATCATGTTATCAGTTTATACAGATACAAATATTCATCTGTCAACCATTTCCACTGCCGGTTCAGTAGAAAAGATTCGCAGGGCTAAAAAAGCAGGATATAAAATTACCTGTGATGTAGCAGCTCATAATCTGCTGCTGGATGATTCTCACCTTTCCGACTTCAATTCATTGTACAAACTAATGCCACCATTGCGGACGAATGAAGACATTTCCGCTTTGATTGAAGGATTAAAGGATAATACAATTGATGCAATTTGTTCTGACCACAGTCCGGAACATACCGAGAGTAAAAAGACCGAGTTCGATCTTGCCGCTTATGGAATCAGTTGTCTGGAAACCAGCCTCAGTTGCGCATTCACTGCGCTGAAGAATCATTTGGATCATGCAGAAATTTTCTCCAAATTGAATTCAAATCCCCGGAGTATAATCGGATTACCTGTCCCGGTGATTGAAGAGAAAGCCAAAGCTAACCTTGTTTTGTTCGATCCTGCTAACAATTGGACTGTTCGCGAATGGGATATAAAATCCAAATCTAAAAATAATCCCTTCATAAATACCCAACTCATTGGCAGGGTTGAAATGGTATATAACAATTCAATTTTGCATTTCTGCAATTGAAGAGAAGTTGACATGAAAATACTGATGGTTTGCCTGGGAAATATCTGCCGGTCTCCGATGGCGGAAGGAATACTGAAAGGTAAAATCCGGGAAAGAAATTTAGAAATAGAAGTTGACTCAGCAGGAACAGGCAGCTGGCATGCCGGTGAAAATCCTGACCCAAGAGCAATAAGCACAGCAAAAAAATTCGGAATTGATATATCTGGTCAGGTAGCAAGACAATTTTCCGTTTATGATTTTGATGCCTTCGATCACATTTTCGCTATGGACAGTTCCAATTTAAGGGATATACTTAGGCTAGCACGTTCGAAAAGTGACATTTCCAAAGTCAGCCTGATTTTATCATATCTTCCTGAAATAAATTTAAAAGATGTGCCTGATCCATGGTTTGGATCACAAGATGGCTTTACAGAAGTTTTTAATTTGCTGGATCAAGCTTGCGATGCAGTGATTGATTCGCTTGAAAAGGACTTTCTGCAAAAAGATTAATTGTATTATTCAAGATGTCTGAACGAGGCAAATTATATCTCATCCCTACTCCGCTTACAGATGAGAATGTAAATGAAATAACTGATTACAACAAATCTGTTGTTTCAGCGCTGAGTCATTTTATCGTTGAGGATGAGAAAACAGCACGGAGATTTATTAAACGGATTAAACCTGAAAAGGATCAGTCTTCCTTAAAGATATACCTTTTGAATGAACATCAGTACGCAAACTCAATTTCTGAAACATTCAATTTATTGAAGGCAGGTACCGATATTGGATTACTCTCAGATGCAGGATGTCCGGGTATTGCTGATCCCGGAAGCGATTACATCACAATAGCGCACACCATAGGAATCAGAGTAATTCCATTGAGCGGCCCATCCAGTATTTTCCTAAGTTTGATGGCAAGCGGTTTCAACGGACAACAGTTTACATTTAACGGATACCTTCCCAGAGACAGTAAAGCAAGGCAGCAAAAAATTTCCGAGCTTGAAAAGCAAGTGATGAAGAGCGGAATCACCCAGATTTTTATGGAAACTCCATACAGAAATCAGTCGATTTTAAATGATATACTAAGCACCTGCAAGAACAGTACAAGATTATCTATCGCCTGCAACATCACCAGCAAGAACGAATTCATTTCTACCAAAGAAATTGGCGCCTGGAAAAAATCTACTCCGGACCTTAACAAAAAGCCGTGTATTTTTATTCTTGGGAAATAATCTATCTGGCAATCGCCGCAGAATTTTCCACTGACAGAATTTCAATTTCAAATAACATAGGGGTAAATGGCGGTATGATTTCCTTTCCGTTGCTTATGTTACGAAGACCTTCTTCTCCGTATGCGAGTGATGAAGGCAGGAGCAATTTGAATTTATCTCCGGCTCTCTTATCAGTCAACGCCAATTCCCAGCCTTTAATCACCTGTCCGGAACCCCAAATAAACTTGAATGGTTTTTCTGGATCTACAATGCTGTCGAATACTTCCCCATTGAGAAAACTTCCTTTGTAAAGAAGTGAAACCAAAGTTTGATCCTTGACTTTTTCTCCTTTGCCTTCATTTATTAAACTGTAGTAATATTTCTTACCGTTTGCGACCTCAGAAAACTTATGCTCTGACAGAAATTTTTGCATGATCTGTTGTTCTTCCTTTTCAAGCCGGCTTTCAATCAAGGCAATTTCCATTTCGGCTTCATGGGAAGTTTGAATTTTATGAACTTTTACATCAAACTTCAGGAAGGTGGCGGGTTCGAAGGCTGTAAGGGATTGAGAAATATTGAATCCGGCTTTGTGATAATAATGCTGATATAATGAATCAGCGGGCACAAAAAATGTAGCACTATCTCCTTCAGAAAGATAACGCAAGCCGTCTTCATAAGAACCTTTGAAGGGTACCTTTTCCAGTTTAAACCTTAGTGGAACGTTATGCAACCTACTATCAAAAAGTACTGAATCATCGTGAGTCTTATACACAAGGTCGAGTGTGATATAATCTCCTAGTCTAATTTTAGGCCCTTCATTCATCTGATACAAGACATACCGAAAACCAGCTTCTGTTTTTTTTTCAACTCCACTTCTGCAGGAAGATAATAACAGTATTATAAATGAAATTGATAAAATTCTCATTGGCTTTTATTTATCTGATTAATTCCAACCCGGTAAATAAGGGGGCTTGCTCCGGGTATCTCCCCCTCTACTCCGTGCAATCCAAATGCCAGGTGAGATGGCAAGATCAACATTGCCGAATCACCCTCATTCATTGTCAACAATGCCTCTTCAAGCCCCTTTTCATTTTCTCCCGAACCAATTTTAATTTTTTTATTACTCTCATTCTGTGTCGGAAAATATACTTTTCCGTCAAGCGATTCAATTTTCAGTTGCAATTCAAGTTCATCACCCTGATTAACGCTTTTAGCTGATCCAATTTTATAGTGCATGATGAACAAGCCACTTCCTGTTTTTACACCTAAAAGATTTTGTTCTCTGATAAAACTGTCGATGAGATGCAATTCTTTTCTTACAATCAACTTGTTTGCTTCAATCAAACGCTCATTTAAATCAACCAGCTGCTTTTCCGAAATTTCATTTCGTTTCTCAACTGAGGAATTGCATGAAATCAGGAATGCACAAACTAACAATTGAAAATAAGCGGTTCTCATTTTAAAAGCTTTTCTTTGTACTCCGGCAATATATCCAGAAAAGTCATGATAGCTTCAGACAATGGTCCATTGTATCTCCCTCCAGAAGCATTCTTGTGTCCACCACCGTTAAAGTGTGCTGAAGATAATTCCTGCACAGAAAAATCAGTTTTGGATCTGAATGAAATCTTGACAAACCCTTCTCTTTCTGTAAACAGGGCTGCAAGTTCAACCCCTAGAATACTCAGAGCGTAATTGACTACTCCTTCCGTATCGCCTGTCCTAAAATTAAACATTTCAAGCTCTTTCTCAGAAAGTGATATATACGCACATCTGAATTCTCTAAGCACAACCAGTTTTTCCTTGAGCGCGTATCCCAATAATCGAAGGCGGTTTTCAGTATTAGAATCATATACATTCTGATGAATCAAATGATTACGGGCACCAGCTTCAATCAGACTGGCAATAATCCTGTGTGTACCGGCCTTCATACTCTCATAACGGAAAGAATTCGTATCAGTCATAATTCCGCAATACAAGGCAGTTGCAATATCCGGACTGATCAATTTCTCATCTCCTGATGCTTTGATATAATCAAATATCAGTTCGGAAGTCGATGATGCGTCAGGATAAGAAAACGTGTACTCAAAAATACTTTCAGGGTTCAAGTGATGGTCAATCAGAATTTTAACTGCTTTGGACTTTCGTAATAAGGGTTCCATCTTTTCCACCCTGCTAAGCCAGTTAAAATCCAGACAAAATATCATGTCTGAATCATTCACCAACTCTTCTGCATGCGACTCATCATCTTCAAAGTTGAGCACCTGATCATTTCCCGGCAGCCATTGAAGAAAATCCGGGTATTCGCATGGTACCAGTAGGATGGGAGAAAATCCTTTTGCCTGAAAGTATAAGAGCAAAGCAAGCGAAGATCCCATGGCATCTCCGTCAGGCCTGTGATGTGTAGTTATAAGAATTCGAGAGGGTTTGTTTAACAAAGCTGAAACCTCTTTCAATTTTTCTTCCGGAAATCTTTCAATCATAATTCAGCATGGAATGTTAGTTTGAACAAAGCAGAGGAGCTCCATTTTGATTAAGCCAGTTAATTTATTGAATGACAAGTTTTTTTATAAATCCTGCTCTTCCTTCTTTAGACAGCCGGAGAAAATAAAAGCCCTTGGGAATTCCAGACAAATCAAGTTCCAGGACTTTGCCTTCTACTGCATGAGTCATCAATGGTCTTCCGTGAATATCTGACAATGTCGCTTTCCCGTTGATGAGGTCACCCAGAGAACTTCCTGTGATTGTAATTTTACTCTTTGCAGGATTGGGGAAAATTTGAATGTTATTCTCAGTAATTGAATATTGGTTAACTGAAGTGATCCTGCAAGTTGTGAGTGCTCCAAAAGCATCAGCTTTACCATGTCCCCAGGCATTGTTTGGAAGAGGTCCCCAAGTGTACATGTCAGACACGGCACAATTAACAATGGCGTTTTTTACTTCAGCCCAGCCTGCCAATGGATTCTGTTGCAGATAGAGCGCAGCTATTCCCGCCACAACCGGAGCAGATGCTGAGGTTCCACCACCGGTAATATGCATGCCGCCTTGAGCTACTTTATGAGGCTGGGCAGCTATCAGTCCGGGCATGGAAGTGAGTACACCCGTAGAAATGATATGATGTCCCGGGGCACAGATATCAGGCTTGATTCTTCCGTCTCTTGTCGGACCACGGCTGCTGTTAGGTGCCAACTGACGTGGAAAATCTGCAGGAGCTATTTGCAGTACATTGTTGACGTCATAGTGCCTGTCTGTATTGAAATAATTTCCAACAGTTATCACATTGTCAAGACAGGCAATTCCGGAAACCATAGTTTGAATGGTATCAGGTGCATGGTATTTTACGATATCAGGGAAGTCGCCTGACGATGGTAAATTCTGTGAAACCCAATCGAACGACCATGAATCAAAACTGCCATTTCCGGTTACACTGAATCTCCAGTTATACGCAGTCGAATCTGGAATCACATAAACTTCGAGAGAGTATACATCATCGTTGAGCGTTGCAAGAGTTTGAACCACGCCAATTCTGTTGGGCCCGTTAAAGACATTTCTTGTTACCACATTATTTAAAGTAGATGCAACAGTTGAATATGGAGTTGCTCCCCTGAATTCATAATTCGGACTGATCTTGTCCGCTCCGATGGAAAAAGTAATGTCATTCATACTAAGGGTATCACCAAATAACTGAACATAGGCTCCTCCGAAAGTGCTGTTATATCTGAACCATGTAAATGTAGTATCACCTGCGCTGGTGGAATTCCCCACGTGAAATGGAATCCCGCCGGCATTGCCGGCTGCAGCAACCACTACTCTGCCAGGCTGCTGAATGATCAGATTGCTGATAAAACGAGACTGTAAATCACGTCCGTCATGAGATCCGTAATATTCACCCAATGAAGCATTGATTACACATGGCTTGCCCATGGCATTGGCCCTGTTAAAAATATAACTTACCGCATGCGCCATTCTTGACACAGTGTCTGCAGCATTGAAGTCGTACGATACCACAATTATATCTGTGTTAGGTGCTACTCCCTTAAAATTTCCTGTAGCCCGACCGTTTCCTGATCCAATTCCGGCCACGTAGTTTCCGTGTCCAAACTGTGCTTCACCGGTATGAGCAGAGGACATTCCGAGATTAATTTCGGAAGCGTTCCATTCCTGACCATAACCATAAGGCATCGGTGTATTCGGTCCTACAGGCAAAGTCATATCCCAAAGCCATGCTACCCTTGTATTTCCCAAGGAGTCTTTGAAATCATCATGATCGACATCGATTCCAGAATCGATATAACCAATTACAACACCATCTCCAAGAAATGACTCCTGCAAAGGAGTGAGCCCCTGGTGAATTTCATCAACTCTGCAAAGCATGCGCATGGTATCGTTCAGGGTTTTCACATAAGATGGATATGCTTCAATACGCCTCACACAATTTTTTTCAAGAATAGTTGGCAAAGAAAGTGCGGGCACTTTAACCGATGCCACATCACCGGCTGAGACAACGAATACACCATTTTCACGTTCGACAACATCACGAATACAGGCAACGTTACCCTGAATAAGCACTGAAACCATATCATCTGCCGAGTTTGATAGCATCACTTTCCTATGCAATCCCAGGTTCATTCCTGCAGGCGGCTCTATAGCCATTGCAAGGGAGAATAAAACTTGCAATGACATTAATGCGAAAGCTTTTTTCATTTTATGTAATTTATGGGGCATGCAAAGGCATGCGAATTTATCAACTGATTAAACGAATATTTTGTTTCGAAGTTATGTATTTAGTCAGGCCCTGAATTGCCTTGAACAGCAAGATCATAACTGAATTATTAACATTAAACTGCCCATTCAGTAAGTGAATAAGTCCTATAAATTGATAAGTGCCAAGGCTCTTACGCCTTGAAGTGAATTTTCAACTTTTCTTATCCCTATCTTTGAAGCATGCCTGCTACCAGAGAATTATTCTATCAACACCTGGCCCAAACCAGTTCCAGTCCGCTTGCACTTGAAATTGAACATGCATCAGGCATGTATTTGATGGAAAAAAGTGGCCGAAAGATTATGGATTTGATCTCCGGTATTGCCGTCAGTAATCTTGGCCACTCACATCCTGAAATCAAAAAAGCAGTTAAAAAGCAGGTCGACCGGCATCTTCACCTCATGGTATACGGTGAAGTGATTCAATCCGTACAAGTTGAACTTGCAAAAGAGTTGTGCTCTTTATTGCCTTCGCAATTATCATCTGTTTATTTTACAAATTCCGGAAGTGAAGCAACTGAAGGAGCCATAAAGCTGGCTAAGAGGTTCACTGGAAGGAACAAGATAATATCCTTTCGAAATTCTTATCACGGAAGCACACAGGGCTCTCTTAGTGTATGCGGAAACGAGGCATTGAAAAACTCTTACCGCCCGCTTCTGCCCGGTATAAAAATACTCGAATTCAATTCAGTGGCGGAACTTGGCGAGATAGATGAAAAAACTGCTGCTGTAATCATTGAGCCGATTCAGGCAGAAGCCGGATTAATCATTCCTGAAGAAACGTACCTGAAAAAGCTCAAAGAAGAGTGTGAGGCAAACGGGACTTTGCTCATTCTGGATGAAATCCAGACTGGTATGCACAGAACTGGTCCCATGTTCGCATTTGAAGAATCTGGTGTTATACCTGATATCCTTTTACTGGGTAAAGCATTCGGTGGTGGCTTACCTCTGGGAGCATTCATTTCTTCCAGGAAAATCATGTCAGTTCTGAGTTATGATCCTGTGCTGGGACACATCACTACATTTGGAGGCCACCCCCTCTCTTGCGCTGCTTCCCTGGCTTTGGTTAAGCATTTGAAACAAGGAAATTATAAATCTGAGGTAATCCGAAAAGGCAGGGTATTTCAAAATTATCTTCATCATCCTCTCATAAGGGAATTTAGGGGAAAAGGTTTATTTTGTGCTTTGAAATTTGATTCTTCCGATTTAAATCAAAAAGTCATCGGTAAGTGTTTAGAAAGAGGATTACTAACAGACTGGTTTCTTTTCGCACCTGATTGCCTCAGAATTGCACCCCCGCTGATTATCAGCGATGATGAAATTAAAATGGCCTGTTCGGTGATACTCGAATCATTGAATGAAAACTAAACTGAGAAATAATGAATGTACTGATAGTAGAAGACGAAAGACAGCTTTCACACGAAATTGAAATTTTCCTGACCAAACAGGGTTATCACTGTGATGTTGCATTTAACGGAAAGAGCGCATCTGAAAAAATTTTTATCAATTCTTATGATTTTGTGCTCATGGACATCGGTCTTCCGGACAGCAACGGACTACAACTATTGAAAGAAGCAAAAGAAGGCGGCAAGGATGCCGCGTTCATTATGCTGACAGCAAGAGGAACTATTGATGATAAGATCAGCGGACTTGATTTAGGTGCGGATGATTACCTCGCCAAACCTTTTTCATTGCTGGAACTTCAGGCCAGGATGCAAGCGATACTTCGCCGCAAACATGGATTAAAAAACAATACAATTCAGATTTCAGATTTTCTGATGGACATACAGAACAGGACTGTCAATCATGGAAGTAACCAGATAAACCTGACAAAGAAAGAATTTGATATTCTGCACTATATGGCTCTCCATAAAAACAGAGTTATCACCCGCGTACAATTGACTGAACACATATGGGGTGATGTTTTGGAAGACGATTATGAATCCAATTACATTGATGTTCACATGAAGAATCTCCGCAAGAAACTTTCGCAATACGGAAATTCAGATTTCATCGAAACGGTAAGGGGGATCGGATATCGCCTGAATATGTCCTGAGTCGGTCAATAAATTATCAGGAATTGAAACTTCAGTTAAAATTTGCTTTGTATAATGCTTTGTCAAAAGCCATTATCATTTTGGCTTTTGGCCTTGCCTTGCCAGTTGTAATCGAACAAGTGGTTTACAACCACGTGGATGACCGACTGAACGCACGGCTTGACAAGATGACTTTGATGATTGAAAGGGGCGGTGTGAATGAGATTGCACTAGATCAGGATTGCAGCTTCAGCAGCTACAATATTTTTAAAGAAGAATATGTAGCTATCTCTCCTCTTTCAAGAATGCCGGATGATTTCGGTAAAATCCATATCAACAATTCCGAGCGGAACATTGAGAATGAAATTCTGAAACACCGTGTACTCAGTCAGGCCTTTATCTACGATAACCAGCTTTACAATCTGGAAATCGGTGAGGGAATCAGCAGCCTTGATCATCTTACAGATACAATAAGGGAATTCACGCTAAGAATGATGTTAATTATCATCCTGATTTTTATTTTTCTTGACTTTGGATTCGTCCAGATACTTCTCAGACCTTTTCGTAAAATCACCAGTCAGAAGTTGAGAAACATCAGGCACCCTGAGAATTTTGTTCCGATGCCGATTCAAACCAGTACAACCGAATTCATAGAACTCAACCAGGAGATAAATGAAATGATGAAAAAAATTCAGCTGGCTTTCAGGTCAGAAAGAGAATTCATCACGAACGTTTCCCATGAATTGCTCACTCCTGTATCAATCCTGAGAAACCGGATTGAAAATCTCATGAATGAAAGCGGAATTCCGAATGAAGTTCTAAGCCAACTTGCTGAATCGCAAAAAACATTATCCAGACTAACTCGGGTTGTCAGAGCATTTTTGTACATATCTAAGATTGAGAATGACCAATATCTCAAAAATGAATCAGTAAATCTGCATGAACTGACAATCGACGTGATTTCAGAAGTTGAAGAGAGGCTAGAAGAAAAGCAGATTAAACTCGAAAAAAATTTCAGCGGGGATGCTGATTTTTATCCATGCAACAAATCATTGATACATACACTGATCTTCAATATAATCGCAAATGCAATAAAATACAGTCTGCCCGATAGCAAAATTTCAGTGACGGGAGTTGAAAGCAATAGTTCATACAAAATATCAATTGCTGATGAAGGAGTTGGAATTGAGGAGCAGAACATACCGCATATATTCGACCGCTTCAGAAGGTTCAGGCCTGACGATACAATGAGTTTTGGACTTGGGCTTCCAATTGTGAAAACAATAGCAGAGTTTCATGGTATCAGCATTGAAGTGATTGGAGGAAAAGCAAGATTGAAAGGAACTGAGTTTATAATTGGATTCCCCAAAAGCCAATAAAATTCACATCAAATTCATCTAATTATCTTTTTTTTACAAACAAGATATTTGATCTTGATTTGTGTTGATACGTTTAAAGCCACCCGGGCAACCGGGTGGCTTTTTTATTGACAATTGTATTTTGGCATTATGGAATACAGCCCTATTTTAAAATAAAATTAATCCTTTATATTTGTCATGGTGTAATTTTGGCAGTTTAAGCTTATTCTGAAGATTTTACAGGCAGCTGATTATAAACTATCCTGAATTACATTAGAAAAACAAATATATGAACCCGAATTCATATCCGAAATTCAGTTTAGGTGAAAAAATTACCGCTGAACAAAAAAGCTTTTTTGATGAAAATGGATTCATTCACTTCGAAGGAGTAGCCACTGCTGAAGAGGTGCAAGCGATCATTGAATCGACAGAAAAGATCCAGGAAAAATGGATCAGCGATGGAGTAAAAAAAATCAACGGAGTGCCGATCAAATACGGTGTTGATGAAAACAACAAGCAAATTGTCCATCGTTTTCCGTTTACATCCAATTATTCCGAACCAATACACAAATTTGTAAACAGCAACAGAGTAAGCTGTCTGAAGGTTTTGTTGCCTGAAGGAGCACGTATTGCAGAGAATGAAAAAGACGGAGTCATTTTTAATCATTACGTCAACACACCCATGAGCAATTTCCGGCAAATGGGCTGGCATACCGACAGTATGCGCGACATTTTTTACGGAAAGAAAGTACTGCCAATGCTGAATGTAGGCTTGTATCTAGACAGTTCATCTTCAGATAAAGGCGGCCTTCGCATCATTCCGGGAACACACAAGCAAAACATGTTCAGCATGCTTTTTAAAAAAGCATACTTCCTCAACAATGACGAAGATAAAAATGAAATGCTTGTAGATGCTAAGGCCGGCGACATGGTTGTTCATGACGGAAGGATCTGGCATCGTGTGGCTATGTCACCTCACATGGGAGCCGCAAGCCGCAGGAGAGTGATGTATATCCCGATAATTCTTGGAAAATTCATGCCCAAAGACGAAAGCAGCTCCACTCCGTTTTATCATCACTTCCAGAAACTGGTAAAGTGAACTAAACAAGAGATTTCAAATCCGGAATAAATCCGGGAATCCTATTACATATGCCAACAGCATTGATTACCGGTTCCAGCAGAGGAATTGGAAAAGCCTTTGCAGAAGAGCTTGCATCCCGCGGGTACGACTTAATACTTGCAGCAAGAACAGAATCAGATTTGATTAAGATCAAGACAGATCTGGAACAACGTTATTCAGTCAATGTTGCATATGCCCTTGCTGATCTCTGCAAAGAAGATTCAGTAGAGCAAGTAATCAATACTGTGAAGCAAAATGCATCTTCTCTCGAAATACTTGTGAACAATGCAGGTTACGCGTATTGGGGGAAGTTCAATGAACTAGACCTTCGAAAGCAGGAAGAAATGATGTATGTAAACATGAACCTTCTTGTAAAGCTTTGCCATCGACTTGTGCCATTGATGAAAACAAGCCGAAAGTCTTACATATTAAACGTATCCAGTTCTTCTGCCTACCAGGCAGTTCCTACAATCGCGGTCTACTGCGCATCCAAAGCTTTTGTACTGCAATTTTCAAGAGCGCTCAGACTAGAGTTGAAGAATGAAAAAATTTCTGTTTCATGCATAAGTCCAGGCCCTACTGAAACCAATTTTATGGAGGCTGCTGGAATGAATTCGCCAACTTTGCTAAAGAATGCTGCTAAGTTCAATATGAGTCCAGAAAAAGTCGCTCGCATAGGAATTGAGGGTTTGCTTAAAGGGAAAGCAGAAATTATTCCGGGTTTTTTAAATCAGGTTCAAGCAAAACTTGTGAGTTGGGTTCCTAAATCGCTTACTGAGAAAATCGCCGCGAATCTTTACAAGTGAATTATTTTTTCTTCGAAGTTTTTTGAAAATATCTGCATGCATCACTGATTCCGCAAGAATTGCATTCAGGATTTCTGGCTTTGCAGATATATCTTCCGTGAAGGATTAACCAGTGGTGAGCAATTGAAATTAAATCTTCAGGAATATTTTTTACCAGTATTTTTTCCGTCTGCGCCGGATTTTTTGAATTCGTTGTCAGACCAATTCTTTCAGATACCCTGAACACATGAGTATCGACGGCCATGGCCGGCATGTTATAGACCACAGAAGCGATCACATTGGCTGTCTTCCTCCCTACCCCCGGAAGCCTTTGTAGCTTATCCACATCCGCAGGCACCACGCCGTCAAATTCCTTAGTCAGGATTCTGGCCATGCCTGCCAGATGCTTTGATTTATTATTGGGATAAGAGATGCTTCTGATGTACGGAAATATCTCTGCAGGTTCAGCTTCTGCTAGCTTATAAGCATTTGGAAATCTGGAAAAAAACTCAGGGGTAACTAGGTTCACGCGTTTGTCAGTACATTGAGCTGAGAGTATCACCGCAACAAGCAGTTCATAAGGAGATGCATATTCCAATTCAGTCTCAGCAACAGGTCGTTCTTTTAAGAAGTATTCCAAAACTCTAGCAAAGCGTTCCTTTCTGGTCATAATTCTTCAGGGCAATAAATTTTCAAATCATAATAATCTTTGAGAGACCAAATTACACGTTAAGCTTGATTTCACCGAGAAAAATGGTCAGCTTACATGCATAAAAACAAAGAAAACCCAATAATCTTGTACGACAAAGACTTCAAGGTTAGTTTGCCTGTAGAAATCAAAACACTGCGCCTATGATTAGATAAAGAATTGGTTAGAGAGAATAAAACAGCGGTTAAGAGAGAACCGCTGTTTTTTTTTACTACCGATTTAAGCTATACTTCATAATGCGGTCAATGCATTCCTGAGAGGGTTCCTGAACAGAATGATTCAACAAGTCGAGCACCTGGCATATTTCATTAAAATCACTCTGTATAATGGGGTCACCGTCAACGGCTTTTTGAATGCGATCGCTATCGGCTAAGCCGCAATCATTATAAGCGTAAAGTAAAAGATCTTCCCGTGTAGTAGTTTTATTCATGAAACAAGTTTTAGAATTTGTAATGAATAACGCTACAGCGGGGGAGCATATTGTAAACCCCTGAAAAAATTATTCTTTCAGGCGGATCTTTTTTTCATCCATCACTTCTCTCATTTTCAGAATAGCGTAATGCATCCTGCCGAGGGCGGTATTTATGTTAATATCAAGCATTTTAGAGATTTCCTTAAATGAAAGACCTCCATAATGCCTCAAAATGACAACTTCACGCTGATCTTTGGGCAGTTTATCGAGAAGAGCACGAACAAGCTCCATCTTTTCGTCATGAATAATTCTTTCCACAGGATTTTTTTCCTTTTGAGGCAGGATATCAAAAACACTGAATTCTTCAGAGTCATGCTGCAAAGGCATAAGTTTCTGTTTTCTGAAGTGGTCAATCACAAGATTATGCGCAATACGAAGAGCCCATGGCAGAAACTTTCCCTGTTCGTTGTAATGGTTCTTGCGGAGACTATTAATGATTTTAATAAAAGTTTCCTGGAATAGATCTTCAGCAAGCTCCCTGTTTCGCACAAGGAAGAAAATAGAAGAATAAATCCTCTGCTTGTATCTTCTAATAAGTTCTGAGATTGCGGACTGATCGCCCTTTTGATAAAGGCCCACCAGGACTTTATCATCCATTAATTGGAGTTTAGACATAGCTGATTCTGCTTTAAGTAAATACTGATTAATTAAAGTAGTTTTCTAGCTATGTATTCTCCTTTTTTTAAAGTTAATGGATAACTCAGGTCTTCCCTGCCTGAATCCTGAATCAAATATAGAAAAGGGAAAATGAAAAATCAAGTGGCTAGCAAGTAATTATCCACAAATTATTGCAGAATTCTTACAAAGCTTCATGAAACATCCTAAAACAGGCAGATAATGGCAATTGATCACAATCCTAATCCTCCTGCCCAAGGCCAATTAATCCTTAACTTCGCGATTTCCGCTACATCTTCGCATGAAAACAGAATTTGATTCTCTGGATCCCAAAGATTACATCCTGATTAAAGGAGCAAGGGTCCACAACCTGAAAAACATCGATGTGGCTCTGCCTAGAAACCAATTCATAGTAATTACCGGACTATCAGGATCAGGGAAATCTTCGCTTGCATTTGACACCTTGTTTGCCGAAGGGCAACGAAGGTATGTGGAAAGTTTGAGTTCCTATGCCAGACAGTTTATTGGCAGAATGGATAAGCCTGAAGTAGATTATATCAGCGGCATCTCCCCTGCTGTTGCTGTAGAACAGAAGGTCAATACAAGAAATCCCAGGTCCACAGTTGGAACATCCACTGAGATCTACGACTATCTGAAATTGCTCTTTGCCAGGATAGGAAGGACTTTTTCTCCCGTCAGTGGTTTGGAGGTTAAGAAGCATACGGTTGAGGATGTTCTTGATTACATCAGCAATCTTCCGGATGGTAGCAGGCTAATGCTGCTGGCCGATCTTTATTTGCATCCCGGAAGAAGCCTGAAAGATGAAATGAATGTCCTGCTTCAGAAAGGATTTATCAGAGTACTTGCCGGAGAGAAAATTTATAAAACCGAAGATTTACTCAATAAGGAAAATGAAAAGCTGCTGGAAAAATTTGAAAAGTCAATTGGTATCAAAGCAGATAAACCGAAAACAGGAGGAAGGAAAAAAAGCAAAACCGAAACTGAGGACACTCATGTTAGCGGCAAAAAAGCTGAAGAAATAAAAATTGTGATTGACCGCATTGTGAATGACCGGAATTCGGAAGAGAACCAGAGCAGAATTGCGGACTCTGTTCAAACGGCCTTTTTCGAAGGTCATGGAGAGTGTTTCATCCGGATCATGAAAGATGAAGGTAATGATGAGACGATCATCTTCTCCAACAGATTTGAACTGGACGGAATAACATTTGAGGAACCTGGCACAGCATTATTCAGCTTCAATAATCCATACGGCGCCTGCAAGCGATGTGAAGGTTTCGGGTCGGTGATCGGAATTGACGAAGACCTGGTGATTCCTGACAAAAGCCTTTCTGTATATGATGGGGCCATTGTATGCTGGAAAGGCGATAAGATGAAAGAGTGGAATGATAAACTCGTGAAGAACGCTCTTAAATTTGATTTTCCTATACACAGACCGATATACAAGCTGAGCGAAGAGCAAAAACTGTTGCTCTGGACAGGTAACAGGTATTTTGAAGGTCTGAATGATTTTTTTACCTGGGTGGAATCGCAGGCTTATAAAATTCAATACAGGGTGATGCTTTCAAGGTACAGAGGGAAAACTACCTGTCCGGAATGCTCTGGCACACGTTTACGAATGGATGCTAATTATGTGAAAATTGAGAGCAAGTCAGTTTCTGAAATTGTACTCATGCCGGTGAAAGAATCTTTGCAATTTTTCACTAAACTGAAACTGACAGATCATGAGCAGAATATTGCAGGTCGTATTCTCTTTGAAATTAAAAACAGATTGAAATACCTGACTGAAGTCGGACTGGGCTACCTCACACTCAATCGTCTTTCCAACACATTGTCTGGTGGAGAATCACAAAGAATCAATCTGGCCACATCACTAGGGAGCAGTCTGGTCGGTTCGATGTACATTTTGGATGAACCGAGTATCGGCCTTCACCCGAGAGATACAGAGCGCCTGATAGGTGTGCTGAATTCACTCCGAGATTCAGGAAATACTCTTGTTGTAGTCGAACATGACGAAGAAATTATGAAAGCCGCAGATGAACTAATAGACATAGGTCCCGAGGCCGGAAGGCTCGGCGGGGAACTTGTTTACCAGGGCGATTTCAAAGGTATCATCAAAGACAACAAAAGTTACACAGGCAGGTACCTGAGTGGGCAGGAAAAAATTAAAGTGCCCGCAAAGCGAAGAGCCTTCAAGAAGCAAATTGTGATAACAGGCGCAAGAGAAAACAATCTTAAAAACCTGAATGTAAATATTCCTCTGGGAGTTTTGACAGTAGTTACAGGTGTAAGTGGCAGCGGAAAAACTTCTCTCATTAAAAAGGTCCTTTATCCTGCCTTGAGAAAGATGCACGGAGGTTACGGAGAACAGAGCGGAGCATTTGATAAACTTGGGGGTGATTATACTATGGTTTCTTCTGTTGAAATGGTTGATCAAAATCCTATCGGGAAGTCTTCCCGGTCCAATCCGGTTACTTATGTGAAAGCATACGATGACATCAGGTCGCTCTTTGCCGAACTCCCCTTATCTCGCGCCAGAAAATACAAGGCCGGACACTTTTCATTCAACGTGGAAGGTGGCAGATGTGAAGTTTGTGAAGGGGAAGGTGAAGTAAGAATAGAAATGCAGTTCATGGCAGATATTCATCTTGTCTGTGAAGCTTGTAAAGGAAGCAGGTTCAGGGGAGAAATCCTTGAAGTTGAATACTTGGGGAAAAACATCGCCGGTATTCTTGATCTGACAGTGGACGAAGCAATTGATTTTTTTACCGTGAAAGGGAAAAAATCGGGCTCAGAGAACAAAATTGCAGCTAAGCTGAAACCACTTGCGGATGTTGGCTTAGGCTATGTTAAACTCGGACAAAGTTCCAACACCCTTTCCGGAGGGGAAGCGCAGCGTGTTAAACTTGCATCATTCCTTGGAAAAAACACAGGCGGGATTCACACATTGTTCATTTTTGATGAGCCAACCACCGGACTTCATTTTCATGATATCAGCAAATTGCTCAACTCATTTCATATGCTTATTGAGCAGGGAAATTCCATTTTGATTATTGAGCACAATCCTGAGATTATCAAGTGCGCTGACTGGATTATTGATCTGGGACCTGAAGGAGGAAAAGAAGGCGGACAAATTGTATTCGAAGGAACTCCGGAAGATCTGGTAAAGTGTTCTGCTTCCTATACTGGTAAATATCTTGCTTCAAAACTTTGAAGCATCACTACTTATTGGCTTCATGCGGTGTGCATTTGCTCTCATTACCTGTTTCAACATCCAAATCCGGGCACTTAATCAACTGAATATCAAACATTCAAAATGAATAAATTGTATTTGCACATATGATTTATTTTATATTTTTGTTGCCAAACACCTTAAAAACTAAACCAAGTTAAGCTTATGTCAGATAGAAACAGCCAGAGGGACAGAGAAGAAGTTTTTTCCAAATCGGTCAGGGCAGGTAAAAGAACCTACTTTTTTGATGTGAAGAGTACCAAGTCAAATGATTATTACCTCACCATTACTGAAAGCAAGAAGAGGCAGGGAGATGACGGAGTTGCCTACTACGAGAAGCATAAGATATTTCTTTACAGGGAAGATTTTCAAAAATTCATTGACGGGCTTAATGAGGCAGTTGGGCATGTAGGCACGCTGAAAGTGGATGCTCCTGAACATCATTACGATCGTGAAAGGGATCGGGAGCAAGATTCAGGAAATACAGAAAAACCCTCCTCCACGTTCACAGACGTCAATTTTGACGATCTTGGTTAATTGCACTCCATCGAACAGATTGATATCAAGCCCCCTTTAGCATGGGGCTTTCTTTTTACCCTGTTTTTTTCCACAAAGAGCTGTTACAACTTTTCCAGGTTTATTCACATATTAGTGAGTATGTTGGTAACTTTAGAAACTTCAAGCCTGAAAAGGCTTATTTTTGCATTTTGAGTAAAATTAACATGATAATCACATATTACGGACATTCCTGCTTTCAGGTCAGTACCAACGGAAAAACACTATTGTTTGATCCGTTCATAAGACCAAATCCAAAAGCCAGCCATATTGATTTTGAAAACATCAAGGCTGATTACATTCTCGTTTCTCACGGACACGAAGATCATACCGCTGATCTGGTAGATCTCGCCCGGCAAACAAATGCAACGATCATTTCAAGTTATGAAATTCATGCATGGCTTCAAAAGAAAGGCATAATCAAAACTCATCCGATGAATACCGGTGGCCACTGGATGTTTGATTTTGGCAAAGTTAAATGTGTGCACGCTGTTCATTCCAGCAGCCTGCCAGACGGTACTTACGCCGGCAATGCGATGGGATTCCTGATAGAAACACCTGACATTCATTTTTACTACGCAGGTGATACAGCTTTGCATTCAGACATGAAGCTGATAGGTGAATTCAGAACCATCGACTTCGCATTTCTTCCTATAGGAAACAATTTCACTATGGGAATTGACAATGCGGTGATCGCATCTAATTTCATTAAATGTGAAAAGATCATAGGGATGCATTATGATACATTTGACATGATCAAAATTGATCAGGAGGATGCAAGGAAAAGATTTGACAATGCGGGCAAGGAATTATTATTGATGAACATCGGAGAAACGACAGAAATATAATAGCCGATTAACCGTTTTTCAGAAACGAAAAACAAAAACCAGAAATTAAATGGGAAAAATTATTGCAATTGCGAATCAAAAGGGCGGTGTGGGAAAAACCACCACAGCCATGAATCTGGCTGCCAGCCTGGCTGTGCTGGAATACAAAACCCTGCTGATTGACAGCGATCCCCAGGCGAATGCAACTTCGGGCGTAGGATTTGATCCTCGCACCGTTAAAACAAGCATATACGAATGCATCATCAATGAGGCGAATCCAAAAGACATCATTCTTAAGACCGAAACTCCGAATCTATTCCTCATCCCTTCACATATCGATTTAGTCGGAGCTGAGATTGAAATGATTCATCTTCCTAACAGAGAGAAGAAAATGAAAGATGTGCTGGATAAAGTGAAGGATGAATATGATTTTATCATCATAGACTGTTCACCTTCACTCGGACTTGTAACCATCAACGCACTTACTGCCGCTCACTCAGTTCTGATTCCTGTTCAATGTGAATATTTCGCTTTGGAAGGGCTGGGAAAACTTCTCAATACAATCAAAATCGTTCAAAGCCGTCTGAACCCGGAATTGGAGATCGAAGGTATTCTGCTTACGATGTACGACTCTAGGCTTCGCCTTTCTAACCAGGTTGTAGAGGAAGTGAAAACCCACTTTCAGCAAATGGTTTTTGACACAATTATACAACGTAACACCAAACTCGGAGAAGCACCTTCATTCGGACAAACAATCATCATGCATGATGCCAACAGTAAAGGATCCATTAATTACCTCAATCTTGCCAGGGAGATTCTTCAGAAGAATAATTTGACCAAGATCAAGGAAGCAGATAAAAAAATCCCTGTAACAGATGAGCACTAAAAAGAGCGCATTGGGCAAAGGCCTTAGCGCACTGCTTGAAAATTCAGAAACTGACGTAACACACAAATCCGCAAGCCTCGACAAGAATGAGGCTGTGGTAGGATCTGTCACACATGTGGATATATCACAGATCGAACCCAATCCTTTTCAGCCAAGGTCAGAGTTTTCTGAAGAATCGCTTCAGGAACTCGCAGCGTCAATAAGAACACTTGGCATCATTCAGCCGATAACCGTAAGGAAGCTTGGATATGACCGCTACCAGATTATTTCCGGAGAACGCAGGTTCCGTGCTTCCGGACTGGCTGGGCTGAAGACCATTCCTGCCTACATTAGAATAGCGAATGATCAGGCCATGTTGGAAATGGCATTGGTAGAAAATATCCAGCGTGAAAACCTGAATGCTATTGAGGTAGCCATAGGATATCAACGGCTCATCGAGGAATGCGATTTGACACAGGAAGAAATGAGCGAAAGAGTTGGAAAAAGCAGGAGTACCGTAACGAATTATTTGCGTCTTCTGAAACTTCCTCCTGAAATACAAGCTGCCATCAGGGATGAGAAAATCACCATGGGTCATGCACGGGCAATACTCGCCGTGGATGATATCGCTCACCAAATCCTACTCTACAAGGAAATTCTGGAGAATGACCTGAATGTTCGTGACGTCGAAGATCTTGCACGCAGATCCGGAAGCAAAGGGAAAGGAAAAAAGGATACCAAGTCAAAGATGTCTCAAAACCAGGAACTGAACAAAATCCAGAACCTGTTATCAAGTCATTTCAACAGCAGAGTCACACTGAGTCAGACTAATTCTGGCAAAGGAAAAATTATTATTCCTTTCAATGACGATGATGATCTGAATCGTCTGCTGGAGCTTTTAAATTACTAATCAGCCATTCGGTATCGTTATCAGGGGAATTTTATTCCTTTGTGTAGGTTTATTCCATAATTCATAGTGCGTAAAAATCTTTTTCGAATTTTTCTGGTTTGCCTGATCTTTCATCTTCCGCACGAAAGTTTTGCAGATGGTGAAGACAGCCTGACCAGCCAGGTAAATAAAACTGCCAATCGCAGAGCTCTGCAGTCAGCCTTGCTGCCTGGTCTTGGACAGGCAATGAACGGCAAATTATGGAAGATTCCGGTGTTGTATGCGGGATTTGGCACACTGGTCTATTTTATAGGGAATAATGATCAGGAATATAACCGGTATAAGAACGCTTTCATTCAGAGAAATGACGGGGACCCTGCTACAGTGGATGAATTTTCACAGCTCACTTCTGAAGATTTACGCGTAAGGAAGGATTTTTACAGACGAAACCGGGACCTGAGCTACATACTCACGGGAGTGCTATATGCAATGAACATAGTAGATGCTTATGTGGACGCCCAGCTGAAGGATTTCGATGTAAGCGAAAACCTAAGTTTTAGGCCGGCTCCATGCATTGACTTAAACCAGAATGCAAATCCGGTTGCAGGAATTAAACTTATCTTTACCATTAAATAAACCGGACATATGAAAATAGCATTGATTGGATACGGAAAGATGGGTAAAGCAATTGAAGAAATTGCTATCGAAACAGGGCATGAAATTATTCTGAAGGTAAACAAGGAAGATGGAGACGAATGGGCAAACTCTGAAATAAAAAATGCGGACGTCGCTATTGAATTTACCGGACCGGAGAGTGCTTATCAGAATATTATACATTGCTTCAATGCAAATGTCCCGGTAGTGTGCGGAAGCACCGGATGGCTTGAGAAATACGAGACTGTAAAAAAGTTTTGTACTGAGCGCAATCAGGCATTTTTTTACACTTCAAACTTCAGCATTGGTGTCAATATATTCTTTGAGCTGAATAAAAAACTTGCGTACCTGATGAATAAGCAACCCGGATACGATGAGGTGCTCATTCATGAATGTCATCACTTGCAGAAATTAGACGCGCCGAGCGGAACTGCGATAACCCTTGCCAATCAGATTATTGAAAAAGTTGACCGGTTGGACACATGGAAAAATTACAAGAGCGATGACAATGTGACTCCCAGTGACAACACAGACAGAGAACTCCCTGTTTTCTCCAGCAGAGAGGGTGATGTACCGGGCACACATATAGTCAAATATTTTTCTGACGAAGATGAGATTGAAATCATTCACAAAGCTTTTAACCGGATCGGATTTGCAAAAGGAGCACTCATGGCAGCCGAGTGGATAAGGGGTAAGAAAGGAGTGTTCGGGATGCAGGATTTATTAAGCCTATAATGTGGAAAATTAACTGACTATTAACTCATTTGCTCATCCCTTGAGCATATTTTCGCAATAAATAATTAATCTGCGATATGGCGCGATTCAGAGTGAACTGGGGACTTGTCAAGGACATCATTTTCGGAATTTTTACTCTTGGGGTATGGTTCCTCATCAAGACCAAACCCGGTCAGCGCAAGAGCTGGATAAGAGAGTGGGTTGACGCAATTATCTTTGCGGTAATTGCAGCGACAATCATCCGAACTTTCTTCATTGAAGCATATACAATCCCTACTCCATCGATGGAAAAATCGCTTCTGGTTGGCGACTTCCTTTTTGTGAGCAAGGTTAGCTATGGTGCACGTGTACCAAACACACCACTTTCCTTCCCTTTCGCACATCACACCATGCCGGTTTTTGGAGGCAAGTCATACCTTGAGTGGATTAAGATCGGTTATTACCGTTTGCCTGGATTTGGGAAAGTGCAACGCGGAGACTGTGTAGTGTTCAACTGGCCTGCTGAGACGGAAGGCCGACCCGTTGACAAAAAGGAGAACTACATTAAAAGATGCATTGCAATTGCAGGTGACACAATCAAGCTTGTCGATGGAAAAGTATTTCTGAACGGCAAAGCAGCAGAAACTCCGAAAAATTCTCAGACAAGTTACCACGTAGTTACAGATGGTTCAGGATTCAGTGAACAAGCAATCACAAGACTTGGCTTAAGAGAGGGGGAAATGATGTCACCGATAGAATACAACTTTCATCTGACAGAAAAATCAGCCAATGATCTGAAGTCGTTCGGAAATGTCAGAAAAGTTGAAGCGAATGTTGTTCCGCAGAATGTTTATCAGGATTTTATTTTTCCATCAGATCCCCGACTTGGCTGGAATGTAGATAACATGGGGCCTATATGGGTTCCAAGCAAAGGCTCAAAGATCGTACTTACACCGGAGAATATTTCAATGTACAGAAAAGCGATTGTGGAATATGAAGGTAATACCTTTGAAGAAAGAAACGGGCGCTACATCATCAACGGCAAGGAAAGTTCAGAATACACATTCAGCATGGATTATTATTTTATGATGGGTGACAACAGGCACAATTCCGCAGACTCAAGATTTTGGGGATTTGTTCCCGAAGATCATGTGGTGGGTAAAGCAGTGTTCATTTGGATGAGCTGGGACAGTCATGGCACTTTCCTCAATAAAATTCGCTGGGGAAGGCTTTTCAATCTTGTATCATCACAATAAGTAAACTATTCTTACAGACCAAGCAAAAACTCCATAGTATCAACTCCGTCTGCGTAATCGCCTATCTTCGGGCTTTGAGTCTTGCCTGGCCTGACGCTGATTTTTTCAAGATCAGGATGAGTGAAAAAACCTTTCCGGGCGCTGACAATACACTGTATTTCTGAGGATGATGCACTCAGTTTTTCAAACAGTCTGTTTTTTTCAGAATAAAATTCATAATGCAGCACGGCAACCGGCGAAGCCAATGAAGCATCCTCCATTAAAATGATGAAGCCATTTTGCAAAAAGGATACTTTTTTCAGCAATAGCACGGCATTGTGATGTTCAAAATTGTTCATGTATTTGTGATGACTCATCACTGAACTCCAGTGATAAAGCGACTGAAAGAACCTGTCCAGGTTAAAACCTTCAGGGAAATATATTTTGGACACATTTCTGCAGCCAAGGCCGAAATAACGAAAAATGTCATCCGACATATTTTTTAAATCCTCTTCCGTCTCTTCCCCATCAAGAACAGCAATGCCATTTCTGTTTTTCCGGATGATGTGAGGATATTTGGAAAAATAATATTCAAAATAACGCGAGGAATTATTGCTGCCTGTGGCAATCACGGCATCGAAATTGCTGAGTTTCTCTGAAAAAGTGATTCTATTTTTTATCTCAGGAATCAACTCCACAAGTTTGTTGGCAACAAATGGCAGCAGAATCCGGTCTGTAGTGGAATTTTTACCCTGATAAGAATGTCCGCTCATTAACACACAAAGGAAATCATGAAAACCTGCAAGAGGAATATTTCCAGCATTTATTAATCCTACAGTCTTCGAGGAAGAATTATAATTAATTTTCGGTTCGTATGAATGAATCCAGGATCTTAGTGAATCCTCATTCAACATAACTGACAACTCATACAATGCACTTGAGATGTTATCGTGTGTGAACCAGGGATTTTCGCGATAAGATAAAATTGCCGCTTTTAAAATTCCATATTCATCTTCTTTCTCAGAAGGATCTGGTTTGGAAAGCAGGTCTGCCATGGAAGCCAAATCACTTCCTAAGGCGGAAAAAGCAAGGATAAGTTCGTCTTTATTCATTTGATATTACCTTCTGACCACAGGATGGTGCTAATATTCAGCGCATTTATCAGGTCATTAATTTTTGATATGAAAGAAATCTAATTATTTTTGTCGTAAATACTGAACACAAAAGTAAAGGAAAAGATTATGGCCATAAAAATTACCGAAGAATGTATCAATTGCGGCGCATGTGAGCCGGAATGTCCTAACAATGCAATTTATGAAGGTGGTGCCGACTGGCGATTTTCTGATGGTACGACTGTAAAAGGCATGTTTAAAAGATCTGACGGGTCTGAAGTTGATGCCGACGCTGCGCAAACTCCTGTCGCAATGGATATTTACTACATAGTATCAGACAAATGTACTGAGTGCGTTGGCTTCCATGATGAGCCACAATGCGCCTCCGTTTGTCCTGTGGATTGCTGCGTAGACGATCCGGATTTCAGAGAATCTAAAGAGGATCTATTGGCCAAGAAAGAAAAGCTTCACCTGGCCTGATGCTTCAGCAAAATATAAGGAAACCGCAGTACGTTTGATATTGCGGTTTTTTATTTTTACACGAATGAATATATACCTTGTCAGGAAAAATCTGAATTACATTCTGTTCATAGCATTACTCTTATTCTACTCAGGAAAATTTGCGAGTGGACAAGAGTTGCTTCCACCGGACAGTGTGACGAAGGAACTGATTCGTCAAATGCAGCAATCGAATTCTGATTCGGTGCGAAAGGCTGCTAATTCTATTTTCCGTGACATTCTGGGTAAGGCTATATTGATGGATGGATCTTTTAGCCACGGATTTGACTCACTTAAAAATCTGCTCATACGCAATTCTCCGGATAATAAAATTCGTCTTTACACTTGGGTAATTGCGCAAACCGACGGAAACCAATTCAACTACTTTGGATACCTTCAGTACAAAACGAAAAGCGGGGCATTTAAAGTTGTTTCGTTGTATGACAGCACCGAATCAATTAAGAAGACCGAACTGGAAAGACTTAAACCCGAGAAATGGTTCGGAGCCACTTACTATGAAATCATCCCGGTTAAACGAGGTAAAAAAACTTATTACACATTATTGGGATGGAAAGGAAAAGACCGGCGAATCACACAAAAGGTAATCGATGTATTGCATTTCGATAATGATAATCCGCGCTTCGGATTTCCATTATTCAAGACCGACAATGTGTACAAGAACCGGGTTATTTTTTCTTATACATCACAAGCCAGCATGTCGCTGCGATACGAGAAGAACATGCGTATGATTGTTTTTGATCATCTCTCTGCGCCCGGCAAATCGGCTGCAGAAGGAAGTATGGAACAGTTGATGGGTCCCGATGGAAGCTACGACGGATTTCGGTTTAAATCATCCCGATGGGTGTATCAGAGGGATGTGGATGTTAGGTCTGACTGGAAGCCAGGACGAACAAACCTGCAGACCCCTTCACAACGCTGAAGGGTATTCGTCACATTGCTTATCTTTGCAGCCTTGTTTTTTCACATTTATATGAAAATCAAAAAGTTATTTATTCCCGGTCCGACACAAGTTCACCCGGAAGTACTGTCAAAAATGGGAACACCCATGATTGGTCACAGGACTAAAGAAGCCAGCATTCTGCAACGTGACATCACTGACAAGTTGCGTAAGCTGATGTTTACCGGTAACAAGATCATTCTGAGTACATCTTCCGGCACCGGACTCATGGAAGGTGCCATTCGCAGCGCAACCGAAAAAAAAGCCATTGTATTTGCAGTAGGTGCTTTTGGAAAAAGATGGTGGGAACTTGCCAGACTCAACGGAATTGATGCTGATCTGCATGAAGAGAAGCCAGGTTACGCTACCATGCCTGAAACCGTTGATGCTTACCTTAAGTCAGGCAAATACGATACAGTAACAATCACTCATAATGAAACATCAACCGGACTAGGAAATCCGATTGAATCGATTTCCGAAGTAATGGAAAAGTATCCGGATGTAGTTTGGATGGTTGATGCAGTCAGTTCGCTCGGTGGAGTAAAAATAGATACGGACCGCCTCGGCATCGATGTGCTGATTTCGTCATCGCAAAAAGCGCTGGCGCTTCCGCCGGGACTTTCGATTGCATCAGTTTCCAAAAAAGCAGAAAGTCGCTTTGAAAAGCTTGGCGAAAGAGGATATTATCTCGATTTCAAAACGCTTTTACAATTCATAGATAAAAAAGATCACCAATATCATTGCACTCCTTCCCTGCCCCATATGTTCGCACTTGACTATCAACTTGACCGAATTATAAAAGAGGGAATTGAAAATCGTTTCATCAGGCACATGGAGTGTGCTGAATATACAATCAATTGGGCGAATCATTTTTTCAAAACTCTTCCACAACCGGGTTTTGAATCAATGACAGTTACCTGCATCGAAAATACCAGAAAAATCTCTGTCAGTGATCTGAATGAAAAGCTCGCGGAAAGAGGCATGGTAATCTCGAACGGTTACGGAGAGCTGAAAGAAAAAACATTCAGGATAGCACACATGGGTGAATTGAATCTGGATGACATGACTGAAGTAACAGAAGCAATTGAAGATATTTTGAATTTAAAATAAAAGCTACACTAGAAAATATGGCGATAATCAAAGCATTCAGGGGAATCAGGCCGAAAAAAGAAATGGCTGCTAAAATTGCATGCAAGCCCTATGACGTACTCAATGAAAAAGAAGCAAGAGAGGAAGCAAAAGGAAATGATCTTTCGTTTTATCATGTAATCAAGCCGGAAATTGATTTTCCCGACGGACATAACATCTATGCTCCGGAAATTTACAGCAAGGGAAAGGAGAATTTTGAAAAGATGTTGAAGGACGGCATATTTTTTCAGGATGAAGAAGAATGCCTGTACATCTATGCTCAAACCATGAACGGTCGCAGGCAGTACGGCATAGTGGCAGCGGCATCAATAGAAGATTATTTTAATGACGTGATAAAAAAGCATGAGCTTACAAGACCTGACAAGGAAGAAGACAGGAAGAAACACGTGAGAGTAAGCATGCTTAATTATGAACCGGTTTTTTTCGCATATCCGAATGTTCCTGCACTTGATAATATTGTTTCTGAAGTTGTAAAAAACACACCTGAGTATGACTTCACATCAGAAGATGGAATCGGACATACGTTTTGGGTTATACATGATAAAGGGACCATTAAATCTGTCGTATCCGAGTTTGCTAAACTTAAAAGCACATATGTGGCAGACGGACATCACAGGACAGCTGCTGCCGCACTCACAGGCAGGGATTTGAAAAACGAGAATCCTAATCACACAGGCCAAGAAAACTATAATTTTTTCCTTGCTGTTCATTTTCCGGATGACCAACTCGCCATCATGGATTACAACCGTGTCGTGAAGGATCTTAACGGACTGAATGAAGATGGGTTTTTAAAGAAGCTCGAGAAGGGTTTTGAAATCGAGATGATTGGAAAGACTGCATACAGGCCTTCCAAACTACATGAATTCAGTATGTACCTGAGCGGAAAATGGTATCGGTTGACTGCGAAGGCAGGAACCTACAATGATCAGGACCCTATCGGTGTTCTCGACGTAACAATACTTTCTGAACAGATTCTTGAGCCGATTCTGAATATAAAGGACCTGCGCACAGACAAGAGGATTGAGTTTGTGGGGGGATTAAGAGGCTTGGGAGAACTTGAGAAAAGAGTGGATTCAGGAGAAATGAAAGTAGCATTCGCACTTTATCCTGTCACCATGAAACAACTGATTGACATTGCAGACAGCGGTAAAATCATGCCTCCAAAAACTACATGGTTTGAGCCGAAGCTACGCAGCGGGCTGGTTTTACACTCCTTAAAGGACTGAAATCACTCAATTTGAGAAATGATCTTTTCGTCAAAGGGATTAACTGAGGCTGGATAAAAGCCCATGAGAACACCTTTCTCATCAATCAGATATTTGCAGAAATTCCATGTAGGTTCCTGTTCATTCCAGCCGTTCTGGGATTTATCTGTCAGCCACCGGTAAAGCTCATTCTTATCTGAACCTTTAACATCCGATTTTTCAAAAAGAGTAAAAGTCACATTGAAATTCTCTGTGCAGAATTCCTGTATTTCCTGATTACTTCCTGGCTCCTGTCCTCCAAATTGATTCGAAGGAAATCCAAGCACAATCAAACGTCCTTTGTATTTCTCCTGCAATTTCTCGAGGTCAGCATATTGCGGAGTATATCCACATTTGCTGGCAGTATTGACAATCAGGAGCTTCTTGTTTTTATAAGTACTGAAATCAACTTCTTTACCGTTGATATCATTCAGTTTGATGGTGTAAAAAGCAGTCATATTTGGATTTTGAACATTTCCGGGAGGTTTCTCTGCAGGTCTGGTACAGGCACCGATCAGTGCGGCAAATGGAATTCCCAGGAATCGTATTATTTTTTTCATCCGATAAATTTAACCTAGTCAGAGAACATACAATGCAGGAAATATGAAATTGTTCAATAGTTTTGAAAATTATTTTAAAAAAACAGATTCGCGGAGACCTTATGCTTTTTAATTCTGAAAACTATCGAAGCATCCTGAAAGAACTCAGGCCATATGGAGCTACACTGGTTGCAGTGAGCAAAACCAAAAGCGCTGAGGCTGTTGCAGCTCTCCATGAAAACGGGCAAGATGACTTTGGAGAAAACTATGTCCAGGAGTTAGAGGAAAAGAGGAATTCGTTGCCTGAAACCATCAGGTGGCATTTTATCGGGCACCTTCAGTCGAACAAGGTCAAAATAATTGCACCATACGTTCATCTTATTCATGCAATTGACAGCATGAAACTGCTGAAAGAAATAGAGAAGCAAGGACGGAAAAACTCCAGGATCATTCAATGTCTCTTGCAAGTACACATAGCAGAGGAAGAGAGCAAGTTCGGATTTTCTTTTGAAGAAACCAGAGAGCTTATTCAATCCGACGAGTTCCGAAATTTAAAATTTACTCAGACAGCAGGATTGATGGGCATGGCGACATTCACTGATGATGAGAATAAAATTCGCAGAGAGTTCAGGTCCCTTCGTGATTTGTATGACAAGTTGCAGAATGATTATCCTGAAGTATGCAAACATTTCAATGTGCTGAGCATGGGAATGAGTTCGGATTATAAAATAGCACTAGAAGAAGGCAGCAACATGGTTAGGATAGGCACATCGATATTCGGAGAAAGATAAGACTGGATGAGTTTCACAGGAATCAACTTTGCGCTGCTTGCCACATTATCATGGGCTATTGGCATATTCCCGTTCACTCAGGCAGCCCGAAGACTTGGAGTATCTTCATTGAATCACTTCAGATTGATATTGGCTTGCGTGTTGGTTTTCTCACTGTCACTTAGCATCAGGCCATCTCAGTTGTTTGAAATATTCAGTGAGCAACACATATCAGCATGGATATGGCTGGGGCTATCGGGCATTATCGGAATGACAATTGGAGATCATTTCGGTTTCGCAGCTTTCAGAATTCTTGGAGCCAGGCTTGGAAGTGTCCTTATGACACTAGCGCCTGCTGCGGCATTGTTTGCCGGGTTCTTTCTGAATGGAGATAGAATGTCACTTATTGGCATGGCCGGAATTATAATCACAATTTGCGGAGTCATGTGGATCAGTTTGGGGCGATCAGAGCGTAAATTAATTCCTGATTACGGACACGGCAGCATTATTAAAGGAATTTTATTCGGTTTGATTTCTGCCCTTTGCCAGGGAACAGGCCTGGTCATGGCTCAAAAAGGAATATTCGCATCAGGAGAAATTTACCCTGTGCATGCGACATTCATGCGTTTGCTGTGCGCCACACTTTCTTTATTTATTTTTTCTACACTCACTGGCAAGATTGCCGATGAACTTCGTCCGGTTATTAAAAATCAGAACAACGGAATAAAATTCGCCGTATCCGGGACAATGTTCGGGCCGGTAATCGGTGTTACACTTTCAATATTTACCGTCTTTTACATTAACGCTGCGGTGGCGCAAACAATTTTTTCTCTGGTACCTGTATTCGCACTTTTCATTGCTTACTTCCTGATTAAAGACAGAATAAGTCCCAAGGCACTGGCAGGAGTCATTGTAGCGGTTGCCGGAGTGATTATTCTGATTTGGCGGGACAAGCTGAATGAATTATTTTAGGAGATGAAATTCTTACTTATGATTAAATCTGCATTTGTGATGAACAGGATTCTTGCGCTGTTAAGTTTTCTGTTGCCATTTATCCTGTATTCTGTTACATGTTCAGACACTCTGATGTTTGATGACGCTGCTGAATTCGCCGTAGTAATAAAGCTGGGATCAATCGCTCATCCTCCCGGGGTACCCTCCTATATTTTGTCTGCAATGCTATGGGAAAAACTCACCGCATTATTCAGCTTACCTACTATTCTTTCTCTTTCATTCTACTCAGCCTTGTGTGTTTCGCTGGCGGCGATGTTGCTTTACTTCACTTTCAGAAAAATGCTCTCAAGCCTGAGTGAAAATGAACTTTATAAAAATCTCAGTGCTTTATTCACTTCACTTGGATTTGCTCTTGCTCCCACTACCTGGATCTGGGCCAATACCATTGAGGTTTACGGTTTTCAGCTACTTACCATGGCATTGGCACTTTTCGGTCTTGTTCGTTTCAATATTACACGTGATAAAAAATGGTTAATCGCCGCAGCCGCAGGACTTGGACTTGGATTAAGCAATCATCATGTAACCATGATTATGTTTCTCCCATTTGTTCCGGTGTTTTTCATAAGTAATTTATTCAGTCCTTCAGAAAAAACCCAGACAAGCTCAAAGAAAAAGGCAACAAAGAGAAAGTCATTTATCCAGGAGTATTTCTCTGTATTTTGGGAAAGAAACTTCTGGATGATGGCTGCAGGTGCGGGATTGATCACCATTGCATTCTATGGATGGATGTTTTACAGGGCCCAAAGCGAGTACCTTTACATGTTTGCCAGACCACACAATCTGGATGAACTCCTTTTTCACATGAGAGGAGGCGCATATACCAAAAACATCACTCAGACTTCAGGAAGCATCATGTCGGCTCGTGTCCCCTTTTTCCTAAAACTTACTGCAGTTCAGCTCGGTGTATTTCTGCCTTTACTTTTCCTTGGGCTTTATCAGCTGTCAAAGCACAGGATGATGCGAATAGGATTGGCAGCCATTCTATACTTTTTGATTTTATTTTTCTACCAGATCAATAACAATCAGTGGGCAAGCACTGATGCATATATGCTTTTACCATTCATGCTGTTGATGATTCCGGTTTTATACGGCATAAACGGTTTTATAAAAAAATGGAAACTGGCATATATTCTGCCACTGTTTATCATCGGAAACACAATTTATCTCTACCCTTCGCACAACCGTAATTCTTATCCGGTCGGAGAAGACCTAATGAAGTTGCTGGATTCATCAGCACCTGAGAACAGCGTAGTGCTTATATCAGACTGGACAACGGTCATGCTTTACTATTACCACAGGATAGTTGAAAATTTCCGGCCAGATCTGATCGTTCTCAATTATGACATTAAATTCACGCATTACCGCATACTGCCATTGAACTATCCTGAGTTTCATGAAAAAATAAAGCATGAATACAAAGATTTTCTTGATGAACTGAGAAAGGAACACCCATACCAGGCAACAACAACCGGTTGTGACCTGAGCACTGAAAGCTTGATGAATAAGTTCAGAAAGCTTGTTTTAAAAATTGAATCGACAGCTAAGGAACAGAACCGGATTTTCCTGACAGATCCAAGAGCACATGTGTTTTATATGAAAGAAAAAATTTACAACCCTTCTCGTTATGTTTCCGGATGCTTCATGTCAACAGTTCCGGGAGATTCACTCAGCGCTGCAGAGTTTCTAAGAATGGATTTTCCTTATTTGTCATCACCACTGATGATGAATGATGCGGGGGCATTAGACAAGCTGGTGGATTTTCAGGCCATGCTAGACCAGCATATTTCTTTCTATGAACTGAATAATGACCGTACACGTCTTGAACAGGCACGTCAGGCACATGCAAGAGTCATGAAGCTGCAAAGGGAAATGAAAAAAAATATGTCCTTTGCATATAAGATAAAATAGACGATTAATATAAGAATCCGAGCATACCATTCTAAGTGCATATTATCCTGAGGAATGCAATGATACAACTTGAGATAATTTCATTAAGGTCTAAGAAAAAATTTGCTATTTCCTATTGATTAAAGCCAGTAATGCCAGCCGGTACGAGTCCAGGCCGAAACCGGCAATAACACCGAAGCAATGAGAAGCCATAAGTGATTTATGTCTGAAATCTTCCCTTTTGTACACATTGGAAATGTGGACTTCAATTACAGGAACCTGAATCATGGCTATCGCATCTCTGATGGCCACTGATGTATGCGTATAACCTCCTGCATTGATTATTAATCCCTCGGTTTTGCCTATTGCACTTTGTATTGCGTTAATCAGCTCCCCTTCAATATTACTCTGAAAATAACTCAGTTGCACTTCAGGAAACATGTCCACCAGTTTACGGTAATATGTATCCATATTCTCGTTTCCGTAAAGTTCAGGTTCCCTGCTGCCAACCAGATTCAGGTTTGGTCCATTAATAATCAGAATCTTCATAAGTATAAATATGAGCTGAAAGGTTTAAAAATACTGAGAATTATCCAAACTGGCTTGTGGAAAAATAAATTAGCCATAAAGACAAACAAACGCAGCTTTTTCCAATTTTGAAATCCCTAACAGAATTCACCCTGAGCTGGAAAACATATAAGAATGGCTACAAATCCTACCTGAAGCTGGAACGCTCCATGTCGGTCAATTCCGTTCAGGCATATATACATGACGTTAGCTTGTTGGAAAACTTCACAGCTCTTGATGGCGGCAAGCTCTCACCTTCGGAAATAAACCATAACCGTCTTCAGGATTTTATTCGATGGATTAACGAACTGGGAATGGGCGCACGCAGCCAGGCCAGGATCATCAGCGGTATCAAAGGATTTTTTAAATACTTGTTGCTGGAAAACGTCATTCAAAACGATCCATCTCAGCTGCTTGAAACTCCTAAAATCGGGCGACAGCTTCCGGACACACTCAGTGTAGAGGAAATCAACTCACTCATAGAAGCAATTGACCTGAGTAAACCGGAAGGAACTCGTAACAAAGCAATGCTGGAAACACTGTATTCCTGCGGACTTCGGGTGAGCGAATTGGTCGGACTTCGCCTGTCAAATCTGCATCTGGAAATAGGCTTTGTAAAAGTGACAGGAAAGGGCAACAAGGAAAGACTGGTTCCTATTGGCAGCGTTGCTATTAAAAATATCAGGATTTACCTGAATGAAATCAGGAATCGCCAACAAATCATTTCAGGAAGTGAGGACATCGTATTTCTGAATAAGAGAGGAAGATATCTCACAAGGATAATGGTGTTCACGATCATCAAGCAGCTAGCAGAGAAAATCAACCTGAAAAAATCAATCAGCCCTCACACTTTCCGTCATTCATTCGCTACACATCTCATTGAAGGCGGCGCAGACCTGAGAGCCGTGCAGGAAATGCTGGGACATGAATCGATTACTACTACGGAGATATACACTCATCTTGACAGGGATTATCTCAGGCAGTCCATAATACAACATCATCCAAGAGCCTGAATGAAAGGCAGAATTTCAGCATGAACGAAAAGAATTTTAATAAAGGCTTTTTTCAATTCAGATGGACAACATACAAAGTCTCAGTTGTACGGATAATTTTCTGCACGCAGATGCTTGCATTCCAGACAGATATAAGCATGGCCCAAACCAGAAACTATTACAATCCAAATGACAGTATAATTTTTTCTGGCTATAAGTGGTATATCAAGGATTCGCAAGGAAGGTACACCGGTCCTGGCAAGAATTATTTTTCGAAATCCGCAGACAATGTCCATGTTGACGAAGAAGGAAAACTGCATTTGAAAATCGTTCAAAGAAATGAAAGATGGTTCGCTGCTGAAGTGAGGTTAAGCCGCAGTATGGGTTTTGGACGTTACACTTTTGTCCTCGACAAGCTTCCCCAGCCTCTTGACAAAGATGCCGTCATCGGATTGTTCATCTATGATGAAAAAGACACAAGCAATCATCACAACGAAATCGACATTGAATTTTCAAAATGGGGAAAAGAGAAAGCACTCAATTCACAGTATGTAATCCAGCCTTTTGAGGATAAGGCGATGAGATTCAACTTTGACCTGAGTCGTCCATCCAAACACATCATTGAAATCAGAAAGACCAGTATTTGTTTCAAGTCAACTTACCTTGAGCCGGTGCATCCTGACAGCGCCCTTGAACCTGAAAGAGAGTGGAAGTTTAAAACCAGCAAAGCGTACGTGAGCGGAGCTGAAAAGGCGAGCATCAATTACTGGCTTTATCAGAAAACCGAACCGGCAAGTTTGAAAGACATCGAAGTTATCATCAAGTCATTCAGCTTTAAACCATTTAAACTGGAAAGACACAGACCTGTTATTCCTAAAATCAGAATACTGAAAAAGGACAAAAAGAAGTGATTTATCAATTTTTTGTTGGCATTTTAGCCCTAAGCTCTGAAAGTGAACATTCAATTTCAATATCTTTAACCCATTAAGAATCTTATGACAGATATTGAATTCAACAAGAATGAAGATGCCATGCGGCTGCTGGTAGATCAGCTGAAGTTAAAGACTGACAAAATCAGAGAAGGCGGCGGAAAAAAGAATGCACAAAAGCAATACGATCAGGGTAAAATGCTCGCGCGTGAAAGAGTGGATTACCTCCGAGATAAAAACACAAGGTTTATTGAGATAGGCACATTCGCTGCAGATGGAATGTATCTGGAGTACGGAGGATGTCCTTCAGCAGGTGTAGTAACGGGTATTGGATACGTATCTGGGAGGCAATGCGTGATTGTAGCGAATGATGCCACAGTAAAAGCCGGTGCGTGGTTTCCTATGGCTGCGAAGAAAAATCTTCGTGCTCAGGAAATTGCGATTGAAAACCGTCTCCCAATCATTTACCTTGTTGATAGTGCAGGAGTCTTTCTTCCCATGCAGGACGAGATATTTCCCGACAAGGAACACTTTGGAAGAATCTTCAGAAACAATGCTGTCATGTCGTCCATGGGCATAGTGCAAGTTGCAGCCATCATGGGAAGCTGCGTTGCCGGCGGAGCTTACCTGCCGATTATGAGTGACGAAGCACTGATCGTTGAAAAGACAGGAACAATTTTTCTCGCCGGATCTTACCTTGTAAAAGCGGCGATTGGAGAAAACATTGACAATGAATCATTGGGAGGCGCCACAACTCATTGTGAGATATCAGGAGTGACTGATAATAAATTTCCTGATGATAAATCTGCACTTGATCATATCCGTGACATTTTCAGCAAACTTGGGACATTTGAAAAAGCAGGATTCAACAGGGAAAAATCACAATCACCGGCAAAAAACCCCAAAGACATTTACGGAATAGTTCCCAATGACCCGACCAAGCAATACGATATGCATGAGGTTATCTACCGGCTGACAGATAACAGTGAGTTTGATGAGTACAAGGCGAAATTCGGACAAAGCATTATTTGCGGAACTGCCAGAATTGACGGTTGGGCAGTCGGAATTGTAGCGAACCAGAGGAAAGTTGTGAAGACTAAGCTGGGTGAAATGCGATTCGGTGGTGTGATTTATTCTGACTCTGCAGATAAGGCTGCCAGGTTCATTATGAACTGCAACCAGAGAAGAATTCCACTGGTGTTTATTCAGGACGTTACTGGCTTTATGGTTGGCAGCCGCAGCGAACACGGCGGAATAATTAAAGACGGCGCCAAAATGGTGAATGCCATGAGTAATTCAGTGGTTCCAAAGTTTACTGTCATAGTCGGAAATTCTTACGGGGCCGGAAATTACGCCATGTGCGGAAAGGCATACGATCCCAGACTCATTGTAGGCTGGCCCACTGCTCAAATAGCGGTGATGGGAGGTGCACAGGCGGCAAAGACTTTGTTGCAGATACAGATGAGCGCGATGAAATCGCAGGGAAAAGAACTTGGCAAAGAAGAAGAAAACAGATTGCTGAAAGAAATTACCGACAAATACAATTCACAGACTTCACCATATTACGCTGCTGCAAGGCTCTGGTTAGATGCAGTGATAGACCCGCTTGAAACACGCGACTGGATATCTATGGGCATTGAAGCTGCCAATCATTCTCCGATCACAAAAGCATATAATGTAGGAGTTATTCAAACTTAAAAACTAAACAGCATGTCGTTGCAGGATAAAATCAACAAGGTCATAGAATTTCACGAAGTGTTCGGACTAGAATACCGCAAGTCGCCGGATGCAATGTTGTCTGAACGTATCATCCAGCTCAGACATCGCCTCATGGCAGAAGAAAACGATGAATATCTGGACGCATGCAGGGATAATGACATCAGTCAGATAGCTGATGCGCTTGGCGACAAATTGTATATTTTGCTCGGAACAATAATAGCACACGGACTTCAGAATAAGATTGAGGAAGTGTTTGATGAAATACACAGATCCAACATGAGCAAGCTGGACGCGAACGGTAAACCAATTTACCGTGAAGACGGAAAAATCATGAAAAGCGACAGGTATTTTCTGCCGGATATCAAAAAAGTACTCGAACTATGAATGTAAGATTAAGGATTTGTAAAAATTGATTTCTGTTAGTTTTTTCAGAATAAACCCGCTTTTTTGCCAATAAATATTTGTGTGTTTTTTTTCTCAGGACTGATTCTATGTAAGTTCAGACTGAAAACTGCATTAACAATCACATGATGAATGGATATAAGGATTTAAGCTAAAAAGCTTGTAATCTATTCATTTTATCATGAGAAATTCTGTACGCTTAGAACCCAGGCAAAGGATTAAATTCAACTATATTCTCGTTGGTGTTTATTCGTTTGCTCTCCTTTCCGGAATATTCGCAATTGTCATGCATACGCTTAAAATGGAGGAATCCAAAGCAAGCACAGCGATGGAAAACATTTCATCAGGTTCCTATATAATCAATATGGGAATTACGCCACAGACAATTGCAAACGGACTGAAACCATACGGATTAATATATGATATGGTAAAGAATCATAATGTTCCAGTCAAATGGGCTATCAGTGAAACCAAATCAAAAGATGGAGTAGATTTCACCCATAATTCAGTCAGTTACCGAGGAGGAACCTTTATCATTCAAAAGGAATTCATCACTCCTTCAATTGCAGCCAGAATCGCATTTTGGGAAACACAAGGTGTGACCGGACAATATAGCGTATCAGCATTTGCAGTTCCTGTGGCTTTCACAATCACTGCCATGCCAATCGTAATGATTGATTCCCTTTCGGGAAATCAGGATATTCTCAAAACATACTATACTAATGCAGGAATCCCAAATGATGCTTACACTATAGGAACACCGGCACAGCTCACAGCATGTTTCGACGTTTGGAGTAATCCGCACGGCGATCCTACCTGGCCGACGCACAGCTATCTTTATGACTTTGTTACTGTGCAAAAATCCTGGATATGGGCTCAGTGTCATTCTGTTAGTATGATGGAAGGCTGTAAAAATCCTTCCGGCCCTCAGCAATTGAATTTCTTGACTTCAAACGGATTGAAATGCTGGGGATCCAATAAATGTGGACCTGCCATTACTGAGACACATGTAAAAAGCCCTGCATCTCCATATTCCTATTTTTATCCGAATGATCCGGTGATGCAATTCATGGGCAATGCACACAATGCTTCATTGGGCGGATCGGAGCAATGGTTCCAGCCTATGTCAACAGGTCAGTGGAGCGGAACTGCAAGAAGAGGAATCACAACCGGAACCGGTACGACTCCAAAGGAAGGCACTGTCCTGGTTTACGGCCCTGCTTTCAATAATCCTGCAAACGGTTGGGCAATGTATCAGGGTGGTCATGATTTGAACACAGGTGGTGGATCCGCTTCAGACAGAGTCTCCGCACAAAGAGCATATTTCAACTACATTCTACAGGCTGGAAATGCAAAAAAAGTGAATGTGACAGCAAACATGAATACGTATTTGTCAACCGGACAAAGTACCAGTGCCTTGTCAGTTACTACATCAGGCACTCCACCATACACATACCAGTGGAGCAGTCAGAACGGAGGTTCATTCCAGGATCCTACTGCAGCAACAACTATGTACACAGCTCCGGTGGTGACTTCTGACACAATAGATGTGGTTAGAGTGAGAGTTACAGATCAGTGTGGAAGAACAAATTTTCATTATCTCATTGTCTATATAACCAGTTCTCCCCTGCCAGTTGATTTGCTTAGCTTCAATGCTCAGAGAAAAAACGGGAAAGTCTTTATTGACTGGACAAGTGCCACGGAGATAAACAACGATTACTATACAATTGCTAAATCCTTTGACGGGGAGCAGTTTGTCAATATCGGGACTGTTATCGGTCAGGGTAATAGCAGCGTGAGCACTGATTACACCTTCACCGATCATTATCCTGGTAACGGACTGGTATATTACAGATTGAGCCAGACTGATTATGACGGCAGCACTGAAATGCTCAGGACTGCCAGAGTTGCCGGTGAGAAAAATAAAACTCCCGAAATAACACGAGGTCCTGTTCCGAATCCATTCAAAGATTCATTCTCAGTCGAAATTCGTTCTGACAAGGATCAGCCGGCTAATCTTTCAATATTCTCTACCGACGGTAAGTTGTGTGTAAAAAAATCATACTTCCTGAAAGGCGGTCATAACCGAATCAGTTTTGTTGACGAGCAATTACTGGAAGAAGGTATCTACCTCTGGGTATTAAAGACCAAGGACGAGCAATACTATACAGGAAAAATAATCAAGGATTAAATTTATCATAGAAAATGTACGAAGCACGGTCCAGGCCGTGCTTTTTTTATTGGTATCAGTCGAAAACCTTTTGCCCTATTTTGAGTATATTCGCCACTCTTTTAACATCAATCCACAGTATGATAAAAATTACTTTTCCTGACCAGAAAATCAGGGAATATCCGGAAGGCAGCACAGCGCTTGAAATAGCGAAAAGTATCAGCGAAGGGTTGGCGCGAAATGTAATTTCGGCCAAAGTGAACGGAGAAGTCTGGGATGCTACCAGACCCATTAAAAGTGATGCCACGCTTCAACTGCTGACATGGGATGATAAGGAGGCAAAATCCACCATGTGGCATTCTTCTGCCCACCTCATGGCAGAAGCACTCGAGTTTTTCTACCCGGGAATCAAATTCGGGATTGGCCCTCCTGTTGATAATGGATTTTATTATGATGTAGACCTGGGTGGACAAAGCATTTCTTCAGATGACTTCAAAAAGATCGAAGATAAAATGCTGGAACTTGCTAAGCAGGGAAACAAATATGTGAGGACAGAAGTGAGCAAGAAAGAAGCGCTTGACTACTTCAGCAAGAAAGGCGATGAATATAAATTGGATCTGATCAATGAACTGGAAGACGGGCAGATTACCTTTTATCAGCAAGGGAATTTTACTGACCTATGCAAAGGCCCGCACATTCCCGATACCAGCATCATCAAAGCTGTAAAGCTTACCAACATTGCAGGCGCATACTGGAGAGGTGATGAAAAAAACAAGCAGCTTACAAGAATTTACGGAATCACTTTTCCCAAGAAAAGCCAGCTTGATGAATACCTTGTCATGATTGAGGAAGCGAAGAAGCGCGACCACCGCAAGATTGGCAAGGAGATGGAGATTTTTACTTTTGATGATGACGTAGGTCCGGGCTTGCCTTTATGGCTTCCGAACGGAGCAGTGTTGATTGAGCAACTTGAGAAACTTGCCAAGCGAAGCGAACAGAATGCAGGATACATGCGTGTTCGCACACCGCACATCGCAAAGGAATCCATGTATCAGACAAGCGGACACCTGCCCTACTACGAAGACAGCATGTATCCGCCCATGGTACTGGAAGGTGAAAAGTATTACCTCAAGGCGATGAATTGTCCGCATCACCATAAGATTTTTAAAGAGCTCAATCCGAGTTACAGAGATCTTCCAATTCGACTTGCTGAATACGGAACATGTTACCGATATGAACAAAGCGGAGAACTCTTCGGACTGATGCGGGTACGCTCACTGCAGATGAATGACGCACACATCTACTGCACCAAAGAACAATTTGCAGATGAGTTTCGTGCGGTGAATGAAATGTACCTGAACTATTTCAAAATATTCAACATTGAAAAATACGTAATGCGTTTCTCCACTCACGAGCCAAAAAAGCTGGGGGTGAAATATGTGAACGAGCCGGCATTATGGTTAGAAACCGAAGACATGGTGAGAAAGGTGCTGATCGACAGTAAAATTCCTTACGTGGAAGTTCCAGACGAAGGTGCATTCTACGGACCAAAGATCGATGTACAGGTTTGGAGTGCGATTGGCCGTGAATTTACACTCGCTACCAATCAGGTAGATTTCGCTGTACCTGCCCGATTCGGACTGGAATACAGGAATTCTGCGAATCAGATGGAAACTCCGATTTGCATACACAGAGCCCCCCTGGGCACCCATGAGCGCTTCATCGGATTTCTTATCGAACATTTCGCCGGAAATTTCCCTATCTGGCTGGCCCCCAAACAGGTAGCCATCCTTCCGATCAGTGAAAAATTCAATGATTACGCGAAAAAAGTTTTACAATCTCTAATAAATTCCGATATTCGCGGGCTCGTTGACTTGAGGGATGAGAAAATTGGCAAAAAAATAAGGGATGCTGAAATTAAAAAGCTCCCATACATGCTGATCATCGGAGAGAAAGAAAGCAATGAAGGTAGCGTATCTGTTCGCAAACACGGGCAGGGAGATGTTGGAAGCTTTAGCATCGCCCAATTCACACAAATGATTCAGGATGAAATTAATAAGCAACTGAATCTAAACTGACACTGAAACACAAACAAGGAGGCAATATAGCAACACCAATGAATAACCGGCCCAGGCCATTCGGCGACAGGCCCTGGCAAAGAAGAGGTCCGGTAAAGAAGGAAGCAGAACACAGAATCAACGAACACATCAGGGCGCAGAAAGTCCGTGTGGTTGGAGACAATGTGGAGAATGACGTTTACTCCAGGGAGGATGCCCTCAAGCTTGCACAGGAGCGCGAGATGGATCTGGTGGAGATTGTTCCGAACGCCGATCCTCCTGTTTGCAGAATTGTAGAGTACCAGAAATTCCTTTACGACAAGAAGAAGAAGGAAAAGGAGATGAAAGCCCGTCAGGGTAAACAGGTCGTGAAGGAAATCCGTTTTGGCCCGAATACGGATGAGCACGATTTCAATTTCAAGGTAAAGCATGCAATGACTTTCCTTGAAGAGGGCAATAAAGTGAAGGCCTATGTGCACTTCAAAGGAAGATCAATCGCTTATAAAGAAAAGGGAGAGATCATACTTCTGAAATTCGCGCAGGCGCTTGAAGAGTACGGAAGGGTTGAATTGATGCCAAAGCTTGAAGGCAACAGGATGTTCCTTCACATGGCACCGATCACCACCGGAGCAAAAAAGAAAAAGTAATTATTAATTATACCTACGCAGATGCCTAAGATGAAAACCAATTCCAGCGCCAAGAAGCGTTTCAAGCTGACCGGTACCGGAAAAATCAAGAGGAAGCACGCTTACAAGAGCCACATCCTCACAAAGAAAGAAACGAAGCGTAAGCGCAACCTGACTCATGCGACTCTGGTCTCCCCTGCCGATTACAACAGGGTGGCTAAACTTCTCGTGATCAAGTAAGCCGAAGTTTCGGAGAATTATTAACCAGACAAAAAGCAAAAGATCTCCCGATGAGGAGGCGCTTTCGTCAAAAACCAAAACAAAATGCCACGTTCAGTAAATTCAGTAGCTTCAAGAGCAAGAAGGAAAAAGATGCTCAAGCTCGCCAAAGGTAATTGGGGCGCGAGAGGCAATGTATTGACAGTTGCCAAGAATACGGTTGAAAAAGGACTCGGATACGCGTACCGTGACCGCCGTACAAAAAAGAGAAACTTCAGAGCACTCTGGATCCAGCGTATCAACGCGGGCGCAAGAGAGCACGGCATGAGCTATTCCGAACTGATGGGAAAGATCCATGCGAAAAATATCGGCCTCAACCGCAAGACACTTGCCGATCTTGCAATGAACCAGCCACAGGCCTTTAAGGCAGTGATTGATTCAGTCAAATAACAAAGCCATAGTTTATTTGGATGAATGACAAAGGGAACCAACAGGTTCCCTTTTTTCTTTGCTCTTTTCGCAAAGAAAAATGAGCGTGAGTTCGGAGGGACTAGTTCGGGTTGGGTGTGAGGACGAGTGTGAGATTCGCCCTGATTACAATCTCTGAATGATTTTTGAGTTAAGATTATTTTTGCAACGAACTCACGCCTAAATTCGCACTCATACATCTGAGCGCATAGCGAGAAAGAATGAATCGAATTCCGAACTCTTCATTCAACTATACTCATTTGAGAACCAACACAAACTGACTCAACGCTGCAGCAAAATCTTTTTTGTTCCGGCGTTGAAGCCGTCCAGACTGAGGGCAATCAGGTATTCTCCATTTGCATATTCACTCAAATCAATGCGTGTAAGATTTAATCCGATACCAACTTTTATTATTGCGAGTTCTTTTCCCCGAATATCGAATAAGTGTAAATACGCTTCAGATCCGGCATTTAAATAATTGCCAGGAGGGATCATTGTATTGACATTGCAGAACTCTGTTGCAGGGTTTGGATACGGCAGATCCATGTACACACCGTCCAGTTTTGGTTTCTCCATATCGATGACCGATGTGATCAAACCCAATGAATCGGTTTTCAACACCCAAAGACTGCTGGTCCAACCCAGGCCCGGAGTAAAATTGCAGCAATAAGTTTCTCCCGTCAGAATGAATCCACCATCGCTGGTTTGGTTGG